>ENA-UONX01000002-UONX01000002.1-human-gut-metagenome-genome-assembly--contig:-P74old-NODE-2-length-403697-cov-97.050552_pt1 | contig 403697 bp, 313 predicted proteins | sample MGYA00242466_ERZ724013 | MGnify/ENA metagenome assembly ERZ724013 | reverse complement strand
CCACACGCCCCCCAGACGCGTACTCTACCGGGCTGAGCTACATCCCGAATTGCGGTTGCAAAAGTAGTGCTTTATTTTTAATCTGCAAATAAATTGATTGCTTTTTATTTGTTGTATTCTATGGTGTGTTTTGTATGGTCTTTATTATTAGTGTTTTATGATGGCTTTACTTACTGCTATTTAGAATTGTTTCTAAACAATACTTTAATTGCTTAAGGCTTTTGTTCTGTTCGGCTATTTGTATTTAGTCTATCGTCTTTTGTATGGAATTGGATTATTTTACCCTAAAACTTTAATCAAACTTTAATCAAACTTTAATCGAAGATAGATACAAAATAGGAATATATCTTGCTACTACATTTCTCATTATTAGTATGGGGTTGACGTATATTGAAAGAAACTTTCCGTGTGTCCATTGTTAATAAATCTTAATAAGTTAATTTTACTCGTCAAAAATTTAATCGTGGATTGAATTTTTACGTTGCACTCATAGAGAACTGTATTATTAATTAAAAAAAGAAAGAAGATTATGGCAAAGTTTCGTATTGTACTCCACACGAGTAACAAAAGAAAAGATGGGAGTAACCCTGTTTGTTTACGCATCACTAAAAGAGGTAAACTAAAATACATTGATTTAAAATTGTCCGCCTTTGAAAATGAGTGGGATACAAATGCGGACCGATTTAAAAGGGACAAACGAGTGAACCCCAACTATGAGTCGTATAACAACTGGTTGATTAGTTGCGAGGAACGTAAAAATGAAGTGGTGAATAAGTTTATGAAAGCACAGGTGGATTGGACGCTAAACCAATTTGAAGAAGAATTTTTGGGAATTTCGAGACAAGGAAAAATCTATGATTATTGGGTGAAGCAGGTGGAGGATTTAAAGTCTACAGGTCATATCGGTAATGGAAAGGCTTATGAATGTGACTTGCACCTGTTTTGCAAATATGACTCTAAGGCAAAAGAACGTTTGTTTTCAGAAATAGACGTGAAATACATCAATCGCTTAAATATGGCTATGGAAAAGAATGGTTGTCGTGGAAACACCCGTATGCACACTTTAAAAACATTGCGTGCAGTAATCAATAAAGCCATTAAAGAAAAAGCAGCCTCAAACAACACTTATCCGTTTGGCAAAGGTGGTTTTGAAATCAACAAGCTGGCGGAGGAAACGGCAAAACGCTATTTACTGCCAACAGAATTGGAGTTGATAAAGAATTCGCCTCAACAAAATTTTGTATTGGAGCGTGCCCGTCGGATATACCTATTTTCTTATTATTGTTTAGGTATGAGTTTTGTTGATATGGCAAACCTGACAACAGACAATCTTGAAGTGTTGGCAACAGGAACGCATATCGTGTATAAAAGGCAAAAGACAAAAAATGCCAAGAATGTAAAGCCGATAAAAATATTCGTTACTCCTGCCATAGAGGAGTTATTGGAATGGTTTAAGGCAAACACACCTCAAACAGGCAAGTATTTACTTCCTATTATTACTAAAGAGTATGATGGCGAACAACTGTATGAGCATGTGCGTTGCCGATACAAACGTATTAATGCCAATTTGAAAAAAATGGGTAAGACTTTAGGAATTTCATTGAACTTGACAACTTACACAGCACGACACACAATGGCCATGACTTTGCAAGGCAATGATATTCCCCGTGAAATAATAAGCCAAGCCTTGGGACATAGTAACCTTACGACAACGGCTACATATCTTGCCAGTTTCTCTACAAGTGTTTTGGATAAAGTCGTAAAAATATTATAGGTATGTTTATTCATTATGGAATGCCTTTGGGCGACTTGATAAACAAGTCGCTCAGAGGGGAAGCAGCAGTCCGTGAAAGTTGGTTGTTTGTTTATGTGAAGCGGTTGACGGATGGGGATAAAGGAAAACTCCAACAGGCATTAAAAGTAGTTGATGCAGCTATTATTATGTGGAAAAGCAAATATTTTATTTCTACTTATGAAGTAAAGGTAAAGTCTGTAGTTCAGGGAGAATTAAAAATGAGTAGTCAAGAGTTGGATGATATCTATAATGAAGAAGCCTACTTACAGAAAGAGGGAAAAATTATTTTAGCAAAAGATTTCCTGTATGGTGCAATAGCAAAGTACGGTTTCATTAATGAACATCATCGTGATTCTGTGGAAAGCGCATGGTTATATAACGATATGGAGTTTTTAAGAAATGAGTGGGAATATTATGTTTTGGCTCAAATAAGGTCGTTACGGGAAATAATTTGTACGATGCTGGGAACAGTGCCGTCAGAGGGTAAAGGCGAAAAACAGAAGAACAATAGACCTCTAAAACGGATGGAAGATTATCCGGAGGTATTCGGCATTGATATTTGTAGTGAGTTGATTGGGCAGTCCAAACATACAATTTATAAGTTGACAAGTCATAAGGAGATACCTTGTTATCGTGCGGAAAGTGGGCGAATACTAAGATTTAGGCGTGATGAAATAATAGCTTGGATGATGGCTAAAAGGCAAGAAACTAAGCAGGAATTCATTGAAAGTATGGAGTTGGGATTTGCTGCACGTCTTCGTAAATAATTAATAAACTCAATTTTGTATAACATTCTAAATACATTTTAATTCATAGCCATGTATGATAAAATCAAATTAAAGCTATGCGCATGGGCACTGCCATCTAATTATAGGTGGCAGGATGTTGTGGCTCGTTTAGCATTATCTCAATATAGGGGTGATGATACAGGTGGTAGTGGAAAATGGCGTGGACGTAAAGTTATAGCCACTGAAACGTATGTATTATTTGAGGGCAGTCTTCCTAAATGCTTATGGGGGCATAATACACGTACTATGTCATTGGAGGATACAGAACGATGTATTATGATGTTGAGTGAAGAACTGGGCGTACCAATGTATAATGCAGAGGTGGAGTCTTTGGAGTTTGCCCATAATTTTGAAATGTCTCAACCTCCTATATCTTATTTGAGGAAGTTAAGCGGAATAAAGAAATTTATTCCTAACCAGTGGAGTGGTGAGAGGAGTGGAACTGCATATTTTGACTATGAGGGTACACGGATAAAGTTTTATGATAAGATGTCGGAGGCTAAAAAGAAGAGAGAGTTACCCAAAGTGGGTAGAAATAGCCTGTCGAAGTATTTGTTAAGGTATGAAATGACACTTGGAATAGATGAATTGTTTGAGCTGTTTGGAAAAGGTATTACGGCTAATGAACTATGGGATAAATATGTATTTTGGAAGTTAGTAGCAGAGTGGTTTGGATATTACGAAGATATAGATAAGCTACCTGATGATTGCTGGGATGTAGAGTTTGACACTTTAAAGAGTGCCAAAGACTTTGATAAATGGTGTATTTGTATTGCAAACGAGGGACAAAACTTGTCTTATTATATGAAATATATCCTATTTAAGAATCGAAAAAATCGTCTGCCCGAAGATAGGATTCTGCATACTCAATTCCAAAAAAGAATCCAAGAGGCAATAAAGTGGCAAAAAGAACACTTCAAGACCTCCAACCTAATGGAAGAACTGACAGGCAAAATAGAAAAGTATCTCGTTTGGTTGTTAGAACAGTCGGCAGACGGTATGAGTATTGCAGAGGAACATCGGATATTTAGTACTGCCTGTTAATCCTCTTCCTATTCAAATAAGGCTTGGTAATCATCAAAGGGTGTAAACTCCACTTTCCTAAGTTTACTCTTCGGGTGATTATCAAGCCTTATCTTTTAAATGAGGTGTCTATTGGTTGTGCACAGCCAAAAACTTATCAAACACAATAAAAGTATTCGGTGGGGTGTAATAATGGCTTAAACGCTTTAATACGAGGTTATATAATTTTATGTGATGAGGTGGTTATGCTCGGTCGATAGAATGAATACAGGTTGGTAAGTAAAGGGGATGCAACACTCTTAAATCTTCACTGTATGATGATAAACTTATGTAATGACAGGGTATTACATCATAGAGGGCTTATAGTGCAGGAGATGAAAATATCATGCAGTACCTAAAAATAAGTGGAATATAATCAATAAGCAAAGTGTGTTTGTGGTTATAGCTACGATGATGAGGCTGTTTAAGGGTATCTGTAAAAGTTTAGACGTCCCAATGTGCAAACGCCTCATCGGAGTTCTCTCCCTAAAATCTTGTGAACTATCAATAAATGAGTAAATTTGTTCCACGACATCCCTGAAAACGTTTGTAGAACGCTGGATTTTAGCTATATTTGTCCCGCTAACAGGTTAAAAAAACTGTCGGTGACATATTAATTAAAGGAAGCGTTTAGCTTTATCCCGTATTTAGAAATCTGGACAATTTCGAACCACACGGGGATAGACGATACGAACGCTCATGCTAATCTTGTATATATCAGTGATATATATGGCTTGGCGTGGGGTGTCGTTTTATCTCGTGTGGTGGGTTTGTCCAGAACCTCTAAAGACAGATAATTCTAACAGCCTCACGCTTTTCTTTTTATAAAACCTTTCCTATTGGGGGCTGTGGAAAACAAATCACAATATTATGAAAAGAACTTTGTTTGTTGTTGTGTTAACCTTAGTGAATATTGTTGCTTATTGTCAAGTTGGGGTTAAAAATGAGGGTCATTATACTGTTTGCACGTATGATAAGGCTTATTTGAAGTCTGATAATACAGGTATAATAAGTTTCGAAGATTTTGAAGTTTTCCATGATAAAAAAACAAACGAATACCGAATAAAGACTTTTATTCGTGAAGGAACGGAATATACGTTCAACCTTAAATATGATAAGACTGTTAAAGAAGGTTCTGACGTTGCTTATTTATATAAAGGGGTAAGGTCTAACTTTATGGATGAGTCTGTAGTCGTATTCACCCGAACGAAATTAAGTGCATACGTAAAAAATGTGGGCTTTGACTCTCTTGATACTATAAAGGATTTTGACAAACAAGCTATTTCATTTATTTTCCCCAAAACATATTTAGTGTTTAGTGTTGCTCCTATAAAAAATACTATAGAAGCGCATAAAGCAAAAGAAGAAAGAATACGTCAAAAGGAGGCTGCGAGAGTAGCGAAAGGTATCGCTAAAAAGAAACTTGAAGACCTCCTTCCGTACGGCGAAGCTTTCCTTAAAGACAGTTTACAACAGCAAGTCATTAAGGAGTTTTTCGACAATGGCAGAAAAGTTGAATCTTCTTTCACCTGTGTCGCAGTTATTGATGACAACAAACAGATTACAATTATTCGGAATGGTGATGATATTCTTGATGAAAAATTAGAGTATGAATGGCTGAAAGGAGAGGTTGAATATAAATACAAGAATGCAAAAGTAGTCAATGGAAAAGTTTTTTTTGAAATAAGTTTTGCTCCAAAAATAGAAATACAGGAGCATGAATGTTCTGTTCGCTATGATAAGAAAACAAATTCATATATATATTATGAAAAGCCATATAGGTCAAATGCTTTCGATGAATCAAACCAAATGGAAGCTCCTAAAGAAATAAGAAAGATAGTTGAGGATAACATTGTGAAAAAAGGAAAGTATTCTTTGTATTGGAAAACTGTAGATGAAAAACTTGTTTCTTTAAGCTATGTAAAACATGGTTTAGTAGATACAGTTCCTATTGAGGTATATTCAATATACAAGTAGATAACAACAATGAGGCTTCTAACTGAGCGTTTAAGACAAGGGTGGGCAATAGTTGTTCCACCCTTTATTTATATCTATTATCTTGCTAAAAGAGGGTGAAAAGGATTGTTTTTGAATAAATATCGCTTGTAATATACTGTATGCTAATATTTTGATAATTATTAACTCGTCTTTGTGAATCTCGCTTTAAATTTCTTCGTTATACTCCCGTAAACATAAAAATGAATTTAAAATGAAAAATCAATGTCAAAAAAGTAATTTAATACGTGATATGACTTTTGCACATATCAATGTACTATCATGAGAAGCATATACTTTAGATGATATGCGTAAATATTTCGTTAATCTATTATTAATTTTGAAATAATTAAAAATATGGAAGTTTGTACATATAATAATGAAATACCTTCGGCAAAATTGTTTGATTTGATAAAAAAGGCTGATGCGAATAAAGATGCATCTTTTGAGTTGGGAATGATGTATTTAAATGGAAATCAGGTTCGTCAAGATACCCAAAGGGCAATCTTTTATTTTGAACAAGCAAGTAAACAGGGACATTTGGGTGTTGATGCTGTATATGGCTACCTATATAAATGCGGTGCTCCTAATTTGGAACCAAATCCTTTAAAAGCTGCTGAAAGTTTTGAATTTGCTGGATTATATACTGGCTATAATGCTATTTTAACGGATGAAACCTTGTTATGGGAGGCTGTCAATTTGTGGCTTTATGGTGGAGAGGGAAAAACACCATTAGATAAGGAAAGAGGTGTTGACTTATTAAGAGCCATGTGTGCAAGAGGTGTGTCCTATGCTATGGTTCTAATGGGAGAAATCTATTCAAAAGGATTGTGGGGAGTAGCTAAGGATAAAAATGTGGCAAATAAATGGTATCGTAAATCCGAGGAGAAATGTCCCGTTGTAGGCTTTTATTCCAGAGATAATGATTCATAGAGTAATAGGCAGGGGGGGGGAGTTATTCTACTCCTCTGTTTGTTTTATATAAGTATAGTGATAAAAGCACATTCTTTTTATCTTCCAATAAATACAAAAGGAATATTGAGTGAGCTTTTTGGATGAATTTGCACCAATTTGTCCGAAAACTTTAATCAAATTTTATTCGCAGATAAAAAATAAGGAGTTAAGTATTTACTTAACTCCTTGATTTATATTGTATTGCAATGTTTCTAATCTTTGCTCATTTCATTACCCCCAGACGCGTACTCTACCGGGCTGAGCTACATCCCGAATTGCGGGTGCAAATGTACGGCTTTATTTTAAAATAGCAAATATTTATAGTGCTTTTTTTATTGAATGAACTTATAATTTGCAGTTTCAAGGCTTTCGGCCAACGTGCCCTGCTCTCTTTTTACTTGTATGCCTGCTTCGCAAGGCAATGGCTTTGAGCGGGCAGGCATACTTTGAATGAAGTTATTGCAGGTTTAGGCTGTTTCTTACGGAAGTGATAGCCGGACTTTCGGGCGTTACGGATTTCCGGGTACAATAATCGAATTCCGCAGATTTTTCGCCGCTAAATGATTTCCACTTCAGTTTCAATTTAACGGTCTTGCCTTCTGTATCAGGCAGGGCATCCAACTTGAAAGCAACCAGTCCGTCCGCATACCTGCCGTAAATGTCGCCCTTGGCATTGTGGCGGAATTCTACTTCATACGGGTTTTCCGGATTCTCGCTCAGCAGCAGATTGACAAAGTGCTTTGTTTGATAGTCTCCTTGCTGAGTTCTAAAGCGAAGGGTCAGATAACCGTCTTCTGCGATGGTTACCCAATCGTTCACTATTTCCACCGGGTCGGTGCCGTATACGGTATCGTTCTCTTCACCCAAATCCGGGGCGATGGGTTTGGTAAGGATACTGTCTATCCAGTTTATATGTACAGCTTGGGTGTAGATATCGCTGGGCTCGTCCACTTCCTTGTAGTTTACCAAAGCGCGGACTTCCTTCTCGCCGTAGGGAGATTTCGTCATGTTGGTAGGCAGCAGAGTGGTCTTGTCATCCAATTGCAGAAAGACTGTCTGGTCTGCATCGGTCTTTACCGTTACCAGGGCATTGGGGAATCTCATGGCATAATTATCATCGTCGTCCAGGCACGATTGGAGGCTTAAGGAGCTGATGGTTGCAATAGCGATTAAAATTTTCTTGTTAAAGATTGACTTCATTTTCATAGTGTACTCTTTTAAATTAAACATTTGGAATAGGTCTTGCTTTTATAGAAATAGCATATTTGCGAAAACCCTGCATGCAGCATTGTTAATTAATGATAAGAGCCGGAGTAAGCTGGTGCGGAATATTATTCCCCGATACATGAAAGATATTTGTATATCAGGTGGAATATGATTACCTTTGCTGTATGAGATGCACATCTCGCGTGTGTTGAGATGTATGTCTCGAACTGTATGAGATGTGCATCTTGTGCATGTTGGGGAATAGCTGTCCGGCCGTATGGAAACTGGCTTTCTGTTTAGGGGAAGTAACCTTCGGGTGGGGTGTCAGCAGTCTGGTTGCAGTAAGAAACATTATGTTCATTGTGAAAAGAGTATGAGTATAGTCTATTTGGTTCGAAAGAAGGTTTTCCGCACGGCAGAAGGGGTGAAGCAACTCTATTATGCTGTGCAGCGTGTGTTACAGCGGCGTGGAGGTGTGACGGCAGAGCTGCTGGCGCAGCGTATGGCATCCAGAAAAGGGATGAGTTCGGGAGACGTGCAGAGTGTATTGATAGATTTGCCGAAGTTTATAGAGGAAGCGCTGATGGAGGGAGAGTCGGTGACCATTAAGGGGCTGGGTTCCTTCCATGTGGCGGTGACGAGTGACGGGTTTGAGCATCCCGACGATGTGATGCCGGGCAAGGTACGCTTATCCCGTGTCTATTTTCGTCCGGATAAGTCGCTGGTGGCGAGGCTGAACAGCGGGATGGATTTCTACCGTTATCCGCTTAGCCGATATTTCCCTCACGATATGTTGCGACCGGAAACGCTGCGAAAGGAGTGGGCCGAGGGAAAGACGGGAATTCCGGATGAAGACCCAGTTGGGATGGAAAATGATACGGAGGACTTTTCGGGGGAGGAGTGAGCGATGAATGTGGAAGAATTCAGAGAATACTGTCTCTCCTTGCCGGGAGTGCTATGCTCCCATGCACTCCCTATAAAAGTCGAACATCTCGAAGATAGTATCCTTGTCTGCCGTCTGGTTGAGGCAGATGTCACCCACTTCTTTCAATAGGGTGAAGTTGATGACTCCGGCGGTATTCTTCTTGTCATGCTTCATCAGTTCGTACAGCTGGTGGTACTGTTTGCAGTTGAAGGTGAAGCTGCCATAATTCTCTTTGACGAATTGGATGGTCTGGCGCATCTTGTCCTTCGGGAATCCGGTCTTTATATAAGAAAGGTAGAGTTCGCAGACCAGCCCCCATGCCACTGCATAGCCGTGCAGCACCGGACGCCTTTCGGCAAGGGCGAGGCTTTCGAAGGCGTGTCCCACGGTGTGCCCCAGGTTCAGGGCTTTGCGGATGCCATGTTCCTGCGGGTCTTCTTCTACGATGTGTTCCTTTACCTGCACGGAACGTCCTACCATGGACTTCAGCAAGGCATAATCTATCTTCTCCGTATCGAAGGCCAGCAGTTCCGCCAGATGTTCCGGGGTACTGATGAGGCCGTGCTTCAACATCTCCGCATAGCCGGAGAAGAAGTTATGGGCATCGAGGCTGCGCAGGAACTCGGTTTCCAGCAGCACGCAGGCGGCAGGAGCAAAGACGCCGATTTCATTCTTCAGACCGTTGAAGTTGATGCCCGTCTTGCCTCCCACGGAAGCGTCGACCATGGCGAGCAGCGTAGTGGGAACGTTGATGTAGGCGATGCCCCGCTTGAAGGTGGAAGCGGCAAAACCGCCAAGGTCGGTCACCATGCCACCGCCCAGATTGATGAGCAGGGAGTGGCGGCTGGCCCCTTTCTCACTCAGGGCTTGCCATACGGCAGCCAGCGTTTCCATATTCTTGTGCACATCTTCTGCCCCGATAATAATCTCTTCCGCTTCTTCCAGGGCGGGGATACCGTCCAGATGCGGGCGGCAGAGGCGGTGGGTATGCTCGTCGGTAAGGATGAAAAGCTTGTCATGGGGACACTTCGCTATGGCATGCGTCAGGCTGTTTGCCAGTCCTTCGCAAAGGATTACTTCTTGTTTACTCATCTTGTTAATTACAAATTACGAATTACCAATTACTGATGTTACGGATTATGAAGGAAAGGGAGCCTTCTTCATTATATTGTGGCACAAAGATAGCTCTTTTGGCAATAAAACGTTATCTTTGTCCCGTGAAATTCTATGGGTGGCAAGGTGTTTCCGTCATCTGCCTCCCGCTATTTGTAATTAGTAATTTGTAATTGATTGATAGAAATGAGAGCATTACTTCCCGTTTATTGCCGTCCGCTGGGTTATTTCATCATAGCTCTGGCGTTGTTCCTTCCTTTCATATTCCTATTGTGGGGAAAAGTGACAGATGCCAACTTGCTGTTTTACAAGGAATGCTCCAAACTCCTGATGATGATGGGGGCACTGATGATAATCTTTGCCTTGACGAAGAACGAGAATAAGGAGATAGAGCAGGTGCGCAACAAGGCCACGCGCAATGCCATCTTTCTGACCGTTCTTTTTATCTTCGGCGGTATGCTCTACCGGGTGGCGCAGGGTGACCTCCTTTCGGTCGATTCTTCTTCTTTTCTCATTTTTCTTATATTGAATGTGCTTTGCTTGGAATTTGGTATAAAGAAAGCGACAGTTGATAGATTATTTAAGCGGAATGGTCGATAAATAAAGCAAATCGTCATGTGGGGCATTAAACCTTTTGCCCGGAAGTCTGTCAAATGAAACAGTGAATAAAAGGCATTGTTCATTTAGAATAGACAAAGAATAGACACATGAAGAAAATTATCACGGGGATGGCGTTGCTGTTGGTAACAACGCTGTCTGCATTTTCACAGACCAAAAACATTACGGTATCGGGCCGTGTCGTGGAGGACACCAAGGAGCCTGCGATACAAGCTACCGTGCAGTTGCTTTTGTTGCCAGACAGTGTTCAGGCATCGGGTACGGCCACTACGGCACAAGGTTATTTCACTCTTCCCAAAGTCAGTGCGGGTAAATACGTGCTGAAGGTTTCCTACATCGGATTCAAGAGCCAGTACATCCCTTTACACCTTTATGCTACGACAACTGCCAAGAACGTGGGTACACTGACACTGGAAACGGATGCGGTGATGCTGGCCGAGGCTGTGGTTACGGCAGAAGCGCCGCAAGTGCAGGTGGTGGAAGATACACTGGTATATACCTCATCTGCCTATCGTACCCCCGAGGGAGCCATGCTTGAGGAGTTGGTGAAGAAGCTGCCCGGTGCGGAGATTGACGACGAGGGTAATGTGAAAATCAACGGTAAGGACTTGTCGAAGATTATGGTCGACGGCAAGGAGTTCTTCGGTGGAGACGTAAAGACCGGTTTGAAGAACCTGCCGGTAGATATGATAGAGAAGCTGAAAACCTACGATAAGAAGTCCGATTTGGCACGTATCACCGGTATTGACGACGGTGAGGAGGAGACGGTGCTCGACCTGACCGTGAAGAAAGGCATGAACCAGGGTTGGTTCGGTAATGCCGACGTGGCCGGAGGGACGGAAGACCGCTATATGGGCCGCTTTATGCTGAACCGCTTCGTGGACAAAACCCAGGTGTCGGTAGTGGGTTCTGCCAATAACGTGAACGACCAGGGCTTTTCGGGCGGTGGCGGTCCTCCGCGCTGGCGCAGGAACAACGGACTTACTGCAACGAAAATGCTGGGTGTGAATTTCGCTACCCAAACCGATAAGCTGGAACTGGGCGGTAGTGCACGCTACAACTATCAGGATGGGGATATTGCAAGTATCGGTTCTACCGAGGACTTTCTGCCGGACGGCAACTCTTACTCCAACTCGAACAGCAGGCAACGTAACAAAGCCAAGAATTTCAATGCCGATTTCCGTATGGAGTGGAAGCCGGACTCGATGACGAATATCATTTTCCGTCCCAACTTCTCGTACGGCAAAACGGACAATCTCTCCAATTCTGAGAGCGGTACGTTCAATTCTGACCCTTACAGTCTGGTGAGCGACCCCAATAACTGGCTGAATCTGGAGAAGATTCTTAATCCGGACGATGACCCGTTGAGGAGTATCCGTATAAATGCTATCAACAGCGGTTCGCTGAACGACAACAAGAGTGTGTCTACGGATGCAACCTTGCAGTTGAACAGAAAGCTGAATGACAAAGGACGCAATGTCACGTTCCGTGGAAGATTCGGTTATACCAATAATGACAACAACCAGTATACGGAGTCGGAAACACATTACTTCCAGTTACTGAATGCTTTGGGAGGAGACTCCATCTTGGTTCGTAACCAGTACATCACTACTCCTACCAAGAACTACAATTACAGTGCACAGCTGACTTACAGCGAACCGATAGCCCGCGCCACTTTCTTGCAATTCAGCTATCAGTTCCAGTACAAGTATAGCGAGAGCGACAAGACGACGTATGATTTGCAGGGCTTTCCGGATTGGGGATTGTCAACCCAGCTTCCCACGGGATATGAAGAGCATGCGGTGGATAGTCTGGGTAAGTATGCGGAATACCGCTACTACAACCACGATGCATCCGTGTCTTTGCGCTTTATCCGCGAGAAGTATCAGTTGAGCGCAGGTATGTCGTTCCAGCCGCAGCATTCTGTATTGTCCTATAAGCGCGGCGACTATATGATTGATACCACCCGCAATGTGTTCAACTTCGCTCCGAACCTGGACTTGCGCATCCGTTTCTCCAAGGTGAGCCAGCTGCGTATGACATACCGCGGGCGTAGCAGCCAACCGAGTATGGAGAATCTGTTGCCGATTGTGGACAACTCCAATCCGCAGAATGTACGTATCGGTAATCCGGGCTTGAAGCCTTCCTTCACGCACAACATGCGATTCTTCTATAATACGTATAATGCCGAAAAGCAGCGCGGTATTATGTCGCACGTCAACTTCTCGGCAACGCAGAATAGCATCAGCAATAGCCGTGTGTACAATTCGGAGACTGGTGGATGGACTACAACTCCGAAAAATATCAACGGTAATTGGAATGCGTTCGGCATGTTTGGCTTCAATACGGCACTGCCCAATAAGAAGTATACCATCAACTCCTTCTCTAATGCCAACTATCAGAACAATGTGGCTTATCTGACGTCCGGTAAGGGAGCAGATGCCGTGGAACGGAAGAATACAACCACCAACCTGACGCTGGGCGAACGTCTGAATGCCGCCTATCGTAATGACTGGTTTGAATTCGGCTTGAACGGAAGCATCTCCTATTCAATAGAGAAGGATAAACTGACGCCTGACAATAATCAGGAGCCCTATACCTTCTCCTACGGTGCCAATACGCAGATTTCCATGCCGTGGAACATGACGCTCTCTACCAACATTGCCAACCAGAGCCGTCGAGGATATACGGACAGCAGTATGAACCGTAACGAGCTTATCTGGAATGCACAGTTGTCGCAGACTTTCCTGAAAGGGAATGCCACCGTCAGCTTCGAGATGTACGACATTCTGAAGAAGCAGAGTAACATCAGCCGTTCGCTGACTGCAAGCGGCCGCTCGGTGTACGAATATAACGGCGTGAACAGCTATTGCATGCTTCACTTCATCTATCGTCTGAATATTTTCGGCAGCAAGGCCGCCCGCGATAAGATGCAGGGCAGACGCGGCTTCGGCGGTCCGGGCTTCGGTCCGGGGCATGGTCCTGGCGGTTTCGGAGGACGCAGGCCGTTCTAAAGCGGAGGGGATCACCCCCCTAATCAGCTTGTCATTCTGATACACTCTCAATTCTGTGGCAGGTTTCTTTTTGATTATTTTTCAGACGCGGATGACGCAGATAAGAATATTAAAAATCTGCGTCATCTGCGTCATCCGCGTCAAAGCGATAGCAAGTATAAGTTTTCAGACAAGTTGGGGGAAGAGGGACTTTTATGTTAATCTCTGTAATCTTCGGTGAAAGTTTCTGTGTTTTTCCTACATTTGTTTCACACTTAATTGTCTGTGAACATGCTTGATTGGAACTTCATTGCCAGCCAGATTGCTACGATAGCCTTCGACATTGTTTATTTCGGTGCCATCATCGGAACGATTGTCGTCATTATCCTCGACAACCGCAATCCGGTGAAAACCATGGCATGGATACTGATACTGATGTTCCTTCCCATCGTGGGGCTGGTGTTTTACTTCTTCTTCGGGCGTAGTCAGCGCCGTGTGCGCATGATAGGGAAGAAGAGTTACAGCCGCTTGTTGAAGAAACCTATGGCGGAATATCTGGCGCAGGACTCATGTGCGCTTCCCATCAATTACAGTCGTCTCATATCCTTGTTCCGTAATACCAACCAGGCTTTCCCCTTCGATGGAAACCGGGTGGAAGCCTATACCCTGGGGCTCTCCATGCTGCAATCCCTGCTGCGCGAACTGGGGAAAGCAACGAAGCATATCCACATGGAATTCTATATCTTTGAGGACGATGCCATTGGGCGCTTGGTACGTGATGTCCTGATGGAAAAGGCGCGTGCCGGGGTAGAGGTACGTGTGATTTATGATGATGTGGGTTGCTGGCATGTTCCCAACCGTTTTTTTGAAGAGATGCGCGAGGCCGGTATCGAGGTACGCAGCTTTCTAAAGGTACGTTTTCCGCTTTTCACCAGTAAGGTGAACTATCGTAATCATCGGAAAATTGTTGTCATTGACGGGCGCATCGGCTTTGTGGGGGGTATGAATCTTGCCGAACGCTATATGCGCGGATTCTCATGGGGCATCTGGCGGGACACACATCTGCTGCTGGAGGGCAAGGCTGTTCACGGATTGCAGACCGCCTTCCTACTCGATTGGTACTTTGTGGACCGTACACTGATTACGTCTACCCGCTATTTCCCGAAAATAGAAAACTGCGGTACTTCCTTGGCGCAGATTGTAACGAGTGAGCCCGTAGGCCCATGGAAAGACATTATGCAGGGACTTGTCATATCCATTTCCAGCGCAAAGAAATATTTCTATATCCAGACTCCCTACTTCCTGCCCACCGAAGCCGTACTTGTTGCTATGCAGACAGCCGCCTTGTCAGGTGTCGATGTGCGTCTGATGTTGCCCATGCGTGCTGATAACCGCTTGACGCATCTGGGTTCCTGCTCTTATCTGGCAGATGTGCTCTATTCGGGAGTCAAGGTCTATTTCTATAAGAAAGGCTTCTTGCACTCCAAACTGATGGTTTCGGATGATGAGTTGTCCACGGTAGGCTCTACGAATGTGGATTTCCGCAGTTTTGAACATAACTTTGAGGTGAATGCCTTCATCTATGACACAGAAACAGCGCTTCAGATGCGCGAAATCTTCCTTCAAGACCAGCGCGACTGCGTACAAGTATTCCTGAAGAACTGGGTGAAGCGCCCCTGGTATCGTAAGGCTGCAGAGAGTGTGGTGCGGCTGATGGCGCCGCTGTTATAATGAAGAATGATGAATGAAGAATTTCTTGAAGTGTATTCATATCGTACCATTCTTCATTCATCATTTAAATATCGTGAAGTTCACGCTCCCGTATACCCTTCTCTCCACAAAGTGCGGATGTTCCTCGAAACTGTTTTTCTTCCCGTGTTCCAAGACGAAGAGTCCGTCTTCTTTCAGCAAGTTGTTCTCGAAGATGAGATCGGGCAAGGTTTCCAGCCCGGCAAGCTCGTAGGGAGGGTCGGCAAAGATAAAGTCGAACTGCTCGCGTCCGCTTTTGAGGTATTTGAATACGTCACCGCGTATGGGTAGACACTTGTCCGTCTTTAATTCCTGCATAATTTTGCAGATGAAGGCATAGTGGTCGCGGTCTTTTTCCACGCTGATTACTTGGTCGCAGCCTCTGGACACAAGCTCGATGCTGATGCTGCCCGTACCGGCAAATAGGTCGAGGGCACGGATGCCGTCCTCAAAGTCCATGTAGTTGGAGAGCACATTGAACAGATTCTCTTTGGCAAAGTCTGTGGTGGGGCGTGCCTTGAAGGAGTGGGGCACGTCGAAACGTCTTCTTTTGTATATTCCGCTGATTACTCGCATAGGGTTATGGCTTGCAGGTCAAGATTAGTGGCGGGATTCATGATGAATACCTGCCGGATGAATTTTCGCAGTTCGGGCAGTAGCAGTTCTTTGTCGTTTAGGTCACCGGTCAGGTGCAGCTCATCACGCTCCTGCTCGAAGCCGAGTTGTTTCCATATATATAATAGGTAGTAGACACGGTCGGGTGTGCTTCTGCATTCAAAGGAATTGGCAAGAAGGAGGCGTCCGCGCTCGTAGCCGTATACGTCTACGGCATCTTTTCGCAAGTGTGCATACATCTTCCGGTTGTTGCCCAAGCGGCTCTTTGAGGAGAAGAACTCAATGAAGGGGCTGGCTTGGGAATAGAACTTGACATCGGGATACTGTTCGCGAAGGAAGGAGCAGACACTCTTATCCATGCCGAACAGTACGACAGTGCTGTTCTTATGCAGTATGTTGTATTGTACGGTTTCGTTTTCCCGTTTAGGATGGTTGTGATAGAAAATGATTTCCGTTTGTTCGTCCTCGAAGAACTCCAGGGGAATGAACGTGAAGCGTTTGTCTGCCATGAGCACATTGACACGGCGGAAGGGGCGTTCCAGCCATGCCAGTTCGCGGAAGGTCTGTTTCAGATTGGCAGTGAGGGAGAAGGACTCGTCCACTGCACGGTCGTAGTAAGAGAACTCGCCGTCGCCCAAAGGGTTGAACACAGAAAAAGAAAATCCATCCGTACTGAGACGGATGGATAATGTATACTGTTCCGATTTATTAAAATCAGTCGTTTCTATCATACGTTTGTCGGGGTGAGATTATTCCCAGTTACCGGCGTTGTTGTTAGCTGTTTCCAAGCTACCAATCATCAGACCGCAGTACTTGCCAAGTTTGGTTTGTACGTCCTTGATGTTGGCAATTTCTTGTGCATCCAGACCGTTCAAATAAACTTCGTACGGAGTCTTCACTTCGAGCAGACAGAAAGGAGCACCGGATTTAGCTGTATCGTTCTTGATGGCCATTTCGAACTGTGCACCGTTTCCGAAGGGAACATATCTCATTGAATCGGGGTTGAAGCCCTTCGGGAAGATAGTGTCCAATACGGCTACCCACAAGGTGTCACGTTTGAAGTTTTCCAATCCCCATTTCTTGACGTCAGCATAGTTACCTGTCTTCTTTGCCTTATTGATGATGTTGATGGCTTTCTTTTCAGTCAGACCGTCTTCCAGCTGCTTATCGTTCAGTTCTCCTTGCTTGAAGATGAACGGAAGTTTCTGGTTTTTAACAAAGTCAATCAGAGAGTCGAAGCTTGCAGTATATTGCTGGTCATGTAAAGTACGATATTCCAATTGTGCTTTACGGATGTCAATCAGACGTGCAATGACGGCTGCGTCTCTGTGCTTCTTTGCTTTTTCAAAGTTGATAGGACCCATAATGCTGGTGTAACAAATATAAATTAGCACCAAAGCACATAAGCCTAAAATGACATTAAATACTGTTTTCATGATAAATATGTTTTTTAGTTGTTATATTCGCACCGCAAAAATAAAAGAAATTAATTTAAAAACGATAGTTCCCTTTACTTTTTTCTGTTACAAAAATGATAAATAACTATTTAGAAAGGCAAATTAAGGAAAATTTTCCTTACCAACCAACTCCTGAGCAAGAAATTGCTGTAAAATCTTTATCGGAGTTCCTTCTGTCACCCCGTAGCGAGGTGGTTTTTATGCTTCGTGGTTATGCGGGGACGGGTAAAACATCGTTGGTCGGTGCCTTGGTGCGGACGTTGGATAAGTTGCAACAAAAGTCGGTATTGCTGGCACCGACCGGACGGGCGGCAAAAGTTTTCTCGGCGTATGCGGGGCATCCGGCGTTTACAATTCATAAAAAAATCTATAGACAGCAATCTTTCTCCAATGAGCTGAGCAATTTTTCTGTGAACGATAATTTGACAACTCACACTTTATATATAGTGGATGAAGCCTCGATGATTTCCAATGAGGGACTGTCCGGTTCCATGTTCGGCACAGGCAGGTTGCTGGACGACCTGGTGCAGTTTGTCTATTCCGGCCAGGGATGCCGCCTGCTGCTGATGGGCGATACGGCACAGCTGCCGCCGGTGGGGGAGGAGCAGAGCCCTGCCCTCTTTGCCGATGCCTTGAAAGGCTATGGGCTGGAAGTGGTGGAGGTGGACTTGACGCAGGTGGTGCGTCAGGAGCAACAGTCGGGCATTTTGTGGAATGCCACCCGTCTGAGGCAGTTGATAGCGGAAGACGATTGCTACAGCCTGCCGAAGATAAAGGTTTCGGGGTTTGCCGACATTAAAGTTCTGCCCGGAAATGAGCTGATAGAAACGCTGAGCTCTTGCTACGACCATGACGGGCTGGATGAAACTATCGTGGTATGCCGCTCCAACAAGAGGGCGAACATCTACAACAAAGGCATCCGTGCGCAGATTCTCTGGCGTGAGGATGAATTAAACACCGGTGATTTGTTGATGGTGGCGAAAAATAACTACTTCTGGACGGAAAAGGAGAAAGAGATGGATTTCATTGCCAACGGTGAGACTGCCGTGGTGCGCCGCGTGCGCCGTACGCGAGAGCTGTATGGCTTCCGCTTTGCAGACGTGACGCTGGTCTTTCCCGACTATAACGACTTTGAACTGGAAGTGAACATGCTGCTCGATACGCTGCATACCGACTCGCCTGCGCTGCCCAAGGCAGAGAACGACCGGCTTTTCTACTCCGTCCTCGAAGATTATGCCGACATCACCGTGAAGCGCGAGCGGATGAAGAAGATGAAGGCAGACCCGTACTACAACGCCTTGCAAGTGAAGTATGCCTATGCCGTGACTTGCCACAAGGCGCAGGGCGGGCAATGGAAGAATGTCTTTCTGGACCAGGGGTATATGACGGATGAATACTTGACACCCGATTATTTTCGTTGGCTTTACACCGCCTTTACCCGTGCCACGGGAACGCTCTACTTGGTTAACTATCCGGAAGAACAAATAGTTTGAAAAAGAGAGGGGTACCGATGCAGTATTCCGGCATTTTTTGTATTTTTGTAGATAGAACAACTATAACTGAACAAGTATGAAGAAGCTATACTCTCTCTTTGCCTTGATAGCACTGCTGTTTACCGCTTCCGGTTGCGAGGACGATTACCGGAGCATGGTACTTTTCGAAGGCGTGGAGCCTATTTATCAGATTGGGACATGTGATAATCTGGTGTCCAATCTTTCTTATTATCTTTCTGAAACAAACGAAGATACAGTGCTGGGCATTGACGGTGGTGACGGTTCCTATAATCTAATTAACGAACACGAGTCGGTGGCTTCCGTGACTTTTACCGATGATGTCAACGGGTATCAGCGTATCAAGATTCATCCGCTGGCAGAGGGGGAGACGATTGTGAAGGTGATGGATGGTTCCGGTGAGGAAACACAACTGCGCATCACGGTGAAAGGTCGTAGGCAATATACGTTGACGAAGATGGGCTTCGAGTATGGTATCAGTAGTGGTGCACCGACGGAACTGCTGGGTGATGTTTCTAAGGCACTTGCCGAGCGTCCTTGGGTGAAGGATGGTGGGTATTATGTGCTGGTGCCCGAAGATTTCTCCAATAGTATGTGGAAAGGTGTATTGGAAATCTATCCGACGGGAAAAGAGGAGGAACCGCTAATGGGGATATACGAGACAGTTCCAGTGGAAGATGAGAACGGAGATACATATGCATTGTGGCAGTTTACTTATAATGGAGAGAAGAGGCTCTTTACGCGGACGGTCTCGGGAAATGGTAAATGTGTACTTGCGGAAAATGTAACTCCTTTCTGTCCTTCCGGTTTGTTGCCCGAAGGTGCACTGGTGGTTTATCGCGAAATGTTTATACTTCGGATGGAATAAGGTTTTAGTGGAAATCTTGTCAAGAGCAGATTTACGAAAGATTAACAGACGGGAGGCTTAGGCTTCCCGTTTTTGTTTCTGTTGCGCATCATCTGTCTGTTCTGTATGCATCATTCGTTTGCTTCGAATGCATTGTCTGTTTGTTCTGGACTAATCCTCCGTTCCCTCCACTTCACTGTCCCAAACCTTAGGGTTTTTCACGGAAACCCCAGGGCTTTGGAGGGTAAATGCCAGCCATTTCACTTGCTAAGGTGTGGCATTTAGGATGGTAAGGTGTGGAGTTTGGGGAGCCGGCATGTGGCATTTCAAATGGAATACCGTGGAGGATAAAAAGAAAAGGAGAAGCAATGCTCCTCCTTTCCCGGTAGTTTAATTTTGAAATATCTAAAAAATGACATTACAAATATACAACATCACAGAGGCGATGTCAAGTGTTTCGCCAATTATTTTCAATTATAATCCTGCCAATTCCAAAACTTTGTCAATGGCAGCGTTCAGTCCGTCAGCATTCTTACCGCCGGCAGTTGCAAAGTGGGGCTGGCCACCGCCACCGCCTTGGATAAGTTTGGCAGCTTCTTTCACCAGGTTACCGGCTTTCAGTCCGCCTGCCACGAGGTTGTCGCTCAGCATGACGGTCAGCATCGGCTTGCCTTCGGCTTCTGTTCCCGCTACGAAGAACAGGTTTTCCGTAATCTGGCCACGCAACTGGAAGGCGATGTTCTTCACTGTTTCTGCCGGCAGGGGAGCACAGAACTTGATGACTTTAACGCCATTGACTTCCTGCACGTTCTTCAGCAGTCTTTCTTTCAGCTGTGCTTCTTTCTCTTTCATGAAGTCCTCTACCTGCTTCTTCAGTCCGGCGTTTTCGTCAATATACTTACGGATGGTTCCGGCAAGGTCGGGTGCGTTGTTGAAGAGCGCTTTCAAGTCGTGCAGCGTGTCCTCGATGGTGTTCATCAGTTCCTCCACGCGTGCACCCGTGTAGGCTTCGATACGGCGCACACCGGCAGCCACGGAGCTTTCGGAGATAATCTTCACCATACCGATGTTTCCGGTTGCAGCCACGTGCGTACCACCACAGAATTCTACGGAAGAACCGAACTGGATAACGCGTACATGGTCGCCGTACTTCTCGCCGAACAGAGCGATGGCGCCCAGTTCTTTGGCTTCTTCGATAGGAATGTTGCGGTATTCCTTCAAAGGTATGTTGGCGCGAATCTTTGCATTAACGATGTGTTCCACCTTGCGGATTTCCTCGTCCGTCACCTTTTGGAAGTGTGAGAAGTCGAAACGCAGGGAGTCCGGTGTAACCAAAGAGCCCTTCTGCTCTACATGTTCGCCCAACACTTCGCGCAGTGCAGCATCCAGCAAGTGGGTGGCAGAGTGGTTGGCGGCACAAGCGGCACGCTTGTCGGTATCCACGCATGCCATCATCGGAGCTTCCATGTGTTCGGGCAGCTTCTTGGTGATGTGGATAGGCAGGTTGTTCTCCTTCTTGGTGTCTACCACTTCGATGGTCTCAAACTCGTTCACCAATACACCGGTGTCACCTACCTGACCGCCGCTTTCGGCATAGAACGGAGTCTTGTCCAGTACAATCTGATACAAGGTTTGGTTCTTCTGCTTCACTTGGCGGTAGCGCAGAATGGATGTTTCGTATTCCGTATAGTCATATCCTACGAATTCGGTAGTACCCTCCTTTAGCGTAATCCAGTCACCGGTCTCTATGGCGGCGGCATTGCGGGCACGCTGTTTCTGCTGCTGCATTTCGGCGTCAAACTCCTTGATGTCGGCAGTCATGCCGTTTTCGCGGAGAATCAGTTCCGTCAAGTCGAGCGGGAAACCGAAGGTATCATATAAGGTAAAGGCATCCTTTCCGCTGATTTCGTTCTTGCCGGCGGATTTGGCGTCTGCCATGGTCTTTTCCAGCAGGCGGATACCCGTCTCCAGGGTGCGGAGGAAGGAATCTTCTTCTTCCTTGATAACTTTGGCAATCAGTTCCTTCTGTGCATCCAGTTCGGGATAAGCGGCGCCCATGTTCTCGATGAGTACGGGGAGGAGCTTGTACATGAATGCCTGCTTCTGTCCGAGGAACGTGTAACCGTAGCGTACGGCACGGCGGAGGATACGACGGATGACGTAACCAGCCTTGGCATTGCTCGGAAGCTGTCCGTCGGTGATGGAGAAGGCGATGGTGCGGATGTGGTCGGCAATTACACGCATGGCGATGTCCGACTTCTCATCTTCGCCATACTTCTTGCCTGCCATGTCTCCGATGGCTTTCAGTATCGGTTGGAATACGTCGGTGTCGTAGTTGGAGGTCTTTCCTTGCAGTGTGCGCACCAGTCGCTCGAAGCCCATGCCGGTGTCGATGACCTTGGCGGGAAGTCCTTCCAGGCTGCCGTCCGCCTTGCGGTTGAACTGCATGAACACGAGGTTCCAGATTTCAATCACCTGCGGGTGGTCTTTGTTCACCAGCTGGCTGCCGGGTACTTTGGCCTTCTCTTCTTCCGAACGGGAGTCCACATGGATTTCCGAACACGGACCGCACGGTCCCGTATCACCCATTTCCCAGAAGTTATCGTGTTTGTTGCCATTCAGAATGTGGTCTTTCGGCAAGAACTGCTCCCAGTAAGAAGCGGCTTCGTTGTCGCGTTCCAGTCCTTCTTCGGCGCTACCTTCGAATACGGTGGCGTAGAGGTCTTTGGGGTCGAGTTTCAATACATCCACCAGATACTCCCATGCCCAGGAGATGGCTTCCTTCTTGAAGTAGTCGCCAAACGACCAGTTGCCCAGCATCTCGAACATGGTGTGGTGGTAGGTATCGTGACCCACTTCCTCCAGGTCGTTGTGCTTTCCGCTTACGCGAAGGCATTTCTGCGAGTCAGCAACTCTTTTGTATTTCGCCGGGTGGTTGCCCAAAATAATATCTTTAAACTGGTTCATTCCCGCATTGGTGAACATCAACGTGGGGTCATCCTTAATCACCATCGGGGCCGAAGGCACTATCTGGTGACCTTTACTTTCGAAGAAACTCTTGAAAGAGTCTCTGATTTCGTTTGCAGTCAACATACTCTCTATTGATTTATCTGATTCTAATTTGATTTATCTTCTTCTGTCGTTTTTTGTCCGTTTCTTACTACTAACTACTTGCTACTTAGTCTTAATATTCTTGAAAAAACTGTGCAAAGATAGCTTGTTTTTATTACTTTTGTCGCATTGACAAGCGAAATATTTCCTAAGATGCGCAAAGTTTACTACATTTATAATCCCCAGACGCAGACGTATGACCGTATTTATCCTACCGTGAGGCAGCGGGCGTTGAGCATTCTCCGCCGTTTGTTCATAGGTATGGGGCTGGGTGCGGGCAGTTTCATCGTATTGCTGCTTATCTTCGGCTCTCCGTCGGAGAAGGAGTTGCGGAAGGAGAACAGCAAACTGCAGGCGCAGTACAACGTCCTCTCCCGCCGGCTGGACGAGGCGATGGGAGTGCTGCAGGACATACAGCAGCGTGACGACAATCTGTACCGGGTGATTTTCATGGCCGACCCTATTCCTTCTGCCATCCGTCAGGCTGGATATGGCGGCACCAACCGCTATGAGCATCTGATGGATATGGCAAACTCCGACCTGGTTATCAATACCACGCAGAAAATGGACATGATTAGCAAGCAGCTCTATATCCAGTCCCGCTCCTTTGACGATGTGGTGGAGATGTGCAAGAATCATGATGAAATGCTGCGCTGCATTCCTGCCATACAGCCGGTTTCCAATAAAGACCTCCGTAAGACCGCTTCCGGTTACGGTACGCGTATCGACCCCATTTATGGTACCAGCAAGTTCCATGAGGGTATGGACTTTTCGGCTCCCCAGGGCACGGATGTCTATGCCACGGGAGATGGCACCGTGGTGCAGATGGGCTGGCAATCGGGCTATGGCAACAGAATTGTGATAGACCACGGCTTCGGTTATCAGACGGTGTATGCACACTTGCGCGATTTCCGGACGAAGTTGGGCAAGAAAGTGGTACGTGGTGAGGTCATTGGCGGGGTAGGTAGTACGGGCAAGAGTACTGGTCCGCACTTGCACTACGAAGTACACGTTAAGGGAAAAGTTGTGAATCCCGTCAACTACTACTTCATGGATCTCAGTGCCGAGGATTATGACCGCATGATACAGATTGCGGCGAACCATGGTAAGGTGCTTGATTGACGGATGATTTATAGAGAAAGGATTACATCATGCTGAATACAGATAAGAATTTAAAGTTATATTACTCCATCAGCGAGGTGGCTGCCATGTTCGATGTCAACGAATCACTGCTCCGTTTCTGGGAAAAGGAGTTTCCGCAACTCAATCCGAAGAAGGGGGGGCGGGGAATACGCCAGTACCGTAAGGAGGACATTGAGACAGTGAAACTTATCTATCATCTGGTGAAGGAGCGCGGAATGACCTTGCCCGGCGCCCGCCAACGGATGAAAGACAATAAAGAAGCTACGATACGCAACTTTGAAATCGTAGATCGCCTGAGAGCTATCCGCGAAGAACTGGTAGGCATGAAACTGGCATTGGATGAGTTTACTTACGAGGATGTGGAGAGCTTGAAGGAAAATATTCAAGGACTGAAGTAGAATAAATACCACTCCGTTTATTCCTCTACTCTCGTCACTTGTTTTATATTCTGTATCTGCTTCAGGTTATTGCAGATAGTGCGCACGTCGTCCACATCGTGTACATAGAGTTGTATCTTTCCTTCGAAGATACCGTCGTTGGTTTCGATGGTCAGTTTACGGATATTCACGTTGAGCTGGCGGGAGATGACTTGAGTTACTTCGTTCAGCAATCCCATGCTGTCTATACCTTTTATATATATGGTGACGAGGAACGACAAATCCTTGTGAGTGTCCCACTCGGTGGCGATGATACGGTTTCCGTAGCTACTCTTAAGGCGGGTGGCAACGGGGCATTGGCGCTTGTGGATGACAACACGGTTTTGCTCGTCGATGTATCCCAGTACGTCGTCACCCGGAATGGGATGGCAACAGTCGGCCATAATATAGTTCTTTGAGATGGTCTCTTCCGTCAGCTTCAGAATCTGCTTAGTGTTGATTTTCTCTTGCGGTGTTTTCTCTTCCGGTTGTTCTTTGGCATCCTTGTTGTCCTTGTTACCGAAGGAGAAGGTCAGGAACTTCTTCCAGTTGCTGTTCTGCTTTTCCTTGAACACGTTCTTGTCGGCATCGCCCAGCACAACCCGTTTGTTGCCGATGGCAACGAGCAGCTCGTCGCGGGTGTGGAAGCCGTGCAGCCTGGTCAGCTTGTCCAGAGCAGCATCATCCATACGTATATCCTCGTTTTTGAAGAATTCGTTCAGTATGGTTTCACCTTCTTTCTGATAGGCTTTCGCCTCTTTGCGCAGGATGGCGGCAATCTTGGCGCGGGCGCGGGCGGTGGTGGCATACACTTCCCACTCCGGCTGCACGCGTTGCGATTTGGAGGTCAATATCTCTACCTGGTCACCGCTTTGCAGTTTGTGGCTTAGGGGAACCAGTTTGTGGTTTACCTTGGCGCCGATGCAGTGGCTGCCGATGTCGGTATGCAAGGAGAAGGCAAAGTCCAGTGCCGTAGAGTTCTGCGGCATGGTCTTGAGGTCGCCTTTCGGGGTGAAGACGAAAATTTCCGATGCAAACAAGTTCAGTTTGATGGTATCGAGAAAATCGATGGCGTCCGGTTGTGGGTCGTCCAGAATTTCCTTGATGGTACGCAACCATTTCTCCAGTTCGCCTTCATCTTCGCTGCCTCCGCCTTCTTTGTATTTCCAGTGGGCGGCAAAGCCTTGTTCGGCAACGTCATTCATGCGTTCACTGCGGATTTGTACTTCAATCCATTGCCCGTTGTTACCCATAAGGGTGACGTGCAGGGCTTGGTAGCCGTTGGCTTTGGGATGGCTCACCCAGTCGCGCAGGCGGTCGGGGTGGGGCTTGTATATCTTGGATATGGAGACGTAAATGTCGAAGCAGTCGTTTAGCTCTTCCTCTATATTGCGGGGCTCGAAGATGATGCGGACAGCAAGCAAATCATAGATTTCCTCGAAGGGGACATGCTTGGTCTGCATTTTGTTCCAGATGGAGTAGATGGACTTTACACGGGCAAGGATACGGTATTTCAGTCCCATTTTGTCCAGTTGCGCCCGTATCGGAGCGGTGAACTCATTGAATACCTTGTCGCGTTCCACGGCGGTGGCTTCCAGTTTCTCTTCTATCTCGTGGTACTCTTCCGGATGTTCGTACTTGAAGCTCAGGTTTTCCAGTTCTGTCTTGATTTTGTACAAGCCGAGGCGGTTGGCGAGCGGGGCATAAATATAGAGTGTTTCGCCTGCAATCTTGAACTGCTTGTTGGGCAGCATGGAGCCGAGTGTACGCATGTTATGCAGACGGTCGGCTATCTTGATGAGGATAACCCGGATATCGTCGGACATGGTGAGCAGCAGCTTCTTGAAGTTCTCTGCCTGCGCCGAGGCACGGTCGCCGAAGATACCGCCGGAAATCTTTGTCAGCCCGTCTACAATCTGGGCGATTTTGGGACCGAAGATGTTTTCAATATCCTCTACGGTGTAGTCGGTGTCCTCCACCACATCATGCAGCAATGCCGAGCATATGGAAGTAGACCCCAGTCCTATCTCATTACAGACAATCTTTGCCACAGCAATGGGGTGCATGATGTAGGGCTCGCCGGAACGACGCTTAATGCCCTTATGCGCCTGGTTGGCAAAGTTGAATGCTTTGGTTATTATTTCGACGCGCTTGCGGTGCTTGGTGGCCAAATAGTCGTTCAACAGTTCTTGGAATGCCTGTTCGATCATTTCCTCTTCGGCTTTTTCCTTTTCCTTCTGACTTATATTTTCTTCCATATACTGCTTTCTCCTTTCTTCACTTCACTTTTTGCAAAAATAAGCAATTTTCAACACCGGGCAAGCGTTTATGTCTTTATTTATAAATCTTCAAGCGCTTTCCTGCGGAGATTCTGGTACTGCGCAATCCATTCCAACTTTTTAACTGATTGACAGTGACGCCGTATTTCCGTGCAATGCTGCCGAGATTCTCGCCACTGCGTATCTTGTGGTAGGTGACATTCCCCGTAGCGGTACTGCCTTTGCTGCTACGTGCCGTCGAGCGTGTATTGGAAACGGCCACGACTCTGCGGTTCTTGAACAGCTCGTTACTGCGGTGGGCATAGATGGTGTCTTGCTTGTCAATGAAGGCACTGATGTAGTTGATGGGGAGGCGTAGCGTCTGCGGCTTGCTCTCTCCGGGGATGATGCTTTTCTTGAATTGGGGATTCAGGCTCTTTATCTGGTCCAGGCTGATGCCGCATAGGTCGGAAATCTGCTCGAAATGAAGGTTACGGCTTACTTGCACCGTATCGGTTGCTTCCGGAATGTCGGTTTCCATGGGGCAGATGTTGTGCTTGCAGTAGTAGGTCATTACGTAGTTGGCGGCAATGAAGGCGGGCACGTAGCCGCGTGTCTCTTTGGGCAGATAGTTGTAGATTTCCCAATAATCGGTTTTCCCTCCCGAGCGGCGGATGGCTTTGTTGATGGTGCCCGGACCGCAGTTGTAGGCGGCAATCACCAGGTTCCAGTCTTTGTAAATGTCATACATGTCCTTCAGGTAGCGTGCTGCCGCCCAGGTCGCCTTTATCGGGTCACGGCGTTCGTCTACGAGGCTGTTGCTTTCCAGTCCGTATATCTTTCCGGTGGCGAGCATAAACTGCCATAGTCCGCAGGCTCCCGCGCGGGATACGGCAGAAGGGTTGAGAGCGGATTCTATGATGGGCAGGTATTTCAGCTCGAGCGGCAGGCCGTAGGCATCCAGCGCTTCTTCGAAGATGGGCATATAGAAGTTGCAGGCGCTCAGCATGAAGGCAACCTGGTTGCGCAGACGTCCGGCATACATGTCGATGAACTTGCGCACAATCTCGTTGTATGGCATTTCCATGACGGTCGGCATGCGCGACAACCGGTCTATGTATACAGAGTCACTGAACATCGGGTTTACGGTAGAGGTGCTGCAGTCTTTTCCCAAGTCTATGTAATTCTTGGCTTTCCAGTCATTGAGCAGGCTGTCCAGCGGATAGGTCATGCTTTTGGGCAGCTCGATGGATTCCTGGCGTTCCGTGCCGTTTTCGCGGATAAGCACTTCCACGCTTTCTTGCGCATGCATGGCCGGAGCGGTGAAGAGGGCACAAAACAGAAGCGAGGAACCGAGAATAATTCTTTTCATATATATGGCCTTGTGTGTCATTAGGTAATAATTTATGCTTTAATTTTCGTTTTTAGAATCGGAAACTGCATTGCACGCCGACGTTCTTATTAGAGGAACCAGTCATCTGGCTGTTGATTATGGCAGGTTCCACTTTCATGCTGAGGTCGGGGGTGATGTCAAAGTTGGACAGCTCTGCGTCTACGTATGCGTCGACAACAGACAGCAGGTATACACCGATAAAGGCGAAGATGCTCAAGTCGCGGTATCGTCGGAAGGTATCCTTACGCTTCCGTAGTGTCTCCGTCAGCTGGCTTTCGGTATAGTTATAGTTGGGAGGCAGCAGGTCGGTAATGGTACTGGAGTTGAAATTACCATTTACGGCATCCTTGTAGGCGGCCGAATAGTCCTTATACATCTTGCTGTTCCACGTAAGGGCATAGGCACAACCGGCAAATCCTCCATAGAAGATGGGCAGTTTCCAATACTTGCGGTTGTAAATTTGTCCACCGCCGGGAATGACGAGGGCAAGCCAGGTGGCTTTTGTGGGATTAGGTACCCACCTTTTGGGGTCGATGGCCTTTTGCAGACTGTCTGTAGGCACGGGCTGTTCCTTCAGGTCGGGGCTGGCAGTCATTTCCAGCATCTTCCGCTTGTTTTCGGCTGCAAGACTGTCGGCAACAGTGAGGCTGTCCCGGTTCACCACGGTGTTGAGTGTATCGGTCTGATGCCGCTGCGCACGCTTGGAAGCGGCACGTGGACGGTCCTGACCATACATAGCAATCCCTGCCATCTGTAAAAAACAGAGCAGCAGGGCAATGGCTAACTGATATATTCTTCCTTTTTTCCTCATTTATTTCTTCAGCGTATCAAGAATGCCGATGATACGTTCCAATTCTTCTTCGTTATTGAACGGGATACTGATTTTACCTTTTCCTTTCTCCGAGCAGGTTAGCTGCACCTTGGTACTGAAAAAGCCCGAGAGCTGTTGTTTCAGCATATTGAATTCTTCGGGCAGTTTGGCGCGCTTGGGGGCAATCTTACGACCACCGCTCTTCACGCTTTCGCCTTCACTCAGTGACTTTACGATTTCTTCCACTTTGCGTACGGAATACCCGTGCTCCAGGATTTCTTCGAAAATCTTCACTTGCAGTTTGGGATCGCCAAGCGTTACCAACGCGCGGGCATGTCCCATGTCTATCTGCTTGTTCTGCAGTCCCATCTGGACGGGGGCGGGCAGTTTGAGCAGGCGCAGGTAGTTGGCAATGGTGGTACGCTTCTTACCAACGCGTTCGCTGAGGCGTTCCTGCGTCAGTCCGTATTGTTCCAACAGATGCTGGTAAGCGAGGGCTATTTCTACGGAGTTCAAGTCTTCGCGCTGTATGTTTTCGATGAGCGCCATTTCCATGACGTTCTCGTCATCTGCAGTGCGGATATAGGCAGGGATGCTTGTCAGTCCGGCAAGCTGCGAAGCACGGAAACGACGCTCGCCGGCGATAATCTGGTATTCGTCGTCGCTAAGCTTGCGCAGGGTGATGGGCTGTATGATGCCGATTTCGGAGATGGAATCGGCTAACTCCTGCAACGCAACCGGGTCGAATTCATGACGGGGCTGGTTGGGATTGACCGTAATCTTCGACAGCTCTATCTCATTGATAGAGGAGGAGCCTTCGGTCTTTACTTCATCCATGGAGAAGAGGGCGTCTAGCCCGCGTCCTAATGCATTTCTTTGTGCCATCTGTTTATTTACTATTTGACGATTTACAATTTAACCATACGGGATGATTTGTTTGTGCATTGTAAATATGGTATTTATCACTAATCATTAATCACTAACCACTATAATCACTTCTTTTCGTTTCTGCTTATCAATTCCTTGGCAAGTGCCATGTGGTTTTTGGCTCCGGTTGAGTCTGCGTCATAGAGAATGGTGGGCAGGCCGTAGCTGGGAGCTTCGCTCAGTTTCACATTGCGCTGGATGACGGTGTTGAATACCAATTCCTGGAAGTGGCGTTTCACTTCATCGTAAATCTGGTTGGCCTGGCGCAGACGCGAGTCGTACATCGTCAGCAGGAAGCCTTCGATTTCGAGGGCAGGGTTCAGCTTGGACTTGATGATTTTAATGGTATTCAGCAATTTGCTGATGCCTTCCAGTGCAAAATATTCCGCTTGTACGGGGATGATTACCGAATCGGCGGCAGTCAGTGCGTTGACCGTAATCAGACCTAAAGACGGGGAACAGTCTATCAAAATATAATCAAACTCATTCTTCAGCGGAGCGAGTACTTCTTTCAGTATCTTTTCGCGGTTTTTCAGATTGAGCATCTCTATTTCGGCACCTACCAGATTGATGTGGGAGGAGATTACCTTCAGTGTGTCTATCTCCGTGTCATGAAGGGCCTCGCGTACGTCTGCACGGTCAATAATGCACTCGTAGATAGTACATTCCGACTGCTTGATGTCCACACCCAATCCTGAGGAGGCATTGGCCTGCGGGTCGGCATCTACAACGAGCACTTTCTTTTCAAGCGTGGCGAGTGAGGCTGCGAGGTTGATTGTCGTCGTAGTCTTGCCTACACCACCCTTTTGGTTAGCCATAGCAATTATTTTTCCCATAATCTCAATATTTATTGGCAGCGAAATAAGTGATAATTCCGGATAGCGCCTACAAATTTGGAGAAAGATTGCAAAAACGGTTGATAAGTCGGCTGTTTTGTTAATAACTCACAGACGTTTACCGCTGTTTTTCTTCTTGTAAATTGCGCGTAAAGCGTTCTTTCTCTGTTTAGTGGGCAAATATACGTATTTATCTTGAAATGAAGCTGATTTTTTGTCTCGCTTGCAGAAGATTAAGATTTGTAAACCAATGGAAGACATTGGCTTGGACTATTCTCTCTACTTGCATGAGATGTACATCTCGTGTTGTTTGAAACGTGCATCTCATGTTGCTCGAGATGTACATCTCATGCAGATGGACTACCGTGTGGAAGATGGTCGGGGGATAAGTTGTTCCCGGGCAGAAGGAGAGGAGCTGGTGTCAGACCAAGGCTTTGACGAACTCCCAGCAGAAGTACGCACACATCACACATTTCACTACTGTGCCCAGCAAGAATCCAAGCAGCGAGCCCAGCCCCGATTTCAAGGCCTGGTCTGTCTTGCTGCCTCCCATCAGTTCGCCGGCAAAGGCTCCGAGAAAGGGGCCGAGGATGATGCCCCAAGGCATGAAGAACAACCCTACGATGGTGCCTATGAGGCAGCCGCGCGTTCCCCACCGACTGCCTCCGCTGTATTTGCTGCCCAGCATCGGGACGAAATAATCCAGTATCTGTACAAGGACGACTGCTGCCAGCCATAAAAGTAACTGCGTGGTGGAAAACTGCGCCTTGTCCGTGAAATGTAGAAGCAACAAGCCTGCATAGGCTACGGGCGGTCCCGGAATCATAGGCAGGATGCAGCCTGCCAATCCGACAATCAGGCAGAGGATGCCCAAGATGATGAGAAGAATGTCCATAGGTGTATCGTTTCTGTTGGTGAAGATGACAGCGGTTGTTCCCTGCTACTCGAATCGGTTGTATATGACAATGGGGCGGGAGCGGCGTGTGCTCATCGACGGGAACCATATATCGTCGGCTGTGAGGCCGCATTGCTTGATGGCTTCGGCGCAGTATTCCAGTCGTCCGAAGTCGGCATCGACATTGTTTGTACCGAATGTGAGTTTGATTCCACGTGCTTTGGCGCGACGGATAATCTCGAAACTGGGAATCCGGTAGCGTGCATTGATTTCCAGAGCGATTCCATGTTGTTGCAATACATTCAATACGCGTTCAATGCGTCCGTCCGTCCAGTACTTGTCGTAATCATGCGCCATAGTATCGGGCAAGAAGGTAGGGTTGGCATAAATGTCGGCTGGCTCGTTGGTCAGAATCAGGACTGTTTGGTCGACAAGGTGGTCCATATACTGTTCAAGCGTAATGTCATCAAAGAGTGCTTCTTCGGCCCGGTAGATGCGCGAATTACGTCCCTTGTGGTCTATGATGGTCATGGCGTCGGTAAACAGGTAATCGAAAATCCCCAAAGCTTCCTGCGAGAAAGTTGCCGTCCATTTGCGTCCCTCACCTTGTACACCGCACAGGAATGGCATCCCTTTTACTTCATTAAAATAGTCGTACACTTCTTTGTCATCGGCCAGCATACGTCCTACGCCTCCTTCTCCGGCATTGGGGGCGACACCATAGTTGATACCGTAATTCATGGACATGGCGTGTGCCATTTCCTTCGTCAGCCCTCCTTTCAAGTGAACGTGATAGTCTATAACTGGGAAATCGTGCTGCTGTAGCCTGATTATCTCATCCGTGCGCTCGTCTACCGGAGCAAGCGTGTCGGCTTCGTTGCGTGCCTCCTTGGCAAGCCGTTCGATGGCGAGATTCCGGAATGACACTTCGCCGTGTATGCCTTGCAGGGCAATGGAACCTTGACTCAGCAGTTGCCGGGCGTGCTCCTCTGTGCGATATGGGTGTCCGGGTTCGGTATAACAAACAACTTCGGTTCCGTTAATGCAGACAATGATGTTTTGTCCGCGTACGGTTATCTCGAAGTCAAACCATTCTCCATCTTTTGCGAGTGAGCGATAGAGGTTGCGCACCGAGGCGAGTGAGCCGCTCTTGCGTGTGCCGTCGATGTCTCCGTTACGGAATATCACTTCATAACCGGACTCGCCGTCCGTATGAAAGAGGAGGCCTGCTTCGGAGCCGGGTTGTGTGAGGGCTTCTCCGGTGAGTCGGAAATTTTGGTATTCTTTGTCGTTGAAGAGCTTCCGGCCTTCTGCAATGACCGGGTCTGCCGTGTGAAGCGTAGATGTCCCGTCATTCCATTGGTCAAGTGGCTCGGGAGAACTGCTCCTGCCACAGCTTGTCAGGGTTGTTAGAAACAGAATAATTGCGGCAGCTGCCGTCTCGATGCGTGCAGCAATGGTAGAATGGCAAGAAGTGTTCATTATAGCATGGATTTTATGAATGATTATATTCCAATTATTGTCGGTACAAAGTTAGCCTTTTCTGAAAATATCTTTGAATACAAAAGAATTATTATCTTTGTAGTATTCTGTTTAAAGCCTTTTTAGCTACTTTTGCACGATAATAAAAAAGAAAGTTATGGAAAATCAGAGACCTTTGATATTGATTTCCAATGATGACGGCATCATTGCGAAAGGTATTAGCGAGTTAATCAAATTCCTCCGTCCGCTGGGCGAGATTGTGGTAATGGCGCCGGATGCACCTCGCTCTGGAAGTGCGTGTGCGCTGACTGTAACGGAACCTATCCACTACCAGTTGGTCCGTAAGGATGTTGGGCTGACGGTATACAAGTGTTCCGGTACGCCGACCGATTGTGTGAAGCTGGCTTTTCATACGGTGCTCGACCGCAAGCCCGACTTGGTGGTAGGCGGCATCAACCACGGCGACAATTCTTCTGTAAACCTGCATTATTCCGGTACGATGGGCGTTGTGATAGAGGGATGCCTGAAAGGAGTGCCTTCCATCGGATTCTCCCTTTGCAACCATGAGCCGAACGCTGATTTTGAACCTGCAGGTCCTTACATCCGCGAGATAGCCCGGCTGGTATTGGAGAAAGGACTCCCTCCGTTGACATGCCTCAATGTCAACTTCCCCGATACCAAAGAATTGAAGGGTGTGAAGATTTGCGAACAAACCAAGGGGCAATGGACCAATGAATGGGAAAACTTTGCCCATAGAGGAGATGCCCATTACTACTGGCTGACCGGCGAGTTTGAGAACAACGATGCCGAAAATGAGAAGAATGACCATTGGGCGCTTGATAACGGTTATGTGGCAATCACCCCGACCACGGTGGATGCAACGGCATACGGCTTGATTGATGAACTGAAAGCATGGTTCTGAATTAATTGACAATTATCAATTGATATGAAGTATTACTTGATTGTCGGTGAAGCTTCCGGCGACCTGCATGCCTCCCATCTGATGGCTGCATTGAAGGAGGAGGACTCGCAAGCGGAGTTCCGTTTCTTCGGAGGCGACCTCATGGCTGCAGTGGGCGGTGTGATGGTGAAGCATTACAAAGAGTTGGCGTATATGGGGTTCATTCCCGTACTGCTGCATCTGCGCACCATCTTTGCCAATATGAAGCGCTGCAAGGAGGACATTGTTACGTGGCAGCCGGATGTGCTGATTTTGGTGGACTATCCGGGCTTTAATCTGGATATAGCCAAGTTTGTCCATGCCAACACAAGGATTCCTGTCTTTTATTATATTTCTCCCAAGATTTGGGCATGGAAGGAATACCGCATCAAGAATATTAAACGGGATGTGGATGAGCTGTTCTCCATCCTACCGTTCGAGGTGGAGTTTTTTGAAGGGAAGCACGGGTATCCGATACATTATGTCGGCAATCCGACAGTGGATGAAGTGACGGCTTTTCTTGCTTCCAGCTCAGAGACATTCGACGACTTTGTCCGGGCAAACGGACTTTCGGCCAAACCCGTTATTGCTCTGCTGGCTGGTAGCCGCAAGCAGGAAATCAAGGACAATCTGCCCGACATGCTTCGTGCGGCAGCTTCTTTTCCCGATTATCAACTGGTGCTGGCCGGTGCTCCGGGTATTTCCCCCGAGTATTACAAACGTTATGTGGGTGGGGTGGACGTGAAGATTATCTTCAACAAGACATTCCCTTTGTTGAGGCAGGCAGAGGCTGCACTGGTCACTTCGGGGACGGCAACGCTGGAAACAGCTCTGTTTCGTGTGCCGCAAGCGGTATGTTACCATACTCCGATAGGGAAGGTTATCGCTTTCCTGAAACGGCATATACTGAAAGTGAAGTACATTTCCCTGGTCAATCTCATAGCCAACCGGGAGGTGGTGAAAGAGCTGGTTGCAGATACCATGACGGTAGAGCAGGTACGCTCGGAGCTGAACCGCATTTTGTACGATAAGGAATACCGCCGTCAGATGCTCGAGGGATATGAGTATATGGCATCCTGTCTGGGAGAGGCAGGGGCACCCAAACATGCTGCCCGCGAGATGGTGGCATTACTGAGGAGGAGGGAAGAATAATCGAAAAATTAAGAATTTGTTAAAATGGGAAAAGCCGGTGCAGTAAATGCCCGGCTTTTGTATTTTCTATATAGAAACAAATGAAAAGGACTTTGATTATGAAAAAGCTACATTGGTTATTTATGGCAATATGTTTGGCAGTGATGCCCGCTTTGCAATCATGTGATGATAACGACGGATATTCTTTGGGTGATTTTACCCCGCCTTTGTGGGCCACTGTGCGTGTTACGGGAAATGCCTTTTATTTAAACTGCGATGTTTGGGGGACGCTCTGGCCGGTGAATACGGACATAGGGTGGTATGATGCTGTGGATGGGCAGCGTGTGATTACCGTGTTCAATCCTTTGTGGGACAACTATGCAGGATATGACCATGCTGTGAAGCTGCTGCGTCTGCAGAACGTCTTGACGAAAGAGGTGGAGACGCTGACTCCCGAAACCGAAGAGGAATTTGGTAATGACCCCGTGTTTATATATAAAGGTGATATCACCATCAGTGGTGGCTATATGAACATTTTTTTCATGCAGAACCTGCCATCTTCGACTGATAATAAACACCGCATCAGCCTGGTGCGTCCGCAAGAAGATGATGCTTTGTATGGCGAAGATGGATACGTCCATTTGGAACTCCGCTATAACGATTATGATGACCTGACGGGACGTCGTAGTCCTGGTGCTGTCTCCTATAACTTGAACAGTCTGGACATCCCCTCTGAAACCAAAGGCATCAAGTTGAAACTCAATTCAGAAGAGAATGGAGAGGTGGAAGTAACCTTTGATTTGAAAACTGCGGGGAGTAATGAAAAGCTGACTACTAATGTGGATTTGTCCAATATGCAGTTGAAGTAAGAAAGAGTTTGCGAGAGTATATAGTTAGAAAGAGCACCCGGGATTTTGATGTCATTCATCTTGCCCGGGTGCTCTTTTTATATTTGTTTTATGTAAGTTTGGTCATGTGAGCCGTCGTTAGAACATCGTCAAGGCATATAGATAAACAACTGCTGCAGGAATTGCCATCAGGGCACTGTCGAAACGGTCGAGCATCCCTCCATGCCCCGGCAGAATGTTACCGGAATCCTTGATGCCCAATTGGCGTTTCATGAGTGATTCGGTCAGATCGCCCCAAGTGCCGAAAATGACGACAACGATTGCCAGACCTACCCATTGCCATCCTGGCATAAAAGGAAAGAAATGTGCAAAGCCAAGAGAGGAAGCGATGGAGAATATTCCGCCGCCGATGCTGCCCTCCCAGGATTTTTTAGGTGAGATACGTTCGAACAGACGGTGTTTGCCTATCAGCGAACCTACGCAATAGGCACCTGTATCGCTCAACCAGATAAATACGAAAATGGAAAGCGGTAGAATAGGGTTGTAGGTCACACTGCTCGTTTCCGGGGAATTCTGAAAAGCAAGTACGTTCAGCAGGGCAAAGGGGAGTGCCACGTACAATTGGCTTAGCATGGAGTAGGCCCAGTTACCCGTCGGATTCTTTTTCTTGAGGTAAAGTTCCGTAATCATCATGTAGAGCAATAGTCCCAAATAAGGAAGGAATACTCGTGCTCCTACAGACTGCTGGGTACAGAAACTCATCAATGCAAGGAAAAGGTAGGCTCCCCCCAATGCAGTGATGGTCTTGTTTATGCTTACTTCGCCGCTCTTGCTGACTAATTGGGCAAACTCATGTACGCTCAGTGCGCTGATAATGGTGAACAGTATACCGAACGAAAGGGGGCTGTAAAGAATACAGCCCACCAATACTATGACGAATAACACGCCGGTAACGGCACGTTGGATAAAGTTATTTTTCATGCTTTTCTTCTTCCTTAACTTCCTTTTCTGCTTCTATGGCTTTTTGCTCTTCTTCTTGCTCCGCTTTTTTCAGCTCGGCAGCAGTCTTGTTTGCACTGATTTCTTCCGAACGGGAAGCCCATGGACGTTTCCCAAAGATGTGTTCAACGTCTTCGGCAAAGATTACTTCTTTGTCAATCAGCAGTTGTGCCAGCCGGTTGTGCCCTTCTTGGTTTTCGGACAATATTTTCTTGGCACGTTCGTACTGTTCATTAACCATCTGCTTCACTTCTTCGTCAATCAATTCCGCAGTCTTTTCGCTATACGGGCGGTTGAAGGAATATTCCTCATTATTATAATAGCAGAGGTTGGGTAGTTTTTCGCTCATACCCAGATAGGCAATCATACCGTACGCCTGCTTTGTCACGCGTTCCAAGTCATTCATGGCTCCGGTGGATATTCTACCTAAGAATAGGTCTTCGGCGGCACGTCCTCCCAAGGTGGCACACATCTCATCGAGCATCTGTTCCTTAGTGGTGATTTGCCGTTCTTCCGGCAGATACCAAGCCGCGCCCAAAGCGCGTCCACGGGGTACAATGGTTACTTTAATCAGCGGATTGGCGTATTCCAGTAACCAGGAGATGCTGGCATGGCCGGCTTCGTGTATAGCAATGGAACGGCGTTCGGCTTCGGTAGTGATTTTGGTTTTCTTTTCTAATCCCCCCACAATACGGTCTACGGCATCCAGGAAGTCTTGCTTTCCGACGAACTTCTTGCCGTGGCGGGCGGCTATCAAAGCTGCTTCGTTACATACATTGGCAATGTCTGCCCCCGAGAATCCGGGAGTCTGGCGTGCCAGAAGGTCTACATCCACACTATTGTCTATCTTGATGGGGCGCAGGTGTACACCGAATACTTCCTTACGCTCATTAAGGTCGGGTAGGTCTACATGTATCTGGCGGTCAAAACGTCCGGCGCGCAGCAATGCCTTATCCAAAACGTCCACACGGTTGGTGGCGGCTAAGATGATAACACCACTATTGGAGCCGAAACCGTCCATCTCGGTCAGTAACTGGTTCAATGTGTTCTCGCGCTCGTCGTTGCCACCCATAGCGGCTGCTTTGGCACGGGCACGCCCTACAGCGTCAATCTCGTCGATGAACACGATACAAGGCGCTTTTTCCTTTGCTTGGCGGAACAAATCGCGGACACGGGAAGCTCCCACGCCGACAAACATTTCCACAAAGTCGGAACCTGCCAAAGAGAAGAAAGGTACGTTGGCTTCTCCGGCCACGGCCTTTGCAAGCAGGGTCTTTCCGGTTCCCGGAGGGCCTACCAGCAAGGCGCCCTTGGGTATCTTACCTCCCAAATCGGTATATTTCTGGGGCTCTTTCAAGAACTCGACAATTTCTTCTACCTCTTGCTTGGCTTCAGCAAGTCCTGCCACATCCTTGAATGTAATCTTGATGGGGGAACCTTTTTCAAACAATTGGGCCTTGGACTTTCCTACGCTGAAGATGCCTCCACCTCCGCCCATGCCTCCACCACCGCTCATGCGGCGGGACATGAAAATCCAGAAACCGATAAGGAATGCAAAGGGGAGAATCTGCCACAAAATGGCACCGAAGTAGTTCCGCTTTTTTTCGTAGTTAATGGAGCCGTCAAAGTGGGCGTCGTCTCTTTCCTTTTGCAGGAAATTACCTAGGCTCTCGCGTGAGGGGGCCTCGGTCGTAATAAGCGGATTCTTGCCTACGCGGCTGGAGTCCTGGCGAAATACGTTTCCTACGTGCTGGGGTTTGACGTATGCTTCGACGGAATTGTCGTCGTAGCCGATGACTTTGCTTATATAACCGTCTCGTACATATTGCTGGAATTCATCATAAGAGATGTTTTTAGTTGCCGTACCACTTTCATTGGTCAGGTACAACCCCAGCAACATCATCGCTATAATCATATACAGCCAGTTCAGGTTGAACTTGGGCATATTCACTTTATTGGGTTTCTTGTTGGTATTATTGTCCATACGTTTTGATTAATCGAGGTCAGGAATTTGAGTTAATTTGGCGTCTGCCCATAGGTGCTCCAGATTGTAGAATTCCCTTGTTTCAGGCAGGAAGACATGCACCAATATGTCCGAGTAGTCCATAGCTACCCATTCGGCATTGCGCAGCCCGTCTACGGCAAAGGGCTTGGTATCGGCACCCTTGCGTGTGAAGTCCCTGATGGATTCTACAATGGCTGTCACTTGGCTGGGAGAGTTTCCTTGGCAGATGACGAAATAATTGCATATTGTATCGTCGATTTTTGTCAGATCTGCGATGACGATTTTTTTTCCTTTTTTATCTTGAATACCTTCTGTTATCTGTTGAATCAGTTTCTTCGTTTCGTTCATTATACATTATTATATTAAAACAGTTGACAAATATACGTTGATTTCTCATATCAAACACGCAAAAGAGGAAAACTCTTTCAATTTTTGATTTTTTTTAGTTATATAATCCTTTGGATTACGGTATCTTATCAGTTTTTTGCGAAAAAAATACTCGTTTTTGTTTTGATTTATAGAAATCTTTGTATCTTTGCAACCGCAAAACGGAAATAATAACAATTGGGCTATGGTGTAATGGTAACACTACAGATTCTGGTCCTGTCATTCCTGGTTCGAATCCAGGTAGCCCAACGAACTTACCTTATTTAAGTCAAAAAACCACTAAAATCGCAAGTTTTAGTGGTTTTTTGTTGCTTTTCGACCATGTACGAAAATTTCAGTGTAGGTATTCGGTGGCAAATTCAGTGACAAGGCTTCTGTAAGCCGGAAATATTCTGTAAATTTGTAGCATTTCAACATTAAAGCAGAATTTTATGGCAAAAGAATTAGCACTGAAGTACGGCTGTAACCCTAACCAGAAGCCGGCTCGCATTTTCATGCAGGAGGGGGAGTTACCTATTGAGGTTTTGAATGGACGTCCGGGGTATATTAATTTTATGGATGCCTTAAATGGATGGCAGTTGGTAAAGGAACTGAAAGAGGCGACCGGTATGCCTGCTGCAACTTCATTCAAGCACGTCAGTCCGGCGGGTGCCGCCATCGGCTTGGAACTCAACGAGACAATGAAGAAGATTTATTTTGTGGATAATCTTCCGCTCTCTCCGCTTGCTTGCGCATATGTGCGTGCCCGCGGTGCCGACCGTATGTCTTCCTATGGTGACTTTATCGCTTTGAGTGATGTGTGCGACGAGGCTACTGCACGTTTTATTAACCGCGAGGTCTCGGATGGCGTTATTGCTCCGGGGTATACGGACGAAGCACTGGCTATCTTGAGGGAAAAGCGTAAAGGAACTTACAATGTGATTCAGATAAGTCCCGGCTATAAGCCTGCCCCGATTGAACATAAGGATGTCTTTGGTATCACGTTTGAGCAGGGACGTAATGAGATAAAGCTGAATGGAGATGAACTCTTTGCGAATATTCCTACTCGGAATAAGAATTTCCCGGAAGCAGCGAAACGTGATTTGATGATAGCCCTTATCACTTTGAAATATACGCAGTCGAATTCTGTATGCTATGTGAAGGACGGTCAGGCTATCGGTATTGGTGCCGGCCAGCAGAGCCGTATCCACTGTACTCGCTTGGCGGGCAACAAGGCCGACATTTGGTATTTACGCCAGCATCCGAAGGTGTTGAATTTGCCATGGGTAGAGAAAATCCGCCGTGCCGACCGTGATAATACGATTGATGTCTATATCAGTGAAGACCATGACGATGTGCTGGCTAACGGTGTTTGGCAGCAGTTCTTTACGGAGAAACCTGAAGTGCTGACCCGTGAAGAAAAACGGGCTTGGTTGGATACATTGAAAGGTGTTTCTTTGGGTTCGGATGCATTCTTCCCTTTTGGAGACAATATTGAGCGTGCCCATAAGAGTGGAGTAGATTACATTGCCCAAGCGGGTGGTTCTGTACGCGATGACCATGTGATTGAAACTTGCGATAAATATGGCATTGCCATGTCGTTCACGGGTATCCGTCTGTTCCATCATTGATAAGGGGTATAAAAGTAGGCCCGCCCCCACGGCTGCATAGCTGTAGGGGCGGGTTCCTTTTTTATTAAGTCTTATCTTGTTACGTTATCCTTGGTTTTTGATGTTCTCGTCCACCACTTTTATCTTTTCTTTCACAAGCTCGATGTCTGCTTTCAGCTTTTCCACCTTGCGGTTGATTTCTGTCAGCAGACTATTTCCCTTCTTGGAAGAAGTGGTCAGGAAGCCGAGATTGTTTTCATATGTCTGGAGCTCGTTCTTCATATTGTCGAAGGCACGTACCAGCTTCTCACGTTCCCGGTAAAGGGCTTGTGGACTACCTTCCTGAATGGAGCTGATAGTCGACTTGAAATTGCTTAGCTTCTTGTTGGAGACACTGATGTTGAAGCGTTCAAACAATTTGTCTATCTGACTATGGTATTGCTTATAGATTCGGTCTTTCTCTTTGAAAGGTACATGTCCTACGCCGTTCCACTCTTTCATGAGGTCGCGTACCAATTGGGTAGCTCCCTCCGTATCCATTTGGTCATCAATAGCATTCAGTTTCTCGATGATGTTTTTTTTCTTTTCCAGATTTTCCTGCTCTACGCTGCGCTGTGAAGAAGTGGCTTTGTTCTTTTGTTCGAAGAAGTAGTCACAAGCGGAGATGAAACGTTTCCATACGGCATCCGAATATTTCTTTGCTACCGGACCGATGGTTTTCCATTCTTTCTGAAGTTTGGTCAGTTCATCGGCAGTTACTTTCCAGTCGGTACTGTCCTTAAGAGCTTCTGCTTTTTCGCACAAGGCACGCTTCTTTTCCAGGTTTTCGTTCATACCTTCCTTCAGGGTCTTGAAGAACTCTCCCTTTTTACGGAAGAACTCGTCGCACGCTTTGCGGAAACGTTCGAAAATCTTCACGTTCATTTTTTGCGGAGCGAAACCGATGGTCTTCCATTTGTTTTGAAGTGCGATGACTTCTTGCGTTTTGCTCTCCCAAGAAGCAAAGTTTGTCAGTTCTTTGTAGTCGATGGCTTCTATGATTTCGCAAATTACGGTCTTTTGGTCAAGATTGTGTTGTTCCACTTCCTTCAATGCTTCGAAATGTTGCTGGTGACGTCGATTTACGGTTGTAGAGGCAGCTTTGAAACGTGCCCAGATTTCGTCGCGTAGTTCCTTGGCTACCGGCCCTGTATCACGAAATTCTTGATGTAGCTTCTGTAACTGATGGAAAGCTGAAACTACATCCGCTTCATCTGCCAGCTTTTCGGCAGCTTCACAGAGATGTGCCTTGATTTCCAAATTCTTCTTGAAATCGTATTCGCGGAATTCATTGTTCAGTTTCAGAAGGTCATAGAATTTCTCAACATACAATTGGTAGTTTTTCCAAAGCTCGTTGACCTTAGCTTGCGGAACGAGTTTAACTTCGTTCCATTGCTGCTGTAGTTTCTTGAACTCCGTATAGCTCTTGTTGGCGTCATCTGGAGATTCAACCAGCTCCTTCAGCTCTTCGATGATGGAAAGCTTTACCTGCAGGTTCATTTCCTTCTGCTTCTCCAGTTCGGCTGTGAGTGCGCTTCTTTTTTCTTTGATGACGGACATGATATTCTTGAACTCTTCTTCCACACTGTCTGTTTGTGGAACAAAGTTCTCCGCGGCGCCTCCGTTTTCAATGAACAGTTTTCTGGCCGCTTCCTGCTCAGCATTGTGCAGCTTGTAGAAAGATTGCTTCAAACCGTCTATTTCAGGTTTTGCCACGTTCTCCACGTCTGCAACCACCTCTTTGAGTTTGGCAAGTATTTCCTCTTTCGTGAGCTTCTGAACTGGCTCTACCGGCTTTTCCGAAACGATTTCTTCAGCGGGAGTTTCTGTTGTTGCCGGTTCAGAAACCTCTGCTGTCTTCTTTTCTTCTTCTAATTCCACCGGCTTTTCGGGGAGATTAGTGTCATGAGTGTCCGTCATTGTATTTACTTTTTTAGAAACGGGTTCCTCCCGTTCGGGTTACATTAGGCTACAAATTAATGAAATAAAATGATTACTTCATACAATTTGCCTTGATTTTTTTCTATTTTCTTGTTTTTATGACAGTAAGACAGTGATACCCATGTACAGCATCATGCCTATAATGTCATTGGTAATGGAGATAAACGGGCCGGTGGCAATGGCCGGGTCAACCTTCAGTTTCTCTAAAGTCATGGGGACCAGCGTTCCGAAGATGGAGGCGAACATGACGACTGCAAAGAGGCTGATGGAGACGGAATAAGTGACCGTAGCCGTAGCTCCGAACCGGATAAAATTATAGATGTATACCAGCAGGGAGATGATGGTGGCATTGATGACCGCCACTACTGCTTCCTTGGCTACCTGCTTGAAGGTGTCTTTGGCATCCAGTGAGCTGTTGGCAAGGCCTTGCACGATGATGGCAGACGACTGGGTTCCCACGTTTCCCCCCGTACCACCAATCAACGGAATATAAAGGGCCATTTCCGGATGGGCGGCGAAAGTCGTGTCGAAGTTACCCAATATCATGGAGTTGCCTATACCGCCTAACATACCGATAAGTAACCATGGAAGGCGAGCAGAAGTTTGGCGCATGACATTATCGTCCGTTTCTACATCTTGGGACAAACCGGATGCCAGCTGGTAATCACGTTCCGACTGTTCGCGGACTTCGTCCATAACGTCGTCTACGGTAATCTGGCCTACCAGACGCCCGATACTGTCTACAACAGGAGCTGCCACCAAGTCATACTTTTCGATGATTTGTACCACTTCGTCAATGGGGGTATCTACATGGACGGAGATAGGATCTTTCCGCATCACATGCTTTACCTTGGAGACAGAAGGGGAAGTTATCATTTTCTTCAATGGGAATACCCCTTGCAGACGGTCTTCGTCGTCGATGACGTATACGTAGTAAATTTCATCCAGCTTTTCAGCTTGCAGGCGCATTTCCTTCAGGCACTCCGGCATACTCCAGTTTTCATTGACAGTCACCATTTCCGTACCCATCAAACCACCGGCAGTGTCTTCATCATATTTCAGCAGGTCAACGATGTCACCGGCTTGTTCTATATCTTCGATGTGCGAAAGTACTTCCTCCTGCTTGTCTTCATCAAGTTCGCGCATCAGGTCTACGGCATCGTCCGTGTCCATATAATCCACGAAACGCTTGGCAATGGTCTCCGAAGGAAGAAGTTCCAGGAATTCTTTCCGGATGTCTTCGTCCATTTCAACCAGTACGTCCGCTGCCGTTTCGTTGTCAAGGAGGCGGTAAACGAAGCGGGCTTCCTCCAAGCTGAGGTCATTACACAGTTCTGCAATATCCGCCGAGTGAAGGTCTGTCAAAAGTGTTTTGACGTTTTCCGCGTCTTTCTGTTCTATCAGGCTTTTGACTTTGTCTATGTATTCTTCGTCTATTTCCATGATTGTTCGTGTTTAATCACTAACCATTAATCATTAATCGTTCTCAATGCCTGTTCCACTTGGTTGGTCAGCTGAATAAATTCCTGTACGGACAGTTGTTCCGGGCGTTTATTAAATAATACGTCCTCCGTCAGTGGACAGTCTTTGCCGAGTATCGGTTTTATGGAGTTCCGTAGAGTCTTGCGTCGTTGGTTGAACGTGGTTTTCACTACTTGCTTGAACAATTTCTCGTCGCAGCCTAAATCGTGCGTTTCATTGCGCATCATGCAGATGACGGCACTTTTAACTTTTGGGGGCGGGTTGAAGACATGTTCGTGTACCGTAAACAAGTACTCCACTTTGTACCATGCTTGTATCAGTACACTTAGAATTCCGTATGTCTTGCTGCCCGGCCCGGCGGCTATGCGCTCGGCTACTTCCTTTTGTATCATACCCGTACAGCAGGGAATCAGATCCTTATATTCCAGCATTTTGAAGAATATCTGGCTGGAGATATTATAAGGATAGTTTCCCGTCAGCACAAAAGGTTGCCCGCCAAACAACCGTTGCAGGTTCATTTTGAGGAAGTCGTCCTCAATAATGTTGTCTTCCAGTTGCGGATAGGCTTCCCGTAGGTAGGCTACTGACTCGTAGTCCAGTTCTACTACTTTGACGTTGCGTTCTTTGGGCAGAAGAAACTGGGTCAGTACTCCCATTCCCGGACCAACTTCGAGGATGGGAATTTCGGGACAGACATCTACCGTGTCGGCAATGTCTTGTGCCACTTTCAGGTCTTTCAGGAAGTGTTGCCCGAGAAACTTTTTAGGTTTAACTACTCTCATGTATCAACTAAATCATTACTTTTGCTCCGTAAACGTAGGCTGTCGTGTGAACAACAACCTGTCTTTATACGGAGCAAAGGTAGTTCTTTTCAATGAAGAATGAAGAATGAAGAATGAAGAATTTGGGAATATCGTATGAATAAGCTGCTAAAAAAGACATTGAAAATCATCTTACCCATTTTATTAGGTGGTTTTATCCTCTATTGGGTATATCGTGATTTTGACTTTTCAAAGGCAGAAGAAGTTCTCCTTCATCAGACGAACTGGTGGTGGATGTTGTTGTCCTTGTTCTTCGGTGTGATGAGCCATGTGTTACGAGGCTGGCGTTGGAAGCAGACTTTGGAGCCACTGGATGCTCATCCCAAAACAAGCGATTGCGTCGATGCCATTTTCGTATCTTATGCCACCAATCTGGTACTGCCCCGTGTGGGAGAGGTTTCACGTTGTGGAGTACTTGCCAAATATGATAATGTTTCCTTTGCGAAGTCCTTGGGGACGGTGGTGACAGAGCGGTTGGTAGATACGCTTTGCATTCTGCTGATTACGGGGATTACTTTTTTGGTGCAGATGCCCGTTTTTTTCCGTTTTTTCGAGGAGACGGGCACCAAGATTCCTTCGCTGGTGCATCTTGTGACTTCCCCTTGGTTTTATGTGGCTTTTTTTTCTATTATTGGTGTTTTGGTACTTCTCTATTTTCTGTTGCGTATGCTTTCTTTTTTTGAAAAGGTAAAGGGAGTAGTCTTGAATATATGGGAAGGTGTGATGTCGCTTAAGAATGTGAAGAATGTGCCTTTGTTTGTTCTTTACACTTTACTTATTTGGCTATGCTATTTCTATCATTTCTATATAACTTTCTATTGCTTCCAGTTTACGGAGCACCTTAGTTTCCTTGCCGGGCTGGTGATGTTTGTCGGCGGAACGTTTGCAGTCATTGTTCCCACGCCCAACGGGGCAGGACCCTGGCACTTTGCTGTCATCACTATGATGATGCTTTATGGGGTAAATGCTACGGATGCGGGTATATTTGCTCTGATAGTGCATGGCATACAGACGTTGCTGGTGATAGTGTTAGGCATCTACGGGTCGTTGCACCTGGCATTGGCGAATAGGGCAAAGAAATAGACGTTTCTTGTGGTGGGTTCCTATATTGTCACTTCTTGTGTTAGAGGACAGAGACAGTACTTATAGAGAGTACTCCTTTAAAAGTACTGTAATACTTCTTTGCAAGTACTTCAGTACTTCCTTATAAGTACTGAAGCCTAAAGGTTGTTGGAAGATTGGTTTCTTTAAACGATATTGTTGCTTGGATATAGAAGTGGGAGAAATTCCTAAATATGGTAGCTATATTAGGTGCAGATGTTCTATCGCAATATGTGAAGATGTAAAAGCCATGTTTAAGATAGCTGATGATTTAGTACTTTAGAAAAATCCCGGTTTATTGTACTTTCCGAGAATAAACCGTTATATTTGCGAAAACTAACTTTTTAGAATTATGAGTACAATCTTACAGTTAGCTCCACAGAATGTATGGAAGCACTTTTATTCACTGACCCAGATTCCCCGTCCGTCAGGACATATGGAGAAGATTACCAAATTCCTTATTGATTTTGGAAAAGGCTTGGGGTTGGAATCATTTGTCGACGAGGTCGGCAATGTTATTATTCGTAAGCCTGCCACTCCGGGTATGGAAAACCGCAAAGGCATCATCCTTCAGGCGCATATGGACATGGTGCCTCAGAAGAACAACGATACTATTCACGATTTTACAACAGATCCCATTGAAACCTATGTTGACGGTGATTGGGTGAAAGCCAAAGGTACCACGCTGGGAGCAGATAATGGTTTGGGAGTAGCTGCCATTATGGCGGTGCTCGAAGATAATAACTTGAAGCATGGCCCATTGGAAGCCCTGATTACCAAGGATGAAGAAACGGGAATGTATGGTGCATTCGGTTTGAAACCCGGAACTATGCAAGGGGAAATTCTGCTGAACCTTGACTCTGAGGACGAAGGCGAACTCTATATCGGCTGTGCCGGTGGTCTTGATATTACTGCTACTTTGGAATATAAGGAGGAGACGCCTATGGCCGATTTCGTTGCCCGTAAGATTACGCTGAAAGGTTTGCGTGGCGGTCACTCCGGTTTGGAAATCAATGAAGGGCGCGGTAATGCCAATAAATTGCTGGCACGCATCGTACATGATTTGCTGATTGAGTTTGACTCCCAGCTGGCAAGTTTTGAAGGTGGTAATATGCGTAATGCTATCCCCCGCGAAGCACATGCGGTATTGGTGTTCAATCCTGAGGATATGGACGGTTTGGAAGATTATATGAAGGAATACGAGGCACAACTGAATGACGAATATGCTCCGATTGAAAGTGGTATTACCCTGAGTATAGAAGAGGTAACTCTACCCACTGCCGTTGTTCCTTCAGAAATTCAGGATAATATGATTAACGTGTTGATGGCTTGCCAGAATGGTGTGATGCGTATGATTCCTACTGTTCCCGATACTGTAGAAACTTCCTCCAATTTGGCTATCGTAATCATTGCAGACGGTAAGGCCGAAGTTCGTATTTTGGCGCGTAGTTCTTGCGATACGATGAAGGATTTCCTGGCAGACAGCCTGACAGCTTGTTTCGCTATGGCAGGTATGAAGGTGGAATTGAGTGGTGGCTATTCCGGATGGCAGCCTAATGTGGATTCTCCTATACTGCATGCCATGAAGCTGTCCTATAAGCAGCAGTTTGGTGTGGAACCTGCCGTGAAGGTTATTCACGCAGGTCTGGAATGCGGTATTATTGGTGCCAATTGTCCAGGACTCGATATGATTTCTTTCGGTCCCACTTTGCGTTCTCCGCATTCACCGGACGAGCGTGCGTTAATTCCTACTGTTTCCAAGTTCTATGATTTCTTGGTGGCTACATTGGAGCAGACTCCTGAAAAGTAGAGAATACTTTATGTAATGAATAGGGGCAGGGTGCTTTATTAAGTATCCTGCCTTTTTTGTCTGTGACAGTTTGTCCTCTTTCTGCCAGAATGTCCCAGACTTATTACAATGGTATGTCAATATCCTTGCACTTTCTCCCTAAAAATTGACCTAAGTCAAGAAATATGTTATAAAACATGTTTTCTATCCGTTTTTTGCTTGTTATCTTGAACAAAGGCTCTATTTTTGTGTTGTAAAACATGAAAACAATAGAAAACTAGTAGATTTTTTAAGGATAACAAGATTGATTTTAGGAGGATAACAAAATGAAAATGTTAAAGAGTTTTTTTAAGCATGTCGGCGAAGCCGATAAGAACATTTGGGGTTACGTAATGCTTTAAGCATTCCCCCCCCCTTCGTGAAGTATTGAATTTTAGTTTTCAGGTATTAGTTTAATTTTTTAAGATTATGAAAAAGAAGATTGCAAATTCATTTAAGCACATTCTTACCGCAGCTGGTAAGAATTGGATGGAGGCAATGAGATATTATAGCCTCCAAATGTGAGTACACTAACATTTAAGTATAGCACAAGGGATATGTTTGCAAACATATCCCTTGTTTTTTTGTAGGAGTAGAATAAGATTTTTTATGTCCAAAAGTACATTTGTTTGAACTTTATTCACTTCCTTTGTTATTAATACAAAGACTAACAAACGAATAATTATGAGAGTAATTCAAAGAATTTGTAGCATATTGTTACTGCTGGTTACATTTGGGGCTTCGGCATTGTATGCGCAGACGTACGATAAGTTGTGGAAGCAGGTGGAGCAGGCTCAAAAGAAAAGCCTGCCTCAAACAGTGATAAAACTGGCTGATGAAATCTATCGGAAAGGTCGGCAAGAGCAGAATGCTCCGCAAATGTTGAAAGCCTACATTTGTAGGGAGACTTATCAAGAGGGGCTGACTCCGGACAGCCTTTACTCCAGTCTGAAATATATGGAATCTTGGGCACAATCGGAGAGGAATCCGGTGAACAAGGCTATTCTACACTCTTTGTTGGCATATGAATATGCTGACTTGATGCGGAAGAATCGCCGTGTCTTGCTGTCACGTACTTTACTGACTGTTGACGAGGTTCCAGCAGATATCCGTGAGTGGAGTATCAGCCAGTTTGTGGATAAAATAGATAGGTGTAACCGTGCATCCTTGCAGGATTCCATCCGCTTGCTCAATACATCTGCAGAACAATATGTGCCTTTTGTGGTGTTGGAAGACGGTAGCCGGTTCTATGGGCACGATATGTACCATCTATTGGTGAGCCGTGCTGTTGATGCTTATCGGCAGCTGGATGGTTTCAGCGTGGATTCTTTGGTACAGACCCGTATCGAAAGGATTTATCTGGATATGATGAATGCTTATCGCCATCGTGCCGGTTCGGAAGATGCTATGTTGCTCTGTTCTCTTGATTATTGGAACTGGAAGTTGACCGGTGGTATCAGCCAGCAGCCTTATCCTACTTTCCGAATGCGTCAGGAAAAGGCTAATCGGGAATATCTTGAGGTTTTGAATAAATTGATAAAGGAATACGGTTCACGAGAGGTTTGTGCCGAGGTTTACATTCATAAAGCCAACCACCTGCGCCGTTTGGAACCGAAACGCGCTGATGAGGCTCTAAAAGTCTGTGAAGAAGGCTTGAAGCGCTATCCTGCGTATAAGCGTATCAATGAGTTGAAAAATATCCGTGAACAGATTTTACAGCCTGAACTCATTCTGACTATGAATGAAAGCGGTTATCCCGGCGATTCGGTGAATATGAGGCTGCATTATCGTAATGTCGAGGGCTTCACTCTCAACTTATATACCACTACTTTAAGTGAAGTACCTTGGATGGACCATGGTATAAATAAAGATACTTATAGAAAGTATGCCCGGAAGTTTTCTTCCACGCATTTTGGCTTAAAGCCGTTGCCAGGCAAGGATAAATTGCCTGAAGATGTCCCTTATCTTGCCTCGGACACTGTATTTAAGTTCATGATTCCTCGGGAAACGGGAGTCTATATTCTTCAAATAGTACCTGATACTGAAACGGCCCGTACAGATGATAAATTTCTGGTATCTACCCGCTTCAAGGTGCTGACATTGGATTTGGGTGACAACCGTATGGAAGTGGCTACATTGGATGCCCGTAGTGGACAGCCGATTGCTGGTGCCAAGGTGAGTTTCTACTCTTTTTATGATGAGAAGAATAGAAAAGCGATGGCAGAGGTACTGACTGATGCCGGGGGGAAAGCTGTATTACCCTGGCAGAGTGAAATCCGAAGTTATGTGGCGCGTAAAGGCAGAGACACAGCCATGATGCCGCAGAACGTTTATATGAATCATCCTTATTACGGTATTAAGGATACAGATTGGAGGCAGATGGCATTGCTGACAGACCGTTCGCTTTATCGTCCCGGGCAGACCGTTCATGTAAAAGGGATAGCTTACAAGCAGAATAGTGATAGCGCCCAGGTACTACAAGGAGTTGATTATGAGCTTGTCTTGTTGGATGCCAACCGCAAGGAACTTGCCACCAGGAAGGGGCGGACCAATGATTTCGGCTCTTTTGCTACGGAGTTTGTACTTCCGGCAGCTTGCCTGAATGGCATGTTCAGCATACGAACCAAAGAGCCTCAATCTACCGTCACTTTTAGGGTAGAGGAGTACAAGCGACCTACGTTCGAGATTGCCTTCACTCCGGTTTCGGAAGCTTATCGGCTGGGTGACAAGGTTGTGTTGAAAGGAAATGTCAAGGCCTTCAATGGCATGATGGTGCAGGATGTGCCATTGGCATATACGGTGACTCGCCGGAATCCGAGACCTGGTTATTGGAGCAATGCTGATAAACCATTATTGTCTGACACCATACAATTGGATACCAACGGGGATTTTTCCATACCCTTGACTTTGGAAGCTCCGGCTGTAGATACAGACGGGTATGGGAGTGTGTATACTTATCATGTGGAGGCGGTGGTGACGGATGAGGCCGGTGAAACGCAATCCGCTTCGTATAACTTGTTGGCAGGTCCTAAGGCTTATTCCTTTGATATTCGCTTGCCTCAATATGTTTGTAAGGAAGACAGTATGCTTTTCACTTTTGGAGTGAATAATGTAATGAATATTCCTCAGCACATTGAAGGTTCCTATTGCCTTTATCCATTTGCAGAACAAAATGGGGCAAGGAATATTGCAGGTTCTGAACCCTTGGATGATGTTGTATTGGAGGGTACCTTCACAGCCAATCGGCTCCAGGATTTTTCGGCTTGGAACAAGCTTCCTTCAGGTAACTATCGCTTGAAACTTTCTGTACGTGATAGTTTGGGACGTGAAGAGAATAACGGGGCATATGGCAGTGACAGTTTCATGCTCTTTTCAAAGAGTGACAAGCGTCCGGCTGCGTTTACAGATTTCTTTTATTATAAAGAAAATGAGGAATTTGATGTACAGTACCCTGCCGCTTTTCTTTTGGGGACTTCTTATCGGGATGCATATGTGCTGATGGATGTCTTTTGTGACAGAAAACGCATTGAAAGCCGTGTGTTGCAGTTGAATGATACTATTATTCGTATGGAATTCCCTTATAAGGAAGCATATGGCAAGGGAATCACCATTCTTTTCAGTTTTGTGAAAGCTGGCGAGATGTACAGTCATCAGGTTGAACTGAAGAAGCGGGAGCCGGAACGTGCTCTCGACATGAAATGGGAAGTGTTCCGTGACCGTTTGCGTCCCGGACAGGAAGAAGAGTGGAAGCTCGTCATAAAGACGCCTCAAGGTATGCCTGCTGCGGCTGAGATGTTGGCTACGATGTACGACGCTTCACTGGATAAGATTTATAAGAGTAACCAGATACTACGGGTTTTCTATCCGGATAATCTGTATGGGGCATTCCGTGGTGCGAGCCGTTATAATAGCAATTACTTCTCCGTTTATTTCCCGTTGAAGGCTTGGAGGGTTCCGGTGTGGTCGTTTGACTACTTCTGTTCTCCTTATATGGATGGAAGGATGCGGATAGTGATGGTAGAAGACAATGCGCTTTTGGAAGAAGTAAGTGTTGTGGGGTATGGGACTACCCGGAATAGCTCTTTGACCGGTAATCTTAGAATACGTGGTGCCAACCAGCCGATGCTTGCTTCCAAAGCAGAATCCGGGAATGCCGTTGAAGTGAAATATGTTCCTGCACAAGTAGCGGAAGACGCGGTGGAAGATGTTGTTTTTGAATCGGAAACGATACCGGTTGGCGAGGCCTTGCAACCTATTGAGGGGCTTCGCACCAACTTTGCCGAAACAGCCTTTTTTTATCCTCAACTTCGTACAAACGAACAAGGGGAGCTTGCGTTTTCTTTTACGATGCCGCAGAGCTTGACTCGTTGGAATTTCCGTGGTTACTCACATACTAAGGATATGCTGACTGGGATGTTGGATGCTTCCGTTGTAACTGCCAAGGAGTTTATGCTGACTCCGAATATGCCTCGGTTTGTCCGCGTTGGAGATAAAACGCAGATAGCCGGAACAATAGCCAATCTGACGGGTAAAGCGGTGAAAGGAACAGCAGTATTCACACTGTTCGACCCTATGACGGAGAAAGTTATTGCTACTCAACGTCAGAAATTCTTGGTAGAAGCAGGAAGAAATACTGCTGTCAACTTCCATTTCGAAGTGTCCGACCGCTATGATTTGCTTGGTATTCGTATGGTTGCCGATGGAGGTACGTTTAGCGATGGCGAGCAGCATCTGTTGCCCGTATTAAGTAATAAGGAGTATATTACGGAAACGCTTGCTATGCCTATCCGTGGCGAGGAGACCCGTACGTTCTCATTAGACAGCCTTTTCAACCGTAATAGCCGTACAGCGACAGACCGTCGTCTGACTGTAGAATTTACCGGGAATCCGGCTTGGTATGCTGTACAAGCGTTGCCGGCATTGAGCCTGCCTGCCAATGATAATGCCATTTCTTGGGCTACAGCTTGGTATGCCAATAGTCTGGCAGGCTTCATTGCCAACAGCCAGCCCCGCATTAAGACTGTATTTGACAGTTGGAAGGCTGCCGGTGGCACGAAAGAAACCTTCCTCAGCCAGTTGGAGAAGAATCAGGATGTGAAGAATATCCTGCTCAGCGAGTCTCCGTGGGTACTGGAAGCTACTACTGAAGCCGAACAGCAGGCACGTATTGCCACGCTGTTTGATATCAACCAACTGAATAACCGCAATCTTTCCGCTTTTACCAAATTGAAAGAATTGCAGGGTGAAGACGGTGGATGGAGCTGGTATAAGGGAATGTCCGGTAGCCGCTATATAACTGGCTATATTACAGAATTACTTGTTCGTCTTCCTCTGCTGACGAAAAATGAACTGTCTGAAGAAGTTGCCGCCATGCGGCAGAAAGCTTTCGGCTATTTGAATCGGCAGGCCTTGGAAGAGTATCGCAATATCCGTAAAGCCGAAAAAAATGGCGCCAGAATTACTGCCAACTCCGAATCGGCAATGACATATCTGTATCTGATAGCCCTTAGCGGCGAACAAGTGCCGGCAGACAATCAAGCGGCTTACCGCTATTTCCTATCAAAAGTAGGTGCCAATCTTAAAGATGGAACCATGAGCAGCAAGGCGCAGTCTGCCATCATCCTGAAAGCAGTAGGGCGTACAGCCGAGGCGAATGAATTCATCGCTTCCCTCAAGGAACATCTGGTACAGACGGATGAACTGGGTGCATACTTTGCTTTCCAAGCAAATCCGTATAACTGGGGTATGCTGCCCATCCCTGCCCATGTGGAAGTAATGGAAGCCCTGCGTATGGCAGGTGGCAACGATGCTTTGGTGGAGGAAATGAAACTCTGGCTGCTGAAACAGAAGCAGACTACCAGTTGGAATTCTCCGGTTGCAACGGCTGATGCTGTTTATGCATTGCTTTGTCAAGGTACTAATCTGCTGGAAAGTCGGGGAGACGTACGTATCACGTTAGGTAACAAAGTTTTGGAAACATTGTCGCCTACAAAGACCATAATCCCGGGTTTGGGTTATGTCAAGGAAACCTTCGCTCAAGGAAGTCCGGAGCTGAAAGCTAAAACCGTCACCGTAGAGAAACGGGATGCAGGCATTGCCTGGGGAGCTGTTTATGCCCAGTATCTGTCACCCATATCTGATGTAAAGCAGCAGGGGGGTGAATTGAATGTAGAGAAGAAACTTTATGTAGAGCGTATATCGGCCGGTGGTAGCAAGTCCTTGCAACCGGTTACGGAAGGGACCGTATTATCCGTCGGTGATAAAATAGTGGCCCGTTTGACTATCCGCTTGGACCGTACTATGGATTTTGTTCAGTTGAAAGACCAGCGGGGTGCCTGCTTTGAACCTATAGGCTCGCTTTCCGGTTATCGTTGGAGTAATGGCCTCGGTTATTATGCAGAAGTGGAAGATGCCGCAACCAATTTCTTCTTCGACCATTTGGGCAAAGGCGTTTATGTCTTAGAGCACAGTTATCGCATAGCCCGTGGCGGAACATACGAAACGGGGCTGGCCACGATACAGTGTGCGTATGCTCCGGAGTATGCTTCGCATTCGGCGGGAGGGATAATTGTAATAAAGTAACAATAGAGTATGGAGCGGAGCGCAATTTGTACAAATTGCGCTCCGCTATTTTAGGTACTCTCGCTAAAAACACCTATTTTTGTCCGACTAATATTGAATGAGAGTGGCAGAATTAGGAAATCTTGATATTAAGAAAAATAGATGAAGCGGATATTGATAACTTTATATGTGCTTGCAAGTGTGGTATTGACTGCTGTAGCGCAAGCTCGTTTTACCTCGAATACAGAGATGTACAGTTTCGGCCAGATAGAATGGAAGCATCCCGTGACTGTGCAATATACCATCACCAATACGGGTGACCAGCCTTTAGTGCTTACAGAAGTAGAGCCGGATTGCGCCTGCTCCGTGGCCCAGTGGACAAAAACGCCTATTGCTCCGGGGGCAAAAGGAACAGTAAATGTGACTTTTGACGCCAAGGCATTGGGACATTTCCAGAAATCTGTGGCTATTTACAGCAATGCGCAACCCAATCTGGTCTATTTGAAGTTCAATGGTGAAGTAGTACAGGAAATCAAGGACTTTACCAAGACGCATCCCTATCTTATCGGTCAGATACGTATTGACAAGAACAGCCTCGACTTCCCCGATATTCAGCATGGTGAGCAGCCGGTGATTCATATCGGCGTGGTCAATCTTTCCGACCGTCCTTATGAACCGGTACTGATGCATCTGCCCCCTTATTTGCAGACAAAAGTAGAACCTAACGTGCTGCAAAAGGGAGAAAAAGGAGTGATTACACTTACATTGAATTCGGAAAGACTGACTGGCCTCGGACTGACTCAAACGTCGGTCTATCTTTCTCGCTTCTCCGGTGACAAGGTGGGCGATGAAAACGAGATTCCCGTTTCTGCCATTCTTTTACCGGATTTCTCCGGAATGACGGAAGTGGAGAAGGCAAATGCTCCTGTCATCAGCCTTTCTACCAAAGAAGTTGATATGAGTGCGATATTGGCAAAGAAGTCAAAAGCACGTCAGGATATTACCATTACCAATACCGGGCGTTCTCCTTTACAGATAAACAAACTCCAGGTATTCCACCCGGCAGTGGGAGTTAACCTCAAGAAGAGTGTATTGCAACCCGGTGAAAGCACCCGCCTGCGGGTAACGGTAGTGAAGAAGAATATAGGCAAGAAGCGCCGTCATCTGCGTCTGCTGATGATTACCAATGACCCGATGCAGCCGAAAGTTGAAATCAACATTAAAGCAAAACAATAAGAAGTCGTAAAGTCCTTCATAACTCATAACTTATAACTCACAAATAGCCATGGAACATCCCGAAAATAATGAAGCATATAAAGGCTTGGTTGTCAATGCAGGCATTGAGCAACCTTCATCGGTCAATCCTTACTTGAAGAACCGTCCCAGGCGGAAGAAACGCGAGCTTTCCGTATCAGACTATGTGGAGGGTATAGTGAAAGGTGATGTTACGGTACTCAGCCAGGCTGTAACACTGGTGGAAAGTGTGAAACCGGAGCACCAGGCTGTGGCGCAGGAGGTGATAGAGAAGTGTTTGCCCTATTCGGGCAACTCCGTCCGTGTGGGTATCAGTGGTGTGCCCGGTGCCGGTAAAAGTACCTCTATTGATGTATTTGGCTTGCATGTACTGGAGGAACACGGCGGCAAGTTGGCCGTTCTTGCCATTGACCCGAGCAGTGAACGCAGCAAAGGCAGTATTCTCGGTGATAAGACGCGTATGGAGAAGCTCTCCGTTCATCCCAAGTCCTTTATACGTCCCAGTCCCTCTGCCGGTTCGCTGGGTGGCGTGGCACGCAAGACGCGTGAAACGATTGTGCTTTGTGAGGCTGCCGGTTTCGACAAGATATTTGTAGAGACGGTAGGGGTGGGGCAGAGTGAGACTGCCGTACATTCTATGGTAGACTTCTTCCTGCTGATACAGCTGGCGGGTACGGGCGATGAGTTGCAAGGCATCAAACGCGGCATCATGGAAATGGCCGATGGCATTGTTATTAATAAGGCTGATGGCGACAATCTGGAGCGGGCCAGACTGGCAGCAACGCAGTTCCGTAATGCGCTGCACCTCTTCCCGGCTCCGGAGAGCGGTTGGACACCCCAAGTGCTGACTTATTCCGGTTTCTATAATCTTGGTGTAAAAGAAGTGTGGGATATGGTCTACAAATACATTGACTTTGTGAAAGATAACGGCTATTTTGAATACCGCCGCAATGAGCAAAGCAAATACTGGATGTACGAGACCATTAACGAACAGCTGCGCGACAGCTTCTACCACAATCCGCAGATTGAAGCGATGCTGACTGGCAAGGAAAAACAAGTGCTACAGGGCAACTTGACTTCTTTTGTGGCTGCCAAGAACTTGCTGGACACCTATTTTGCAGAACTGAAGAAATAGGGGCATATCCCTTTCTCTATATCGATGACTAAGGAAAACAACATGGAAGTGGCGCGGCGGTTTACCCGCCGCCTTCATGAACTCCCTTCTGAGGAGCTGGAGCTCATTGCCGGTTTGTTTGTACGCCGTGAGGTGCACAAAGGAGAACTGTTGATTAGTGAAAAAGATATAGCCAGGGATATTGTTTTTGTAGAGAAAGGACTGCTTCGCCAGTTCTATTTCAAAGAAGGCCGGGACATTACAGAGAACTTTGCCTGCGACGGTGACGGCGCTATGTGTATCGTCAGCCTTTTCACCGGACGCCGTAATTGCCTTCAGCTGGAATCCTTGGAGGAAGGCGTCATCTGGAGCATTTCGTATGCAGGACTGGTCGAACTCTCTGAGCGTTATCTGCATATAGCCCGTCTGCTTCGCCATTTATTGGAGGGGTCTTTAATGCTTTCCCAATATAAAGCAGACTCTTGGCGTTTCGAAACCTCACGCGAGCGGTATGCGCGCTTCGTCAGGGATTATCCGGAGATAGCCCGGCGTGCCTCAGTCAACCACATAGCATCTTATCTGTTAATGACTCCCGAGTCTCTGAGCCGGGTACGTGCCGGAGTACTGTGACGGTGGAACGGCTGTTTTATACGGCTTTCCCTTCTTTCTCGAAATCCTTGCGTGACTTGCTTTGTGTCACGATGTACACTCCCAGGAATACCAAGGCTATGGCTATTCCCTTTTCCAAATTGAACACTCCCAATCCTAAGATGATGGCAACGGTTGAGGCCACGATGGGCTGCATGTAGTTGTACATGCTCACCACAGTGGGGCGCAACAGCCTCTGCGCACTCATTATGAAGATATAGGCAAGGAAGCTTCCTCCCACAACCACATATCCCGCTTGCAGCAGGGCGGCTGTAGATATTTCGCTCCACTGTATGGCAGCCACGTCGTGGTAAGAGAACGGGATGTAGCACATGGAGGCATAGACAAACATCCATTTGTTCAGGGTGATGGGAGAGTATTTTTGCGACAACCCCTTGAATACGGTCAGATAAATGGAGAAGCTGATTTGGGCGAGCAGGCAGAGAAGGTCTCCGATGAGGCTGCCATTGCCGGCACCGGTGGTCTGGCTGCTCATGATGAGTATAAATGCTCCCATAGCCCCTACAAAGATGCCCAGCACTTTCTTGTTGGTGACCGGTTCTTTCAGATAGATTGCAGCCACTATCATGGTGACGATAGGCAGCGTGGTTGTAACGATGGAGGCGTCTATGGGCGAAGTCATGGAGAGTCCGAAGATATAGACACCCTGATTGAATACCAGTGCGAAGAGTGCGGCGAAGAATATCTTCAGCATGTCCCGGTGGTCCACCTGTTCGCGTTTGCAGAATAAGGAGAGGAGCCAGAAGCAGGCGGCTGCGCCTACCATGCGGAATGTGGTTACTGACAACGCGGAAAACTCTACCAGAGCTGACTTGCCTATAGGTGCCATCAAGCCCCATAAGATATTTGCGGTAAGGGCGAACAGATGCCCTTGAATGTTCTTGTTCATACTCTTTTGTTCTTTGCGGGTGCAAAAGAACAACTATTTTCTGAAAAGAGAAAATCTTTCATTATATGATTTTTCTGGTTCATGGGCGTAGAAATAAGAGATTATCGTGTATATTTGCTTCTAATTAAAGCAAGAAACCATGGAAGTACAAGCCAATTACATCAAGCGTATCGAAATACACGGATTGTGGCATCGGTACGATATTGCCTGGGACCTGCGTCCTGACGTCAATATACTTTCCGGCATCAACGGAGTGGGGAAAACCACTATCCTGAACCGTTCGGTCAACTATCTGGAACAGACATCGGGTGAAGTGAAGAGTGACGAGAAGAACGGCGTACACGTCTACTTCGACAATTCTGCAGCCACCTTTATCCCCTATGATGTAATCCGCAGCTACGACCGTCCCCTTATCATGGGCGACTTTACGGCACGCATGGCCGATGCCAACGTGAAGTCGGAACTGGACTGGCAGCTCTATCTGCTCCAGCGCCGTTATCTGGACTATCAGGTGAACATCGGCAACAAGATGATAGAACTGCTCAGCGGTGATGAAGAGCAGCGTAGCCTGGCTCCCTCCCTTTCCCTCCCCAAGCGGAAGTTCCAGGATATGATTGACGAGCTTTTCAGCTATACCCATAAGACGATAGACCGCAAAAGCAACGACATCGTTTTCTATCAGAACGGTGAACGCCTGCTGCCCTACAAACTGTCTTCGGGCGAGAAGCAGATGCTGGTCATCCTGCTGACCGTGCTGGTGCGTGACGATGACCACTGCGTACTCTTCATGGACGAGCCGGAAGCCTCCCTGCACATCGAATGGCAGCAGAAGCTTATCGGCATGATACGCAATCTGAATCCCAATGTGCAGCTTATCCTCACCACCCATTCGCCCGCAGTCATCATGGAAGGCTGGCTGGATGCCGTCACCGAAGTCAGCGAAATCTCATCCCTAATCCCTAATCCTTAATTCCTACCCAAGTGCCCACTTCCCTAAGACATAACCTTACTTCCGCCTATCTGGATGCCGCCCGCAAGTTGTCCCCCAAGAGAGCACGCAGGCGCATAGTGGCGTATGTGGAAAGCTATGACGACATCGCTTTCTGGCGGACGCTGCTGTCTGAGTTCGAGAATGAGGAACGTTATTTTCAAGTGATGCTTCCCTCGGCCACCTCCCTGGCAAAGGGCAAGAAGATGGTGCTGATGAATACGTTGAACACATCGGAACTGGGGCGCAGCCTGATAGCGTGTGTAGACAGCGACTACGACTTCCTGCTGCAAGGTGCCACCAAGGTGTCGCATAGGATAAACAAGAGTCCCTATATCTTCCAGACTTACGGTTATGCCATCGAGAACTTCCACTGCTTTGCCGACAGTCTGCATGAAGTCTGTGTGCAGGCGACGTTGAACGACCGGCATATCCTGGACTTCCCCGCTTTCCTGAAGCGTTATTCGCAGATTGCCTATCCGCTGTTTCTGTGGAATGTCTGGTTCTACCGCCAGCACGACACGCATACCTTCCCGATGTACGACTTCAACGCCTGCGTGCGCCTGCAGGAGATAAACCTGCGTCATCCTTACCGTAGTCTGGACGAGATGCAAAAGACGGTGTCGGCAAAGCTGTCCGAACTGCAAGCCCGTTTCCCCCGCTACATCGACCGGGTGGAGCAGCTGGGCACGGAGTTGGAACGTTTGGGACTGACTCCGGACAATACCTATCTTTATATCCAAGGACACCATATCATGGATTGTGTAGTGCTGAAAATCCTTATCCCGGTATGTACGGTGCTGCGTCGTGAACGCGAGCAGGAGATAAAGCGCCTGGCAGAGCATAACGAACAGTTCCGCAACGAACTGACGGGGTATGAGAACAGTCAGGTCAATGTATCCGTGATGCTGAAAAAAAACAGCGGCTACAAGAACCTTTATCTTTATCAGTGGTTGAAAGAAGACATTATGGAGTTCCTCGAGCGGGAGGAACAGTCGCGTAGATAAGATTGCCGTTATGATAAACATACGATTATGGAGATATTGAAGAAGATAGACGACCTTTTAATCGGGTGGGGCATATCCCCTTCCCGGGCTGATATGCTCGACCAATTCATTGCCTTCGCACTGATACTTGCCGTTGCTTTCCTGGCGGATGCCCTATGCCGGAAAATCCTGCTGAAGGTAGTGGCACAACTGGTGAAGAAGACCAAGGCTACGTGGGACGACATCGTATTCGACCGTAAAGTGATGGTGCACCTCAGCCGCATGGTGGCTCCCGTTATCATCTATCTGTTTGTTCCATTGGCATTTGTCGAAGTCGGTTCATCGGCAATGGATTTCATCCGGCGTATCTGCCTTATTTACATCATCATTACTTTCCTGAGTTTCGTTAACTCGTTCCTGAAGGCTGTTTACAGTGTATACAGTGAGAAGGAGCAATTTCGTGACCGCCCTTTAAAGGGGATGTTGCAAACCATGCAAGTCATCCTATGGCTGGTGGGCGGCATTGTGGTCGTGGGCGAACTGATAGGCCGCGACCCGCTTTCGCTGCTTGCCGGATTGGGTGCTTCGGCAGCCATCCTGATGCTGGTATTCAAGGATTCCATTATGGGCTTTGTCTCCGGTGTGCAGCTTTCGGCCAACGACATGCTGAAGGTGGGCGACTGGATTGAGATGCCCAAGTACGGTGCCAACGGTACGGTGATAGAGGTAACGTTGAACACCGTAAAAGTGCGCAACTGGGACAATACCATTACCACCATCCCTCCTTACCTGCTTGTCAGCGACTCCTTCCAGAACTGGCGCGGCATGCGCGAGAGCGGTGGGCGGCGAGTGAAGCGCAGTATCAATATCGACATGACCAGCGTCCGTTTCTGCACCCCGGAGATGCTGGCAAAATATCGCAAGATACAGCTACTGAAAGATTATGTGGAGCAGACGGAGGAAGTGATTGAAAAGTACAATGTGGAAAACGGCATCGATAACTCCATCCTCGTCAACGGACGCCGCCAGACCAATCTGGGTGTGTTCCGGGCGTATCTGACGGCTTATTTGAAAAGTCTTCCTGACGTAAATCAGGAACTGACCTGCATGGTGCGCCAACTCCAGCCTACCGACCGCGGTATCCCGATAGAACTTTATTTCTTCTGTGCGCTGAAGGATTGGGTGCCCTATGAAGGGGTGCAGGCGGATGTATTCGACCATGTGCTGGCAATCATCCCCGAATTCGATTTGCAGGTATTCCAGTCTCCGTCCGGCAGAGATTTCCAGCGGGTACTGCCTGCTGCTTCCGAAGAAAAAGGAGCTTGATTCCGACCATCAAAAAGGCCTATATCTATTGTATTTCTCATAGGGAGTCATTACCTTTGAACCCTATACTGAAAGGTCAGAACATCCCCATCTTTTCTCCCAAAACATCCCCATGTTTTGGGGTATTACATCCGGGTGTTTTGGGTGAAAACATCTCCATGTTTTGGGGCAATACATCCGGGTGTTTTAGGTATTCAGTCATATAGTGAAAGGTATTCGGTCACGGAGTCTTTACCGTAAGGTATAGGCTTTGTGTATGCAAGTTGTAGGTGTGCCTCGCGTCGGGCGGGAATATCTTTCGTTTTTTACGAACCTAATTATAAAGAAAGATTGGTATGTCAATGAATTATGTGGTCCGCAAGAAGGTGGACAAGAGTGGAGACAAGGAAGTGGTGCGCTACTACGCGGCGTCAAAAGTGCTTCAGCCGGAACCGGTGAGCAATGACGAACTGGCCAAGAGGCTGGCTTTTGTCAGCTCCCTGCAGGTGGGCGATGCCCAGTCCGTGCTGGTGCAACTGCCGGATATTATAGCGGACTATCTGGCCAGTGGACGCACGGTGAACATCAAGGGACTTGGAAACTTTTTCCCCTCCATCACCAGCGAACCGGTGGAACGGATAGAGGACTGTACGGCAGATAAAGTGCGCATTTCGCGTATCTGCTTCAGGGCGGCAGGCAGTTTCATGCAGCGCGTTTGCCGTCATCTGGACTTGTTCAGCTTTCAGGTTCAGGAATTGAAGAAGGAGCTGAAGAAGAAGTAAACGGTACTTTTAGTTTCTTTCTTGAAACAGCGCGTACCCCTTGAAGCCGGAAGGCATTCGAGGGGTACGCTGTTGAAGAAGTTGTGTGTTTCTTTATAGTCTTGTGAGTGCTTCTTTTTTTTTACTTCACCCAGCTTCCGTTCATCCAGCTGCATTCTTTCTTGATGTCCTCGAAAGAACTATAGCTCAGGTTGGCGTCCACCTTGTTGCTTGTCACGGCGATAAAGTCGGCATGGGTGTAGATGCCTTCTTTGCAGCTCAGCTCGGAGGTGAGGGTGATGTTGGTCAGCTTGGAAGTGCCGTTCTTCAGGGCGTTTTCGGTAAGGGCGGTTTCCACGGTCAGGGGTTGGCCTTTGCCGCAGACCTTGGCGTTGTCTATTTCCACTTCCGTGCCGGCACGCAGACGGATGCCTTGCTTGCTGCCGCCGTTGCCGACGAGGATGAGGTTCTTCAATACGGGGTGGGCAACGGGAGTGGCGGCGTTGTTGCTGCCGTTGTTGTCGCACTCCATCAGGCAGTCGCAGTCGTAGCCCAGTGTGGATTCGGCTTCTTGGTAAGCCACGAGGTTGGTGCCTTTGCCGTTCCAGCCTTCGGTCCAGTCGAAGGAGTCGTCGCTACAGCTTACGGCTACGAGGTTGCTCACGTTTACCGAGCCGCCGAAGAACTCAAAGCCGTCATCGGAACCTTTGTAGGCTTGGCAGTGGTCCACGATGGTACCGTTGCCTACGCCGTAGAAAGAGATACCGTTGGCTTCGTGCTCTTCATCGAAGGCAAAGCCGGTGTATTCCAGACGAATGTATTGCAGCGTGCCCGAGTTGTCGGCATCATCGTTGCCGCCGTAAACGGCACCGCCTATTTCAGAACTTCCCTTGCCGCCTTCGGCATTGGTGTGGGCGCGTCCGCAGATGTGGATGCCTCCCCATGCGCCCGGCTCTTCTTTTTCGCTGGTCATTACGATGGGTTTGTCCGGCGTGCCTACGGCGTTGATTTTACCGCCCTGCTTCACGAGGATGTAGTCTGCGATGTCATCGTAGACGGCGATAATCTTCACGCCTTCCTCTATGTGGAGCGTGGCACCTTCTTCTACGATGTATTCGCCGCTCAGCTTGTAGGTGTTTCCGGCAGCCAGGGTCACGTCGGAGGTGATGGTACCTTTCAATATCGTACCGTTTTCGATTTCATTGCCGTTTCCGTTGCCGCCGTTACCGTCATTGTCGTTGTTGTCGTCGCTGCTGCAAGCGGTGAGGATAGACATTCCGGCTACAAAGGCCAGAGAGTAGAATTTCCATTTCATTGTTTTCATAATTCAATTGTTTTAGTTGTTATATCCAATTTATCTGTCTGTCATTCAGATTGATTCTCTTAAATCTGCTTGTTTGTCAAAGAGTGTTCTCCGTTCCCTTCAGGGGGAGGGCGGGGGCTTTATAGGTTGTAGCTTATTCCCACCTCAAAGTTCGTTCCCTTGTGGTAGCGTTCCACTTCCATTTCCTGCCCCGTGGTGGGCACATCTTGCTTGAAGATGACATCGCGGTTCAGCAGGTCGTTCACTTGCAGCTTCAGGTTGAAGTGCTTGTTCAGGCTATATCCGGCGCTGAAGTTCAACGTGTGCAGCGTCTGTTGCCTGACATCGCCCAGACCCGACACGCCTACCGCATGGATGCGGCTGCCTTGCAGGTTGTAGAGCAGGGCGAGGTTGAGCTGCCTGTCTTCGCCGAAGCGTGGCGAGTAGGTGAGGTCGGCATTGGCAAGGATGGGCGATGCGCCTTGCAGCGAACGTTCCTTGTTGGTGTAGGCACCGCCTTGGGGCAGCTTCACGTTGGTGTACATGTAACTGATGTTGGCGCCTAGGCGCAGGTCTTTGACGAGCCGTTTGCGCATCTCCAGCTCCACGCCGGCAGCCATGCCGTTGTCGGCATTCTTGAAGCTGTGCAGCGTGGCGCCGCCTTGCAGGTCTTGGATGCGTTCGATGGGGCTGTCGAGGTATTTGAAGTAGCCGGTCACGGAGAGCATGTCGCCGTCCTTGCCGAAGCGTTCGTAACGTAGGTCGAAGTTGTAGTTGTAACCGTTCTGCAACTCTTCGTTACCGCGGATTTGTGCCGAACCGTAGGACTCTTGATAGAGGAAGGGGGCCATCTCGATGAACGAGGGACGGGTGACGGTGCGCGAGGCAGAGAAGCGGATGCTGTTGGTGGGGTTCACCGCATATTTCAGGTTCAGGGCGGGGAAGAGGTCGTTCTTGTCTAAATTGCGCCGACGGGAGTACCAGTCGCCGCCGTCGCTGGCGTAGCGCACCCATTGCTTGCTCATTTCGTAGCGCAGGCCGAGGTTCACCAAGAGGGCTTCGGTGGGATAGAAGTCGGTCAGCAGGTAGGCGGAGTAGATTTCGTTTCCGGCGCGGTAGCTGTCTTTGGGCTGCATCACACGCTGTACCACGATTTGTCCGTCGGCAATGTTCTGCTGGTTGAGGAAGCCGTCGGTGTTGTAGATGTCGGTGATGACGGGGTTCAGTTTGTTCAGGTTGTAGTAGAAGCGGGTAGCGTTGTAGTCGCGGTTCTTGTCCTTGTAGTTGAAGCCGAGCTTGAGGTGGCTGGTGTCGTTCCACTTCCAGCGCATGGCGAGGTTGGCATTCCACTCTTCTTCGTCCAGGCTGCCGAAGTAGCGCATAGTCTCTTGGCGGTTCAGTTTGAAGAGCCTGAGACTGCCGTCGTTGTCTTTGACGTACATCACTTGCCGTCGGTCGGGCTCTTCGCTGCCGGTCTTGCTGTACGAGCCTCCCCAGGTCAGTTGCCACCTGTCGCCCTCGCCGAAGTTATGGATTCCGTTCAGTTGATGGTTTTGCAGGGTGTATATGTGCATGATGTTGTTGCTGCCGGTCAGCTCGTGTCCTTCGGCATCAGTACCTTCGCGGCGTTGGTAGGTGTCGATGGCATTGCGGGCGTAGAAGAAAGTGTAGCCTATGCGGTCGCTCCGGCGCAAGGTGTAGCCCAGGTAGCCGAGGGCGGCGAGCTTCAGTTCCTGCGCAAAGCTGTCGTAGGAGAAGTCGTCCTGCACGGTGCCAGTGGCTTCGAGTGTCTTGTAGAAGGCATCTTCCATGTTTTGGTAGCCGTTGCTGGCGCTGAAGGAGGCAAGCAGGCTGAGTGTCTGGTTGCTTATACCGAAGTTCTTGCCGAAACCGAGGTTTCCACCCAGTTCGGGCAACGAGCTCTTCTTGCTGGCGGCAAAGGAGGTATCGAAGATATTGTGGGTCTTCACGTATTTGTCAAACTCCATCAAGGGCATGTCGAGGGCGGCCGCGTCTACGCTGGGTGTCTTCAAGAGCGAACCGCTGCGGTCCATCTGATAGCGGTCTTTGCCTAAGGTGTTGAACTTCCCGCCCGTGTTGAGGCTCAGTTGGAAGAAATCTTCCGGTATGTTTTCTTTGGTGCTGATGTTGATGTGCGCACCGCTGTAGTCGGCAAAGGCGGCTGCGTCATACACTTTGCTGACGGTGATGTTCTGTACGGTGGACGAGGGGAACAGGTCGAGCGGCACCAGCTTGTTGTCCGGGTTGGGCGAGGCGATGGGCAGTCCGTTCAGCGTGGTGGTGCTGTAGCGGTCGCCCAGTCCGCGGACGATAAGTTGTCCGGCGCTGGCGATGGAGATACCCGTTATTTTCTTTACTCCTTCTTCCACATTGCCGATGCCTTTGAGGGACATCTCTTTGGAACCGAGGTTCTCGATGGCGAGGGTCGCTTTTTGCCGTTCCATTTGCAAGGCACGTTCGCCTTCGAGGTTCTTCTTGGCGGTGACCTGCACTTCGCCCAAGGTTTGCGTGTCCGGCTCCATGTCGAAGTTCAGCACGGTTTCACCCTTTATCTCTACGGCGTTCATCGTCATGTCTTTGTAGCCGATGTAACGGACGGTGAGGGTATAGGTCCCGTTCTTCAGCTCCAGTGTATAGTTACCATCCAAATCGGCGACGGCGCCTTGTGCTGTTCCGCTTACTTGCACGGTGGCTCCCGTCAGCGGCTCTTTGGTTTGTCGGTCGGTGATTGTCCCTTTGACGGTTCCCGCCGTGGCAGCCATGACGGAAAGTGTGAGGAATAAAATAAGGAAGAAAATCTTTCCCAAGTCTAATTTCATGCTCATCTCTTTTCTTTGTACGTTTTTTAATCCGCTGCAAAGATGAGGCAATGACATTACACCGGTGATACATGGAGCATACGTTTCATTTTCAAATCTATTACGATTTGGTTACCGCACATTCTTCCGGATTGTTTGTTATCCTTATATATAGGCTGCTTGGGACGAAAAAGGTTTCTAATGGTTGCTTATTAGAGTTTTATGGCTATTTTTGTATCTCAAACCAATATTGATAAATATATGGCTGTTCATCGTGACGATAGTGAACGTTTCCGGCGCCTTTCCATTCTTGGCCGGATAGGTTGGTGGGAGGCTGATTTTTCTTCAAGGCAGTATCTCTGCTCCGAATATGTCTGTAAGTTGTTAGGCTTGGAAGGGGAATACCTGAGCTTTGAGGATTTCGGTAAAATGATACGCGAAGACTATCGGACGCGTATCAGCCGGGAGTTCCTTGCCATTCAGAATATGGAGGTCTATGAACAGACGTTTCCTATCTATTCTACTGAAGGAGTGGTCTGGGTCTACTCGCGCGTGGGGTATAAGGAGCATTTGCCGGATGGTACATTGAAGGCTTTCGGAGTGTTGCAGCGCGTAGAGATGCCGAAGGAGGAGGCTGCGAAGCAGGCTTTGCAAAGAGTGAACGATTTACTTTATCGGCAGACCTCAATATCCCATTCCCTATTCCGCTTCCTGAAAGACGAGGATATAAGTGCGGGCATTTACGACATACTGAAAGATATTCTTGATTTCTTTCGCGGCGGACGTGTCTATATATTCCAATATGATGAGAAGTGCCGGTACCAGAGCTGCACATACGAGGTGGTGGCTCCGGGAGTGGCTCCTGAGAAAGAAATGCTTCAAGGAGTTCAGGCTGACAGCCTGCCGTGGTGGACGTCACAGATTATGGCACAAAAGCCCGTTCTGCTGGAAACGCTGGGGCAACTGCCGGAGCACGCTTACGCCGAATATGAAATTCTGGCGAGACAGAATATAAAGTCCTTGATGGTAACTCCGCTGGTTGCCAATGACCAGGTGTGGGGATATATGGGCATTGATTTGGTGGACCGTACCCGAATGTGGACTAACGAGGATTACCAATGGTTTAGTTCGTTGGCAAATGTCATCAGCATTTGCATAGAGTTGCGCAAAACGAAGGATGAGGCTGTGCGCGAACGTACTTTCCTCAGCAACTTGTTCCGCTATATGCCTTTGGGGTATGTGCGGATGTCCATTGTCTGTGATGAAAAGGACAACCCCTACGGGTATTATGTGACAGATGCGAATTCTATCTTTGCCGATTTTCTGGGAAAACCTGCGTCGACGTTTATCGGCAAGACAGCCTCGTCCTTTTCAAGGGAGGCGGCCCCCAGACTGGAATATCTGCTTGAGATAGTGAACACCGGGACACATAAGGAAATGGACATGTGTTTTGAGCTTACCAACAAGCACTGCCACGTGGTGATATACTCTCCGGAAAAGAATGAAGTGGTGGCGTTATTCCTCGATACGACAGACTCGGTACAGACTCATCTGGCTTTGGACCATAGCGAAAAACTGTTCAAGAATATCTTTGCCAATATACCGGCCGGGGTGGAAATCTATGACAAAGACGGATTCCTGGTAGACATCAACAATAAGGATATGGAGATATTCGGGGTCCGTGACAAACAGGATGTCATTGGAGTGAACTTATTCGAGAACCCGAATGTGTCCGCCCAATTGGCAGAACGTATACAGACTGAGGATATGGTCGACTTTCGCCTGAATTATGCTTTCGACCGGACTGAAGGGTATTACTCCACTTCCAAACAGCCGAAGGATGTGATACATCTTTATACGAAAGTGAGCAAGGTGTATGACAGTAAAGGTAACTTTACCGGCTATGCCATGATTAACATCGACAATACGGAACGGATTGATGCCATGAGCCGTATCTGTGATTTCGAGAATTTCTTCCTGCTTATATCGGATTATGCGAAGGTAGGTTATGCCAAGCTGAACCTGCTCGACCGGAAAGGCTATGCCATCAAGCAATGGTATAAGAATATGGGAGAGGACGAGAATACCCAATTGGCGGATGTCGTGGGAATATACAGCAAGATGTACCCCAGTGACCGCAGGAGGATGCTTGATTTCTTCAGTAAGGCCCGTGTGGGCGAAGCCAAACATTTCCAGGGAGAGATGCGCATTGAGCGTCCGGGCGAAAAGGGAAAATGGAACTGGGTACGTACCAATGTGGTTGTCAATCTGTTTGAACCGGAGAACGGACAAATAGAGCTGATAGGCGTCAACTATGACATTACGGAATTGAAGGAGACGGAGGCTATGCTGATTGAAGCCAAGGAGAAGGCAGAAACCGCCGACCGTCTGAAGAGTGCCTTCCTTGCCAATATGAGCCATGAGATACGTACGCCCCTGAATGCGATTGTCGGTTTCTCCAGTCTGATGGGAGAGACCGGGGACATGGAGGAAAAAAGGCAGTATATGGCGATTATTGAAGAAAACAATGACCTGCTGTTGCAGCTGATTTCCGACATACTGGATTTGTCCAAGATAGAGGCCGGGACATTTGACTTTGTGGAAAAAGAGCTGGACGTGAACATGCTGTGTGAGGACATCGTGCGCTTCATGAAGATGAAGGCTAAACCGGGTGTGGAAGTTCTCTTCGACCGTCATCTGCCGGAATGCCGGATTGTCAGTGACCGTAACCGTTTGAATCAGGTCATAGCCAACTTTGTCAACAATGCCATCAAGTTCACCACTGCGGGAAGTATACGTGTAGGATATAATAAGGTGGATGAAACTCATTTGCGTTTTTATGTGGCCGATACGGGCCTTGGCATTGAGCCGGAAATGCAGGCTCAGATATTCGACCGTTTTATAAAGCTGAATACGTTTGTGCATGGCACCGGCCTGGGGCTTTCTATCAGCAAGAGCATTATAGAGCAGTTGGGTGGCACAATCGGTGTGGACAGTGAACCGGGGAAAGGCTCATGCTTTTGGTTTGTGCTGCCGATTGTATAGTATGGAAATGTGCTAAAATACACACTCACCACAAATTATGCAGATTAACACAAGTCAAAGCTCTTGATTATCAGAACTTCTAAAGATAATTTGTGCCAATCTGTGTAATTTGTGGTAAGTGATGATACCCTCCGGTTATAATCCGAATGAGAACTTATCGATGGATTGATATACCACACTTGCAATACTCAGTACCACAATACCCAGCGTGCAAATGGCCAGGCTGGCACGTGTATAGTTGTCACTGCGGAATGCTGCAATCGGCTCGTCGCTCTTGTTGATGTACATTGCCTTTACAATCTTCAGATAGTAATAAAGCGAGATGATTGTATTGATAAGGGCAATGAATACCAGCAGATGGAAGCCGCCTTCGAAAGCTGCCGCAAAGATGAAGAACTTCGAGAAGAAGCCCGCAAACGGCGGGATGCCTGCCAGAGAGAACAAGGCTAAGGTCATCAGGAAAGCGAGCTTTGGATTGGTATTGTACAGCCCGTTGTAGTCGTCGAGCGTGAATTTATGGGCACGCAGGGCTACAATCGTGATGACTGTAAATACGCTGAGGTTGGCAAACATGTAAATCAATACATAAAAGACCAATGAAGTCATACCTTGTGAAGTGCCGCTGATAATACCCAGCATGATATAACCTGCCTGCGAGATACTGGAAAAAGCCATCAATCGTTTCAAGTTCTGCTGACGCAAGGCGAAGAGATTGGCAAGCGTGATAGAGGCGATGATGATCCAGTAGAGCACTTCTTGCCATTGAGCTACCATCGGGGCGAATACCTTGATGAGGATAGTCATCAGCACGAAAGCGGCAGAGCCTTTGGAGATAACGCTTAAATAAGCGGTTACCGTACTTGGAGCGCCTTCGTAAACGTCTGCTGTCCAAAGATGGAAAGGCACCAGTGATATTTTGAATCCCATGCCGGAGAAGAAGAATACGAATGCCATAATCTGCAACGGGTCGCCGGTGAGGCGTGCCGGTATGTCGGCAAAGTAGAGAGTGCCTACCGTACCGTAAATTAAAGATAATCCGTATAGCAGCAATCCGCTGGAGAACAATGCCGTGAGAATATATTTGGCACCTGCCTCGGCAGAGTGGTGGCGGTATTTGTCGAAGGCAACCAGGGCTGCCATCGGGATGCTTGCCGTCTCCAGTCCGATGAAGAACATCAGGAAGTGTCCGGCAGAAATCATGAAGTACATACCCAGCAGGGTGGAAAGTGTCAGAATGTAGAACTCACCTTGTTTGATGGCAGTGTCTGGACGGCGCATCCATTCGTGCGCCATCAGGAATACAATCAGTGTACCTATACTGAGGATGGATTTCACGATGCTCTGTATCGGCTGATTGTGATACATGCCGCCGAAAGCATCTGCCACAGGACCGGGAACGATGGTGATAAGTGTGTGTATGGTCAGCAGAGCAACGGGCAGCATTGTGTTCAGCACCGGTTTGCCGTCATTCTTGTGTGCATCCGGACTCATGAAGAGGTCGGCGACAAAAAGGATGACGATGACCAATATCAGCGAAAGCTCTTCTTTGAGCAGGAGGAATTGGGAATAATCCATATCTATTTACGATTTTACGATTTACGATTTACGATTGAAATTACTCTTGGGATTTACGATTTTATGATTTACGATTGAGGTTACTCTTGGGATTTACAAGTCATTTATCAATCGTAAATCGTCAAATCGTAAATAAATCAGTTATTGGCAGCACGCTGTCTCCAATCATGCCGCTAATCCACCATGGTGCCATACCAAGGGCGGCAACGCATGCTATGAGGATAATGACCGCTGTGCGTTCATCCCAGGTAGCGTCGCTCAAAGTGAGGTGATGCTTGTTAGTGCAGGTGCCATAGAGAATCTTTCCTACCAGTCGCAGGATATAGACTGCCGTAATCACGATGGAGCTGCATGCAATGACCGTCCACACGCGGTGGAACGTATCGGGATGCTGGAACGAACCGGTGAAGATGGTCATTTCGGCAATGAAACCGCTGAGTCCGGGTAATCCCAGATTGGCAAGACCGGCGATTACATAGCAGACAGCCAGAAAAGGCATAATCTTCATCAGACCGGAGAGTTCGCGGACGTCACGCGTATGGGTACGTCCGTATATCATACCGATAAGGGCGAAGAACAAGGCTGTCATCAGTCCGTGAGAGAGCATCTGCAGAACGGCACCCGTGCAAGCTGTCTGGTTCATCATCAGGATGGCGAACAACACCAGGCCGCAATGGCTGACGGAAGAGTAGGCATTGATATACTTCAAGTCGGTTTGTACACAAGCGGAGAATGCACCGTATACCACGGAGATTCCGGTAAGAATCAGGAATATCCATCCCAGTTCTTGTGCAGCTTCGGGCATCAGGTACATGGCTATGCGGAAACATCCGTAACCTCCCAGTTTCATCAATACACCGGCATGGAGCATGGATACGGCAGTCGGTGCGGAGGCGTGACCGTCGGGGCTCCATGTGTGGAACGGGAACAGAGCGCCCAGCACACCGAAACCGAGGAAGGTGAGCGGGAACCAGATACGTTGCTGTTCGATGGGAATATTGTGCATCTGTGCTATTTCCAATAGGTTCATAGAGGTGGCTCCGGCACCGTAGTAGATACCCAGGATACCGATAAGCAGGAAGGCGGAGCCGCCCATCAGCATCAGTGTCAGCTTCATGGCAGAGTACTCCTTGCGTCCCGACCCCCATACACCGATAAGCAGGTACATGGGAATGAGGGCAACTTCGTAGAACATGAACATGGTGAACAGGTCTATCGAGATGAAGAACCCGAACACACCGATGGAGAGGAAGGTGAACCAAAGGAAATATTCTTTAGTCAGCGGTTGCAGCCTCCAGGAGGCGAATGTTCCGGTAAAGACAATGATGGCCGAAAGCAGCAGCATGGCTACCGAAATACCGTCTACTCCTACCGAATAGTGGATGTTGAGTGCAGGATACCAGACCATGTCAGCACGGAACAGCATTTCATCCGTGGCACCAGCGTGGCGTGCATTGAGGTACATCACGGTCAATGCTGCAGAAAGAACCAGCAGAGCCGATGCACCGGTCACCATCACCGCGCGTATTTGTACGATGTTGCGGCTGAGCCAAAGACCCAGCAACATCAGCAAGGGGATGAGTACGAATAATGATAAAAAGTTCATCTTTATATTTACGATTTAACGATTTACGATTTACGATTTACGATTGAAAGATCTCGGGTTATAGCAATAGCAACAGTATCAATGCCAGCGTGCCCAGCAGGAATACAAATGTATATTGCTGGATGCGTCCGCTCTGCAGACCGCGTATCTCGTCACTGGTAGCCTCGGCACTCCAGGCAAGGAAGTTGAAGAAGCCGTCGACCACGTGGCGGTCCCACCAGGCGATGGGGCGGCAGATGCAGCCGAAGATGATGCGGTGGGTGATGAACTGGTAAACTTCATCCAGGTAGAAGCGGTGGTAAGCTGCTGTCCATAGGCCTTTGAAACGGCGTGCCAGTGCGTTGGCAACGGGCTGCCGGCTACCTGCATAGATGTAGGTGGCAATGGCTATGGCAACCACTGCTACGACGATACTTGTACCTGCCACGCTCCAATCCAGATGGATGCTATATGCTTCACCGTTGGAACTGATGAAGTGTCCGAAAGGAATGAAACCGGCAACTATCGTAACCACAGCAAGGAGCATCAGGGGCAGGGTCATCGCCAGAGGACTCTCGTGGGGGTGAGGCATGTGGCTGTCGCCCCCATCGCTTGCCGACTTTTGTCCCGGCTCAGAGCCGGCCCAAAAGATACCATAATAAAGACGGAACATATAGAATGCTGTCATACCTGCAATCACTGTCATAATCCATCCCATGATGGGGCTGAACTGGAAGCATGCCGTCAGGATTTCATCTTTGGAGAAGAATCCGGAGAACGGAGGAATACCTGCAATGGCAAGGCAAGCGATGAGGAACGTGATATGCGTAATGGGCATATACTTCCGCAGTCCACCCATGGCAGACATCTCGTTACTGTGTACGGCATGGATGATGCTACCCGCTCCGAGGAACAGCAATGCCTTGAACATGGCATGTGTGAACAAGTGGAACATGCCTGCCATGTAGCCCAGTCCCCCTTCGTGCGGGTCGGCTGATGTACATACACCCAGCGCCACCATCATGAAACCGATTTGGGAGATGGTGGAGAATGCCAGTACACGTTTGATATCACTCTGCACACATGCCACACTGGCGGCATAGAATGCCGTGAAAGCTCCTACGTATGCCACGATGTGCAGCACGCTGGGAGCATACTCTATGAACAACGGGAACATGCGTGCCACCAGATAGACCCCTGCAACCACCATCGTGGCGGCATGAATCAGTGCACTGACTGGCGTAGGACCTTCCATGGCATCGGGCAGCCAGATGTGCAACGGGAACATGGCACTCTTTCCGGCGCCACCGATGAACATCAGTCCCAAGGCAAGCGGAATCATGGCCGCACCGCCCTTTGCCAGCGCCATCTCATTGGGGCTGAAGGTGTATGTGCCGGCATAATATCCATAGACAAGGATACCTATAAGGAAACCTAGGTCAGCAAAACGGGTAACGATAAATGCTTTCTTCGAAGCAGCAATAGCTGCGGGTTTCGTATAGTAGAAACCAATCAGCAGATAGGAGGACACGCCCACCAACTCCCAGAAAAGATACATCTGGAAGATATTCGTAGCCACTACCAGTCCGAGCATGGACATGGTGAAGAGCGACAAGAAGGCGTAGTAGCGCTGGAAACCGCGTTCGCCCTTCATGTAACCGAAAGAGTATATGTGTACTAGCAGCGAAACGGTGCTGATGACTACGAGCATCATGACCGAAATCGGGTCAAGCAGAATGCCCATGTCGATACTGAGGCTTTCTGTGAAAGGCAGCCATTTGAAGTTATAGGGCATTAGCGCCTCGTACGTACCATCGGCAAGGCGGGGAGCGCTGAAGTACATTCCTGCGGTGAGATAGGAAAGCACTGCGACCACACTCAGTGCCGCAGTTCCGATAAGGCCGGCAGTGCGGTGTGACATCCATTTACCTCCAAGTCCCAGAGCGAGGAAAGAGAGGAAAGGGAGTAGAAGGATTAATATTGTATATTCCATATATACTATGTTTATCAATTATTACTATTCAAGAAACATCGCTTGGCGATTCTTGCTCTTACCACTTCATCTCATCCAGTTTGTTCACCTGGATGCTGCGGATGTTGCGGTAGATGTTAATCATGATGGCAATGGCTACAGCCGTTTCGGCCGCCGAGATGGCGATGGAGAATAAAGAGAAGAAATATCCTTCCAGTCCTCCGGGGAATAGGAAACGGTTGAATACAGCAAAGTTGATGTCCGTGGCATTCAGTATCAGCTCGATGCTGATAAGTATCGCCAGCGTGTTGCGGCGGGTGAAGAACCCGTAGATGCCTGCGAAGAACATGATAGCCGAAACTATCAGATAATATTCCATGTGTATCATAATTCTTATCTTTTACGTGCTATTAATAATCCACCTACGATACATGCCAATAACAAGATGCTGACAGCTTCGAAGGGAAGCAGATAACCATACTTGTCACCGCTCAGCATGTGGTGACCGATGGTCTTGATGTTGACTTCCAAAGGCTCCACGTCGGTGGTGGCAATGAACTTATGCTTCAAAGTGATGAATACTACGATGATGGCACCGCCCACGGTGGCACCCAGTCCGGCAAGGAACCTGCTACGCTTTAACTTCTCGATGACATCGCCTTCGCCACTGGTAAGCAGTATGGAGAAGACGTAGAGCACTACGATACCGCCGGCATAGACCATAATCTGCACGGAACCGAGGAAGGTGTAACCCTGCAGAAAGTAGATGCCTGCCGTACCGAAAAGCACGAACAGCAGGTAGGTGGCCGAGCGCACCATGCGGTGGGTCGTTACCGTCAAGATGGAAAATACGGTGATAAAGGCCGCAAGGAAGTAGAATACTACTGTTTCAAGAGTTATTTCCATGTTGTTTAATTACAAGTTACTATTAACGAATTACTTTGTTGTCTCTTCTTTGGGAGCAGTGGGTTTCTTTTTTTCTTCTACATGGCTGCCTGGACGGTTCAGCGTCATGACCAGTTTCGTGCGGTCGAACACTGCATGCTCAAAATCCTGGTCGAACGTGATGGCATCGTGAGGGCAGGCATTCACACAGAGTTGGCAGAACATGCACGAACCGAGGTCGTATTCGTACTTAACCAATATCTTCTTTTTCTTACCGTCTTCCGTTTCAACCATCTCGCCGGTCACCTTGATGGTGTCGTTGGGACAAGCCATCTGGCACAAACCGCAAGCTACACACCGATGTTCATTTTTATCATTATGGGGCATGGTCAGCGTGCCACGGAAACGGTCGGAGAGTTTCAATGTCGAGCGGTTTTCCGGATATTGTTCGGTAGTCTTTCGTCGGCAGAATACGGTCATGGTTGTCTTCATACCTGTCAGCAGAGAAGTGACGCCGTGTATGAGTCCGCCGATATAAGAGTTCTTTTCTTTCATTACTTTTGCCTTTATTAAAATTATCCGCAAGGAAATCTTGCTCCGGCGCTACGCCGGTTAGAAATGCAATTTAAATACTACAATTAATACCATCAAAATCAAGTTCACCATAGAGATGGGTACCAGGTACTTCCACTCCAGATTCAGAATCTGGTCAATACGCAGGCGGGGGAAGGTCCACTTTATCCACATCAGCAGGAAGACTACGAAGAAGGCCTTTCCGAAGAACCATACAAATCCCGGAATGTAATCCATCACTGCGTTGAAGCCGTCCAGGCCTACGATGTGTAGCGGCATCCAGCCTCCCAGGAAGATGGTGGCTGCCACGGAGGCTACGATAAACAGATTCAAATATTCTGCCAGATAGAAGAATCCGAAGCCCATACCGCTGTATTCCGTATGGTATCCGGCAGTCAACTCGCTTTCGGCTTCGGGCAAGTCGAAGGGACCGCGGTTGGTTTCCGCATTTCCGGCAATGAGGTAGATGATGAAGGCTATCAATGCAGGGATATGTCCCTTGAAGATGAACCAGCCGTCAGCTTGTCCTTCTACTATTTCGGAGAACTGCATGGTTCCCATCAACACTACCATTGTCAGTATGCTCAATCCGCAGGACAACTCGTAGCTGATAATCTGCGCACCGCTTCGCATGGCTCCAATCAGCGAGAATTTATTGTTGGAACTCCAGCCTGCCAGCAGGATACCCACTACGCCGATACTCGATGCAGCCAGCAGGAAGAACACTCCTACATTGAAGTCCAATACCTCCAATCCCTTGTTGATGGGCAGGCAGGCAAATGTCAGGAAAGAAGCGATGATTACCATGAACGGTGCCAGATTGTAGAGGAACCGGTCAGAGAATTTCAAATCAATGATTTCCTTTGTCAACATCTTGATGACGTCGCAGGGCACTTGGAGCAATCCCCATTTCCCCACGCGCATCGGACCGAGGCGGCATTGGAAGAAGGCGCATATTTTACGCTCCATGTAAATCAGGATGATGGCAAGCACGGCATACATCAAGATGATGCATACGCCAATCACCACGCATTCGAGGAATATTGCCAGACCTTCCGGCATCAGGGAAGTCAGCATCTGGTGTATCCAGTTGGTTATTATACTAAAGTCAAACACGTTGTTCATTTACTATTTACTATTTACAATGTACAATTTACGAGGCGCTTTTTGATTTACAATGTACAATTTACAATTTGGCTGCGCTGTAATTCCGCATGGTAAATTGTGAATTGTCAAATCGTAAATTCTTTTATCTATCAATATCTGGTACTACATAATCCAATGTTCCGCCAATGGCAATAAGGTCGGCGATTTTAGCTCCGCGGCAAATCGTATTTACGGTCGATACCAATGGCAAGCCCGTACTGCGGAAGTGCAGGCGGTAAGGCGTCTTGTCGCCGTGGCTTTCGAGGAAGACGCCGAATTCACCGCGGCTACCTTCTACGGCTGCATAATAAGTGCCTTCCGGTACGCGGATAATAGGTTTCATCTTTTCCTGGTAGGCTCCTTCCGGGATGTTGTCTATCAGTTGCTCGATAATCTTCAGGCTCTCCAGAATTTCATCCATACGGATAAGGTAGCGTGCCCATGAATCGCCTTCGGTGCGGATGACTTCTTTAAAGTCCACCTTGTCATATACGGCATATGGCATACGCTTACGCACGTCGCAGGCCCATCCGCTGGCGCGTCCGGTGCCTCCGGTAGCTCCAAAGGCGATGGCATCTTCCCGTGAGAGTATACCCACACCTTTCAGACGTTGCTGGGCAATGATGTTCCCGGTGAATACGTCGTGATATTCGTGTAGGATACCGCGGAGGTAGGGGATAAACTCCTTCACTTTCTTTACGAAGCCGGGAGCAATGTCTGCCTGCACGCCACCGATGGTGTTGTAGTTCATGATGAGGCGTCCACCGCAAGTTTCCTCAAAGATGTCGAGTATCTTTTCGCGGTCGCGGAAACCGTAGAAGAAGGCCGTTAATGCACCCAGGTCCATAGCAAGACAAGAATAGAACAGCAGGTGAGAGTCTATTCGCTGCAACTCGTCCATGATGGTACGTATGTACTGCACGCGTTCGCTTACTTCCACGCCCATTGCCTTTTCGATACACATGCACAAGGCATGGCGGTTCTGGTGTGCGCCCAGGTAGTCCAGACGGTCGGTCAGAGCCAAGGTCTGCGGATAGGTCAGGCTTTCGCACATCTTCTCGATACCCCGGTGGATGTAGCCGCAGTTGGCATCAATCTTGTCGATGATTTCACCCTCCAATGATACACGGAAGCGCATTACGCCGTGGGTGGCCGGATGTTGGGGACCGATGTTCACCACATATTCCTCATCACCGAAAAGTTGCATCTCCTTATTTTTGATGCTACCGTCGGGATTCAGCTCCAATTCCATGGTAGTGTCCACCGTTTCTTCGTTGTCCATACGCAACGGATTATCTTTTTCCGGCTCATTGTCTTTACGCATGGGATAGCCTACCCAGTCATTGCGCAGATAGAGTCGGCGCATATCCGGATGACCGATGAAAACGATGCCGTAAAAGTCGTAGACTTCGCGCTCGTTGAAATCCGCAGCTTTCCAGATATCGCTGACGGAAGGAAGTTCGGGATGTTCCCGGTTTAGAGTGGCGGTGCGTACCGCTATCCGTTCGCCGGTAACAGTAGATTCCAACAGATAGACTACGCCGAGTCCGCGGGGGGTGTCCGGTGCGTCTTTCTCGTCGGGTATTCCCCAATCCATACCGCTGAGGCATTCCAGGAAGTCCATTTGTTTCTCTTTCCGCAGACGCAGCATTTCGTCGTGCAGGACTGAGGGCTCTATGTATTTTATTTCCATATTTTTAAGTACTGATTAGTGGTTCTCTTCTTTTCTGTTTACTCCACCGAAGTATTTCTCTATTTTCACTTTACGCTGCAATTGCATCATGCCGTAGTAGAATGCTTCCGGACGCGGAGGACAACCGGGAATGTAGACATCCACCGGCAGAATCTTGTCCACACCGTTCACCACGTGATAGGATTTCTTGAACGGGCCTCCGCTGACGGCACAGCCGCCTACGGCTACTACATATTTCGGATCGGCCATCTGGTCGTAAAGACGTTTCAGAACGGGAGCCATCTTGTTGGTTATTGTTCCGCAAACCATAATCATGTCTGCCTGGCGCGGACTGGCACGGGCTACCTCGAACCCGAAGCGCGCCATATCGTAGCGGGCTGCGCCGAGGGCCATGAATTCGATACCGCAACAGCTGGTTGCAAACGTAAGAGGCCACAGTGAGTTGCTGCGTCCCCAGTTGACGAAGTCGTCCAGTACGCCAAGGGCGACATTGGCGCCTCCGGCATTAAGTTCCCGAACCAGTTTCTCCAACGTTTCGTTGTCTGTAAACTCCTCATAAGGGATAGATTTAATTTTCGGCTTCTTTGTTACTTCCATTCCAAAGCTCCTTTCCTCCAGGCATAAGCAAGGCCCAGAATCAATATAATCAGGAAAAATAAAACACTGAAAAGTCCTGCCACGCCAAGTTCGCGGGTGATGACTGCCCAAGGAAACAGAAATACCGTTTCCACTTCGAACATCAGGAACAAGATGGCAAACAGATAGTAACCTACCCGGAATTGCATCCACGATTTACCGCGGGTAGGGATACCACACTCGTACGGCTCCATCTTCTGTGCATTGTACGAACGGGGTGCTATCGCATTGGAGAGCGCGATGACGATACCCACGAAAGCGATTGCCGTCAATAAGACGACCACTAACAAAGTAAAGTTCATAAACCTGATAAGATTTTAGATATATAATAATAGATACATCGCACCGGAGGACAAAACCTCTGAATTGTTGTCCGGCGAGTCAGGGGCAAGCGTCTGCGCTTGCAGGCCTTCTAAATGATAATCTTTCTTAGCCCGAACACGTAATAGTTCGCGTCGGGTACGGGATGCGGAGACAGATTCAACAAACGGTCGCATTCCGGTGCATAGGCATGCTGCTGCATCTTGTAGATGTACATGCGCAGGAGTACGTTTTTGTTGGTTGGTACTTGCGTATGGTCTACATGTTCTATGCAGAGGGAGTTTGGTGAAAACAAGTCGTAGAACTTCTGGACTGCTTGTTGGGTGGTAGGAGCTTGTGACAGCGTGCAGCATTCTGCTTGTCGGGTGGCAGGAACGCACAAAATGTCTACAGCTCCGGTTGCACTGTCGTGCAATAGGGCTGCAAAGATTATGATTAAACAGTATTTAATGCATTGCTTCATACCACAATTCTCTCTTTCAAGGGCGCAAAGATATAATAAGTATTGTTCAATTTGCTATCCCCGCATAACAAAAAATGATTATTTTTACACTTTTTATCCTAAATCAATTCCGTTTCCAGAAATCCGGTGTGAAAAGCAGCAGTACGGTAAATAACTCAAGACGACCCAGAAGCATTAAAAAGGATAACAGCCATTTAGCTGCATCGGGCAGGGCATTCCACGAATAGGCAGGTCCGGTTTCACCCAATCCGGGTCCCATATTACCGATACTGGAAATGACGCAGCCCATTGATTCTTCAGCCCCGACACCCATAGCCATCATGAGCAGTGTGCCGATGACTATAATGGAGATATAAATAAAACAAAAAGCCAGTACGGTGGAGACAATGGAGGGAGAGATTACCTGCTTGTTTATCCGTACCGGAAGTATGGCATTGGGGTGTAGGATGTGTTTGAACTCGTTTCGTGAGACTTTGGTAAGAATTACCATACGTATACACTTCAAGCCTCCGGTGGTACTGCCTGCACACGCCCCCATCAGCATGATGATGGTAAGCAGCCCCCACAGGACGGGTGTCCATTGCATGTAGTCATCTGTTGCAAAACCGGTGGATGTATGGAGGGAAATTACTTGGAACAAGGATTTGCGGAAGGATTCTTCCATCCCCATGGGACTGGTATAGTAAAGTACGATGGCTATGACGGCAGTGAAGAGCACAACTGAACCGAAATAGAATTTCAGCTCGGCATTGCTGATGAACTTCTTGAATTTCCGGTTGACGAACAATAATAGCAAGGTGAAGTTGATGCCGGAGATAAACATGAAAATGGAGATGACATATTCTATATAAGGAGAATTGTAGTAGGCAACGCTGGCCTGCTTGGTGGAGAAGCCACCGGTACCGGTAGTGGCAAATGCATGGCAGATACTGTCGAACCAGTCCATACCTCCAAGCATCAGCAGGCCGACAAGCAGAGCGGTTATGCCGGCATAGATACTCCAAATCCATTTGGCGGTGATACCGATACGGGGATGAACCTTGTCATGTGTAGGGCCGCTTGCCTCGGCGGCGAACACCTGCAGGCCACTGACTCCGAAGATGGGAAGCACTGCAATGGTGAACATGATGATTCCCAAGCCGCCAATCCACTGTGTCATACTGCGCCAGAACAGTATTCCATGAGGAAGTGACTCGATGTCGTCCAAGATGGTGGCACCCGTACTGCTGAAACCGGACATGGTTTCGAAGAATGCATTGGCAATGTCGGGTATGTATCCGCCTATATAGAAAGGCAGCATTCCGAAAAGAGAGAATGCCACCCAGGCAAAGCTGACCAGTACATATCCGTCACGGCGCGTCAGTTGCCGTTCGCCTCCCTTGCCGAGAGCTGCCAGCAATAAGCCTACCCCTGCTGTGATGCCTCCTGCTTTCCAGAAATCGAGCATATCGCTTTCTCTGTAGTAGAAGGACACGCCCGAACAGACCAGAAACATGACTGTTTCCAGCAATAGCAGAATACCGATAATCCGTATGATTGTCTTGAAGTTAATCATTTACCAACTACTCATTCTCAATTAGTTAAAGTATTTTTCGATTTTCTTAATCATCATGTTCAGGCAGAATACCACTACATGGTCACCCGGCTGTATCAGGGTGTTACCCATAACCACAACGCCTTCCCCCTGGCGGATAAGTCCGCCGATGGTGGCTCCTTTCGGGAGGCCGAGGTCTTTTACCGGATGTTTGGTAATCTTCGAGCCGGCCTTAACGGTAAATTCCGCTACATCGGCATTGGCAAAGGTCAGGCATTTCACGTTGCTGACGTCCGCATCCAGCATCATCTGGTAGATGTGGCTGGCAGCAATCATCTTTTTGTTGATGACGGTGCCGATGTCAAGGCTTTCGGCCATGCCTATGTAGTCGATGTTCTCCACTTCCGCTACGGTTTTGCTGACTCCCATGCGTTTGGCGGCAAGGCAGGCCAGGATATTAGTCTCCGAGTTGCCGGTCAAGGCAACGAAGGCTTCCGTATTTTTCAGTCCCTCTTCCACAAGCAGGTCCATATCCCGTCCGTCGCCATTGATAATCATGGTACGGTCGTCAAGCAGCTCGGTCAGGCGGTTGCAGCGGTTCAGGTCGTTGTCCACGATTTTCACCTGCATGTAGTCCGGGACATATTGGGCGGTTCGTACGGCAATCCGGCTTCCACCCATAATCATCACGTTGCGCACATCGGCATAATCTTCCTTGCCGGCTATTTTGCGGATGTAGGGGACGTATTTTCGTGTGGTGGTAAAGTATACGATGTCATGTAGCTTGATGGTATCGTCACCACGGGGAATCAGTGTCTCGCTTCCCCGTTTGATGGCTACCACGTGATAGGGCAGCTCCGGTCCACCCAGTTCGTGGAGGGGGATGTTCAGTATCTCGGCTTTTTCGCGCATCTTGGTGCCTATCAGTATCAAGGCTCCTCCGCAGAATTCCCACCATTGGCGTACCCAGCTCATGCGGATGGAGGACACGATTTCCTTGGCGGCAAGCATTTCCGGGTAGATGAGTGAATCGACACCCAGCTTCTGGAAAAATTCCTTGTTTTTGGGCAGCAGGTATTCGTAGTTGTCAATGCGGGCTACAGTCTTTTGTGCTCCCAGATTGTTGGCAAGCATGCATGCGGTCATGTTCCGGCTTTCATCGGGGGTGACGGCTATGAACAGGTCGGCTTCTCCCACTCCCACTTCTTTCAAGCCTTTTATGGAGGTAGGGGAGGCTGTAGCCGTCATCAAGTCGAAGTTAGAGTTCAGTGTGCTCAACTTCTCTTCGTTGTCGTCCATCAGAATGATGTCCTGCTTCTCGCGGGACAGCAACTTGGCCAAGTGTGTGCCTACTGCGCCGGCACCTGCAATAATTATTTTCACTTTTAGTTCGTTGATAGTTGATAATTAATAGTTGACATATGGGGTAAATGCTCAAACTGTCAATTTTCAACTATCAATTATCAATTGATTATAGATTCCTTCTTCGTCCATTCCGCAAAGATGGTGCAACTCTTGTATGGTGCCGTGTTCTATGAAGGCATCGGGTACACCGATACGTCTGAAATGGGGAATATAGTCATTGTCCGCCATGAACTCCAGTATGGCACTGCCCATTCCTCCTTTTTTGACACCGTCTTCTATGGTGACGACATGCTGGAAGTTGAGTCCTACCTCGTGCAGCAGGGCTTCGTCGAGCGGCTTGAGAAAACGCAGGTCGTAGTGGGCTATGGAGATTCCTTTGTCCTTCTCCGCACGCTCTATGGCACGTGCGGCCACGTTGCCTATGGGACCGAGGGTGATGACTGCCAGGTCTTTGCCTTCTTTCAGTCTGCGCCCTTTGCCTACGGGGATTTCTTCCAGCGGACATTTCCAATCCAGCAATACGCCGCGTCCGCGGGGATAGCGGATGACGAACGGACCTTGGTCCGGCAACTGTGCCGTGTACATCAGGCGGCGCAATTCATGTTCGTCCATCGGTGAAGATATGGTCAGGTTGGGAATCGGACGGAAATAGGCCAGGTCGAAAACTCCGTGGTGTGTCGGTCCGTCTTCTCCTACCAGTCCGGCGCGGTCCAGGCAAAGTACGACGGGGAGGCGGAGCAGGGCGATGTCATGGATGACATTATCGTATGCCCGCTGCATGAAGGAGGAGTAGATGTTGCAGAAAGGCTGCATTCCTTCTTTAGCCATACCGCCCGAGAAAGTGGCTGCATGCCCTTCGGCAATACCCACATCGAAGGCACGGTCGGGCATGGTGTCCATCAGCTTGTTCATAGAGCAGCCGGTGGGCATGGCGGGGGTTACTCCGACGATTTTCGGATTTTCCTTTGCCAGTTCTACCAGCGTTTCCCCAAACACGTCCTGGAAAAGCGGAGGCAAATTGCTGGTATCCGCCTTGAGGCGTTCTCCGGTTTCCGGATCGAATTTGCCCGGTGCATGCCAGATATCCGGATTCTTCTCGGCAGGTTCGAAGCCTTTTCCTTTCACAGTGTGCAGATGCAGTATTTTCGGTCCCTGCATATATTTGATGTCCCGCAGGACACGGGCTATGTTTTTCACATCGTGTCCATTGATAGGGCCGAAGTAGCGGATGTTCATCCCTTCAAAGATATTCTGCTGCTGGGCGGCCATTGATTTCAGGCTGTTGGCGAAGCGAATCAGCGCTTTGCGGCGGTCCTCGTTCAAAAGTCCCATTTTGAACAGCAGTCTGGATGTCTTGAAGCGCAGCTGGTTATAGCGGTTGCTGGTAGTCAGGTTGAAAAGGTACTGCTTCATGCCACCTACACTTCTGTCTATCGACATGTCATTGTCGTTGAGAATGATAAGAAGGTTGTTGGGGGTGGACGAAGCGTTGTTCAGTCCTTCGAAAGCCAGGCCGCCGCTCATGCTTCCATCACCGATGACGGCGACCACATGGCGGTCTTTCTCGCCTTTTTCGGCAGCGGCAACAGCCATGCCAAGAGCGGCGGAGATTGAATTTGACGCATGTCCGCAGGTGAATGTGTCATAATCGCTTTCCTCTGGTGAGGGAAAAGGACGAACTCCCTTGAATTTACGGTTGGTGGAGAATGCTTCACGGCGTCCGGTCAGTATCTTGTGCCCGTACGCCTGATGGCCTACATCCCAGACTATGCGGTCGTACGGAGTATTGAATACGTAGTGCAGGGCAACGGTCAGCTCTACCGTGCCCAGACTGGCTGCGAAATGTCCGGGGTTGCACGAAACCTCTTTTATAATGTCTTGCCTCAATTCTTTACAGACTTCAGGAAGCTCTTCTACGCTGAGTTGGCGTAAATCCTTGGGAAATGTAATGGTGTTAAGCAAGTTATATGTTGTTGGTTCTGTTCTCATTTCTAATCTGAAGATTACAAAATGCAAAAATAGCAAAAGAAAACGGATGGCGGGAAGTTTTAGAAGGAAAAAAAGCCTCTTTTGTTCACTTCTGTTTTTACTTTCTCTTTGCATACGCCACATTTCTCGTTCCGCCTGCCTATAGTTAAGGGAAAAGATGCCTGATATTAAATCGTTCCTCCATGGAGAAAATATTGTTCCATCCTGTAGAAAAAATCGTTCCACCATGGTGGAACGATTTTTTCTACATATAGGAATGATTTAGTGTTAGTAGACAAGGATATTAATCCTTCCAAAGATTGACTTTTATTCTCGCACGTGACCGTCTGTGATAAGAGCTGCTCTACACTTGATGTTTGTTGAAAAATGCAATTTTATAAATTATTTATTGCAACTTTTTAGAAGCTTTGGTTGTTGTTGATATAATATTATATATATTGCGAAGTGGAATATGTCCTGTTTATCAATATGTTATACAATTCTGAATTGTATGTGATGGTATTCTTGGTTGTAATATGTGTCGGAATGGGGTGTAGTCACGAATTGTTAAATGAATAAACAATGAATGATATGAAGAAAAAGCTTGACTTTAAAGTTTTGGCTATTATGGGCGTAGTGGTTTTTTCCGCTTGCGGTTCTGATAGCGATCTGTTCAACCCGGAAAAGGCGGCAGCTAAGAAAGAGGCACAGTATGCATCGGCTTTTGTGCAGAGGTATGGAGAAATTGCAGTTGATCAGGATTGGGGATTTGGGGTAACACCGACAACGCGTGTTGCTAACACTAATAGCAATCAATGGAAAGATTTTACGGAAGTACCGGGGAGTGTTACGGCTACAGAAAAAGAAGTGGTTACGGAATGGTTTAAAACATATCGGAATCCACAATCCATTGGGGGGGATTGGACCGACTTTTTTGTTCAACATGTAAGTGGCTCACACTCTAATATGGATTTTTTGGTTGCGGCATCAGATGACCATATCAATAATTTTAATGCTACTGAGGGGGCTATAATGCTAATGCAGAATAGTGGAACGTCTTCTTTTGGCTATAGGGCTTCTCTGGATGGTAAAATGCACTATAATTATACTATACAATATATTGAGGGTGCTTATTATGTGGGATTTGACTTTGAAGCTACCGGACAGAACCCAAATCAACAAGTGGCTGCAGATGGGTATTATAGTGATTGGATTGTGAAGATCTCTCCGGCCGTATATACGAATGCGTACAGAATCATAGCAGAAGACCTTGGAGACAGTGATGATTTTGACTTCAACGATGTCGTGTTTGATGTAGCGACCAATGGAGGAGCAACTATCATTACCCTGCAGGCTGCGGGTGGTACTTTGCCTTTGTATATTGAGGTGGGCGGTGATAGCCGTGAAGTTCATGGACTCTTTGGCGTTTCTAATACTACAATGGTAAATACAGGTGCTGGGGCAACTAAGGCTCCGGTGATGTACAGAGTTGACGGTACCGGTGCCGTAAATATCAAAGTGGAAGGTCAAAATGCTGAAGTATATACACTGAAAGCGGAGATAGGCAAAGCGCCGCAGAAGATACGTGTAGAGACAAGATATGAATGGACTGCTGAACGTCAGGATATTAATGATAAATATCCAGGTTTTGCAGATTGGGTGGCTGATCCTACGGCTAATTGGTATTAATAGAATATATAGTATTTTTATTTAAGGCAGATGATATAATGAAAGGTTATATCACCTGCCTTTTTATGTTTCGACCGTTATATATTGAAATTTACTATCTTTGTGGCGTAGCAAGCAGTTGGTACATCATTTTTTTCGAGAAAGTGAATGGTTTATTTATTCCGAGCTTATGAATCTTTATACGCCTGTAGAAGTAGTTTCCAGTATGCCCCTTCTTTCGCAAGAGAATAATCTGTTGCTGATGGGTTCTTGTTTTGCGTCCGAGATGGGGCAAAGGCTGGCGGATGCCAAGTTCCGTTGTGACGTCAATCCTTATGGTGTGCTTTATAATCCGTTTTCCATTTCTGCGGCATTGCGTGAAATCATTGCGGGCAGATGCTACAATGAAAACGATATTTTCCTCTTTCATGAACTTTGGCACAGTGCCATGCATCATGGTAGCTTTTCCTCAGTCTCTGCAGAGGAAACATTGGCAGGTATTAACGGGCGTTTGAAAAGCGCCCATGAAAGGCTGGACCGGTTGGATTGTCTGTTGCTGACTTTCGGCTCTGCCTGGGTTTATGAAAATGAAAAGACGGGAACTGTAGTTGCCAACTGTCATAAGCAACCTGAGTCCTGCTTTACCCGCCGTATGCTTTCTGTCAGTGAAATAGTATCTGACTACACCTCTTTGCTTTCCGGCTTGCTGGCGCGGATTCCCCGGTTGAAAGTATTGTTCACCGTCAGCCCCATCCGCCACGTGCGTGACGGAATGCATGCCAACCAGCTCAGTAAAGCTACCTTGCTGCTTGCCGTGAACCAGTTGCAAGCCACTTTCCCGGAACATGTTTTCTATTTTCCGGCTTATGAGTTGCTGCTCGACGAGCTTCGTGACTATCGCTTCTATGCAGAAGACATGGTGCATCCTTCCGAAACGGCCATTCGCTATGTCTGGGAACGGTTTACCCGGTCGTGTATCTCTGCCGATGCGTTACGGATTATGGAAGAAAGTGAAAATATCCGTAAGATGTTGTCACATAAGCCATTTTATCCCGCTTCAGAAGAGTATAAGCGTTTTTTAGGACAAATTGTGTTAAAAATAGACCAACTTAACGGAAAATACCCGTACTTAGATTTCCAAAAAGAGAGAGAAATATGTCGTATTCGATTGAAAGCATAACCGAAAGTATTGGCGCACGGCGTATGGGAAACGCGCCGGCTACCATAGACTGGCTGCTCACTGACAGCCGTTCCCTGAATTTTCCTGAGGAAACATTATTCTTTGCCTTGACCACCAAGAGAAATGACGGTGCGCGCTATATTGCAGATTTATATGCCCGTGGAGTACGTAATTTTGTGCTTAGCGAAGAAAGCTTTAGATTAATGGACAATGGACAATTGACAATTGACAATGCTATGCAGCGTGATGATGCGCAGTCAATTGTCAATTATCTCATTGTTCCCAACCCGCTGAAAGCCTTGCAAAAACTGGCGGAACAGCATCGGAACCGGTTCCAGATACCGGTCATCGGTATTACGGGAAGCAACGGTAAGACTGTTGTGAAGGAATGGCTGCACCAGTTGCTCAGTCCGGAACGTGCCATTATCCGTTCTCCCCGCAGTTATAACTCCCAGATTGGAGTGCCTTTGTCTGTGTGGCAGATGAACGAACAGTCCGAACTTGCTATTTTTGAAGCCGGTATTTCCGAGCCGGGGGAAATGCGCGCTTTGCAGAACATCATCAAGCCTACCATAGGCATCCTGACCAATATAGGAGGGGCTCACCAGGAAAATTTCTTCTCGTTGCAGGAGAAATGCATGGAGAAGCTGACGCTTTTCAAGAATTGTGATGTAGTGATTTATAATGGTGACGATGAGTTCGTCAGCAACTGTGTGGCGAAGTCCATGCTGTCTGCACGTGAGATTGCGTGGAGCCGGAAAGATATGGAACGTCCTCTATATATAAGTAAAGTGGAGAAACGGGATGACTGTACTGTCATTTCCTATCGCTATCTGGATATGGACAATACGTTTACTCTACCGTTCATAGATGATGCTTCCATCGAGAATTCGCTGAACTGCCTGGCCGCATGCCTCTATCTGATGCTTCCTGCCGAACAGATTACAGAACGTATGGCAAGGCTGGAACCCATCGCCATGCGGCTGGAAGTCAAGGAGGGAAAAAACAACTGTCTGTTGATTAACGACAGTTATAATTCTGACCTTGGCTCATTGGATATTGCACTCGATTTTCTTTACCGCCGTTCGCAAAGTAAGGGATTGAGGCGGACTTTGGTTCTTTCGGATATATTGGAGACCGGTCAGAACACGCCGACACTTTACCGACAAGTGGCACAGCTGGTAAACAGCCGTGGCATTGAACGCATCATAGGTGTAGGAAATGAAATATCTTCCTGCGCTGCACGCTTTAATATAGAGAAGACCTTTTATCCGGATACAGCGGCCTTGATACGTGCCATTCAGCGTGGGGAACTTCGCCTTGAAAACGAAATAATTCTGATTAAGGGTGCACGTAAGTTCGGTTTTGACTCCTTGACGGAAGTATTGGAGAAGAAGGTGCACGAAACCATTCTGGAGGTTAATCTTGGAGCGATGATTGCCAATCTGAACTATTATCGTGGCAAGCTGAAGCCGGAAACAAAGATGGTCTGCATGGTGAAAGCCTCCGCTTACGGTGCAGGTTCTTATGAGATAGCCAAGACTTTGCAGGAACATCATGTCGATTATCTTGCCGTGGCGGTTGCCGACGAAGGCTCCGAACTCCGCAAAGCGGGCATCACTGCGAACATCATTATCATGAATCCTGAGATGACTGCTTTCAAGACCATGTTCGATTACAAGCTGGAGCCCGAAGTATATAGCTTCCATCTGCTGGACGCTTTGATTAAAGAAGCGGAAAAGGAAGGTATCACAAACTTCCCCATCCACATAAAGCTGGATACCGGTATGCACCGCCTGGGGTTTGCTCCGGAGGATATGCCCCGGCTGATAGAACGGCTGAAGGGACAGAATGCTGTGATTGCCCGTTCCGTCTTCTCGCATTTGGTAGGGAGCGATTCGCAACAATTCGACAGTTTTACACGCCGGCAGATAGAAATGTTCGAGAAAGCGTCCATGGAATTGCAGGAGGCTTTTCCGCATAAGATACTTCGCCATATCTGCAATTCCGCAGGTATCGAGCGTTTCCCCGGGGCGCAATTCGATATGGTGCGCCTGGGTATCGGCCTCTATGGTGTCAATCCCATAGACAATTCCATTATGAATAATGTGAGCACGTTGAAGACTACCATCCTCCAGATACGTGATGTTCCCGAAGAGGATACGGTGGGGTATAGCCGGAAAGGGCATCTCACCCGTCCGTCGCGTATAGCGGCTCTTCCCATCGGTTACGCCGACGGCCTGAACCGCCATCTTGGAAATGGACATGCCTATTGTCTTGTAAACGGCCAACGGGCAGCCTATGTAGGGAATATCTGCATGGATGTCTGTATGATTGACGTGACGGACATCGATTGCAAGGAGGGTGACAGTGTGGAAATTTTTGGTGACCATCTGCCTATAACCGTTCTTTCCGATGTACTCGAAACTATTCCTTATGAGGTGTTGACAAGCGTTTCTACACGGGTAAAACGTATTTATTATCAAGACTGAAGATAGGGGGCAGGGATTAGGGATTAGGGATTGCGATAAAATTAATCCTTAATCCTTAATCCCTAATCCTTAATTTTCCTATCTTTGCACTATAATTAATCAGATATAACTATGACAAACTTACTTTTATTAGGCTTTCTGCCCAGCGGTTCCGAATGGATAATTATTGCATTGGTCATCTTGCTGTTGTTTGGTGGTAAGAAAATTCCCGAATTGATGCGTGGTTTGGGCAAAGGAGTGAAGAGCTTCAAGGATGGTGTGAATGAAGCCAAAGAAGAGATAAACAAGGCTCAGGAAGATTTGGATAAACCGGCTGAAAAGAAATAAAGGAACAAGGGTATTTATTATTTGACAATTTACTATTTACTATTTGATACTCTGAGAAGTTCAGGAGTATGGGTAGGCTTGTTGCCTTTTCCACAGCGCAGCCCAAATAGTAAATAGTAAATTGTCAAATAGTAAATCCCCGCAGCGCAGCCCAAATAGTAAATAGTAAATCCCTTTATGTCAGAAAAAGAACTAACCTTTTGGGACCACTTGGACGAGTTGCGCCGGGTGTTGTTTCGTGTACTCGGTGTGTGGTTTGTATTGGCTATCGGTTATTTTATTGCCATGCCTTATCTGTTTGACAATGTGATATTGGCTCCTTGCCATAACGACTTCATTTTCTATGACTTGCTGCGCTGGATAGGGCAGAGACTGGATTTGCAGGATGAATTCTTTACCCAGGAGTTTCATGTGAAGCTCGTCAATATCAATCTTGCCGCACCGTTCTTTGTCCACATGTCTACCGCTTTCTGGATGTCGGTGGTAACGGCTGCTCCTTATTTTTTCTATGAAATCTGGCGCTTTGTAAGCCCTGCACTCTATCCAAACGAGCGTAAAGGGGTGAGGAAAGCGCTGGGTATAGGTACGGTGATGTTCTTCATCGGTGTGTTGCTGGGGTATTTTATGGTCTATCCGCTGACATTGCGTTTCCTTTCCACTTATCAATTGAGCGCAGCCATCGAGAATCAAATTTCCCTGAACTCGTACATCGACAATTTCATGATGTTGGTGCTTTGCATGGGACTGGCATTCGAACTGCCGCTGGTGACATGGCTGCTTTCCCTGCTGGGACTGGTGCACAAGACCTTTTTGCGGAAATACCGCCGTCATGCTGTTGTCATCATTGTTATTGCCTCGGCCATCATTACTCCGACCGGTGACCCGTTTACCTTGACAGTAGTGGCGGTGCCGCTTTATCTGCTCTATGAGTTGAGTATCCTGATGATAAAGGATAAAAAGACTGATGATGAAGCGGAAGAAGTGGAGACAGAGGAATGATGGATTGTGAAGTAAAGGAATATTTTAGTATATTGCTGGAAGCCTGCCACGTTGAGGAAATCTCCTTGGACGTGGCCTATCGGCAATTGCGCGAGTTGCTGGAGCGTTTGTGCCGTACACAGATGCCCGACGGCAGCTTGCAGATGACGGACCTTTCTGCACGTATCAGTTTCGTGGCTTCGAAGGCCGGACTTTCCACCGTGGAACAGAACCGTCTGCATACCTTCCGGCTGACCTCCAATGCTATTCTGAACCGCCAGGCGGAACCGCAACGTGAACAGTTGTTGCGTGATGCCAAGACACTGGCATTCTTTGTCAAGCGCTTGACGGGGGAGGAGATACCTGCCGAACTTTATCGCCTGCTACCCCGTGCGGATGCCACCTATATAGTGGCACCGCCCGCCAAAGAACGGATAAAGCGCATGCGCGTCTGTTTTCAGTATGCCGATGATACTTATTTATATGTACTGCCCGTAGACACTGTAGCCGATGAGCCGTTGCGTGTCCGTTATAATGTACCTCAGATTAATGAAGAGTTTGCAGAAATCTGCCGGATTCTGTGGCGGCATGCCCAGGTCAATCTGCTGGATGTTACGGTGGACGAAGTCGGCATACTCACCCCTTCCTTTATTATACTTGAGCCCGATTACTTGATAGACATCAGTTCGCTTGCCGAATGCTTCAAGGATTACGGGCATCATCCTGCCAATTATATCCTGGCACGGCTCCAGTCGCCAGACAATACCCGTCCGTTACTGTTGGGTAATATTGCCAACCTCTTTCTGGACGAATGGATTCATGCCAAGGAGGCACCCGATTATTTGGCATGCATGAAGAAGGCCTTCCGTTCTTATCCCATCGAGCTGGCAGCATGTGCCGACCTGCGCGACCGGGAGAAGGAAGCTGAATTCTTTTCCGATTGCAAGCGCCATTTCGATAATATCCACCGGACGGTGACAGAAACATTCCGTGCATCCGGCTATGAGCTCGATAGGACTGATGCCGTGCTGGAACCCTCTTACATCTGTGAAGCATTGGGTTTGCAAGGGCGTCTGGACTACATGCAGCGGGATATGACCTCGTTCATTGAAATGAAGTCCGGTAAGGCGGACGAGTATTCCATCCGTGGTAAGGTGGAGCCTAAAGAAAACAATAAGGTGCAGATGTTGCTCTATCAGGCTGTGTTGGAGTATTCTATGGGAATGGACCATCGACGTGTAAAGGCTTATCTGCTCTATACCCGTTATCCGTTGCTTTATCCGGCGCGTCCTTCGTGGGCAATGGTGCGCCGTGTGATGGATGTGCGTAACCGGATTGTAGCCAATGAATATGGCATCCAGTTACGGAATAGCCCACAGTATACGGCAGAGCGCCTGAAAGACATCCATCCGGATACCTTGAATGAGCGCGGTTTGGACAATACCTTGTGGAAACGCTTCCTTTGCCCCTCCATCGATGCCGTAGCGCAACGCATCCGTTCGCTTTCGTCGTTGGAACAAAGCTATTTTTATACGCTCTATAACTTTATAACCAAGGAACTCTATACCTCCAAATCTGGAGATGTGGATTATGAAGGACGTACCGGTGCTGCCGCCCTCTGGCTTTCCACACTGGCTGAGAAATGTGAGGCAGGTGAAATTCTGTACGATTTGGCTATTTGCGAGAATCATGCGGCAGATGCGCATAAACCGTATTTGTCACTCAGAACGAAGCAAATGGTTGCTTCCCGGCAGGAGCGGGTTCTGCCCAATTTCCGTCAGGGTGATGCGGTGGTTCTTTACGAACGGAATACGGATACCGACAACGTTACCAACAAGATGGTGTTTAAAGGTAATATAGAGCGCATATCCGATAACGAGGTCTGTATCCGTCTTCGTGCCACTCAGCAGAATGCGGGTGTATTGCCTGCTGCTAGCCTTTATGCCATAGAGCACGACTATATGGACACCTCCTTTCGTAGCATGTATCTGGGACTTTCCGCTTTCCTTTCTGCCACTCAAAGACGGCGTGATTTGTTGTTGGGGCAGCGCCCTCCCGAGTTCGATGCTTCTTTGGATACTGGTATTGCGACCGCTCCGGATGATTTTTCGCGGATTATTCTAAAAGCGCAGGCTGCCCGCGACTATTTCCTTTTAATCGGTCCGCCGGGTACCGGCAAGACCTCTCGCGCGCTGCGGGGCATGGTAGAAGCCTTTTACCGGGAGGGGAAACAGATTCTACTGCTTTCGTATACCAATCGTGCTGTAGATGAAATCAGTAAGGCGCTGGCTTCCATTGAGCCTGAAATAGACTTTATCCGTTTAGGCAGTGAGTTGTCTTGCGATGACTCATTCCGCCCGTATCTGATTGAGAATGTGTTGGAATCTTGTGCCACTCGGCGGCAGGTGCAGGAGCGCATTGCCCGTTGCCGTGTTTTTGTCGGTACGGTTGCCACGCTTTCTTCCAAGACCGAACTTTTCCGGTTGAAGACTTTTGATGTAGCGATTGTGGATGAGGCTACCCAAATTTTGGAACCACAACTGCTGGGGTTACTCTGTACCCGCAATCCCGCAGGCGCGGATGCCATCGGCAAATTTATTTTGATAGGTGACCATAAGCAGCTACCCGCAGTGGTCTTGCAGTCGTCCGAGCAGTCGGAAGTGTGTGACGAAGCTTTGCAGGCCATCGGATTGTATAATTTGAAAGATTCCCTTTTCGAACGCCTTTATAGGAATCTCTCCAAGGAAAGTGCCAATCGCCAGGCATCAACCTCTCATTCTTCATCTTTTATCCCTCATCCCTCCTACGACATGCTCTGCCGTCAGGGTCGTATGAATATCGAGGTAGCTTTGTTTCCTAACCGGGCTTTTTACGGTGGTCTGTTGGAACCGGTTGGTCTGCCGCACCAGCAGGGAGAGCTGATTCTTGCTCCTGAGCTGTGTGATTGTGAGTTTGCCGGCTTGCTGACTCGTCGTGTCGCTTTTCTGCCTGCCGCAGTCGAACCGCCGGCACAGTCGGCCAAGATGAACCATTCGGAGGCGCGGATTGTGGCACGGTTGGCAGCGGCTATCTATCGGCAGTATGCAGCTGTTTCCGGTTTCAACCCGGCTGTCACTTTAGGTGTCATCACTCCTTATCGCAGTCAGATAGCCTTGATTAAGAAAGAGATTGCTGCTTTGGGTATTGCTCCTTTGGAGGATATATTGGTAGACACCGTGGAACGCTTCCAAGGTAGCGAACGGGATGTTATTATCTACTCTTTCTGTGTGAACCGGGCTTATCAGTTGAAGTTTCTGGCAAATATGACGGAGGAAAACGGTACTCGGATTGACCGGAAATTGAATGTTGCCCTTACTCGTGCCCGCAGGCAGATGTTTATGACAGGAGTGCCGCAACTATTGAAACTTAATCCTATTTATGCCGAGCTCTTGTCTGTAGTTTGCCATTCGTAACCGTCTTATTTAGTAAATCTTAAATATTTTCTGCTTCTTTATAGAGTTTATTAATAACGCTGTGTGAGATAAACCATTATCTTTGCATCACGTTTTTTTCATAGAGATTTAGATTTAAGGTTAGAAGAATTGTGGAAGTCGTGAGACTTCCCTTTTTTTCATCTTAAATTGTGTTCCATTTACAGTTTTTTGTTTTTGACTGTAATTGAACGAAGAAAAGCCATTTCGTGAGAAAAGGCTTTTTTTGTGCGGAGTTTGCAAGGCATGTAATGCAGTTTGCAAACTCCGCATGATTCTGAATATCTATATAGAGACTTCTGATTAGTCCACTATAATCGGTTTGTACTTCGGAACCAGTGCCTTCATGATGCACCAGCCTATCAGGTAGGACACTGCACATACACAGAAGATGATGAAATATCCGGCAGGCTTGCCCTGGAATCCAAGAAATACCATTTGTGTCTTGTCGGCATAGTCGAACAGCAAACCGGAACTCATGTTGATAAGGAATGAGCTGATACCGCCCGCCATACCTCCGATTCCCACAATGGTGGCAATGGTGCTCTTGGGAAACATATCACCTACCACAGAATAGATGTTGGCCGACCAGGACTGATGGGCAGCGCCTGCAATACCTATGATGATAATCGGGAACCAATAGGCTTGTTCGCCAAATACTTCCTTGTTGCCCAATGGCTGTGCAAACAATGCCAATAGCGGGAACAGTGCAAAGATGAACATGGCCTGCATGCGTGCGGCGTAGGGGTTCTTACCGGTTTTGTTGATAATGATGGTGGGCAATTTCCCGCCATAGACGGACAACATCGTGATGGCATAGAGCACAAAGATAAGCATCTGTGCCGTGGGAGTATCTGAGGAGAATCCGTAAACGTCCGAAATGTATGCGGGTGCCCAGAAGAGGAAGAACCACCATACACCGTCAGTCATGAATTTGCCGAAAAATACAGCCCAGGTTTGCGGATATTTGAAACATTGCAGGAAAGAAATGCTCTTTTCATCCTTGGTTGTCGGAGTAGTCGCCTTTTTATCCTTCTCATTGTCTTTGTCTTGTTCTATATATGCCAGCTCAGCTGCGTTTACGTGTGGATTTTCATCAGGTTTCTTGTACATGAATATCCACAGTCCCATCCAGATGAAACCCAATCCGCCGATAACGATAAAAGCCATTTCCCAGCCGTTGCCCACGCCCATGCGTTGGAAGTAGCGGGCCAGGGTAGGGATACACAATGGGGCTATCAGTGCTCCGATGGTAGAGCCGGCATTGAATATGGAAGTGGAGAAGGCACGGTCTTTCTTTGGAAAATATTCGGCAGTCACCTTGATGGCGGCAGGAAAGTTTCCTGCTTCACCGATGCCCAGTATGATACGGGCGGCAATGAAGTAGTAAACGCTGGTGATGGCTATGGTAGAGGCCAATGCACCGGTAGCGCTAATCATGTTGGCGGCATTTTCAATGCCGAGGGTCATTTCTGTGGCAAGTCCGCAGAGGGCGTGCATACAAGCACCGATAGACCATACGGCAATGGCCCATAAATACCCTTTTTTCGTTCCCATCCAGTCGATGAAACGTCCGGCAAACAGATTGCCTAAGGCATAGACGATGGAAAAGATAGCTGTGATGTAGCCGTAGTGTGTATCGGTCCAGTGGAATTCGGGGGAGATGAAATCTTTCCAGGTCAATGAAAGAACCTGGCGGTCGAGGTAATTGACGGTTGTCGCGAAGAATAGCATGGCGCAGATAATCCAACGGTAATTGGTCATCCGCCCTGCGGTGTTTTGAAATGTACTCATGATAATAGATTTATATTTTGATGCAAATGTAGGGGTTTGTGTGTTGTTCGAGGTGTAATATTGAGTAAAAAGGATGTAGAAAATGACAAAAATAGGCATGGATTATTTAAGTCCATGCCTATCGGACGTTGCAGGGCAACTTTATTTCATATCGATGTATTTGATTTCGTCTTTGTCGCTGTATTTCAGGTTTTCACCGCCCATACCCCAGATGAAAGTATAGTTGCTGGTTCCGGCAGCAGCGTGGATGGACCATTCGGGAGAAGTGATGGCTTGTTCGTTGTGCAGCCATATCAAACGTTCTTCCTGCGGTTCGCCCATCAGGTGACAGATAGCGTTGCCGGGTTTCAGGTTGAAGTAGTAGTAAGCTTCCATGCGGCGAGTGTGCGTGTGGGCAGGCATGGTATTCCATACAGAGCCGGGAGCCAGTTCCGTGAGTCCCATCTGCAACTGGTTGGTACCGCCGTCTTTCACTCTTTCCAGTACATCTTTCACAATCAGCTGGTTTACGATACGGTCGTTGCTGTCTTCCATTTTTCCATAATGGTCGGAGATGCCCAGTGCATATTTCTTGGGGTTGGCTTTCTGAAGCTTGGCATCGGTGGTAATCAGCTGAGTAACATAGGATTTGTAGGCCGGGGCCGAGTTGATGTAGAACTTGGCGGGATTGGTAGCGTCGTTGCTCTTGAAGGTTACTTCCTTATTTCCGCAGCCTACGTAAAGGGCTTCCTTATACTTCATGGGGTATTCCTTACCGTCTACAGTAACCACTCCGTCACCGCCGGTATTGATGACACCCAGTTCGCGGCGTTCGAGGAAGTAAGTGATTTCCGGACCCAGTTCACGGAACACTTCCAACTTCAATGTCTTGTTCACCGGCATGGCGCCACCGTAAATCAATCGGTCGTAGAGGGTGTAGGTTACGTTGATTTCATCCGGAGCCATCACTTTGTCCATCATGAATCTGCTGCGCAGAAGTTCCGTGTCATAATGCTTCACGTCCTGCGGATGGCAGGCGGTCTGCACTTTGTAATTCACTTGGGCATTGGCTGCCATGGCAGCTGCTCCCATCATAAATGCAAGTACTAACTTTTTCATAATCCGTTACTATTTAATTTTTAACTTTTAATTTTTGATTGATTTCTGGTATTTGATGATAGCACGACGGTTCATAATCATCAGGAACAATGTGCATAATACAAGGATACCGGAGCCTATCCATTTCAACGAGTAGGTCAGGTGGAAAATGACCCAAGCAAAGGGGCTGGATGCAAAATCCAGTGCGCCGCCTTCAAAGCCGGCGGGGATATTCACGGCAGCATCTTGTGTCTTCTCGTATACATCGTGGGCTGCTTGTGTGAAATAGGGGGCGAGGTCTGTTACGAAATAAAGACCGATGGTCAGTACAACGAGTCCGATGATGAACGTCTTTACTACATTTCCTTTCGTGATGGGCAGTACCAGTGGGAAGAGGTAGAACATTCCGGCCAGCGATGCCAGAGGCAGGAACTGGTTACCCGGCAGGATGACAGCCAGCAGTATGGTTACGGGAATCAGCAGCAGGGAAACCACCAGCGTTGCAGGATGGCCGATAACCAATGCGGGGCTCATACCGATGTTCAGGCCGACAGCACCTTTGAACTTCTTGGCAATCAGCTCGCGGGTAGCATCAGAAATAGGCTTCAAGCCTTCGATGAACAAAGCGGTGATACGCGGAATCAGCTCCATTACGGCGCCCATCTTGATACCCAAACCTAATATATAAGGTATCTTGTCTACCAGTTCCTGACCGTTCTTGCAAGACAAAGCACCGATACCGCAACCGACCAGAATACCCAGGAACAGAGGCTCACCCAGCAAACCGAATTTCTTCTTCATGCCTTCCGCATCAATGTTCAATTTGTCAAAACCGGGGATTTTGTCCAATGCTTTATTGATGACTACGGCAAATGGAACGAAACCTGCGCAGAAAGGCTGGGGAATGGAGATACCCTCCATCTTGTCGTAGAATCCCTGGAATTTGTCGGCGGTATAGTCGGCCATAATCAGGGTAATGATGTAGCAGATAATAGCGGCGAAGAAACCCCACCAGATATTGTCGCTGGCAAAATAAACGACTGCGCCGATAAATGCGAAATGCCAGTAGTTCCAAAGGTCGATATTGACCGTACGGGTCGTTTTCGTTAATAACATCAGAAGATTTACTCCCAAACATACCGGAATGATGAATGCACCCACCGATGTGTTATAGGCTACAGCCGCAGCTGCAGGCCATCCCATATCGAATACTTTCAACTGAAGACCGTAAATTTCAACGACTTGGCTCAGAGCAGGACCGAGGCTGCTGGTCAACAGCGCAGTGACAACTGACAGACCTACGAAACCGACACCTACCAGCAGACCACTCTTTAGCGCCTTACTGAATTTGATGCCGATGCATACTCCCAAAATTGTAAAGATTATAGGCATCATCACTGCTGCTCCTAAGCCGATGATATAGCCGAAAACTTGTTCCATTCTCTTGTGATTTAATTAGGTAATTGAGTTTGTTTTTGCAATAGTATGAATTAAAAACCGGGTCAAAAATAAGACCTTTTCTCAATTAATCAAACTCGAAAAGCATAATTATTTAGTAAATGGGACAATTTTGGACGAAATTGGTCGTTATCGTGCACAAAATTGCTCGTTTTCGTACACGAAAACCAAATAATACACTCTCTGCATTGAAAAGTATACATAGGAAAAACAACAATTTTGGGTGGAGTGAACTTTAATCCAGTTTACTGTGTTATTATAAGACATTGAAACAAACCGGACTATAATGATATATTTGATTTTTTTATTGGCAATAGGACTATTGGTCGGATGGAGCTTATGGAAAGCTCCATCCGATATTGATTTATGGGGAAAAGATTTAGAGGATTGATAGTTATATTGGTTATATTCTGAAAATTTAACTATATTAGCGCCAGAAAAGCATAAATATGGCGCTAAATCTGATAAAAAAGGATAAATCCCACTCTGTTGTAAGCATTAAGCTGGATGAGCAAGAGTTTCATAATATTTTTAAGGAATATTATGCGGCGCTTTGTTCTTTCGCGTTCCAATACATGGAGGATGCGGATATGTCAGCAGATATAGTACAAGACGTATTTGCCAAGTTGTGGCAGATAAGAGACGATTTCTTTTATCTTCATCAGGTGAAAGCTTTTCTTTATACGGCCGTACGTAACCATGCCTTGAACGAACTTGAGCATTCGAAGGTAGCTCATGAATACGAGCAAAAGATTATAGCCAAAAAAGCAGATGCTTTTTTTCGTGATGCGATTGTGGAAGAAGAGACTTTCCGGATTCTGTCAGAAGCTATAGAGAAACTTCCTACCCAAATGAGAGCCATCATGCAGTTGGCTTTGGAAGGCAAAAAGAATGCAGAAATAGCAGAGCGTCTCAATGTCTCTCCCGAAACGGTACATACTCTTAAAAAAGTGGCTTATAAAAAGCTTCGTGCATTCCTTACCGATTATTATTATTGCCTTCTGTTATTTATCTAAAAGCACATTTTTTTCTATTTTTTCAAAAAAAAGTCTTTATCGATTCACCATGTTTTCATTTTGGCTTGTATTATCATTAAAGATAGACTAAAACATGCCAAATTATGATAAAAGAGTACTTTCATATAGCTCATCTTATTTCCAAGCACCTATCCGGTGAAGTAACACCGGAAGAAAGCCGTTTTTTGGATAAATGGCGCAAAGAGAGCAAAAGCCATGAGCAGCTTTTCCAAAAGATTTGTAGTGATGAACATTATGCACAGCACGAAATTCGTAAAATGGAGTTTGATTCGCAGGCTGGATGGAAAGGTGTCGAAACACGTATCAAGAGGATGGAGCTCAGAAGGAGACATTTGAAACTGTTACGGTACGTTGCTCTTTTTATTGCACCAGTGCTGATATTGGTTTTTGCACTTCAGGATATTTCTGTACCCCATGTCATGGATGGCAATCAATTATTGGCTGCCCAGCAAATACTGCCGGGTGGAGCCAAAGCTATTCTTACATTGGATAATGGGGAAACGGTTTATCTGGATGAGAATGCCGATGGGCGGCAGTTGCAGTTGGCTGGTAAACAAATACAGATAGATTCAACGACCTTGAACTACAGCGCTGCAGACGGGCAGGTTGTGCAGTCAGCTTTGGTATATAATAAAGTTGAAGTGCCTCAAGGCGGTGAGTATACACTTGTTCTGAATGATGGTACAAAAGTACATCTGAATTCAATGAGCAGTCTACGTTTTCCGCTTACTTTCGAAGCTGGGAAGCGGGAAGTGGAATTGGCGGGAGAAGCTTATTTTGAAGTAAATAAGACCGGTCATCCCTTCACTGTATCGACTCAAGGTATGCAGATTGAGGTGTTGGGAACAACTTTCAATATTTCGGCCTATCCGGGTGAAGAATATCAGGCGACTCTTGTCAGTGGTTCTGTTAAGGTGGACACCGGGGAGGGACAGAGTCTTGTCTTAAAACCTTCACAGCAGGCATCATTAATTCCCGGGAGCGGGAATATACAAGTGCGTACAGTAGATACTGCCTTCTATACATCATGGGTGAAGGGAAAAATCAATTTTAAAGATCAACGGCTGGAAGATATTATGAGAATCCTTTCAAGGTGGTATAATATTGAAGTGGACTATTCAGACGAAGCGTTAAAGAACCTGCGTTTCGGTTGCTATGTGAACCGTTATGAGGAAATAGCTCCTTTCCTTGAGCTACTGGAAGCGACGGAAAACATACATGTCAAAATCAACGGTAAAACTATTATATTCTATAAATAACCATTTAATAATTTAATTATGACTAAGGAACAGAGCTACACCAGGTTTTGGGAAGGTAGTAAACGTATGTGGATTACATTCCTGTTTTTCAGTTTTATTATGATTGGCTTTGTGCAGGCCGCCAATACGGCGTTTGCCCAGACAACAGTTACTGTAAATGTGCAGGACGCCACTTTAAGTGACGTGTTATGGGAAATTCAACGCCAGACGGATTTTACTTTCATTTATAGTACAAATGACGTAAAGAATGTCAAGGTACGTAATTTGAGGGTCACGAATGGAAAAATCGCAGCAGTGCTGGATGAATGTCTTAAGAATAGCGGATTGGCTTATGTCGTAAAAGACGGGGCCATTGCTATCCGTCCAGCCAATGAAGTGAATGCTGTGAAGGCAGTAGAACAAGCTAATGTTATTTCCGGAACAGTGGTGGATGAGACCGGTGAGCCCGTCATTGGAGCCAATGTTTTGGTCAAAGGTACTACAAACGGCCAGATTACCGATTTGAATGGAGGTTTCTCTATCAAGGTGGAGCATGCATCGGCTACCTTGCTTGTCTCTTATGTTGGCTATGTTCGTCAGGAAGTGAAAGCTACTTCGGGTAAGATATTGAAGATTGTATTGGTGCCGGATGCAAATATGATGGAAGAGGTGGTTGTAACCGGTTACGGTACATTCAAGAAATCTGCTTATGCGGGTTCGGCTGCCAGTGTGAAGAATGAAAAGATTGCCGATGTGCCTTCCGTTTCTTTCCAGGATTTGTTGCAGGGAAATGCTACGGGTGTACAGTTTACTTCTGCTTCCGGCCAGCCGGGTTCTTCAGCTTCTTTGAGTATTCGTGGTATGGGCTCTTTCAATGCCTCCAACTCTCCGCTGTATGTTATTGATGGAGTGCCCGTTACTTCCGGTTCGATAAACTCCATCAGTTCGGATGGTGGTCTGGATGCCATGTCAACCGTCAACACTTCGGATATTGAGAATATTACGATTATCAAGGATGCCGCTGCTGCATCACTCTACGGTTCGCGCGCTGCGAATGGTGTGGTTCTGATTACGACGAAGAAAGGTAAAACCGGTAAGGCTTCTATCAGTTTGAAAGCCGATTGGGGATTCAGTGACTTTGCTATGGATTATCGTCCTACTTTAAGCGGAGCAGAACGTCGCGAATACATATACAATGGTATGGTGCTTGGACAACAGCGCAGCGGCAAATCGGATGCGGATGCCATAGCTTATGCTGATAAGAATATCGACAAATATGCTCCGGTTCCCTGGTGCGGCTATACGGATTGGGGAGATTATCTGTTCAAGAAAGGAAACCATTCCAGTTATGAGGCTTCCATATCCGGAGGAACCGACAAATTCAAATACTATTCTTCATTGTCCTATCTCAACCAAGAGGGCATTGTAAAAACATCGGGTCTGGAAAGAATTACCGGACGTTTGAATGTTGATTTTCAGGCTACGGATAAATTGAAATTCGGTGCCAACATCATGTTTACCAATCTGAATCAGGATGTATATAGTGAAGGAACCGGTTATACTGCTCCTTTCTACTCCAGCGTAAGCAAATTGACGCCTTCAGATCCGGTTTACAATGAAGATGGAAGCTATAACCAGGACTTGATTTCGTTGTCAAGAAGAAATCCCGTTCTTGCCCAGGAGTACAATTACCAGCGTGAGTATGTTACCCGTATGTTCAATACGATTAATGCCGAATATGAATTTATCAAGGACTTGAAGTTAAAGTCTATTTTGAGCTATGACTATAACATCAGTAAGGGTAAGGAATGGAAAGACTCCCGTACCTCCGACGGTGAGAAGAATAATGGTGGAGCCGAAAAGGCATATAGTGAATATAACAAGTTGGTGTGGTCAAACCAGTTGACTTACAAGACTACTATCCAAAAGGACCACAATTTAGATGCCCTTGTCGGATATGAAATCGATTCCAAGTACAATGATTTCTTGTCGGGATATGCTACTAACTTCCTGACTCCGATAAAGAATGACATTGCCAACGGGCAGACTTTGGAGAGCATAGATGGTTCTTCCAAGAGGTCAAGAATGGTTTCTTACATCACCCGTCTCAACTATGACTACAAGAACAAGTATTATCTGGGTGGGAGCTATCGTATGGATGGCAGTTCACGCTTGCACAGAGATAATCGCTGGGGAAGTTTCTGGTCTGTTTCAGGAGCATGGCGTATTATCGAAGAGGATTTCATGAAACCCACGTCCAAATGGCTGACCGATTTGAAACTCCGTGCATCCTACGGTGTGAATGGTACGTTGCCCTCCGACTTATACGGCTATATGGGCCTGACAAGCCTTAGTGGCGGCTATATGGAGAATCCCGCATTGATTCAGTCGCAGATTGAAAATAGGGATTTGGAATGGGAAACGAATTACAACCTGAATATCGGTCTGGATTTCGGCTTCTTCAACCGTTTGAACTTCACTTTGGAGTACTATACCCGTACTACTAAGAACCTTTTGATGGACTGTCCCGTATCTATGACTACCGGTTTCAGTTCCTATCTGATGAATATCGGTGAGGTGAAGAACCAGGGTGTGGAATTGGAAATCAATTCCAAGAACATTGTGTCCAAAGACTTTGACTGGTCTACCTCTTTCACCCTTTCGCACAACAAGAATAAGATTGTGAAACTGGACGGCGAACAGACCCAGATTATCAGCGGCTCGCAGATTCACATGATTGGCAAGTCCTACCGTACATTCTACATGATAGAATTTGCCGGAATCAACCCCGAGACCGGTGCACCTCAGTTCTATACCAACGACGTGGACGAGAATGGAAACTATATTAAGGAAATCACAGAGAATAACAAGGATGCCAAAGCCATTCCTCTGAAGAAACATGCCGAGCCCAATGTGACCGGTGGTCTCTCTAATACTTTGCGTTACAAGTGGTTCGATTTGAGCTTCATGTTCTCTTATCAGTTCGGTGCTTATGGATATGATAACTGGGCACAGAAAACAGAACATGGCGGCAAGGACTTTACTCTTAATATTCCGGCCTATTATCGTGACAATTGGAAGCAACCGGGAGATATCAGTAAATATGAAGTGTTTATAGAGAAGCCGGCGGTAGCCATGAATGGCGTTACCACTACCCGCCGCTTGCACAGCACGGACTTTATCCGTCTGAAAACGTTGATTTTCGGTGTGACCGTTCCTAAAACATGGACTCGGAAAATCGGCGTAAACAGCCTGCGCCTTTACGCATCTGCCAACAACTTGTGGACTTGGGCCGCTTACGATTTCTATGATCCGGAATCAGTCAGTGCAGGTACAGCCGGCTGGGGAACACCTCCTTTGAAAACAGTAACTTTCGGTCTTAATTTGAATTTCTAACCTCATAATAAAGAAACACAATGAAAGCATTAAAATATATGATGATGGGGATGTTGGTCAGCCTGACCGCCTCCTGTGGCAATGACTGGCTTGATGTTGAATCCAGTACAAAGATTCCGACTGAAACCGCCATACAGAATCTGGATGATGTGGAATATAGCTTGAACGGTATCTACGACGTGATGCGCAGTACCAACTATTACTCGGGCCGTATGATTTATTACGGAGACGTGACGGGTGACGATGCGCAGTCCATAAAGACCGGAAAGCGTACCACCAGCTACTATATGCTGGACTATACAAAGGATTCCGGTCCGTCTTCCCACTGGTCTTATGCCTATAAGATTATCCAGAATTGTAATATCATTTTGTCTCAAATAGACGGATTGGATGTCAGTGAGGATGATACGGAATACTTCAACGACCTGAAAGGCCAGACCTTGGCTCTCCGTGGATTTGCCTTGTTCGACCTGACCCGTTTCTTCGGCTATCCGTATGCCAAGGATGGAGGAGCTTCTTTGGGAGTGCCTATTGTGACCGAAGTATCCAATACGGAAAACAAGCCGTCGCGCAATACCGTTGCCCAGTGTTATGAGGCAATCATCAAGGATTTGAAGGAAGGTGCTGACCTGCTGGATGAAGAATTCAACAAGGGTAAGATTAATAAGTGGGCGGCAATGCTGTTGCTGAGTAGAGCCTATTTGTATATGGAAGATAATCAGAATGCCTTGATTACGGCTGAAGCTGCCATTGCGGGAGCGGAAAAGAATAAGTACCGTTTGTGGACCAATGATGAGTATGGCACGATATGGGGAACTGATTTTGCCTCTTCCGATCCGGGAGAAGTCTTGTTTGAGTTGGTGAATCTGACAGTGGACGGCGTTGGTAAAGAAAGTGTGGCTTACCTTTGCTGGCAGGCGGGTTATGATGATTATTGCCTGACCAGTTCTTTCTATGAACTGATGCAGGAAGATCCGGATGATGTCAGGAATCAGGCATATACGGTTGTTCCTAAGACAAAGAGAGCTTACATAGCCAAGTATCAGCCGCAAAGCGGCAAGGCTGTGGAAGATTCCAATATTCCAGTACTTCGTCTGTCCGAACTTTATCTGATTGCTGCCGAAGCGGCTGTAAAGCTCAATAACAATGACAAGGCTGTAAAGTATCTGGATGCTATTGTCAGCCGTGCCAATCCGGAAAGGACCGTGCAGGGTAAGACGGTGACGTTGGATGATGTTCTGTTGGAACGCCGTAAAGAGTTGTTCGGTGAAGGACACCGTTTCTTCGACGCCCTTCGTAATCATCAGACTATCGTGCGCAAGGAGTCGACCAAGGAATTCCCGGAAATAGCCGAGACTTCACATCTGAAGATGGTGGATGAGAGCGTATCTTTTGATTGGAACTATTATCGTGTAGTATTGCCCATTCCTAAGGCGGAGATGAATTCCAATCCGAATATGCAGCAGAATCCGACTTATGGTGATTAATTCCAAAAAAGCGAGAATATGAAGTATCAGACTACTATTATAAAGTCTTTTTTTACTGTATTTATTCTAACCTTCATCAGTTCCGGCCTAAGTGCCGGAACTCTTGGTTTAGACGGTAAGAAGAAGGATAAGGAGAAGAAGGAGGAATTGTCGGCAGACGGACCTTATGTGATTTATGAACCGGACGGCAAGGTGCGCGTCATAAGTGTTACAGCCCAGGGGCAGATAGAAGATACGACTTATACGGTGCTTCCTCAGGATTTCACCCTTCATGTCACGGACCACAAAGGGCGTTATCCGTTTGATGTGAAGCTGCATCCGGTCAAACGTCCGGAATGGCAATACAGACAACCGGATAAAGTGTTTGTGATGTCTGACCCCCATGGCAAGTTGAATTGCGTGATGAGCTTGCTGCGAGGCAACAATGTCATTGATAAAGACTACCATTGGAGTTTTGGAACCAACCATCTGGTGGTTATCGGTGATATATTTGACCGTGGCAAAGATGTGCCGCAGATATTTTGGCTGTTCTATAAATTGGAGAAGGAGGCGGCAGATGCAGGTGGTCATGTTTCGTTTCTGTTGGGTAACCATGAACCGCTTGTGACGGCAAATGATTTGCGTTATACCAAAGAAAAGTACAAGACATTGGCCCGAAAACTGGGTATGGATTATCCGGCATTGTTCGGTCCGGACACAGAACTTGGCAAATGGCTTGGTACCCGTAATACGATGCAGACCATCGGACCTAATCTGTATGTGCACGCAGGTTTGGGAAAGGAGTTTTATGACCGTGACTTGAATATTCCCACAGTGAATGAGGAAATGAGCCGTGCATTGTTCATGAGCAAGAAGGAACGTAAGGCCTTATCGCCTCTCACGGCTTTCCTATATGGTAATAGCGGACCTATCTGGTATCGTGGATTGGTACGGACGGATGCAAAATACCATCCATTGGCACAAGACTCCCTGCAACTGATGTTGAAACGTTATGACGTCGAACATATCATTGTGGGGCATACTATCTTTAAGGATATTTCCACTTTCTATGATGGACGGGTGATTGGAGTGAATGTGGATAACGAGGAAAACCGAAAGAAGAAACGTGGACGCGCTTTACTGATTGACGGGAATACCTATCTTGTGGTAGGAGATAAAGGAGCGATGCGGAAATTGTTCTGAGGCTGTTCTCTTTCTGATTATTTTTTAGGCGTGGAAGTACGTGGATTTCACGGAGAGACAAAGAAAAACTCCGTGTTTTTCGCGTAATCCGCGCCTAAAAAATATCATAATGTAAATATGCATTCTCGGATAGCTGGGGGGAGGGAGTGCCCTCTCAAAGAGCGGCGATAACGGCAATGTCCGTAGCATTGTCTACGATATGTGCCGGATGAAACTCTTCCAGTTCTGTGCGGGGACGGAATCCCCAGGTGACTCCGCAGGCAGTGACTCCGGCATTGGCGGCCGTCTGCATATCCACTCCGGAGTCTCCCACATATAGCACGTCTTCACGGGATATCCGGGTGATGTCCAGAATGTCATGCACCACTGTTGGGTCGGGCTTCACGTTGACCCCTTCCCGTTGTCCGAAGACGGCGGTAAAACGTATGTTGGGGAAATAATGTGAAATCAGTTTCACGGTAGCCGATTGATATTTGTTGGAAGCCACTGCCAATATCATCCCTTTCTCCTGCAACTGTTCCAGCAGTTCGGGGATGCCGGGGTAAGGGCGGCTTTTATCAGCATTGTGCACGTCATAATAAGGCACAAACTCCTTGCGGATGCGCAGGACGTTTTCTTCGCTCTTTTCCCCTTTCGGGAGGGCGCGCTCGAACAGTTTGTTGATTCCGTTGCCAACCATGAAGTTATAGTCCGATTCCGGGTGAGTGGGATAGCCGAGCGCTTGCAGGGCATGGTTTGTACTTTGTGCCAAATCGGCTATTGTATTCAGTAAAGTTCCGTCCAGGTCAAATATAATCAACTTCTTCATTGCTTTCTCTATTTTTTAGTTTGCTGCAAATATAGGGCTTTTTGCGCTCATGTTCAAATGCTGTCTCGGGTTTCATCAGGTATTTGCAGAATAGGAAGCCCTGGACTGATAATCAGTGCATTATTACTGCATTCCTGCTGCATGCTTTTTGCAGTAGTACTGCAAATAGGGTGCAGCGTTACTGCATATATGTTTGCAGTGATACTGCAACTGTATTGCAGTGGCACTGCACAAGCGTTGCAGTAGTTTTGCAGTGGGTGATCGGTGTATTTTTTGCCGTTCTTCCCTTTTCTTTGCACACTTTCGGGCTTTTTATGCAAAAACTTCCTATCTTTGCAGCCGAATTTTACTAAAAATAGGTATGAGTTACAATTTGTTGAAAGGAAAAAGAGGCATTATTTTCGGTGCTCTGAATGAGCAGTCCATTGCCTGGAAAGTAGCAGAAAAAGCAGTAGAAGAAGGTGCAGCCATCACTTTGTCGAATACGCCGGTTGCCGTCCGTATGGGCGAAGTGTCCGCTCTTTCGGAGAAACTGAACTGCGAGGTGATTCCCGCAGATGCTACAAGTGTAGAAGATTTGGAAAATGTATTCAAACGCTCTATGGAAGTATTGGGTGGCCCGGTTGACTTCGTGCTGCACTCCATTGGTATGTCTCCCAATGTGCGTAAGAAACGTACATATGATGATTTGGATTACGATATGTTGGAAAAGACGCTGGACATCTCCGCTGTCTCTTTCCACAAGATGATACAAGCTGCCAAGAAACTCAACGCCATTGCCGACTACGGTTCAATTCTGGCTTTGAGTTATGTGGCTGCGCAACGTACGTTCTACGGTTACAACGATATGGCAGATGCCAAGGCACTGCTGGAATCCATTGCCCGCAGCTTCGGTTACATCTACGGACGTGAACACCATGTACGTGTCAACACCATTTCCCAGTCTCCCACGATGACCACTGCCGGTTCCGGTGTGAAGGGTATGGACAAACTGTTCGACTTCGCCAACCGCATGTCTCCTCTGGGTAATGCTTCTGCCGATGAGTGTGCGGACTACTGTATCGTGATGTTTTCCGACCTCACCCGCAAGGTCACTATGCAGAACTTGTTCCACGATGGAGGTTTCTCCAGCGTAGGTATGAGCCTTCGCGCCATGGCTACTTACGAGAAGGGACTGGATGAGTATAAGGACGAAAACGGAAATATCATTTACGGCTAATGGAACTCGCACTTTATCTTTTGCCAGTCACGCTGGGCGATACGCCTATTGAAACGGTGTTGCCTCCTTATAATAAGGAGATAATACTGGGAATCCGCTATTTCATCGTGGAGGATGTGCGCTCGGCACGCCGTTTTTTGAAAAAGGTGGACAAGGGAATAGATATTGATGCGCTGACATTCTATACGTTGAACAAGCATACGTCGCCCGAAGACATCTCCGGCTATCTGAAGCCGCTGGTGGAGGGGCATCCGATGGGCGTGATCTCCGAAGCCGGTTGTCCGGCTGTGGCCGACCCGGGAGCGGACGTAGTGGCTATTGCACAACGGAAAAACTTGAGAGTGGTCCCCTTGGTGGGGCCCTCTTCCATTATCCTCTCCGTCATGGGTTCCGGCTTCAACGGTCAGAGCTTTGCCTTCCATGGTTATCTTCCCATTGAACCGGCAGAGCGTGCCAAAAAGCTGAAAATGCTGGAACAACGCGTCTATAATGAACATCAGACTCAGCTTTTCATTGAAACGCCTTATCGCAATAATAAGATGATAGAGGATATTCTTCATAACTGCCGTCCGCAGACCAAGCTCTGCATTGCGGCGAACATTACTTGTGAAGGGGAGTATATCAAAACCAAGACCGTGAGGGAGTGGCAGGGCAAGACTCCCGACCTTTCTAAGATTCCTTGTATTTTTCTCTTGTATAAATAATAGCTTCCAGGTGCTCGAATTCATATTCCAGGCAACTGCTGAAGAAGTTCCGTCCCAGGTTGTGTTCCATTTGCTGGAATGTCCATAGCTTTCCCCCCTTGAAATTCTTATTGCATAGGATGGAGTCATCGTCCAGGTCTAGCGTGAAGAGATAGACCAGGCGGTTGGTGGCTTCATTCTCAAAATGATACATGAAGTTGAAGTGCAAATGGTCTAATGGGGCGGTGGGAAGCGTTTGTCGTAAAATTCTGTGTGCGCCTTGTTCCAATGTTTCTCCATATATCAGGTAACCCTCCATCAGCAAGTCGATTTTATCTTTCTCGAAAACGTTGCATTTGGGGCGAGGGAGGAGAAACAGCATGCTGTGTGAGGCAACGGCAATCCGGATGACCGGATTGATATAGTCGTTTTTCCGGTTGATGGCCTCTGAGGCGATGGCTTTCCCCATGACATCTCCTTTGGTGTTGACTATCGGTACGAAAACCGTGTGGTTCATCACTATATTGAAATAGAAAATGCCGAACTGATTGAACAGAATGCCTGATATAAAGACGAGGGGAGGCGCCACATAAAACAGAATGTGGCGGGTAGTGTCTCCCAAAGGGTAACTGACCAGAACCGCCAAGAAGATAATCAGAAAATGCAGCAGGCTTATGATAAGGATTACGCGTGCGGATACGATGGCGGCTTCTGCCCCTTGTGCAAAAAGTTGCTTGCAGCATTTCTGTGTCTGAGACATGTGGTAGTCCAGAAACCTTCTCCTATTGAGGTAGATGATGAACGGGGGGATGATGGCGCTGATTTCCAGCGTGAACGGAAGCATGAAACGGGGACAGTAGTTTACGAGGAATAGGGTTGTTACCGATAATAGCAGTAACATTCCGGTAGTACAGTAAAGTATGATTTGCGGAACATGCGTTCCTCTATGCCTCACCGAATAGATGCTAAACAAGAGTCCTACACCTGCACCGATGTAGATGGACATGTCCTGCGTTATAAACTCGCATAATATGATGGATATTATAACGGGGATGAATCCCAGCGACATATTGAATCTTGATGATAAAATTCTTTGATGGCTCATTATCCGTATTATGATTTTGTCGTTTACATCATAACAACTGGGAAATTTAAATGTTTCCTATTTTACTTCTTTTTTGTATAAAATGGATCTGTTTTTCCGCATGATAAGAGGAGCGTACCAATGGAGCGCTTTCCACTTGCTGAAACCCTTTTTTCAATCCTTTCTCTCTGTAGAGTGCAAATTGTTCGGGAGTAATATATGCTGCTACCGGATAATGCTTGTGTGTGGGTTGAAGGTATTGGCCTATGGTCAGTATGTGGCAGTCCACCCGGCGGAGGTCGTCCATCAGTTCTTCCACTTCTTCCGGAGTCTCGCCCAATCCCACCATAATGCCGGACTTGGTGGTAGTATTGCTTTCTGCAATTTGCCGCAACACTTCCAGGCTTGTTTCATACTTGGCGGCACTGCGTACGAGGGGGCTGATGCGACGGACAGTCTCCATGTTGTGCGAAATGATTTCCGGTTGTGCATCGATGACTTGTGCCACGAGTTCCTTTCTTCCCTGGAAGTCGGGAATCAGCACTTCGACGGTGGTGTCCGGATTGAGCCGCTTGATTTCCCGGATGGTACGTACCCAGTGCGATGCGCCTAAGTCGGGCAGGTCGTCACGGTCTACGGAGGTGACGACTGCATGGGAGAGTTTCATCAAGGCAATGGACTCTGCCACATGTGTAGGCTCATCGGCATCCAGTGGCAAGGGCTTCCCGCTTGCCGTGTTGCAGAACTTACAGCACCGGGTGCAGATATTTCCCCCAATCATGAAGGTTGCGGTGCCTTTCCCCCAACATTCCCCCATATTGGGGCAACGGCCGCTGCTACAGATGGTATGTAGGCAATGCGATTCGACAATGCGTTTGGTCTCGGTATAGCGCTCGTTGGCACCGATGCTTATTTTGAGCCACTCAGGCTTACGTACTCTTTCGGGCATTATTTCAATTCTTTGTTGAAGAAGTTGGTCAACCGCGTGTATAGGTGTAACCGGGTATTTCCTCCGTAGATACTGTGGTTGCGGTTGGTGTAAACCTGCATATCGAACTGTTTGCCGAGTTGTACCAGTTGTTCGGCATATTCGGCACAGTTCTGGAAGTGTACATTGTCGTCTGCCATGCCGTGTACCAGCAGCAGGTTGCCGTGAAGCTTGTCGGCACGGGTAAAGGTGGAACTGGCCTTATAGCCTTCGGCGTTTTCTTTCGGTGTGCGCATAAAGCGTTCGCCATAAACGGTGTCGTAGTAGTTCCAGTCGGTAACGGCAGCTACGGCTACTCCGGCCTTGAATACCGGTGTTCCTTCACTCATACTCATAATGGTCATGTATCCACCGTAACTCCATCCCCAGATTCCGATGCGTTTTTTGTCCACATAAGGCTGGTTGCCCATGTAGAGGGCGGTTTCCACCTGGTCTTTGGCTTCCTTGATACCCAGGTTCAGATAGGTGCATTTGGCGAATTCGGCACCACGTCCTCCGGTGCCACGCCCGTCTACGCAAACCACGATATAGCCTTGTGATGCCATGTAGGTTTCCCAGCTTACACTGAACTTGTCAAGCACTTGCTGTGAACCGGGGCCGCTGTACTGGTACATCAGTACCGGGTATTTCTTGCCGGCAGAGAAGTCGGCAGGTTTCATCATCCAGCCATTCAATGTGGTTCCGTCGGAAGTCTGGAAAGTGAAGAATTCCTTCCGTGGCATGTCATAGCCGCTGATTTCCTGCTTCAATGCCGCATTGTCCATCAGGGTGGCAAGAGTCTTGCCGGTATTGTCGTTCAGCGTAATGACGGTCGGAGTGTCCAGATTGGAATAACGGTTCATATAGTACTTCATGTTCGCACTGAACTGCGCACTGTTTGTTCCGGCTTGTGACGATAGTCTGGTCTTTTTACCTTTCCGGTCAATCTTGTAGATGGCACTGCGCATGGGGCTTTCCTCGTTGCTGCTGAAGTAGAAGCTTCCTTCTTCGGGGTCATAACCCAGGAACTCCTGCACTTCATATTGTCCGGCTGTCACTTGTTTCAGCAGATTGCCGCCTATGCTATACCAGTACAGATGGTTGTATCCGCTCTTTTCGCTGACAAAACTGAAATTTTCCGGATAGAAGACGATGTTGTCGAATACATTCTCGCGGATATAGGTATCGCTTTCATCACGCAGAGCCAGTTTGGCTACCGTGCTGCGAGGGTCGGCAAAGTATAGGTCGAACCGGTTCTGATGGCGGTTCAGTGTCATGACGGCAAGCTTGTTGGGGTCTTGGGTAAAGCGGATGCGGGGAATATAGCCGTCTGCATCTACCGGCACGTTTATCTTGCGGGTCACTTTCGACTTGATATCGAAGGTGTGTACGGACACTTTGGAATTTACTTCTCCCGTTTTAGGATATTTGTAAGTATACTCTCCCGGATACTTCTCGAAAGGGGTGAAGTGGGGGGCTTGTCCGGCAAAAAGAGGGAAAGAGTAGGAGGGAACATCTTTCTCGTCGAAGCGGATGAAAGCCAGCATCTGGCTGTCGGCACTGAATTCCAGCGCACGGTTGAAGGAGAACTCCTCTTCGTAAACCCAGTCGGGGATGCCGTTCAGCACCTCGTTCTGTTTCCCGTCTTCCGTCACCTGGCTTTCGCTGTTGCCGTAGAGCAGTTTTACAAGGAAGATGTTGTTGTCGCGTACGAAAGCCACCTGATTGCCGTCCGGTGAAAATACGGGCACCTGTTGCGGGCCGCCGTCCGAAAGCTTTTCCACAATGTTGTTGATTTTACCGTCCAGATTGCGCTTTAGGCTGTAGATGTAATGCACAGCCGTATAGGAATGACGGTAGATGGGAGTTGTTTCGGTGGCAATGAGCAGCTTACTGCCGTCCGGAGCAAAGCTGTAGCTGTCGAATGTCTTGAACGTGCATTCGCGTGCGGTAGCGGCATCAAACAGCACTTCCACGGGTTTTCCCGTTTTGAAGGAGTACTTGATGATTTGTGTCCTGTCCGCATTCATCTGCGAATAATGTTCCCCGTCTCCCGGGATGGGGATAACGCCGGAAATATTCTTCGGAGTGAACTTGCCCGATACGATTTCTTTCAAATCGAGTGCCTTGCCACTTTGGGCGAAACCTGCCAGCGTACAGAGGCAGAGGAGAAGTGCGATGCTTATCTGTTTCATATCTATCTTTTATGCTTATCTGTTTCCCTATTTTTTCTGGGGAACAAATATACAACAAAGGGAAGATTTATCGAAGCAGTGGGCCGATTTTATTCTTTTTGAACAGAAAAAGCCCGTCCTGCTCCTTGGGGGCGAAGCAGGGACGGGCCTCCGTCACTCATGGATGATGATTGGATGAGATGATGATTGGAATATCTTTCGTTACAAGCACTTGACTTTTCTTTGATATTCTGCAATGGCTGCATCCAGTCGTTCGTGGGCGGTTGTGTCACCCGGAACGTTGTGCGACGGATGGATGTACAAGTGTACGCCACGGTCGGCAAGGATTTCGGCAACGGTAGTGATGGTCATCCATACCATGGTGACGAAACTCAATGTAGACAACGGACCTACCTTGTCGAAGTGGTTCTTCAAAGGTACGGAGGCGTCTACCAGGGGAACGCAGGAATCCACTACGATATCTGCCAACTGGAAGAGGTTCTTTCCGCTGGAGTGGCGGCTGGCCTTGTCGCCCGTTTCGCTGGCTGAACCGTATACGATAACTTTCATGCCGCGCTTCTTGGCTTCCAATGCCATGTCTATATTGACGGCATTGATACCGGTATGTGAGAAAATCCACATGCAGTCTTTGGAATCAAAATCATAGTTCTTCATGATTTCCTGGCCGTAGCCTTCTGCCCGTTCCAGGAAGAGGAACTGATGAATACCCATCTGGCCGATAATCTGCGTGAAGAATGTCAGAGGCAATTCGCAAAGCGGGTGGAATCCTACAAAGCTGCCGATACGCGGATACATTTCTTCTACGGGAATTGTTGCGTGGCCGCAACCAAACGTGTGGACCCAACGACCGGCTTCGATGGAATCTGCCATAACAGTGGCTGCTTTTTTGATGTTTTCCAACTGGGTAGCCTCCAGTTTTTCCATAATGCCATGGGCATTCTTTAACCATTCGAGTGCTAACATAACTTTTTTGTTTTTTAAGAAGTTAATAAATTTATTTGAGTGAGCGTTTATACAAAAGGAGCATGACGGCAAGTGAGGCAATCATCAGATAAGGATAAAGTCCGATGCCATTGGTGTATTGGGAAACCATTCCCATCAGGCCGTTCATTGCAGTCTGGCCAATGAGGGCTATGGCAAGCGCCACGCTGAATGCTGTTCCCGATAAGGACGGGTACCGGCTTCCAAGAATGCTGAGTATCACGGGATACGTGGCCGACAGCCCCATACCTACCAGCACCATGCCGACTGCCGCACGTGCAAAACCCGGCGAGAACATAAGGAAACAGAATCCTATGGCAGTGAGCGTAAGGCTGTAGGGCAGCACGGTTTCCGGTTTTATCTTCTTGAATATCGCAACTTGCATCATACGTGCTACGGTCAGTCCCGCTACCATGCAGGTCAGTGCAATCAATGCCTGATTGGCCGGAATATCCGTCATCTGCCCAAAGTAACTCGTGGACCAGTTGTTGCAGACACCCTCGATGCCGCTTTGGAAAAAAAGAATGAAGCTGAGTAGCAGTAAGCTGCTTTCTTTCAGCAGTCCCAATCCCTCTTTTACCGGGAAACCTTGCGCCTGCTTAGGGGCGGGGAAGCGTACGGGGATACAGAATATAATGCCCGCAAGCATCACTACGCCAATTCCCAGCAAGATGGTTTCGAATGAATAATGCCTGGAAAGGGAGCCCAGCAACATCGGTATGCCCAATGCGCCCAGTCCGTAGAACATGCCCAGAAAACTGAGGCGTGAGCCTTTTTCGGATTCTCCTGAGATGTCGGATACCAATGCATTGGTTTCTCCGTTGAGGATGCCTCCGCCCAGGCCGATGCCGACGATGGAAGCTTGCAGCAGTGGCACGCTTTCAAAGAAGGCAAGCCCTTCCATCCCCAGCAGTACGATGATGCAGCTGGGCACCAGCAGGGCTTTATGTCCGAACCGGTCTACGATGGGACCGAAAATCAGGGAACCGGCCAGCATGCCCAGAGGCAGGAAAGTGACCAGTGAGGTTGTCTGCAACCCGCTCAGATTCAGCTTGGCTATGAGGGATGGCAACACTGCTCCCAATGTAATCATGGAGACTCCGAAGAAACACATCCCGATGCACGCTGCCGTGAATACGAGATTCTTGTGATAACTGTTACTCATACAAGTGATTTTTGATGGCAAGAAACGCTGCTCCTATCAGTCCGGCATTACCGGACAACTGAGAAGGTACAAATTCCACCTGCTTGATGCTGAGCGGTTGCGCCCATTTGCAGGCTTCCTTGTAAATGTCATCTATAAAGATACCGGCAGGGCCGAATACGCCTCCGCCCCAAATTATCTTCTGCGGGTTGAGCAGGCTGACCAGATTTGCGGAAGCCATGCCCCACATCTCGACGGCTTTGTGCAATACGGAGATGGCAATAGGGTCTTTTTCATTATAGGCACTGAACACATCATAGGCCGATATGCGGCAGATGGGTTTCTGGCGCAGTTTTCCTTTGTATGCCTTGTTGGCGCGTACGGCATCGCGTACCCGTGCCCCGATACCATTGCCGGAAGCGTAATATTCGAAACATCCGCATGCGTCATACTCTTCCCGGTAGGGAGGTTGCAGGGCCATCCAGCCGGTGGCGCCGATAATGTCGTTGGCTCCGTGCAACACGTGCCCGTCGATGATGATGCCGGCACCGATACCGGTTCCCACGGCAATGAATATGGCACTGTGACATTCTTTGGCGGCACCTTGCCACATCTCTCCATACATATAGCAGGTACGGTCGCTGTCGATGTATATCTCGATGCCCGGAGGCGTTACACTGCGCAGCTCCTCATAGAGGGGGTAGTTGTCCCAGCCCGGTATGTTGGGGGCCCATACCCGGTTGGTTTGGGAGTAAACGATACCGGGGATGCAGACACCTATTCCGTCGACGTGTATACGGCTTCTGCGTGCTACGGTAAGAAGTTTGGCGAGGATATCCGCGGCGAGCTTGCCCACTTCGTGACCGGTTCTTCCTTTCAGGAGCCGTTTGCGGTTAAACATCATGCTTCCGTCCGGAAAGAAAATGGCGCTGGCTATTTTGGTGCCGCCTATGTCCAATGCGATTGTTGCCATGGTGTTATAGTATTTATAGGTTGATTCATTAAGGTTGTATGCAAAGCTATGAATTTATTTCATTCTTGAGGTGTATAAACTGAGGAAATTGTGTGTAAAAAGAGTGTCTAATCACTAAATTGTGTTTAATGTAATTGCGCTTGGATGTACTCTTTCTCAATTAATTAGTTGTATATCAGTGGATGAAACATTTTTTAGTGCAGGTGGAATTTCTTTGTTTTATGTTCGTTAACAAATCGGATGGAAAGTATTCTTGTTTTTGCAGGTTCATCCCACGGAAAAATCCTATATTTGCCACTTACATAAGGAATATGTATGGAAACCAAATCTACGCTCTATAATGAGTTCCCTTTTTTTCTGAAGCGATATTTTCCCTATAAGGTACAGAAAATATCGCTGAATGCCGGTTTTACGTGCCCCAACCGGGATGGAAACAAAGGAGTCGGCGGTTGCACCTATTGCAACAACCAGACCTTCAACCCCGATTATTGCCGTACGGAGAAATCCATTACCCGCCAGCTGGAAGAAGGCAAGCAGTTCTTTGCACACAAATATCCGGAAATGAAGTATCTCGCCTATTTCCAGGCCTATACCAATACGTATGGTGAATTGGAAGACCTGAAGCGGAAATACGAGGAGGCCTTGTCGGCAGACGGAGTGGTGGGCCTGGTTATCGGCACCCGTCCGGACTGTATGCCCGACAGCCTGCTGGACTATCTGGAGGAGATGAACCGGCATACATTCCTTTTAGTGGAGTACGGCATAGAGAGTACCGACGACAAGACACTTTGCCGCATCAACCGCGGGCATACTTTCCATGCCGCCGCTGATGCGGTGGAAAGAACCGCTTCGCGCGGAATCCTGACCGGTGGGCATGTCATCCTCGGACTGCCGGGCGAGACGCACGAAAACATCGTGGCACAAGCCGGCGTACTGTCCCGTCTGCCGCTCACTACCCTGAAGATGCATCAGCTGCAACTGATAAGGGGCACCCGCATGGCTCTGGAGTATCGGCAGCATCCCGAAGACTTCCATCTGTTCGGTGTGGAGGAATATATCGACCTCGTGATAGACTATATCGAGCATCTGCGGCCGAACTTGGTACTGGAGCGTTTCGTTTCCCAGTCTCCCAAGGAACTGCTCATTGCACCCGACTGGGGACTAAAAAATTATGAATTTAATCACCGGGTTCAAAAAAGAATGAAAGAACTCGGTGCATATCAGGGAAAGAAGTATGAAATGTGAGAAAAAAGAATTATTTTTGCCGCAACTTTAAATGTGGAATCAATCTAAATAAAGATACAGTTATGAACCCAAAAACAGTGATAAAAGGAAAAATCCACTACGTGGGAGTGAATGACCGCAATAAGCATTTGTTTGAAGGCATGTGGCCGTTGCCGTACGGGGTTTCCTACAACTCTTACCTGATAGATGATGAGACGGTCGCTTTGGTCGATACGGTAGACATCTGCTACTTCGAGGTGTATCTGCGCAAGATAAAGAGCATTATCGGCGAGCGCCCCATCCAGTATCTCATCATCAACCATATGGAGCCGGACCATTCGGGCTCTATCCGCCTGATAAAGCAGCATTATCCCGACATCATCATCGTGGGCAACAAGCAGACCTTCGGCATGATAGAGGGCTTTTATGGCGTGACGGGCGAACAGTACATGGTGAAGGACGAGGATTTTCTGGCTTTGGGGCATCATAAGCTCCGTTTCTATATGACCCCGATGGTGCACTGGCCCGAGACGATGATGACTTTTGACGAAACGGAAGGAGTCCTTTTCGCCGGTGACGGCTTCGGCTGTTTCGGTACGTTGGACGGCGGGTTCCTGGATACGCGCATCAATCTGGACAGATACTGGGACGAGATGGTGCGTTACTATTCCAACATCGTGGGCAAGTACGGCTCTCCGGTGCAGAAGGCGCTTGCCAAGCTGGGCGGTCTGCCCATTTCCACCATCTGCTCCACGCACGGGCCGGTGTGGACGGAAAACATAGCCAAGGTTATCGGCATCTACGACAAGTTGAGCCGCTACGCCGCTGACGAAGGTGTGGTCATTGCTTACGGTTCCATGTACGGCAACACGGAGCAGATGGCGGAAGCCATTGCGGCGGAACTTTCTGCACAGGGCATCAGGAACATCGTGATGCACAATGTGAGCAAGAGCAATCCTTCTTATATCATTGCCGACATATTCAAGTATCGCGGACTTATCATCGGCAGCCCCACCTACAGCAACCAGATTTATCCTGAGATAGAATCCTTGCTCTCCAAGATTCTGGTACGCGAAGTGAAGGGACGCTATCTGGGATACTTCGGCTCCTTCTGCTGGGCGGGTGCCGCCGTGAAGCGCATGGGCGAGTTTGCCGAAAAGAGCAAGTTCGAGATTGTGGGCGACCCGGTAGAGATGAAGCAGGCCATGAAGGACATTACTTACGAACAATGCGAAAACCTGGCACGTGCCATGGCAGAGCGTTTGAAGAAGGATAGGAAGTAGTTGAAAATTACCCCTAATTTATTAACCTAATAAAACAATCACAATGAGACTAATCATTCAACCGGATTATCAATCCGTGTCAAAGTGGGCTGCACATTATGTGGCTGCCAAGATCAAGGCCGCTAATCCGACACCTGAAAAACCTTTTGTATTGGGATGCCCCACCGGTTCTTCTCCGTTGGGCATGTACAAGGAACTTATCGACCTGAACAAGAAAGGCATCGTGTCTTTTCAGAACGTAGTGACTTTCAATATGGACGAGTATGTAGGTTTGCCCGAGGAACATCCCGAAAGCTACTATTCCTTTATGTGGAACAACTTCTTCAGCCATATAGACATCAAGCCGGAGAACACCAATATCCTGAACGGCAACGCTGCCGACCTGGATGCCGAGTGTGCACGCTATGAAGAGAAAATCAAGTCCTACGGCGGCATCGACCTCTTCATGGGCGGTATCGGTCCCGACGGACATATCGCTTTCAACGAGCCGGGTTCTTCCCTTTCGTCACGCACCCGCCAGAAGACATTGACTACCGATACCATCATTGCCAACTCCCGTTTCTTTGACAACGACGTGAACAAGGTGCCCAAGACTGCCCTGACCGTCGGTGTCGGTACTGTGCTTAGCGCCCGCGAGGTAATGATTATCGTAAACGGACACAACAAGGCACGTGCCCTCTATCATGCAGTCGAGGGTCCCGTGATGCAGATGTGGACTATCAGCGCCTTGCAGATGCACGAAAAGGGTATCATCGTTTGTGACGATGCGGCCACCGAAGAATTGAAGGTGGGTACTTACCGCTACTTCAAGGATATTGAGGCAGAGCACCTGGATGCGGAAAGCTTGCTGAAATAAGCAAACTAATAAAAGTTTTGCAATTCCACCCTCACCACCCTCACCGCTTGTCTGCATCTGCTTGTTCATCGGTGTTTCAGGGGTGAGTGAGAGCAATTTAAAAGGGTGAGGGCAAATTTTGCCCTCACCCTTTTTGTTCTCCTGATTTTGGTTGACTGTTTTCAGGACAGGGCGTTATGTGATGAAAACGGGCTCTGCTCCGCTGTAAGGCTTTGGGTGCCAATGTTAAAGATACCAAATACTCACTGCAAAACCAGTGCATCGTTTTTGCAGTGCCGCTGCAACATAGATGCAGTGCCACTGCAACTGTTTTGCAGTGCTACTGCAACGCCTTTGCAGTGTTACTGCAAAAGATGTGCAGTAGGTTTGCAGTGAGGGCTTGTGATGAAAAAGCCATGGGCGTGCTTTCTTTTTTGCGGAATATGTGCTATCTTTGTCATACTTGTAATTTAAACAGTAGCAGCTATGGAATTGAGTGGCAGACGCTATCCGATAGGGATACAGAATTTTGAGCAACTGCGTACGCGGAATTGTGTGTATGTGGATAAGACGGAGCTGGTGTACAAATTGGTGAATACAGACCAAATTTATTTCTTCAGCCGCCCCCGTCGGTTTGGCAAAAGCTTGCTCGTGTCTACGCTGGAGGCCTATTTCCAGGGGAAAAAGGAACTTTTCGAAGGGCTGGCTATGGAACGTCTGGAGCAGGAATGGGAGGTTTGCCCGGTGCTGCACGTTGATTTCAGCTTGACGAAATATACTGAGCTGCGTGACTTGACGGGGCAATTGAATTTGTTTTTATCCCGTTGGGAAGAAATTTACGGAAAAAAGGAAGAGGAAGAGGGGGCGGCAGAGCGTCTGCAAGGCATCATCCTGCGTGCCTACGCCAAGACCGGAAAGCCGGTTGTAGTGCTGATTGACGAGTACGATGCTCCTCTGCTTGACAGTAATTCCGATGCCCTTTTGCAACAACAGCTTCGCAACGAGATGCGCAAGTTCTTCAGTCCTCTCAAGGGGCTGGGGCAATATCTCCGTTTTCTTTTTATCACGGGTATCAGCAAGTTCAGCCAGCTGAGCATCTTCAGCGAACTGAACAATTTGCAAAATATCAGTATGCGCGATGACTTCAGTGCCCTCTGCGGCATCACCGAGGAGGAACTGCTGACGCAGTTGAAACCCGATATTGAGCGGATGGCCGAGGCTAATGATGAGACTTACGAGGAGGCATGCTTGCATTTGAAGCGGCAATATGACGGTTATCATTTCAGTAAGGCTTGTGCGGATATTTACAACCCGTTCAGCCTGTTCAATGCTTTCAATTCCAAAGAATACAAGAACTATTGGTTCTCCACGGGCACGCCTACTTTCCTGATAGATATTCTGCGCCATGCAGACTTCGATGTGCGTGCGCTGGAAGGTGTTGAGGCTACCGATGAGCAGTTTGATGCGCCTACGGAACAGATAACGAGTCCCATCCCGGTGCTCTACCAGAGCGGTTATCTGACCATTAAGGGCTATGACCGTAATTTCCAAATCTATCGTTTGGCCTATCCCAACGGTGAGGTCCGTAAAGGGTTCATTGAATCCCTGCTTCCCTCTTACGTGCACTTGCCTGCCCAGAACAACACCTTCTACGTCGTCTCTTTCCTTCGCGACTTGATGAAGGGTGATGTGGAGAGCTGCCTGGAGCGTACCCGTTCCTTCTTTGCCTCCATTCCCAATGATTTGGAGAACAAGACCGAAAAGCATTATCAGACCATTTTCTATTTGCTGTTCCGTTTGATGGGGCAATATGTGGAGTCGGAAGTGAAGAGTTCCGTAGGCCGTGCGGATGTGGTGGTGCAGTTGCAGGATGTCGTTTATGTCTTCGAGTTCAAATACGACGGTACCCCGGAAGAGGCGTTGGCGCAGATTGACAGCAAGCAGTATGCCATCCCTTACCGGGCAGACGGCAGGCGTGTGGTAAAGATTGGCGTGAATTTTGACAGTTCCACGCGGACGATTGGCGGGTGGAAAATAGCTAAAGCAGATTAGAAGAAGAAACTGTTTTGATTTTATATCCTTCTTTCTCAAGTCATTTTCCTTTTTTCTTTATATTATTGTTTAACTTTGGCGCTATTAAGCGGATGCCTCTTCGAGTGCATGGGTAGAAATGAATAAGCAACAGAAAGGAAGGAGTAGATGAAACGCTATAAGAAGATTCTTATGATATGGATATGTGCCATTGTAGTGGTGGCAGTGTCTGTGATAGTAGCATTATATGATAATGCCAACCAGGGACAAGACGTGGCTAAGGAGGTTGCTGTAGAAACTCTGCGGAAGGTTGCGGAACGGGTCGTGAATCGGGAATTTGATGGGCTGGGGATGTTCTATGCATTTGGGTCTGATAGTGGTAAGAAGCATACCAAAAGGAAAGCGATATCAGAAAATGGTGAATTTGAAGTGATAATAGATTCATTGAAAGAGGCACAAGGACTATTCCCGTTGGATGTCGTAGGGTTTAAAGCCGATATGTTGAATTATTATGGAAAATTTCCATTGGAAGAGATTTGTCTTGAGTGGAAAGCTGAGATGAATGATAGGTATGGCGGAGTCATGTGTGCTCTTTTTCTGAAGGTTAATCCGATGGGAAAGGGCATTGTGCAAGAATTATCTACTGGAGATGAAACTATAATTGCTTCACAGAATGATTTAGGCACTTACTATTTGGACGATATGTACACAATGAGGTTGACAGCTTATATGCTGCTTGATTTTTGGCACTGTGTGGATTGGGCAGACCATGTGCTGCAGATACTATCCTGTATTTTGTGCATTCTGTTATTGGGACTGGCGGTTTATATAGGAGGGCAACAGTATAGAAAGAGAAAAACGGCTGATACGTTGACAAAGAGCACTTACCGGTTCGGGAAGTATATATTTGATTCCGTCAACCATACACTGACTTATGAAGGTGAAAAAATATCTTGTACGCCACAAGCTGCGAAGTTATTACTTGGTTTTGCCAAGTCGTCCGAACTTTTCCTGACGAACGATGAAATAGCGGAAATTTGCGGTTGGCCATTGAGTGATTTGAATTTAGGCAGCCGCCGCAGAAAAGCAATAAGTTTATTGGGTAAACTCTTTGAGGCGGACGATTCCGTTCAGATTCTTCTTCTGCCGGAAAGGAAGGGGTATCAAATTGTTATCTCCAAGTAGATGAAATGTTAACCCATATTGGTGTGTCGGGTGTGAACTTTTTTTCACGCCCCAACTTTGGGCGTTTTCCGAATAAAGACTTGCAAAAGCCAAAATAATCCTTTTATCTTTGCTTGTGTAACAAAAAACAAAAACACTATGAAAAGCAAGGTGAAGCTATTAGGAACTTTGGCAATTAGTGCCATTTCGTTTTTAAGCTATGTTCAAATTAGTCATTCGGAAAAGCTAGATGATTTGCTATTGGAAAATATAGAGGCATTGGCTGCTGGTGAGAGTGGGGATGATAGCAAATGTTTTGGGAGTGGTTCAATAGTTTGTCCTTTAACAAATCAAGGAGTAGCTCATGTGCAAATTTATTATAGCCTGCCTCATTAGCCTATCCGCACTGTCCTTTTCCTCTTGTACACAGAAAAAAGTAGCAACTTCTGTCGCTTACATGGATTTTCCGCAAACAATCGAGCTGAAAGCGAGGGTGCAGCCATTGGACACCGCTTTGTTCCGTTATCCGTTCCGCGTTCGGGTGCAGGGTGATAAGGCTGTGGTAATGGATTTGCATGGCACGGACTACTTTTGCCATGTTTTCCACTATCCGGGTTTCCGCTATTTTGCTTCGTTCGGCAAGCGGGGCGAGGCTCCCGAAGAGATGCTTTCTGCTGAAAATATCCGATGGCATGGTCAATCTCTGTGGGGACTTGATGCTGGTAAGTCCGTATTAACCAAGTATGATTTTACTTCGTCGGGTTGCTCAATCGTTCCTCAGAAAGTGATAAATATGGATGCTGACATGCTTCGCGTTTTAGACTTTGTGATGGTTGACGACTTTACCTTCATTGTTCCGGACGGATCTGGCAGCAGCCGCTTTTGCTGGGTAAACTATCAAGGGAAATTATTGCGCAGAACCGGTCAAATACCGTCAGCCAATGCGGAGGCTTTACAGAATGCCCGTCCTGCATTGGCTCAGGCATGGCGTAGCTTTATCGACTATAATCCCCGAAATGGAGTGCTGGCAGCAGTTACCCAGTTGGGCGAAGTACTTGAAGTCTTTAATTTGAAAGATAGTACGCATGTGGTACGCATTGGTCCGCACGGTGAACCGGAGTTTAAGATTTCTCAGGGTTATGGTATTCCTACGGGTATCATGGGATTTAGCGATGTCCAAGTGGCAGACAGTGCTATCTATGCGGTTTTTCATGGGCGCTCTTTTAAGGAAATTGCGCAAAATGTACAGCAAGGTGTCTATTTGCCGGATGGAGGACGGTATATCTATGTTTTTAGTCTGACCGGCGAACCTCTCTGCAGGTATGTGTTAGATCATTATGTTTATGGCATATCGGTAGATGAACAAAAAGGAATAATCTTGGCAACGGATGTGAATAAAGATGATCCGATAATAGAGTATAGTATGAAATAAAGTAAACTATAATATGGATGGAGAGGAACGGACGGTTTACGTTTGGTTGGTGCATCTCGTACCGTCCGTTCCATAACCCACCAAGAAAGGAGGTCGAGGCAAAGATAGTAATTTGAATTGAAAACAGAGTGTGTTTTCTGCCATTTCGATAGGTATGGCAAGAAAAGAGTTCTCCAAGATTTTTATATCTTGATTCTGGTACGCAAGCATTATGCTTGTGGTAAATGATAAAAAAAGAATAATCTTATACTAATAAAACTGAAGAGTAGTATGAAGAAAATGATTAAGATAGCTTTTGTTGCAGCATTTGCAGCGATTGCAGGATATGGAGTTTATGCAAATCAGAAATCTGAAGTATTATCTGATTTGACATTGGCTAATGTGGAAGCATTGGCAGGTAGTGGTGAAACAACTATAGAATGTTGTTTGGCACTTTGGGGCACTTGTAAGGGGGATATTAAAGCCCCATATGTGTGTGCTTCAAGATGATTTGAGGTATGATGAATTAGTGTTATCTAATTTGTATTGTTGATTTTCGTTGTAGTCATCTATGACATTCTTGAATATAGATTAGATATACTTATGAGATAGGTAAGAAATCATTGTCATGTAATTAGGACGTACTTAATAAATGCTTTGATTCCTTATTTTAAAAATCATTGCAGATGTATTTAATGCTTTGAATGCAGCGTTTTTATTAGTGATTATTTTGATGTTGATTGTTTTACGTTAAGTGAAAATATTATGAAAATAAAATTTCTTTTATTATTGATTGTAATGTGCTCTTGTGAAAATAAGCCTCAAACATTCTTGGACTTGTTTTCAAATAGCATAAGTAAAGAAATGGTGGTTCAAGACTACGTTCCAACTGATTCATTAAGCATGCCAGAAGCTATATTGTCGGATGGTGATTATCTTGTGTTTTTAGAACCGGCGTTACCTCAACTGCTGACTTTTTATGATTGCGAAAAGAAAATATTTTCTCATGGATTGAATAAAGGGCAGGGACGAGATGAAGCCATAAGTGTTCAGACTATAGGTGTTGGCAAGAGTGCAGGAGAAGTGTATGCTTCGGATTTAGCAACTCAGTCTGTTTTTCTATTATCGCTTAATAATAAAATAAAGAAAGTAAGGAAAGATTCTATCAGTATCGATACTCGATTCTGTGAAGTTGCCTATGATAATGAATTGGCTTTCTTCTTATTGGTGGGCGATGAAAAACGTTTTCTGATGAAAGCAAACGGACAATATAGAAAAATTGGTGAAAACATCGTGATTCCTAATATCTCTCCGGAGATTGTTTCCCAAACATTGCAGGGCCCTTGTACTATTTCGAGTGAGAAAAAACGGATTGCTTGGTTTTCCGTCTACGGTGATGTTATGGAGATATATGATTACAGCGACTTAAACAATGTTGCTCTTGTAAAATCACATATTTGCACTCTTCCAGTGTTTAATAGTAGCGATGGATCATTGGGCTTTCAGACAAAGCTGAGTGTCTCATCGGTTACCTCGGACGATAATTATATATATGCTCTTTATAATGAGAGAAATTTGGAACAAGCCGCACAAAATAGAGCACAAGCTTTCTTCTCAAAGAAAGTTCTGTTATTTGATTGGAATGGTACTCCCCGTTTTATTGTTGAGCTGGATAGGCCGATAAAAAGTATAACGTATGATAAAAAGAGAAACATGGTATTGTGTTTAGGATTAAATAATGATTTGGAATATGCCGTTTTCGGCTTTCCTGTAGATGTGTAATTTTGCTCTTTTTGAAGTGATAGAATATGAATTTGAGAAAATGTGGTTAATGAAATAATTTGGTGATGAAGGATGGGTATTTATTTATAATATTGTCGATTATTGTATTGTTCTTTTTTGCTTGTACGAGAAGAAAAAATGATGATATGACACATTTAGTAAAAGAGTGGGAAAAAAAAGAAATTATTTTCCCAAATAATCTATATTTTACATTATATGGAAAGGATACTGTTCAATATCCGGCTCATTTGCAATATACAATTCTTAGCTATGTGGATTCGGCTGGATGTTTCAGTTGTAAATTGCAACTGCCTATGTGGAGGGAGTTTATACATCGGTTGGATTCAACTTATCCAGGAAAGGTTTCTGTATTACTGTTTTTACATTCAAAAAGTGAAATAGAATTATTGTATGCTTTAAAAAAGAATGGCTTTGACTATCCAGTTTGTATAGATGAAAATGATAAACTTAATCGCTTAAATCATTTTCCATCTGATATGGCTTTCCAAACTTTTTTGCTGGATAAGGATAATAAAGTGTTAGCGATGGGGAATCCAATTCTTAATCCTAAAATAAAAGAATTGTATCTGAAAATTATTCGTGGGAATGATATTGTATCAACTGCTGGAAAAGGCATTACCCAGACTAAAGTCCATATAGATGTCTCATTTTTGCATTTAGGTAACTTTGATTGGCAGGAGGAACAAAAAGCAACTTTTATATTGAAGAATGTGGGTGACAAACCATTGGTTATACAAGATGTTGCCACTTCTTGTGGTTGTACTACCGTAGCTTATTCAAAGGAACCGGCATTACCGGGTAAGGAAATAGCTTTGGAAGTGGTTTATAAAGCCGAACATCCGGAGCACTTCGACAAGACGATAACGGTATATTGCAATACAGAAAATTCTCCGTTGGTTTTGAAGATTAGTGGGGATGCAAAATAACTGATTGATGGGATGAAGGAGCGGCTGCAATTGAAAAAATGGTTGAATGGAATAACAAACGTATTATTCTGTCTGTGCCTGCTTGTTGTGATACTGATAGTATTGCAGGTGTTTGTGGTGACCTCCTTCAAGATACCGTCGGACTCGATGGAACCGTCGTTGCTGGCGGGTGATTGTATTCTGGTGGATAAATGTTCGGGTGGAGCACGCCTATTCAATGTGCTTGATGCCGTGGAGAAAAAGGAGGTGAGGATGCACCGTATGTCCGGATGGAGAAATTTTCAGCGGAATGATGTACTAGTGTTCAATTTTCCTTATCCGGGCAGGTGGGACAGCATTGCGCTGGACGTGATGTTGTATTACGTGAAGCGCTGTATCGCCGTGCCGGGTGATACGTTGGAGATAAGGAATACACATTATCGTGTGTCCGGATTTGATGGTATCGCAGGAAATGTGCAGGCGCAGGAGGAATTGGATGAATTGATATCTTCGGGAATGACGGAGGAGCGGGGCCTTGTTCTTAAGAGCTTTCCCGATGGTGGCTGTAATGGGTGGACTATCAGCGAGTTTGGGCCTCTTTATATACCGGCCAAAGGCAGCGTGGTAGGAATGAATCCGGAAACACGGTTGCTGTATCGGAACGTGATAGAGTGGGAACAGAAAAAGAAACTGACATTGCATGGAGATTCGGTTCTGCTGGGGGACAGTGTGATACACAATTACCGCTTCTGTGAGAACTATTATTTTGTTTCGGGTGACAAGATGGTGAATTCAAAAGATTCCCGCTACTGGGGATTACTGCCGGAACCATTTATAGTGGGAAGGGCATGGCTGGTATGGAAGTCCGTCAGCCCGAATACTGGAAAAATGAGATGGAAACGTATCTTTAAAAGAATAGACTAAGATGAAAGTTCTGTTTAAATTGCTCTGGATATTATTGATTGCCGGGATATTGGAGGCTTGCAATGCTTCCGGCAGATTGGAGTACGCACTGGAGTGTGCTGCAACCAACAAAGGCGAACTGGAAAAGGTACTGGAACATTATAAAGATGAGCCTGAAAAATATAAAGCCGCTTGTTTCTTGATAGAAAATATGCCTTATCACTATGCCCTTGAAGGTGAAGAACTGGATTCTTTGAAAACAGTGCTGGCTTCGGCAGATGCTTATGGGGTGATGCTGAAGGATACTGCCGTACCGGATTGGGATTATTATACCCCTTCCGGATTGCAGAGAAAACCGGATGTACTGAATATAAGGGCTGAATTCTTGATAAATAACATTGATTTGGCTTTTGATGGTTGGAAAAAGCGTCCGTGGAATGCTTCCCTTTCTTTTGCAGATTTCTGTGAATGGCTGCTTCCCTATCGTATCGGAAATGAGACTCCGGACAACTGGCGGCAGATATACCATGACCGTTATTCCTTTTTGCTGGACGAGGTTTATACGGGTATCGATGTAGTGGAGGCGATTAGCGTAGTTTGGGAGTATTTGCAGAAGGAAGACCCTTACCGGTTTACGTGGGTCTTTAACTATCCGCATTTGGGAGGAGAGTACCTGCTGCATAATCGTATCGGCAAGTGTCAGGATGCTTGTGATTTTATGATTTATGTGATGCGGGCCATCGGCGTCCCGGTAGCCTATGATTTCTATACTTTCAATGCGGAAACACGGAAAGGGCATGTGTGGAATGTGGTGAGGGATGTAACGGGTGTCTGCCTTCCTTTTACTTTCCCTTCCCGGAAGCCGGAACGGGGAAGTTTCTATATTGACAGTCGGCGCCCGAGCGTGGTTTACCGCCGGTGTTTTGGCAGACAATGGGACATGGATGGCGATTTTATGCGGAACCGGTCCGTACCGGCTGCTTTTAAGGATGTGTTTGCAAGAAAAGTGTCGGATAATTATTTTGATTCGAATCTGGAACTGCCGGTAGAAGGGATGGACGGGAATTATGTTTATGTGGGGTTGTTCAGTGCTTATGGGTGGCGGGGAATAGATTTTACTAAGGTAGAAAGTGGAAAAGCGCTTTTCAGGAATTTGGCTTCGAGGCAGGTTTATATATTGTTGGCATTCGCAAACGGGCAGTATCGCCCTATTGGAAATCCTTTTTATTTTGATGGCAAGGATATACATCCTTATGTTGCAGATACCTCCAAGTGCTATTCTACTGAATTGTATCGGAAATACCCTCTTTCGGAACGTATCAGGAACTATATGGGAGGGATAAAAGACGGGCATTTTGAGGCGGCTTGTGATAAGGATTTTAAAAATGCGGAGTTGTTGTGTACTGTGAAAGATACGCCCGGTATCAATTATAATCACGTTATTCTTGAGAAACCGGTAAGGGGTCGCTATGCCCGTTTTTGTTCTTCGGCAGAGGGATATGCGGAAGTTGCCGAAATGCATTTTTATAAAGGAGAGGAAGAGATTGTCCCTATAGACAGTTGGGGAGATGCTCCAGCCACAGCAAATACTTTTGCCTATCAGGTCTATGATAATGAACCGTTGTCGTATTTCATTTCATCAAAACCCGGTGCAAGTGTAACGGTGGATTTTGGAAAGGTTGTTACTATAGACAATTTTATGTATATGCCCCGTAACGATGATAACTTTGTCAGGATAGGGGATTATTATGAACTCTTCTATTGGGGAGAGGGCTGTTGGAACTCATTGGGGAAGAAAATTGCCGAAAAACCTTTTCTACCATATGACGGGATACCATCGGGAGCTTTGCTCTATTTGCATGACAGTACCCGTGGAGAAGAAGAACTGATATTTCATATGGAAGCTGGTAAGCAGGTATTTGTATCGGATTGTAAGGATTGATTGGACTGCCTTTCAGATTGGAATAGAAAAAATGGAATAGTGATATGAAACATTGGTGTGTATGGGTATGGTTTACAGCAGGTCTGTTTGTGGCTTGTTCTTCGGAAAATCAGTGGTTGGACACAGCTTTGAATCTTGCCGGTGATAACCGTGCGGAGTTGCAAAAGGTACTGGACCGTTACAAGGAAGAGGACGGTGACAAATATCGTGCTGCTTGTTTTCTGATAGAGAATATGCCTTTTCATGGTGCTTACGAGGGAAAGGCCTTGGAGAATTACAGGAAGTATTTCAGTGAATACGTTTCATTTCCTTATTCCAGGCATGTGCAAGAGTTGATTGATTCCTTGAAAAGAGCAGATGGAGAATTTTCTATAAATCAATTGACTTATAAGAGGGACATTATGACGGTGGATTCCGCTTTTTTGGTCAATCATATAGAATGGGCATTCAAAGTCTGGCGGGAGCAACCTTGGGGAAAGCATGTTGATTTTGATACTTTCTGCGAATATATATTGCCTTATAGAATAGGGGATGAGCCGCTTTCTCTCTGGCGCAAAGAAATTTATGAGTGCTATAGCCCGATTTTGGATGAATTCAGGAAGACAGATGAGGCTGATAATCCTAAGGTTGCCGCCCAGTTGTTGATGGATACGTTGCGGAAAGCGAACTACCGGAATACGGCTCTTTTTCCGGTGGGACCTCATTTGGGACCGGATGTACTGAAATGGCATACGGGCAGTTGCCGAGAGTTTACGGATGCCATGATATATGTGTTGCGGGCATTGGGCATTCCGTGCGGAGTAGATAGGGTGATGGTATTGGGAGACAACAATGCCTCTCATTTCTGGAATTTTGTTTTGGATAAGGAAGGAAAGACATACATTGCAAATCTTCCTTATGAAGAAGTATGGAGCAAAGCGGAAGAATATAGCATTTCGAGGGGAAAAATGTACCGGGCAACCTATAGTATTGATAAGGAGGCGGTACGGAAACTGGGGAAATATTCCGATGTTTACCCGGCATTCCGACGTCCGTTCTTCCGCGATGTCACTGCACTTTATACCGGTAACAGGAATTGGACTGTAGCTCTTCCGGATTCTTTGCTTTCCGGACAGTTTCGTGAGGGGGATATGGTGTATTTGTGCCTTGCCAACAGACTACAATGGCAACCTATAGGATATACTTTCTTTAAGAAGGGGGAGGCTCGTTTTGAGGATGTGGGAGGCGGGGCGGTCTTTACGCTGGCTGCCTGGAACGGAAAGGAATGCGCTGCAGTATCTTCTCCTTTTCTTCTGGAGCGTGAAACCGGAAAGATACGGTTCATTGTTCCGGAAGCTGAAAAGCAGGAATTGGTCTTGTATAGGAAGTGCCATCTTACTTTGAGTGTTCTTTTCAATGACCGGATGATTGGGGGAGTAGTGGAAGGAAGCGACCGGGCAGACTTTGGGTGGAAGGATACTCTACTTTTGATAAAGGAGGCTCCGTATCGGCTATATACTGTGGCCCGGTTGAAGTCTGATAAACCGTATCGGTATATGCGCTATAAGGGTGCTGACGGATGTTTCTGTAATATCTCGGAACTGGCTTTTTATGAGAATACGGAAGATACCATACCTCTATATGGGGAAATCATAGGTACTCCGGGAAGTTTTGAAGACAATACACATGAATATTTGAACGCATTTGACGGTAATCCGGATACTTCATTTGATTATATACATCCGGATGGAGGATGGACCGGGATGGACTTTGGAAGTCCCCATCGTGTGGAGAAGGTGGTGTATACTCCTCGTAATGAGGTGAATTTTATTTATAAAGGTAATTTGTATGAATTGTTTTATTGGGGTGGAGGAAAATGGAATTCTGTCGGGCGGCAAATGGCTGTGTCAGATTCTATTGTCTATTCAGGGTTTCAAGGTGCTTTATTTTATCTGAAGAATCACACAGCCGGTAAAGATGAACGGATTTTTGAATATAAAGACGGGAAACAAATCTTTTGGTGAATTATAGAATACTATTGAATATTTGATAGATAGAATGAATAATGTACGTAATCTATTGGCTGGAAGTTTGGTCTACATTGCTTGTATAGTTTTATTGTCTTTGGCATGTAACGTTTCTTCCGGACTTCCTGTAGCTGATGTTATAGGGCAATGGCTCTATTTCGATAAAAGTGCATTGGTAGTTGCAGGATGTCTGTTGATGGCTGGATTGATGATGGAAAAAAGGTATTTTCTTTTTATACCGGTTTCGTGGGTATTGGTAATGCTGGGGGGCATTGAGGCTGTTTGGGGATTGAGGCAGCTTTATGGTTATGCTGTGTCCAACCATTCCTTGTATGTATTGACAGGTTCTTTCTTCAATCCGGGGCCTTATTCCGGCTATTTGGCCATGATACTTCCGGTCTGTCTGTATCAATGGCTGACCAAGAGGGGGGAGATTCTCTGCTCTGACCGGAATGATGGAAGAAGATGGGAAAAGGTGATGGATAAGGCTGGAACTATGGTCGCTGGTGGTGTGATGCTGCTTATCCTTTGTGTGCTTCCGGCAGGAATGAGCCGTTCGGCATGGTTGGCGGCAGGAGTTTCCTGTCTGTGTGTATATGCTTGGCATATGGATTGGACGGATAAGTTCAGATTATTATGGCAGCAGCAAAGGCAGCGTGTGGTGATGGTAGTGGTCGGTGGATTCTGTGTCTTGCTATTGGCAGGCTATTTACTGTTTGTCTTGAAACCCGATTCTGCACGTGGCCGTCTTTTCATGTGGAAGATAACTTGTCGTGCCATTGCAGAAAAGCCGTTGACCGGATATGGGATTCATAATTTCGCAGCAGCCTACGGAAATGCGCAGGAAACTTATTTTGCAGCAGGTGATTATGAACTGTGGGAGGAACGTGTGGCGGGAAGTCCGGAATATGCATTCAATGAATATCTGCAGGCTGCGGTCGAACTGGGCATTCCTTTGGCTGTATGTCTATTGGTTGTGGTCGTGCTGTGTTTGTATAGGGGAGTCCGTAAAGGACGTTATGGTATCTGTGGGGCTATTCTTTCTTTGATGATATTCTCTTTTTCCTCCTATCCGCTACAACTTCCGGTATTTATCGTTACATTTGGAGGATTGCTTGTAGCGTGCTTGTTCGGTGCCGACCGTTGGCAATGGTTGGGGGTGGCTGTATTAGTAGGCATCATTGGCGGTTTTCGCCTGAAGAATGACTTGCAAGTGGAGCAGGCTTGCCGGGAGTGGATGAATGCGCGGGTGCTGTATAATGCAGGTGCGTATCAATCGGCAGAGAAAGAGTACGGGCGCCTTTATCCTCTGTTGAGGGACCGGGCATCTTTCTTGTTCGAATATGGGCATGGATTGCACAAGCAGCAGCAGTTCGGTAAATCCAACCGTATTTTGAAAGAAGCTTTACAGCGTAGTTGTGACCCCATGATACTGAATGTGATAGGCAAAAACTATCAGCAGATGGGTGATTGCTTGTCAGCGGAAGACTGGTTTATCCGTTCCACCCATCGTTTGCCGGGACGTATTTATCCCTATTATCTGCTTGCGAAGCTTTATGCGGAACCAAGCTTCAGGCAACCGGACAAGTTTGAAAAAATGAAGTGGATGGTATTGACGAAAGAGCCGAAAGTGCATTCTACGGCAATACGACAGATGAGGGAGGAAATAAAAAAGATTCAGCTTATTTTTGTCCATATTAAAAAAGATGAATAAAAACGTAAAGCGTTAATAATGAGCGAACTAATTACTAAAGTGCTATGAAAAAAGTGTCCACATGCAAATATCGGTTCGTTTTTTTGAAACGATTAATTTTATCAATTTATAATTGAGTATGAATATGAAGACACAGAACTATCGATACCTGCTATGCATGGCCGTTGCCCTGCTTGCCGCCTGCTCCGATGCCGGAAAGGGAAAAGAGTCCGAGGAAGGGGTGGCAACCGTCCTGCCAAGTGAAAGCAATGAAGTGACCGTGAAAGTCCTGAAGCGGGCGACCTTTGAGCATGAACTGGTGAGCAACGGAAAAGTAACCGCCGGTGCCATGGCGGATTTGCGTTTTGAGACTACCGGTGTAGTGGCACACATCTACGTGAAGAACGGTGACCCGGTGCGCAAAGGGCAGAAACTTGCCGAACTGGATAAGTTCCGCCTGAAGAACAAGACCGCGCAGGCCAAGGATGCCTTGGAAAAAGCGGAACTTGAGTTGCAGGATGTATTGATAGGGCAAGGCTATCCGGTGGGGGATGCCTCCAAAGTACCTGCTGACATCATGAAGCTGGCCCGCGTGAGGAGCGGTTACGACCAGAGCCTCGCCCAGTATGAGCTTGCCGCGTATGAAGAGGAACACGCCACGCTGGTTGCGCCTTTTGACGGGGTAGTGGCGAACCTGTTCTCCAAACCGTTCAACGAGGCAAGTACCTCGGAAGCCTTCTGCTCCATTATCGGCACTCAAGGTATGGAGGTGGACTTCACGGTGCTGGAAAGCGAACTGCCGTTGATAAAGAGTGGCGACAAGGTGATTGTTACCCCTTATTCGGATGCCGGCTTTAGGCAGGAGGGGCGCATCACCCAAATCAATCCTCTGGTGGATGACAAGGGGATGGTTAAGGTGAAGGCTGCCGTCAATGGCAAGGGACGGCTGTTCAGTGGGATGAACGTGAGGGTGAACGTGCACCGCTCTCTGGGCGGACAGCTTGTAATCCCGAAGAGTGCCGTGGTGTTGCGTTCGGGCAAGCAGGTGGTGTTTACCCTGAAAGACGGAAAGGCGCAGTGGAACTATGTGCAGACCGGTCTGGAGAATGCGGAAAGCTATAGTATGGCCGACGATGCCCTGAAAGAAGGCGATACGGTCATTGTGACGGGAAATGTGAATCTGGCACATGAAGCATCGGTGAAGGTGGTTGATAGATAATGAGTGATAAGTGGTAATTCAAAATTCATAGTTCAATTGATAAAGTTTTTGATACAGCGGCCTATTGCCGTACTGATGGCATTTACAGCATGCTTCATTGTCGGGCTGGTGACTTACTTCACCCTGCCGGTATCCTTGCTGCCCGATATTGCCATCCCGGAAATTACAGTGCAGGTGTCGGCGCAGAATACCTCGGCGCGTGAATTAGAGAATACGGTGGTGAAACCTCTGCGGCAGCAGCTCATCCAGGTGGCGAAACTGAAGGACATGGACAGCGAGACGCGCGATGGTGCAGGCATCATCCGCCTGGGCTTCGACTTCGGTACGAATACCGACCTTGCCTTCATAGAAGTGAACGAGAAGATTGACGCCGCCATGAACTATCTGCCCAAGGATGCCGAACGCCCGAAGGTGATAAAGGCAAGTGCGACGGACATTCCTGTCTTCTACCTCAACCTGACCCTAAAAAACGACAGTGCATACGGCAAGACGGACGAACGTGCGTTTCTTGATTTGTGCGAGTTTGCCGAAAATGTCATAAAGCGTCGCATCGAGCAGTTGGCAGAAGTGGCAATGGTGGATGTCACGGGTTTGGTCGAACGCCAGTTACAGATTGTGCCCGACCCGGATAAGCTTGCTGTGTTGGGGCTCTCCATTGAAGACATAGAAAACGTGCTGGCGCAAAACAACGTGGAGCCGGGCAGCATGACTGTGCGCGACGGCTACTACGAATACAACATCAAGTTCTCCACCCTGCTGCGGACAGAGGAGGACGTGAAGGGCATCCTGCTGCGAAAGGAAGGACGTATCATCCGCTTGGGAGACTTCTGCCGGGTAGAGATTGTTCCTGCCAAGGAGAAAGGTGTCTCCATGAGCAATGGCAAGCGTGCCGTTACCCTTGCCGTCATCAAGCAGGCGGACGAGAATATGGAAGACATGAAGCTTGCCATCAACAGCACGATGGACTACTTCAAGAAAGTATATCCCGACATTGATTTTAGCATCAGCCGTAACCAGACGGAGTTGCTGGACTATACCATCTCCAATCTGCAGCAGAACTTGTCGTTGGGTTTCTTGTTCATCTGCATTGTGGCGGTACTCTTCTTGGGGGATGTCAAGTCGCCGTTCATCATCGGCCTGAGCATGGTGGTGTCCATTGTAATCTGTTTCTTGTTCTTCTATCTGTTCAGGATGTCGCTCAATATAATTTCTCTGTCCGGATTGATTCTGGCGTTGGGTATGATGATTGACAGCAGCATCATTGTCACGGAAAATATTTCGCAGTACCGCGAACGGGGTTATTCGTTGAGGCGGGCTTGCGTGGCGGGTACGGGTGAGGTGGTGACGCCGATGCTGAGCTCATCCCTGACCACGGTTGCCGTGTTTGTGCCGCTGATATTTATGAGCGGCATTGCGGGAGCGCTTTTCTATGACCAGGCATTCTCTGTTACGGTGGGGCTGCTGGTTTCCTACTTCACGGGTATCATGCTGCTGCCGGTCCTCTATATGCTGGTCTACCGGACGGGGTTGCGCGGCAGGTCGTGGTTCTCCCGCATCCGCATCAACAATCCGTTGAAGGAACATACGCTGGACCGTTTTTATGATGTGGGCATCGACTGGGTATTTTCCCACAAGACGGTAAGTATCATATTCTGTGTGGTTTCTATTCCTCTTTGTGTCTTTCTGTTTTATTCCATAGCCAAGGAGCGTATGCCGCAGATAGACCAGAATGAACTGATAGTCCACGTGGAATGGAACGAAAATATACATGTGGACGAGAACCGGCATCGTGTGAATGTGCTGTTCGGACAGTTGTTGGACAAGACTGTGGAACAGACGGCTGCCATAGGCCAGCAGGACTATCTGCTGAACCGTGAGCAGGCTCTCTCTTCTTCGGAGGCAGAATTGTATTTCAAGACTTCCTCGCCTGACGGGATTGCTCCCTTGCAGAAGCAGGCGGGCGAGTGGTTGATGCGGGAATATCCGTTGGCGACAGTCTCCTTTTCTCCACCCGAAACCGTGTTCGAGAAGCTTTTCGTGACCGGGGAGGCCGATGTGGTGGCGGAACTTTATGCCCGTAACAAGGAGAAGGCGCCGGCGGCGGAAGAATTGCGCGGACTGGAACAACAGTTTGCGGAGCTTACGGGGACAGCGCCCGTAGGTATCGCTTTCGAGAACCAGCTTGACATAAGCATCCTGCAGGAAAAGCTGTTGCTCTATGACGTTTCGTATGACGAGCTTTACCGTACGCTGCGGACAGCGTTCAAGGAGAACAGCGTAGCTATGCTCCATTCCTACCAGCAATACCTGCCTATCAGCATTGTGGGCGAGGAGCGGACAGTGAACGAGGTGCTGCAGCAGACATTGATACAGACCCGTCCGGACAGTAAGGGCGAAGTGGAGCATATTCCGCTTCGGGAGCTGGTAAAGGTGCGTCCGGCTGAGGATTTGAAAACGATTACGGCAGGACGCAACGGTGAATATATACCGTTCCGTTTCTATGAAGTGGACGATGCTCCGGAGTTGATGGAAAAGGTGAAGCGGGAGGCAGATGCCACGGGTGACTGGGATACGGCCTTTTCCGGCAGTTTCTTCTCCAACCGCCAGATGCTGGACGAGTTGGTGGTGATTCTTTTCATCTCTATCCTGCTGATGTATTTCATTCTTGCCGCCCAGTTCGAAAGCTTCGTGCAGCCGCTCATCGTACTGCTGGAAATTCCGATAGATGTGGCGTTTGCCCTGCTGCTGTTGTGGATATGCGGGCATACCCTGAACCTGATGTCTGCCATCGGACTGATTGTGACGTGCGGTATCATCATCAACGACTCCATCCTGAAGCTGGATGCCATTAATGAATTACGGAAAGAGGGGATGCCGTTGCTCGAGGCCATCCACGAGGCGGGACGGAGAAGGCTCCGGCCCATCATCATGACATCGCTCACCACGATATTTGCCATGGTTCCGCTGCTGTTCTCGTTCGACATGGGCTCGGAGCTGCAGAAGCCGCTTTCCATAGCGATGATTGGGGCGATGTTCGTGGGGACACTGGTCAGTCTGTTCATCATCCCGTTGATATATTGGTTTATTTATAGAAAAGAAAGAGCATGAAGAAATTAAGTCTTATACTTTTGTTCAGTCTGGGAGCCCTTTCCGCTTTTGCCCAACAGCGGATAACGCTCGATTTGCAGCAGACCATTGCCCTGGCGAATGACAGTTCGCTGGAAGCCTTCCGCACCAAGAACATGTATCTGGCCGGTTATTGGGAATACCGCACCTATAAGGCAAACCGCCTTCCCAGCCTGACGCTGAACATGACTCCGGCACAGTACAACCGTGATATCACCAAGCGTTACGACTCCGAACAGGACCTTGACATCTATCGCAGCCAGCAATCCTTCTATGCATACGGCAATCTTGCCGTCAGACAGAATTTCGACTTGACGGGCGGTACGTTCTATCTGGATACGGAGCTGGGCTATATGCGGAGCTTCGGTGGAAACAAGTATACCCAGTTCACCAGTGTTCCGGTTCGTTTGGGCTACTCGCAGAGTCTGGTCGGTTACAATCCTTTCCGTTGGGAACGCAGGATTGAGCCGCTGAAGTACGAAAAGGTGAAGAAGGAGTATATTTACAATGCAGAGCGAGTATCCGAGCAGGCCACTACCTATTTCTTTGCGCTTGCCATGGCACAGGCGGAATATGATTTGGCCAAGGACAATGCCGTCTCCACCGATACCCTCTACCGCATCGGCATGCAGCGCTTGAAAATAGCCGCCATCAGCCGTGCCGACCTGCTGACGCTGAAACTCGACGTGGTGAATGCCCGCAATACTTTGCAGAATGCCGCCAGTGCCTTGAAGCGCGCCATGTTTTCGTTGGCATCTTTCCTGAATATGGAGAAGAACACGGATATCAGGGTGTCGCTTCCGGGACGTCCGAGGGCGCTGACCATACCGGTTGATGAGGCTTTGCTGGCCGCTCAAGCCAACAATCCGGAATTTCTGGGGCTTCGTCAGGAAGTGCTGGAAGCCGAGCAGACAGTAGACAAGACGAAGAAGGAATCGCGCTTCAACGCCAGCATCAACGCCAGCGTCGGCTTCAACCAGGTGGCAGAGAAATTCGGTGAAGCATACAGGCATCCCATGCAGCAGGAGATGGTGTCGGTCAGTGTCTCCATTCCACTGGTGGACTGGGGCGTGAGGAAAGGCAAATACAACATGGCGAGGAACAATCTGAACGTGGTGAAGACTTCTGCCCGGCAGAGTGAAATCAGCATTGAGGAGGAGGTTATCATGACCGTCAGCGACTTCAACGTCCAGCAAGCCCTCGTCGCCAGTGCCGAAGAGGCCCTCGACCTTGCCATCCTGGCGTATAACGAAACCCGCCAGCGCTTCATTATCGGCAAGGCAGACATCAACAGCCTGACCCTCTCGCTGAACCGCCAGCAGGAAGCGCAACGCAATTACATCTCCGCCTTGCAGGACTACTGGCTGAATTATTACAAGATACGGAAACTGACGTTGCACGACTTTGCCAGCGGATTTTCGCTGTCGGAAAAATTTGATTATAATAACTGATGAAACGAGTTTCTTCCTTCACCGTCATAGTGGCGTTTGTCTGCCTTGCTTTGGTAGGGGTGGCGTTGATACCGCTGCTCCCCGTCAAGCTGAATCCGTCACGCAGCCTGCCCGGCTTCACGGTGGGCTTCAGCATGCCTGGCACTTCGTCGCGGGTGGTGGAGATGGAAGTGACCAGCAAGCTGGAATCCATGCTGGCGCGTATCCGCGGAGTGAAGCGGCTGAACTCCACCTCGGGTAACGGCTACGGCAACATTACTGTGGAGCTGGACAAGCATGCCGATGTCGAGGCAGTCCGCTTCGAAGCTTCCACCATCATCCGGCAGACGTGGCCCCAATTGCCCGAAGGTGTCAGCTATCCCACCATTCACATGAAAGTGCCCGACGAGAACGCCTCACGCCCTTTCATGTCCTTCACACTGAATGCCCCTTCCACTCCGATATTGATTCAGCAGTATGCCGAGGAGCATATCAAGCCGCGGCTGGCAAATATTCCGGGTATCTATAAGGTGGAACTCAGCGGTGCCACGCCCATGGAGTGGAGACTGGAATATGACAGTGAACAGTTGCGCTTGCTGGGTGTGACCCTATCGGACATCAGCGAGGCAGTACAGCGGCATTACCGGAAGGAATTTCTGGGTACGCACAATGTGGATACAGGTAACGGTAGCCGGGAATGGATACGCCTGACACTGGTGCCGGAGAGCAACTCCCTTGGTTTTAATCCTGCTGCCATCACCGTGACGGCTACCGACGGGAAACTGCTCCGCTTGGACGAACTGGTGTCGGCTGTCCGTATGGAGGAGGAGCCGCAAAGCTATTACCGCATCAATGGGCTGAATTCCGTCTATCTATCCATTACTGCGGAAGAAACTGCCAACCAGTTGCAACTGAACCGTGCCGTGATGGACGAGATGGAAGCTGTTCGGCAGGTACTTCCTGTCGGATATGAAGTGCATACCAGCTATGATGCGACCGAGTACATACGGGAAGAACTGGACAAGATTTACTTCCGTACCGGTTTGACGGTACTCATCCTGCTTGTATTTGTATGGCTCATTACTCGTAAGTTGAAATATCTTTTTCTGATAGTTACCAGCCTGGCTGTAAATATAGCGGTGGCACTTATCTTCTACTACCTCTTCGGACTTGAGATGCAGCTTTATTCGCTGGCGGGTATCACTGTCTCGCTGAATCTGGTGATAGACAGCACCATTGTCATGACCGACCACATTCTGCATCGGCGTAATCTCAAGGCCTTCCTGTCGGTGTTGGCGGCAACCCTCACTACGATGGGTGCGCTTGTTATCATTTTCTTCCTTGACGAGAAGATACGGCTCAACCTGCAGGACTTTGCAGCGGTAGTGATCATCAATCTGGCTGTTTCCTTGATGGTGGCGTTGTTCTTTGTTCCGTCGATGATTGAGAAGATAGGACTGGTGAGGCGGATTACGGGGAAGAAGAGGCGTCTTGTCTTGCCGGGGCTGACGCAAACATTCAAAACAAGGTTGGGACGGATTTTCAGACGTTTCCCCGTTTATTTCTCCTGCTGCTACTCTGCTCTCATCCGTTTTCTGTGCCGTTGGCGCTGGGCTGTATGCCTGCTGTTGCTGTTGGGTTTCGGTCTGCCCGTTTTTCTGTTGCCCGACAAACTGGAAGGAGGGGGAAAATGGGAAGCTGCTTACAATAAGGTATTCGGTTCGAATACCTATAAGGAGTCGGTGAAACCCATTGTGGACAAGGCGCTGGGCGGCAGCTTGCGGCTTTTCATACAGAAGGTGTACGAAGGCAGTTACTTTACCCGTAATGAGGAGGTGGTGCTCTATGCCAACGCCAACCTTCCCAATGGCAGCACCCTTGAGCAGATGAACACTTTGATGAAACGTATGGAGACCTACCTCAGCCGGTTCAAGGAAATCAGGCAGTTTCATACTTCCATCTACAGCCCCCGGCGTGCCAGTATGCAGATTTATTTCAAGAAGGAAGCCCGGAACAGCGGTTTTCCCTATACATTGAAAGCCAATATGATAAGCAAGGCACTGGAACTGGGAGGCGGCAGCTGGGGCATCTACGGATTGCAGGACCAGGGGTTCAGTAATGACGTCCGCGAGAGTGCCGGCTCCTACCGCATCAGGATGTACGGCTACAACTACGACGAACTCTATGAGTGGGCGGAGAAGCTGAAGGCCAAGCTGCTGACGCACCGGCGTATCAAGGAAGTGCTCATCAATTCGGAGTTCTCCTGGTGGAAGGATGACTATCAGGAATTCTACTTCAACCTGAACAAGGAGCGCATGGCGCAAGAGGGCATCGACGCGCAAGTGCTTTTCTCTGCGGTGCGCCCCATCTTCGGCAAGAATCTGGAGATTGGCTCGGTAGCGGCCGAGCAGGGAACGGAGAAAATCAAGCTCTCTTCCCGCCAGTCTGCCGAATATGACATCTGGGCGATGCAGTTCTTTCCCTATGGAGTAGGAAACGGCAAGCATTACAAGCTTTCCGAACTGACTACTGTGGAAAAGGGACAGATGCCGCAGGAGATTGCCAAAGAAAACCAGCAGTACCGCCTCTGCCTGCAATACGAATATATCGGCTCCAATGAGATGGGCAACAAGATACAGAAACGTGACCTGGAGGAGTTCAACAAACTGTTGCCGATGGGTTATACAGCCGAGTCGGACAGCAACAGTTGGTCATGGGGCGAGAAGGACAACCGCCAATACCTGCTTCTGCTGGTGGTGATAGCCATCATCTTCTTTACGACCAGCGTTCTGTTCAACTCCCTGAAGCAGCCGCTTGCCATCATCTTTGTGATTCCGGTTTCTTATATCGGGGTATTTCTTACTTTCTATTGGTTCCGGCTGAACTTCGACCAGGGCGGTTTTGCCTCGTTCGTCCTGCTGTGCGGCATCACGGTGAATGCCAGCATCTATATCCTGAACGAGTACAACAGCATCCGACGTCGTTTCCCCCGTCTTTCCGCTCTTCGTGCCTACGTCAAGGCGTGGAATGCGAAGGTCGTTCCTATTTTCCTCACGGTAGTTTCTACCATTCTGGGATTTATCCCTTTCATGATAGGTGAGGACAAGGAGGCTTTCTGGTTTCCATTGGCGGCGGGTACCATTGGCGGACTGGTGATGTCCGTCATCGGTATCTTCTTTTTCCTGCCGGTTTTTGTGCTGAAACAGCGTGATTTTCTTAGGAAATGATTACTTTTGCTCGATTTTGTTACCTGAATGGATACTTGAATTTTAAATATGGAAAGTGCGGAGTACTCTTTGGATGAGTTATTATGTCAGTCTCTTCTGTTGTTTCGTCAGTATCGGTTTTATGATGCTCCGGAATGTGGAGAAAAGGCATTCCGGATATTGGAGGAAGCCCATGTATGGATGGGGCGTACGCAAGAGTGTGTGGATATGGCGAAATGGGGGTGCGTGATAGAGTGTCTTGCGCAGAAATACTACATAGAAGATGATACGGATGCGATTCTGGAAGAAATTGATGCTGCCTTGGTTGCGCATTGGAAGAGGATAGAGAAAATCCATGCAGAAGTCACCACCGTTTATTTATGGCTGGGGTACTATTTCCTGCTACGTTTCAGAAACCGGGAATCCCGTTCCCATTCCCGTTGTAAACAGATAATGTCCAGCTTGTTGTGTGCTTTGGTCGAAATCTTTCGTAAGGTGGAGAAGGGGGGAGCCCCGACAGAAGTCTTGTCACATCTTTCGGTAGATGTTTGGGGAGAGACCGTCTGCTGGATGGAGCAGGTACATGATTCCCGTCTTTGCGAGAAGCAGTCGTCAGCTTTGCTGGCACAACTCTATAACCTGAAAAGTGTGGAGTTGGAAAAAGGTCCGGGAAAGCAGGATGCTTTGCTCCAGCAGATTCTGGAGTTTTATTGCTTTTAAGGGAAAATTATCTCTGCTTAGTTTTATCATTTCTGCTTCCACACTTCCACCCACTTCCTGCATCCCTTTATTCATCGGCATTACAAGTGCTGTGGAAGCAACTCAAAAAGGTGGAAGCAACTTTTGCTTCCACAGCGGAAATACGCCGAAAAGTAAGTTAATATCTTGTTTGTTAGTGTATTAATAGAATGTACAGCATTTTGCAAATATCTTGTTTACACGATATGCGTTTCGTGTAAACACGGTATTAACTTCGTAAAAGACCGTTTACCGATAGACTGCAGCTGGGCTCATAATAGGAATAAGATAGGTGCACAGTATGGGGAAACTATGAGTATAATAGGTGTTCAACGGTTATGAAGCACCTTGTTGACGGTCGTTAGTCGAGTGGTTGACGGCCGTTGGCAGAGCGCATCACGGCCGATAGGCGCTGATAACTCCGTACAGAAAATGGAAAGGAAGCCTATGTAAGGGGAAACAAGCTCTGAGCTATTTGTTTTGTTTGTCACATTTATCTTGTTTTTGTACATTGTTGAAGCGGTTTTTTGTATCTTTGAAGGGAGAGGCCGTAAAAAAGCTTATTCTCATCCAAAGTTTAATTATATATACATGGATTATGAAGCGATGTATAGTACTGTTCATAACATTCTGCTGTGCAGTTGTTTCTAATGCGCAGACAAATGGCATTGTGACTGATGGGGAAAAAGGATTGCCGTTGGCTGGTGTGAATATTTATCTCCAAAAGGATTCTGTGTATACGCAATGATAATCTGGTAAAGAACATGTTCATATGAAAAAACTGTTATATCTTGGGCTTTTGTCCGTTTGTGTACTGTTAGGTTCTTGCGTAGAGAAGAACGTATCCAATGTTTTTGATAAGGTAGAGAGGTATATGGATGTATATCCTGACAGTGCATTGCTGCTGTTGGAGCAAATTCCTCATCCGGAGGAGCTTCGTGGGAAGTAGCGGGCGGACTATGCATTGCTGCTAACGCAAGCACGTGATAAAAACTATCTGGATAGTTTGCAGTCGGATTCGTTGATAAAAATTGCGGTAGATTATTATAAGGATGATGGTGTAAAAGCAGGAAAGGCATTGTTTTATTATGGTAAAGTGGCAGCTTTGCAAGATAATGATACATTGGCTATACAAGCTTATTTGAGCGCTTTGGCTAAATTGGAGAAGACGGAAGAATATAAGTTGCAGGGATTTGTACATGAATATATCGGTGTTTTGAATACGGACAGAAAGCTATATAAAGATGCTCTCGACAATTATCAAAGTTCAGCGTATTGTTTTCAAAAGGCTGTTGATACTTTAGGAGTTATATATGTTTATCGGGATATTGCTCGTATTTATTATGTAGAACAGAAATATGACAGTGTTTATAATTACATTAATCGTGCTTTGTCCTTGTGTGAGAAAAAGAAAGGATGTATCAGTTTTGAACGGGTAATCCCTTCTTTATTACAAGTAAAAGGGATTGCCAAAAGAAATGAAGGGGATTTGGGAGATGCAATAGCCCTGTTGAAAACTGCGGTAGAGACTGAACAAGATAGGCATTCTATGCATCACTGTTCAATGTCATTGGGGAATATTTATTTGAATCTAAATAAGTTGGATGAGGCTGGAAGATGTTTCGCTTTAGCTTTGAATTCTGAAAATCCTCGTACTCTGGCGGGTGCATATCACTATTTGTATCTGTTGGAAAAGAAACAGAAAAAGTATGCAATGGCTCTCTATTTCAAAGAAAAGTCTGATTCGTTGTTAGTCATTGAACGGGATGCTAAACAAACATCTCAAATTTTGACTTTGCAACGTAAATATGAAAGAGGAAAACTTCTTTTAGAAAAGCAACAGGTTGAACGTGAAAAGCAAATACAGCTTTATTTTTGGATAGCAGTAGTCTTGTTTATTATACTGCTATGCATTGTTTTGTATTTTCTTTTGAGAAAGAGATATGAAGGACTGTTCCGGAAGAATATGCAAATAATAGAAGAAAATGAGTGCATGATTAAACGATATGTTTATGAACTTGATGTGTTGAAACAAAGGGCAGGTGAGATGGCAGAAACAAATAGAGAGAAGATTGCTAAATTGAACCAAAAGATTTTGCTATTGGAGAGTGAGAATAAAAAAATAAGTGAAAATGTATGTGTAAATGGCGTTTATCTCTTGGAACAATTGAAGAAGGAAAAGCTGATTGTGAAGAATATGACCAACCAGGAGAAAGAACAACTCCTTGAATATATAGATTTAATATATGGTAATTTTATTTCTCGGTTAAAGAAAGATTTTAAATTAACTAGTGGCAACTTGATGTTGTTGGCTTTGCTTAAAGTCGGTTTCACTTCCAGTGAATTGATGTTCACTTTTGACTGTGAGATGAATTCCATTTTTACGAAGAAACGGAGGTTGAGGGGAATCTTAAGTTTGGATACAAATGATAAATTGGAAGAATTTGTAGCTCTTTACTAGAATAATCGCTTGATTTTCGTCCACTAATTTAGAAATGTTTTTACTGTCATCTTATTGGTGTATAGAGTATTGACTTGTCTTGTGTTGTCCACTCGTATTTTCTCTAAGAAGTGATTGAATGGCTATCTTTGTAACATTCAAAACTAAAGATACTATGAAATCATTTTTTATTTTGTTAAGTTTATACTACTTTCTTGTAGTAAATGTAGTAAGTGCAGATTCAGTTACTTTTCCTTCGAGAGTAGAAATCGTCATGGATGAGGATTTTGATTTACCGGGTGGTCCGGGGAATGCTCATCGTTCTATTCCTTCAGCTACTCCTTTTTTAGCATTTTTGAATGATGACCATTCCATTGATTTGGAATTCTATCAATCGATAGGTGAAGTGGAAATTGCAATTTCTCAGAATGGGAATGTTGTTTACTCCTCTGCTGAGAATATAGACTCTCCTATATTAAGAAAAGTACAGTTACAGCAAGGTTTAGGTGGTGATTTTTTACTTGAGATAAAGGGCGCGGATGGGGCTTATGCATTCGGTAGATTTACTGTTCATTGATTTGATAATGAATATATAACACTATGAAACAAATCTCATTTTGCATCACTTGCATGAACCGGCTTATTATCGACGAAGTCATAGTGGGAATATGGTTTTTAGGTTAGCGAGTCGGTATGTAATCTGGATGCAGATAATTATCTGGGGAAAGGCTTTGCAGAGTTCGTGATGAAGAAGTTTGAGAATGAAGAAAATATATTCTATATCAGTACTCTTTGTAAACGTGATGTTTTTGGACGAATATGTTTGAAGAAGCGAGGCTTTATTGCAATGAAAGGTTATAATGAGGCTTTGGTAGGCTATGGATTTGAGGATGCAGAATTTTATGATGGTCTGGAGTCGTAATCAGGATATGAAGTCGGGTGAAACTTGTTCGTTTTTAGCTAAAGAAAAGATTGTATAACGCTTCTTTTTAGTAAGAAGCATAATAATTATTTACGTATGAAAAAAAAATTGTAGTGTATGTCTTGATGGCTTTTATAGCTCTATTTTTAATATTTAGATTCGTGTCTATATCAAATAACATAAGTCTGCAAAGAGGAATTGTTAGAAGTGTATCTGCTACAGAGCATAATGATATTGTAATAGAGTTGGAGAATGATTCTTTTTATTATATAAATAGAGGTATGGAAAGTGAAATAAATTATGAATGGTTTCAGAATTATTTGCCAGGCCATGAAATAGAGTTGTATATTCAAAATGAACATTTATTTGGGTCAAATAGTAATCGTATTGTTGAAGTAAGCATAAATGATTCTTGCATATATAAGAAGTGATTTATATTTATTCGCAAGAAAACAGTTGTATGCCAAGAAGGTGATAACTTGTTTGATAAAGAGAACAATCAGCATATTCAAATTCGGGGAGTTAGTTCGGATGGATGTTTTTTTGCTTTATTACAACCGGATGAACTTAGCGATGATAATCAACAGAGAATGGGAGTTGAAGAAGAAGGTAACCCCATAATAGCTGTTCTTTATTAAGAAGTTGATATAAAGATGAAACAGTTTTCCCATGAAGTGTGAAAAATATATCTATGAATAGTTCGTAATTCATTTGTTTTTAGTATGTTTGTGCTATTCGTATATATAGTATGAAATACTAAGGAAGAGAATGTTCTTAATGAAAGTATGAAAAGAAGAGTTAAAGCATTGACTGTTGTTTTGGCAATATGTCTTATAACTGTTTTTATTCGATGTCAGTCGAATGAAACTCCTATTCAGCAACTTGTAGTTGTTGTGAATGGGGATTCTATTGAGATGGTTTTTGTGAAAGGAGGTACATTTATGATGGGATGTACAGATGAGCAGGGATGTGACTGTGAGGATAACGAGAAACCAGCACGTAAGGAGTCGGTATCTGATTTTTACATAGGAAAATATGAAGTTACTCAAAGGCTGTGGAGGGCGGTTATGGATACTGATTCCATTTTGCCGTTTAATGGGGGATGCGGAGATTGCCCGATGGAAAATGTAAGCTGGAAAAATGCGCAGGAGTTTATCGGTAGATTAAATGCTATGACCGGTAAAACATTTCGTCTTCCGACTGAGGCCGAATGGGAATACGCAGCGCGTGGTGGACACAAAAGTAAGCACTATAAATACAGTGGCAGCAATCAGGTAAGTGAGGTGGCTTGGTATGTTGGGAATTCCTCTGGCGGACAATATGGAGAAGCTGGAACTACCCGTCCGGTAGGTCTGAAAAAAAGCAATGAATTGGGATTGTATGATATGAGTGGCAATGTTTGGGAGTGGTGCGGTGATTTGTACACTAAAGAATACAAGCAAGGTGGTAAGTCTATCCATCCGGGATGGCCTTTTGAGGGTACTTATCTTTTTTTCCGCCGAATATTGCGAGGTGGAAGTTGGGGAGGAACAGCAGAGGGGTGTCGGGTGTCGTACATTGATTACGACATTGAGAATTATAGTGACGAGTATGGAGGTTTTCGCCTTGTGATGGAGCCGGAATCGATTAAATAATGTAATTAATGATGATAAGTGATATTTTACTACTTTCAGAGTAATGAATAGAAATGGTATGAGATATATGTGGAAATTCTTTTTATTATTGATGTTGGTTGTAACTTCGTGTTCCGAAAAGCAGATTGATGGCAATGTAATTAATGTTGCGGAAGCAATGAGTAGATTGTCAGAAGGACAATCTGTACAAAATTTGTTTTCCAGCATAAGTTATATTCCTTTGGAGACTAATGAGCAGGCTATTATAGGAAAATATCCGGAGTGCATAATTATGGATAGTGCGATATTGGTATCTTCTGTCCATCAGAATCTGAAACTTTTTGACCGTACTAACGGGAAGTATATTCGGGATATTGGACACGTAGGTACTGATCCGGAAGGATATGCAAAGGATTCATGGGGGAAAGTGAGCTTTTGGGCTGATGCGGTTCGGAGAACCGTTTATCTATTGGGATGGAATAATGATTTCCTACTATATGGATTTGATGGGAAATATAAGGATAGAATTCGATTGCAAGATACAGTCAATTGTATTCTGTCCCAAAATTACTATTTGATGGATGCGGACAGAATTTGGGGACATAATAAAATGAAACTCTCTCCGGAGACGCCATCAGTCTTTTATATGGATAGAAATACGATGTCATTGACCGGTATTGCTACATGGAATTCAGCCCTGCTTCCCATGGATGAGGTTTTGTCGGTTTCAAATTTGTTGGGGGGCAATGTTGCTTATGGAGGTGACTTGGCAATGGCAGAATTTGTTGGTGACCGGAAATATTATACGGCAATCAATAGCCCTTCGTTATGGAAATCTAAGGATGCCATCCGAGTGAAACAAGCTTTTAATGATACTATCTATACTATTTCAGAGCAGGGACTTACTCCATATCTGGTTTTTGAACTGGGTGAGTGGCACTGGAGTGAGCAGCAGCAATTGGATGTAGAAGGATGTGATAAGAAAATAGCCATAGACTATATTCTGGAGAATGCAGAATACATCTATTTCCATTTTCATACAAGCTTATATTTAGAAGAAAGCCAGTCATATTGTGGATTTTACCATAAGGAAAAGAAAACTGTTGTTTGCCAAAAGGGTGATAGCTTATTTGATAAAATGAATAATCAGCATATCCAAATCAGGGGAGTCACTTCGGATGGACATTTTTTTGCTTTGTTACAACCGGATGAACTCAGTGATGATAATCAACGGAGAATGGGAGTAGAAGAGGAAGGTAACCCTATTATGGTCATGCTTTATTAAGTACTTATTCCGTCGTCTTCCCCCTTGCATCCAAATACCCTCTTTTAAACATATCCACGAACAGAAAGAATAGTGATAAGAGCAGTGGCCCGAAGATGACACCCATGAATCCGAAAAGGGACAAGCCAATTACAACTCCGAAGACAGTGATAAGCGGATGAATGTCTGCCATTTTCTTCTGGATGATGAAGCGTATCAGGTTGTCGAGCTGTGAAATGACTGCACCGCCATAGATGGCCAGCCCGATAGCTTGAACCCAGTTGCCTATCAATGCCATGTAGACAGCTATCGGAAACCATACCAGCGCTGTTCCTACCATTGGGATGATGCTGGCGAAGCAGGTCAGGAAACCGGTGAACAAGATGTTGGGAGCACCGAAAATCCAGTAGCCTATCATGGCTACTCCTCCTTGTATGACGGCGAGTAAGGGGATGCCGATGGCATTGGAGCGGACAATCATGTTGATTTCGTGGATGACGTTTTGTGTATTGTCATCATTGAACGGCAGTAGGTCGTTGACGTACTGTTCCATCTTTTTGCCCCCTATCAGCATGAAGTAGAGTACAAAGACCAGTACGAAGATGTTGACGGCAAAACTGCTGATACCTCCCATGATGGCTTGCCCGATGCGGGGAAGAATTGAAATGACGTATGCCACCGTGTCTTTCCCCAAGATATAGTAGCCGGTTTTGGCTTTAATGATGTTGGCCGCTTCTTCGAAAGGAGCTATAATGGCTTGCGGGTCCAGATTGATGTTTTGAAGATTGACCACAGCCAGCCATACCACCAGCCCAAGCGGAACCAGAAAGCAGAGAATTGCCTCTGCTGTAATGAGGGTGGCAGCTATGCTGCGCTTCATTTTCCGCTTGTCGGAAAGATACATCATCTGCTTTCTTACCAGGATATAGATAGTCAAGGCTCCCAGCAGACCGCCCATGAATGGGGCTATTTGTCTGAAAAGAATGATTCCCAGCCCGATAATGATAGCTATCAATGAATATTTCCAGTATTGTTCTTTTGTGCTCATAAAGTTCCTGTATTTCTTAGTAAAGAAACATAAAAGAAGTTGAAAAGGTTTGGAAATTGTGGCCGGAATTCAATATTTATCCTTCGTCCAGCCAGCCTAACCCCTGGCGTATGATTTCCGGCTCCCCATTGGTGCAATCCACTACGGTAGAGCCTTCCGTACCGCCGATACCGCCGTCTATTACCAAATCGACAATATCACCGAATTTCTCGTCAATCAGTTCCGGGTCTGTGCAGTATTCAATGTCCTCATTGTCATCATGCGGCAATGTAGTTGTCATGATGGGAGCATCCAGCAGGCGGGCTATTTCCTGAATGATGGAATTGTCCGGCATACGGATGCCGACCTCCTTACGGTTACGGAATATCTTGGGCAGGCGGGTGGTGCCGTTCAGAATGAAGGTGAAAGCTCCGGGCAGATTACGCTTCATCAACTTGAAGGTGCTGTTGTCCACTTTGGCGTATTCGCTGACCTTGCTCAAGTCGTAGCAGATGATGGAAAGATTGTTCTTCTTGGGGTCGATGTCCTTGAGGCGGCAGATGCGCTCGATGGCGCGCTCCTTCAGTCCGTGGCAGCCGATGGCATACATGGTGTCGGTAGGGTAGATAAGGATACCTCCGTCATTCAGTAGGTCGATCACCTGCTGCAGGTCGGCGGGATTGTTATTTTTTTCATAAAGTTTCAGAAGCATGGCGGAAATGGATTTGAGTTTTATATTACATGCAAAAATAGATAATAATCGGCTTATAAACAAGCGATTCACCTTTTTAGCATCTCTTTCTCCAGTTTCTTTATCTTCTTCCAGGCCTCTTTGAATTTGGGACAGAGGGTGACGGCTTTCTCATAGTTTTTCATGGCTGCCTCCTTCATGTCATGCTTCAGGCATTCGTCACCCATAAGGATGTATTCGCGGGCATACTTTACAAGGGCTTTCTCTTTCTCCAATGCTGCTTGTTTCAGTGCACGGTTTTCCTCTTTCAGACGGTTGATGATGTTCAGCTTCCGGCGGATGAGGCGCTGCACGTTGGGCTTCTCGATGTCGTAGCGGGAATGGATGGCTTTGAAAAACTCATCCAGGAAAGTGCCGAAATCCCCTTTGTCGAAGGCTTTGGCGGCGGCAACGTATTGAACGTCTGCCTGTGCTTGCTTCAAGGCACGGTCGATGGCGGTGCGGTTGTTGAAGCGTTCGGAGAAACTGACAATCTCCGGACGCACGAATACATCGGCACGGCTGATGGGCTTTTTCAGCTGGATGCCTTCCAGCGAGGTGCAGCGGCTGAGGGCTACGTATGCCTGCCCACCGGCAAACACGCCGCCGGTAAAGTCGATGACTACCCGGCTGAAGGTCAGCCCTTGGCTCTTGTGGACGGTGATGGCCCATGCCAGGCGCACGGGATATTGTGTAAAGGTACCCAGCTCTTCCTCTTCAATCTGTTTCTTTTCTTCGTTGTATTTGTAGCGGATGTTTCGCCACGACTCTCGTTTGACGTCACATTCCTTGCCGTCGTCGGTGATGACGTAGAGGGTCTCTTCAATAGGGTCGAAGCCGCTGATGACGCCGATGGTGCCGTTCACCCAGCGGCGGTCGAAGTCATTCTTGATGAAGATGATTTGTGCGCCCGGTTTCAGTACCAGTTCCTGCGAGGTGGGGAGGCTGCTTTCGGGAAAGTCTCCCATGATTTCGCCGTAGAAGGTGACCGGGTCACCGGGAAGTTCCGCCAGTTTCTTGTCGTTGATGTAGTCCACATTATCACGGCGGGTGGCGAGGGTGATGTACATGTCGGCTTCCGATTGCTCTATTTGGGTGCCATAGCGGGTGTTGAGCAGCTGAAGTTCGGTAGAGCCGACGGTATTGTTGCGGATGTGATCCAGCACATGGATGAACTTGCTGTCTGTTTGCCGGTATACTTTCTGCAGTTCGATGGAGACAAGGTCTATCTGGCCGAATACCCTGGCAGAGAAGAAATAAGGGGTAGGGTAGAATCGGTTCAGTATCTCCCGTTCATCTCCTTTGACGACGGGTTCCAACTGGAACACATCGCCCACCAATAATATCTGTTTGCCACCGAAGGGTTCGCGCAGGTTGCGGGAATAGACGCGCAGGATGCGGTCTACGGCGTCGATGATGTCGGCGCGTACCATGGAAATCTCGTCGATGATGACCAATTCCAGCTCTTCCAGCAGTTTGCGGTGGGGTTTGGTGTATTTGAAAAATTCGTGGATGCGTCCCCGTTGCAGACTGAAGTTCGGGTCGTCGGGCAGCAGGGGGTAGAAGGGCAGTTTGAAGAAGCTGTGCAGGGTACTGCCTCCGGCATTGATGGCGGCTATGCCGGTCGGTGCAAGCACCACGTGCTTTTTCTTTGTATTCGCGCAGATGTACTTCAGGAAGGTCGATTTGCCCGTACCTGCTTTGCCCGTCAGGAATACGGACTGACGGGTATACTGGATGAGGTTCAAGGCGTCTTGAAACTCTTTGTTTTGGGTGTCGGGAACGAAGCTCAAAAGATTTCAGATTTATGATGGATTCCCGACTATGCCGAAATATTTCAGGGCGTTGGCGATACCGTCTTCATCAACAGAAGTGGTTGTGTAGTTACTGGCAGCTTTCACGTCATCATTGGCATTGCCCATGGCTACACCGATACCGGCATGGCGCAACATGCTGATGTCATTTCCTCCGTCGCCGAAGGCCATGGTTTCTTCCAGCTTGATGCCGAAGTGGCGGATAATCTGGTCGATACCGTTCTGCTTGGTGTTTCCTTTGGCTGTCACGTCTACGAAGGCGGGATGCCAGCGGCCCATCTCGCAGTGGGGGACGGCGGGCAGGATGATTGCTTCTTCCTCGGCGTTGATAAAGGGAGTCAGCTGGAAGAAGGCTTTGTCGGCATGGCTGTCGGTATAGGGCTTTGCTTCGATGGGGTCCACTTTGAGTTGGCGGTGGAAGATTTCCTCCACTACTTCGCCGGGCTGGTTCACGCAGATGTCGTGCTCTCCCACCAGGATGCATGGGATGTTGCGTTCGTGGCAGAAAGCTGTCAAGGCATCCACTTCCGCTGTCGGTATGGGGCTTTTGTAGATAACGGTGTCTTCTACAAAGCAATAGGCGCCGTTCATCGTGATGTAGCCGTCTATCAGATTCCGTTCCTGCAAGGCAGACAAGTTGTTGATGATGACGCGTGGACGTCCGGTAGAAATGAAGATATGTATGCCTTTGGCTTTGGCGGCAGTCAACGCTTCAATAGTGGAAACGGGAATTTCGTGGGTCTTGAAGCTGACCAAGGTTCCGTCGATGTCAAAAAACAGAGCTTTTATCATAAGGGGTTCTTTTATCTTGTGCGCGAAATTACTTAAAAAAGCGAAGATATTTCGTACTTTTGTGCACAAATAAATGATAAATAACAAATGAAGAAACATTCTTTGAAAGATTGGATGATAGCGGTGCGTCCGTGGTCATTCCCCGCCTCTTCGATGCCGGTGGTGGTGACGTTGGCATATCTGTATTGGATGCGGCAGGACATAAACTGGGTGAACGGTATCTGGGCATTGTTGAACATCATTGTGTTTCACGCTGCCGGGAATACCTGGAGTGATTATTTTGACTATAAGCATAAGGTCGATGCAAGGGATACCTTTGGCGCCAAGACACTGACTGATGGGATGTTTACCCCGCGTGAGATATACCGCTTGTCGATGGCATTGCTGGCAGTTGCCCTTGTTGCGGGTATCGGCTTGTTGTGGCGTACCGGCTTGCCGCTGTTGTATATAGGTATAGGCGGTGCAGCTTGCTCGTTGCTTTATCCACCGCTCAAGTATCGTGCGTTGGGCGATGTCGTCATCTTTTTGGCGTATGCTTTGCTGCCGACGTTGGGCACCTGCTATGTGGCTACGGGAGTAGTTGACTGGAATGTCTTGTGGATAGCTCTGCCGGTGGGACTGATTACGGTGGCCATTCTGCATGCCAATAATACACGGGATATGCGTACCGATGCCCGTGCAGAGATTCAGACACTGGCCATGAAGCTGGGAGGAAAGGCGTCGATGTACGTTTATTGTGCCGAAGTCCTTTTTCCTTTTGGCTGGATAGCCGGCTTGATAGCTGCGGGAACTCTTCCTTTATGGACCCTGCTGGTGATGCCGGCACTGGTTCCTGCCATAGGCAATGTACGGGTGGTGTCCCGTTTTCCCGGAAAGGGAGAAAGTGCCATAGCCGGTCTGGATGAGATGACTGCAAAACTCCAGTTGTTGTTCAGTCTGCTGTTCACGTTGTCGTTCGTTGTAGCCGGTCTGCTGTCATGAAGAAGCTGATTTTTACCATTCTGCTGGCTGCCGTGCTGTGGACGGTCATGTTTTCGCCTTGGACGGCTCCTTTCGTGAATTTCTGGTGGATGATGACCGGTTCTGCGCTCACACTGTCCGTGTTTGCCACCTTGTTCAATCCCGGCTGGTGGCGGGAGGTGAAGTGGAGCTTGCCGAATGTCTTGCTGGGACTTGGCATTGCTGTTGCTTTGTGGGGCGTTTTCTGGTTGGGAGACAAGGTGTCATCTTGGATGTTCGATTTTGCCCGTCCGCAGGTGGACTCCATTTATGGGATGAAAGAGGGAGAGTCTCCTTGGCTGCTGGCAGCATTGCTGCTGTTGCTGATAGGGCCGGCGGAAGAGATTTTCTGGCGCGGCTATGTGCAACGCACGCTTTCCAAACGCTGGAATCCGAATGCGGGTTTTGTGGTGGCTACTTTGATTTATGCACTGGTGCATGCCGGTTCCTGCAACTTCATGCTGGTCATGGCGGCTCTGGTGGTGGGGGCGGCATGGGGGGCGCTTTACCGTTTCTTTCCGAACCGCTTTGCCGCTATTATCTTGTCTCATGCAGTGTGGGATGTGGCGGTATTTATATTTTTCCCGATATGATTATTGTTTACAAAAATAAGGTGGCGGTAATGGATTGTATACTGAGCCCTATTCAGTCGTATACTGAACCTATTTCAGTATACGACTGAATAGGGCTCAGTATACGACAGAAATAGGATGTATTTATACATGTTGATAATCAGATAGTTGTAAATTCTCTTTCGGGCGGTATAAAAACAAGACAAATTGATGCGTTGAATTAGTGAAACTACAATAAAAAGACAAGCAAATGACTTACAATTTTGATGAAGTAATAGAGCGCCGTGGTACCGACTCCGTGAAATGGGACGGTGTGAAGAGTGTATGGGGACGCGATGACCTCCTCCCCATGTGGGTGGCGGATATGGATTTCCGCACGCCCCCGTTTGTGATGGAAGCCTTGCGGAAGCGTCTTGAACATGAAGTGCTGGGCTATACGTCTGCGTGTGAGGAATGGTATACTTCCATTTGTAGCTGGCTCAGTCGTCGCCACGGTTGGGACGTCACTCGCGAGATGCTGACTTTTGTACCCGGCATTGTCCGCGGTCAAGCCTTCGCATTGCAATGCTTCACCAATCCCGGCGACCGGGTAATGGTGATGACTCCCGTTTATCATCCCTTCTTCCTGGTGACGCAACGCATGAAGCGCGAAGTGGTTTACTCTCCGCTCGACCTGAAAGATGGACAGTATCAGATTGACTTTGAGCGTTTCCGTAAGGATATACAAGGATGCAAAGTATTGATTCTCTGCAATCCCCATAACCCGGGCGGGCGTGTATGGACGATGGACGAATTACGCCGGATTGCTGATATTTGTATGGAAAACCATACGTTTGTCATCTCCGATGAAATTCATGCCGACTTGACTCTGCCGCCTTACAAACACCATCCTTTTGCTACTGTTTCGGGGGCTGCTGCGCAGAATTCCCTCACCTTCATGGCACCCAGCAAAACATTCAATATGCCGGGATTGGGAAGTTCGTACGCCATTATCCTCAATGAGGACATCCGCCACCGTTTTCAGGAGTTCATGGAAGCGGGCGAGTTCAGCGAAGGGCATATGCTGGCCTATATCGGTGCGGCTGCTGCCTATATGCATGGTGAGGAATGGTTGGAACAGCTGCTGGACTATATAAAGGGCAATATCGATTTCACGGAGAACTACCTGCGCGAGCATATTCCGGGCATCGGCATGATACGTCCGCAGGCTTCTTACCTGATTTATCTGGACTGCCGGGGATTGGGGCTGACTCAGGAGGAACTGGTGAGACTATTTGTGGACAAGGCACACCTGGCACTGAATGACGGCACCATGTTCGGTGAACCGGGTAAGGGATTTATGCGGCTGAATATCGGCTGCCCGCGTTCGGTGTTGGAGCAGGCGCTGAAGCAACTGGAAACTGCGGTTGCAGACAAATGATAGAAAAAACTATATCTCCTATATTATGAATAGATTACCTTTCCTTGGACTATTGTTTGCGTTGCTGTGCCTTGTTGCCTGCCGGCAGATGAATGAGGCACATCTGTTACATCTGGCAGAAAAACAGGTGAATATGAATGTGGACAGCGTGTATGCCTTGCTGGTACAGATAGAGAGGCCATCGCAACTTTCGGATGAGGAGAGGCTGTTGTATGGATGGCTGAATGCTTATGTGCACTATAAGCGGCACAACTCGATGGCGGAAGATTCCTTGATATTGCCTGCTTCCGATTATTACGTCTTCCGCAACGACACGGCGAAGAATCTGTTTTCCTATCAGTTGAAAGCCTGGTACTGGTATTGGCTGAAAGAGCACGAACGGTGTATAGCTGCCATTGACAGCGGCGTAGCTTTGGCCAAGGCGCTGCAGGACACGGGAAGAATGGCTGATATGCTGATTGATAAGGCATACTGGTATGTGTATGTCTGGAAAGATTATGAGAAAGCGATAGAAACTTTCCGTACCGCCATAGCTTTGGACGCAAGAGCCGGAAGCTTCTTCTCTATGGGAATTGCCATGGGGCTGAACAAGAATGATTCTGCATCCTATTACATGGAGCGCAGCATAGAACTGGCAGTGGAGGCAGAAGATACCAGTAAGATAGTGCATTATTTGCGTAACTATGCCCAGATGCAGGCTTACTCTTTTGATGAACCTTCCGGTGCAATAGCTACTATTCGTCGTATGGAGCAGTATGTCATCGACCCGGTGCAGTTGCGTATGGGAGATCTGGTGAAAGTGGAAGTGTTCTTGAAAGAAGGGCTGCTTGATTCGGCGGAATACTATTTGAATAAGGAGAGGAAACGTGGCGAGGGCCGGAACCGGTTTTTGACGGAAGAGAATATGGTGGCGGTATATAGGGCATTGATAGATTATACACGTCACCGTACGTTTGATGTGCTGGACGTGGCGCGCTATAATGATTCTGTAGCCAATGCTCTTACTGCGTTGCAGAGTACTGTCCGGCGTAAGGACGAGTCGAAGGAGACGCTTTCGCAAGCCAACTTGATTCTGACGGTGGAACGGAAGCAGGCACAACTGAATTTGTTGCTGGCACTGTTGGTACTGGTGCTTGCAGGTGGTGGTGTGTCCCTTTATATCCGTAACCGGCGCAACCGGCTGATTGAAGCGGAAGAACGGGCGGAAACACTGACCCGGTTGCTGGAAGATGCGACCAGGAACCAGTCGAAAGGGGAAGACGGGCAGTTTTTTCGGAAAATACTGTTGCAGCAATTAGGCATGATACGGCTGGTGGCTAAACAACCTACCTCACAGAATCAGGAGCTGCTTCGCCGCATTTCGGGTATTACCAGCCATGAACTGCCGGTAGAGAGTTTGCTGGTATGGGAGGACTTGTATCCTATCATAGACCGGATTTATGATAACTTCTACACAAAGATGGACAGCTGTTTTGGCGATGTGCTCATTGACAAAGAAAAGCAGCTTTGCTGCCTGCTCTGTGCGGACTTCTCGACGAAGGAGATTAGTGTGGTGACACAACAGAGCATTCCTACCATTTACCAGCGAAAGACGAATATCCGCAAGAAACTGGGGATGGGGGAGAAGGAAGGCATCGTAGAGTTTATAGGCAGCATATAGACCGGAAAAGGCATAATATAGACTTTTGTAAAATTAAAGTGTTGATATGTAGTGATTTGTAGTTTTGGGATATAGACTTTTTATTCCTCGATATAGACCGTTTGAGGCATGTTTTACCCCTACCTTTGTATCAGCGAAATACAAGGTGTGAAATATTGAAATCAAACGCATGATGAAAGAAAAACTACTGAACAACGTTAGAAAAAGAGTGATGGTATGGGTGGCCTTGGCAAGTATGGCAACTCTGCTTCCTGCTCAGACTTACCGGCTTTCCGGTTGTGTGCAGGACGAGAACCGCCAACCGGTAGAGGTGGCGAATGTGCTGCTGAAGCAGGCAAAAGACAGTACCTATATTACCGGTATGCTGACCGACACACAAGGTTGTTTTTCCTTTGACCAGCCACTGGGAGAATACTTGTTGCATATTACCCTTATCGGCAGCGAAGACCTCTACGTTCCCGTTGTGCTGCAAGGAAACAAAAACGTTGGCGAATTGACATTGAAATCTTCTTCCGCCTTGCTGGACGAAGTGACCGTTACGGCCGCGCGTCCCGTTATCAAGCGTCTGGTGGATAGGGTAGTGTTCGATGCACATAATACCATAGCCTCTGCCGGAGGCAGTGCACTCGACCTTCTGCGTGAAGTGCCCGGTCTGCAGGTTGGACAAAACAGTATTGGTATTATAGGTAAAGGGGGTATCAAGGTTTATATCAACGACCGTGAGACGAAGCTGTCGGGAGATGAACTGATAGATTACCTCCGTTCCTATGACGCCTCCCAGATACTGAAGGTGGAGGTGATTACCACGCCTCCGTCCAAATATGATGCCGCCGGAAATGCAGGCATCATCAATATTCGCTTGAAGTCACGTCCCAAAGATTACGTGGGTGGTACGGCTTCCGCTTCCTACAGCGCTGGTGAAAAGGACAATTACGGATATGGCGGGGTAAGCCTGAACCTCAGCAAGGGGCGCGTGTCATCCTTCCTCAACGGGGGTACTACGCAGGGCAACTATGAGACGCGTGAGAAGAATTACCGCTATTTTCCGCAGAACACCTGGAACAGCCGTGCCGACTACACCAATTACATGAATAGCTTCTACCTTCAGGGAGGTGTGGACGTATCGTTGGAACGGGACTGGACTGTAGGTATGCAGGCCATCTATAATCACAGTGCTCCCAAACCGGGCAACGCCCTTTCATGGACGGAAGTTTACGATGCCTCTACCGCCGTATTGGATTCTTTGCTGTACTCCAACAGTGACAAGGATACCAGTTCCGACCGCCTCAATCTGAATTTTCATACCGATAAGGTCTGGGATGACAAAGGCAAGAAAATGACTTGGGATGTGGATTACCTGCGTGACAACCGGGACGAAAATATGGGCTTTCTCTCGAAAACCCTCCTGCCTGACGGTACGGAGATTCCGGGCACAAACTTCGATTACAACTATCTGCAACATCGCAAGGTAGATGTAGTCTCCTCCGCTCTTGATTTCATCCTTCCTTTTGAAAAGTACAAGATAACGGCAGGTGCCAAGGTCTCCTTTACCAACACTCGCAACGGTATCAATTACGATACATCGGACCCTACGCTGGTGCAGGATGATTATTTCCGTTACAAGGAGCAAATCTATGCCTTATATGCTGATTATAGCCGTGAATTTTCCGAACGTTTTTCCATGCAGTTGGGCTTGCGTATGGAGCACACCCGCACTACCGGTATTTCCGAAGCGAAGGATACGGAGGACAAGCACGACTATACGCGCTTGTTCCCTACTGTCTATCTGCTTTATTCGCCTACAGACGGGCATGCGCTGAACTTCAGTTTCTCCAACCGCATCTCCCGTCCGTCACAGAATATGGTCAATCCTTTTCCGTTCTATCAGAACAAATATACGTATGCCTGCGGACGTGAGGACTTGAAACCCAGCTACACTTACAATGCAGAACTGGGATATACGTTGAAGAACAACTTCAATGTTTCCGCTTATTATTCTTATTCGGACGATGTATTCTTCCAGGTTGTGGACTTGGATGCCGAAACGAATGTGACTTCTTTCCTTTGGGAGAATTTCATGCAGACGCATGCTTTCGGGCTTAACAATTCGTACACTTTCCGTACCAAATGGCTGCAAGCTTACGCCCAGCATGGAGTGAGCTATCGCCGGACTACCTCCAGCGCTGCCACCACCTCTCCCGAGGAGAAAGGATGGGCTTATAACGCCAGCCTGCGCAACACTTTCTTCTTCAATGAAAAGAAGACTCTTCTGGCCACGTTGTCCGGTTCCTATTCTTCCCGTCAGTATCAGGGCATCTATCTGATGAGCCCCACTTACAGCGTCAGTGCAGGTATGCTTTATCGGTTGTTGAACAATAAGCTCAGCCTCAGCCTGAATGTCAACAATTTGTTTGTCAGCCATTCCAAATTGGAAACCATGTCCAACGGGTTGAAGATAATTGCCGACAATCAGTTTGCCTTTGCCAGTTTCCGTATCGGTGTATCCTATACTTTCGGTGGTGATATACGTAGTAAGGGTCAGCGGAACAGTAACGAGGATATTCAGAGGAGGCTATAATAAGAAGTTTATTGCGTGTTGGCAATTGGAAGAAAATATTTATCTTTGTGATACAAGCGATTGTAACAACGATTAATATAAAACCATGATGAAACAGAAACTTCTTTACCTTTTGCCACTCTTCCTATTGTCGGGATGTGGACAGGTTACTTACAAGAATGCATCTCTGCCGGCAGAAGAGCGTGCCGGACTTTTGCTGAAGGAACTGACGCTCGAAGAGAAGGTGTCCTTGATGATGGACAGCTCCAAACCAGTGGAACGCCTGGGCATCAAGCCCTATAACTGGTGGAATGAAGCGTTGCATGGAGTGGCGCGTGCCGGGCTGGCCACAGTGTTTCCCCAACCGATTGGTATGGCGGCATCCTTCTCGCCGGAGACTGTATACGAGGTATTTACTGCTGTTTCTGATGAGGCCCGTGCCAAGAATGCCTACTATACATCCCAGGAAAGCCATGAACGCTATCAAGGATTGACGATGTGGACGCCTACAGTGAATATCTATCGCGACCCCCGCTGGGGAAGGGGTATAGAGACTTATGGGGAAGACCCTTATCTGACCAGCCGTATGGGTGTGATGGTTGTAAAAGGTTTGCAGGGTACGAACGATGGAAAATATGACAAGCTGCATGCTTGTGCCAAGCACTTTGCCGTACACTCCGGTCCGGAATGGAACCGCCATGAGTTTAATGCGGAAAATATCAAGCCCCGTGATTTGTATGAAACTTATCTTCCTCCTTTCGAAGCTTTGGTGAAAGAAGGAAAAGTGAAGGAGGTGATGTGTGCTTACAACCGTTTTGAGGGTGATCCTTGCTGCGGTAGCGACCGCCTGCTGATGCAGATTTTGCGCGATGAGTGGGGATTTGACGGTATTGTCCTTTCGGACTGTGGAGCTATTGCCGATTTTTACAGAGACTATGGTCATAAGACGCATCCTGATGCAGAGTCCGCTTCGGCGGCTGCGGTGCAGAGTGGGACTGACTTGGAGTGCGGTTCGAGTTACGAGGCCCTGGTAGAAGCGGTGAAGCAGGGAAAGATTGATGAAAAAGCAGTGGATGTAGCAGTCAAGCGTCTTTTGACGGCTCGCTTTGCCTTGGGTGAAATGGACGAGCCGGAGAAGGTGTCCTGGACCGGCATTCCTTTTTCTGTGGTGGCTTCTGCCGGACACGATTCTCTGGCGCTCGACATGGCGCGCAAGTCAATGACACTGCTTATGAACAAGGATAATACCTTGCCGTTGAAGCGTGGAGGGCTGACTATAGCCGTGATGGGTCCGAATGCCAATGATTCTGTGATGCAGTGGGGAAATTATAACGGTATGCCTCCGCACACAGTTACCATTCTGGACGGAATTAGAAAAGCTTTGGGGATTGATGATCGGCTTATTTATGAACAAGGCTGCGGATGGGTGGAGAGAGCTCAGATACAGAGCGTCTTCAACCGTTGCAAAACTGCCGACGGGAAACCCGGATTTACTGCACGCTACTGGAATAACGTGACTCGTGACGGTGAGCCAGTCACTACTGCCCAAGTGACCACTCCTTTCCATTTCTGTACATCCGGTGCCACGGTTTTTGCTCCGGGTGTGAACCTTACCGACTTCTCGGCTACCTACAACAGCGTATTCACTCCCGACCAGTCGGGAGAGGTGGTCTTTGACATCTATGCTTATGGCTCAGGGAGATTGCGGATAAATGGGGAGGAAGTGAGAGGATTCTCCAATCAGCACGGTGGGCAGAAGAGTGCTTATACTTTGCAGGTACAAGCAGGAAAAACGTATGACGTTGAATTGGATTTTGAATATTTCCGTAGCGATGCACAGCTGAACTTTGACCTTGGATTTAAGAATGAAGTGGATGTGAGGAAATCTGTGGAGCGTGTAAAGGATGCTGATGTCGTGGTCTTTGTGGGAGGAGTCTCTCCGAACCTCGAAGGCGAGGAGATGGGTGTTGAGCTTCCCGGATTCAGAGGAGGCGACCGTACCGATATAGAGTTGCCTGCTGTCCAGCGGGAACTGATTGCCGCTTTGCACCGTGCCGGTAAAAAGGTGGTGTTGGTGAACTGTTCAGGTTCTCCTATCGGCTTGGAGCCGGAAACCGGGAGGTGTGGAGCTATCCTGCAGGCATGGTATCCCGGTCAGGCAGGTGGTACGGCTGTAGCTGAAGTCTTGTTCGGTGATTACAATCCGGCAGGACGCTTGCCGGTAACCTTCTACCGTAATGTGTCACAGCTTCCAGATTTTGAGGATTATAATATGACGGGCCGGACTTACCGTTACATGACCCAGGAACCGCTTTTCCCCTTCGGTCATGGATTGAGCTATACCTCTTTCAGCTATGGCGCTGTGGTGCTTGGTTCGGATAATATAAAGTCCGGTGAGAAATTGAGATTGAGTGTCCCCGTAACCAATACCGGCAAATGTGACGGTGAAGAGGTTGTGCAGGTCTATTTGAAGAAAAACGATGATGTAGAAGGACCGAACAAGGCATTGCGTGCTTTCAAGCGAGTACATATCCCAGCCGGAAAGACAGTCGATGTGTCATTTGAGCTGGGCGATAAGGAACTGATGTGGTGGAACCCGCAAAGCAATACCATGTGTGTGTCCGAAGGCAATTATGAGCTAATGGTGGGCGGCAGTTCGCGGACTGCTGATTTAGTGCATTGCTCTTTTGTTATCCGGCCTTGAACGGAATAGAGTCAAGTATGTAAACTTTTTGAGGATGGGCCGGTTGGGGGCTCATCCTCAATTCATGGTGTATTAATCTATTGTCTACCGCTTTTTATTATATCGCATTCATCTGCTTTTTTTCAATCAACCAGTTCCCAAGTCACCTCTACTTCCATTTTCTTTCCCTTTGTCCGCAGAATCAAAGGATAAACATCCTCTCCCGGCTCCAGCCCCTTGGGCGGAATGCCTGGTGCCACTCCCGTATATAGGTCATAAGGTCCATTCACATGTAGTGCCAGCCCTGTCCCGTCACGCAGTTCAAAACGGCAATCTCCCTTTCCCGTAGCTTTTGTCACCTGCGAGATGCGCCCGTATTCGGGCAATGTGTCGCACTGTGCGGCAGACAAAGCCACCGGATCGCGAAGAATCAACGTATAGTCATACACATGTTCGTCCTCCGATTCACAAACGAAGCGGTCGGTCAGCACCGATTTCTCCAAAGACAGGCTCCGGCGCATCCTCACCCCTGCATAGGCGCTGTCCAAGACGGCTTCCATGCGCCCGCCATCGGGGGTGGTCTCGAACAGGAAGATCTTCCCGCCAGTGGCCGCCTGGTCTTTTTTGTCGACCGTCACCGTATTGTGCGAAATGCTCTTCCGGTACCACGCATAGCAGTCAGGCACCCCATACGCGGTAGTGCCCAGATCCGGCAGTATTTCCCTGCGGCCGTCGTGGATGCTTACCGACAGTTTGTCCGGATGGCCATGCAGCCCTCCGCTCGGCCCGTTTTTCAGGACAACGGTCTTGCTACGGTAGCGCAACAGGCCGACACCCAAATCCGGGAATAGGTGGCCGGACAGGGAAGGGGATCCCGTTCCGGTTTCCATGCTGCTCCCGTTGACCAAGGCCTCCGGGGAACTCCTTTCCACAGTTCGATAGCAGGCGGACAGGATTTCCCGCATCTGGCGGTTCCCCGTACGCAAGGCGACAACCTCGTACAAGGCGGTCTGGTCGAACAAGGCCGTCCCATACCAGCCGTCATTTTGGGAGGGGAACGTCAGGTCGGGATAGAGCATCCGCACCGGGGAGAGGAACATGTTGACCACCTTCCGATCGTACAGGTCGATACGACGGCACCTCACGGCCTCGGCCGACAGCAGGATGGCCCTCAATGGGTAGAAATGGTAGACTACGGAACCTTCGTTCCACCATCCGTCATCATATACATGGTGTTTTTGCATGTCGTAATATCCCAACACGGGCTTGTCCAGGGCAACGTGGATGATGGAGTCGTTTTTCAGGGCGACGCCTAGTGCAATGATTCCCCCGTTGTGCCACACTTGCCAGTTGCCCTTGTCGCGGCTGGCCATCAGCAGCTCCGCGCATGGGCGCAGGAAGCCCTCCTCTATCTGCCGCCGTTCGTCCACCGTCATCGCTTTGGCAGCCACCAGGTAGGCGCGGGCGACGTCTATCGCCCATACCGCCTCGTCCAGGCTTTGGGAGAACATCTTGCCGCTGGTGCCGGGGGTGTACCTTCGTTCCCGGTCGTGTATCTTGTAGACAGGGTATTTCCGTGACAGGTCCAGCAGCATGGAAGCGATGTTGCGGGCAAACCGCCTTTTGTCCGTAGCCAAGTACAGGTACATGTTGGCTTTCAGGTACTCCAGGTTGGCCGCATGCACGAAGTTCACCCATGCCCAGTCGTATTTGTCCACCCCGCTCCACTTCTTGCGGCATTCCGTGCAATAGTGCCCGTCGGGGCTGTTCCAGTCGAACACGAACTGGGTGTTGTGCACCGGGCAGAAATAGTGGTGTCCGTGGCCGCCTTCCAATACGGGTATCTCCAGCGGGTGCTGTTGCCTGTCCCTTATTGTTTTCTCCAGTCTGCTCAGGATTTTTTGTCCCCAGCCGGTTTTCGAGGACGATCGGATGTTCCTGATGTCTTCTTGGGAATAGAAATAGAAATCAGCGTCCTGTTGGGCAAAGGTCGCCTGTGCAAGGAACAGCCCCGCCAATAATATGAATAGGTTCTTCATCGTCCAGTCACTTTATGGTTATTATTTATCCTGTCCAGCCGGGTCAGCGCCTCTATGTAGTAATAGTCCGCATAGATGATTGAGACGTCTATTTCCGAGTTCTGAGGTTTGTGCCCGGTGGAATGGAGCAGGAAGGCGTCGTTCGTATCTCTACTTAGGTAGGCCGGGGATGACAAAGTTTCCAGCATCTTTGTGGCAGCATCAAAATAGCAAGCCGCCTTTCCCTTATCCTTGACATAGGTGCTCAGTTCGAGCAATGCGGAGGCCACCACTGCCGCGGCCGAAGCGTCCCTCGGTTCGTTGGGAATGCCGGGGGCATCGAAGTCCCAATAGGGCACGCCGTCTTCGGGAAGCCTTTCCAGGTAGATATCGGCCGCTTTTCGGGCGGTGTCCAGGAAGGAGGGCTCGCCGGTCTCCCGGTAGCACATCGTGAAGCCGTAAATGGCCCAGGCCTGCCCGCGTGCCCACAGGGAGACGTCCGCATATCCCTGATGTGTCAATTGGCTGATCCGTTTCCCGCCGATTGTATCATAGACCACGACGTGGCAGGTGCTGTAATCGTCCCGGAACTGGTTGCGGGCTGTCATTTCAGCGTGGCTCAGGGCGATGTCGTACAGTAGTTTCTTGCCGCCGCCATTCTTCGCCGCCCAGAACAGCAACTCCAAGTTCAGCATGTTGTCGATGATCGTGTTGTGCGGCCAGCCTTTCTGCCGCTTCATCCCCGGCCACGAGTGAATCGTGCCGACTCTTTCGTCGAACAAGGTCGCCAATGAATCGGCGGCACGGAGCAGCATTTCCTTGTATATCCGTTCCCCCGTCAGCCGGTAGGCATTGCCCAGACTGCAATACATCATGAAGCCTAGGTCGTGGTTGTCGGTCTTGCGGTCGAGCACAGGATACAGGGCGGAGGTATAACGTGCGGCCTGCCCCTTCAGCGCCGCATCGTGAGAGTGCTCGTAGGCATACCAAAGTATGCCGGGCCAGAAGCCGCTGGTCCAGTCGTGGATGGGGGTACAGTTCCAATGGCGCTCTCCGCGGGACGGCAATATATTGCGGGGCATTTGTGTGCTGTCCTCCAGCGTGGACAGACTCTTACCGATTTGCACCTGACAGTAGTCCAGCAAAGGGGAGGCGTCAAACTTTGGATGGGAAGTGCACGAACACAAACATACTGAAAAAATAAGTAATAAGTATTTATTCTGTGTCATTAATTTAAAGTTTTTCATAAAATATGATTTGATAATTAGGTTCATTCTTTATAATCTGTTTTTCAAGTACCCTCTTACCTGCTCCCTCTCCGTACTCTATCATCTCCCAATCTATACGTAGAGGCCAGGTCGGAAGTTGGTAGGGATCAGGTGGGGAGTGGGCAGGTAGCAGGTAAGAAAATGTTCTATTTTTCAGATTTTGCGTATGGATTAATTCCGCCAACGGGCTTTACATTTTTAAAATGTATTTCCGGGTGATTTGAATTTTATCTTCTAATCGAATGTTTTGGCTTGAGCTTCCGACCATTAGCGAAAAGAATCCAGGTTCTACTACCCATTCTCCACCTTGCGTATATAGTGCCAATGATTTTTTATCCAGCGTAAACATTACCTCTTTAGACTCTCCTATCGCTAAATGTATTCGCTTAAAGGCTCTCAGTTGTTTTGCCGGGGTAGTGTAGCTGCTCACTTCATCGCGTAGATAAAGTTGAACTACTTCATCACCGGCCATTTGTCCTGTATTCGTGACTTTTACGCAAACGTTTATGGTGCAATTGTTACTACCCTCGTTGATAGTTATATTCATATCTGAATATTTAAAGGATGTATAGCTAAGGCCAAAGCCAAAGCAATAGCGGGGCATACCGGATTCTTCGACATAACGATTGCGGTTTCCCTGTCTTTTAGGGTTGTAATAGACGGGTAATTGCCCGATTGAACGGGGTACCGAAACGCTGAGTCTACCGGCTGGATTATAGTCTCCGAATAAGACATCTGCAATCGCATGCCCTCCCTGAGATCCGGGGTACCAAGCGTCGACAATGGCATCGGCCTCTTGAATGATTCCTTCCATAAGGAGCGGACGCCCCTTTATGAATATCAATATCAACGGTTTACCTGACTTTTTGACAGCTCGTATTAGTTCCAATTGGTTTCCCATCAGTTCCAAAGTAGACCTGTCGTATCCTTCTCCGCTTTCCATGTCGCTAACAGACTCTCGGGAAACACGGGCAGCACCCGTATCTTCATATTCAGACGAAAAATCGCGTGCACTGGAGCCGCCTACTGCCATAATCACCACATCTGCTGCCGTTGCTGCAACCATAGCTTCGGGAAAGCCTGAACGAACGGTGTCGCGCACTGCACACCCCTTTGCATAAGTGACTAGTTCACTTCCTACTTTTGTTCGGATACCTTCAAAAAGGGTGATGACGGAACCTGCTGCTTGCGGTGCAGTGTAATCGCCCAGCATGTTGTACACATTGTCTGCATTAGGGCCTATAATTGCAATCTTCTGTTTTTTGTTTTTGGCCAAGGGTAAGACTCCGTTCTTATTCTTTAGTAAGACAATGGATTGTCGGGCCACCTCTTTTGCCAGTTCCACATGGTTTGGGGCAGAGACAACTTTTTTCGCTATCTGCTCATCGACAAAGGGATTATCAAACAGTCCCATTTTAAATTTTAGCTGCAAGATTCGAGCCACCGATTTGTTTAAGACTTCTTGAGAGACATCGCCTTTTCTTACAGCCTCTACCAATTGGTTCCCGTATACGCTTATTCCCAAATCACAGTCTAATCCTGCATTCACAGTCTTTACTGCTGCTTCGTAATCGTTACCTGCCACACCGTGCTCTTTCAAACGGCCAATGGAACGAAGGTCTGAAACAACAAATCCCTGAAAATTCCAACGATTCCTCAGCACTTCTGTCAAGAGGTAGTGGCTGGAGGTTGAAGGAGTTCCGTCTATTTCGTTATATGAACTCATAACCGACAGTGCGCCGGCTGATATAGCTTCCCGAAAAGGAGGCAGTACATTTTCTTCCAATTCGCGTATGGGTACGTGTGCACTTCCCCCGTTATGACCGCCTTCTGTCCAACCGTAAGCAGCGAAATGTTTCAGAGTAGCCAACAGTGTTTTTCCTCGTACAAGAAGGCTGTCTCCTTGGAAGCCACGTACAAGTGCTTCGCCCATTTTACTGATAAGGAAGGGGTCTTCTCCATAGGTCTCTTCCATGCGCGACCAGCGAGGATCGCGTGCCAAGTCCAGTATCGGTCCGTAGCCGATGTGTGCCCCTTGTGCACTTGCTTCCAAAGCGATGGCGCGTCCCATCTGTTCTATCAAATCGGGATTCCAAGTACTTGACTGCCCGATGGCGGTAGGGAAAACCGTGGTTCCAATGGCCATATGTCCATGGGGACACTCTTCAGCCAAAAAGGTAGGAATGCCCAAACGGGTATGTTCGATGACATGAAGTTGGAGCATATTGGCAGCTTTGGCTGCCAAATCGGGATTCAATCCCGTTTTCAAAGTACGTCGCGTCCAAGGATCGGCACGCATAAATCCCCATAGGGAACCTATGTGATATTTGTCAAGCTCCTCTGTTAGTTTTTCCGTTAGCCGTATGTTATCTCCTGTGCGTTCGTACATCTGCCAGCCCAAGGAAGTCAGCATCTGCCCGACTTTTTCCTCTAACGTCATTTGTGAAAGAAGGTCGTCTACGCGCGCTGCGATAGTTGCCGTAGGGTTTTCATACGTATCCATTCTTCCATTTTTATTCAAATCATAAAAATGAGTTTTTGTCTCCTTATCCTTAGACAAACAAGTAGGCTTTTTACCCTGCCCATAACAGGGTGTCGATAAAAACACCCATATGGCAATCATCCACTTTATTCTTTGCATCCTAATTTTTTTGTTTCGATTTACTTTGTAACGTATTATACTCTTCAAGGTCTTATCCAGATATTAAAGCAACTGTCCCACTTCGGTCAACCGACGTCGAAGTTGGGAAATATCCACATTGTGCACATTGATGGAAGCTGACTGGCAAATATGCCCTGCAGCTATACCTGCTGCTTCGCCTGTCACCAAAGAGGGAGGCATTACGCGCAAACTGCCATGTGCATAATGGTCGGTTGAGATGCAACGACCGGCTACCAATACATTTTTCAATCCAATCGGTAACTGGCAGCGGAATGGGATTCCATGCGACTCTCCACGACCATAACGGGGATATTTTTCAGCATCTTCCCGATGTACGTCTATGTAATAAGAGTTACGGCCGATGCCGTCTTCAAACTCCCTACGTGCCAACCAGTCATCTAATGTAAAAGTATAGTCGCACTTTATTCGTCTACTTTCGCGCACTCCCAGCAACGAAGCTGTGGCTGCCAGATAGGACGAAGCAAATGCTTTCGGCTCAAATTCTGCCAATCCTTCTTGAAATTGTCTTGCAATTTTTCGTCCCTTCATCATTGCTTCCGACAGTGAAACCGGATCGGTACCATCGGCTTTTACATGTCCGGCATTAAACATCAGGTAGCCCGGTCCTGCATACTTGTCGTTGATATGGGTATCCGTTATAAGATTATACTTTCCGGATTCCAACATCTTGAATATCGGACTATCCTTCTTTGTTGATTGGACCGTTCCAAGTAGAGAAAACGCATACGGGTCGACATTGGCCAACGCAAAACAGAGTGTTCCGTCTTGCACTTCTCCATTGCCGTTGCCCTTCTCAAAATCGGCTCCTGCACGAGCTGCTAAATCGCCGTCACCGGTGCAATCGATAAAGACTTTTGCCTTATAGGCTGTTAGCCCGGCCTTGTTGGCCACAATCACGGCATCGACAGTTCCCTTTCCGCTCATTTCGACAGCTGCCATGCTGGAAAAGAACAGAACAGATACCCCTTGAGACATCACCAGGTCATCGTACACCACTTTCAGGTATTCGGTATTAATGGGTACCCAATCATTACCATGTACGTGCGGCACCCCTTTGCGTGCTTCCATAAAGACTTTCTCTGCAATTCCTTTATAGATGATTTTTTCCTTATCGGTAAACGGACACCAAGCGTTCAACAATCCCGATGTCCCCATGCCTCCCAGTGCACCAGTGCCTTCTATCAATAATGTTTTAGCTCCTTCACGTGCAGCGGCTGTAGCAGCAGCGCATCCCGATGGACCACCTCCGACAACAATTACATCCCAATGTCCGCCTATATTTATCTCATGTTTTTTCAATGTTTCATTTTCTTTCCGTTCCACCTTTGCTGTCATAATTCCGGGCAACGTTGCAGCCGTGGCAAGTATTCCGCCCTTTTTTAAAAAATCTCTTCGTTTCATCTTATGATTTTTCTTATTGATTTCAATTTATCCTATAAAAAAATTTCCGAATTTCAGACTTGAAATGAACCGACTCACCACATAACAGGCCGTATATGTTATTACGGCTGTCGATATGATAGCGGCGGCAACGGGCATGGTTGAATTACACCAACTATAGACAAAAGGTAGTAGTAACATGTGCATTAAATAGATTCCATAACTTACAATCGACACATCCTGAACATAACGATAGACATTGCCTGCACAGGTGACTTTCTTAATTAACATGAAGGCTCCAAAACTCATCATCACCGGAGCTATAGAGGTCGTTTGCCAACTCATTTCCAGTTGATGTACGGCCTCAACCGTAAATGAACGGGTATAGAAGGACCACGCACAATAGGCATACCCCAGCAGAAAACATGGAAGAGCTATATAAAATGTCTTTTTGACAGACCAGTCCAGATAGTTACGGATGTAGTGAGCCAATACGATATAACCTACATAGCCGGAGACATAGTGGAAAAGCGGAAACGGATTCCACCAGCATTCGCCGAAAATATCTCCAAACTGTTCGTGGGCATGCCAAAATAGCGTGGTGAAAAGCCACAGTCCCAAGTAAAATTCCTCTTCGCGTCGTTCAACGTGTGCAAGCCAGGAAGAGAGTATGGGCATAATCAGGTAAATCCCGATAAGCATATAGACAAACCACAAATGAGAAGCGCGCGGAATAAAATTAATGAAAATTTGGGTCAAATTATTATACACATCGGTTGTTGTGTATTCTCCCCACAATACCGGAACCGTTGCATACACAATCAACCACACTACAAACGGAACAACAACTCGTACAAAACGTTTTCGAAAGAAGGTTTGTGTATTTGTTTTGAGAGGAACCAGCAAGTAGGCGGAAGCCATCAGAAATAGAGGAACTGCCGGACGCATGAGGCCATTAATCAAGCACACGCTCCAACGACCAGACTCCGAAGGAAACGAAAAAGAATAATCATTAGAATAGACACACTCTGATGCATGCACTAACAACACCATCAAGCATGCAATGGCACGCAACCAATCCAAAAAGACAATACGTCCTATCGTTTGTGAGCTTTTATCTGCTTTAGTCATCATATTTGTAAACGGTTTGTTCTACATTAAAGTTATTTATGAAAAGTACCTCCCGATGGGGGTACCGATTTTGTCCCCCAATTTTCATTTGCCTTATCGCCCATTATAAGTATCAGCTTTCCACCATTCTTGATGTCATCATGGCTGAACCACGGTTTGTTCCATTCCTGTCCGTTCAGCCAAGCGGCTTGGATGTACTTATGTTCTTTTGAACAACCGTGAGCCTCAATTTCGAAGAAAACTCCGTTTCCCAAGTCTATCTTGATATGTTCGAAAAGCGGACTTCCAATGTTGTAAACCGGTAATCCGGGGGTTACAGGATAGAATCCCATGGCCGAAAATACGACAAAGGCTGTCATGCCTCCTCCGTCTTCATCGCCAGGCATTCCCATCAAGTCGTTCCGGAACCATTGCTCCAACAGCCGGCGTATCCTTTTTTGAGTTTTCCAAGGAGTACCCGCATAATTGTATAAGTAAGGAATGTGTAAGGATGGCTCATTGGCCATAGAATATTGTCCGACGTTACCTGTGTGATCGGGTAGTTGTGCGTAGAATGTATATTTATTTTTGCCCAACGGCTCACGGAACATCTGATCTAAGTTTCGAGTAAAATTTTGGCGAGATCCCATCAGGCGAATCAGGTCATCCACATTATGGGGGACATCCCAACGGTAAATCCAACCATTATTCTCTCCATAATAGTTTCGGGCGCCTTGTCCGCCTGCATAGCGATAATCAAAGGGTGCTATAAACGCTCCATGCTTGTCTTTTGGATGAAAAAAACCGGTCTCCGTGTTATAGATGTTGCGGTAATTGAGGGAACGTTTAAAAAAGTAATCGTAGTCGTTATCTTTTCCCAACACTTTTGCTATCCGCGACAAGCACCAATCGTCATAACATGTGCCGAGTGTAACAGCAACAGGCTGTCGTTTTTCATGACCATGTACAGCTTTTACATACTCCTCTTCATCGGGCTGTAAAGCGGGGAAATAACCGTTATCCCGGTAAAAATCGTCTAACTCTGTATTGGGAATACGCAACCATGGCAACAGACTTTTTTCGGTCAACGCCCCTTTGCAGGCATCGTAAGCTGTTTGTAGATCGAAGCCATGCAATCCCTTGTAATAAGCATCGCATATGACTGCGACCGCATGGTTTCCATTCATTCGGTGGCTGTCGCCTGTTACCTCGGGGAAAGTGGGCATCCATCCCTCTTTCGTTTGATTGGCCATGCGTAAATAAGAGTTTATCATGGCTGTTTCCATCTCCGGTTCTATCAATATGCGTAAAGGGTGTGTGGCTCGGTAAGTATCCCAAATCCAATCGTCTGTATAGAAGGCAATGCCACCGTCTTCATGTACCTTACCATCAAATGCACTGTAATATTTCCCGTCTTCGGATATATTAATCATGCGTTCATATGTTCGGTATAATGATGTGTAAAATACGGTTTTGTCGCTCTCGGAACTTCCATCTACGACTATTTTTCCAAGGGTTTTGTTCCAAATATCTCTCCCAATTTGTGCCACATCATCTACGCGATAGGTCTCAATTTCTCTGTGCAAGTTCCTTCGTGCTTGTTCTTCGCTGATAAATGAAACTCCATAACGCAGGTTTATCTGTTTTGAGTCGAATTGCAACGCAATTGACTCACCTTTCTTTTGAGTCGAGTTGCGGTCGTATTGAACCATCCTATCAGCTACCACTCCCGATTTAACCACCGGCTGTTCTGTTTCCAAATACAAATAGACTTTCACAGAACCGTTTCCGATGATTTCATATCCGGAAACGGTTTGTCCGGACACATTTAATGCACCGTTCTGACTATAAATAAGAAGCAGGTTTTCATTGGCTTCTGCAAATTTTAGGTTATAGACTGCTGATTGATGGGAGGGGGCAAAATCAACCTCCACTTTTGCTTCATCCAAATAGGTCGAATAGCGATAAGGAGTAATCCGTTCGTTATCATAGGTGTATCCCATGACAGAAATGGTATCGTCCAAAGTTCCACTCTTCGGGCTTATGCGGAAAGCTGAATGCCCCCGATGACTTGTTACGATAACCGGTAAACCGGAAACGTAATCAGTCGTGTATTCTCGACGTTCAGGATAAACCCTAAGCATGCTGTTGGGCAGATGGACAGTAGGGAAAGTAGGAACCAATAAATGGCTGATATTTCCTATATATGGATTCACATAATCTACGGGAGCCTTGTTTTCACTCACTTTATTACAAGACGATAGCCATCCAATCGTCCCGATAGCCATCAATAACCAGATATATTTTTTCATGCTTATTTGTTTATCCTTTAACGTGTGTTTAGAACTTAATTGTATTGAACGACTTCGCTTTTATGGTCAGACGTATGATTTTGTCTTTGTATCCTACGCTCATTTCCTTGTCGGTTTCTTCTAGGTTTACAATCACTACAACAATTTTTCCATCTGGATTCTGGAATGCCAAATGATTGGGGGTGTCGTTGGTTACCAGTCGATGTGCACCCGGCAATACGTATTTGCTGACATGCTTCATGATGTAATATTCGGGATTGTATTTCACCTCTTTCGTCTCTTTGTTGATGGTAATAAGTGAATTCTGTCTCCATCCCCAAGGACTCATGCCTGTTTGGTCAAGTATCAAGTTCCAATAAGCATAGACGCGGGCTCCGTTGGTAAGATACTGGTGCATTAACTCCCAAGTATATTCTGCTTGGCTCCAAATATTGGCTCCATTGCCGCATTCTGATTCGGTTTGCATATATTTCAGATGTGGGTACTCTTTGCTGATGATGGGGATTGCTTTCTTTCCAGACCATTGAAAACCGACACCCTTTATGTATTTGGCAGCCTTTTCGTTGTTGAGTACGACTCTGACATAATCTGCTACACTGGTGTTGGCGGTACCAAAATAGATATCAGTCTTTATACCGTCTTCTTCAAACTTGGGACCTAAATAATCACTGATGAAGAATGCCAAGTCTTCGGGTCTCCATTTGCAACTGGAGTATACTTGATTGGAAAAAGGTTCGTTCTGCGGATATACTACTGAAATTGGCACACCTTCTTTTTCATAAGCTCGGATGTATTTGGAAAAATAGAGTGCATAGGCTTTTAAGTAGCCATCGAGCATTTTGAATCCTGTAGCATCCTTGGTATTGCTACGTTCGGCGGGCAATCCATTGAATCCTTTTGTACTGGCTGTGCTTGCATAATGATTGTTTGTTTTCATCCAAGCCGGTGGTGCCCAGGGTGACGCAAAGAAGAGCATACTCGGGTTTTCTTTTTGTGCAGCCTTGATAAAACGCAACAAGATATGGCGGTCGCGGGCAATACTGAAATTATCCATTGTAAAGTCATCAGCTACATCGTTCAGTGAATAGGCACTCAGGGCAAAATCACTTGAACCTATAGGCATTCTGTTATAATTGAAGTTTGCTTCTTGGGGGCTAAACAGGTTGTAGATGATCTTGTTGCGCTCTGCCTCAGAAAGCTCCATTAGCGCATCCCATCCCAGTTCGCTGAAACAACCGCCAAATCCTTCTATCACCTGAGCCGTTTCACCAGTAATTTTGATGTCGCACTTGGTATTGGGCAAAGCATTTTCCATTTTTAACTTGTTGGATGTTTGCCAACGACTGTCATCGGTTGTAGAAACCCATTCTACACGCTGTGCATTGAGAGCGGCCGCGCAAAGTAGGCCTGCACATAAGGTTTTGATTCTTTGATTCATTACATTCTTTTTTAGTTAATACATTTATTTAATTCTATGAACAGAACTGTTCAATTCAATCCATTTACATTCGGCTTTGCGGGCGACTGACCGGATTTGCTCCAAAATTGTAATTAGGTTTAGCACCCATTCTGATTATTAATTTGCCTCCTTGCTCAATCTCTTGATGAGTAATATAGGATAAATCATATTTCTTTCCGTTCAGTTCTGCACTTTGTATGTATATGTTCTGAGGAGAATTGTCAATCGTCTCAATCACAAACGGTTTATTATGTTCATGATTGATGGTTATCCTGTCGAATAGCGGACTGCCAAGTACATACTGGCCAGAAGCTGTAAATACCGGATAAAAGCCCATCGAAGAGAATATATACCAAGCTGACATCTGTCCGCAGTCTTCATTACCTATGATTCCGTCAGGATGGTCGTGATAAAAATTATTCAATATATGGCGAGTTAGCCGGGCTGTTTTCCACTGCTGTCCGATGTAAGTATATAGATAGGCTATGTGGTGGCTCGGTTCGTTGCCATGCGCATATTGACCTATGCAGCCAGTAAGATCCAGCAATACATCTTCTTCATCACCCGATGCGAGCGTAAAAAAGGCGTCCAATTTATCTTCAAAAGCTACTTCCCCCCCTAGCAGGCTAACCAGTCCCTTCACATCCTGCGGAACCAGCCACAAGTATTGCCAAGGGTTTCCTTCCGCGTAGTCAGTGGCCCAAGGCTTTTTGGACTTTATCGGATGAAAAACAGGATTCCAGCTCCCATCAGCCATCTTTCCGCGAAAGAAACCAGTTTCAGTATCATAATAAAGTCGATAATTGCGTGCCCGTTTACTGAAATAGTTATAATCTTCTACTTTACCCATAGCCTTGGCCATCATGGCAATACTTGCTGTCCCTATTCCGTATTCAAGAGCCGTAGCTACCGGACGGTTTTTCATTACATCTGATGGAATCGGCTTGAAACTCCGGTCGAAGTCCATACCACGCACATCGCTCATGGCCACGTCCTTCAGGGCTTGATATGCTTTTTCTGCATTGAAACCTTTATTCCCTTTCAGATAGGCCTCGGCGATGACCTGCAGGCTGTTGATGCCCACCATTGTTCCTGTATCATATCCGCGCAGGTGCCATATGGGCAGTTGTCCGGTTTGTTCATAAACGGCAAGCAAACTATTCACGAAATCGGCCGTACGTTTAGGGTCGATAATCGTGAAAAGGGGATGTGCTGCACGATATGTGTCCCAAAGTGAAAAGATTGTATAATTGTCGAATCCTGGATTTTTATATTTTCTCCAGTCGGAGCCCATATAATCTCCGTTACAATCGTTAAACAAAGATGGATGTGTCATCAGATGAAACATTGCTGTATAGAACTTCCGTTTATCAGCTTCATTTTTTGTTTCTACAACAATTTTATCCAACTCCTTGTCCCACTTATTGCAGGCTTGTTCGACAATTTCCTCAAAATTCCAATGAGGAATCTCCGATTTTATATTCGAGAGTGCATTCTCCGGGCTAATCGGAGATATACCGACCTTTAAGGATAACGTTCCGGGAGATTCGGGAAAAGTAAGCAGTGCTTTGATTGATGCACCATGTCCTTTTTTCCTTGGAATAGGTTCTAAATCGTTGAAAATAGATAAGTCACGAATGGGTACAGACGACTTGATAGCGAAAAACACTTGCTGCTTTTGTCCCCATCCTTTCGATGAACGATACCCTTTCAAGGTATATTTGTCCACTTGTTCCAGATAGGTATCAATTGCCTTGTCGTTAATACCTTCTTTCAAGTCTATGATTACACGAGCATTTTTTCCTTGCGGAAAAGTATATCGATGATACCCTACGCGTTCTGAAGCAGTCAACTCCACATCAATGTTGTAATCATCGAGCCTGACACGGTAATATCCTGGTTGGGCAAGCTCATTCTTGTGAGAAAATTTAGATGCATAGCCGCTGTACCGTTCTTTTTCCTGTCCGCGATGCAACTTCATCTCTCCCATATAGGGCATTATCAGTACATCTCCAAGGTCGCCTATTCCTGTTCCGCTGAGATGCAGTTGAGAAAAACCGACAATCATGCTGTCTCGATAATGATAACCGGAACACCAGTCCCATCCTTTATAAAAGTTACAGGGACCCACTTGAACCGCTCCGTATGGAACATTAGCCCCTACAAATACGTGCCCATGTCCGCCTGAACCGATGAATGGATCCACATAATCCGTCAACTTTTGGGCCTCTAAATCACAAGGGATGCACAGATATACCAGCCATATATATAAATACCTATTTAATTTCATTTTTATTTTTATTGTGCCGTTTTACTTATTTTGAAAAAAACTGATTTACAGCCATGTGAACGGTTTGAAAGAATAATTTCGTTTTCGGGAGAAGCATGGAATCCCCTTTTTCCTCCCGAAAGCGAAGAAAAAACAACCAGATAGTCCACCGGCCGAGGCCGATGGTTTTTCTGAAAAAATTTAGGGAACAGCCTTATGGGCCGAGAAATCAATATCCAGGATTCTGAGTCAAGTTATCGTTGACCAGCAAGTCGGAAGCTGGGATGGGCCATAGATAATTTTTATCTTTATTGAAATGATATTGATAGAACCTGATTTGGTAACCTTTATCCACCATGTATTCCACATCCGGCAATCCGTTTTCATCAATCTCTGGGATGCCTCCAATAGGGTAATTCCCCTCGTTCCAGTTTTTCAACAGCGCCTTGAAAGCATCGGATACAATACTCATGTCTTGTCCGTCCCAATCAGCACGCCCAGACCATGCACGGCTTAAATGATATTCGCTGGTGTTAAATACTTTATCCGCTATTTTCCAACGTAGCAGGTCGCGGTAGCGAATTCCTTCAAACGGAAATTCCATACGCCGCTCCATTCGGATAATGGTACGTAACTTCTCTTGCGAAGCCATTTTTACATATGGGTAAACCAATCCGGTCCCATTATACGCACGTTCGCGCACTTTGTTGATTGTGTTATCCAAAATTTCTTGCGTACACTGTCCTAACTCATTCTTAGCCTCGACATATGACAACAAAATTTCAGCATATCTTAAATAGGGGAACGTATTATAGGCGTGCGAAGCCATACTGCGATAATCCGTCCATTCATCAGTGACATATTTTTTCATGATGAATCCTTGGTAAGCAGCGTGCTCGTTGCTGGCTTTAGAGTCGTTGTTCCGATCCATCTTATGGGTTGATGCATTCAGGCATTTGGTAGCGTATGGATTTGGGGCATACTCATAACCATAGATAAAATATTCCGGATATTTATTTTCTAACAAGCTATCGGTGTATTCGGTGTGTCCTTTGGAAATCATGTCCAAATAATATTGTGTATGTTCACGGTGATACACATAGTCTGGATAGTTGGGGTCGTGCTTCAATATGAACGGCTGTACGGTATATGCTAAACGTGGATCACGGTTTGCCCAGAAATTTTTCGGGTCATACAAAGGTGACTCGTCAATCGGAAGACCGTCCGTACACAGGTATGAACATACCAACTGTATAGAAGGACCACGGTTGCAATTACCTCCAATCAGACGCAAGCAGTAGTTATTAACAGATCCATACAGGTCGGTACAATAGTAATGTAAGTCTTTATTACCTTGAAAATAGAATAATAACTCATTAGAATATGGCTTCTGGAATAGCTCTTGATAGTTGGTTTCCAAAGAGTAAGTTTCGGATTTTATCAATTGTTCCGCTGCATCAATGGCCAGTTGGTAATCACCGTGGAAAAGGGCAAAACGCACCTTAAATCCCAAGGCTGCTCCGGTGGTAGGTCTGAGCTGTCCGTCATAAGAATCGGGAAGCAGTTCGGCGGCAGTGTCCAGGCACTCGTAAGCGTACTCCAAAACTTCGCGTTTGGGTGAACGGGTAGCAGTATAAGATTCAGCCAACGACATGCCTTTCTTGTCCAGAACAACGTCACCGTAATACGTGGCTAGCATGGCATAGGAGAATCCTAAGTGAAAGTAAGCCTCCCCCTTGTATTGCTGGATATTTGCAGGAGTAATACTTGTGTTAGATTCGGCGTTTTGAAGATTTTCGAGGATTCTCAAGGAACGCGCAATGCCCTTATACAGGATGAGCCACCTCGATTTGGCTGTGCCTGATTCAGAGGTCATATTTCCGTTTTTAGTCTCTTCCTGCGCATTCCGGCTATAGACGTCGTCATCCCACGGATAAGCATCAACAGGATAGAAGTCTGATCTCATTAAGTCGTCCAGTGACATCAGATATTCTGTATCGTCATGATACCAATTGTTACTAGAGCCTTCGGAAAGAGGGCTTAAATCAAGATCTGCACACGATGATATGATGGAACTTATCACTATTGCAGCGATATATTTCAAATTTTTCATGATACAATGTTTTAAAAGGTTACTTTTACACCAAAAATTACGGAAGTTGTGAGGAAATCCTTGTCGATGTCTTGTTCTGGATCCCATCCCTTGACACCACCGTTGCCCAAATTGAAGGCAGGCAGATCGCTTACGCTTACATACAAACGTAACCCTTCTACTAAAAACTGCTTTGTAATGTCACGTGGAATGGTATACCCTAAAGTCACATTTTTTATTCTCATATAGGCTGCATTGTAAAGCCAGAAATCGTTCGATCCGTAAATCTGCCCTTGATGAGCCCATGAGACTAACGGATATCGCATTCGTGCGTTCTGTTCGTCCGTATTGTTGGGGCTCCAGTGGTTGTTGACCAACACTTCGGGAGCTTGTGCCCATCCCCATTCGAGCGGGCGGACCATGATGTCGCTGATGTACTTCAGCCAATGCCCCACACCTTGCAATGAAAGATTGAAATCAAATCCTTTATAGTCGGCCCAGAAGGAGGCACCGAACTGCATTTCCGGAAGTGAATTGCCGCAATACACGCGGTCTTTATCTGCCGAAATCTTGCCATCGCCGTCTACGTCTTCAAATTGGATACAGCCGGCAACTTCATTACCCAACACTGGTACTTTTTTACCATCTGCGTCATAAAGGGCGTCGTTATTCAAGAATATACCCTTATTTTTATAGAGATACCATTCTTTGAAATGAGATCCCTCTTCGGTGATGTTGTTACCAGAGAATTTACGCAGATTCCCTAAATAGCCCATCTTCGACCGATAATCAGAAAGGTTGAGGCTTGCCCCGTAGTTGAAATCTCCTACCCGGTCATTCCATGCCAACGATATGTCCCAACCTTTGGTGTTCATGCGGCCTGCATTTTGCTCGGGAGCGTTATAACCCATGTAGTTGGGGAAATTCATAACCAACAGCATGTTCTTGGTCTTCTTATAGTACCATTCTCCAGTGAAACGCAAGCGGTTTTTGAGGAAAGTGGCATCTACACCAATACCATAAGTTGTGGTAGTTTCCCAAGTGATGTCTTCAAATGCGTAGGTTGACTGATAAGCATTTTGTGTAGGTACTGCATAGCCAGTATTCTTATTCGAAACATAAGCGTTGCCAAATTCCATGGCTGCCGAATAGGGAAATTCAGATCCGATGCGTTCGTTGCCTAACTGGCCGATTGAAGCTCTGATTTTCAAGAAATCAAGTACTTTATTCTCTTTCATCCAGGGCTCTTCTGTAACGACCCATCCCACTGATGCCGAGGGGAACGTTCCCCAGCGATGGCCTTTGGCAAAACGAGAGGAACCGTCTGAACGGACGTTTGCCTGGACAAGGTAACGATTGGCGTAGGAGTACATCAAACGACCAAAATAAGAACGGTAGGCGTTGTGTCCGGCACTGCCGTTGTTGTATTGTTGGTCTTCAGGTCCCAAATTCAGGTATGGATAGGATGACAATACGTAATTGTTGCGCCAAGCTCCCATATTTTCCCACTTAAATGCATAATCTTCGTAACCGGCCATCAAGTTAAGTGAATGATTGCCTAACGTCTTATTGTAATTGGCATATAGCTGTAAAGTCAGGCTGTTGTTGTCGTTGCGGTCTTCGCGCAGATTCGTGGTGGATGAATTGGGGTAGACATTGCCCTCTATATCATACAACGTAAACTTCTTTTCGTGTTTTTTACTCTTATAGAGGTAGTAGGTAGGAGCTGCTACGGCGGAGATTATCAATCCCTTGACGGGGGTCAAGTCCAGACCGATTTTTCCAGAAAATCCGAAACCACGTGTCTTTTGGTTACCGTTCAAATGTAGCAATGCATAAGGGTTCTCGCCATCCCGTCCCTGTGAAATCAGGCCACTTGACCAGACATACGATGCAAGCGGTTGGGAGTGATGCGTGTAATAGATAGGACTGTTGGGGTATTCACGGTCCGTAAATCTTACGTTCAAATCTACTTTGGCATGAATCCAGTTGTTGATTTTAAAGTCGTTGTTTACTCTGGCATAAACACGTTCGTATTCTTTTCCCGGAATCATCGAATTGCCTTTGTAATAGTTTAGGCTGAAGTTGGTTAACAGCTTCTCCGTTCCGCCTGATAAGGTAAAGGAGTGGCGCTGGTGGTTGCTTTGATCCTTCAACAGAACATCCTGCCAATCGGTGTACGGATAGTGGTCGGGGTCGGCTGCATGGTTTGCTTCGTATGCATCGATATACTCAGGGTCGTATATGCCATGCAGGTTGTCGCCACCATCGTTATAGTTCAGCTCGTTCTTCATAATCATCCAATCTCTTGCTCCGGCGTACTTGGGCATGGTTGTAGGCATATCTATGCCATATTCATAATTATAACTCATGCTGAAACGATTGTTGCGTGCTCTTTTGGTTGTAATAAGAATGACACCTGCTGCAGCTCTGGAGCCATAAATGGCTGCTGATGAGGCATCTTTCAATACCTGTATGTCTTGCACTTCCGATGGATCGACATCATCAAGTGTACCGGCTATTCCATCGATAATGACCAACGGTGTGCTGTCGGACATCGTGGTGACACCGCGAATTAAGATTTCGGAGGAGGCGGAAGGGTCACCGGTACCGCGGGTTACTTGTACACCGGCAATCTGCCCTTGTAGTTGTGCAGATAAGTTGGGGGTGCTGCGTTCTTTCAAACGATCTCCGTTCAACGAAGATACCGAACCAGTCAAATCGGACTTACGTACTGTTCCATAGCCAATGACAACGACCTCATCGAGTAGTTCTGAATCCTCCTTTAGTACGATTCGGACGGTCGTTGTGCCCTTCAGGGCTTTTTCTTGCATGATATAGCCAATATAGCTGAATTGGAGTACATTGTTGGCGCCGGCCAATAGAGAGAATTTTCCATCGAGGTCGGTTATAGTTCCTTCTGAAGTGCCTTTGATGGCAACAGAGACACCTGCCAATGGCTCTCCTTTTTCATCGGTTACGATACCTGTGACACGATTTCGGGGAGTATCGGTGGACGAGCCATTAGTCAGCACGATGTGGTTTCCTTCTATGGTATAGGTGACGTGTGAGCCTTGTAATAGGACATCGAGCACCTCGGACACGGGCTTCTTGCTTATACGGAGCGTTTTGCGTACTGTTACGTCTACATCATTCTTATAAATAAACAGATAATTTGTTTGTGATTCTATTTCATTCAAAATCTGTTCTAACGGGGCGTTATGCTGGCTTATTGATACTTTCGCATTTTGCGAATTGGCGTTTCCTGCCGTTATACTAAAAGCGCAGAAGAACAAGAGGAATAGGGATATCCGCATAACTCTATAATATAAATGGTTTAATTGTGGATTTTCATGGCAATGAAAACCCAACAAAGGAATGTTTTTCATATCTTTGTACTTGAATTGTTTAATACGATTTTTTTTAAAAAATTGTGTTGTTCGGGTCGATGGATGGTGCAAACATCCGTCGACCTTTTGTTATTAGTGTTATTCCATAGGCATTATCTTTTTAAAAGGTTCATATTTAGGCTTTTGCTACTTTATATAAATGATATCATTTTCTTTGTTGCGGTTGTAAGTAAAGGCCACATCACGTTGCAAGACACGAAGCGCGTAGTCCAATCCATCGGTCACTCTGAATTTGCCAGTAAGTACAATGGGGGCTATCGACGATTTTTCCAATATGATGCGTACATCGTAATAACGTTCCAGGTCTTTCATGATTTCAGCAAATGGCTTCTGTTTGAAACAGAGCAATCCCTCCCTCCAACGATAGACGTTGTAGTCCTCAATTTTGCTCACAACCAATTGTCCATCTTTCAAGGTGGCCTCATTGTCGGGCAGGAGTATTAGGGATTTCTTTTCCGCATTGTCCTTGGGAGATGAAATCCGTACTCGTCCCTCCATGAGCGAGGTCTTAAATACCTGCCGCTTGTTGCTGGCTTCCACGTTGAACCGAGTTCCAAGCACCTCTACATCTAATACATGCGTATGCACGATAAAGGGATGTTTCTCATCGTGAGCCACATCGAAATAAGCTTCGCCTTCCAACGTAATTTCACGTTTTCCGCTCATGAAAGAAAGCGGGTAGCGCATCACGGTACCGGCGTTTAGCCATACATTAGACCCATCGGGCAACAACAGGTTTACGCGTTGACCTGCCGGAACAATAACGGTTTGCATGGCCATCTCATTTCCACTATACAGACTCTTTATAGAGAACAATCCCCACGTGACACTGATTACAAGCGCAACCACTGCTGCAATCTTCAAAAATTCTCGAATGGCATAGCGTCTCTTTACTTGATTCTCAGAACCTATGGCCTGCTTTGATGCAGTCAATGACGGCTGAACGAGAATCATGGCATTGAATAATTTCCGTTCTCTGCGGAGTAGGCGGCTGTTCTCTTCGGAAGCCTCGGCCCACTCCTTTATAGCTCGCATTTCGTTTTCGGAAGCGTCTCCTTCAAAAAAACGATATAATAGTTCCTTATCCATAAATACTTTTTTAGGCATCTATGATAATAGCGGATGAGCGAGGTGGTTCCCTAGTGGAAAAGTTCAATTAATGTAGAAAAAAATAAGTGAAGCGGGTAAATAGTCTTTCAAAGCAATGCGCAATGCTTTGATAGCTTGAGAGATGTGAAATTCTACGCCCTTTGTCGTCATGTCCATGATATTGGCAATTTCTTTATGCGATTTGCTCTCATAGCGACTCATTGTAAATATCTGCCGCGTGCGCTGAGGTAATGACGCTAACGTTTTCGACACAATTTCTTTGATTTCTTCGGTAAAGATTTCATCGGGTTCGAGTTCGCGTAAGGAGATAAGCCGTTCCGAGAGGTCCCAAGCGTAGATTATGGATAATTCGTCAGACATTGTTTCACGGACATGCTGATGGCGTAAATAGTCTATACATTTATGTTTCAGGGCTACCAATACATAGGCCGGCACATTGACATCGGCAGACAAACGTTTCCTGTTTTCCCAATAATACATCATGGCCTCGATAACCAAGTCTTCAGCGATGGCTTTATCGTGTACATACGTATATGCAAAATGGACAAAACGCTGCTGATAATCTATGAAAAATTGGTTAAAACTATTCAAATCCGTCATTGTTGTTCTATTATTAATGCAAACTTATCTACTTATTTTGATAATCGTCACAATGCTCTTGGGCGCTAAATTTAGAAAAAAATATTGTATAGCAGATGATTTTCGCGAAGAATTTGCATTGCAACAGGAAAATATATGGTTGATGACATGAATTATAAATGTTACCCGTTGGTGGAATTAACTGCCTGGGCAGATGCATGACCGGTTTTATCTTGTCCTGGTTTTCACTCCGCTCCCTATCTGCTCCTTATCTGTTCCTTGTCTGCTCCGTGCTTTCTCCGTATCTATATGTACGGACCATATACGGAGCGGGTACGGAGCAGGTACGGAGGGGGGGGGTAAGATGTCTCATTTTTCAGTTTTTGCGCATGATTTAATCTTGCCGACAGGTTCGTAAAATGATAGCCAAACAAAACTTGAATCATCTACTTGCTTGCATCTGTTCAGTAATTTTGCGAATATTGCATATAGGTTGTGCATACGATATTTATCCATTAAAAGTTTGATTACCTTTAATTAGCTAAATATCAATGATGATGATTTTATAAGATTAGGCGTTTTAAGGGTAAAACCTGCAAAATGAGATTTTCTCAACGATTTAGTCAATAGATAATAAGATATTTAAGATACCTGAGTAGTTACTTATAGCAGGTTTTTCCTTAATAATACTTAAACAGATGTTCCATAGTGATTATCCTATCGTTTAGATACATATATTTGTGATATCAAAATGATATCATTTAAACTATAGAGTATGGAAACGAAAGAGTGTAATTTCAGTGGTTTCAAGATGAATGGGTTTCTTGCCTTGTTCCTTCATCTGGTAGTGCTTACAGGGGCGATTGTCTTCGGGTTTATGACGTTGAAGGTGCCGTTTATGGTAGTTTCGGCTTTCTTGGTTGTGGTGTGGTTTATCTTGTTGGCGGGCTACATGCAGTTGGAACCGAACGAGGCGCGTGCCATTGTGTTTTTCGGTAAGTACAAGGGGACTTTCAAGGAAACCGGATTTTTCTGGGTGAACCCTTTTCTGGATAAGAAGAAGCTTTCGCTCCGTGCACGTAACCTTGATGTGGAGCCAATCAAGGTGAATGACAAAATCGGTAATCCTATTCTCATCGGTCTGGTGCTGGTGTGGAAGTTGAAGGATACCTACAAGGCGATGTTTGAGATAGATTCGCAGACCATGGCGGCTACTCCGACGGCGGGTAATGCGCAGCAAATATCCATAGGCAATGCCGTGGCCAGCAGGATGAATGCTTTTGAGAACTTTGTAAAGATTCAGAGCGATGCCGCCTTACGCCAAGTGGCCGGCCAGTATGCCTACGATGACAATGAGGCTGATACGGAAGAGCTGACCCTCCGCTCCGGTGGTGAGGAAATCAATGAACAGCTGGAACAGAAACTGAACGAACGCCTGGCCATGGCAGGCATGGAAGTGGTGGAGGCACGCATCAACTACCTGGCGTATGCACCCGAAATTGCCGCCGTGATGCTGCGCCGCCAGCAAGCATCTGCCATCATCACGGCACGCGAGAAGATTGTGGAAGGCGCAGTGTCCATGGTGAAGATGGCGCTTCATAAGCTTTCGGAAGAAGAGATTGTGGAGCTGGACGAAGAGAAGAAAGCGGCCATGGTCAGCAACCTGCTGGTTGTTTTGTGTGCAGATGAGGCTGCCCAGCCGGTAGTCAATACAGGAACATTGAACCACTAATCCTTATTCCCTATTCCTTATGAACAAGTATATAGTCCTGCTCGTTTTATTGTTGTATCACGTGGCATCGGCTTTTGCCCAGGAGAATCATTTTGCCCGTGCAGAACGCGTATATGCGCTGTTTGTGGACAATCAAGGCGACAGCATCCATGCCCTTTTGAGCAAGAAGTTGCAGGGCGAGTTGTCTCCCGTGGTATTCAAGGACATGTTTCTGCAGACGGAAAGGCAGTTCGGCAAGTTGCAGTCGGCAGGAGAGTGGCAGAAGGAGGATGCCCAAGGAATCACGCTTTATTATCGCGATTTGGTGTTTGAGCGTTATTCCCTTCGTTTTCTGCTTTCTTTCGATGCCGATGGCTGCATGAATACGATTCGCTTGGTGCCCGTGCCCGCCGCTTCTACCGCCAAACCTGTGGCATACGACAAGAGCAGGCTGGAAGAGCGCGGGGTGACGGTGGGGGTAGATGGCTTCAAATTACCCGGTACGTTGACCTTGCCTGTAGGGAAGAAGAAGGTGCCCGTGGTGGTTCTTGTGCATGGTTCGGGACCACAGGACAGAGACGAGACTCTGGGACCCAACAAGCCTTTCCGCGACTTGGCTTGGGGACTGGCGGAACGGGGCATCGCCACTCTCCGTTACGACAAACGGACGAAGGTCTATGGCAACTCGTTTGTGCCCCAAGGCAGGGAGGCGGATTACGACACCGAGTGTGTGGACGATGCCGTGTCCGCAGTTCGTTTGGCGTCAGGATTGCCAGAAGTGGATGCAGGGAAAGTCTATGTATTGGGCCATAGCCTGGGTGCCACGCTGGCTCCCCGCATTGCGGAGCGGGCGGACGGATTGGCGGGAGTCATCCTGGTGGCAGGCTTGGTCCGCCCTTTGGAAGACGCGATGAGGGAACAGATGGCTTATCTCGCTTCGCTGACAAACTCTCCGGTGGACGAAGAACAGCTTGCGGAAATCAAACGACAGGTTCCCCCTTCCTATTGGGAAGCGGCGAGTGCCTATAAGCCGGTGGAAGTGGCGGCCAAACTGACTTTGCCCATGCTGGTGTTGCAAGGCGAGCGCGACTATCAGGTCACGATGGAAGATTTCGGCTTGTGGCGTATGGGGCTTTTGCGTCATAAGAACGCCTTCTTCAAGTCTTATCCGAAGCTGAACCATTTGTTGCAGGAGGGCAGCGGCAAGTCCACTCCGTTTGAGTACAACCACGCCTCGCCCGTTCCTGCCTACGTGATGGATGACATCGCTTCCTTTGTCACCACCGCCACCCTGCTTCATTAATCACTAAACATTAATCACTAATTTATCGTGGCTAAAAAAGAAACTTCAACCAAAAGCTTTGTCCTCCGTGTGGATGCTGCAACGATGGATGCCATTGAAAAATGGGCAGCCGACGAGTTCCGTAGTACCAATGGACAGCTTCAGTGGATTATCGCTGAAGCATTGCGGAAGAGTGGGCGGATGAAGAAGTCCAAGAATCCTCCTCCGTCTGAAGAGAAAGCAAAGGAGGATTAGTAATAACAGATTCTAAATCGTAGATAATATGATTAATCTTGGTCCTTATTCCGGCAAGAATTGCCCTAATGTCCGTTTCCAACCCACTGTGCTTGACCGTATTCTGGAAGGTACGGCCCTGCTTATCGTGCTCGTTACGTGGATTAGCATTTTAATAGTTCTTTTACCATTTATCCTCCTTTTTCATCTTTATTTGTTGTTATAAATCTGCCATTACCTACTAATGGTTACTCTTTCTCTTCTTTTCGCAATTTTTAGGTATTGTTCTCCTTTTTAACTACCTCTACCTTTGCTCCCAACAAAAATTAAGATAAAAGATGAGAAAATTAACTGGCTTATTCGTTTTATGTTTTTTGCTTTCTGCCAATGCTTTGCAGGCTGCTGAACCTGAAAAAGTTACTTCTGCAGCAGAGAGTACGGAGATTTCAACAGACAAAGAGAAAAAGGAAAAAGTAGCGAATGATGGCGACAACTACAAGAAATTCCGTTTCGGTGGATACGGAGAAATGGTTGCAAGTTTTAAGGATTATGGTATTAACCGTTTCTATGGTGCGCCTGAAGGCAATCCAGACAAACATAGGAATACAATTTCTATACCCCGTTTCGTGTTGGCTCTGGATTACAAGTTCAATTCCAAATGGATACTCGGTGCTGAAATCGAGTTTGAATCCGGTGGTACGGGTACTGCTTATGAACTTGAGAATACGGAAAACGGTGAGTATGAAACGGAGGTGGAAAAGGGTGGCGAAGTGGCTATCGAGCAATTCCACATTACCCGTTTAATTGTTCCACAATTCAACATACGTGCCGGTCACGTCATTGTCCCGGTAGGATTGACCAACGCCCATCATGAACCAATCAATTTCTTTGGAACTTATCGGCCGGAAGGAGAGACAACCATCCTTCCTTCTACGTGGCATGAAAACGGACTCGAGTTTTTTGGTTCTTTTGGAAAAGGATATGCCAGCTTTGATTATCAAGCCATGATAGTGGCCGGTCTGAATGCCAATGGTTTTGACCGTAACACCTGGATAGCAAGTGGCAAACAAGGCATCTTTGAAGAAGACAACTTTACTTCACCGGGCTATGTGGCTCGTCTGGACTACAAGGGGGTTCCGGGGTTGCGTATAGGCGCTTCGTTTTATTACTGCGCTGATGCCGGTTCCAATTCTGACAAAGCGGATACTTATTCGTCTACCGGTAAGATTCCGGTAAGAATCTACACGGCAGATGCCCAATACCGTAATAAATATGTGATTGCCCGTGCCAATATGGTATACGGAAATTTGGGCAATTCAGCGAAGCTTAGTGAGGCAAATACCAAATTGTCGAATAAATCTCCTTACAGCCGTATAACCCCCATTGCAAAGAATGTAGTCAGTTATGCAGCCGAGGCCGGTTTGAATATCAGCGCTTTCTTCAAAGGAAACAAGAAAGTTCCGGTTATCTACCCCTTTGCACGTTATGAATATTACAATCCGCAAGAAAAGGGAGAGGCTAGCCAGATAATGGAGAAACGTTGTCAAGTAAGCATGTGGACTGCTGGATTGAATTGGTATGCCTTGCCTAATCTGGTGGTAAAGGCTGATTACACCACCCGCCAAATCGGAACAAACAAGGTTTTCGGAACTGGTAAGTATAATAGTGAAAATGAGTTTTCGATCGGTATTGCCTATATCGGTTGGTTTGTCAAGAAGTAGATGAATAGTAATCAATTAATTTTATACAAATGAAGAAAAATTTCTTTTATGCGACAGCTTTGGTATTAGGGCTGGCATTTACGGCTACTGCTTGTAGCGATGATGATGACAACAGTACAGTTAATCCTGCTGACATTGAGTATAATTCGGAGAATGCAGCAAGTTGGCACAACTACATGAGAAATGTGGCGGCTTTGTTGAAGACAGATGCCACCAATCTTTATGATTCTTGGAATACGAGTTATAAGGGTGGGGCAAGTTTTGCAACTTCCTTCAAAGCTCATAATGGTGCCTATAACTTTTCAAGTGCCTGGAACTGTATAGAGCAGGTTATCGACGGTTGTGTTGAAATCTCCAATGAGGTAGGTGAGACGAAGATTGGTGATCCATATAATAAATATATGGCAAACAATGTTACAGAGGCCCTCTATGCTGTTGAGTCATGGTATAGCTGGCATTCCCGTGATGATTATACCAATAATATTTACTCAATCCGCAATGCCTATTACGGCTCTTTGGACGGTAAGGTGAGCGACAAGTCAATTTCAAAATTGGTGGCTGGAGCCAATGCGGAGTTGGATACGAAAGTGTCGGCAGCTATCACTACGGCAGCATCGGCTATTCAGGCTATTCCCCAACCTTTCCGTAATAATATCAACAGTCAGGAAACGGTAGCGGCTATCAAGGCTTGTGAAGAACTGGAAAGTGTATTGGATAAGGAGTTGAAACCTTATATCAGGGACAATAGCACCATTAACAGCAATGAAGCACTTGACCCGATTGTTGAAAATTATGTCAATGTTGTGGTTTTGCCTACCTATAAGGATTTGAAGGAGAAGAATAGTACGCTGTATGACGCTGTGGTGGCTCTTGCCAACAATCCCTCTAACAGTGCTTTTGAGACGGCATGCAATGCTTGGATAACAGCCCGTGAACCTTGGGAGGAAAGTGAGGCGTTCCTATTTGGGCCGGTGGATGAGCTGGGGCTTGACCCGAATATGGATAGTTGGCCTTTGGACCAGAACGCCATTGTCCAGATTCTGAATTCCCAGAAATGGGGCGATTTGGAATGGAGCGAGGGTGATGATGATGCAAAAGTTGAATCTGCTCAAAATGTACGCGGATTCCATACTTTAGAATTCCTGCTTTTCAAGGATGGCAAGCCTCGTACAGTTAAATAAGAATTATTTATAAACAATACTCAAGAAGTAAAGGGGGGGATTTGGAGAATCCTGCCTTTACTTCTTTGGCATGTTTGGATATGCCATTATTAAAAAGTAGATAAAGATGATGAATCATTTAATGAGATATTCATGTCTTCTCCTTTGTTTGTCGGCAGGTTTGACTGCTTGTGATGATGATGGGATTGACGTGTTGGATATAGAGATTCCTGAAGGATACGCTCTGTCTGCCGGAACGTCCACAATCTTCATGAATTCATCCAAGGCCTATGATTCACCGGCAGATTGGGTGTCGGGTGTTTACAACAGTCGCTTTAATGATGGTGACGGGCTTTACGATGATGTGCGTACGAGTAGCAATGGTATGGGAGGGGGGCTTGGCCCGGTCTATGCGGGGTATTCTTGTGGCAGTTGTCATCGTAATGCCGGCCGTACCAAACCGACGCTGTGGAGTGAAGGTGGATCGGGTAGTTACGGGTTTTCCTCGATGCTGGTTTATATAAGCCGCAAGAATGGTGCGTTTTTTCAGGATTATGGCCGTGTTCTCCATGACCAGGCCATTTATGGAGTGAAACCGGAGGGAAAGCTTTCTGTGGAGTATACTTATGAGACTTTTACCTTTCCCGACGGAGAGAAGTATGAACTTTGCAGACCGGCTTATTCCATATCCGAATGGTATGCTGACAGTATAAAGCCTGAAGATATGTTCTGTACGGTGCGTATCCCGTTGAGACATGTCGGTATGGGGCAAATGATGGCTTTGGAACCTACGGAGATTGAAGCGCTTGCTGCAAAAAGTAATTATCCGGAGTATGGTATAAGTGGCCGTTGCAATTACATTACCGAACGTGGTGTGAGAAGCTTGGGGCTGTCGGGAAATAAGGCTCAACATGCGGATTTGACTGTTGAACTTGGTTTTTCAAGTGATATGGGTGTTACCAATAGCCGCTATCCGGAAGAGATATGCGAGGGGCAGGCCCAGGTGAATCAAGGCAGCATGATGGGGCTTTCTTATGCCCAGTTGGATGTTTCTACAGAAGATATGGAAGATGTTGACTTGTATATGCAGAGTCTTGGTGTTCCTGCACGGCGTAATGTGAATGACCCGCAGGTGATAAGGGGAGAACAGAATTTCTATAAAGCCAAGTGCCATCTTTGCCATGTCACCACGTTGCATACCAAGCCTCGGGGCTCCGTGCTGTTGAACGGTACCCGTTTGCCATGGTTGGGAAGTCAGACAATTCACCCCTATTCGGATTTTTTGCTGCATGATATGGGCTCCGAAATTATGGGAGTCGGTCTGAATGATAACTATGTAAGTGGGTTGGCGCGTGGCAATGAATGGCGCACTACTCCGCTTTGGGGTATCGGGCTTCAGGAAAAGGTAAACGGACATACCTACTTCTTACACGATGGCCGTGCCCGCAATCTTGTTGAAGCCATAATGTGGCATGGGGGAGAGGGAGAAGCATCGAAAAATCTCTTTAAGAACATGAGCAAGGATGACCGTGATGCCCTGATTGCATTTTTAAATTCACTTTAGAACTAATAAGCTTTATATAAAAAGTAATTATGAAGAAATTTTTATATGTTGCCATGCTGGCTGTTTTGCCTTTGACCGCTATGGCGCAACATGAGGAAGATACGGAGAATGGTGTAGTGTCATTGGCCGGAAGAGAAGGTTTTACCATTGAAACAAAGAAAGGTGACTTTGTTTTCAAGCCTTATCTGTTGGTACAAACGAGTGCTAATTTCAATTGGTATGATGATGAAGGCTTGGATAAGGCTTATAACCAAGATAATATTGCCAATTCGGGTTTTTCCATTCCTTATGCCGTACTTGGCTTTACTGGCAAGGCTTTTGGAAAAGTAGCTTTCAATCTGTCCATCAATGCTGCTGCAAGTGGAGGAGCGCTGTTACAGCAGGCGTGGTTTGATGTACAGCTGAAAAAACAATTTGCGATTCGTGTCGGAAAGTTCAAGACTCCATTCTCGCATGCCTATCTGACAACTCTTGGCGAAACACTGCTTCCCCAGTTGCCGGTTTCTCTGACGTCTTCTGTAATTTTGCCTTATTCGTTGAATGCCGTGACGCCTAATATCGGTACGGGATTTGACCTGGGTGTTGAAATTCACGGTCTGGTGGCAGATAAGTTCGGTTATGAAGTCGGCTTGTTCAATGGAACCGGAGCTTCCGTGAATACAGCTTCAAAGACGATGAGTGATGACTGGCATATCCCTTCATTGCTGTATGCCGGACGTCTGACTTATATGCCCAAGGGGGTGATGCCTTCCACACAAGGTAATCCTAACCGTTTGAACGAGGATAAGATATTATTCGGTCTTTCGGGTTCTATCAATGTGGAGAGTGAAAATGAGAGTACCAATGATACCCGTGTGGGGTTGGAATTTGCCATGTTGAAGAACAAGCTCTATCTGGCGGCTGAAGCTTATTATATGAATGTAGGTTTCACCAAACGGCAAAAGATAAATGAATCGTATAGCTTTTTAGGCGGTTATGTGCAAGGTGGTTACTTTGTCGCTCCCCGCCTACAGCTTGCCGCACGCTACGATATCTTCAATCGTAACGGTACGGATGACGACGGTTTCCTGAATATGCCTGCTGTAGGTATGAACTACTTTTTCAGAGGATGCAACTTGAAATTGCAGGCAATGTATCAGTATGTAGCCCGTTGGGGACACGACACGCAGCTCGACCGTGATAATGATAATTTAGGTCTGGCCACTCACTCTGCCACGGTGATGCTTCAATATACATTCTAAATGAAGTCAGGAAAGGATTCGTCTATGAAAAAATACATTCTTTTCTTTTTTCTGCCCGTGCTTCTTATAGGTCTGCATGCATGCGATGAGGGGAGAATTTATGAGAATGCCGTTGTGGCCACGGGTGAAGGACGCACAGTGAAGATGACAGGCCGGATTAGTGGTGTGGATAAGTGGTCGGGCGACTATAGTGTGGTAGTGGCAGGATTTGATGATGAAAGCGATTATGCCATTGTTTCAAAGGTTGTTCCGGCATCCGAATCGGATAATGATGAAATCCAGTTGACAATGTCCGGCATAACGGATGAGGTGACAACTGTCGAGCTATGTGTAATCAATAAGTTGAGGAAGCGCATTGTCAGTTTGGTGGCAATGGAATGTACTGAAATCGCTGATACTATACTTATGGATGCAGGAACAGTTGATGCAAGTATGTACAATGCCATTCAACAAAAAATATTCAATGCCACTTGTACGGCTTGCCATGGTCTTAGCACCACTCCGGGTGGTGGCTTGAATCTGCTGGAAGGACATAGCCATGCTGATCTGGTCAACCGGGCTTCAACGACGGTGGACGGTAAAATGAGGGTTATGCCCGGTAATGCGTCAGAAAGTGTCTTGCATCTCATATTGGGTACGGACATCAGCTCGGATTGGCGTATAGACCATTCTCAGATGATAACCTCATCTGATATGCAGTCTTTGATTGGCAACTGGATTGACGATGGTGCACAGCAGTAATAATGATGGGCCTTACTGGTAATACCGGTACTTTTTTGAACAACAACGACTAATTGATATTTAATATGAAAAATAAACAACAACAAACTAATCAATTGGAGAATACCTTAACCGAAATCTTTAAATATGAGGTAGAAGCGGGTGTTTCAGAATATCATGTAATGATTCATGCCACCAGACCGGAAGCGACTTATGAAGAACAGCTGAATGCGGTGGTCGACACTTACTGCCAACTGCGTGAAAGTGAACTACAAGGTGCTGTTGCCATCTTTAAACGCTACTTTCTAAGTGACGCCGCCAATCAAGCAGATATGCTACTGGCGCTTTCGGCAGAATGTTCGGATTGTGCACTCTCCGTGGTAGAGCAGCCGCCGTTGAACGGTACAAAGATTGCACTGTGGGTCTATCTGCAGAAAGGTGTAGAAACACAGGTGCTTCATAACGGATTGTTCGAAGTGAGACATGGCGCCTACCGTCACCTTTGGGGAGGCGGCTCTTTCAATCGTGCTGCCAATTCGGAATACCAGACCCGTCTGCTGTTGAATGACTATGTGATGCAGCTGATGGAACAGGGCTGTAAGCTGGCTGATAATTGCATACGTACCTGGTTCTTTGTACAGAACGTGGATGTGAATTATGCCGGAGTGGTGAAGGCGCGTAATGAGGTGTTTGTTACCCAGGACTTGACGGAGAAGACTCATTATATTTCCAGTACCGGTATCGGTGGCCGTCATGCCGACCCCAAAGTGACGGTTCAGATGGATACTTATGCTGTAGATGGTTTGAAATCTGAACAAATTCACTACCTTTACGCACCGACACATCTGAATCCCACATACGAATACGGTGTGAGTTTCGAGCGAGGTACGTATGTGGATTATGGCGACCGTCGCCAGGTGTTTATTTCGGGTACTGCGAGCATCAATAATAAAGGTGAGGTGGTATGTCCCGGAGACATTCGCAAGCAGACGGAACGTATGTGGGAGAATGTGGAGGCTTTGTTGAAAGAGGCTGGCTGTACGTTTGATGATTTAGGACAGATGATTGTTTATCTGCGGGATGTTGCAGACTATACCGTGGTCAAAGGAATGTATGACGAGCGTTTTCCGGATACTCCGAGAGTGTTTGTATATGCTCCCGTATGTCGTCCGGGTTGGCTGATAGAGATGGAATGTATGGGAGTCAAGTCTTTAGAAAACAAGGAGTTTGCTCCATATTGATTTTTTACTTTTAATTGATAGCTCTTAATTGAAAAAGTTTCTCATAGCTGTTTATGGTTGTTTGCTGCTCTTACTTGCTGCAACTACGTTTGTAGAGCAGACATACAGTACGGATTTTGTAGAAAAGCATGTTTATCATACGATTTGGTTCTGTTGTTTGTGGGGAGCCCTTGCTGCGATGACTGTTGTTGTGCTTGTAAGACAGCGGTTGTGGCGGCGTCTCCCGACGTTGTTGTTGCATGGCTCCTTCCTCGTGATTTTGGCGGGAGCCATGACTACGTTTCTTTGTGGCCGAAAAGGATATGTGCATCTTACTGTCGGCAGTGAGGTGAACTGCTTTTTGGAACAAGACGGCAGGCAGGTTGTAGAGTTACCGTTCACCTTACGTCTGGACAGTTTCCGGATTGAGTACTATCCGGGTACGGATGCTCCTGCAGATTATATCAGCTATATTCACGGTGAGACGCCCGTCTCCATGAACCGTATTCTTTCACGGCAGGGGTTCCGCTTTTATCAGTCTTCCTTTGATGAGGATATGCAGGGGAGCTGGCTGACAGTGAATTATGACCCGTGGGGGATAGGGGTTACCTATAGTGGATACCTCTTGTTAGGTGTCTCCATGCTCTGGATGCTGGTCAGCCGGGGTGGAGAGTTCCGCAGGCTGCTGAGGCATCCGTTGTTGAAGAAGGGAGGAATGTTTGTTCTATTGTTGCTGTGTCTGGGAAGTGGGGTACATGCGCAGAAGAGAAGCCTTCCGGCACTGGCACGCAAGCAGGCGGATAGTCTCGCCCGTAAGCAGGTGATTTATAATGACCGTGTGGTTCCTTTCAATACCCTTGCGCGCGATTTTGTACTGAAACTGACGGGAAAACCGTCTTATGGAGGCATGACGCCGGAGCAGGTGATTGGTGGATGGCTTCTGCGTCCGGAAGTTTGGCAGAATGAGCCGATGATTTATATCAAAAACGAGGCACTCCGTCGCCTGCTTCATTTGGAGACACCCTATGCATGTCTGGCTGATTTGTTCGACGGTGAGAAGTATCGCTTGCAGAAGTTCTGGAAGGGGAAGCAAGACCATCATCAGAAAATGACTTCTCTGGAAAAGGCCATTGTAGAGGCGGATGAAAAGGTGGGACTGATTTTGATGCTCCAAAATGGTACATTGATTCGTCCTTTGCCGGAAGACGGGAGTGTGGAGCCTGTTTCCGATACTAAAATACAAGCCGAATTGCTGTATAACCGTATTCCTTTCAGTAAATTGCTGTTCATGTTCAACCTTACGGTGGGGATGCTGGCTTTCTTCCGTCTGCTGTATCGCGGCCTGCGTCGTTCGTCGGCATTGTCAGACTCTTCCGGTAGGATTGTAGCGCTCTCTTTCTCTTCGCGTTTGGCAGATACTTTTTTCCCGTTTTCTCTTTATGCGGCGTTTCTCTTTCAGCTCTTCGGGTATGGTCTGAGGTGGTACATCGGCGGGCGTATCCCGTTGGGTAATGGATACGAAACGATGCAGTTCATGGCATTGTGTGCGCTGTTCCTGGCTTGTCTGTTTCGGCGGCGCTTCCCGTTTATGGTGCCTTTCGGTTTTTTGCTGTCCGGTTTTGCCTTACTGGTGTCCTATTTGGGACAGATGAATCCCCAAATCACTCCCTTGATACCCGTGCTCGTTTCTCCGTGGCTCAGTACGCATGTGTCGTTGATAATGATGTCTTATGCTTTGTTTGCCTTTATGATGCTGAACGGCATACTGGCATTGTGTCTTCGCCGTTCAGCCCGGATGTTGATGCTGCTCAGCCGATTGCTGCTTTATCCCGCCGTTTTCTTTTTGGGAGCCGGCATTTTTCTGGGTGCGGTTTGGGCCAATGCTTCTTGGGGGCGTTATTGGGCTTGGGACCCGAAGGAAGTATGGGCGCTGATTACCTTTATGGTTTATGGAGCGGCGTTCCATGCGCGCAGCCTGCGCATTTTCCGCAGTCCGTTATTCTTCCATATCTATATGGTTGCCGCCTTTCTGACAGTCCTGATGACCTATTTCGGGGTGAACTACATCCTTGGAGGAATGCACAGCTATGCCAATGCCTGATTTGTGGGTGGTTCTACCTATTTATGATGACTGACTTGTTTTATTATACCTAATTTAAGTGATTGCGTACTGTCTGCCGATGCCTTATCTTTGCAACATCAGATTTGAATGAATTAGTTAGTCATAATTACGTAACCACTTTTATGAAGATAAAAGGATCCCCGCTTCCCGATGTGATATCGTGAAGCGGGGATTTGTGTATGGCGTGACGGATACTGTGGGTAAGGTTGGATAAGGATACTTGTGGGGCATAAAGAGTCATAGGATGGGGAGGGATGACATAGGGGATGAGCTTTGTCTTCAGGCACAAGATAAACCTTAATCAATAGGCAGAGGGCTTTTCCCGTATGGAGGAGCATACTTTTGCAAGGGATTCATCCGGTTTTTCCCTATAGGCCGCAGCGGGTAGGGAAACGGTTGCCGGAAGAATCTTATAGAGAGTCCTTGATGTCGCTCAATTCTACCAGCTTGTTGACAATAGCGTAGATGGTGAGCCCTGCCGGAGAATGTATCTGCAGTTTGCGTGCAATGTTACGGCGATGGGTAATGACAGTATGGATGGAGAGGTAGAGTTTGTCGGCGATGGCTTTGTTGGTCATGCCCTTCACAACGCAGGTGATGATTTCCTTTTCGCGCTGGCTCAGGGTTTCTTGTTCGCTGTCTTTTTCTTCTTCCTCCTCGGTGTGTAGCAAGTGGTTGATTTTGGAGGCGATGACATCTACGTCATCGCACATGGCGAAGTTCTCGTCATATTCCTTCAATATGTTGTTGTCGATGACGGAGCATACCATAGCAATGTACTTGATACCGGATTTTCCGTGTTCTGCCTTGAAGGCGGGCAGGTCGAACCAGCCACCGAAAGTGGGGTTGATGATGATAATGTCTGCCGGATGCATGTGAATGTAGTTTTGCAGCGATTCCGGAGAAGAAACTTCAATAGGGTGTGCATTCAAGTTGGGAATACGCTTCAAAACAGCCGTCAGACCACTCCGGATGATGACCGAAGTTTCTGCAATGACAATCTTCAAAGAAGTATTATTGTTCATTTTTCAGTTTCCTTTCTATTTGCGCTACGGCGGGAACAAACATATAATCTTCTACCTGGCAGTGGGTGGCAAGGTCTTGTTCGCAGTTGAATATATCGAACAAGACCGCATTCAGGAGATTGTTGTTCTCCTTTTCCGGGTAGTATTTGATGATGATGTTCTTCAGCTCTTTCAGTTTGGTATCTATCTGATTATGTTTGCTGGCAAAAGTGGCGATGTTGTATTCGTCCGATAGGTTGCCTTGGAGTAATTGCTCTACATAGGTGAATACGGCCTGGTTTTCATATTCCATGTGGCGGCGTACTTCCTTGGCATATTCATCGAAGAACTTCAGGATGAGGTAGGCTACATCGTTTGTACTGGAACAATCGATGGCTTCGATGAGTTTGCGGCGGATGGCCGGCAGGTTGAAGTCGAGGAAATATGTGTGGGCACGCTTCAGATAATCCATAAGGGCGGGAATGGAAAAATCACTTTCATTGCCGCTGTAAGAGTATTGTTCTTCGCTGATAAAGTTGGCTACGGCGAGGAATGTAGGGCAATCGACGCCTTGTGCTTCGCAGACGTCCTTCACGCTCTTGTCTCCGAATCCTAATGACAGTCCGAAGCGGCTCATCACCATTAATAAGGAGTAATTGTCACAGATGAGGTCGCTCATCTTGTCCGTGGAGCGGTACTTATGTTGCTCATTCATTGTATGTTATTGTTTTTAATTCTCTGATTCGTGCGCAAAGTAACGGCTTTTATCCGAGAACTGCAATCACTATTAGTAGGTATTTTGCTTGTCGGGAGACGGTTGGAGACTGGTGTTTGCCGAATAAACTAAAAGCTTTAGTTTTATTTAACGAGAGAAATTAGTTTTTGAACTAAATAATTTAGTTATTTGCAGAAAACAAAGAATGTTATGAAAGGATTGACTGCAAAAGAAGAAGAAATCATGGGCTTTTTCTGGGAAAAGGGACCCTTGTTTGTGAAGGAAATGCTGGCATTCTATGAAGAGCCGAAACCACATTTCAATACTTTGTCCACCATTGTGAGAGGATTGGAGGATAAGGGATTCCTGAACCATCATACGTACGGCAACACGTATCAGTATTATGCGGTGGTCAGCGAGGAGGATTTTCGCAAGCGGACACTGAAGAACGTTATCAGCAAATATTTCAATAATTCCTATCTCAGCGCAGTGTCGTCTCTGGTGAAGGAAGAGGATATATCCCTGGAAGAACTGAAGCAGTTGATACAAGACGTGGAAAAGGGAAGGGACTGAGATTGTTGAGACTCTAATAACTCTGGCTTATGAAAAACATCGGATTGGTTTGTTTGCTGCTGGTAAGTATTTGCTGCGGATTGCAGGCAAAGAAAATCGTAAAGGTACCCTATTTCATGGCATGCAATACGCGTAGCATTGAAGTGGAGCAAGTGACGCTTGGAAAAGATACGACCTGGCTGGCGGTGAGGCTTTATGGCATGCAGGGCGATAGGGTCAGGATTGATTCGACAGCTGTGTTGCGGGCATCCGGAAAGGATTACGGATATTTGGGAAATACCGGTTTTGCCAGGGATGAATGGACGCATATTCCCGCTTCCGGTGAAATGACTGCTGTTTTGAAGTTTAGTCCGCTTCCGATGGATACTGAGAGCTTTGATTTTGTAGAGACACCGGACAGTGATGAAGGATGGGTAATTTATGGTATACAGCTCAACGGAGAGAAACCTCGGGTGGATATTCCCGAACGTTTGCGGAATAAGAAACCGGATGAGGTTTTGCCATTGCCCGGACCGGAATTGAATATGGGAAAGACTGTCATAAAGGGGCAGATATTGGGGTATAAACCGGAGTATGGAGTGACGTTACGCTACTATGACTCGCCTTGGTTCTTCATGTATTTCACCGGTAAGGACTTGAAGATAGCGGAGGATGGCACGTTCCGTTATGAGACAGAGGTGCTGTTGCCGAGCGGTGCTACGCTGTGGATATCCCGTTCGAAAATAGAATTGTTTCTCGTTCCGGGTGGAGAACTGGATGTCACAATCAATCTGCCTGAAATATTCTATTCGCAAAGCCGTCTTTTAAGCCGGAAAAGGGATGGTGTAACGGACAACTGTGTTTGGTTTGAAGGAGACTATGCCGGTCTGAATACCGAGTTGCTGCGGTTCGGTGAAATGAAAAGCTTATCGGGAGCTGATGATTTTTATGCAGATATTTGTGGGATGACTCCGCAGGCATATAAAAAGTATCTGTTCAGGCATTATGAAGATATGCAAAAGAAACTTGTAAAAAACAAGGATATGAGCCAGGCTTGCCGTACTTATATTCGGGCAAATCTGGATATGAATCTGTTCAGCCTTATCTATAATTACAAGAGTAACCTTAGTTATGCCCCGATGCTTTCGGGCAGGAAGGGGGTGAAAAGGGCGGACATGACGGTGGACAGTACCTCATACTTCAAGGAAATACTGCAACTGGATATTCTGCATACCCCCGAACAGAAATATTACAATTATTATACGGACTTTGTGAAGACCGCTACCGGAAATTTCCGGGATAAGTTTGTGCAAGACCCTCTTTGGCCGGACATGCTTCTTGCCGGGCGTGCTTCCCGTAATCTGAGCAAGTACATGCCTTTGACTGAGGAAGAGCGTCGGACGGTGGACAGCATCGCTTCTCCCGACCTCAGGCAATTGTTCCTGATGAGAAACGGGAGGATTGAAGCCGAACTGAAATCAGAGTTGGAAGCTACTAAGGGAAAGACCGGATATAAGATTGTTGAGGTGGAAAAGGAGGTAGCGGCAGACAGTTTGTTGCAGGTCATTACTCGTCCTTATCGTGGCAAGATGGTACTGGTGGATATGTGGAACACCTGGTGTGGTCCTTGTATGCGGGCCATGAAAAGCCTGAAACCGTTGAAAGAGGAGCTGAAAGAGGTGGTTTATCTATATATTGTCGACGAAACATCTCCTGAAGGAAAATGGAAAGTAATGATACCGGATATACCCGGTATTCACTGTCGCATTAGCAATGAGCAAAGTACGGCATTGGCAAAGCTGTACGAATATCCGGGTATCCCGACCTATTTCGTCGTGAACCGTGAAGGAGATATTTCCTACAAAGCAACCGGATTTCCCGGAGTGGAGATGCTACGGAATGAACTGACCAAGTAACTGTAAATAGTAAATCGTAAATCCCTAAATAGTAAATAATTCCATGGGTCTGTTTTTTGTTTATATACTCAAATCTTCTGTTTGCCTGGCGATATTCTATTTGTTTTATCGCTTGTTGCTGGCACGCGAGACGTTTCATCGTTTCAACCGTTTTTCATTGTTGGGCATTTTGCTGTTGTCCTGCCTATTGCCTTTGGTAGAGGTAAGTGTGAAGCAGGAGACGGAAGTGCACCAGACGATGCTGACATTGGAGCAGTTGCTGATGATGGCAGATGCAGTGAATGCCACTGAGGCCGGAGCAAGGGCTGAAACGGCAACAGTCACCTGGATACAAGTGGCGCTGCTTGTCTATCTGGCAGGAATCGTTTTCTTTGCCTTCCGCAACGTATATTCGTTGGTACGGTTACTGATGTTGCTGAAATCGGGTAAAAAAGAGGATATCGGCAGCTACTTACCGGGCAGGAAAGAGCGCGTTACTTTGATTGTACACAACTGTGACATCGCTCCGTTCAGTTGGATGGGATATATTGTCATTTCACGGAAAGACTTGGAGGAGAACGGACGGGAAATCCTTATCCACGAGCTTGCCCATATCCATAACCGCCATTCCTGGGACTTGCTGGTGGCTGATGTCTGCATTTTCTTTCAGTGGTTCAATCCGGCATCATGGCTCCTGAAGCAGGAATTGCAGAATATCCATGAGTTTGAAGCGGATGAAACGGTGATAAAGGAGGGTGTGGATGCAAAACAGTATCAACTATTATTAATAAAAAAAGCTGTCGGCACAAGGCTCTACTCTATGGCCAACAGCTTTAATCACAGTAAACTTAAAAAACGTATCACTATGATGTTAAAAGAAAAATCAAGCCCGTGGGCACGTTTGAAGTATCTTTATGTACTTCCGGTAGCTGCCATTGCAGTGACAGCTTTTGCCCGTCCCGAAGTCTCCGATAAAGTGGAGAAGATTTCAAGCGTCAAAGTTAACGATTTGGCTGCAATTGTAGAAACAAAAGTGGCGGAAAGTGCAGGTGACACTACGAAGCCTGCCGATGTGAAGTATGTACCGGCGGAAGTCCGCAAGCAGTTGAAGGGAACTTCGGTCTTCGAGGTGGCAGAGGAGATGCCGGAATTTCCCGGCGGCGGAATGAGTGCTTTCATGGATTATATCAAGACGAATATGCGTTATCCGGCATCTGCCAAAGAGAACGGTACGCAGGGACGGGTCACTGTCCAGTTTGTGGTGGATGAAGATGGAAGCATCAAGGACTCCAAGGTGCTCCGTTCTGTGGATAAGGATATGGATGCCGAGGCGCTGCGATTGATAAACACTATGCCGAAGTGGAAGCCGGGGAGACAGAAGGGGCAGCCGGTGGCTGTGAAATTTACGGTGCCGGTGATGTTCAGGCTGGACGACGACAAACTTGAAAAAACTTCTTCTGCCAATGGTATTACAGTTGAAGGATATGCAGGTAATGGGAAAGAGCCATTGTATATTGTGGATGGAAAAGAGGTGACGCCATCTGTCATGAGTGCATTGAATCCTGATAAGATAGAACGTGTAACGGTTTTGAAAGATAAATCTGCCACGGATTTATATGGAGAAGAGGGACAGAATGGCGTTGTTCTGATAACCCTGAAACAAGGAACTCCGGGTATGGTTATCCGCCGGGGTAATGAGGTGGCAGAGAATGCTAAAGTACAGCATAAGAGTAGTCTTGATTTAATAAAGACTGTCTATATTGATGGAGAAAAGGTTGACTTGGGTACTAAAACTATCGATGATTTAATACCTGCCGAGAATATTGAGGGCATTGAGGTGAAGAAAGAGGCAGGTGGAAAAGGTGAGATTTACATCACTACTAAAAAAACTAAAGCTGTAGAAAAGACCATTGCCAAAGGCAATATGAAAGTGGAAGGCAAAGTGGTGGATGAGCAGGGTGAGCCTGTTATCGGTGCGGCTGTTCTGATAGAAGGTACCACTACGGGAAGCGTTACCGATGTCAATGGCAATTTTGTCCTTTCTGTACCTTCTAAGGATGCTGTATTGGTTGTTTCGTATATAGGCATGGCTACCGGCAAAGTGAAGGTGCAGCCCAAGCTTACGATTACGCTGAAAAGTGAATAGTCTCTAACAACTATGATAAGGAAAATTCTCTCTTTGTTTCTGATTCTGGTAGCTGTGGGGGCAGGGCTTTGCTCTGCCCAGACAGCCGGTAAGAAATATTATTTGGTGGGCGGGCTTTTCTTCGAAGGCATGCCGCCTGGTGTGGGTTCGGACAACGTGGCGGCTTTCATAATACATGAGGACGGCGCGAGACACGAGGTTACGGAACTCCGCTTGCGCAAGGGCATTGTGCTGTCTGAGGAGGTGAGAGAATATGCTACTCCTGCCGACGAGGTGCCTGGTGCGGAAGCTTTCTTGATGAGTTACCGTGGAGGAACGGGGAAGAAGTTGCCGATAGGCGGTGCCGTACAGACTTTGAAGAAGGAAGAATGGATAGGAAAGGCTTTTCCGGAATTCAAAGTGAAAGACACAGAAGGACAGGAATGGAGCAAGGCCGATGTGACGGGACGTCCTATGGTCTTGAACTTCTGGTATACCGGCTGTGGTCCTTGTATCCGTGAAATGTCGGAGCTGAACAAATGGATAGAAGTCTATCCTGATGTAACCTATCTTGCTACGACTTTTGACAGTGCTGTACAAATAAAGAAAATTGTAGAGAGCCGTCCTTTCCTCTTTACCCAGATAGCCGATGATTTGTTTTTCTTCGAGACCTTTCATGTGAGTGGTATGCCGGTCACTATACTGGTGGATAAGAAAGGCATTATCCGTCATATAGAACAAGGTACTGGAACTGCGAAACTTCGGTATATGCAGGATAAGTTGCAGAAACTTGTCAGCGAATAATTCTTTCCTGATGAATAGGGGATAAGGATTTCAGAGGATTTCTTTTGCCCTTTCACAGATTATCATACCTTTGCGAATATAAATCTAAGGAAGGCAAGGTTATGATAAAACATCTTTTTTTAATATGGGGACTGCTTGCGGCACTCACTGCTGAGCCGGTTCTGGCTTGTACATCTGCCGTCGTTTCTGGAAAGGTTACTCCTGACGGCCGTCCGTTGCTATGGAAAAACCGTGATACGGACTATCTGCGAAATCATGTTGCTTATATAAAAGGGGAGAAGTATAACTTCATTGCCGATGTGAATAGTGCTAACTTTCCTGCCTTGAAAGAGGCATGGATGGGTACAAACTCCGTTGGTTTTGCCTTGATGAACACCCAATCCTACAATCTGGTGGAAGTGAAAGATGGGGAAGAACGGGGGGCAGCCAACGGGAGGATTATCTACCGTGCCTTGGAGGTTTGTGCCACGGTGGAGGATTTCTGCCATTTCCTCGATACCATTTCCAAGCCCAGCTTGATAGAGGCCAATTTTGGCGTAATCGACGCTCAAGGCGCTGCCGCCATGTTTGAGGTGGATTATTATAAATATACGATGTATGATGCCAATAATCCCAAAGATGCTCCTTACGGCTACATTGCCCGTACCAACTTCTCTTTTGCCGGTGAAGTGAATCGGGGGGCGGGTTATGTGCGCTATATGGAGGCAGACCGGGTACTGATGAGAGCTTCTGCAATGGGGGGAATTACGCCGCAGGGTATCTTCAATGATCTTTCACGTTCGTTTCGCAATGGCATGCTCGATATTGATTTGAAGAGCGGGAAGTTTAATCGCCCGCAAGGTTCCGGTTGGTTTGTCGACCAGGATTTTATTCCCCGTAACAGCACTTCTTGTTCCATTGTGGTGCAGGGCGTAAAACCGGGTGAGAAGGCGGAACTTACTACGATGTGGACAATGCTGGGATATCCTCCTACGGGTATTGCCGTGCCGCTTTGGGTGAAGGATGCGGATAGACTTCTGCCTCCGATGGTATGTTGGGACAAGGCGTGTGCCGCCGCTCCGCTCAGTGATTGGTCACTCCGGCTTTCCAACAATGTCTTTTGTTACAATCAGGGGATGGGAACCAATCGTTATCTGAATTGGGAAAAACTGTACAATATGGAGAATAATGGCTATATGCAGCAGCTTGTTACGGTAGAGGCAGAGGTGTTTCGCCGTACATGCCTATTGTTGGACAGCTGGAGACAGCAAGGAAGCATTGATTCTCAAGAAATGCAGAAGCTTTATCAAGATGTGGAAGCACTTGTCCGAAAGGCTTATACGCCTTTGATGGAACAATGACAGTATTCCAGTATTTCCCCTTCCTGCTCCGGGTGGAACCAGTGGATTTCCTCGTCTCGTTTGAACCAGGTCATTTGCTTACGGGAATAGATGCGTGAGTTCTGCTTTATCTTTTCGATGGCAAAGGGTAATGTCCATTCACCATCCAGGTACTTGAATATTTCTTTGTAGCCTACTGTATTTAGGGAATTTAGACTTTTATGCGGGTAGACCATGCGCGCTTCTTCCACTAAACCCTCTTCCACCATTTGGTCCACCCGGCAGTTGATGCGTTCATAAAGCTCTTCCCGGTTACGTGTTAATCCTATTTTGATGATACGGAAGGGGCGTTCTTTCTTTTGTTGAGTGCGGAAGGAAGTGTAGGCCTTTCCCGTCATGTAGCAGATTTCCAAAGCATGGACTACGCGTTTGGGATTCTTCAAATCTACTATTTTGTAATATTCCGGATCCAACAGCTTAAGTTCCGCACAAAGTCTTTCCAGACCTTCTGTTTCGTATTTGTGCAGCATGAGCTGGCGTGTATCGGCATCTACGGTCGGAATGTCGTCAATTCCTTTACAGACTGCATCTACATACATCATTGAGCCTCCGGTCAGCAGTACGGTGTTATGCTTTGTAAACAGGTCTTCCAGCAGCTTCATCACTTCCGCTTCGTATTGGGCGGCACTGTAATAGTCTGTCAGCTTCAGGGTACCGACGAAGTGATGCTGTACCCGTTGCAGTTGCTCCGGTGTAGGGGCAGCCGTGCCTATCTTTAAATCTGCATAGAGTTGTCTCGAATCGGCCGAGACGATACAAGTATGGAAATGTTCTGCCAATCGGAGGCTGAGCTCTGTTTTGCCTACTCCGGTGGGACCGATAAGTACGATTAGGGTGTGCATGCGGGTAAAAAAATAGGCACGGATTACGCGGATTACACGGAATATTCAATAACAACCGTGTGTTTCCGTGTAATCCGTGCCTAAAAGAAATCTGTATGGTATGTCTGTTTAATATTTCTCTTCTTCAAAGGAGTTTCCGGCTTCGTCCAAACCGCCGAAACCCTCTTTGTCGAAATCTTCCATATCGAAGTCCTGGTCGCCGTAAAAGTTTTCGTCCAAATCAAGGGAACCGCCAGCAGCTGCCATCTCTTCAAAATCAATGGTCTGCTTGGGAGCTTCACCTGCTTTCTTGGTGCATTTGGCTCCTTTCATTTCCTTTCCGGTAATGATTTCAGAAAGCTCGATGAAGAAGCAGCGCTCAGTCATATAATCGAATACATAGAGAAGTTTCTGCTTCTCGTCTTCAACCAGTTCGCTCAGCTGGGTCTCTTTCATCACCCAACTGTCCATTTCCGGATTGTCATCCATTTCTTCCAGCGTAATTTCTTTCTCTTTCTCCCAGTCATCATCGCAAATGAAGAAAGACGTCATTTGGTCGTTAGTGTAGCCTGCCGACTTTAGAATCGCTTCATGGAAGTCATAAAAGGTAGCTTCCGGGTCTATCTGTATTTCTCTGACAAAATCGTCCACCTCATCAGAGATGATTGTAAATCTGTAGATCATGATGATTTATAATTTATGATTTCTGACTTTGTGTAAATCATACGTTTTTCATTTTCCTGCGGGGATAATGCCGCGGGCTGATTCACGTATAAAGTTTACGATATAGCTTATTTCCGGTGTCATTTCCATTTCATCCTCGATTTTCTTCAAGGCATCCGTATTGTTCAGACCGCCTTGATAGATAATACGATAGGCATCATGGATTTTCTCAATGGTCTCGTTGGAGAAGCCACGGCGGCGTAACCCTACCACATTGATTCCCGCATAGCAGATAGGCTCGCGTCCGGCAATGATGTACGGTGGGATGTCCTTGCTGAAACGGCAGCCGCCTTGTATCATTCCATAACCGCCCACATGGCAGAATTGGTGCATCAGTACATTGGCGCTGATGATGGAATAATCGTCGATGACAATTTCACCCGCCATTTTTGTAGAGTTGCCAATGATACAGCTGTTGCCTATCAGAGCATCGTGGGCCACGTGTACACTTTCCATCAGGAGATTGTTGTTACCGACGATGGTTCTGCCTTTGGCAGCTGTACCGCGGTTGACAGTTACGTTTTCACGTATGATATTGTTGTCTCCGATTTCAGCAGTGCTTTCCTCCCCTCTGAACTTTAAATCCTGGGGAATAGCACCGATAACGGCTCCCGGGAAAATGGTGTTTCCATTGCCGATGCGTGCACCGTACAGAATGTTGACATTTGCCATAATCTTGTTGTTATCACCGATTACCACATTCTTGTCAATGAAAACAAAAGGAGCAATCTCTACGTTTTCCCCGATTTTGGCTTCGGGATGAATATACGCTAAGGGACTTATCATATTATTTACGATTTAGCTATTTACGATTTACGATTGAGAATACTTGCGATTTACTGTATATACGATTTTATCCGAATGTGATAATTCTCACGAATAATTTGAATCGTAAATCGTAAATAGTCTAATCGTAAATTTTATTATTTGTTCTTAACTATTTGCGCCATAAACTCTGCTTCGCAGACAACTTTTTCGCCTACAAACACATAGCCTTTCATGGTAGAGATGCCGCGGCGTATGGGGGCCATCAGCTCTACACGGAAGATGAGGGTATCTCCAGGTACCACTTTCTGGCGGAATTTCACACCGTCAATCTTCATGAAGTAGGTGGAGTAACGTTCCGGTTCATCCACTGAATTCAGAACAAGCAAACCTCCCGTCTGTGCCATTGCCTCTATCTGCAACACACCGGGCATTACGGGTTCCTGCGGGAAGTGTCCCTGAAAGAAAGGTTCGTTGGAAGTTACGTTCTTGACACCTACAATGTAGTTGGCACCTATTTCTATGACTTTGTCCACCAATTGCATCGGGTAACGGTGAGGCAGAAGTTCGCGGATGCGGTTTACATCCATAATCGGTTCGCGGTTGCAGTCGTAGGTAGGGGCTTGTATTTCGTGCAAACGGATTTCCTTGCGCATCTGGCGGGCGAACTTATTGTTGATAGTGTGTCCCGGGCGGGTAGCGATGATACGGCCCTTGATGGGCTTGCCTATCAAGGCCAGGTCACCGATGACATCAAGTAACTTGTGGCGGGCGCATTCATTGGGCCACACCAAAGGTTTGTGGTTGATATATCCCAATTGTTTGGCGTCCATATGAGGAACACCCATCACGTCGGCCAGCTTGTCATAGTTCTCCTGGGACATTTCGCGTTCGTAAATAACAATCGCATTGTCAAGGTCGCCGCCCTTGATAAGACCGGCTTGCAGCAACGGCTCAATTTCGCGTACAAACACGAAAGTACGGCTTGCGGCGATTTCATCCTTGAACTTCGTCATGTCCTCCAGCGTTGCAAACTGGTTGGGGAGGATGTTGGAATCGTATGATACCAATACATTCAAGCTGAAGTTCTCGTCCGGCAACACGATGATGGAAGAGCCGGTTGTTTCGTCACGGAATTCAATTTTGGACTTGATGATATAGAAATCTTTTACGGCATTTTGTTCTACAGTGCCTACGCGCTCTATTTCGTTGACATAATATTGGGCGCTTCCGTCCAGAATGGGAAATTCCGGTCCGTTTACCTGTATCAAGCAGTTATCGATACCCAATGCATAGAGGGCTGCCATACCATGCTCCACTGTGCTCACCTTTACTCCGTTTTTGGAGATTACAGTTCCACGGGTAGTTTCGGATACGTTGTCTGCAACGGCATCGAAGGTAGGCTGTCCTTCCAAGTCGATACGTTGGATTTTGTATCCATGGTTATCCGGAGCAGGATTGAAAGTAACGGTTAGGTCAAGTCCCGTATGAAGACCTTTTCCACTAAGCGAAAAGCTATCTTTTAGAGTCTTTTGTTTTAACATTGGTTACTTATTTAATAGTTGTTTAAGTTCATTCAATTCTTTGCGGAGCTGGCGCAGTTCCACTTGCATTTCCGGCAAACTTCTTTGTGCGATGGATGCCTTGAAATATTGTTTCAGCTCCATAGGAGGGGTACCGATAAGTTGGCTACCGTCCTTTATGCTACTGGGAACACCAGACTGTGCGCCAAGGTTCACTTTGTTGCCAATATGAATATGACCTGCAATGCCTACCTGCCCGCCGAACATGCACCATTCTCCTATCTTGGTAGAACCTGCTACACCTACTTGCGCCGCCATTACGGTGTGGGAGCCTATTTCATCATTGTGTGCCACCTGAATCAAATTATCCAGTTTCACACCGCTATGTACGATGGTGGCTCCCATAGTAGCACGGTCCACACACGTGTTGGCACCGATTTCCACATGGTCTTCCAGGATAGTGATACCTATTTGCGGTATTTTTTCATAGCCCTCGGAAGTGGGGGCGAAGCCGAAACCGTCTGCACCGATAACGCAACCGGAGTGCAGGATGCAGTGGTTTCCTACCCGGCAATCGTGGTAGATGGTGGAGTTAGCGTAAATAATACAGTCATTGCCCACTTTGGCACCGCTGCCAATCGTGACGTGCGGATGAATGACCGTATTGTCTCCCACCTCTGCGTATTCGCCAATGCAGGCAAAAGGCGCAATGTAAACATCCTTGCCAATTTTAGCTGTCTCGGCAACAAAGGCCAGAGAGTCAATTCCCACCCGCTTTGGCTTGCTTTGCTCATAAAGATTTAGCAATTTAGCAAGACTTTCATACGCATTGTCCACTTTAATCAGGGTGGCTTTCACTTCTTGTTCCGGAACAAAGTCCTTGTTTACCAGAACAATGCTTGATTGGGTTTCGTATATGTAGGGGGTATATTTGGGGTTGGATAGAAAGGAGATGGCTCCCGGTATTCCCTCTTCGATTTTCGCAAAGGTGTGAACGGTAGCATTCTCGTCTCCAACAATTTCTCCTTGGATAAATGTTGCAATTTGTTTAGCAGAGAACTCCATGTCTTATTCTTGTTAGATGGTTTCAAAACGCAAATAACGGACTTTTTTTTTATATTTCCTTGTCCTGAGGTGAATATTTTATACTTATCTATGCAAACGTTGGTAGCATAAGTAGTACTTTTTTACTTTCTTGGACAGAAGAGAGATATTGAGCATATCCGATGCTTCGGCAATATTCTTGATGCTGCCGTCGTTGTAGAGGATGTCAATACTGTCATCTGCCTCGTCGTACATATTCTTCTCGATGCTGGGGGTAGAGATGAAATATCTCGCTTCGGAGAGAGGGATGTTCAGTTGTTCACTGATTTGCAAAGTTAGTTCTTTTTTCCGTTCCTCACTAATAGGTTCGGTAGAAATCTCGACTTTGAAGATGTTTCGGTTAATCATGCCGGCGCTCAGGGTGGACAAAACCTTGTCCGAATGGCGGCTCCATACCTTGAGGGCAGTCCAGATGTCATTATCGTCCAACTGAATGAAATTCTCCAAACATTCGGGATTGTTGTAGAATGCCTCCCGGCTGATGTCGTTGTATAGAAAGAATTTCAAGGCGGGTGAGGCAAAGAGGTCTATGCCGCGGCTTGCCAGTTCCTTGGCGCGGAGCAGGGTGCTAATCAGCATTTTCTCGTAGGCAACGGAGGTTTTGTGCAGATAGACTTGCCAGTACATCAGGCGGCGGGCGGTGAGGAAGTTCTCAATAGAATAGATGCCTTTGGACTCTACTACCAGGTGGTCATCCTTTACATCCAGCATCTTGATAATGCGGGCGGAGCCAATGTTGCCTTCGGTCACTCCGGTATAGAAGCTGTCGCGGCGCAGGTAGTCCAGGCGGTCCATATCCAGTTGCCCGCTTACCAGTTGGTGCAGGAAGCGCTTGGGGTATTCATCCTTGAAAATTTGAATGGCGAGTGTCAACTGTCCGTTCATTTCCTTGTTGATACGTTCCATCAGCATCAAGGAGATGTCTTCGTGGGAGACGCCCTGCACGATGGTATTTTCCAGTACGTGGGAGAAGGGGCCGTGGCCGATGTCGTGCATCAGGATAGCGGCTTCCACAGCTTCGGCTTCGCTGTCGAAGATAAAGTTTCCTTTGGTGGCAAGTTGCTGGATGGCCTCACTCATCAGGTAGAAGGCTCCCAAAGAGTGTTGGAACCGTGTATGCTGCGCACCGGGATATACGACAGAGGACAACCCCAGTTGCTTGATACGGTTTAGACGTTGCAAAAGAGGATGTCGTACAACATCGTACAACAACCCCTTTGGTATGTTGATGAACCCGAAGACAGGGTCGTTGATAATCTTTCTTTCGAACATTAAGCGTTAGTCGTTAATCACTTTTTTCAACTCTTCCGCCATCTGTGCCTGCACTTTTTGGGCTGCTTTTCGGCTGGCGGCGGCGAAGTTCTCTGTCTTGTCCACGTAGATGATGCCACGGCTGGAGTTGACAATCAGGCCGCAAGTCTTGTTCATGCCATACTTGCAGACTTCTTCCAGGGAGCCGCCTTGTGCGCCTACGCCGGGAACCAATAGGAAGTGTTCGGGAACAATCTTGCGGATATCTTCGAAGGCGCGGCCTTGTGTGGCGCCTACTACGTACATCATCTGTTCGTCACTGGCCCACTCCTGGGATTTGCGGAGCACTTTTTCGAAGAGGCGTTCGCCGTTGGTGTCTTCCGTCAGCTGGAAGTCGTGCGAGCCTTTGTTGCTGGTCAACGCAAGCAGGATTACCCATTTGCCTTCGTACGTAAGGAACGGGGTCACACTGTCTTCGCCCATGTAGGGAGCTACGGTTACGGAATCTATATCCAGCTCTTCGAAGAAGGTACGGGCATACATGGCAGAGGTGTTCCCGATGTCACCGCGTTTGGCGTCGGCGATGATGAATTGGTCGGGATAGTTCTGCTTGATGTAGTTTACGGTTTTCTCGAAAGCTATCCAGCCTTTCACGCCCATGCTCTCATAAAATGCCAGATTGGGCTTGTAGGCGATGCAGAGGTCGGCAGTAGCGTCGATGATGGCTTTGTTGAAAGCGAATATAGGGTCTTCCTCTTTCAGAAGATGTTCGGGTATTTTCTTGATGTCGGTGTCAAGACCTACGCAAAGGAATGACTTCTTGCGCTTGATGTTCTCGAATAATTGCTGTTTGTTCATATTATTTTTTAGTTACGGGTTACTTATCACTGCCTTACAGTTCGCTCTCTTTCAGTCTTTCTGCATTTTCCGCCACAATCAGGTGGTCGATGCAGTCTTGGATGTCTCCGTCCATGAAGGCGGCGAGATTGTAGATGGTGTAGTTGATGCGGTGGTCCGTGATGCGTCCTTGCGGATAGTTGTAGGTGCGTATCTTGGCGGAGCGGTCGCCAGTGCTGACCATCGTCTTACGCTTGGAGGCGATGTCGTCGATGTACTTCTGGTGTTCCTTGTCGTAGATGAAGGTACGCAAGCGCGAGAGGGCGCGTTCCTTGTTCTTGGGCTGGTCGCGCGTCTCGGTACATTCGATGAGGATTTCTTCGACTATGCCTGTGTTGGGATTCTTCCAGTTGTAGCGCAGGCGCACGCCGGATTCCACCTTGTTCACGTTCTGACCGCCGGCACCACCGCTTCGGAAGGTGTCCCACTTGATTTCACCTTCGTTGATAACTACGTCGAACTCTTCGGCTTCGGGAAGCACGGCTACGCTGGCAGCTGAGGTGTGTACCCGTCCTTGCGTTTCTGTGGCCGGTACGCGCTGCACGCGGTGCACGCCCGATTCATATTTCAGTGTGCCGTATACATTGTCGCCCGTCACGGAGCAGACAATTTCCTTGAAACCGCCGGCTGCACCTTCGTTGGCGCTGGATATCTCCATTCTCCATCCCTTGGATTCGCAGTACTTGGTGTACATGCGGAAGAGGTCGCCGGCAAAGATTGCCGCTTCGTCACCACCCGTGCCGCCACGAATTTCGAGGATGGCATTACGGCCATCCTGCGGGTCGGCGGGGACGAGCAGCAGCTTTATCTGCTCTTCCAGTTCCGGTTGGCGGGTTTGGCAGGCATCCAGCTCTTCGCGTGCCATTTCCCGCATTTCCTGGTCTGTTTCGTTGGCGATAATTTCTTTGGCTTCTTCTATGCCGCCCAGTACTTGCATGTACTCTTTGCGGGCATTCATCAGGTCGCCCAGTTCTTTATATTCTTTGGTGAGCTTGACGTAACGCTTCTGGTCCGCAATCACTGCCGGGTCTGTAATCAAGGTCGACACTTCTTCGAAGCGGGCGACAAGCCCTTCCAGCTTTTCGAGTATGGTATTGTTGTCTGCCATATATTTAATACTTGAACTCTCCGAATTCGCTCTTGATAATCAGTTCTTTCTTGTCGCTTTCTTCCACGCGGCCTACAATCTGTGCATCGATGTTGAAACTCTTCGAAATAGCAATCACCTCTTCTGCATGTTCGGGAGAGAGGTACACTTCCAGGCGATGCCCCATATTGAACACCTTGTACATTTCGCTCCAGTCCGTATCGCTCTGCTCCTTGATGGTCTTGAACAACGGTGGAACGGGGAAGAGATTGTCTTTGATGACACGGCAGTTGTCTCCCACAAAGTGCAGTACCTTGGTTTGTGCGCCGCCCGAGCAGTGTACCATACCGTGGATTTGGGGACGGAGCGCATCGAGCAGTTTCTTAACTACCGGTGCGTAGGTGCGGGTGGGGGAAAGTACCAGCTTTCCTGCATCCAGCGGACTGTCTTCGACACTGTCTGTCAGTTTTAGCTTGCCACTGTATACCAGTTCTTCGGGTACAGCCTTGTCATAGCTTTCAGGGTATTTCTCTGCCAGGTATTTGGAGAATACATCGTGGCGTGCGCTGGTCAGTCCGTTACTGCCCATACCGCCATTGTATTCTTTCTCATAAGTAGCCTTTCCGTAAGATGCCAGACCTACAATCACATCGCCCGGACGGATATTGGCATTGTCTATAACATCTGAGCGCTTCATGCGGCAGGTCACTGTCGAGTCTACGATAATGGTACGTACAAGGTCGCCCACATCGGCTGTTTCGCCACCGGTGGCATAAACGCCTACTCCCATTTCGCGGAGTTCGGCAAGCAGTTCATCCGTACCGTTGATGATGGCTGAGATTACTTCGCCGGGGATGAGCAGTTTATTACGTCCGATGGTAGAGGATACCAGAATGTTGTCTACCGCACCCACACAAAGCAGGTCGTCGATGTTCATAATCAGTGCATCTTGTGCAATGCCTTTCCACACACCCAGGTCGCCGGTTTCCTTCCAGTACATATAGGCAAGACTGGACTTGGTGCCTGCTCCATCGGCATGCATAATGTTGCAATACTCCGGGTCACCGCCCAAAATGTCGGGGATAATTTTGCAGAAAGCCTGCGGGAAAATACCTTTGTCGATATTCTTGATGGCGTTGTGCACATCTTCCTTTGATGCGCTGACGCCTCGCATCATGTATCGTTGATTACTCATGAGATAATAGGTTTGTTCAATTGAATGTGCAAAGATACATCTAATCTTCTACAACACAAAGCGAGGCACAAAGTTTCTCGCCTTTGTGCCTCGCTATAGAGTTGTGTATTTATCAGAATTGTACCTGGGGAGCTTGTTCCGCTCCTTCTGCCGCTTCGAAATAAGCTCGTTTCTCAAAACCGAAGAGACCGGCAAGGATATTCTTGGGGAAACGGCGAATGGCTGTATTGAAGTTCTTGGCTGCATTGTTGAAGTTGGTACGTGCTACGTTGATACGGTTTTCCGTACCTTCCAGCTGTGCCTGCAGTTCCAGGAAATTCTGATTTGCTTTCAAGTCCGGATAGTTTTCTGTGATGGCAAGCAATTTACCGAGGGCGGAAGTCACCGCACCTTGTGCTTTCTGATATTCAGCCAGCTTTTCCGGAGTAAGGTCTGCCGCATCCACTTTGATTTGAGTGGCTTTGCTGCGGGCTTCTACTACACCTTCCAGTGTTTCCTTCTCGTGCGTGGCATATCCTTTCACGGTATTCACCAAGTTCGGAATCAGGTCGGCACGGCGTTGGTATTGGGTTTCTACGTTCGACCATTGTCCGCTGACATTTTCGTCCATGGTTACGAGTCCGTTATAGCCGGTTACACCCCAAATGGCGAGAAGAGCTATAACAACGATAATGATAATGGTTGATTTCTTCATACTTTTCATTTTTAGGCCTCACCTCCGATTCCTCTCCGATAGAGAGAGGGGAGGAGGGGAAGGCAGTTATTAATCATTTAATTATATTCTATGTAAACGTTTTATTTTCTTCCAGTATCCTCGAAGGTGTGTCAAAACGGTTGATGGCACACAGATGACACATCCTCGGCGTTAGAACCGGGAACCGGCTCCACCGCCACCTCCCATACCGCCTCCGAAGCTACCACCGCTGAAGCCTCCTCCGCCACTTCCGCCGAAGAGACCTCCACCACCGAAGATGACCGGACCACCTCCGCCTCCTCCCCGGTAATTTTCATCGTATGACTGCTGGCGGCGCACTACTTTATGTCCGCAATTGCGGCAGGTGTAGGTCACATCTTCCGTTTTCACTCCATTGCGGCGTGAGATGAGTATGCTGCTGCTACGTTGCAATTTATGTTGTCCGCAGTTGGGGCATTTGTTGGCAGCGCGTTGGGCAAGGATGCCTATAATAGATGCCACTGCGAGGAAACCGATAAGCCCCAGTAGGATACCTCCTACGGAGAGGTCATCCTCCTCTTCCGTGTCATTCACCATAGTGCCGTCAAGACGTGAACAGACTGCCTTTACACCCGCTACCATTCCAGCATCCCAATTACCGTCTTTCAGATAGGGAATCATGTATTTGGTCTGTATACGTTTGCAGATGGCATCAGGAAGGTCCCCTTCTAAACCGTATCCCGTATAAAACTGGATGCAGCGTTGGTCGGTTACCAGCAGAATGACCAAACCGTTGTTTTTTTCTTTTTTCCCTACTCCCCATTCATTGAGCAGCTGGTGTGAGAAATCAAAACAGTCTTCTTGTCCGATGGACGGGACAACGGCAACTACCGTTTCAATGCCAGTTTGCTGCTCCAATGCATAGAGCATACGGTCTATATTGTCACATGCCTCCGTGGATAGGATTCCGGCTGGGTTGCACACATAGCGTGTCTTGTCCTGAAGGTGTACTTTAGGAATATTCTTAGTGGTGTAGACTTCTTGTGCCTGCAAGGATAAGAGCAGGCATAAGAAGAATGTTATGGAAATAAATCGTCTCATACTACCAATATTTGTTGCGGCGAAGATAGGTAAAATCACATCAATGTATGTATTTTCCTACGAATTTCTTTACATGTTCGGTGTATTCCTGCGGATAATCCTTGTAAGACATAGCATGCGTGGCACCGGGCACAATCCATAATTCTTTGGGTTCGGGCTTGGCTTCGTAGAGGGGATAGACCATCCACGTCGGCACAAAGGTGTCGGCATCGCCGTGGATGAAGAGCATCGGCAAAGTACATTTCTTTACTTGCTCCAAAGCAGAGGCTTCCAGGAAGTCCCATCCGTACTCTTGCCGGCAGAGCCAGTTTGCTGTATGCAGAAGAGGGAAGGCGGGCAGGTTGAACTGTGCTTTCAGTTCTCCGCGAAACTCGTCCCATACGCTTGTGTAGCCGCAGTCTTCTACGAAACACTTGATGAAAGGCTGTTGGTATTGACCATGCTCCACTTCGCCGGATACCATCATGGTGGTGGCGGCTCCCATGGAGATACCGTGCACTACCATCTCTGTGCTGCGGGATGCTACGCTGTCTGTATGGCGGCGCCCGAAGAGTTCGTCGGCGGTTTCGGTCCATTGCAGTACGTCAAGCCGGTCTTTCCAGCCCATCTGTGCATGGTTTCCCTCGCTCATCCCGTGCCCGTAGAGGTCGGGCAGCAAGATGTTGAAGTCCATCTCCTTGTTGTACAGATAGCCTATCATCAGCATGCGCACGGCATTATCTGTATATCCGTGTACGATGACTGCTGTTTTTGGGGTGGGGTGGGTGGCGGCAACGTAGAGTGCGTGTAGCGTCTCTCCATGGTCGTTCTCAATGTAGAAGTCCTTCAATGCTCCTACGGTCACCAAACTGTCTACCCACGGTTGCAGTTCGGGATATTGCTCGAACATGAAGTTGTAGGATTCGGCAATGTTGCGACTGCGTGTGATAAGGCCTTCGGGTTTCAGAGCATGCCCCAGCATATAGTACCCTCCGCACAGTACTACGGTGCAGAGGGCAGCCAGACCGAGAATCGAATATTTTATGGTTTTCTTCATTATTTATTCCAAATTTCCCATGCAGCAAAGGCTTGCAGCAGTAACATTTCCAGACCGTTCTTAGTGACGGCTCCTTGTGCCTGGCCTTTCTTCATGAAAAGGGTTTCGTTTGGATTATATAACAAATCATAGAGCAAATGGTTGGGAGTCAGTAGTTCGTAAGGAATATTGGGACAGAAATCCACTTTGGGATACATGCCTACTGGGGTACAGTTGACAATCACTGTGTACTCTTGCATGATTTCCGGTGTCAGTTCTTCGTATGTGAGGTATTTATCCTCTTTCTTGGCGCGTGATACGAAGGTACTTTTTATACCCAGGTTCTCCAGCCCGCGATATACGGCTTTCGATGCACCGCCGGTACCCAAAATCAGGGCTTTCTTGTGTTGTGGTTGCAAAAGTGGTTCTATGGATTGTGTAAATCCTATGATGTCGGAGTTGTAGCCAACCAGTTTCACTTTGCCTTTGGAAAGGCGGATAATCTTAATGACATTGACGGCGCCTATCTTGGCTGTGTCTTTGTCCAGTTCGTCCAGGTAGGGGATGACTTGCTCCTTGTAAGGGATAGTCACATTCAGTCCACAGAGGTTGGGATTTTCCTCGATAACTTCCATGAAATCCTCGATACGTGGAATTTCGAAATTTACATATTCTGCATCAATATTTTCTGCCTTGAATTTCTCATTGAAATATCCGATAGAAAAGGAATGTTTCAACGGGTAACCTATTAAACCGTATTTCTGCATAATATTTTAGTTATTGATTGAGCTATATTCGTTTGTTTATGGAGTACATTATTGGTCGGAAGTAGTTGAGGAGGTGATTACCGGTTCTTTGATGATAACAAAACCTCCGAATTGCAATCCGTTATCTTTTCCGTTCAAACAGAACTTTCTGTCGAATACGGGTTTATTTTTTGATTTCCAGATCAGTTTGCTAGAGAAGGTGATGACGTCTTGAGTACCATCGTTCCAGTCTATTATCACTTTTTCGTTATCGAATGTATCGTCGCCATTGAATTCTCCAAAAGTGAGAAAGTATTTGCCAGTTTCAAATTTCATTGTTTGCAGACCGTTGAAGTGTGCAAGGTAAGCTTTGGTTTGGCTTATTGGAACGTCCTTTTCATATATTTTTCCATTATAGATTGCCTTGATCCCTTGCTTGGCAATGTTGCCGGGAGTTTCAGGATTCAACAAATCATTACCTTGAGCATCTTGTACTGCGATATGCAGTTCGATAGGAGCAAAATCCCATATCATATCATCACTTCCCGAATCATCGCAAGCTGTGAAACCGGCAACGCAAAGGAGGGAAATAAATAATAAATAGAGGGTGTGTGTAGCTTTCATAAGGTCTCTTTTTTATATAAGTTTCTTCTTTTTATTTAGTTGCCACATAAAGTGTACATATCCCGAAAGTCAGCCGCTTGAAGTGCACTTCGCTGAAGCCTGCCTTGCGGATTACCTCCTGCATCACTTCTCCCTGCGGGAAGGCGCGAATACTTTCCGGTAGATAGGTGTAGGCGCTGTTGTCTTTCGAAATACATTTACCGAGCAGGGGGATGACAACTTTGGAGTAGATGGTGAACAACTGTTTCATCGGGAAGCGGTCTGGTGTGGAGAGCTCCAGTATGACGAGATGTCCGCCGGTCTTTAGTACGCGGCACATCTCGGACAGTCCCTTGTCCAGCCCTTCGAAGTTGCGGATGCCGAACGCTACGGTCACGGCGTCGAAGCTTTCGTCGGCAAACGAGAGGGAGGTGCAGTCCTCCCGGGCAAATGAAATCTTGTCCGAGAGGTGCGCCTGCTTTACTTTTTCACGTCCCACGTTCATCATGCCTTCCGAGATGTCGGTGCCAATCAGGCTATCGGGTTGCAGTTCGCGGCATGCAAGGATGGCGAAATCGCCGGTGCCGGTAGCTACGTCCATAATGCGCCGGGGGCGGAAAGGACGTAGGTACTTGATTGCTTTCCTACGCCAGCTGCGGTCAATACCCATGGATAGAGTGTGATTCAGCTTGTCGTAGGCAGGAGCGATGTTGTCGAACATTTCTTCCACTTGTTCGCTCTTCTTGCCGTCATTACCGTAGGGCTTGATGTGTTCTTGGGGATAGTCCATTTACTTTAAATATTCGGTTACATTCTTTTCAATGCGTTCGGCAATGTTGCTGGTATCTTCCTTTACAAACTTCTCGCCGGTGATGTGTTCGTACAGTTCGATGTAACGTTCGCTGATTGAAGTAACGATTTCGTCGGTCATTTCCGGTACTTGCTGTCCTTCCTTGCCTTGGAAGCCGTTGTCCATCAGCCATTCTCGTACAAACTCCTTGGAGAGTTGCTTTTGCGGTTCGCCGTTGGCAAAACGTTCTTCGTAGCCTTCGGAGTAGAAGTAGCGGCTGGAGTCGGGCGTATGGATTTCGTCCATCAGGTAAATCTTGCCGTCGTGCTTGCCGAATTCGTATTTGGTGTCTACCAGAATCAATCCGCGTTCCGCTGCAATCTCGGTACCGCGTTTGAAGAGGGCCATGGTGTATTGCTCCAATACGGCATATTCTTCGGGTGTGGCAAGACCTTGTGCCAGGATTTCTTCTTTGGAGATGTCGGCATCGTGTTCGCCAATCTCGGCTTTAGTGGTCGGGGTGATGATGGGTTCAGGGAATTTCTGGTTTTCCTTCATCCCTTCGGGCAACTTCACGCCGCAGATTTCACGTACACCGCTCTTGTAGGCACGCCATGCGCTGCCACAGAGGTAACCGCGTACAATCATTTCTACGGGGAATCCTTCACACATCACACCTACCGTCACCATCGGATCGGGTGTAGCCATTTTCCAGTTGGGGCAGATGTCGGTTGTGGCATCCAGGAATTTTGCTGCAATCTGGTTCAACATTTGTCCTTTGAAGGGAATACCTTTCGGCAATACTACGTCAAAGGCTGAGATGCGGTCGGTAGCTACCATGACCAACTTTTCACCATTGATGTTGTACACATCACGAACTTTTCCGTGGTACACGCTTTTCTGTCCGGGAAAGTTAAATTCAGTTGCTGTTAATGCTTTCATCTTTGTAATATTTACGATTTTGAGAATTTACTGTTTCTGTTCAATCTTACTATCGGCTTGTTCGGCTTTGCGTCGTTCACGTTCCGCTTTCGCTTCCTTGTCGAACTTCTCGTAGGCCTCCACAATCTGAGTTACCAACTTATGGCGTACGATGTCTTTCTTGTTCAGCTCCACGAAACTGATGCCTTTTACGCCTTTCAGAATCTTCAGTGCCTGCACCAGACCGGAAGTCTGGGAAGAAGGCAAGTCAATCTGCGTCATGTCTCCCGTGACAATCATCTTGGTGTTCATTCCCATGCGGGTGAGGAACATCTTGATTTGCTGGGTGGTCGTGTTCTGCGCTTCATCCAGAATGACGACGGCATCGTTCAGTGTGCGTCCGCGCATAAAGGCGAGGGGGGCAATCTGGATGATGTTCAGCTCCATATACTCTTTCAGCTTGGCGGCAGGTATCATGTCCTGCAGGGCGTCATAGAGTGGTTGCAGATACGGGTCTATCTTGTCCTTCATGTCGCCGGGCAGGAAACCGAGCTTTTCTCCGGCTTCTACGGCAGGGCGGCTGAGGATGATTTTCTTTATCTCCTTATTCTTTAGTGCCCGCACGGCAAGCGCGATGGCTGTATAGGTCTTTCCTGAACCGGCGGGACCGATGGCAAACAGCATGTCATTCTTGGCAAATGCCTCTACCAGCTTCAGCTGGTTCTCGCTGCGCGGGATAATCGGCTTTCCGGTTACGCTGAATACAATGACATTGCCCGATTTTTCCGCTTGCGGGGCATTGCCTTTGATGATGTCTATAATGACCTCTTCTTTCAAAGAGTTGTATTCGGCACAGTATTTCTCCAGCTTGGTAATGTTCTCCTCGAATGCACACATTTCCTCCTCATCACCCAATACTTTGATGACATTGCCGCGGGCAACGATGCGAAGCTTGGGATACAAGGCCTTTATCAGCTGCATGTTGGCGTTGTTTACGCCATAAAATATTACCGGGTCAATATCTTCAAGAACAATCAGTTTTTCTATCATTGATATGTTTTAAAGTTCAATTCGTTCTTTTAGTGAAACGTTCTGCAAATGTAGTGAAACGTTTGGATACTTAAACAGTTCCATTGGGTATTTTTTTTGCAGTGGCTTCGGGTAGATTGTCGGTAATTGTTGCACGACGATGCCGTTTCCTTTTTTTGAGCATCCGATGCGTTGCCGGTTCAGCGTCTGCTCCTTCATGTTGAAGATGATATTGGGGTCGAAGTGCTGGCCGTTGACGCGTGTCTCGAAGTGCAGATGCTCGGTAGAGGCGCGTCCGGTGCGTCCGGTCAGTGCGATGGGCTGTCCGGCTTTGACTGTGTCGCCACAATGTACAAGGTTTTTGAAGTTGTGGCTGTATATCGTTTCCAGTCCGAAGTCATGGCGTACGACGACGACATTGCCGTAGGCGCTATAAGGCTTGGACATCCGTACTACGCCGTTGAAGGCACTCCGTATGGTGTCTTTGGCGTAGGTCTTGATGTCTATGCCACTGTGGCGTCCCCGCCCCCGTCCGTAAGGGGAGATGACTTTTCCTCCAGGCAGGGGAAAGGAGTATTCCGTGTCCGGAATGTCCTCCAAAGGTAGCTCTATCAGTTCTCTTTGCGAAAACAGTCCCGGAGTGGCAACGCGGATATGGTTGGTTTCCATGGTGGAAAAGACCGTTTTCTTCCCTTGTGCCGTGGCACCAAGGGCTATGAGCAGGAGAGGGACAAGAATACGGATTCTCATTTATTCAAAATATTGTATAGTCCCACTGGTAGAGGAAGCATATTTCTCCAACAGTTCCAATATCATTTCGGCTGCTTCTTTCAGACCTTCCTGCCCGTTGTAGCCGTTGACAATGGCAAGGATATGGCGGGTTTCAAGTTTCATCTTGGTGCGTTCGTGGTCGCTGGTCGGGGTACCGATACCGCCTATACGGTCGCGGTAGACGGGCAGCCCTTCTATGTTCAGCATGCCGCGGCCTATACCCTCGAACAATTCCTCGGCACGTCCTATGCCCAGCTCAAGGTCGGTCCCTTGTATCTCGTCGGCATCAAATCCGCCGATAGAGTGGCCCGTACGTAGGGAGACAAGGTTGATAAGGTCTACCAACGTATCTATCTGATAGAGTTCCAATCCGCGCAGCAGTCGCCGTCTCAGTGCTTCGGCCGAGGGACGGTAGCGGCTGGGGTCCTTGCCGCAACGTTTGTAGGCTTCGCGGGTGGCGGCAATGACGGGTTGGTACTTGATGCTGTCCGTGGTTTCACGGGCTCTTAGCTCTTGGGTGAAAGTTGCGATTTCTTGCCACAACCCTTCGCAATATGGGGTATTTGTCACTTCGGCAAATACGGCTGCACCGCGGAATTCGGGGCAATTCTGCTTGATTTCTTTAGAAAGTGTGATATGATACATTAATGCAATCCGTTTGAATGGGTTAACATGATTCCCGACAATATCCTTCCGGATTTGATACCCATCCGGCGTGCCGAGAAAAACTCTTCATATTGGGTAAAAGTACATATATTGGCTGTCTCCACTTGTGCGGAAGGTACTCCGAAGTCCAGTAGTTGCAGTCGGTTGGCAGCCCATAGGTCGATATGGTATTTGTGGGTGGCGGGTTTCCATTCGGAGATGTAATCCATCTGGAAACCGTTCTTACGGAATGCTTCATAGACTTCGTCGCCTACCTCGAAGGCGGAAAGGGAGATGCCGGGGCCGATGCAGGCTATCACTTCTTTGCCCTCTGTGCCATAGCGGGCACGCATCTTGTCGAGTGTGTGGCCGAGGATGTAATTCACAGTGCCGCGCCATCCGGCATGAACAGCGGCTATCACGGCATTCTTCCGGTCGTAGAGCAGGATGGGAATGCAGTCTGCCGTAGAGATGCAGATGCAGCAGCCCGGTTCACGGGTTATCAGTGCATCAATGCCCTGCAACATGGAGTGGCGTTCTTCTGCTGTTGCATGCAGATAAGTTCCGTCAATGACAAGTGCCTTTGTCCCGTGGGTCTGAAACGGGATGACCAGTTCTTGGGGGCGTTGGGGCAGGGAAGAACATACTATTTCCTGGTTGCGGCGTACAGCTTCGGCTTCGTCTCCCGTGTAAGGTGTACAGTTGAGGGAGGCATAGTTACCTTGGCTGCATCCACCGTGGCGGGTGGTTACAAAACAAGAAATGCCGGGATATGAGGCAAGCAGCTCATATCCCAACATTTTCCTATCTTCTGTAAGAGGAATCATTTTTTATCTTCCTCCCAATCTTCTTCGTATTCAAAGTCCTCGAGGTCCTCTATGTCCTCGTCGTCATTGACGTATTCATAGCTGAGGTCCTCGTCCTCACCCTCTTCTTTCAATTCTTCCTGCAGGTGGCTGAGGTCTTTGGCGCGATGGGCAATGCTGTCCACTTTGCCTTCTATCTTATTACTTTCCTTGTTCAGCTCTTCCCAAAGGATGTCTTTCAGCGTAGAGATGCCCATGCCGGAGACAGCAGAGATGAATATATGCGGAATCCCTTCGGGCAGTGTCGGCTCTATCTCGTCCATCAGTTCCTGGTCGAGCATGTCGCATTTGGTGACGGCAAGCACTCTCTGTTTGTCCAGCATTTCGGGGTTGAAAGTGCGAAGCTCGTTCAACAGGATTTCGTATTCCTTACGGATGTCGTCACTGTCGGCAGGCACCATGAACAGCAACAATGAGTTGCGCTCGATGTGGCGCAGGAAACGCAATCCTAAGCCTTTGCCGGCACTGGCTCCTTCGATGATGCCGGGAATGTCCGCCATCACAAACGATTTGCTGTCGCGATAGGACACGATGCCCAGATTGGGTTCCAGCGTTGTAAACGGATAATTGGCGATTTTGGGCTTCGCCGCAGAAACGGATGCCAGTAAAGTGGATTTTCCTGCATTGGGGAAACCTACCAGACCGACGTCTGCCAGCAGCTTCAGTTCCATGATTACCGTCAACTCCTGCATCGGTTCGCCCGGTTGTGCAAAGCGGGGAGCCTGGCGTGTGGCGGTTTTGAAGTGCCAGTTACCCAGACCTCCGCGTCCGCCTTTCAGCAAGATGACTTCTTGTTCGTGCTCGGTGACGTCGCAGATATATTCACCCGTTTCGGCGTTGTACACCACCGTGCCGCAGGGCACTTCAATCACCTTGTCCGCTCCGTCTTTTCCGAAACTGCGGTTTTTGGAACCGGATTCTCCGTGACCTGCCAGGATGTGGCGATCGTACTTCAGATGGAGTAGCGTCCAGTAGTTGCGGTTACCCCGCAGGATGACATGGCCTCCTCGTCCTCCGTCACCTCCGTCGGGGCCTCCGTTGGGTATGTATTTCTCACGCCGCATATGCGTAGAACCTCGTCCGCCCTTTCCGGAGCGGCAATATATTTTTACGTAGTCAACAAAATTCGATTCAGCCATATTCTGTTTTATTGTTATTTCACTGCGTCAATAGCCTTGCAAACATCGGCAAAGATTTCTTCCAATACGCCGAAGCCCTGGATGTGTTGGTATTTGCCGTCCTGCTTGTACCAGTCAATCAGCGGAGCTGTCTGTGAGTGGTAAACCACCAGACGCTTCTTGATTGTCTCTTCATTGTCGTCTGCACGTCCTGATTCTTGTCCGCGCTTGATGAGGCGCTTCATCAGTTCTTCTTCGGGCACGTCGAGGTCGAGCATCACGCTGACTTCCTGTCCGCGTTCGGCGAGCATCTTCTTTAATGCTTCAGCCTGGGCGATTGTTCTGGGGAAGCCGTCGAAAATCACGCCTTTGCTATCCTTGAAGCTGTCGAATACGCTTGCCAGAATATCAATCATCAACTCATCGGGGATCAACTGGCCCTGGTCGATATAACCTTTAGCAGTCTTGCCCAGTTCTGTACCGTTTTTCATTTCAGCACGGAGCACGTCTCCGGTAGAGATGTGGTTGATGCCATACTTTTCTACAATCTTTTCACTTTGTGTTCCCTTACCTGAACCGGGAGCACCAAAAATTACAATGTTCAACATTTGCTTAGTTATTATTTAATGATTTACTATATTATGTCTGTATCAGTCTACTACAGTATAAATGTCGGGATAGTTGCGCCCGAAGCCGTCATAATCCAACCCGTAGCCCACGATGAAGTCGTTCGGAATATTCATGGCCACATATTCTATGTTTAAATCAACTTTCAGCTTATCAGGTTTCACCAGTAGGGAGGCAATATGAATCTCCCTGGGACCGCGAGTGCCGAGGGTGTCCAGTAAGCGTTGCATGGTGAGTCCCGTATCTACTATGTCCTCTACAATGACCACTGTACGGTCTGTGAGGTCTTCATTGATGCCTATTACTTCCTTAATTACCCCGGTAGAGGATACTCCTTGATAAGATGCCAATTTGACAAACGAAATTTCGCAGGGAATCGTGATTCGTTTCAGCAAATCGGCGGTAAACATGAACGAACCGTTCAGTACGCTGAGGAATAGAGGATTCTTTCCTGCCAGGTCGCGGTTGATTTCGTTCGCTACACGGGTTACTTCTTTCAGTATGTCCTGCTCCTTGATGGAGACTGTGAACATCTTGTCTTTTATTTGTATGGTATCCATAGATGGGATGTTTTTAGAAAGTTGCCGCAAAAATACGATTTTTATTCCACTCCATGCATCATCTTCTGTAATTTCTTTGAAAGCAGGAAGAGGATAAGCGATGCCGTGGCAGACATGACGACGAACACCATGAAGAAATCGTACATCGTCTCAATGCGATAGCCCAGTAGCGTCTTTACCTTTCCGGCTTCGGGGTAGAGCCCGCTCAGCGTGCCTGCAAACTTATTGGCAGTGGCGGTGGAGAGGTACCATATCCCCATCATCAGCGAGGCGAAGCGGATGGGCGTGAGCTTGTTCACCATGGAGAGTCCGATGGGCGAGAGGCAGATTTCGCCCATGGTATGGATGAAGTAGAGCCCCGTCAGCCAAATGAGACTCACCTTGATGCCCGGCTGAACATCTTTCACCCCAAGGCAGATGACGAGATAGCCCAGTGAAAGCAGTAGCAGGCCGATGGCTTGCTTGGTGGGCGAGGCGGGCTCCATGCCCCGCTTGCCCAGGGCGCCCCATACGCCCGGCATGATGGCGGCAAGTATCACCACAAAGAAGGGGTTGAAGGACTGAATCCAGGAGGCGGGCATTTCCCACCCCAGGATGACGCGGTCGGTCTGCTCGGAGGCGAAAAGCGTGAGCGAGGCGCCTGCCTGCTCGTAGGCCGCCCAGAAGAAAATGACGAAGAAGGCGATGATGTAGATGACGAAGATGCGGTCGCGCTCCGTCTTGGTGAGCGAGCCTTCCAGCAGGATGCTGACGGGAAACACGATGCAGGCGGTGAAGATGCCGATGCTTATCCAATCGTCCCCGAAGCACCAGTAGAAGAAACCGGCAAGCGCGATGGCGAGCAGGGCGAGCAGCAGGTAGTTGCGCATGGTCCGTCCGTTGGCATGGGCACTCTTCCGGGCGGTGTTGTCTGCCTGGGGCCGTTCCTTGCGGGCGTCGGGGATGATGCCGAGGGGCTTGCCGTCGGGGCCGATGAGGTACTTGTTCTTCTGGGTTTCGAAGAGGACGACCGTCAGCACGGTGACGATGGCGGCAATGAGGAAGCCCCATCGGAAGTCGTGAGGGTTGCCCGTCTCGCCAAAATAGCCGCAGACCAGCGGGGCGAGGAAGGAACCCACGTTGACACCCATATAGAAGATAGTGTAGGCGGAATCCAGCCGTTTGTCGCCCGGCTCGTAGAGCTGCCCCACCAGGGAGGAGACGGTGGGCTTGAAGCAGCCGTTGCCCAATATAAGGAAAGTCAGTCCGCCGTACATCAGCCAATGCGAAAGCTCACGCGCCTCCAGCATCGAGGCGCTGGCAAACATCAGGAACTGGCCGACTGCCATCATCATGGCCCCCCAGAAGACGGAACGGCGGATGCCCCAGTATTTGTCGGCGATGTAGCCTCCGATTAAGGGCGTCAGGTACACCAGTCCGGTGTAGCTGCCGTAGATGGAGGCGGCGTGCTCCTTGTCGAAAAGGAGTGCCTGGGTGAGGAACAGAATGAAGATGGCACGCATGCCGTAGTAGCTGAAACGCTCTGCCGTGCTGGTAGCGAAGATAAGGTAAAGACCTTTCGGGTGTCGTGATGTACTCATTGAATATGCTTTTATTGTTTTGGCTTTTATTAGATGTCGAGGGTACAAAATTAGTCATTATTTTGCGTAAGTTAATGGGTATAATTAGAAACTTGCCGACAAGCCTGCGGGAACTTGCCGACAAGCCTGTACAAACTTGTCCGTAAGCCTACGCAAACTTAAAACAGAACTTGTGTTTCTGTAAATAAAGCTTTTGTTTGTAGAAATAGAGCTTTTGTTTCTAAGAATAAAGGCTTTGTTCTAAGAATCCTTTGCATTGAAGACAACTTTTCCTTACGGAGCAGATATTTTTTCCCCGGTGACAAAGCAACTTGATAAAAAACGTCTTCTCTTTGTACAGTTGAAATCAAAGCCCTATCTTTGCTCTACGATTTTAAGATAATCCTATTATGAAGATATTTCCTACTACAAGCATCAAGCAACTGGATGCAGATACCATAAAGAATGAACCGATTGCCTCCATCGACCTGATGGAACGTGCCTCACGCGCATTGGCCCGTGCCATTGCCGAGCGTTGGGAGCCGGACACGCCGCTCACCGTTTTTGCCGGACCGGGGAACAACGGTGGCGATGCGCTTGCCCTGGCGCGACTGCTGGCCGGGAAGGGCTACCGGCTCGAGGTGTATCTCTTCAATACGAAAGGGACGCTTTCGCCGGACTGCGAGACGAACAAGGAGCGGCTGGCCGACGTGCCGGGCGTGGACTTCCACGAAGTGACCACTCAGTTTGTGCCTCCCGTGCTGACGGCAGACCATGTGGTGATAGACGGCCTCTTCGGCAGCGGTCTGAACAAGGCTCTGAGCGGCGGTTTTGCAGCCGTAGTGAAGTACATCAATGCCTCGCCCGCCACGGTGGTGTCCATCGACATCCCGTCGGGACTGATGGGTGAGGACAACACCTACAACGTACATACGAATATCGTCCGTGCCCATCTGACGCTGAGCCTGCAACTGCCGAAACTGGCATTTCTCTTTGCCGAGAACGAGCCGTATGTGGGCGAATGGCAGTTGCTGGACATCGGGCTCAGCGAGGATGCCATCCATGACATGGAAACGGACTTCCGCTTGCTGGAGCATGAAGACGTGTCTGCCCTGCTGAAGCCGCGCAGCCGGTTTGCCCATAAGGGGAACTTCGGCCGCGCACTGCTGATAGCCGGTTCGCAGGGGATGGCGGGGGCCTCGGTGCTGGCTGCGCGTGCGTGTCTGCGTTCAGGTGTGGGGCTGCTGACGGTACATGTGCCGTTCTGCAACAACTTCATTGTGCAGACTTCCGTGCCCGAAGCCATGACGGAGCTGGATATCAGCGACACCTGCTTTGCCGCCGCTACCGATACGGACGATTACCAGGCCGTGGCGATAGGCCCGGGACTGGGAAAGGCGGCGGAGACCGAGGCGGCTCTGCTGGAGCAGATAGAGACATGCCAGACTCCGATGGTGGTGGATGCTGATGCCCTGAACTTGCTGGGCGAGAAGCGTAACTATATAGGGCGTCTGCCCAAAGGGAGTATTCTGACTCCGCACCCCAAGGAGCTGGAGCGTCTTGTAGGCAAATGCCAGAATTCGTACGAGCGCCTGATGAAGGCTCGTGAGCTGGCGAAGAGCGCCGGAGTGCACATCATCTTGAAAGGCGCTTATTCTGCCATTGTCACTCCTGCCGGGAAATGTTTTTTCAACCCTACCGGCAATCCGGGTATGGCAACGGGAGGCAGCGGTGATGTGCTGACCGGAGTGGTGCTTGCCTTGCTTGCCCAAGGCTATGAGCCGGAGAAGGCTGCCTGCCTGGCCACGTATGTGCACGGACTGGCGGGAGATGTTGCCTGCAAGAAGCAGGGGGCAGTGGGGATGACGGTGGGGGATATAGTTGCCTGCCTGCCGCTAGCGTGGAAGATGCTGGAAGAATAAGGAGAGAAGTGTAATTTGGATGGCTTGTCATGTCAACAGAAATAAGATATTTTGAAAACAGAAAAGATTGGCGGAAGTGGCTGGCTGACAATTTCGATACTGCCGATGGAGTCTGGTTTGTGTTTCCTACTAAATCTTCAAGCGAGAAAAGTATTGTATATAATGACGCTGTTGAAGAGGCCCTTTGTTTCGGGTGGATTGACAGCACGATAAAGTCACTTGACAAAGAACATAAAATTCAGCGTTTCACGCCCAGGAATCCTAAAAGTACCTATTCGCAAGCCAACAAAGAAAGGTTGAAATGGTTGCTGGAGCATAAAATGATACATCTTGAATTTGAGGATAAAATACGAACTGTCTTGTCGGTTCCTTTTGTTTTTCCAAATGATATAATCGACAGATTGAAAGAGGATGAAAGAATATGGAAGAATTATCAGAGTTTCTCTGACCCCTATAAACGTATCCGAATCGCATACATTGAAGCGGCGAGGAAACGACCGGAAGAATTTGAAAGGCGATTAAATAACTTTATCTGTAAAACGAAAGAGAACAAAATAATAATAGGGTTTGGCGGGATTGAAAAATACTATTAACGCTAATTCTTTTCCGCTTATTTCTCTCTTGTCGTAATGTGGAAGCATCCTTGCTTCAACTCGTACTTGATGTAGCATTTATCGGCTTTCCGCAGGTCACGGAGCACTTCCGAAAGAACCAGTTTTAAGGTATCTGCGCTGACATCCTGCAAAGGACGTCCATCCTCGTCTTCTATTTTCTGAAAGCGCTTCCAACTGACATCGAATGTCGTTCCGTAAAAATGTGCCGAGTTTGGAGAAGCATTGCCGTTACGGCGGCGCAGGCGTTTTACGTCGTCTTGGGTGCGGAGTACGGAAGTCACAATTATCTTGTTTGGATTCAGCCCCTTGGCGGTCAGTGAATCAAGGAAGTTGTGTCCGATGGTGTCCAGCAGGCTGGCGGCGCCCGGAATGAGATAAGGGATGGAATGCGTCAGTGAATCCACGGCATAGAGCTCGTTTGTCGTGATAGGTTGCAGTTGCTCTCTCATCTTTTCTGCTTCCTCGCGGGATGAAAGTACACGTATGCCGATGGCTTGGGCTACATTGAGATGTTTCTCATTCAAGTCTCCGAACGAGCGTTTGTAGCTGACAACGCCCCGAATGTTGCGCGGTTCGTTCAACTTGAGCGACATGTCTTTCTTCTTGCAGCCGGCAAAGGTGAATGTTGCGGCAGCTGCGACAATTATCAGTATAGGTAGGATTCTGGAAGAATATCTCATCTTATAAATGTACTATGTCTGTGAAAAATCTGCGTTAATCTGTGTAATCTGTGGTGAAAACCTTGCAAAGATAATTCAAACCTTCTTAAGTTTGCACTATCTTTGCACACAAAAAAGACCGTGCAACGATATTTTATATACCTGGCTTATGATGGCACTGCTTATCACGGCTGGCAAATCCAGCCGAATGGAGTGAGTGTGCAGGAGTGTTTGATGAAGGCGCTGAGTACCTTGCTGCGTCGTGAGGTGGAAGTCGTGGGAGCGGGGCGTACCGATGCCGGGGTGCATGCCTCACTGATGGTAGCTCACTTTGACAGTGATTCTCCTCTGGACACTGTTTTTATGACGGATAAGCTGAATCGTCTGCTTCCTCCCGATATTTCCGTATACCGCTTGCGGGCCGTGAAGTCCGATGCACATGCCCGCTTTGATGCTACGGCGCGTATGTATAAATATTATGTCACTACCGCCAAGTCTCCTTTCAACCGCCAATATCGCTGCCGTCTGTTCCAAACGCCGGACTTTGAGCGGATGAATGAGGCTGCCCAAACCTTGTTTGACTATACGGACTTTACCAGCTTCAGCAAACTCCATACGGATGTCAAAACCAATAATTGCAAGATTATGCATGCCGCCTGGACCCGGGTAGACGATGTGACTTGGGTATTCACCATCCAGGCCGACCGGTTCCTGCGGAACATGGTACGTGCCATTGTCGGCACTCTGCTCGAAGTGGGTCGCGGAAAACTTTCTGTTGAAGGTTTCCGACGCGTCGTCGAACAGAAGGACCGTTGCCAGGCAGGAACTTCCGTTCCCGGAAATGCATTGTTTCTGGTGGACGTAGCCTATCCGGAAACTACTTTTTTAGAATAAAAGAGGGATGTACTACAAAAACGTAGGCCCCTCCCTTTAATTTTTAATTCTTAATTTTTAATTGACTCTATGTGGTTATTACTTGCTTTCCTCTCTGCTGCCTTATTGGGATTTTACGATGTCTTCAAGAAGAAGTCGCTTCGTGACAATGCCGTACTGCCGGTGCTTTTCCTGAACACGCTGTTCTCGAGCCTGATATTTCTTCCTTTCATTCTGGTATCTGCCTTTGCGCCGTCGGTGTTGGGAGGTACGATGTTTGATGTTCCCGTGGTGGGGTGGGAGGTGCATAAGTTCATTATTGTCAAGTCGTTTATCGTGCTCTCTTCCTGGATATTCGGTTATTTCGGGATGAAGCATCTGCCGCTGACCATCGTGGGACCGATTAATGCGACGCGTCCCGTAATGGTGCTTGTAGGTGCCATGGTTGTGTTTGGCGAACGCTTGAACCTTTATCAATGGATTGGCGTGCTGCTTGCCATAGTGTCCTTCTTCATGCTGAGCCGTTCGGGCAAGAAAGAGGGAATCGACTTCAAGCATAACAAATGGATTCTTTTCATCGTGCTGGCTGCCGTTGCCGGAGCTGTCAGCGGGCTGTATGACAAATATCTGATGAAGCAGCTCAACCCGATGCTGGTGCAGTCGTGGTATAATGTCTACCAAGTCTTTATCATGTGCCCCATCATCCTGCTGTTGTGGTACCCCAAGCGAAAAGAAAGTACCCCGTTTCGTTGGGACTGGACCATTATCTGTATCTCCATTTTCCTTTGTGCGGCAGACTTTGTCTATTTTTATGCCCTGAGCTATGAGGACTCTATGATTTCCATCGTTTCGATGGTGCGTCGTGGAAGCGTTGTTGTTTCCTTCCTTTTCGGTGCGCTTTTCTTCCGTGAAAAGAATTTAAAAAGCAAGGCTGTCGACCTCATTTTGGTGTTGATTGGAATGTTCTTCCTATATTTGGGGAGTAAATAAACAAGAGATATATGGCAGAAGACCTATATATAAATGCTGGTAGCAAGACAGAGAAATATCGCGCTTTGCTTCCTCAACTGAAAAATCTGCTGGCAGGTGAAGATGACTTGATAGCCAATCTGGCGAATGTTTCGGCGGCGCTGAAAGAGACTTTCCATTTCTTTTGGGTAGGCTTCTATTTGGTGAAGGGTGAAGAATTGGTGTTAGGACCTTTCCAGGGACCGATAGCTTGTACGCGCATCAGGAAAGGCCGTGGTGTTTGCGGCACGGCATGGGATAGAGCCGAGACGTTGGTTGTGCCCGATGTGGATGCATTTCCCGGACATATAGCCTGCAGCTCGCTGTCGCGTTCGGAGATCGTGGTTCCGCTGAAGCGTGAGGACGGTGAAGTGTGGGGAGTATTGGATATTGACAGTGACGATTTGGGCGGTTTTGATGAAACAGATGCCCGTTTCCTTGAAGAAATGATTAAAATGTTATGATAAGAAAACTGAGTGCTTTTTTGATTTTGGCTTTCATCGGATGGGGGTATTTGCAGGCCCAGGAAGCCAAGACGTGTTTTAAGAATATGCCGGATTCTATATGTCCGTTGCTTAGCGCCGTGAACCGTGCGGATTTTATAGACTTTCTGGAAAGTAAGATGAAAGCTGAGGTGACCAACAGCTTTGGTGGTAAATCGGAAATGACGGAACTTTCTCCAGACTATATACATGTGAAGATGACGCCCCAGAGTTCATGGCAGATGAAGCTCTTGTCTATTAACGACAGTACGAAGGTGATTTGTGTGGTTGCTACGGTTTGTGCTCCGGCTTGCGACAGCCATGTCAAGTTCTATACGACAGACTGGAAGGAGCTGGTTGCTTCGTCCTACCTGCCGGCATTGCCCGTTCTGGATGATTTTATCGCTGAGGCCGCGGATACGGTGGATGTCTATGAGTATCAGGATGCCCGTCGCCAGGCCGACATGCTGCTGATGAAAGCGGACCTTTCTGCGAAGGATGCCACGTTGGCATTCACTTTTACCACGACCGATTACATGGGTAAAGAAGCGGCGGAGAAACTGAAACCGTTTGTCCGCCGTCCTATTGTTTATACTTGGAATCAAGGGAAGTTCGAGAAATCCTCTACTTCACTTTGATTCTGTCGAATCCCTCTCCATAGACTCCGATGACTGCACTTTGTGATACAAAGGCATTGGGGTCTATGTCTTTTATGAGCCGGAAAATGATGGTGGACTCCCGCTTCTTGGCCAGCACGAACAGCATTTTTATCTCTTTTCCCGTATAGAAGCCCGAGGCGTTGATGACCGTTGCACCTCTGTGAGGATATACCTGGATGTGCTTGGCTATCTCCTCATATTTATCGCTGATAATAAAGAATTGTACGGACTGGCGGGCACTGTTCACCACTTGGTCGAGCACGAAGCTGCATATGTATAGAGTAACGTAGCCATACACCACCTTTTCCCAATCTTTTAGAACAAAGTAACTGGACGAGATGATGATAAGGTCACATATCAACATGACTCTGCCCAGCGTGATGTCGCGGTACTTGTTGATTACGGCGGCAATGATGTCCGTGCCGCCAGTACTGCCGTTGTTGGAAAAGGCGATGCCGATGCCGCTACCGCAGAAGGAGGCACCGATGACACAAGCCATGAAAGGCTGGTCGTGCAGGAGGACAACACCCTCGGTCAGTTTCTGGATAATGGAAAGGAAAAAGGTCAGGGTGAATACGGCAAAGATTGTCTTTACGCTGAACTTCCATCCCAACACACGTAGGGCAAGCAATAGAAGCAGAAAATTGATGGCGAAGTACGTATATTGGACGGGAAATCCAGTGGCAAAATATACGATGGATGCAATGCCCGGTACGCCACCGGTAGTAATATCGTTGGGAAGCAGGAAGACTGTCCAGCCGATACCATATAAGACCATACCCAGGGCAATCATCAGATAATCCCGCAGTTCGCGCATGGTGTTCTGTCGGGAGGGAACATTTACTATTGTTTTCATTATAATTTTATGTGGTTGTGAAAATGCGGGGACAAAGATACAAAAGATATCATTTGTTTGTTTGAGTATAAGATTGATATTTATATTTTGATGTTACTATGAGTTTTAACATACAATAGCTTGCTTTGATAAAATAATTATCTATATTCGCTTTTATAATTAACGGTGATTATTGACTTAGATGACTATGAAACCACTTTACCAAGATCTGCCATTCCCAATAGACAGTCATATACATTATTATATAGAAGACTTGCCGCACTTCATTGTACCTTGGCATTATCATCCGGCCATAGAGATAATGTATATAACTAGAGGTATAGGAACCCGTTTTGTTGGGGATTGCATAGAACAGTATGAGGAGGGGGATGTATGTATGATTGGCCCTAATCTCCCTCATGAATGGCGTAATGATGATGCTTATTTTGATAAGGAGTCTGGTTTGCGTGCTACGTGTATCTGTCTGTTCTTTAAACGTGAGATATTTGATCCGAATTTTATCAGATTACCAGAAATGAATAATATTCGTGATTTGATAGAGAGATCACGGCGTGGACTGAAGTTTACCGGAAAATCGAAATTAGAGATAACCCGGTTTATAAGGAGTTCGGTGAATGATGTAGGGGTTCGGAAGGTAACGAATCTTTTAACACTTCTTGAGCTGATGGCCACATCGACTGAGTATGAGTTACTGGCCTCAGTGGGATTTACGAATTCTGTAAATTCAGAAGATTTTGAGAGATTTAATAAGGTATACAAGTTTCTCGTCAAGAACTTTGCGACTTCCATTAGGTTGGAAGAAGTTTCGACTTTGGTTGGATTGACCCCGACAGCTTTTTGCCGTTATTTCAAGGAGAGGACCAAGAAAACCTTTGTAGAATATCTGAACGAAATGCGTATCGGTTATTCGAAAAAACTATTACTGGAAAACAAAATGAAGATTTCTACTATCAGTGGGGAAGTCGGATTCCCTAACTTATCTAATTTTATATCCCAATTTAAAAAAGTGACAGGAATGTCCCCGTCGCAGTTCCAAAAGCAGTTTGGAGTAAAGGCTAAACAAGCCATTTGATTCTACTATTTTATCATTGAATATTTGGTGGTTAGAGCCTTGGTTTTCTACTTTTTTGCAAGGTTTTATCCATTTGCTGCGAATAATGGTAAAATACCATAATTATCGGAAAATATAGAGGAAAGAGCGAGTTCCATATCAGCGTACTTTTGCAATATAAGATTTTAAAAGTATGATGCTGATGAATGATAAGAGAACAAATGAGTCGCCTTTGCTCTTTATAAAGGATTCTTTGATCGGTGAAAATGTGAAGAGGAGTTTGAAGACTTTGGCTGATTTACGAGGTGTTTTTCATAATTGTGAGGCTTATGAACAGATGTCTCCTGATACTTTATTGTATGAGGTGACTTGTCATCTGCCGGTTGAAGAAGGAACGCCAGGGGGACTCTATTTCGGAATCACGAGAATTTATCCAGGTAAGGTTGGTGATGAGTATTTCATGACCAAAGGACATTTTCATGCCAATATGAATCGTGGGGAGTACTATTGGGGAGTGGAAGGTGAAGGCAGATTGATTATGATGGATCAGAACCGAAGGGTTTGGAGTGAGCGGATGTTTCCGGGTAGTCTTCATTATATACCTGGAGGGGTGGCCCATCGTGTGGCAAATATAGGATATTCTGTTCTGTCATTCGCTGCTTGTTGGCCTTCGGACGCAGGACATGATTATCAAGTGATTTTGGAGAACGGGTTTTCTGCATCTTTACAGTGTGTGAATGGCAATCCCCAATTGATAGAAATATGAATATGAAGTATATCATAGCTGTAGATTTGGGAGGAACCATTACAAAAGTCGGTCTCTTACGCAATGGAGAACTGGTAGACTATGTAAAAATGCCTTCTCGTCAAGATTTGGATATGACAGCAAGTTTGCCGGAGATTGAAAATGCAATTGATTTCCTGCTAAATTCAAATGGTGTGAAGCGCCTCTTTGGAGTGGGTATAGCTTTTCCAGGGCTAGTAAATAATAAAAAAAGCATTATTATATCTACGAATGAAAAATATGATGATGGAGTGGAGCTTGATTTGGATAGATGGGCGGATGAACATTGGGGAGCCCCCTTTTACATTGATAATGACGCACGGCTTGCAGCAATTGGAGAATGGCAATATGGGAGCGGCAGAGGATATGATAGCGTTGTTATGATGACTATTGGTACGGGCATAGGATCGGGAGTCATTATGAATGGTGAGGTAATGTATGGAAAGCACTTTCAAGCAGGTTCGTTGGGTGGCCATTTTGTAGTAGACTACAAAGGAAGGTTATGCTCTTGTGGAAACAAGGGGTGTGTGGAGGCTTTGTCCTCTTCATTCTTCCTTCATAAAATTATAAAGGATCATGCTTGCCTGTCTCCTTCGTTTAAAATGTCATCTCAGAATTATGATTTTAAAGAAATCTTCCAATTGGCGGAACAAGGAAATAGAGACGCGTTATTGGTACGAAATGAATGCATTGAAATATGGGGAGCTGCTGTTATAAATTTTATTCATGCTTATGATCCTGGAGTGGTGATACTTGGAGGGGGAATCATGAATAGCCATAAAGTGATAGTGCCTTATATCGAGGAACGGGTGTCAAAGTTTGCCTGGACTCCGAGTGCAAAAGTATCTGTGGTAGTTTCTAGCTTGGGAGATTATGCAGCTTTGTATGGTTTGGAATATTGTTTAAGAAAAAAGATAAAAGATGAAGTATTCTGCTAATTACGATAAATATCCTTTTGTGCAGGTGTCCTATAATTCGGATGACTGTATTTCCGGTTGGTTTGCCATTACCGATAGTATCAGTGAACGTTTGAAGGTACTGGAGAAGCCGTTGAAAGTGGTTGTGATTGAGTGCTATCAAGGAGTGTTTGAGAATGATATACGTAATGCTTTTGCCGGTAGGTTCAATAATGCTTTATTTGTTCATACAGATAGTGCGATGTTGCCGGAAGAGAAAATCAATGATTTTTTCTATCCTGATATTACCGATGATGAATTATTCGGCTATCTGACCCGGTATACAATGGAATGTTTTTTTGATTTCGATAAAGTTACTGGTATCCGGCAACAGATAGAAGATTTGCAGTCTGGTATTGTAATAGTCTATGGGGTTGGTGCGGCCTATCTTTGTGAACATCCTGATTTGTTGATTTATGCCGATATGGCAAGATGGGAGATACAGTCCAGATTCCGTAAAAATGAAATATCAAATATAGGTGTCAACAATAAAGAAGAACGAACCTCCTTGCAGTATAAAAGAGCTTTTTTCGTAGATTGGAGAATATGCGATAGGCACAAAAAGATGCTGATGGCAAAGGTGGATTATGTTTTGGATACGAACCGGCGCAATCATCCTAAGATGATTACAGGCAAAGCGATGTTTGAGGGATTGGAGAAAGCGGTAAATGGTCCGTTTCGTGTAGTTCCCTTTTTTGATCCGGGGCCTTGGGGAGGACAGTGGATGAAAGATGTTTGCGATTTAGAACGGACGATGCCTAATTATGCTTGGTGTTTTGACTGTGTACCTGAAGAAAACAGTCTGTTGTTGGCCTTTGGGGATGAGAAAGTGGAAATACCGTCAATTGATTTGATTTTTGCTTATCCCCGACAGTTATTGGGTGATGCTGTGTATGGCAGGTTTGGTGATGAGTTTCCAATACGGTTTGACTTTCTTGATACGATAGAAGGCGGCAATCTAAGCTTACAAGTTCATCCTTTGACTGAATATATACAACAGAAATTTGGGATGCATTATACGCAGGATGAGAGCTACTATATTTTGGATGCTAAGGAGGGGGCAACTGTATATTTGGGTTTGAAGGATAATATTAAACCGGAGGAGATGCTTGATGAATTGGAAAAATCGCAAAGGACTGGTGAATTTGAAGTGGAGAAGTATGTAGGTATTTATCCGGCAAAGAAGCATGATCATTTTTTAATTCCGGCTGGTACGGTACATTGTTCGGGAAGGAATAGCATGGTACTTGAGATTAGTGCAACCCCATACATCTTTACATTTAAGTTGTGGGATTGGGGACGGATGGGACTGGATGGCAGACCGCGTCCGATTAATATAGCTCATGGGGCTAATGTGATACAATGGAATAGAACGGAGTCTTGGGTGAAAGAAGAACTGATAAACAAGGTCTCTGTTATTGGTGAAGGAGATTCTTGGCGTGAAGAAAAGACGGGACTTCATGAATGGGAATTTATAGAAACAAGAAGACATTGGTTCACGGACAAAGTTTTGCATAAGAATGAGTCGGGTGTTAATGTTCTGAATCTGATTGAGGGACGTTCGGTGATAGTGGAAAGTCCTATAGGACAATTTTCTCCGTTTGTTGTCCATTATGCGGAAACTTTTATTATTCCTGCTGCCATAAAGGAATATACAATAAAACCTTATGGGGAGTCTGAAGGAATGGAATGTGGAACAATTAAAGCTTTTGTAAGACATCATGCATAAAGATAATTTTGATAAGGGGATTGATATAGGGATAACAGAAAATCCGTTAGGTTTTATTTATGGTAAGGACGTTTTTGGCCCGACAGTAGAAAACCGGTGGTTGGATGATATCCGGTCTAGTTTGTTGGATCCGAAATGTGAAGGACCGGATATTGTCTATTCTATAGCTATGGATGTGGGTAAGACTGTTCATAAAGCGCTTTTGCAAAAACAGCATTTGCTTTTTGGAGTAGTGGCTTATGCCAAAGGAAGTTTGGGAATGGAACCCATTCGCAGTCAGGGACATATTCATAAGGTCTCACCTTTTAGTCAATGGTCCACTCCAGAGGTTTATGAGATATGGAATGGAGAGGCGGTCATTTACATGCAAGAGTCGGCTACAGATGAACCGGGGAGGTGTTATGCTGTTTATGCACAGCCTGGCGATGTGGTGGTGGTCCCTCCATATTGGGTACATGCTACCATTAGTACGAATGCAGATGAATCTCTTGTGTTTGGTGCATGGTGTGACCGTGAATATGGTTTTGAATATGCTGAGATTCGTCGTCATAAAGGTATTGCATGGTATCCTGTTTTTGAGGGTGATGGATTGAAGTGGATCAGAAATACAAACTATCATTTTTCGGAACTGGTAAGAAAGGCTCCAAGAGAGTATCATGATTTAGGTATTGGGAAAGGTAAATCCATTTATAAAATTTTTGAAGATGCTCCGGATACTTTCTTATATGTTCCGAATCCGTCAGTGAAAAAGGAAGTTTGGATAAGTTTTGAACCCTAAAATATAAGTTTAATATGAAAAACAGACATATAATATTTTTAATAGCTACAGTTGTAGCAACAGGAGGATTGCTTTTCGGCTTTGATACTGGGGTAATTTCAGGAGCGATTCCATTTCTTCAGTCAGATTGGGGAATAGATAATAATGATGTTGAATGGATTACGGCGGCTGGTTTGTTGGGAGCTATGTTGGGGGCTGTATGTTGTGGGCGTTTATCTGATATATTTGGAAGAAGAAAAATCATATTGGTTTCTGCTGTGATATTTGCAGTGGGAGCGTTATGGTCAGGACTGGCAACGGATTTGACGAGCTTGGTTTTTTCTCGTCTGTTTCTTGGTATAGCTATAGGTGTGGCATCATTTACTGTTCCATTGTATATAGCAGAAATTGCTCCAGCTAAATCCAGGGGACGTCTGGTTTCAATGTTTCAGTTAATGGTTACAATAGGTATTTTACTTTCATACATGTCAGATACCTTTTGGGCTGATGAAAACAAGTTGGATTGTTGGAGATGGATGTTTTGGGCAGGTGTCGTACCGGCTTTGGTATTACTGGTAGGTATGTGTTTTGTGCCTGAAACACCTCGGTGGCTGTTGAGTAAAGGACGGTTGAAAGAATGTAGGAAAGTGTTGCAGAAAATAGAACCGGAAAATACAGTAAATGATTTAATTGGACAAATGGAGGTGGAAATAGAGAAAGATAGGAATAGTGCGGTAGGATGGCGATATTTGATGCAGCCTTGGTTGAGAACTCCTCTAATGATTGCTGTTTGTATTATGTTTTTTCAACAGTTTGTAGGTATTAACACAGTTATTTATTATAGTCCGAAGATTTTCCTGATGGCAGGATTTGAAAGTACACTCTCTGCTATTTGGGCTTCTGTAGGTATTGGAATTGTAAATGTTGTATTTACAGTGATTTCTCTTTATTTAGTGGATAGAATCGGACGACGAAAGTTGTATTTTATTGGTCTGTCAGGAATTGCCTTTTCTGTTTTGTGCCTTAGTGCTTGTTTTATTTATGCTAATCAGTTGGGCGAAATCGGAAGGTGGTTAATGGTCATTTTTATGTTTGGATATGTTGCATTTTTTGCAATTAGTATTGGACCTTTGGGATGGTTGGTCATTTCCGAGATATTTCCGCAGAAAGTACGGGGATTGGGGACTTCGATAGGTTCATTGGCTGTATGGATATTTAATTGCATTGTCTCCTTTACTTTCTTTAAGATTATAGATTTTTTTTCTATACCAGGTACCGAAATTGTTGTTGGACAAACGACTTCTGAGAATCCGGCAGGTGCATTTTTTCTTTATGGATTTATTGCCGTGTTGGGTTTGGTATGGGGGTATTTATTCTTGCCGGAGACAAAAGGGTTATCATTGGAGGAGATTGAACAGAAATGGAGAAAAAATAGAGAATGTTGAAGGAATAAATCATTAAAAAAATGATATATGAAAAATGGATTTTATTTTTTAGGTCTATGTATCTGCTTGTGTTTATGGGCTTCTTGCTCCAGTATGGAAGAAGTACGTGATTATAATGAAAAATATACGGGAGAGTATACGAGCAGGATTGCTTTCCCTATTGGGGGATTGGGGACGGGAATGTTTTGTGTAGAAGGTAGTGGTGCAATTTCTAATATGAATATTAGGCATAAAACTGAGATGTTGAATGAACCGACAATGTTTGCCGGATTATATTTGAAAGGGGTAGATAATGGTAGTATTGTTGTGGAAGGACAAGTACCGGATTGGAAAAAATTTGGCCAACCACAGTCAACAAAAGGATACGGCGGCACGTGGGGATTACCTCGATTTAAAGATTGTGATTTTGAAGTAAAATTCCCTTTTGCCAAATTGAGAATGAGTGACGATGAACTGAAGATGGACGTGACAATGAAGGTTTGGAATCCATTTATTCCTACAGATGAAAATAACTCAGGGCTTCCAGTTGCTGGTTTTGAATATACGTTTAAAAATAAATATGCTAAAGAAGTAGAAGCCATATTTTCTTATAATTCAAAGAACTTTGTAGATATTCGTAATGGAGGAGCATCTATTAGGCCAATTGAAAATGGTTTTATAATATCACAGAAAGGAACAGAAACGCAGCCGTTTCATCAGGCTGATTTTGCAATCTTTACAGATGAACCGGAAACTAAGGTTAATTATTGTTGGTTTAGAGGATGGTCTTTTGACTCATTCACGATGTGCTGGAATGAGATGAGCAGTGGGGTAATTAAAGAAAATCCTGCTAATATGGCGGATGCTCCCGGAGCTTCCTTGTATGTACCGTTTAGATTGCAACCGGGAGAGTCAAAGACAATCCGTTTATATATGGCATGGTACGTTCCTTTCTCATTAGTTCGTGAGGGATTGGAACCGATTGATGATGTAGATGTACCTATCGTACCTGTAGTTAATGAAAGAGGAGAGCCCGCAGGCTATATTGATACTTCCATTCAGTTGTCCGATAAATACCGTCCCTGGTATAGCAGTAGATTTGCAAATATAGAGGAAGTCGCAGACTATTGGATGAAAAATTATAATACGTTGAAAGAAAAAACAGAGCTGTTTACTGATGCATTTTATGCTACAACTTTGCCTGCTGAAGTTGTTGAAGCTGTTGCTGCTAATCTTACTATATTAAAATCACCTACGATTTTTCGGCAATACGATGGTCGGATGTGGAATTGGGAAGGTTGCGGTAATGAATATGGCTCTTGCTATGGTTCTTGTACACATGTTTGGAATTATGCTCAAGCTATACCTCATTTGTTTCCTAAAATGGAAAGAACACTGAGGGAAACGGAATTTTTTGTTAGTCAAGCTAAGAATGGGCACCAAGCATTTCGCTCTGCACTTCCTATCCGACCCATCAGACATAATTTTCATGCAGCAGCTGATGGGCAGTTAGGTGGTATTATGAAAGTATACCGTGATTGGCATATATATGGTAATGACGAATGGTTGAAGTTGATTTATTCATACGTACAGAATAGTCTTGATTATTGCATTAATACGTGGGATCCTAAAAGGAAAGGTGTTATAGAGGAACCTCATCATAATACTTATGACATTGAATTTTGGGGGCCTAGTGGTATGATTAATAGTTACTATACTGGCGCATTACAAGCATTTGTTGCTATGGGTGAACATTTGGAGAAAGATATGACAGAATATAGAGAGTTGCTAGATAAGAGTATTGACTACATGGAAAATCAATTGTACGACGGTGAATATTTTATTCAAAATATTCGTTGGAAGGAGTTGCAGGCTTCTGATCCGACGAAAGTACAGTCTGTCAATTCTAATTATTCGAAAGAGGGTTTGGATTTATTGGAAAAGGAAGGGCCGAAATATCAATACGGAAAAGGCTGTTTATCTGATGGAGTAGTAGGAGCATGGCTTTCTTTGGTCTGTGGACTGGACGAGGCTATAGATAGAAAGAAAATATTAAGTCATTTATTGTCTGTTCATAAATATAATTTAAAGAGGAATCTCAGAAAACATGTAAATCCTCAGCGCTCGACTTTTGCTTTAGGTGATGAAGGAGGCTTATTATTATGTTCATGGCCCAAAGGAGGAAAGTTACAACTTCCTTTTGTTTACTCCAATGAGGTATGGACAGGTATTGAATATCAAGTGGCTTCTCATTTGATGTTTGAAGGTGAGGTTGAGAAAGGACTTGATATTGTCCGTACTTGTCGTGATCGGTATGATGGAAGAGTACGTAACCCATTTAATGAATATGAATGTGGGGCATGGTATGCCCGTGCAATGTCTAGTTATGCTATGCTCCAAGCTTTGACTGGAATACAGTATGATGCAGTGGATTCTACTTTATATATTGATTCAAGGATAGGTGATGATTTTACGTCTTTTTTGTCGACGGAAACAGGTTTTGGTAATGTTGGTCTAAAAGATGGTAAACCTTTCATTGAGGTGAAATATGGGAAGATTGATGTGAAAAAGTGCTTTGTTTCTGACATAGAAACAGATTTTGTTAATTGATAGAGAAAGGAGGAATAATGGAAATAAGAAGAAAGTAATTATACAGTGGTGAATCTAATAATAGTTTGAAACACAAATAATCAAAAAAAATGAAAACAATAGACATTAAATCTAATAGCAGGATATTACATTGGGCATTTTATATTTTCCTTTTTACTGTTTTGAGTGTGGGAAGTGTATATGCATCGGAAGATACTCCGTCTGTATTATCCACTAATCAATCAGAAAAGAAAACAGTAAAAGGAAATGTGATGGATGAATATGGACAACCATTGGTGGGGGTAGCTGTACAAGTTAAAGGAACTTCATTAGGTGTTGTTACTGATTTGGATGGAAATTTTAGTTTTAGTATTCCAGTTGATAGTCGTGCCTTGTTATTTTCTTATTTGGGAATGAAAACTCAAGAGGTATCTGCCAATAAGAGTAACTATAAAATAGTGATGGTAGAGGATGCCACCCAAATGGAGGAAGTTGTAGTCATTGGGTATGGTTCTCAGTCTCGTGAGAAGATTACGACATCTGTGACCAAGCTTGATAAAGAGGCTTTGAAGAATGTACCCTATGCAAATGCAGCTTCAGCCTTACAAGGTACAGTGTCTGGTGTACGTGTGCAAAGTATTTCAGGGCAACCAGGTGCAGAACCTCGTATTATAGTCCGTGGTGGTACTTCCATTAATAATCCTAATGGTGCTACTCCACTATATATTATTGATGGTGTTATGAGGGCGAATATGGTTCATATAGCTTCGGAAGATATTGAATCCATCCAAATTCTGAAAGATGCTGCTGCTACTTCTATTTATGGAGCCCAAGGTTCAAATGGTGTTGTAATTGTTACTACTAAAAAGGGGAAGGCCGGTAAAACCAGAGTTGAATATAGATATAATCTGACAATTTCTGATATTGGTAAAAAATATGAATTTGCCAATGCTGAAGAATTTTTGACCCTTATGAGGAAAGGTATGATTTCACCAGCGAAATTTGGAAAAGCTACCGAACAAAGATTGATAGGACATTTAGGTTATGGAACAGGAAATGATCTGACTAATAATACTGCCTTCTCTACTCAATACTTGACTGATGAGAATCGCTATAAATTAGATCAAGGGTGGAAATCAATGCCAGATCCAGTAGATCCGAGTAAGACATTGTTATACTCAGATACTGATTTTCAGGATAAAATTTATCGTACTGGTTTTTCTCATAATCACCATATTGAAGTTTCAGGTGGAACGGAAAAGGCTACCTTTAATATGGGATTAGGGTATATGACTAATGAAGGAACTGTTATTACAACTTCATATAAACGGTATAATTTTAGTTTGAATGGTTCTTTGCAAGCACGGGATAATTTGAAAATTTCAGCTAGAACTACTTATTCAAACTCGTTTACGTATGGTTCTCCATTAGCTGCAGATGCAACATTCTATCGTTCACCGGCTGCCTCACCTACCACTAAATTCAGATTTGAAGATGGTAGTCTGGCTCCAGGAGCTGCCCAGTATCTGGGAAATGCTGTATATCATATGAACAAGGCACAAAGAGAGTATGACTATCAGAATTTATCAATAGGAGTAGATGCAGATTGGACTATATTGCCAGGATTGTCTTTCAAACCAGCTCTTTCTTTATTTGAAGTGAACAGTAATAACTATACTTTTTGGGATGCTTTTTGGAATGGACCGAGAGATTATATAACTACAAGAAATGCAAATGCTGATACTTACAAATGGCGGCAATATCAGGCAGATGCTGTATTCAACTATGTTAAATCTTTCAATGAAAAACACAATTTGAATGTAACAGCTGGTTATGCTTATTATTTTAGGAAAGAGGCCCGTTTAGCAGCTGCTGGTAGAGGTGCTTCTACTGATTTGATTCCTACTTTGAATGCCTCAAGTGTTCCTGTAAGTGTGAGTAGTTCTATTACAGAGCGATCTATGCAAGGTATTTTTGCTCGTATAGGGTATGATTATAAGGATAAATATTTGATTTCTGTATCTGCAAGATATGACGGTGCTTCCAATTTGGGTACGAACAACAAATGGGGATTTTTTCCTGGCGTGTCATTAGGGTGGCATGTGGATAAAGAAAAGTTCTGGTCATTTATGCCTGAGAATCTAATGCGTCTGAAATTGCGTGCCAGCTATGGAGTAAATGGTAATATTTCAGGCTTGGGGGATTATACGGCTCAAGGTAGTTATAGTGTAGGATCTAAATATTTAGGTAATGCAGGTATCACTATGGGAACTATGGCAAATCAAGACTTGAGTTGGGAGGAGTCTAAGACATTTGATATCGGTACTGATATTTCCTTTTTTAATAATCGGTTAAACTTTATCTTTGATTATTTCAATCGTACCACAGATAATTTGCTGACAAATCGCACTTTACCTCATTCTACAGGCTTTGGCTCTATTTTCACTAATTTAGGGCGTTTACAAAATAGAGGTATTGAGTTGGAAATGAATGCAAGAATATTACCGGTATCCAGTTCTATTCAATGGTCATTAGGTTTTAATGCCTCGAAGGTGACCAATAAAATATTGAAGCTGCCAGATAATGGGGTTGAAAATAATCGGATTGGTGGTGAGTACATTTGGGATGCTAAACTGGGTAAACATACTTGGCAAGGTGGTTTACAGGAAGGAGGACGAATTGGAGATTTGTTTGCCTATAAGATGATAGGTGTATATTCTACTGATGAGGAAGCACAGAATGCTAATGAGCCGATAGATAATGTTATTACAGTCCCTGATAAAACCAAATATGGTGGTGATGCAAAGTGGCAAGATACTGATGGTAATGGTGTGATTGACAGTAAAGACCGTGTATATGTTGGTAATATTTATCCGGATTGGACTGGGGGTATTAATACTTCTCTATCTTATAAAGGGTTCGATTTGTATTGCAGACTTGATTTTACATTGGGTCATACCATATATAATTTTGCCAAAGGCTTTTTGGATTATAATTGGCAGGGTGATAATAATATGACGAAAGATGTCGTAAATCGCTCCTGGAAAGAACAAGGTGACAAAGCGGACATGCCGAGATTCTATTGGCATGGTGATCGTGGACAGCAGAATGCTATCCGAGGTAGCTCTTTGTATCATGAATCAGGAGATTTTCTAGCCATTAGAGAAGTTTCTTTAAGTTATACAGTTCCTGCAAATATCATACAAAAGATTCGTTTAAGCGGACTTCGGTTTACGGTTACGGGAAATAATCTGCACTATTTTACTAAATATTCTGGTCTTAATCCAGAAGAAGGTGGACAGGATAATGGTAGATATGCTATGCCGAGAAATATTATTTTTAGTGCAAATGTATCATTTTAATAAAGTAAAGTTATGAAAATTAGAAATATAATAAATAGTACAATAGCTTTGTTTATGGTCCTGACATTTGCTTCTTGTGATGCACTAGACCTTAAGCCAATAAGCTTTATAACGAATGAATCTTTCTGGCAGACAGAAGATGACGTGAAGGGTGCGTTAAATGGTATTTATGTCCAGTTACGAGGAGCTGCTGAACATGATTTGTATATATTGGGGGAAGCGCGTAGCGAAATACTGACTGTAGGTATCGGTGGATATGGCGGATATGATATTTATTATTATAATACGTTGACACAAGCTAATATGCCTATATCCTGGATACGTTATTATCAGATAGTCAATTCATGCAATCTTCTTTTAAAGTATGCTCCCAATGTGACTTTTAATAACGAGACTTCCCGCAATAAAATGTTGGCTCAAGCTTATACAATGAGGGCTTTCATGTATTTTGTGATGACTCGTACATGGGGGGATTTGATAATCCATACAGATCCTATTGAAAACACAAATTCAGAAGTCCTTTATAAAGAAAGAAGACCCCAAACGGAAGTTTTCCAACTGATAAAAGATGATTTGGAGAAAGCTTTGTCTTTATATCCGGATGACAATTTCGGTGATCAAAGAGCTATGTGGTCAAAACCGGCAACATTGGCTTTGAAAGCTGAAGTATATCTTTGGAGTGGAAAAAAAATGAATGGTGGAAGCAGTGATATTGAAACTGCATTAAATGCTTTGAATTCAATTAAAACGGATAAGCTTCGTTTACAGCCGGATTTTGCTGATGTATTTGCTTATGATAATAAGGGTAATGATGAAATCTTGATGAGTGTTAGATTTCAGGATTTGGAATCTGGTATTAACTATTTCAGATATATGTGGATACATGCGAGTGCTGTTCCTGGAGATGCTCCTCAAGAGGTAAAGGATATAGTTTATCCGATAGGGCCGGGACAAGGTATTATAGTAGCTTCGGACGAGTATAGAAAGCAATATACAGAAGATGATACTCGAAAAAATGCTTCTTTTCTTGAGATTTATTCTAAAGATCAGGAAACTGGAGAAAATAAATTTTATGTTAGTGTAGTATTAAAAGGTAAAGGCTTGGTGCGAGATGGTGATCGTATTTTTGCAGATGATATCATATTGTACCGTTATGCTGATATTTTATTAATGAAGGCTGAGGCTAAAAATGCTTTGGGACAAGATCCTTCTGCAGAAATTAATGAGGTCAGGAAACGTGCATATAAAGACAAGTATGAAGAGCATATTTATGTGAATAGCACAAAAGAGGCGAATGATGCAGCTATCTTGAAAGAAAGACTTTTAGAATTGGCTTTTGAAGGTAAAAGGTGGTGGGATTTGGTACGTTTTGACAAAGCCTTTGATTTGGTTCCTTCTTTGAGAGAGCATAAGGGGGAAGATTATATGATGCTGTTCCCCATTCCTTTGTCAACAATAAGCGTGGAGCCGAAAGTTACTCAAAATCCTGGTTGGGATAAATAAAGTATATTATTGAAATCTTTCCAATATGTTGTAACTTTACAGCATATTGGAAAGATTGATAAACGAACATAATAAAATTATATATGAAAAAGTCTATATTTCTCTTTTATTGTCTGCTTGTCCACTTGTGTTCTGCGACAACATTATTTGCTCAACAGAATGACGTTTTGATACCAGGTGTCAAGAAAATAAAGGATGTAATAATATATAAGGATACCATGTTTTACTCCGCTTTTCCTTCAGCTGTAAAATTATCGAATGGAGAGATACTGGTATCGTTTAGAAGAGCTCCAGACCGTAAAGTCTTTAAGGAGAAGAAGAATAATCATTTGGACCCGAATAGTTATCTGGTAGTAGTGAGATCCAAAGATGGCGAACATTGGACCAAGGAACCGGAACTGCTTTATGCCCATCCGTTTGGAGGCTCACAAGATCCATGTTTGTTGAAGTTGAAAGATGGAACACTGCTATGTGCTAGTTATTTGTGGACATTTATTCGTCCGGATGGTTTAGCTGTTCTTAAGAAACCGTTCGTACAGAATACAGACGCTGTTTTTGCAGGAGGATATTTGCTCCGTTCTTATGATGATGGTAGAACTTGGAATGATTTGATTATACCTTGTAGCGTTCCGTCTGAAATAAATTATAGTGGATTGGGAGGTAAATTGCCGGCTTATAATCGTGGCGCTTTGTATGAAGGAAAAGATGGACGTATTTTTTGGGCAGTAGTAGCTTCTGATACAGAAGCTTTAAGAAATACGTCGGTCTATTTGCTTATATCCAAAGATAAAGGAAAAACATGGGAATACGGTACGAAAATTGCTAAAGATAAAAAGGTCTCGTTTAATGAGACTTCCATGTATGAAACGCCTAATGGGGATTTGATTGCTTTTATGCGTTCGGAAGCGTTTGGTGACCAAGCTTGTATTGCACGGTCCATAGATGGTGGGAAAACATTTGGTGAATGGAAAAGTATGGGGTTCAAAGGACATCCTCTCCAGGCAATGAGGCTGCCAGACAATAGAGTTTTGTTGACATATGGTTATCGTCATGAACCTTGTGGAGTTAGAGCCAGAATTCTTAATGCAGAATGTACAGATTTTGCCACGGCTCCTGAGATTATCATAAGAGATGATGCGGATGATGGAGATGTCGGATATACATGGGCTGTACAGCTGGATGAGAAGAGGGTATTGGTGGTATACTATATAAACTTTGACAGAGCCAAAGGTACTAGACATATACAAGGCTCTATTTTAGAGATTGAACCGCAAGGATAATTGTTAATACATAATATGATGAAGAGAAAACAAATTCCGGGCAATATGGATTCCAGCCCTCAAAAGATGTCTCGTCGTAAAGCATTGGCTACTATGGCAGGTGCCGTAGGATTGGCAGCATTACCTGGTGTAGGGCATGCATTGAATCCCATCAAGAAAGAACGGAGAGACATTCAAACCTCTGCTTTTACATCTATCCATACTATGCGTAACGCTGTATCTCGTCAGTTTACGACTTTTGACTTGAATACTAAGATTAAAGCCCATTTGGTTGGACCGGGTGAGAAATCTGTACTGGTAGATCACACTTCTCCTGGTGTAATTACCCGTATGTGGTTTACTATTAATGGTTGGTTTTGGGAAAATTGGGATTTAAGTAAGGAGCGGTGGCCTGATCCTACTATTTTGAAAATGCTGATTTTGCGTATTTATTGGGATGGTGAGGACTATCCTTCTGTAGAATGTCCGATTGGTGACTTCTTTGGTATAGGGCATTGTGAATATAAGCATTATATGTCCAAATATATAGGTATGTCCAGTGGAGGTTTCTATTGTTATTTTCCGATGCCATTTAAAAAGGTAAGGATAGAAGTGGAAAATCTTCATCACCGTTTGACTACAAGCGTTTTCTTAAATGCCAATTATGATCAATTGGAGAGTTTACCTGAGGGTATGGGACGATTCCATTGTTTATATAATGCTGGTACCAATCCTGGTTATGAACCATTAACCATATTGCAGACTAAAGGACATGGACATTTTATTGGCTGTTCCTTGTCCATGCAGAGTTGGCTTCCAAACTACTTGGGATATTTGGAAGCACCCGAGTTTATTTATATCGATACGGAAGACAAAAGTGTACCGACTATAGTTGGTTCTGGACTTGAAGATTATTTTAATGGTGGCTGGTATTTTAGGGAAGGTGAATTCTGTGGAGAGTTGCATGGAGTTCCTATAAAGGATCCGCTCCGTTCGATGGTGAGTATGTATCGTTATCATGAGCAAGATGCAATCTGTTTCAATGAAAGTTTTATTTTTGATTTTATAAATCCCCGTAAACCGGAGCAGACCCGGCCCTTTAAATTCTCTTCGGCGGCTTTCTGGTATCAAGACAAAGCTGTACCTCTGGCGTTCAAATTACCAGAGAAAGAAAAGTTGGTTGATTGGTATAGAATGCGTGATACAGACCATCAAGCTATACCATAAGATTGATATTTATATTTACTTTTTGAATTACTGAAATATGTTACTTGAAGATAGGATTTTGAAAAAATGGTTATTACCTTTTATATTGTCGGTTCTTATTGCCGTAGATTCCATGGCTCAATGCATTCCGGTGTACAAGGATTCTAGTATGTCTGTTGAACGACGGGTTACAGATTTATTGGGCAGAATGACATTACGAGAAAAAATAGCACAATTAAGTCATTTGCATGGTTATCAATTATACAATGGTCAAGAGGTGGATTACCAAAAATTAAGAGATGCAGCTGGTGATATTAGTTACGGCTGTATTGAGGGATTCAATCTTACTGGTGAAAATGTGCGGAAAGCATTTCATGCAATTCAGAAATATATGGTTGAAGAGACACGCTTGGGAATCCCAGTTTTTACAGTAACTGAGTCTTTACATGGCTCGGTACATGATGGTTCTACCATTTTTCCTCAATCTGTAGCCGTTGGTAGTACTTTTAATTTAGATTTGGCTTATCAGATGACTAAAGCAATTGCTACAGAATTAAGGTCCCAAGGGGTAATTCAGACTCTTTCACCAGGATTGGATGTTGTTCGGGATTTGCGATGGGGGCGTGTTGAGGAATCGTTTGGTGAAGATCCTTGGCTAGTGGGACAGATGGGGATTGCACAAGTGAAAGGTTATATTGACGGAGGAATATCTCCAATGTTGAAACCTTTTGGACCGGGAGGAGCTCCTTTGGGAGGGCTGAACTTGGCTTCAGTTGAGAGTGGAGAACGGGATATACGTAATATCCATATCAAGCCGTATGAGATGGCTGTTCGGAATACGGAAGTGAAGGCGGTGATGACCTCCTATAATTCTTGGAATGGCATCCCTAATTCTGCTTCTTCTTATTTACTGACGAATATTTTACGCAATGAATGGGGATTCAAAGGATATGTATATTCCGATTGGGGGGCAGTGGCTATGTTGAAGGATTTTCAGCATACAGCTAAGGATGATAGTGAAGCGGCTATCCAAGCCTTGACTGCGGGGGTGGACTTGGAAGCTTCCAGTAATTGCTATTGGGCTTTGGAGCAATTGATAGAGCAAGGCAGGTTTGATGAAAAATATGTGGATTTGGCTGTTGGACGTATCTTACGTGTTAAATTTGAATTAGGATTGTTCGAGAATCCATATCAGGGCGCTGACATGCCGGGAGTAGCCATGCGTACTAAAGAAGCGGTGGAGCTATCGCGCAGAGTGGCTGATGAATCGATTGTTTTATTGAAGAATGAAAATACTCTTTTACCCTTAAATTTGAATAAAATAAAATCATTAGCAGTGATTGGGCCGAATGCTAATCAAGTACAGTTCGGGGATTATACATGGAGCCGGAGTAATAAAGATGGGGTTACTCCACTTGAAGGCCTAAAGAAACGGGTTGGAAATAAGATAAAAATAAATTATGCGGCAGGATGTGATCTTATTACAGATAATAAATCCGGATTTGATGAAGCTGTAGCTGCTGTAAAAGCGAGTGACATGGCTGTTGTATTTGTTGGTTCTTCTAGTGCTTCACTGGCACGTGACTATTCAGATGCTACATGTGGGGAGGGGTTTGACCTCTCTTCTCTGGATCTGACAGGTGTACAAGAAGAATTGGTGGAAGAAATCTATGCAATAGGAAAACCTGTTATAGTTGTATTGGTTACAGGTAAGCCTTTTTCTATTTCTTGGATAAAAGAACATATTCCAGCCATAGTTGTACAATGGTACGGTGGTGAGAAAGCTGGAGATGCAATAGCTGATATGTTATTGGGAAATATTAATCCTTCAGCCAAACTTCCATTCTCGTTTCCGCAGAGCGTAGGACATTTACCGGTTTTTTATAATCATTTGCCAACGGACAAAGGATTCTATCGTCGTCCTGGTAGACCAAATGAACCTGGACGTGATTATGTTTTTTCTTCACCAGCTCCGTTATGGTCTTTTGGGCATGGATTGAGTTATACTACATTTGAGTATTTGAATGCTCATTATTCTGCAGAGTTATTACATCCATCTGATACCTTGATTGTCAGTGTATCTTTGAAGAATACGGGTAGTGTAGCGGGAAAGGAGGTAGTACAGCTTTATGTTCGAGATGTGGTCAGTTCGGTTGTGACTCCAGTCAAGCAACTGAAGGCATTCTCAAAACCATTCTTACAACCAGGCGAAATGCAGACAGTTGTTTTGAAGCTACCAATACAAGAATTGGCCTTATATGATTTGAGCATGAAAAAAGTAGTAGAAGAAGGGGAGTATGAAATACAGATAGGAACAGCCTCAGATGATATCAGATTACGAAGGACAATCTTTGTTGGCAGACAGCCGGTGACTAGTAATAGTCTTGGTCATAACGACTTCTGCATGGATGAAATTGTGAAGAATCCAGGAAGAAAGATAAAGGTTGCTGGTTGTGTCAGAGATGTACAAGCAACCCCTATAAGTGGAATTGAAATCAAATCTAATTATTCTGGTAGAACGGTTATAAGTAAGGAAGGCGGAAGATATTCCATTCTGACTGTAGAAAACGATGTGCTAACGATTTCTGCCAAAGGATTCGAGACAGTAAATATCAAGGTGAATAAACAAAAGGATATAGATATAAAATTGAATTACAGTCATGATTAAACACGAAATCAGATGGGAATACATATTGGTAATATGTATTATTCTCGGTACGTTACCTTGTAATGCACAGTCAGTAATTCCTATGCCAAAAGAAATGGTGATGGGAGAAGGTTCTTGGGATGTATCTGCCGATACACGTATAAATTACAGTAATGATGCGCTTACCAAAACAGTCAGTCTCTTTAATAATTATTTAGATGGACGGTTTGGGGTGACTTTGAAGAAAGGATCGAAAGGAAAGAATGCCATTCATTTGCAGATAGACAAGAAAATGCCTTTAGAGGCATATTCATTAGTTGTGGATGATAAGGGAGTAACAATCAAGGGAAGTGAAGCTGGAATATTTTATGGAATTCAGACATTGCAGCAGTTACTTGTTGATAAGGGAAATGGATGCATACAGCTTCCGTATATTATGATAAATGATGAACCCCGTTTTGGTTATCGTGGTTTGATGTTGGATGTTGCACGTTATTTTTACTCAGTGGAATATGTAAAAGAGTATATAGATTTAATGGCTCGTTATAAAATAAATAGATTCCATTGGCATTTGACAGAAGATGCCGGGTGGCGTATTGAAATAAAAAAGTATCCAGAATTGACCAAAATTGGGGCATGGCGTAATAGTACTCAGTGGGGGCATAATCCGACAGAACAAGATCGTATTCCACATGGAGGATTCTATACTCAGGAGCAGATTAAGGAGATTATCCAATATGCGGCAGATAGGTACATCACTATTGTTCCGGAGATCGATTTACCAGGACATACAATGTCTGTTTTAGCTACATATCCGGAGCTGTCTTGCACGGGCGGACCATTTCGGATACCGGAAACTTGGGGTATTAAGGAGGAAGTTCTTTGTCTCGGTAATGATGAAACCTATCGGTTTGTAGAAGATGTTTTATCTGAGGTGATAGATTTGTTTCCCGGTGAGTATATTCATATAGGCGGTGATGAGGCACCTAAAAGACGTTGGAAAGAATGTCCGAAGTGTCAACGACGCATTAAGGAAAATAAATTGAAAGATGAACATGAATTACAAAGTTACTTCATCCATCATTTGGATGAATTTGTAACCGGGAAGGGGCGAAAAATCATTGGTTGGGATGAAATCTTAGAAGGTGGTCTGGCACCGAATGCTGCTGTAATGAGCTGGAGAGGAGAAAACGGTGGAATTGCTGCAGCGGGAATGGGGCATAAAGTGGTGATGGCTCCCAATAACTATATGTATATTGATTATTATCAGAGTGAGGATTATACTAATGAGCCTTTAAATATAGGAGGACTGGTTACGTTGGAACATATCTACAGCTATGAACCTTATACGCCTAAGCTTACAAAAGAGCAATGCGGTTATATAATGGGGGTACAAGCTAATGTTTGGGGAGAATTTATACATCATCCTGATAAAGTGAACTATATGGCATATCCTCGGGCTATGGCCCTTTCAGAAATAGGTTGGTCACCTGCGGAAAAGAAGAATTATGCAGATTTCCGTGAAAGATTAGCGGGATGTTTGGCTGAACTGGATAGACAAGGGGTTACTTTCCGTATTCCCGAACCGATTGGTTGGGATAAAGCTATTGTTAGAGGCGGTAACGCGATAGTGGATTTGAAGCCGTCAGTAGAGGGTGCTGATATATATTATACCACAGATGGTACCGATCCTCGTTTATATGGAAAACTCTATACGGATACATTGCAGTTACCTTTATCTTTCAGTGGAGTAAATATAAAATGTTATCTCCGCCTTTCTTCCGGTAGAAGTAGTGCTGTTTATACAGTTGTAGCTCCTGATACAAAATAAAAAAATGATAATAAATACAGTATTTATGACGAAATATTTATTAATATGTCTGGTAGTTTGTGCACTGATTTTTCAAGGGTGCTGGCATCATGAGAGTGCGGTTGAACGTGGCTATAATGAGAAGTATATAGGTGAATATACGCGTAAAATAGCTTTCCCTATAGGAGGTATAGGCACGGGCATGTTCTGTATTGAAGGAACAGGAGCATTGAGTAATATGTCTATACGTCATAGACCGAATGTTTTCAATGAACCAACGATGTTTGCTGCAATTCATGTGAAAGGTTATGAGTATGGTACACGCATTCTGGAAGGGCCGGTTCCAGAATGGAAAAAATTTGGTGCTCCTAATTCCAGCCGTGGAGACGGCGGCTCATGGGGAATGCCCCGGTTTAAGGAGTATAGTTTCCAGTCACGTTTCCCTTTTGCGGAGGTAGAGTTGGCAGATCAGAATGTCCCTATAGATGTGAAACTGGTTGCCTGGAATCCATTTATACCAACGGATGAAGATAATTCAAGTCTACCGGTTGCTGGGTTTGAATATGAGTTTCATAATACCAGTAATGAGGAAGTACAAGCCGTCTTTTCATATAATAGTATGAATTTTATGCAAACTCCGGGTAGAGGTAAAGCGTATATAGATGCAGCAAAGAATGGATTCATTCTAAGACAGACAGGCACAGAGAATGAACCTTTCTGTCAAGGTGATTTTATGATTTATACTGACAATCCCCAGACGGTAGTTAATCATAACTGGTTTCGTGGAGGTTGGTTCGACCCATTGAGCATTTGTTGGGATAACTTGGAAGAGGGCAGAATGGAAGAGAATCCAGCAGGCTTGGAAGGAGCAGTGGGAGCTTCGTTATATGTGCCGTTTACTTTAGCACCTGGTGAGACTCGTAATATAAGGTTGTACATGGCTTGGCATGTCCCTTATTCACAAGAACGAATAGGTGGAATCCCACGTACAGATACTGATATCCCTGATGCACCAGTTTGTCCAGATGAATTGAGTAACTGTTATACTTATGAGAATAATTTTGAAGGGAATTACCGCCCTTGGTATAGCAGTAGGTTTGGCAGTATACAAGATGTTGCAAACTACTGGTTGGATAATTATGATGCATTGAAAAAGAATACTCAGTTGTTCACTGATGCTTTCTATGATTCTACTCTTCCACCTGAAGTTAAGGAGGCTGTTGCTGCTAATTTGAGTATATTGAAATCTACTACAGTACTTCGCCAATACGATGGGCGTATGTGGAATTGGGAGGGAAGTCATGATAATTGGGGCTCTTGTCATGGTTCATGCACGCATGTTTGGAATTATGCGCAAGCTGTATCTCATCTTTTCCCAAAATTAGAACGTACATTACGTGAAACAGAATTTTTTGTGAGCCAGGATAAAAGGGGACATCAAGTGTTCCGTACGAATCTGCCTATCAGTCCTACTGTCCATGATTTTCATTCGGCGGCAGATGGGCAATTAGGAGGTATAATGAAGGTATATCGTGAATGGAGAATTATGGGTGATATAAATTGGCTGAAGATGATGTATCCAGCTGTGAAGAAAAGTATGGATTATTGTATCCGTACTTGGGATCCGAGAGAGGTTGGAGCTGTTGAAGAACCTCACCATAATACGTATGATATAGAGTTTTGGGGCGCGAATGGGATGATTACCAGTTTTTATGTAGGAGCATTACAAGCTATTTGCTTGATGGGTAAAACGGTAGGCGATGATATTTCCCGTTATGAAGAATTGATGAATAAAAGTAAAGCATATTTGGAGAGCAAACTTTTTGATGGAGAGTATTTTATTCAGAACATTCAATGGACTGGATTGGACGCTCCAGACCCAGTTGATGCCCAATCGTTTGTGACCCATTATACGCCAGAAGCTTTAAAAATCCTACAAGAAGAAGGTCCGAAATATCAGTATGGTAAAGGTTGTTTGTCTGACGGAATATTGGGCTCTTGGATGACATTGGTATGTGGAATGCCGGAGGTGGTCGATCGTCTGAAAGTAAAAAGTCATTTGATTTCTGTCCATAAGTATAACTTTAAAAAGAGCTTAAGTAACCATGTCAACCCTCAACGTTCCACCTTTGCATTGGGAGAGGATGGGGGATTATTACTTTGTACCTGGCCGAAAGGTGGTAAGCTAAAATTGCCTTTTGTATACAGTAACGAAGTGTGGACTGGAATTGAATATCAAGTGGCTGCTCATCTTATGTTTGAAGGAGAAGTGGAAAAAGGGCTTGAAATAGTGAGAACTTGCCGTGATCGTTATAATGGTCGTGTTCGTAATCCGTTTAATGAATATGAGTGTGGAGCATGGTATGCTCGTGCAATGGCCAGTTATGCTATGCTAGAAGGCCTTACGGGAATACGCTATGATGCAGTAGACAAAATTTTGTATATAGATTCGCGGATTGGAGATGATTTCACTTCATTCTTGTCTACGGAAACGGGTTTTGGTAATGTTGGACTTAAGGAAGGAAAGCCGTTTATAGATGTGAAATATGGGGTAATAGATGTACAGAAATGTATCGTTTCCGGTAAGGAAATTCAATTATAGTTTGGATAAGGTTCTTGATTATATACAAATTGTGAAATTTGTAGTATTGTAAGATTTACATGTATAGATTAGATGGTTTTATGAGAGTTCTGTGGGGCTGTGATTGTTCCACAGAACTATTTTTATGTTATTTGCAGATTTTTGCAACCAAACTTCATCTTTCTGCGTCTAATAAATAAAAAGAGGAGATTATGAATATGAAAATGAATTTTTCTATGGACGAGATTCGTCTTAAAGTAGAGGAGTATATAAAGAAAGGTAGTCGGGCAGCTGGTCGTCCCGTACTGACAGCTTATTATGTCCTGACTACTGATTCTACTCCAGAGAGTGAAAGGACAAATATCATGATTGCTTTGGTGGCCATTGTGTTTCCTGCCGGTATAGAAGACCTCTTGGGACAAGTCTTTATGGTAGGGAAGGGATTTGCTGCAATCTATGCTTATAAGAAAATGAAGAAATACATCACTCCACAGATAAAGGATAAGGTAGAGGCAAAATTGGATGAGTGGTTCCATGAGAATGTGATGGAAGTAGTGGAACCGCTTTATCTGGAATAACAGTTCGCCACAAAGATCATACTGATTTGCGCAGATTGAATTTATATCGGGAATTTGTATCTGTGCGAATCAGCATAATCTCCGTGACGGACTGTTTATTGTTTTTTGCTCAAGAAGCGTCTGGCCAGATATTTCCGTACCGGTTCATCATAGAATTTTAAGCATAGATAAGCCAATAATATGTTCCATGCGTAAACACACAAGGCAACCTGCCAAGTCTGCTCCAACGTGAAGAGCTGGTTCTTGATGAGCCATGCATAGAACAAGTACATAAATGGATAATGTATCACATAGACTGGATAGGATATATCTCCCAGGAACTTGCATATCTGGGTCGATTTTTTATCCGTTGTGGTACCGGAAGCTCCTAACCAGACGAGAACCGGAAAAGCGATGATTACACAGAACGCTTCATAAATGCCATTTGTACAGACCGGTGTTGCACCTTCCAAGTAGGGCACTGAAAACAAGGTAACCAATGCAATGGCACATATCCAGAAAGCACCTTTCACCTTGATAGGCTTGAAGTTGCGCGACAAAAGCATGCCCATGGAGAAAGGAAAAAGCATCCTCAGCAATCCGCCGCCAAAGTTTATTCCGTCCAGTGTCCAGCCTACCCCCATATTTCCGTATCCGGAGATGTCGAAAATGGCGAATGATGCCAATGCCACTCCCAGCAATATTGTCAGTACGGCAAGGGCTTTGTTTGATAAGCGGTGGATAAACAAGGCATAAAGGATGTTGCCTAAATATTCAAAAAACAAGGACCAACATGGACCATTCAAAGGAAACATTTCGCCATTACCACGGACTTCATAACCTGCACCTGGCATTGCGGGAATAAAAAATATAGTGCAAAGAAGGGACAGCATAATCATGGAGAGGGCAATATGTGTTCCGTCCCATTGTACGCATCCTTGAAGACAGAAAGTAATGGCACCCAGGACAGCTCCCATAATGACCATCGGATGGAGACGTATCAGGCGCCGTTTAAAGAAGTTTTTCATTGTGAGGTTCCTGCCCCAACGGTCGTCATAAGCATACCCGATAACGAATCCCGATAGTATAAAGAAGAAATCTACAGCTAAATAGCCGTGGTTGAAGGTTTCGATAATGCTACCACCGGCAAAAGCATAGCCTTCGAATATATGATACCATATAACCATCAAGGCTGCTACGCCACGGAGCCCGTCGAGAAGGTCATAATGTGCTTTGGTGTCTGAAAAGGCAGAAGATGAAATGTGCGACATCTGTTTTTTTTCTGTTGTTTGGTTAATGTTTTCGGATCTCAAAGATACGCCATGCGAAGCGAAGTTCTTTTGCTTAAAAGCAAAAAAGAACGGCAATCTTCTATTTTTTTGCGCGTACCCGGCTGAGAGTATAGATGGAAATACCCAGGAAGGCTGCCACATATTTTAGCTTCACCCGATTTATCAGTCTGGGGTAACGGCGGTTAAATTGTTCATACCGCTCTTTGGGAGGCAGTTGGAGCCTTTCCACAAACATATGACTGAGCTCTTTGTTTACGTTCTGATGCAGTATTCTGCCCCAGTTGGCTATATCAATATATGTTTCGTAGAGAGCATTTAACTTGTCTATGTGGATGACGTAGATTTTGCAGTCCGAAAGAGTTTCAATGCTTTCTACTGACGGCTGCTGATAGTACAGTGAATCCATTCCGAAGGTTACATCACCTTCCTGGCTGAACCAAGTGGTGGTATCTTGTCCGTCGTGATGAAATACGGAACGGGTGACCCCTTCCTCAATGAAATAAACCAAACGGTCTGTCACTCCTGCTTGTACTATATAAGTTCCTTTAGGGTAGTGTCTTACCTGCATATTCATCAGCAATGCCTGAAGAGCTTCTTCGGAAACCGGATAAATCTGCCTGATTTTATGAATGATGTTGTTCATTGGAGGGGAGCTTTTTATTCGTTTACAAACTTACATAATTTTATTAACTAAAACTGAACTTTGATATACAAATGTGTGCGTTGCCTTATAAGCGTTTATGGTATAATGGAATTTTTTTTGTAAAAGAGATGTTTGTTCTTTGAATATTGTATCTTTGTAGAAAACAGTAGCGTATGAATAAAATATTGGTAACATTATTGGCTCTAATCGGAGGTAGCTGCATTTCATTCGCACAGATGGAGACTGGAAGAGTTTCCGATACAGCTGAGGATACATTGAGAATAGAAAATGAAATTGTCGCTGTTGATACCGGATTTTACCAGTCAGTAGTCCGCTATGATACGGTGCGCTATAATTTGAAAATGCAGAGTGTTTACAAAAAGGCTTTTCAACTAAAGAATGATGTTTTTGTGGAAAAGATGAAAGAGCCGTGGTTAGATGATATTCTCAGAAATATCTTATTTAAATAACCATGAATTTGTGCTTTGCGTCATTCGGTTGACTTCCTGGTTTAACTCACTCGGTTAAACCACACTAAATTCAGCATTCTCTAAAAACAAAAATCAGATAGAAATCTTGCGATAACTATCTGATTTTCAGAAGAGCGGAAGACGGGGCTCAAACCCGCGACCCTCAGCTTGGAAGGCTAATGCTCTATCAACTGAGCTACTTCCGCAATTTTTGTGGGCAAAGATGGATTCGAACCACCGAAGGCGTAAGCCAGCAGATTTACAGTCTGCCCCATTTGGCCACTCTGGTATTTGCCCTTTTGCACTTAAGATTCTATCTCAATTCTCTCATTGAGTAGGTTTGTTTCTCAATTGCGGTGCAAAGATACGACTATTTTTGTAAACTCCAAGCAAAATCTATCATTTTTATTGCAGTAATTGCACATTCGTCTCCTTTATTACCCAGCTTGCCACCGGCGCGGTCTTCTGCTTGCTCCATAGTATTGGTAGTAATTAATCCGTAAATTACTGGTACATCGCCACTTGCGTTTAATTGGGTAATTCCTTGGGTAGCACCCATGCAAACATAGTCAAAATGTGGAGTATCTCCTCTGACTACACAACCAATTGCAATAACTGCATCGACTTCGCTGTATTCGATAAGTTGGTTGGCGCCGAAAGTCAGTTCAAAACTGCCGGGTACTGTTTTTACCAGAATATTTTCATCTTTGGCTCCATGTTTTTTTAAGGTGTCTATGGCACCTTTTAGGAGAGCGCCGGTAATATTATAATTCCACTCAGATACAACGATGCCGAATTTCATTTTTTCCGCGCTGGGTACAGAACTGAAATCGTAGTCTGAAAGATTGTGATAAGCTGTTGCCATAAATAAGGAATTAAGAATTAATAATTGAAAATTAAAGGGAGAGGAGAGATAAAAGAGGCACGGACTACACGGATTCACGGCTATTGTGTCTTTCCGTGTTTTCCGTGTAATCCGTGCCTGAGATATTTTTATAATAAGGTATATTACTTCTTCAATAGTTTGGCTTGTTCGATATACTTATCGATATCCATTGCCTGGTATGAACGGAAGTATTTATCCTTGATAGTGGTATACGCCTGGATTGCATCGTCATACTTACCTCGCTTTACCAGGATTTCTCCAGCTTGCAGCAGGTAGATGGGGCTGAGGGAGTTGTTGTCGGCTTCGTTGGCGGCTTTCAGCAGCATGGAAGCGGCTTTGTCCAGTTGGCCGAGCTGCGCATAGCAGTTACCCATAGCACCTTTCATGGCAGGAGCTACCATTTGGTCGTCTCCGTCAAAGCTGTCCAATGCTTTCACTGCTTCGTCATATTTACCGAGGTGTGCATAGCAGAGACCCATATAGGCTTTTGCAAGATTGGCTGCTTTTGTGCCGCTGTATTCGTCTGCCACTTTTACAAATCCGGCAAAACCGATGCTATCACCGTTCAGTGCTTGTGCATAAGCGTCTGCTTCGAAGTATTCTTGCCCTTTGAATAAGGCAGCTTGTGCTTTTTCTTCACGGGGGTCTGCATAAAGGTTCTTGTACATCACTACACCGGCAATGATGATGATTACTGCTACTACAGTGCCGATGATTGCTTTTTTGTTCTTAATGAAAAAGGCCTCCGATTGTGTCAGTGCATCCTCCACGTTTAAGGCTTCATTCGTCTTTTTTTGTTCTGCCATTTTTATATAATCTTTTTGTTATTATTCTTATTTATCTATTTCGACCCGCAAAAGTAAGTTTTTTATAGCTATCAACGAAATTTAGCGGCATCTTTTTTTGTTTTGTATCAGAAAACACCGAAATTATTTCTACTTTTCAATAAGCCGGGCTTCACCTCTGTATTAAAAATAAGCAGGCTTATTTTGTACTGCTTTCGGTTTTGCATTATCTTTGTAACCGAACTCATCGTTACTATAATGATACTGAAACGTATATCTATACTCAATTATAAGAACTTGGAGCAGGTGGAGCTTTCATTCTCGCCCAAGTTAAACTGCTTTTTCGGACAGAACGGCATGGGGAAAACGAACCTGCTGGATGCGGTGTATTTTTTGTCTTTCTGTAAAAGTGCCGGTAATCCCATTGATTCCCAGAATATCTGCCATGATGCCGACTTCTTTGTTATTCAAGGGTTTTATGAGGCTGCCGATGGGACTCCTGAGGAAATCTACTGTGGTATGAAGAGGCGCCAGAAGAAACAGTTCAAGCGAAACAAGAAGGAGTATACGCGTTTGTCGGACCATATCGGCTTCCTGCCTTTGGTCATGGTCTCGCCTGCCGATTCGGAGTTGATAGCAGGAGGCAGTGATGAACGCCGACGTTTTATGGATGTGGTTATCTCGCAGTACGACAAAGAGTATCTGGATGCTTTGATACGATACAATAAAGCTTTGGTGCAGCGGAATACCTTACTGAAGAGTGAACAGCCGGTGGAGGAAGAGCTCTTTCTGGTCTGGGAGGAGATGATGGCACAAGCCGGTGAAGTGGTGTTCCGCAAACGTGAGGCCTTTATCCGTGAGTTTATTCCTATTTTCCAGTCTTTCTATTCATTCATTTCGCAAGATAGGGAGAAGGTGGGATTAAGCTATGACTCTCATGCCCGCGATGCCTCTTTGCTGGAAGTGCTGAAGGAAAGCCGTGCTCGCGACCAGATTATGGGCTATTCGTTGCGCGGTGTGCACAAGGACGAGCTGAATATGCTTTTGGGAGATTTCCCCATCAAGCGTGAAGGGTCGCAGGGACAGAACAAGACTTATCTGGTAGCGTTGAAGCTGGCACAGTTTGATTTCCTGAAACGTACCGGGACCACTGTTCCCTTGTTGTTGTTGGACGATATCTTTGACAAGCTGGATGCCTCGCGTGTGGAGCAAATCATCAAGTTGGTGGCAGGCGACAGTTTTGGACAGATTTTTATAACCGATACCAACCGCGAACACCTGGACCGTATTCTGCATAAAGTGGGCAGTGATTATAAGATGTTCCGTGTGGAGCAGGGAACGGTTGCCGAAATGAAGGAGGAAGAGGCATGAAGCGCAATAATGCCGAACAGATAGGTGAACTTATCCGTCATTACCTCAGGCAGGAAAGTCTGGAGTCTCCGCTGAATGAACGGCGGCTTATCAGTGCGTGGCCCGAAGTGCTGGGGCCTACCATTGCCTCCTACACCCGTGAACTTTATATAAAGAACCAGGTGCTTTATGTGCACCTCACTTCTGCTGCTTTGCGCCAGGAACTGATGATGGGGCGCGAGTTGCTGGTGCGCAACTTGAATCGTCATGTGGGGGCCCAGGTCATAACGAATATCATATTCAGATGAGCATCCTCAGCTCATCTATTCTTTCAATCTTCAGTTCCTTTAATTCCCGGACTGCCCGGTCATAATACATCGGAGTTTCCAAATCCTTGTTGTCATGCGCATCCAGTCCGATGATAGCTGTACAGCCTTCATTGGCAGCGATTCGCCAGAACTCCGGGCACGGGTAGGTGGATAAGCCGTGCGCTTCATTGTAGGCTACATAGCCTATATTGTATTCCAACGGGACATTCAGGCGTGCAGCAGTACGGCAGATGTGCCGGCTGATGGTAGTGCAATGGTGGTCGAACTTCGGATAGGAGCGCATGAACAAGTCCGGATGGGCAAGGCAGGAGAATAATCCGCTTTCCATACCTTCGATGGCGCTCTCTTCGTAAAGTTCGAGCATGTCGCGGCTGTCTGTATGATGGCCGAAGTAGGGGAACTTTTCATCGGTGTGGTAGTGATGGTTTCCGAAGATGATATAGTCCAGTTGGTACTTCTTGGTTTGCTCTTTCAGCCAATGGATATATTGGGGGAAGTATTCACATTCAAGTCCTATTCTGATGTCTATCCGGTCGTGGTATTTCTCACGGAGCGTCTTGAGACTCTCCACGTAGCCGGGGAGCTCCTCGGGGAGCATCCGCATGTCGGCTACGTAGTCGGTTCGGTATTTCCAGGGAGTATGGTCTGAAAACCCGAGTATCCGGTAACCGCCTTTGATGGCACTGAGCACATAGTCTTCGTCATCTCCGGTGGCATGCATGCAGCGTGTGGTGTGTGTATGATAATTAGTTTTCATTGCGTAATGATTTCATCCATGCGTATATCAAACGGTTCCGCAGGAACTTCTTCTACGAGTTGAAACGGGAAGCAGATGCCGGCTTTGTGGGCTGATGGGATGCGGGGCAGAAGCCGGTCATAGTAACCTTTACCGCGCCCCAGGCGGTTGCCGTTACGGTCGAATGCCACGCCGGGAACCACTATGAAGTCTATGTCTGCATAGTCGGTAAATAGCTCGCCGGTTGGTTCTTCGATGCCGTATGCGCCAGGTTTCAAGTCTTCGGGTCCGGTGTACAGCCGCAGTTCCAGGTCGTCACCTACAACTACCGGAAGCAGTATCCGCTTTTCGCGGCTCCACTTCCGGATAAATTCGTGTGTGTCCACTTCGTCTTTGAGAGAGTGGTAGAGCAGTACGGTTGTTGCCGCCCTGAAAGCGGGGTGTGCCTCGAGGGCGGCAAGTATTTCAGCAGACTGACGCGTAGCGGAAGAGCTGTGTCGGGTCTTCAACAAAGCTACCTGCCTGCGCAGTTCTTTTTTCCTTTCCATCATCTTTTTTATCCTCTATGATTGGTGTTGCTTCCGGAGCTTTGGGGAATGCCTCGCCACGTTCCAGAATATCCAATGCTTTCTTGACGGTAGCATCGCTCTGGTTGATGTAGCGGATGTATTGCTCCCTTCCCAGTATGTTATAGATAATGTTGCCGTAAAGACTTCTTTCCAGTAGCTTGTAGGACTTGTGGATAAGCAGGTTGCGCCGTTTTACTCCCTTGGAGTCTGCAAAACGTACAAACTGCTCCACAATACTCTGGTGGCGAAGGTACTTCAACAAGTCTTCTTCATTGTCGTATTCACTCAATTTCGCGCGGTTGCGGTCGGTATACTGGAAGCTGAATTGCAGAATCAGTCCCTTGTTGCTTACTTCTATCAGGTAAGAAGATACTCCGGTTGTGTCTTGCGGAACGAATACGTCCGGCATAATGCCACCGCCGCCGTATACGGGTCTGCCCAAACCGGTAGAGTAACGCAGGTTTTCGTCCAGTTTGATGCTGTCTTTGGAGAAGAACTCGCCGTGTTCGTAACGGGTAATCCAGTCCATTTCGTATTTGCTGTCCTTGCCGTTCTCGTAGGGGCGCTGGATGCAACGGCCCGATGGGGTGTAATAACGGGCAATGGTCAGGCGGATGGCGGAACCGTCACTGAAGTCGATGGGTTGCTGTACGAGTCCCTTGCCGAAGGAACGGCGTCCTACAATGGTTCCGCGGTCATTGTCCTGAATGGCGCCCGCAAAGATTTCGCTGGCCGAAGCGGAACTCTCGTTTACCAATACCACTAGCGGCAGCTTCTGGCAACTGCCGGTACCGTTGGCATATTCCTCCATGCGGGGATATTTGCGGCCGTGGGTATATACAATCAACTTCCCTTCCGGCAGGAATTCGTTCACCATGCGTGTGGCGGCTTCCATGTATCCTCCGGTATTGTCGCGCAGGTCGATAATCAGGCCTTTGCACTTCTCGTGGCTCAGTTGGGCAATCGCATTCAGCAGCTCCACGTGTGTGGTACGTCCGAATTTGCTGATTTGTATATATCCGTAGTCATCGTCGAGCATATAGGCTGCATCAATGGTGTTTTGTGGGATGTCACCGCGTGTGATGGTGAAGTCGAGCAACTCCTTTTCCGTGGCACGCTTGACGCCTAACTTCACTTGGCTTCCTTTCGGACCTTTCAGGTTGCGCATGGCCTTTTCGTTTGTCAGGCCTTTGCCTGCAAACAGACTGTCGTTGACCATTACAATGCGGTCGCCTGCCATCAGGCCCACTTTCTCGGATGGTCCGCCGGGAATCACGCTGTTTACGTGTATCGTGTCTTCTTGAATGGTGAACTGGATACCTATACCGCTGAAGCTGCCTTCAAGTTCGGAGTTTACCTCTTCCAGCTTCTGTGCGGGGATGTAGGTGGAGTGGGGGTCGAGTTCCGCCAATATCTGCGGCATGGCCTTCTCTACCAAATCGGTCATGTTGACGGTATCCACATACTGGTCATCAATAACACGCAGCAAGGCATTCAGCTTGTTGGACGAGCTATTGATGATTCCCAGTTTGTTACCGGCAAAATGCCTGGCATAAAACGTTCCGATAAGGATTCCTGCGACTACGCTGATTGCGATGATGAGCGGCATAAAGCGGGAAGTATTTTTTGTACTCATGATGTTTATTTACTATTAGACTATTTACAATTTACTATTTGGCTGCGCATGCAACTTTCAACTTTCCATTTTCAACTTTTCATTATCCATTGAAATAAACACTACCTCGATGCCTGCCCGTTTCAAAAGTTCGATACCATCTTCCAGGCGGTATTTCTCGGAGTAGACTACCCGTTTGATGCCTGCCTGGATAATCAGTTTGGAGCATTCTATGCAGGGGGAGGCAGTGACGTACATGGTGGCACCGTTACTGCTGTTGTTTGAACGGGCTATTTTGGTAATGGCGTTTGCTTCGGCATGGAGCACGTATGGTTTGGTGACGTTATTCTCATCTTCGCATACATTCTCAAAACCGGAAGGGGTACCGTTGTAGCCGTCAGAGATAATCATCTTGTCTTTTACAATCAGTGCACCGACCTGGCGGCGTTGGCAATACGAATTTTCGGCCCAAATGCTTGCCATACGTATATAACGCCTATCCAATGCTTCTTGTTTGTCTTTTGTAGAATCGTCCATCATATTTATGCTTTATCGTTGCGGGGTGAATCCCATGACTCTGGTTGTCGGTCCGTCTTTAAAATAGAGGGTCAGTGAATTGGCATCCCCTTCATACTTGTACACGTTTTGCAATCCGGAGATGAATGCCTTGGCCAGTGCATCGCTTTCTGCAGCCCCCGTAACCTTCACACTGATGCTGAGCGAGCCTGAAGCTCCGTTGGCTTTCCAAGTGCCGTTGACGCTTGAGTTGATGCCTTGTCCGTTGACGGTGGTGCCCATCAGTTCTCCATCCAGTTCAGTACCTTCAAAATTGAGGGTGAAGGTGTTTTTCTGATTATATAGCTTGTCCAGACTCTTCTTCATCTCTTCCTCATTGTTGTTCCAAAGGTTTGGATAGAATTGGGCATTGCTGCCTTTATTGGTGAGTCGGCTGAGCTTCCATGTCTTCCCGGTGAATATTCCGATAACATCGTCCTCGTTGTCGCAACCGCTTAGCAGGGGGAGCAGCGAAAACATGAGCAACATGCAAAAGATGTTCCTTATAAGTCTCTTCATTTCTTTATTCCATTTCTGATTAATAATGCGTCGATTGTAGGCTCTTGTCCGCGGAAACGTTTATAGAGCGTCATCGGATGCTCCGTTCCACCTTTGGAAAGAATGTTCTCGCGGAAGGAGGCGGCTGTCTCCGGATTGAAGATGCCCGTCTGTTTGAATAGCGAGAAAGCGTCCGCATCCAGTACCTCTGCCCACTTATAACTGTAATATCCGGCAGAATATCCTCCGGCAAAGATATGGGAGAACTGTGTACTCATACAGGCTTCTGCCACAGAAGGCAGAATCTGTGCTTTTTCCCAAGCCTTCTTTTCATAGGCTTTCACGTCACCTTCAAACGGGGTGTTACGTGTGTACCAAGCCATATCGAGCAGGCCGAAGCTTACCTGGCGGAGGCAGGCGTATGCCGCGTTGAAGTTGGACGAATCCACAATGCGCTGCACCAGTTCGTCCGGTATCAGCTCTCCGGTCTGGTAATGGCGGGCAAACGTATGCAGGAATTCCTTTTCGATGGCGAAGTTCTCCATGAATTGGGAGGGGAGTTCCACAAAGTCCCAATACACATTGGTCCCGCTCAGGCTCCCGTAGGTGGTATTGGCAAACATACCATGCAGGCTGTGGCCGAATTCGTGCAGGAATGTCTCCACCTCGCCGAAGGTAAGCAGGGCAGGCTTGTCCTGTGTCGGTTTGGTGAAGTTCATCACAATGGATATGTGGGGACGGCTGTTCTCACCGGTCTTTTCGTCAATCCACTGTTCCTTGTAGCTGGTCATCCAGGCTCCCGAGCGCTTGCCTGCTCTGGGGTGGAAGTCGGTATAGAACACGGCAAGGAATTTCCCGTCTTTGTCGAAGACTTCGTAGGCATCCACATCCTTGTGATAAACGGGAATATCCGGATTCTTCTTGAAGGTGATGCCATACAGTCTGGTTGCCAGGCCGAATACACCTTCCTTCACGTTGTTCAGCTCAAAGTAAGGGCGGAGCAGCTCATCGTCGATATTGAACTTCCGGTCCTTCAGTTTATGGGAATAGTACGCCCAGTCCCACGGCATCAGGACGAAGTCTTCTCCTTCCGCTTGGCGTGCCAGGGCTTGCACTTCTGCATATTCTTGTTTGGCGGTGGGCGTGTAAGCCTCCAGCAGTTGGTCCAGCAGCTTATACACGGACTCACTGTTTTGTGCCATGCGCTCCTGGAGGTTGTATTCGGCGAAGTTGTCATAGCCTAGGAGTTGGGCAATCTCCATACGGACATTGGCCAGTTTCTTTACGATTTCCAGATTATTGCTGGCGTTGTCATGCGTACACTTCGTATTGTAGGCCATATACAGCTCACGGCGCAGGTCACGGCTGTCTGCATAGGTCAGGAAAGGGCCATAGCTGGGAGCCTGCAAGGTGAATACCCAGCCTTCGACGCCTTTTTCCCCGGCTGTCTCTGCAGCGGCTTCTACCGCGCTCTCGGGTAGCCCGGCCAGTTGTGACTTGTCGGTGATGACAAGCTTGTAGTCGTTCGTTTCTTTCAGGTTGTTTTCACTGAACTGCAGCGTCAGTAGGCTGAGCTCTTTGCATAAAGCCCGGTATTTCTCCTTGGCTTCTCCCTGGAGGTTGGCGCCGTTGCGTACAAAACCATTGTAAATATCTTCCAGCAGCTTGTGCTGTTCCGGGTTCAGCGTCTCTTTGTTTTGCTGCTCGTAAACCGCTTTGATGCGTGCAAACAGCTCTTCGTTCAGGCTGATGTTGTTTTCATGCTCGCTCATCATCGGCATGATTTCCTTGGCCAGTTCCTGCAGGTCATCGTTCGTTTCTGCGCTGAGCAGATTGCCGAATACGGTACCGACACGGTGGAGCATTTCGCCGGACTTCTCATAGGCCAGCACAGTGTTGGCAAATGTCGGGACTTCCGGATTGCGGATGATGGCATCTATTTCCGCATTCTGGCGGCGGATGCCTTCGCGGACGGCGGGTACATAGTCTCCGGTCTTGATTTTGTCGAACGGGACAGTGCCGTGCAGCGTGGAGTATGTTTCAAAAAAAGGATTTTGAGACGATATAGTGTTCATAAAGCAAAGCAATATTAGAGTTAGTATAATCTTCATCATTTTTAAAGGTGCTGATAAAAAACGAACTAGCTGCAAAATTGCAAAAAAAATAGGCGACTTCCGCAGAAGTCACCTATTTTTTATTATTTTCTAACTGTATATTAGCAGTTAACTGATGCCATGTGAGCAATCAGGTCAAGAACCTTGTTAGAATAACCGATTTCGTTATCATACCAAGATACAACCTTAACGAAAGTATCAGTCAAAGCGATACCAGCCTTAGCGTCGAAGATAGAAGTGCGAGTGTCACCCAAGAAGTCAGAAGAAACAACTGCATCTTCTGTGTAACCCAGAACACCCTTCAATTCGCCTTCAGAAGCTTCCTTCATGGCAGCGCAGATTTCAGCGTAAGTAGCGGGTTTAGCCAAGTTAACTGTCAAGTCAACTACAGATACATCCAAAGTCGGAACACGCATAGACATACCAGTCAGTTTGCCGTTCAATGCCGGGATAACTTTACCTACAGCCTTAGCAGCACCGGTAGAAGACGGGATAATGTTGCCAGAAGCAGCACGACCACCTCTCCAGTCTTTCATAGAAGGACCGTCAACTGTCTTCTGAGTAGCAGTTGTAGAGTGAACAGTAGTCATCAAACCGTCAGTGATACCCCATTTGTCGTTCAATACCTTAGCGATAGGAGCCAAGCAGTTGGTAGTACAAGAAGCGTTAGATACGAATTGAGTACCCTTAACGTAAGTCTTTTCGTTAACACCGCAAACGAACATCGGAGTGTCGTCCTTAGAAGGAGCAGACATTACAACATATTTTGCGCCAGCTTCGATGTGAGCTTGAGCTTTGTCCTTGCTCAGGAACAAGCCAGTAGACTCAACAACGTATTCAGCTTCTACTTCGTTCCATTTCAAGTCAGCCGGGTTTCTTTCTGCAGTGATGCGGATAGCCTGACCGTTAACGATCAATTTGCTGTTTTCAACATCAGCTTCGATAGTACCGTCGAACTGGCCGTGCATAGTGTCATACTTCAGCATGTAAGCCAAGTAATCTACCGGGCAAAGGTCGTTGATACCTACGATCTGAATATCGTTTCTCTTCATTGCAGCGCGGAATACGAAACGTCCGATACGTCCGAATCCATTAATACCTACTTTAATCATTTTGTTTAAACTTTTAAGGGTTTTATAATGTTTAAAAATAAACTTTCGCCTATAAATTGCATTTCTTTATCGAATTGCGGTGCAAAAGTAAGAAAATGTTTTTATATTCGTAGCCAAAATCATAATTAAATAATTGAAAAGATGGGAAAAAGTTCATTTTTACAGGAATTTAAGGCTTTTGCCATGAAAGGCAACGTGATAGACATGGCTGTCGGTGTGATTATCGGCGGTGCGTTTGGAAAAATTGTCTCTTCCATCGTGGCAGATGTGATTATGCCTCCTATCGGGCTACTGGTGGGCGGTGTCAACTTTACAGACTTGAAGTGGGTGCTGAAACCTGCCGAAATGGTGGACGGAAAAGAAATTGCTGCCGTGACCCTGAATTACGGTAATTTCTTGCAGGTCACCTTCGACTTCCTGATTATAGCATTCTCTATCTTCATGTTCATAAAGTTGTTGACCAAGCTGACTGAAAAGAAGAAAGAAGAGGCGCCTGCCGCTCCTCCGGCTCCCCCTACCCCGAGCAAGGAAGAGGTGCTGCTGACCGAAATCCGTGATTTGCTGAAAGAAAAGTAATATCGAAGCGGAACTTCATAGGGGATGTCAAAACCCTCTTGACGCTTTTTTTAGGCGCGGATTACGTGGATTTCACGGATTTATTTTACTGAATCCGCGTTATTCCGCGTAATCCGCGCCTAATATTATAACATGATGAAAGCGTTCATGGCTTTTGATACATCCCCTAATGCATTTAACTCTCCCCGGTACCGCCGGAAACTGTCCCTTTTTATACTAAGCAGTAATCTTACCACAGCTGTGGTAAGAAAATAACATTGCTGTGGTAAGCAAGTTGCATAGCTGTGGTAAGAAAACAGCACGGTTGTGGTAAGAATAGCTTTTAGTATCCTTGTGGATAGTTCTAGCCTGAATTTAAAGCTGTTTTTTGAAAAAAAACGTTTTTCTGTCACATTATCCCTGATAATTCCTTTACTTTTTCTACTTTTGCAAATCATTTATTAAAGTCTATACGGATTTATATGCAAGAGAAGATTATTATTCTTGATTTCGGTTCGCAAACCACGCAGCTCATCGGCCGCCGGCTGCGCGAACTGAATGTCTATTGCGAGATTGTACCTTACAACAAATTTCCACACGGAGATGAGAGTGTAAAAGGAGTTATCCTTTCGGGTAGCCCCTTTTCTGTTTATGATAAGAGTGCATTCAAGGTAGATTTGAGCGGGATTCGTGGAAAATACCCCATTCTGGGTATCTGCTACGGTGCGCAGTTTATCTCCTACAGCAACGGTGGACGGGTGGAACCCGCCGGTACCCGCGAGTACGGACGTGCCCATCTCGGTTCCTTCGATTCGGAGAACGTCCTTTTCAAGGGGGTAAGGGAAAATAGCCAGGTGTGGATGAGCCACGGAGACACGATTACCGCCATTCCCGATAACTTCAAGACTATAGCTTCTACGGACAAGGTGGCGATTGCCGCTTACCAGGTGACGGGTGAGAAGATGTGGGGTGTGCAGTTCCATCCGGAAGTGTTCCACAGCGAGGACGGTACGCAGATGCTGCGCAACTTCGTGGTAGACGTTTGCGGTTGCAGCCAGAGCTGGAGCGCCGCATCGTTTGTAGATACTACTGTGGCCGAACTGAAGGAGCAGCTTGGCAACGACCGCGTTATCCTGGGACTGAGTGGCGGTGTGGATTCTTCGGTAGCCGCCGTGCTGCTGCATCGTGCCATTGGCAAGAACCTGACCTGTATCTTTGTGGACCACGGGCTGCTTCGTAAGAATGAGTTCAGGAATGTGATGCACGACTACGAGTGTCTGGGGCTGAACGTGATTGGCGTGGATGCCAGCGAGAAGTTCTTCAAGGATTTGGAGGGAGTGACCGAGCCTGAGCAAAAGCGTAAAATCATCGGCCGCGATTTTATCGAGGTCTTCGATGCCGAAGCGCACAAGATAACCGATGCCCGTTGGTTGGCACAAGGCACCATTTATCCCGACCGCATCGAGAGCCTGAACATTACGGGCAAGACCATCAAGAGCCATCACAACGTGGGCGGTCTGCCCGAGGAGATGAACCTCCGTCTGTGCGAACCGTTGCAGTGGCTGTTCAAGGACGAAGTACGCCGCGTGGGACGCGAATTGGGAATGCCCGAACATTTGATTACCCGTCATCCTTTCCCCGGTCCGGGACTGGCTGTCCGCATCCTGGGGGATATAACACGGGAGAAAGTACAGACCCTGCAGGAAGCCGACGATATTTTCATTCAGGGCTTGCGTGACTGGAAAGTGCAGGATGCCGACGGCAACGAGACATCGCTCTACCATCAGGTCTGGCAGGCGGGCGTCATTCTTCTGCCCGTACAGAGTGTGGGCGTGATGGGTGACGAACGCACCTATGAACGTGCAGTGGCCTTGCGTGCCGTTACTTCCACCGATGCCATGACAGCCGACTGGGCGCATCTGCCCTACGAATTCCTGGGTAAGGTGTCCAACGACATTATAAATAAGGTGAAAGGTGTGAACCGCGTGACCTATGACATCTCTTCAAAACCACCCAGCACAATAGAATGGGAATAAGACCGACTGAAATTATTAACTTAAAAACAATATAGAAGAATGAAGCAGGATATGATTGTGATTCTGGATTTGGGAAGCCATGAGAACACAGTGCTTGCCCGGGCGATTCGTGCGTTGGGAGTATATAGCGAAATCTACCCGCACGACATTACTGCCGCCGAACTGAAGGCCTTGCCGAATGTGAAAGGCATCATCATCAACGGCGGCCCCAACAATGTGGTTGACGGGGTGTCCATCGACGTGTTGCCCGAGATTTACGAAGCGGGATTCCCCGTAATGGCTGCCGGACACGACAAGGCGCTGTGCGAAGTGAAGCTGCCGCAGTTTACGGATGATGTGGAAGCCATCAAGGAGGCTGTGAAATCTTTCGTATTCGATACTTGCAAGGCTGAGGCGAATTGGAACATGACGAATTTCGTCAACGACCAGGTGGAGTTGATACGTCGTCAGGTGGGCGACCGTAAGGTGCTGCTGGCACTGTCCGGTGGTGTGGATAGCTCCGTGGTGGCCGCTTTGCTGCTGAAAGCCATCGGAGACAAGCTGGTTTGCGTACACGTGAACCACGGACTGATGCGTAAGGGCGAATCGGAAGCCGTGGTGGAAATCTTTGGCAAGGAGCTGAAAGCTAACTTGATATACGTGGATGCTACAGACCGTTTCCTCTCCAAGCTGGAAAACGTGGCTGACCCGGAAGAAAAGCGCAAGATTATCGGCGGAGAGTTTATCCGTGTCTTTGAGGAAGAAGCCCGCAAGCTGGACGGTATCGACTTCCTGGGACAAGGTACCATCTATCCCGATATTGTAGAGAGTGGCACAAAAACAGCCAAGATGGTGAAGTCTCATCACAACGTAGGCGGTCTGCCCGAGGATTTGCAGTTTGAATTGGTGGAGCCGTTGCGCCAGCTGTTCAAGGACGAAGTACGTGCATGCGGTGTAGAGCTTGGATTGCCGTACGAGATGGTTTACCGTCAGCCGTTCCCCGGTCCCGGATTGGGAGTACGTTGTCTGGGAGCCATTACCCGCGACCGCTTGGAGGCTGTACGCGAGTCGGATGCCATTCTGCGTGAGGAATTCCAACTGGCAGGCCTGGATAAGAAGGTATGGCAGTATTTCACTGTGGTGCCCGATTTCAAATCTGTGGGTGTACGCGACAATGCACGTTCGTTCGACTGGCCCGTCATTATCCGTGCCGTCAACACAGTGGATGCCATGACCGCTACCATTGAGCCGGTGGACTGGCCCATCCTAATGAAGATTACCGACCGTATTCTCAAGGAAGTGAAAACCGTCAATCGCGTTTGTTATGATATGTCTCCGAAACCCAATGCGACTATCGAGTGGGAGTGAGATTGACCAATGATAATGATAGCCTCACCTTAAAAACGGTGGGGCTGTTTTTTTTATAACAAAACAACAAAGAATAGAACAATGAAACTTTTATGTATGATTGCTGTCTTTTTGTGCATCCCCTGGGTAGCCTCTGACGCACAGAAGCAGGACTGGGGAAATTTGAAACGCTATGCAGAGGCAAACAAGGAACTGGTACGGAAGGGAAAACAGAAGGACCGGGTGGTTTTTATGGGCAACTCCATCACGGAAGGATGGGTGGCAAACGATGCCGCTTTCTTTGAAGACAACGGTTATGTGGGCCGTGGTATAGGCGGGCAGACTTCTTCCCATTTCCTGCTCCGTTTTCGCGAAGATGTCATCAAGCTTGCTCCGGCGCTGGTCGTGATAAATGCAGGTACCAATGACATTGCGGAAAATGCAGGCGCTTATAATGAAGAATACACTTTTGGAAATATAGTGTCTATGGTAGAGCTGGCACGGGCCAATAAGATAAAGGTGATTTTGACGTCTGTGTTGCCTGCCGCTGCCTTTGGCTGGAATCCTTCGGTGAAGGATGCTCCGCAAAAGATAATGCAGCTGAATGCCAGAATCCGGAAGTATGCCCAGGAAAACAAGATTCCTTATGTCGACTATTACAGTGAGATGGTGGAAGGCGACAATAAGGCTCTGAACTCCTCGTATACCCGGGATGGGGTACACCCCACTCTAGAAGGGTATAAAGTGATGGAAGCCTTGATAAAGAAAGCGATAGACAAGGTGTTGTAGGAAATCCCGGTTCAGGTGGCCTATAAGAGCTTTTCTGCGTCGGGAATCATCATCTCGCCTCTGTGCAGTTCGAGCAGGCCTTTCTCCTGCATGCTGTTCAACGCTCTTGATACTCCCATACGGGTATCATTGACCACCTGAGCCAATTCTTCCATTTTTATTTTCAGTATTTTCCTGCCTGACGGACGTTCGATATGTGTCAGGATAAAGTTGCCGATACGTTTCTCAAGGTTGTCGGTGCTTTCTGCCCAAAGACGGCTGTTTAGGCTTTGGGCGCGGTTGCTGATGATATTCATGTAATTCAGGCGGAATATGTCATATTTGAACAATTCGCTCATGACGAAAGCCTTGCTGATGCTCACTGTGTGGGTCTCGGTTTGGGCGGTATAGGCCGAGACGTAGGAGGTGCTCATCCCGAACAGAGATTGTGGCTCGATGACATAAGGTGCCTGAAAATATTCCGTGGAGCTGTATGATGTATTCGCAGATGAAGTACATGAGGAGATTTCACCTTTCAATACGAATATCAGTTGACTGCATGTGTCACCGGCTTTCACGATAACTTCGCCGGCTTTATGCTTTGTAAAGCTCAGCTTGACTTTCCCCAGGATATTGGTAAAGTCTTCTTGTGCGAGTCCTTGAAAGAGTGGCAGTTGCAGTAATGTATCAAACATTGTATTCATAATGCTTTTTCTTCTTGTTTTGAAACAAAAGTAGATATTATCAAGGTGTACTGTAAACTCTTTGCCCCTCTTTTTGTTTTTTTTATTGTTTCTTAAACGTGCTATTCAATCCTTGTAGACGAATCCTCATCCTTCTCCTCTTCCTTCTTATCGTCCTCATCCTCATTGTTTTCCTCATCTTCGTCTTCCTCTTCGTCTTCCTCTCCGGCAAACGGATCGGGCCGTTGGGGACCGTATTCCATAAAGCCTATGGCGCATAGCGTGCCTGCTATGGCTCCGCTAAGGTGTCCTTCCCAGGAAGTGGTGGCTTTGGCAAATTGTGGGAACATATTCCATACCAGGCCGCCATATAGGAACGTTATCAACAGTGAAATGGCGATAAGCGGTACATGTTTGCGCAGAATGCCGCTGAAGAACAGAAAAAAAGCCAGTCCGTATATGATGCCGCTGGCTCCGATATGCCATCCCGGTTTCCCTATAAGAAAGGTAAGCGCACCGCATCCTATCCAAATGGCAAAGAAGATGTAGGGGGCTATATGCCGGTAGAAATAGAACAGACACCACATCAGGAAAAAGAGTGGAATCGTATTGGCGAACAGATGCTTGAAACTGCTGTGTACCAGTGGATGTGCGAAAATTCCGAACACGCCCCGCTGTTCCATCGGATATACTCCCAGTCGTGTGAAGTTCCAATCCATGCCTGTCTCCAAAAACTTTAAAATGTATAAAATGAATAGCAGGAATAGGGGTATAACCGCCGCCAATGCCATTCTGCGTATATCATGCTTCATATTTCGTACAGTGATTGCTATTTTTGTACAATACTACGGAATATTTGACGAAAACCGAAAAAAAACTGACTTTTTATTTTGCCTATAAGCTTTAATTCGTATTTTTGGGCATCGCTACATGGCTTGTAGCGCATATACCGAAATAATTAACCTTTAAATAATGCACAACTATGAGTTATTTACGATTTGACAAGACCCTGATGATTAATCTGCAAGAATCTTTGCCAAGGGAGATATTGCGGACGAATAGGTCGGGAGCCTATCATTGTACAACAATTGTAGATTGTAACACACGCAAATATCACGGTCTGTTGGTGATACCGGTCCCCAACCTCGATGATGAAAACCATGTGCTGCTGTCTTCTTTGGATGAAACTGTAATTCAGCACGGTGCGGAGTTCAACCTGGGGTTGCATAAGTATCAAGGAAACCACTTCAGTCCTAACGGGCACAAGTATATCCGAGAGTTTGACTGTGAAAATATCCCCACAACTACCTATCGTGTAGGAGGCGTCATCCTTCGTAAGGAAAAGATTTTCGTACACCATGAAAATCGGATTCTGATTCGTTATACCTTGGTCGATGCCCATTCGGCAACCACACTTCGTTTCCGCCCTTTCCTGGCATTCCGCAGTGTGCGCGAGTACACGCACGAAAATGCGCAGGCAAGCCGCGACTACCAGTTGGTAGAGAATGGCATTAAAACCTGCATGTATCCCGGTTATCCGGAGTTGTTCATGCAGCTCAACAAAAAGAATGAGTTCCACTTCCAGCCTGACTGGTATCGTGGTATCGAGTATCCCAAAGAACAGGAACGCGGATATGACTTCAACGAAGACCTTTATGTGCCGGGATATTTTGAAGTGGATATAAAGAAAGGGGAAAGCGTTGTCTTCTCCGCCGGTATCTCCGAGATTTCTCCCCGCAAGCTGAAGCAGACTTTTGAGTCCGAGGTAGCCGACCGCACTCCGCGTGACAGTTTCTACCACTGTCTGAAAAACTCGGCGCACCAGTTCCACAACAAGCAGGGCGAGGAGCATTATGTGCTTGCAGGCTATCCCTGGTTCAAGTGTCGTGCCCGTGACTTGTTCATCTCCCTGCCGGGTCTTACTTTGGCCTTAGGCGAGCAAGATGAATTTGAAGACGTGATGAAAACAGCCGAAAAGGCTATCCGTGAGTTTATCAATGGAGAGCCTTCCTCTTATAAGATATACGAGATGGAGCATCCGGATGTGCTGCTGTGGGCTGTCTGGGCTTTACAGCAGTATGCCAAGGAGACCTCGCGTGAAAATTGCCGGCAGATGTACGGTAATCTTCTCGAGGAGATTGTTGGCTATATCCGTGAACGCAGGCATGACAATCTCTTCCTGCACGAAAACGGACTGTTGTATACCAATGGCACCGAGAAAGCGGTTACCTGGATGAACTCTACCGCCAATGGCCGCCCGGTTATTCCGCGTACGGGCTACATTGTGGAAGTGAATGCGCTGTGGTACAATACCCTGCGTTTTGTAGCCGATATGGTTCGGGAGGGAGGCAATGAAATTCTTGCCGATACACTGGACGCTCAGGCAGAAATCACCGGAAAGTCTTTTGTAGACGTCTTCCGCAATGAGTATGGCTATCTGTTCGACTATGTGGATGGTTATATGATGGACTGGAGCGTACGTCCCAACATGATATTTACCGTTGCCTTTGACTATTCTCCGTTGGATAGGGCCCAAAAGAAACAGGTACTCGATATTGTGACGAAAGAACTGTTGACTCCGAAGGGCTTGCGTACACTGAGCCCCAAGAGTGGCGGATACAATCCGAATTATGTCGGCCCTCAGATACAGAGAGACTATGCCTACCATCAGGGAACAGCGTGGCCATGGCTGCTGGGCTTCTACATGGAAGCATATCTGCGTATCTATAAAGTGAGTGGCGTGTCGTTTGTAGAGAGATACCTCATCGGTATGGAAGATGAAATGACTTCCCACTGTATTGGCGCATTGCCCGAACTCTTCGATGGTAATCCTCCGTTTGTTGGAAGAGGGGCGGTGTCATTTGCCATGAATACGGCGGAAATCCTGCGTATCTTGAAGTTATTGTCTAAGTATAATTTATAAAAGGAGGAACGAAGATGAAAGTTTTAATGTTTGGATGGGAATTTCCTCCCAAAATATATGGTGGTCTTGCGGTTGCTTCTTATGGAATAACTAAGGGATTGAGTTTGCAGGGTGATGTGGAAACTACTTTCTGCATGCCCAAGCCGACGGGCGAAGAAGAGGACTTCTTGAAGATAGTGGGCATGAACCAGGTGCCTATCGTGTGGCGTGATGTCGATTACAATTATTTGAAGTCGAGGCTGACGCGCAACATGACGCCGGAAGATTATTATTCTTTCCGCGACCATATTTATTCGGATTTCTCTTATATGCACGTCAATGACATAGGCTGCATGGACTTTGCTGGCGGTTATCCCGGCAACCTGCACGAAGAGATAAACAACTTCTCGGTGATTGCCGGAGTAGTGGCTCGCCAGCAGGAATTTGATATTATTCATGCCCACGACTGGCTGACGTATCCTGCCGGAGTGCATGCCAAGATGGTGAGCGGAAAGCCGCTCTGTATCCATGTCCATGCTACGGACTTTGACCGTTCGCGCGGAAAAGTCAATCCTACCGTCTATTCTATGGAGAAGAACGGTATGGATTATGCCGACTGCATCATGTGCGTGTCCGAACTGACCCGCCGCACGGTTATTGAGCAGTACCATCAGAACCCCAAGAAGGTGTTTGCCATGCACAATGCCGTCTATCCTCTCTCGCAGGAATACCAGGACATTCCGCGTCCCGACCATTCCAAAGAAAAGATTGTGACATTCCTGGGCCGTATCACCATGCAGAAGGGGCCGGAATACTTTGTGGAAGCAGCTTCGCTGGTATTGCAGCGTGCCCGCAACATCCGCTTTGTGATGGCCGGTTCGGGAGATATGATGGATGCCATGATTAATCTGGCGGCCGAGCGGGGCATTGCCGATCGGTTCCACTTCCCGGGCTTCATGAAGGGAAAGCAGGTATATGAGGTTTACAAGAACAGTGATGTATTCGTTATGCCTTCCGTTTCCGAGCCTTTCGGTATCGCTCCGCTGGAAGCCATGCAGTGTGGAACTCCTTCCATCATTTCCAAGCAGTCGGGATGCGGTGAAATTCTTGATAAGGTCATTAAGACCGATTATTGGGACATTCATGCAATGGCCGATGCCATTTATTCTCTCTGCACCAATCCCGCTCTCTTCCAATATCTGCAGGAGGAAGGCAGGAAGGAAGTGGATGGAATCACGTGGGAAAAAGTAGGTTTGAGAATCCGCGCCCTCTACGAGGATGTGTTAAGAAACTATGGTAAATAACAAAAACAATAATAGAAATGAGAACTATCTGTCTTTATTTTGAAATACATCAAATCATTCATCTGAAACGTTACCGTTTCTTTGATATAGGTACCGATCATTATTACTACGATGATTATGCCAATGAAACCAGTATCAATGATGTAGCCGAACGCTCTTATATCCCGGCATTGAACACCCTGATTGAAATGGTGAAGAATTCCGGAGGTGCGTTTAAAGTGGCTTTCTCCATTTCGGGGGTTGCGCTGGAGCAGTTGGAAATATATGCGCCGGCTGTCATCGACTTGTTGCACCAGCTGAATGATACCGGTTGCTGTGAGTTCCTTGCCGAGCCTTATTCCCATGGCCTTTCTTCTCTGGCCAACGAGGATTGCTTCAAGGAAGAGGTGATGCGTCAGAGCGCTAAGATGAAGCAAATGTTCGGTAAGGCACCGAAGGTGTTCCGTAATTCCAGTCTGATTTATAATGACGAGATTGGTGCGATGGTGGCAGCTTTGGGATTCAAGGGTATGCTGACGGAAGGAGCCAAGCATGTTCTGGGTTGGAAGAGTCCGCACTATGTATACCATTGCTCTATGAATCCTAACTTGAAGTTACTGTTGCGTGACTTTAAGCTGTCTGACGACATCAGCCTGCGCTTCTCCAACTCCGAGTGGAACGAGTATCCTTTGTTTGCCGACAAGTACATCAACTGGATTGATGCTCTGCCGCAGGAAGAGCAGGTTATCAATGTCTTTATGGAACTCTCTGCTCTGGGTATGGCACAGCCGTTGTCTTCCAATATTCTGGAATTCCTGAAGGCTCTTCCATACTGTGCCAAGGAAAAGGGGATTACTTTCTCCACACCGACGGAAATCGTTACCAAACTGAAATCTGTTTCCCAGTTGGATGTTCCATACCCGATGTCTTGGGTGGACGAAGAAAGAGATACCAGCTGTTGGCTGGGTAATGTGATGCAGCGTGAAGCATTCAACAAGCTGTATAGTGTTGCCGAACGTGTCCATCTCTGTGATGACCGCCGTATCAAGCAAGACTGGGATTATCTGCAGGCAAGTAACAACTTCCGTTTCATGACTACCAAGCAAAGCGGTGTCGGTTTGAACCGTGGCATTTATGAATCTCCTTTTGATGCTTTTACCAATTATATGAATATTCTTGGTGACTTTATCAAACGTGTCGATTCTCTCTATCCGGTGGATATAGATAATGAAGAGCTGAATGCATTGCTGACCACTATCCAGAACCAAGGTGCCGAGATAGAGGAACTGCATAAGGAATTGGAGAAAGCACAGGCCAAGTTAGAGAAGATAAAGGCTGCAGAAAAGAAAGAGAGCAAGGCTACAGCTAAATCTGCCGCAGAAAAACCGGCAAAGACCAAGGCTCCTGCCAAAAAGCCTGCCGCAAAGAAAACAACTAAAAAGGCTGCTGAATAATATCGGCAGCTTGTCCCATCAATCAAAAAAGCCTTCCGCTCAACAATGAGTGGAAGGCTTTTTTATGGAATATCTGTCAGTTACTTGTTGAAACTGGTGTATGTAACTTCTATTTTCAGCGGAGATTCCACTTCACCTTTTGCATTCTCTTTCGGGCCGCCTTTTAGTTTGGCATATCCCGGCTTAAGGTCGTTTTGGATACCGGTCATGGTTTTGTTACCGCTACTACTTGTACTGTTGTCATAGGTAATGGAAACCGGAATCAGCAATACCTTATCCCAGTCTTCATTTTCTTTGTTCCAAGTTTTCTCCCACTCTGTCTCATTCCAAGAACTGCCGGCTTTGTCTTTGGCGGCTTTCTTGGCAGCTTGTTTTTCGTTGATGCAAGTGGTAACCAAACGGGCTATGTTGCTGAATACATATTGATTAGTAGCAAATGCATTGTGGGTGGTTGTAAATGAGGTAATATTATCCCTGACTTTGTTCTCTTCAAAGAAGCTCTTCAAGTCCTGTTTACGTATCAACAGCACGTCATTGGGAGCACTCATGCTATATTCGTAGTCACTGTTTATATTGTAATTCGTGAAAGTCAGCTTCACGGCATTCAGGGTGTCATTGGTCAGTTTGTTGTATATTGAATCGTATGGCATGATAGCTTCGGTGAAGATACCGGCAGGAGATTTGATATAAGTGTGTTGGGGTTCGGCAGCCTTTTCCTTTATCAAATCAGAATTCATGAACTGGTTTGCCTGGATAACCTCTTTGGTAGAGGCAAATACAGTCTGCATGCTATAGAACAAAGAGTCTGTACCATCTTTTTTCTTCAGTGCTACACCGGTAGTATCATTTACGTGGTGGAAACGGAATTGCATATTTAAAGCCACATAATCCACATAGAGGATGGTTCCATCTCCGTAATCGCTCTTTACATATACTCCTTTGAAAATCTTGTCTATGAAAGTTGCGGCGTCTTTAAAGTATTCGGGATGCTCGCGATAAACCTTCAATATTCTGTCTTCGCCGAAAGTTTTCTTGTCCAATGGGAACGTCACATTGGGATAGAAAGTGTAATAACCGTTATTGTCCTTTTCAAATCTCACAGAGTCCGGAACAGACGTATCGAAAGCTGAATAAGCCTTACGTCCGAGCAGGGACTTGGGGTCGTACTTGTTGTAGTACTCTTCCGGATTGATATTGGTATAGCGATTTTTGTCCAGCTTCTTGTCCAATTCATAGATACTCATCCGGCATGCATTCAGGGAGTCGCCGAACCAACTGGAATAATAGACTGCAAGTTGCACTGAAACTACCGAGTCGGCAGTCATTGTACCAGTTGCCTTGATTGGATTTCCTTCACTGTCCCGTTCGGTCACTTTATACACTTCCGGAAGGGAGAAGTTTTCCGTACAGTTCAGCTCCGTAAGGAAACTTGTTTCGTAATAACCGAATTCCGGGTCGGAAAACTTGCCTATATAGCCGGTACTCGTTTTGGCAAATACAGAATCAACGGCAAATGAACGTGTTGTTACATTAAAAGTAGTAGTATGCGCTGACATGCCGTCAGAATCGGGCAACATACCCAGACCTAATGTTCCGGTGTTGTCATCGCATCCAAAGAAAGTCAGGACTGCCAAAAGCAATGTTCCCAGGTATCTTACTTTCATAGTTTTAACTGTCTAAATCGATTTTATTTTTGTTCTGTTTCCCATACCTTGTCGTAGAAGTCATTGCAGGCTTCAGCAAAGTTCTCGGGAGATTGATATTCCAATACCGGTTTTCCGGATTCGCGGGCATAGTTCAGTACTTCCTCATTGACGTGTTCGCTTTGCTGGATAATGCCGTCGGAGAAGTCAGCAGCCAGTTTGCAAAGTGCTGTGTAGTCAATGGGTTCCTTCAATCCTGCAATATCTTTCTTGGCGATGCCTTTCAACAATAGCTTGTTAGAGAAGTCTGCGTGGAAAGGTTGTTTGAAGTCATCTTCATAAAGGGAAAATATGACTTTGGCATCTCTGAAGGAAGGTTCGTCTTTATAGGCTTTTTTGATGTACAGAGGCGCTAAAGCGGTCATCCAGCCGTGGCAGTGGATGATGTCGGGACACCAACGCAGTTTCTTCACCGTTTCCAGTACACCACGGGCATAGAAGATGGCACGGGCATCATTGTCTTCATACTCTTCACCATTTTCGTCTGTTACCTGCAAGCGGTTCTGGAAGTAGTCATCGTTGTCGATGAAGTATACTTGCATACGTGCAGACTGGATAGAGGCAACCTTGATGATGAGCGGGTGATCGGTATCGTCAATGATGAGGTTCATGCCGGAGAGTCGTATCACTTCATGCAGCTGGTTTCTGCGTTCGTTGATATTTCCCCATTTGGGCATAAACGTTCTGATTTCTCTGCCTTTTTCTTGAATAGCCTGAGGTAGGTTTCTGCCTACGAGGGACATTTCGGATTCTGAAACGTAAGGGGTAATTTCTTGGGTTATAAATAAAACCTTGTTCGCCTTTGTCATAATAACAATGTTCTCAATTATTCTGCAAAGATATAAAAAAAATCGGGCAATAAAGCAAACAGAGCCCGTCTATAATTCCTTATGAATTGTTAACTGCTTGTTATTCAGTGAAACAGCTGCTTTTGGAATTGCCGGAAAGTGTACTGAGTTTTGCATTAATTTGCGATATTTCTTCTTTATATGCTAAATAATGGTTTATTTTGCACCGCTTTTGCGAACAACCAAGTTATTATATAACCAATTAAAATGGAAATAGTACATACTATCAAGGACTTGCAGGCCGGACTTTCGGCTTTGAGAGCCCAGGGAAAGAAGGTAGGTCTGGTGCCTACGATGGGTGCTTTGCATGCCGGTCATGCCTCATTGGTGAAACGTTGTGTGGCAGAAAATGACGCTGCCGTAGTAAGCGTTTTTGTAAATCCGACCCAGTTTAATGACAAGAATGATTTAGTGAAATATCCCCGTACGCCGGAGGCTGATTGCCGTTTGCTGGAGGAGTGTGGAGCGGCATTTGTCTTTGCACCTTCAGTGGAGGAGATGTATCCGGAACCGGATGCCCGCCGTTTCAGCTATGCGCCGCTGGACACAGTGATGGAAGGAGCATTCCGTCCGGGACATTTTAACGGTGTCTGCCAGATTGTGAGCAAACTGTTTGATGCTGTGCAGCCGGATCGTGCCTACTTTGGCGAGAAAGATTTCCAGCAGCTGGCAATTATTCGCGAGATGGTCCGCCAGATGAAATATCCTTTGGAAATTGTAGGGTGTCCGATTGTGCGTGAGGAAGACGGGTTGGCTCTGAGCAGTCGCAATGCCCGTTTATCTGCCGAAGAACGTAAAAATGCACTGAAAATTTCGCAGACTTTATTTGAAAGTCGTACCTTTGGAGCTTCACATACGGTAGCTGAGACACAGAAGTTTGTGGAAGACACCATCGCAGCCGCCCCCGGATTGCGTTTGGAATACTTTGAGCTGGTGGATGGCAATACCTTACAGAAGATTACCGATTGGGAGGAAACTTCTTATGCTGTGGGTTGCATCACAGTATTCTGTGGGGAAGTTCGTCTGATTGATAATATCAAGTACAAAGAGCCTGCTGCCTTGTAATTTATAATTAGTAATTCGTAATTTATAAAGATATGATGATTGAAGTGTTGAAGTCGAAAATCCATTGTGCCCGCGTCACGGAAGCGAACCTGAACTATATGGGAAGCATTACGATTGATGAAGATTTGATGGATGCCGCCAACATGATTGCCGGCGAGAAGGTGTATATAGCCGACAATAATAACGGTGAACGTTTTGAAACCTACATTATTAAAGGCGAGCGTGGCTCTGGCAAAATTTGCCTGAACGGTGCGGCAGCCCGCAAGGTGCAACCTGATGACATCGTTATTATCATGTCCTACGCGCTGATGGACTTTGAAGAAGCCAAGTCGTTCAAGCCGACGGTGATTTTCCCCGACCCGGCAACGAACAAGGTGGTGAAGTAGTCTCCATATTGAAATATGGAAATAAAGCCCTGTTTGCAATTTATTTGTAAACGGGGCTTTGTTTTACTTCTGATTCTTCTCCGCAGGGTTCGTATGAGAATGAGGAGCCGATTTAATCTTGTCGAGTAAATACAGAATCTCAGTTTGGACATCGAAATTATATCTTTGGTAATCCTGATAGGTGGGCATCAAGTCTGGATAAAGTGTGTGGGCACACCGGTCTTTGCCCGGAAAGCATATTTGTATGGAGTTGGAGATAGAGCCTTGCATACCGGTATAGGGTAGCCGGAATAAGGTTTGTTCCATGTAGGTATTGGGGGCTTGTCCGCTGGGTATTCCTACAAGGGTAGCACCCATTTTCCACAGATAGAAAGTGTAGTGGAAAGCTGCACTGAAGGTACGTTCGTTGGTAATGACGTAAATGTGTTCCGGAGTATAGAGCGCCTTTCCTTGTTGCTTTCTCAGTTCTTCCGGCACACTGGATATACAGTTCTTGATGAAGTCGGTCCGTCGCTGTTCTATGTTTGTGGTGTCTGCTTCGTCCGTACTAAAAGTGTAGTCACCGTAGGCATAGTCTGTTCCGTATGCTTGGTTGAAATCCTGTAAGTTTGTCTGTAGTTTTTGCATGTAGAGGGGAGAGATGATACGATAGAATTCTATATCCATATCCGTTTGCAGGAAGTGGTCGCCGAACAGTTGGTAAAGTGTGGGTAGGACAATTGGAGTCCAGCCACCGCTATTGTTGCGCAAATCTATGATGAGGGTGGAGGAGGCTTCCTTCTTCATCTCTTTCAGCATATGGGCGAAAACTTCGGAAAGGGACGGGAGTTGCCGAATGGCTAGCAGGGTATCGGCGGGCATCTCTTGTTTCAGGATATCCCGATAATAGAATCCTATTTGCCGGTATAAATCTTTCAGCCCTTGTTTTTGCATATACTCAAAATTATCCCGTGCCATGATACTGTTGATATTGATGAGCATTATTTGCTTGTCGTTGTCTATGAACTGATAGGCCAGTTGTTTGTCTGTATAAGCTTTCCAACTGTTATTGTGTTGCATGGGTGTGTTTTGCACTTCCTGCCTTGACAATAAGGGAAGGGTTAATCCTCTTGATTTGCCGTCGGGAGTAAGAAGTGAGAGGTGAAGGTTGTCTTTCATTTCAGGGAAAAGCTGTCTCAAGAAATGTTCCGTAGGCATGGACCTGCATAGATTGGCATAACGGTCATATAGGTTTTCACTGGCTTGGATAGCGGCAGTGCGGGCCAGTACCTCTTCTAAAGAATCTCCGTTGATGGTTGTGATACGGCTACCTAACAAGTCTTTGTACGTTTCAGGGATTCCTTGAAGTATAATGCCGTCGGGGATGGTGCGTACTTCCAGTGCCAGGTAACGCTGATTTGCTTGTTGATTGGCTGTGGGAGGTAAAAGGTAGGTATGTCCGTCTTGCAGATTGGATAGGAAAATGCTTACCTTGTCAAAAAAGGTCTGTTTCGTACCGGGAGTCCGGCGTAACTCGTTCTCCAGATGGAAAGCTTGTTCGTAGAAGAATACTTTTCCTCCGAAGCCGCTGTAAGGGTCGGGATGGGTTGCTGCCAGTTCTTTTACCAGATACCGAAAGTCTGAGGCAAGGGAATCCCCGTTTAGGGGCTCTTGGGCGCTTGCCAATAGGGAAGCCAGACAGGGAAGGAGGGATAGATAAATACGTTTCATATTCTTGAAATATTTAAATTGTATGCTAGAAGGGGAAAGTAGAGGGAGAGGTTGTAGTAGAATAAAAAAGGTGGAGTTCGTATGTCTCCACCTTTCATGACAGATTCTTATTTTTTTAGCTGCTCATTCATCGCTGCTGCTGCCTTTCGTCCGTCTCCCATGGCAAGGATTACGGTGGCACCTCCGCGGACAATGTCGCCTCCGGCAAAGATGGTCGGGATGGACGACTGCATGTTATCATTGACGGCAATCGTTCCCTTCCGGCCCAATTCCAATCCCTTGATGGAGCTTGGGACAATCGGGTTGGGAGATACACCTACGCTGACGATGGCAAGGTCGATGTCGATGGTTTCCGTGGCTCCGGGGATGGGTACGGGACTGCGGCGTCCGCTGGCATCCGGTTCACCCAGTTCCATTTTCTGAAGCACCACTTGTTTCACTTTTCCTTGTTCGTCGGCAATGTATTCGATTGGGTTGTGGAGGGTCAGGAATTCTACACCTTCTTCCTTGGCATGTTTCACCTCCTCGATACGTGCCGGCATTTCTTCTTCCGAACGACGGTAGATAATCATGGCACGCTCTGCACCGAGACGGCGTGCGGTACGTACGGAGTCCATAGCTGTATTTCCACCACCTATCACGGCTACGCATTTGCCGAAAGGAACCGGAGTATCGGAGTCTTCACTGGCGGCATCCATCAGATTGACACGGGTCAGGTATTCATTGGACGAGAGGATATTGATGGAGTTCTCGCCGGGGATATTCATAAAGTTGGGCAGTCCTGCTCCGGAAGCTACGAATATGCCCTTGAATCCTTCCTCTTCCAGTTGTTCCACGCTGAGCGTCTTACCGATAATGCAGTCCTTGACGAATTCCACTCCCATTTTGGCAAGGTTGTCAATCTCCACATCCACCACTTTGTTGGGCAGGCGGAACTCCGGAATGCCGTATTTCAATACACCGCCAATCTCATGCAGTGCTTCGAAAACGGTAACGTCATAGCCATACTTTGCCATATCTCCGGCAAACGACAGACCGGCGGGACCCGAACCAATGACGGCAACTTTGATGCCGTTCTTTTCCTTGATTTCCGGTACGGAGATTTGCCCGCTCTCCCGTTCGTAATCGGCGGCAAAGCGTTCCAGATAACCGATAGCTACCGGCTTCTCGTTCATCTTCAGGTGTATACATTTGGATTCACACTGCTTTTCCTGCGGACAGACGCGACCGCAGACGGCAGGCAGTGCACTGGTTTCTTTCAGTGTCTTGGCCGCTTCGAGGAATTCTCCGCACTCAATGTTCTTGATGAAGCGGGGGATGTCGATACCTACGGGACAGCCTTCCGTGCAGCCCGGATTAGCACAGTCCAGGCAACGCTTGGCTTCGGTCAGTGCCTGCTCTTCCGTTAAGCCCTGATTGACTTCCTCCTTGCGGCTGTGCGAACGATATTCCGCATCGAGTTCGTTCATCTCTACACGTGGAATGGCAGTCCGTTCTTTGGCTTTCATGGATTTGCGTAACTCCTGACGCCATGCAGCATTACGGCTTTTCTCATCTTCCATGTTTTCACCGGTAGCTTGGCAGGTCTGAGGTTCTTCCAGCTTGTGCATCTCCTCGCGTTCGATGTTTTTAAAAGCGCCCATACGCTTCAGCATCTCGTCGAAGTCCACTTGATGTCCGTCGAACTCAGGGCCGTCCACACATACAAATTTGGTCTTTCCTCCGATGGTGATTCGGCAGGCGCCACACATGCCGGTACCGTCAACCATAATCGTATTCAGGGATACATCCGTGGGGATTTCGTATTTCTTTGTCAGCAAACAAACAAATTTCATCATGATGGCGGGGCCGATGGCGAAACACTTGTTCACCTTCTCGCGCTTGATGACTTCTTCTACGCCTTCCGTCACCAGACCTTTTCGTCCGTAGGAACCGTCGTCGGTCATGATAATGACTTCGTCGGAGCTTTCGCGCATCTCCTTTTCAAGGATGATCAGTTCTTTGGTACGTCCTGCCAGTACGGTGATGACGCGGTTGCCGGCAGCTTTCAGCGCTTGCACGATAGGGAGCATGGGAGCTACGCCTACACCACCTCCGGCACAGACCACAGAACCGAAGTTGTCAATGTGCGTAGCTTGTCCCAACGGGCCGACAACATCCGTAATATAATCGCCTTCGTTCAGTTCGCAAAGACGGGTAGAGGAGAGCCCGACTTCCTGAACCACCAGTGTGATGGTTCCCTTTACCGGGTCGGCTTCCGCAATGGTAAGCGGCATACGTTCGCCTTTTTCGCCCACACGTACAATGACAAAGTGCCCTGCCTTACGTGATTTGGCAATCAATGGTGCTTCAATGACTAACTTAAAGACCTTTTCAGAAAAGTGTTCTTTGCTAATGATTTTATTCATTATCTAATAATTTTGTTGGTGTAATTACGCAATTACTGTCAGATTGATAGATTTTGCAAAGATAGGGGTTATTTGGTAATATCAAAAGAAGAATAGGGTAAAACTGCATGTTGTCACTGGATAACATTCCTTTGTCACTATAATTTGTTCACTTTCTACAGCCTGCCTACTTTTGAAATAAAAAATGAGGAAGAGTATGTATCGAAATGTTTTTTTAGGGGCAATTTTATTGAGTATGCCTTTGGTGGTTTGGTCGCAGCAGGATACGATTGCCGACCAGCGTTTGGAAGAAATTATGGTAACTGCTAAACTCCCGTTGGTAGAAATATCTGCCGGTAAAACAAGTTACCGGATGGATGCGTCAGTCACTCAAAGTACGGGAAGTCTTTATGATGTTCTTGCTTCCCTGCCGGGAGTCGTGATAGATTCCAATGGTAATATCTTGCTGAACGGACAAAGCGGTGCGACGATTCTGATGGATGGCAAGCCTACTTATCTTTCGGGAGATGAATTGATGAGTCTGTTGAAATCTACTCCTGCAACTAATGCTGATAAGATAGACTTGATAACCCAGCCTTCCGCACGCCACGATGCGGCGGGAAGCTCCGGGTTGATTGATATCCGTACAAGAAAAATCAGACTGCGCGGTGTGAATCTGGCCTTGAACGGCAATGGCAGTCTTGGACGGACGGGTAGCGGTTATGGAGGTGCCTCCATGAATATCCGGGAGAATAAGTTCAATCTTTATTTGAACTATTCGTATTATCAGGGGAAGGATGTCATAGACTTGTTTATCGACCGTGCGTTCGAACGGGATGGAGGAAGGATGATGCAGGACTCTTACCGGAAGCGTAGGAATTATTCGCACTATTTTCGTACCGGATGTGATTATTATCTCAATGAGCGGACAGTTTGGGGAGTCTCATTGGGTGGAAACTTTTCCCGGCAAAGGGAAAATGCAGGCATGTTTACGGAAATCCGAGAAACCGGAGTTGCGGGAAATACTTACAGCCATGCGGAGCAAAACCGGAATAATGTTTCTGCCGGAACCAGTATGGTGCACAAGCTGAAAAGAGAAGGGGGAGAACTCAGCGCTTCTTTTGATTATTTCCATTACTACCGTGTTGGAAACCAGTTGATGGATAGTTTTAAGCCCGATACATTGAAAGGGGATATGAAGGGAAATACCGACTTATATGTCGGACAGATAGATGCGGTTTATCCATTGAGTGAGGTTTGGAAGTTACAGGCCGGAGTCAAAACCTCATTTGTTACGATAGACAATACGGCAGGTTATATGCGTCCGTCGGTTTCCGGCTGGCTGCCGGACGGGGCACTTGGTTCCCGATTCGTATATGATGAGAATATCAATGCCTCTTATCTACAAGTCGGCTATGAGAAAGACCGCTTGAAAATCTCAGCGGGTCTAAGGTTGGAACATACCCATGTACACGGGGATTTTGGAGGAAATACACAACAGAAAGACTCTTCGTTTACAACGAATTACTTCCATTTGTTTCCTACTATTGCTTTGCAATACGGTTTGACTTCGGAACATCTGTTTCAGCTTTCGTATGGCAGGCGTATTACCCGCCCCAATTATGGTGATTTGAATCCTTTTACCTATATATTTGATGACTATACCCATGAAGGGGGAAATACGAAGCTGCATCCTTCTTTCTCTGATAATATAGAGTTGGGGTATGTGTATCGTGACTGGTTTCAGACAGTGCTCTTTTTCTCGCATACAGATGATGCTATCATGAAGAGCTATCGCGAACAGGAGGGGCGGCGTATCTATGTAATGCCCCAGAATCTGTCTTCCTATGTACAGACGGGTATGCGTGTACATGCCGCCAACCTCTCACCTGTTTCTTTTTGGAAGGTGAATCTGACCGCTATCGGTATTTATAATAATTATGGTTGGACGGAGCAAGGGCAGAAAATGAAAAACCGTATGTTTACCCCGATATTCGGCTGCATGAACCAGTTTGCTTTCACTTCCGTATGGTCGGCCGAACTTTCGGCAAATTATAATGGACGAATGGCCTACGGACAAGCCACAGTACATCCGGCGCTGGAAGTGAATGTCGGCATCCAAAAGAAGATGTTCCGTAACAGATGCACCGTTACCTTGTTTGCCAAGGATGTATTCAACACCAATTATCAAAAAGTAGATATTCAATCTCCCGGTGTGCAGGCGTTTGTTGACGAACGGCACAACAAACGTGTGCTGGGTATTGCTTTCGCCTGGCGTTTTCAAAAAGGCAGCGAGACAAAAGAAAGCAGAAGGAAAAAAGAAATAGATGAAACAAAAAGAGTAAATTTGTAACTGTTATGGGCAGACTGTGGAACAAGTGGCTGGTGCCGGCATTATTTGCCGTGATTCTTTTTCTGTGTATTCGTGTGGCGAATGATATTCCGAAACATGAATACTATTGGGAAAGTAATGAGTGGAATTTCATGCTGAAGGATATGCTTGTGGTACTCTTCATGTCTTATCCTATCTTTTTTCTATTGAAGTATTGGCTTCGTTTGTGCCGGAAGCGGAAGTTGGTATGGTGGCAGGAATACGGGGTAGTTGTCCTGACGGTTCCCGTCTGGTGTCTTCTGACGATGTGGGTCATCCGCTTTTTGATGGGGGTAAGTCTTGATTTATACGATGTGCCTGTTCCGGCCATAGTCAGTATGTTGCTTGGCGGCTTCTTTTATATATTCTTGCGTAATCAGATGATACAGAAGGAAAATGAAGCTCAACGCCTGCAGTTGGAGAAGATAAAAAATGACCAGCTCCAGACAGAACTGAAATTCCTTAAAGCGCAATATCATCCACACTTTCTTTTTAATGTACTCAATACGGTTTATTTTCAGATAGATGAGAATAATGAGGCTCCGCGGCATACTCTTGAGCAATTGTCCGATTTGCTTCGTTACCAATTATACAATGATGGGGAGAAAGTGCAAGTCCGTGTGGAAGTGGAATATCTGAAACAATACATCAGCCTATGTAAACTTCGTGCTACGAAGCGGCTGCAGTTGCAGGTGCATTTCGATGAAATGGAGGCGCAGGTTGAGATTTATCCATTGTTGTTTGTACCGTTGGTGGAGAATGCTTTCAAATATGTGGGAGGGAACTATTTTATAGCTATGGATATGTGTCTGAAAGAAGGCAAGTTGTGTTTTAGTATTGAAAATTCTATACCGGAACCATTAGTGCACCAGAAAGGAAAACATGGAATCGGCATAGAAAATCTGAGGCGCAGGCTGGAGCTGCTATATCCGGAGCGTCATACGCTGGACATAAATAGAGGAGATACTTTGTTTAGAGTAAAACTTGTGATAGAATTATAGGATGAAACAGGTAAAATGTGTAATAACCGATGACGAGCCTACTGCATGTGAAGGATTGCAACGCTATGTGGAAAAGGTGGATTTCCTTTCTTTAATGGGTGTATGTGAAGATACTATGCAGTTGAACACTCTTTTGCAGACTGAGCAGCCGGACTTGTTGTTTCTGGATATTGAAATGCCTTATCTTTCGGGGCTTGAACTCTTGGCATCTCTTGCCCATCCGCCTCATGTGATTATCACTTCCGCTTATGAGCAGTATGCATTGAAAGGTTATGAACTTGATGTTACGGACTATCTGTTGAAACCGATTTCGTTTGACCGGTTCCTGAAAGCGGTGAATAAAGTACATGGTCTTTTGCAGCAGGAGAAATGGCCGGATGAAGCTAATAATTTTATATTTGTCCGTTCAGACCGTCAGATGCATAAGGTGTTGTTTAAGGATATTCTGGTGGTGGAGGGGCTGGAAAATTACGTCTGTATTTATACGGAAAGCACAAAGCTGCTTGTACGTTCTACCATGAAGCGTATGATAGAGGCTCTTCCTGGTGGAGTATTTCAGCAAGTCCATAAATCATATCTGATAAATTTGGAAAAGATTGAGATGATAGATGGCAATCGGATTATAGTTGGGAGGCATACTGTTCCGGTGGCACGTAATTTCCGCGAGGAGGTGTTTGCACGTATTTTGAAGAATACTTTGTAGTTGCGCAGGAGAAGCTTGTCATGATAAAACTCCGGGCACGAATTACATGGATTTCACGTTTTTTGCTAACCGCAACTGTGAAATTCATGTAATTCGTGCCCGAAAGAAAGTGTCAAAGGCGTATTGCTGCACGTGACTATTATGGCCTTAGTCTATTATTTCAAATCCCGTATACGGAACCAATGCCTTTGGTATGCGGATTCCTTCTGGAGTCTGGTTGTTTTCCAGCAAGGCGGCAACAATGCGTGGCAGAGCGAGTGCGGAACCGTTCAGCGTATGGCAAAGCTCTGTTTTCTTTTCTGCCGTACGGTAGCGGCATTTCAGACGGTTGGCTTGATAAGTGTCAAAATTAGAGACGGAACTTACTTCCAGCCAGCGTTTCTGTGCTTCGGAATACACCTCAAAGTCAAAACAGAGGGCAGCCGTGAAGCTCATATCGCCACCGCAAAGGCGCAGGATGCGGTAGGGGAGTTCCAGCTTTTGAAGCAAACCTTCCACGTGGTCCAACATCTCCTGGTGGGATTGTTTGCTGTGTTCCGGTTTGTCGATGCGTACCAGTTCCACTTTGGAGAATTCGTGCAGGCGGTTCAAGCCACGTACGTCTTTCCCGTATGAACCGGCTTCACGGCGGAAACATTGTGTGTATGCACAGTTCTTGATGGGCAACTGCTTTTCGTCCAGAATCACATCACGGTAGATGTTGGTTACGGGGACTTCGGCGGTAGGAATCAAGTAGAGGTCGTCCACTTCGCAATGATACATTTGCCCTTCCTTGTCAGGCAGCTGTCCCGTGCCGTAGCCGGAAGCGGCGTTCACCACTGTGGGCGGCATTATTTCCGTATAGCCGGATTTGCGTGCTTCGTCCAGGAAGAAGTTGATGAGTGCGCGTTGCAGTTGTGCGCCTTTGCCTTTGTATACGGGGAAGCCGGCACCGGTAATCTTGACACCCAGGTCAAAGTCTATCAAGTCATATTTCTTGGCCAGTTCCCAGTGGGGCAGGGCGTCTTTGGGCAGCTCGGTTTCCATACCACCTATTTTCTCTACTACATTGTCGTCGGCACCTACGCCTTCAGGCACGCTGTCGTAGGGAACGTTGGGGATGGTATAAAGCAAAGTCTGCAAATCGTTGGCAGCCTGGTCCATATTGGCTTGCAAGTCCTTGTTGACTTCTTTCAGCTCGGCCACGCGGCTTTTGGCGGCTTCTGCTTCTTCTTTCTTGCCCTCCTTCATCAGTTGTCCGATGGATTTGGAGAGTGAGTTGGCTTCTGCCAGGTTTTTATCTAGGATGGTTTGATTGGCTTTTCTTTTGTCATTGAAGTCCAGCACTTGTGCAATGGTTTCTTTTGCATTCTTGAAGTGCTTCTTTTCCAGTCCGCGGAGAACCGCGTCGGTGTTTTCTGTAATTTGTTTGATGGTAAGCATATCTTATACTTGTTTTTATGTTATTCGGTTTTGTGAGTGCAAAGATATGGAAAAAACAAATAAAGTGTTGCTTTTGACATAAAAGAAAGGGATGCAACCTATTCGGATTGCATCCCTTTTCCTTATTTCTTGTTCGGAAACTTATGCTTCTGCATTTTCTGCAGGGATAACAGAAACTGAACGTCTGTCTTCCTTGCCCACTTTGAACTGTACAGTTCCGTCTACTAAAGCGAAAAGAGTGTGGTCTTTTCCCATACCGATGTTATTACCCGGGTGGAATTCAGTACCTCTTTGACGAACGATGATGTTACCTGCTTTGCAAGCTTCGCCACCAAATATCTTAACGCCTAATCTCTTGCTCTGTGATTCGCGGCCGTTCTTAGAACTACCGACACCTTTTTTATGTGCCATTTCTTCTTACTGTTTTAATTGATTAAGCTACTACTTCTGTAATTGTTAACTCTGTGAATTGTTGACGGTGACCGTTCAACTTACGATAACCTTTTCTTCTTTTCTTGTGGAAAACAAGAACTTTATCGCCTTTTACCATGTTTGATACGACCTGGCAAACAACCTTTGCACCCTCTACTGTGGGAGCACCTACGGTGATGTTGCCGTCTTTGTCTACCAAAAGAACCTTGTCAAACTCTACTGTTGCACCGTTTTCTGCATTCTGGATGTGGTGTACAAACAGCTTTTTGCCAGCTTCTGCTTTGAATTGCTGACCGTTGATTTCTACAATTGCGTACATTTCTTATATATAATGTATAAGTTAGCTCCGTCGGGTGGTCTCTAATCACTTAGAAAGCACTTGGTCGAACCCGGTGCGGAATAATCGGGCACAAAAGTACTCTTTTTATTCTAAATGGACAAATGTTCTTTTGCTTTTTTGTTCTTTTAATGCAGATTGTACTTTTAGATTATTGGAGAAAAACTGTTTCATCAAGGAGAAACAGTCCGTGTAGGGATGGTTTCTGTTACAAAATGAATTTCAGAACATAGATACCGGCCAGCATCAGCGCCATTACAAGACACGCGAATATGACGAGTAGCACAAGACTGTAAGTCAGCATGAGGATAGTGCGCCAAAAGCTTCTCCACCAGGTGCAGCGGTACAATTGTTTGTAATCCCAACAGAATAGGACGAAAATAAGCCATAAAGGCAGCTCATACAAATCGTCTACCTTTGCGTACCCGTTGAAAGGCAGCACGATGATGCTCAGCAGGAGTATCTGGCAAGCTATGTAGGCTTGTATGAACACATGCTCCGTGGTATTGTAGTTTAACTTATATTTCCGGCGTCGGAAGGCAAGTTGGGTGGCAAGTGCAAACAAAGGCAGTGTGGCAATGATGCGGAATGCCTTGTTTCCGTGTCCCCAGCTCTTCATCAGATTCCATACTTTCATTAGGAAAGGAGAGTTCTGGAAGACTTTTTCCAGTCTGTCTCCCACTTCCGAGGTGTCGTTTACAAATTCATCGATGAGGTCGCCATCATCGCTGTTCTGTTCGGATACCTGTGTGGCAGAAGTGGAGTCGTTCTTCTCTTCCAGTTTGTTCAAGCTTTTCTCCAGGCTTTTTATAGTGATGGCGAGGGCTCGCTTTTCCTCTTTGCTATAGGTTTTCTCCATCTTTTTGGTAAGCTTCTCTTTAGCGGCAATGATTTCTTCTTTGTCTGTCTGCTCTGTCTTTTCCGTCTTTTCTTTTTTGCTCAGAGCTTCCGGGTCTACCAGTTGTACAGCCATGATATAAAGGGCTGCAAGAATGAAGAGTGTCTGGAACGGGCGAAAATACTCTACACGCTTACCGCCGATGAAGTCTCTAATCATGTATCCCGGACGGTAGAGGAGTTCCAGAAGGGTACGTCCAAAGCCATTATCTATATTGAAGAAGCCTCCGGCAATGTTTTTAAGCGCGTTGCTCAACCGATAGCGTGGAGTGTTACGGCTTTGTCCGCAACGGTTACAGTAGTTGCCGGTATAGGTGGTGCCACAATTCAGGCAGGTGCAGGTTTCGTTGCCAGCGGGAGGAGTTTTTCTCCCTTGTATCAGCTTGATGTGAAATGCGCGTAAGCGTACTGCGCAGGGGTGCCACCATGAGTCGATGAAAGTTTTTGCTTTGTTGGGTAGTATCCTTCTTTTTTGGAGGATACCCCACAATGTCAGTATGAAAACAACCGGGAAGAAGTTGCTGTCGTCGGTCATGTCCAGCTCTTCAATAGCCAGCCAGAAGAGTGTCACTAGAAGGAGGATTTGCCAGACGCTTATCCTTTTCTGTTTCCGGGGAGAAGTGGCATGCGCATTTTCCGGCCGGATGGGATTTTCAATCTTGAATATGGAAGGATGCTCCTCCTGAACTGCCAGCAGTTCTTCCAAGGTGTTCATTATTTTCCGGTGTGGGTACTTCTCCAATTCTTTGGCAGTGGTTACTCCGTGGGTGACTCCAGCAAAGTCTACTCCGGCCGCTTGGGCTGTTTCCGCATCTACCGTGCTGTCGCCTATATAGAGGGTCTCGGCTTTGCTGACATGTAGCCGCTTAATGGCAAGGAGTAGCCCTTCGGGAGATGGCTTGGCGGCTTTCACGTCTTCACCACCCACGATGATGTCCATAAAATCTTCAGGAAAATGCTGGTTGAGGAGTTCCTTGATGCGGAATCGGTATTTGGTCGAGATGATTCCGATGCGGGCGCCGGAGTCCTTCAGTGCAGTCAGTACGGACTTGGTTTCCAGGAAAAGCACCGTGTTGACAGTCATATGCGTATCGGCCTCTTTTCGGTATTCTGCCTTGAATCCTGCCAGTTGTCCGGCATCTGTCACGCCGGTGAGGATGGAAAAAGAGTCTTCCAGAGTCTTGCCGATAGTACGTTTGATGTCGTCATCCGTCACCTCTGTATATCCGTGACGGGTCAGTACGTTGTGGAAACAAGTGACGATTCCGCGGGAAGAATCAGCAAGCGTATAATCAAAGTCGAAAAGATAGGTCGTGTAATTCATTGTGACTTTTTGTGACAAAGATAGTGTAAAGTATATTTTTACAAAATAAAAAAGAGGATTAATCGGAATTTTGTATTACTTTTGTTTGCATGAATTCTGTAGAAAAGTGACAAGATGTGTAAGTGTTTTATCCGGTTAGGTTGTTATACTATACACGTTAACCCTATAATGTTATGAATTTGATAAAATCTTGTTGTTTGTTTGTGGTCTTTTCATCCTTTCTGGCATGCACCTCGCAGGTGTCGGATGTGAAGAGTGTGTCTTATACAGAGTTTGTGAATCCCTTTATCGGTACAGATTTTACTGGAAACACCTATCCGGGTGCCCAGGCGCCGTTTGGCATGGTGCAGCTCAGTCCTGACAACGGACTGCCGGGCTGGGACCGTATTTCCGGATATTTTTATCCGGACAGTACCATTGCAGGCTTCAGCCATACCCATCTCTCCGGAACCGGCGCTGGTGACTTGTATGACATCTCTTTTATGCCGGTGACATTGCCTTATAAGGAGGCGGAAGCTCCGCTCGGCATTCACTCTTTGTTCTCTCATTCGGAAGAGTCGGCAAGCGCTGGATATTATCAGGTGCGTCTGAAAGATTATAATATAAATGTAGAGTTGACGGCCACCGAGCGTTGTGGCATTCAGCGGTATACTTTCCCAAAAGCCGATGCTGCCGTTTTCCTGAATTTGCGGAAAGCCATGAATTGGGATTTTACCAATGATTCTCACATAGAAGCCGTCGATTCGGTAACGGTGCAAGGTTACCGTTACTCTGACGGTTGGGCACGCGACCAGCGCCTCTACTTCCGTACACGTTTCTCCAAACCGTTTGCTGCGATGCAGCTCGATACAGCTGCCATAGAGAAAAAAGGCAAGCGGATAGGGACATCTGTCATTGCACGATTCGACTTTCAGACTAAGGAAGGAGAACAGATTCTTGTCAGTACTGCCATCTCCGGTGTAAGTATGGAAGGGGCGGCACGTAATCTGGCAGCAGAAGTACCTGATGATGATTTCGACAAATACCTGGCTGCTGTGCAGGATGATTGGAACGAACAATTGTCCCGGATAGAAATAAAATGCGATGACCGCGATGAGAAAGTCAAGTTCTATACAGCTTTATATCATTCGATGATTGCTCCTACCATTTACAGTGATGTGGACGGCGCCTATTACGGTCCCGACAAGCAAGTGCACCGGGTAGAGGGCTGGACAAATTACAGTACTTTCTCCTTGTGGGACACTTACCGTGCGGCTCATCCTCTCTATACTTTTATTGAGCCGGAACGGGTGAATGATATGGTGAAGTCCTTCCTCGCCTTCTTCGAACAGAACGGCCGCCTTCCCGTATGGAATTTTCAGGGGGGCGAGACAGATATGATGATAGGTTACCACTCTGTGCCGGTTATTGTAGATGCCTATCTGAAAGGTATTGGGGACTTCGATGCGAAAAAGGCCTTGGAGGCTTGTGTAGCTACTGCCAATATCGATTCCTATCGTGGCATTGGGTTATATAAGAAATATGGCTATGTTCCTTATAATGTGACGGATCAGTATAATTCGGAAAACTGGTCACTTTCTAAAACACTGGAATATGCATATGATGACTATTGTATAGCCCGTATGGCAGAGAAGCTGGGCGATAAGGAGGTTGCGGACGAGTTTTATAAGCGTTCCCGTAATTACCGGAATGTCTACAATCCGGTAAGTTCTTTCATGCAGCCCCGTGATGACAAGGGAGAGTTTATCCGGAACTTCTCGCCGGACGACTATACTCCGCACATCTGCGAGAGCAACGGCTGGCAATACTTCTGGTCTGTGCAGCAGGATATTGACGGTTTGATAGTTTTGACCGGAGGTAAGGAACGGTTTGCCCAGAAGCTGGACAGTATGTTTACTTACAATCCTTCTGCAGATGATGAGTTGCCTATTTTCAGCACCGGGATGATTGGCCAGTATGCGCATGGAAATGAGCCTAGCCATCACGTCATCTATCTGTTCAATGCTGTGGATCAACCTTGGAAAACCCAGAAATATGCAGCCCGGGTGATGCGTGAACTCTACCAGAACACTCCTGCCGGTTTGTGCGGCAACGAGGATTGCGGACAGATGTCCGCCTGGTATGTGTTCAGTGCGATGGGCTTTTATCCGGTAGACCCGGTTGGTGGAAAATATGAAATCGGTACCCCCCTATATCCGGAAATGAAGATGCACCTGCCCGGTGGAAAGACCTTTACGGTACTGGCGCCGGCGGTGAGCAAGGAAAATTGCTACATTCAATCTGTCAAACTCAACGGTAAGAACTATGACAAAAGTTATATTACGCATGAACAGATAATGGATGGAAGTGTTTTCGAATTTGAAATGGGGGATAAGCCAGGTCAGGCATGGTACAGTCCCCGATAACCGGCTAACATATGAATGAACATTTCGACTTGACATATAAATCCCTTTTCCGCAGGTATTATACCAACCTGCTGTTCTATGCCACACGCATTGTGGGGGAAGAAGATGCGGAAGATGTGGTACAGGATGTTTTCGTGGAGCTGTGGAAGCGGAAAGATACCATGAAGGTGGGAGAGCAGATTCAGGCTTTTCTGTATAGGGCGGTGTATACCCGTGCCTTGAACGTTCTGAAGCATCGGGACATTGTGAGTGGCTATGAGGCTGTCATGCTCGAAATCCATAAAAAGAGGGTTGAGTTCTATCAACCTGACAGCAATGATGTGGTGAAACGGATAGAGGATGCCGAACTCAGGAGGAAGCTGTCCGATGCCATCAATGAATTGCCGGACAAGTGCCGGATGGTATTCAAACTCAGCTATCTGCATGATATGAAAAATAAGGAGATAGCTGATACGATGGGAGTGTCATTGCGTACGGTGGAGGCTCACATGTACAAAGCTTTGAAGTTACTGCGCGATAAACTGGGGTATCTGAACCTGATGTTGGCTCTGTTTTTCATCGGGAAAGTAAGTGTTTTTGCGAGCAGCGTTGTTTTATTATCATAATGAAGGAAAGAATGAATAAGTTGAATGAGGAGATATTGGCCAAGTTCCTTATGGGTGAATGTACGGAAGATGAACTTCGTGAGGTGAACGCCTGGCTGGAAGGGTCGGGTGAGAATGCACGCGAATTGTTCAGGCTGGAGGAGATTTACCACTTGGGGAGACTGGGGGATACTTCGAATACACAAGACATAGAAAAGGCCGAAAAGCGATTGTTTAAAAGGCTGGAACAAGAGAAGACGAAACAATACAAGGTACGGAGGATGGTTGGGTGGATGCGGTATGCGGCCGTATTTGTGGGCTTCTTCCTTTTGGGAACTTTCGGCTATCTTTTTTATCAGACTTATAGCCAGCCGGAAACATTACTGGCTGTCACCACTCATGATAAGATTAAGGAACTGAAACTGCCGGATGGAACCAAAGTCTGGCTGAATAAAAACACTACCCTGAAATATCCACATGAGTTTGCAGGGAAGGGAAGAAAGGTTTATCTGGAAGGAGAAGGATATTTTGAGGTGATGAGGAATCTGGAAAAACCGTTTGTCGTACAGAGTGAGGCCATGCAGGTCAGAGTATTGGGAACTGTTTTCAACCTCAAGTCTGACAAGGCTAAGATGTCTGCAGTAGCTACCCTTTTGAAAGGCGAAGTAGAGGTGAAAGGTAATCATGGCGAGGGTATGATTATCCTTGCCCCCGGACAGAAAGCCGAGCTGAACGGAATGACTAGGCGTCTGGTGGTGAAGCAGGTGGATACGGGAATCGAAAACTGGCACAATAATGAGTTTGTCTTTGAGAAGGCTGACCTATACACCATTGCGCGTACATTGGAGAATTCGTATGGGGTGAGGGTAATTCTGGCACCGAACATAGATGTAAGCAAGACTTACTCGGGTACACTGAAGAAAAAAGAGAGTGTAGGGGCTGTGCTGAATCTGATAAAGAATGCCATTCCATTGGAGTATAAAATTGTGGGGAACAGTGTTTTCCTCTCCTCAACGAAGTAGGAAGGCTGCACAAATTCGAGATATGACGAGAAGAATTTATTTAATACTAACAACTTTCTAATATTATGCGAAAATTAATCCTATTGTTTTTTTTTGTGAGCAGTGCTTTATGGCTGCATGCCAAAGACTTTACCCGGTATGTCAGTCCTCTTGTCGGCACGCAGTCTACTTTCGAGCTTTCCACCGGTAATACCTATCCTGCGATCGCACGTCCCTGGGGTATGAACTTCTGGACTCCTCAGACGGGTAAGATGGGTGACGGCTGGCAATACGTCTATACAGCGAACAAGATCCGTGGTTTCAAGCAGACACACCAGCCCAGTCCTTGGATTAACGACTACGGGCAGTTCTCCATTATGCCGGTGGTTGGCAAACCCGAGTTTGATGAAGAGAAGCGTGCAAGCTGGTTCTCCCACAAGGGCGAAGTGGCACTTCCTCATTATTATAAGGTATATCTTGCCGAACACGATGTGGTTACCGAGTTCACCCCTACCGACCGTGCCGTATTGTTCCGTTTCACTTTCCCTGAAAATGATCATTCATACATTGTTGTCGATGCCTTTGACAAGGGCTCTTATGTGAAGATACTTCCGGAGCAGAATCGTATTATCGGTTATACTACCCGTAACAGCGGCGGTGTTCCCGAGAACTTCAAGAACTATTTCGTGATAGAGTTCGACAAGCCTTTTACTTATAAGGCTTCTGTAGCCGATGGCGTCTTGAGCGAGAATAAGGTTGAGCAGGAAGCCGGACATGCCGGTGCTGTTATCGGTTTCAAAACCCGTAAGGGTGAAGTGGTACATGCCCGTGTAGCCTCTTCTTTCATCGGTTTTGAGCAGGCTGACCGTAACTTGAAGGAGCTTGGCAATGACAATTTGGAAACATTGGTTCAGAAAGGTCAGGATGCCTGGAACAAGGTGCTGGGCCGTATTGATGTGGAAGGCGGAACCCTTGACCAGTACCGTACTTTCTACTCATGTTTGTATCGTTCCTTGTTGTTCCCGCGTGCATTCTATGAACTGGATGAGGCGGGAAATCCGATTCATTACAGTCCCTACAATGGGCAAGTGTTGCCCGGCTATATGTATACGGATACCGGTTTCTGGGACACTTTCCGCTGTCTTTTCCCATTCCTCAACCTGATGTATCCGTCGGTGAACAGGCAGATTCAGGAAGGCCTTGTCAACACCTATAAGGAAAGCGGTTTCTTTCCCGAATGGGCAAGTCCGGGTCACCGTGGCTGTATGATTGGCAACAACTCTGCTTCCGTGCTGGCAGATGCCTATCTAAAAGGCGTGAAGGTGGAGGACGTGCAGACACTGTACGAAGGTCTCATCAACGGTACAAAGAATGTCCATCCCGAGGTTTCTTCCACGGGTCGCCTCGGCTATGAGTATTACAACAAGCTTGGTTATGTTCCCTACGATGTGAAAATCAACGAGAACACTGCCCGTACTTTGGAGTATGCTTATAATGACTGGTGCATCTACCGCATGGCAAAAGAACTGAACCGTCCGAAGAAGGAGCAGAAACTCTTTGCGGAACGTGCCATGAACTATAGGAATGTATTTGATAAGGAAAGCAAGCTGATGCGTGGTCGTAATCAAGACGGCCAGTTCCAGTCTCCTTTCTCTCCTTTGAAGTGGGGTGACGCCTTTACTGAAGGTAACAGCTGGCACTATTCCTGGTCTGTATTCCACGACCCTCAAGGTCTGATAGACCTGATGGGTGGAAAAGAGTCTTTCGTAGAGATGCTTGACTCTGTATTTATTGTCCCGCCCTTGTTCGATGACAGCTACTACGGCCAGGTAATCCATGAAATCCGTGAGATGACAGTGATGAATATGGGTAACTATGCCCATGGCAACCAGCCCATCCAGCACATGATTTACCTTTATAATTATGCTGGGGAGCCTTGGAAGGCCCAATATTGGCTTCGTCAGGTTATGAACCGCATGTACACTGCCGGTCCCGACGGTTACTGCGGTGACGAGGACAACGGTCAGACTTCGGCGTGGTATGTCTTCTCTGCACTTGGTTTCTATCCGGTTTGCCCTGGTACGGACGAGTATGTACTGGGCGCCCCTCTGTTCCGTAAGGCTACCCTCCATTTCGAGAACGGTAAGTCCCTGACAATTGACGCTCCGGATAACTCACCGGAGAACATGTATATTGAGTCTCTCAAGGTGAACGGCGTGGATTATTCCAGGAATTATCTGACGCATGGCGATTTGCTGAATGGCGGTACCTTGAGGTTTGATATGGGCAGCCAGCCTAATATGAAGAGAGGTACGCAGCCGGAAGATTATCCTTATTCTTTCTCGAATGAACTGAAGAAGTAAAGAATAGTAATAATATAGTAAGAAAAGGGTTGCCTCGAAAATAAGTTGATATATCATTTTGTTATTTACTATCTGTATTATAGGTGTTTTTCTTGAATCAGGTGGAAATAATTATTTACTTCGTTAGTAATATTGAGCAAAATGATATATCAACTTGTTTTCGGGGTAACTCTTTTTTTTAGGATTAATGATAAAAAAGATACTTTTTCAGTAAGTGTATTTTCATTGTCTGTTGTTTTATATAGGAATGCGAGAGAATGAATCTCTCGAAGTAATTTATTGTATAACCTATAAATTGTGTTTATGAAAGACAATTATGCTTTTCGGAGTTCGACGTTCATGCGGGCTTTATTAGTTTTGTTGTTCATGGCAGTTTCTATCCAGTGGGGCTTTGCCCAGTTAAACCTGAATGTGTCTCGCGGCACATTGGGGACAGTCATTGAACAAATCAAGTCTCAATCCAAGTATCAATTTTTTTATGACGACAAACTGGCTGCGTTGCCGGTAGAAAACGTCAAAGTGAACAATGCGTCTATAGAAGATGCTTTGAATGTTATTCTCAAAGGGAAAGACATTTCCTATAAAGTGGAGGATAACATCGTTTATCTTTCTGAAAAGTCTGCTGCTCCTCAAGAGGGCAACCAACAAGGGAAAGAACGGACGATTACCGGAGTCGTGTCAGATGACATGGGACCTCTGATTGGTGTGAATGTATTGATAAAAGGTACCAGCAACGGGTGTATTACCGACCTCGACGGTAACTTTACGCTGACCACTACGGAGGCGAATCCGGTGATTGTATTCTCTTATATCGGTTATACTACGCAGGAAATCCCTGTGAAAGGTAATGCGCCGATTAATGTAATGATGGCCGGAGATACCCAACAGCTTGAAGAAGTTGTGGTTACTGCACTCGGTATCAAGCGTTCGGAAAAGGCATTGTCCTACAATGTACAGCAGGTGAATACAGATGCCATTACTTCCAATAAAGATGCCAACTTTGTGAACTCATTGAGTGGTAAGGTAGCGGGTGTGAACATCAATGCTTCTTCATCCGGTGTAGGTGGTGTATCAAAGGTAGTGATGCGTGGTACGAAATCTATCATGCAGTCTTCCAATGCACTTTATGTAATTGACGGTGTGCCTATTTTCTCTGGCCGTGGTACTGCCGGAGGTAAGGAGTTCGACTCCCAGGGATCTTCAGAACCGATTGCCGATATCAACCCGGAAGACATCGAGTCAATGTCAGTCCTGACTGGTGCCGCCGCTGCTGCCTTGTATGGTTCGGAAGCTGCCAACGGTGCCATTGTCATTACTACAAAGAAAGGTAAAGAAGGTAAGGTGAGCCTTACTGTCAGCAGTAATACTGAATTCACCAATCCGTTTGTGATGCCGAGCTTCCAAAACCGTTACGGTACGGGAACCGGTGGTGTGATGAGCACTTCAGGAGCCATGAGCTGGGGAGCGCCTTTGTCTGCAGCCAATAACTACAATTACAGCCCGAGAGATGATTATTTCCAGACGGGTATTGTAGGAACAGAGAGCATTTCTTTGTCAACCGGTACAGAGAAAAACCAGACGTATGCATCGGCTGCTGCTGTAAACTCCAAGGGTATTGTTCCCAACAACAAATACAACCGTTACAACTTTACGGTACGTAACACCACTACTTTCCTGGACGACAAGATGACTCTGGATTTCGGTGCAAGCTATATTCTGCAGAATGACCAGAACATGACGAACCAGGGTACTTACAACAACCCGTTGGTGGGTGCTTATTTGTTCCCGCGCAGCAACGACTGGTCTGATATCAGCATGTATGAGCGCTATGACGCTGCCCGTAAAATTTATACGCAATACTGGCCGGTAGGTGACGAAGGTATGGTAATGCAGAATCCTTATTGGATTAACTACCGCAATCTGCGCCAGAACAAGAAGGACCGCTATATGCTGAATGCCGGTTTGAGCTATAAGATTCTGGACTGGCTGACTGTTTCAGGACGTGTACGTTTGGATAACTCCAACAATGATTATACAGAAAAGTTCTATGCTTCTACCAATACACAGCTCACCGAGAGCTCTTCACGAGGTCTTTATGGTATTACCAAGACGCAGGACAAACAGTTGTATGCAGACTTCCTGGTGAGTATCAACAAATATTTCGGTGAAGATTGGTCACTCCAGGCCAACGTCGGTGGTTCATTCTCCGATATACGTTCGGATGCAATGAAAACACGTGGTCCGATTGCTGATGGTGGCGATGCCTTCAGCGGCGAACCGGTAGGTTTGACCAACTACTTTGCCATCCAGAACCTGAGTGCCAGCAAGACACAGCGTTTGCAGGAAGGATGGCGTGAACAGACCCAGTCTCTCTTCGCTTCGGCTGAGCTTGGTTACAAGAACACTTACTTCTTGACGCTGACCGGACGTAACGACTGGCCTTCACAGCTGGCAGGTCCCAACTCCAACAGCAAATCATTCTTCTATCCTTCAGTCGGTGGTTCTGTTGTACTGTCTGAGTTAATGCCTAACTTGAACAAAGATTATCTTTCTTTTATAAAGGTTCGTGGTTCATGGGCATCTGTTGGTAGTGCTTTCTCCAGATATTTGGCTAATCCCCACTATGAATGGAATTCAAGTTCCGGCCAGTGGAGTATCACGACCCAATATCCGTTGTACAATTTGAAACCTGAACGTACCAATTCTTGGGAAATCGGTTTGAACATGCGTTTCCTCAAGAACTTTGAATTGGACGTGACATATTACAATGCCAAGACTATGAACCAGACATTCAACCCGCAGTTGCCTGTCAGCGGTTGGTCGGCTATGTATATCCAGACTGGTGCCGTACGTAACTCCGGTATTGAGTTGTCGCTGAATTACAAGAATACCTGGAAAGATTTTACATGGGATACCGGTATAACCTTCTCCAGTAACAAGAATAAAATCCTGACTTTGGCAGACAATGCCATCAATCCCGTTACCGGTGAGCTGTTCTCTTTGAGCACGTTGAATATGGGTGGCTTAGGTGATGCCCGCTTCTTGCTGAAAGAAGGTGGGAGCATGGGTGACCTTTACTCACTGCGAGATATGAAACGTGATGCCAATGGACAGATTTTTGTGGACCAAAATGGAACGGTTGCTACGGAAGCCATAACGGACCCGGATAAATACATCAAGTTGGGAAGCGTACTTCCTAAAGGTAATTTGGCTTGGCGTAACAACTTCATTTGGAAGAATTTCACAGCAGGTTTCTTGATTTCAGCCCGTTTGGGTGGTGTGGTTTACTCACGTACACAAGCTATGTTGGACTATTACGGTGTGTCCGAGGCTTCTGCCGATGCACGTGATTTAGGTTACGTGTTGGTGAATGGTAGAGATAAGGTAAACCCCGAAACATGGTACGGTGTAGTAGGTAGCGGCACGTCTGTTCCCCAATACTACACTTATTCTGCTACCAATGTTCGTCTGCAGGAAGTATCTTTGGGTTACACCATCCCCAGAAAGTTGTTGAATGATGTGTGCGATATCAAGGTTTCGTTGGTAGGCCGCAACTTGTGGATGATTTACAGCAAGGCTCCTTTCGATCCCGAAAGTGTAGCTTCTACCGATAACTTTTATCAGGGAATAGACTATTTCATGATGCCGGCTTTGCGTAACATCGGCTTTAGCTTGAGCTTTAAATTTTAATACCAAACGATATGAAAAAGAAAAATATTATAAATAAATTGATTGTTGCTCCGTTGGTTATGGGCTTTATGTCCTGTACCGGCAATTATATGGATATCAACTCCAATCCTTATCAACCGGGTGATTTGACTCCGGATGATTATGCACTGGGTTCTGCCATGAGTAACTTGGCAAGTACGGTTATCTCATCAGATGTCAATACGGCACAGTTTACTGATTGTTTGTTGGGTGGACCGTTGGGAGGTTATTTTGCCGATTCAAATGCCGGCTGGTCCAATACAATATCCAATTTTAATGCTACAAATGACTGGACGCGTGTGTTCTTGATAAGTGACCGTATCATTTCAACACTTTACGGTAACTTGAGCACAGTGAAACAAGTATCGGAGAATACCAATAATCCGGTTCCTTATGCCATTGCTCAAATCATAAAGGTTGCTGCCATGAGTCGCGTGACTGATGCGTATGGTCCTATTCCTTATTCTAAAATCGGTCAGGATGGCAAGATTACCATTCCTTATGATACGCAGGAAGAAGTATATAACGCATTCTTCAAGGAACTGGACGAATCCATCGAGGTGCTGACTGAAAACAGAAATGCGGCGTTGGTTGCTTCTGCAGATTTCGTGTACAGTGGTAATGTACAGAAGTGGGTGAAGTTTGCCAATTCATTGAAACTGCGTTTGGCTATCCGTATTGCCAATGTAAGCCCTGCTAAGGCTAAAGAAATGGCTGAAAGTGCAGTGAATCACGAGTTGGGTCTGATTGAAACAAATGCAGACAATGCTACATGGAAGTATTTCGGTACAATTAGCAATCCGTTGTTTGTGGCAGTACGTTACAATGAAGAAGCTTCAGGTGGTGATACCCATCCTGCTGCCGACATCATCTGTTACATGAACGGTTACAACGACAATCGTCGTGCCAGCTATTTTGAGGAATCAAAATGGCCTGGAGAGACTTATGTAGGATTACGTCGCGGTATCAACCTCAGTAAGATGAAGGAGTATTTCATCAATTATTCACGTGTGAAGATTTCCTCTTCTGATCCCGTGCTTTGGATGAATGCGGCAGAAGTTGCTTTTTTGCGTGCTGAAGCCACTGCAATCTATGGTTTCAACATGAAAGGAACCGCTGCTGATTTTTATGAACAAGGTGTCCGTCTCTCTTTCGAACAGTGGGGAGCTACCGGTGTAGACAGCTATCTGGCTGATGAAAGCAGTGTACCTGCTCTTTACAAAGATCCCGCCGGTCTTAATACTTATGAAAAGAACCTTTCAGCCATTACTGTCAAGTGGAATGAAGGGGCATCCAAGGAAGAAAAACAGGAACGTATCATTACCCAGAAGTGGATTGCGAATTGGCCGTTAGGTAACGAAGCTTGGGCTGACTATCGCCGTACAGGCTATCCCAAACTGTTGCCTGCAACCAGTGAAGGTAACTTGAGTGGTGGAATTGTTGATAGCGAGAAAGGTGCACGCCGTATGCCTTATCCTTCTGAAGAATATACAAGTAATACTGAAAACGTGCAAGAGGCAGTAAACAGCTATCTGGGTGGACCGGACAACATGGCTACTGACGTATGGTGGGCACGCAAATAATAACAATAAATGCTGAATAATTATGAAATTATATAAGAAATCATTCAAAGGAATCGCGCTGGCAGCTTTTTCCGTATTGGCATTGTCTGCCTGCTCCGACTGGACGGATTCAGAGAGTATTAAACTGAAAGAACCCGGAATCGACGAACAGTCTCCCGAACTGTATGCCAAGTATCTGAAGAACTTGCAGGAATACAAGAATTCTGACCATAAGATTGTATACGGCTGGTTTGATAATAGTGAGAAAGTTCCTTTCAGCCGCGGGCAGCACATGTCGGATGTTCCCGACAGCCTGGACGTAATTATCGCAACTACTCCCGATTTGGCGGAATTCGAATTGGAAGATATTGCAAATGTACATGAGAAGGGAACGAAAGTATTCTATTCCATCAGCTATGACAATATCTTGAAGGAACATACCGACAAGGTGAAAGAAGGAACAGAAACATCTGCATTCTCGGCTTATCTGTCGGCTGAGCTGAACAGACTGATAGCTCTTGAAGCACCTTTCGACGGTATTGTAGCCGAGTATCGTGGTAGCAATCCTATCTACATGTCCGAAGCCGACAAGGCTGAAGCAAAGGCAAATCAGGATACTTTCTTCGGTGTGATATCCAACTGGAAGAGTGCCAATTCAGGTAAGCAACTGGTGTTCCAGGGGTATCCTGCCAACCTGATAGGCCAGTCTGTGCTCTCTTCTTGTGACCATATCATCTTGATTACAAATGATGTCACAGATGTTGCCCAACTGGGGATAGAAGCGCTTCAGGCCTTGATGGCAGACGGTGTTCCGGCTGACCGCTTCATTGTATCGGCATCTACCGTCTCTCTGGATACAACAGATAAGACTACCGGATATTACAATGCTTTGAGAGCTCTGTCGGAAGCCGCTTATTGGGTGACAGAGCCGTCTGCTGAGTTTATAAAAGCTGGTTTGGCTATTGAGAACATGCAGAATGATTACTACAATGCAACCAATACCTACCAATACGTGAGAGAAGCTATCAATATTATGAATCCTGCTCCTAAAAAATAAAAGAATATCATGAAACTGAAAAGTATATATTTAGTATCGATGGCATTATTGGCAGGTGTATTTGCTGCTTGTAATGATAATGACGTTGAGAATTTCGATAATCAGGTGTATATCAACAGCTCGGCGATGACCAGCACTGTGTTGTTGAAAAACACAGTTTCCGATACGGAAGGTTCATTCCGGATTTCAATGGCTCGCCCTGAATCACGGGACATAACTATTTCCTTGAAGGCGGACCCTTCCTTGGTAGCTACTTATAACGCCACCTATTATGACACAGCCGAGGCGCTGCCGGAAAATTATTATACGGTAGAAACTCCGCAGGCTACCATTTTGGCCGGTGCTGTCATTTCAGATGACATCACTGTCAGCTTCAAGAACTTGGCGGAACTGGACCGTGAGAAGGTATATGTATTGCCGGTTACGGTAGACCAGGCAAGCATCGGAGTCTTGAAGAGCTCCGGTACCATGTACTACGTGCTGAAGGGTGCTGCATTGATTAATACGGTTCCTGATATTACCAAGAATCTGGTTTACGTAACTTGGACCAATCCGGATGTAGCCAATAATATGAATAAACTGACGGCAGAAGCGTTGATTCGCGTAAGCAAGTTCGACAAGATGCTGACTTCCATTATGGGTATCGAAGGCAAGTTCCTGCTCCGTATCGGTGATGCCGGAATTCCTCAGAACCAATTGCAGGTGGCTACAAGCAGTGGCAATGTGACTGATGAGAGTCTGGCTATTCCGACAAATGAATGGACACATATAGCTGTGACCTACGATGCGGATGCAAAAACTGTTATAGTTTACATCAATGGTAAGAATATGTTGGAGACTACTTTGGACTGCGGTGCTGTGAACTGGGGGCAGACTATGACTGATGAAGGTAACGGATTCTGGATTGGTCATTCATACAATCGTGACCGCTGGTTGGAAGGTAACATCTCAGAGGTACGTATCTGGAACAAGGTGTTGACATCAGCAGAAATCAATGCAAAGGACCACTTCTACCAGGTAGATCCGGATGCTGACGGACTGGTTTCTTACTGGAAGTTCGATGAAGGTGCCGGTACTGCCATTCATGACTATAGCGGAAATGAGAACAATGCTACTGCAGTTGAACCATTGACTTGGACTGCTGTGGAACTGCCCGCCAAATAATTTAGTTATACCTTAATTCAAATAAAAAGATATTGATTATGAAATATATGAATCATGTAAAATCAGGCTTGCTGGCAATGGCTTTTGCATGTGCAGGAATATGCTTTACCGGTTGTGAAGATGATGTTGTCATCAACACCGGCAACAGCGACAAGCTGGATACTGTGGATGGCGTGTATGGTTATGTAAAGTCTGCCGCTGGTGCACGTGAACTTACTCCGATTTCCGTTTTTGGCGACAAGGTTGCTACCGGACATCTCTATTTTGAACTGAGCAAAGCTGCAGAGCAGGATGTTACGGTGACCTTCAAAGTGGACGAAGACGTTTTGGAAGCTTATAATAAGAAGAATGGAACAAGCTATAAAATGTATCCCGCCGATAAGTTGAGTCTGGCGAACGGTGGAACTGTCATTATCAAGGCGGGCGAACAGAAGTCGGCTTCTGTGGAACTGAATATCAATGCAGGAGGCACAATCGGACAAACTTATGCTGTTGCCGTTTCTGCATCTGCCAATAACGGTGTGGAAGTTTCTACAAACAATCAGGAATATATTTACTTGGTAAAGCCTTTGGCTGCTATTCCTGAGAGTATCAGTAAGGGTGATATACTTACACATTGCTTTGTGGAAGTAAATGACGAGAACATCTTGAATATGGGTGAATATACCATGAAGAGCGACGGAAAGCCTTTCTTTGATGTAGTCAGCATTTTTGCTGCCAATATCAATGTGGATAGCAAGACCGGTCGCGTACATGTTTTTTGCAATGACCAGGTTTCTTTCTTGCTGAGAAATGCGGATAAGTTCATCCGTCCTTTGCAGGCTAAGGGCATTAAGGTGGCTATGACTATTCTTGGCAACCATGATGAGGCCGGTATGGGTAACCTTTCTGAAGCTGCTGCCAAAGACTTTGCCAAGGAACTGAAGGCTTATTTGGATATCTATGGTTTGGATGGCATTGACTTTGATGATGAGTACACCAGTTACAACAACTCCAACCCCAGTCCCGGCTTCGAAAAACGTTCACGTGCCAACTTCGCACGTTTGGTTTATGAGTGCCGCCAGGTATTTGGAGATAAACTGATCGGTGTGTATGAATATGGTTCGCTTGATTCTCCCGATGGCGAGGTAGAAGGTGTGAAAGTTGGTGATATTGTGGACTATATGACCTATGGTTATTACCAGAATCAGAATCCTAATGGAGCTTTTGGCCGTGAAGCGTCTCATTTTGAGAACCTGCCCAAATCCAAGTATGCTCCGCTGCCTTGGAAGATTAATGATGAGTTGAACGGAGGTTGGAATGGATTTGACAAGAGCAAATTCCAAAAAGTGAAAGATGAAGGTTATGGCATTCAGATGTTCTACAATCCCAAACCGCTGATGTATCAGTATTATACGCTGCTTTCGGAAATAAGTAAAGTACTTTTTGATGATGAAGTGGAGTGGAGCGGTAAGTACTGGAACCGTACTGGTGAAGCTTATCAAGGAAAGATGATGGGCTATGAAGATTTGGTCGGTGAATGGAAAGTAACTTCCAGTAACTCCCTCTTTACCTATGTGGATGAAGAAGGCAATCCTCGCTGGTGGGATTGGAAAGGCAGTCAGGATTTTGAGAAGAATGTAATTATAGAGAAAGATGAAGAAGGTACCGGATATGTGGTTTACAACTGGGGTACTTTCCCCGAAATTACCGGTAAGTATCCGATGCATTGCGATTACTATAACGGTGCACTGCTCATCTATCCGCAAACCATTCATGAGGGCGATGCTGAAGACCCTGCTACCTACAAGATGCATTTCGGTACTTATAGTAATGCCTTCCAGTGGAAAGCATATCCTAAGTATGATAATTATTCCATGGATGGCGATATTGCTCCTAACGGTGATATTCGTATCTATGGTTTGGGCAACAGATGGGCTATCAACCCTTATAAGTATGTAGGCGGTGAGATTGAGAACGACATCTTCCCCGATGTTCCTTACTTCGTGAGTGAGAACTATACGATGAAGAAGGTACGCTGATGCCATGTTTTCCGTAAACTGAGGTTTCGGAAAAATGGATGCTTGAACCTTTTCATACATGAAACAAAGGAGGGCTTTGCTCAAAGTAATGGGGCGGCCCTCCTCAAGCATTCTCATATAACAAGATTCTATTATGAAGCTATACACTTACTTATACAATAAACAATATGAAGAAAAACATGAAATCTAGTTCCATACTGTTGGGCGGACTTTTTCTGCTGGGGGCGGTTTGCAGCTGTACCCAGACGGCACCGGACTATGCGTCTTACGTCAATCCGTTCATCGGTACGGGCGGACATGGGCATACCTATCCCGGAGCGGTAGTTCCCAACGGAATGATTCAGCCCAGCCCCGACACGCGTATCTACGAGTGGGATGCCTGCTCCGGATATTACTATGCAGATACTACTATCAACGGATTTTCACATACTCACGTCAGCGGTACGGGTTGTGCCGATTACGGGGATGTGTTGCTGATGCCCACTGTAGGGCGGCAGGATTACCACTCTATGGGCTCGAAGAGCCAGCAGATGGCGTACGCCTCTGCCTTTTCCCACGAGAATGAAACAGCCGAACCGGGATATTATTCCGTATTTTTGGACCGCTACGGGGTGAAAGCCGAACTGACCTCTACCAAACGTGCGGCGATTCATCGCTATACCTTCCCGAAAGCGGAAGATGCAGGCTTTATCCTCGACTTGGATTATAGCATTCAGCGCCAGAAGAATGAACAGATGGAGCTGGAAGTAATCAGCGATACTGAAATCCGTGGACGCAAGAAGACTGTATATTGGGCTTTCGACCAGTATATCAACTTCTACGCCAAGTTCTCTAAACCATTTACCTATACGCTGGTCACGGACTCCATGGCATTGGACGAAGGCGGTCCGCTTCTGCCTACAGCTAAAGCTTTACTGCAATTCCAGACGGAGCCCAATGAGGAGGTATTGGTAAAGGTAGGTGTGTCTGCCGTGGATATGGACGGTGCCCGCAAGAATGTGGAAGCCGAAATCTCCGGATGGGATTTTGACGGTGTGCGCCGTGCTGCCCGCCAGCAGTGGAACACTTATCTCTCCAAGATTGACATCGATACGAAGGACAACGACCAGCGTACCATGTTCTACACGGCACTTTACCACACGGGCATGCAGCCCAACTTATTTACCGATGCCGACGGACGTTACTTTGGTATGGACTTGAAGCCCCATCAAGGCAGGGTGGACGAGCCTGTCTACACCATTTTCTCTTTATGGGACACTTTCCGTGCCTATCATCCGCTGATGACGATTATCGATCCGGAACTGAACGAGGCCTTCATCCGTTCGCTCATCCAGAAGTCCCGCGAGGGCGGCGTCCTGCCTATGTGGGAACTGGCCGGAAACTATACGGGTACCATGATTGGTTATCATGCAGCTTCCCTCATAGCGGATTCGTATGTAAAGGGATACCGTAACTTTGACGTGCAGGAGGCCTATAAGGCTTGCCTCCGTACGGCAGAATACGATACGACGGGCATTATCACGCATCCTTTGGTTGTGCCGCATCTGATGCCGCAGGCCAAGTACTGGAAGAACAAGATTGGCTACGTGCCTTGCGACAAAGACAATGAGTCCGTGGCAAAAGCGCTGGAGTATGCTTACGATGACTGGTGCATCTCTGTACTGGCAGGTGCCTTGGACGACGAAGTCAACCGCGACAAGTATGCTGCCTTTGCCGAGGGATATAAAGTTTATTTCGATCCGAGTACCCGTTTCATGCGTGGACTGGACAGTGAGGGCAACTGGCGTACGCCTTTCACCCCCCGCGCATCCAATCACCGTAACGATGACTATTGCGAAGGCACTGCCTGGCAGTGGACTTGGTTCGTTCCCCACGATGTAGACGGATTGGTAGAACTGATGGGAGGACGCGACGCTTTCATCGGCAAGTTGGATTCTCTGTTCACTGCCGATTCCAAGCTGGAAGGTGAATCGACTTCGGTGGATATTTCCGGTCTGATAGGCCAGTATGCTCACGGCAATGAGCCGAGCCATCACATTGCCCATCTCTACAACTACGTAGGCCAGCCCTGGCGTACGCAGGAGATTGTGGATGAGGTGCTGCATACGCTTTACTTCAACAACCCCGACGGACTTTCGGGCAATGAAGACTGCGGACAGATGTCTGCATGGTACATTCTGAATGCGATGGGCTTCTATCAGGTATGCCCCGGCAAGTCGGTATATTCCATCGGACGCCCGCTGTTCAACGAGGCGACCGTTCATCTGAAAGACGGCAAGTCGTTCAAGGTGATAGCCCACAACAATAGCCGCGATAACAAGTATGTGCAGAGCATTGTGCTGAACGGCAATAAGCTGGAGACTCCATTCTTCACGCATCAGGATATAGTGGACGGCGGTACACTGGAACTGACTATGGGCAGCGAACCGCTGAAGCCGGAAGAGTAAATGGATTATTATGCTCACAAGATTCCCTGATGAGCAATACCTTTAATAAGGTGGAGTCCTACCGGGAAATGAATAGCAGCAGCAACGGCATGTATTCTTTTAGCTCGTTGCGCAGAAATTCCAATGTTTTTTGTTTATAGCGGTTGACTGACTTCACACTAAGGTTCAGCTCTTCCGCTATTTCTGTATGCGTTTTTCCCTTGAAGAAGCTCTCGATGAAGACAATGCGGTAGCTCTCGGGAAGCTTGTTCAGGGTACCGTACAGCATCCGGTACATTTCGTCTAAGGTATATACACTGTCCGGTTCCGTTTCGTAGACAGGGGTTTTCTTTTTGACGACTTCCGCATAATTCCATTCATATTCCTGATGCTTCAGGTAGTTCAGGCAATTGTTCCTCACGCACATCTTGAGGTAACCCAATATCGTTTTCGGGTCTATCTCGAAGTTGTCCATGTTGTTCCATAGGGAGGCGAATACTTCGGAAACAATGTCTTCGCGAGTCTCTTTATTGTCAACAAAACGCTTGGCATACAAGCAGAAGGGGGCATAGTACTCCTCGTAGAGCTGCTTGAATACTTGTTTCTTGCTTTGTTCATTAAGAGATAGTTTCATAATATATCTACAGTATTTCGAAGGCAAATATACAATAAGAAAGTCAAATAAAAGGTTCTTTTTGAAATTTAAAAGAACAAAGCTGTGGCAATAGGCAAGTAGTATTTTGTTATTAAGGACCCAATTGAAAAAACTTTGTTTTAGCTGTCCCTTTTTGATTTCCCGATTGTATTATCTATGTAATTGCAATTATAAATAGGTTATAAGGTTTAGAGATTATGGAAAAATTAGATTCGGATTTATTGTTTCGGAAAGCACAAGCATTGGGAGATGATATCCGGGAAATGGAATCAATTGATGTGGCCAAAGCTTTTGAACGGACACAGCAGTTGATAAGGAAAAAGCGGGGTAGGCAGATGTATGATAGCTTGATGCGCTATGCCGCATTCTTGACGTTACCTTTGCTGATGATTTCGCTGACGTTGGGCTACTTATATTTCAGTGGACCGGAAGCGGTAGACTGCTACGCCGAAGTCACGGCTGCCAAAGGTTCGGTCATCCGTTATGAGCTTCCTGACCATTCGGTGGCGTGGCTCAATGCGGGAAGTACCTTGCGTTATCCCATAGTTTTCAGGAAAGACAATCGGAGTGTGGAACTGAAAGGGGAAGCGTATTTTGAAGTGCAGGCCGACAAGAAACGTCCTTTTTATGTGAACACACCGGATGGATTGAGTGTATATGTATACGGAACGAAGTTCAACGTGGCTGCCTACGAGGATGAAGAACTTATTGGTACGGTGTTGGAGAAAGGTAAGGTAAATGTGGTAACCCCCAATCAGGAGACAATGGAATTGTTACCCGGAGAGCAGTTGCTTTACAATCGGAACAGTCGGAAATGGATTAAAAATAAAGTGGATGTCTACGAGAAGGTGGCTTGGAAAGACGGAAAGCTGATTTTCAGGAATGCGACGTTGGAAGAGATATTCAAAAGGCTTTCAAGGCATTTCAATGTGGATATTGAGTTTGACAATAGGTTGGGAAAGGAATACAAGTACCGGGCGACTTTCCACAAAGAGACCTTGCAGCAGATTTTGGATTATCTGGCAAAGTCGGCAGCCTTGAAGTGGAGGGTGGAAGATGCTGCGCAGCAGGCAGACGATACCCTTACGAAGGCTAGGATTATAGTAAACTTATATTAGTAACCCTTAAAACCATAAAGAGCCTATGATATAGCATAAGAAGAGCAAAAACAAGAAAGGAAGAAAACTGTCCCCACAGCTTTCTTCCCTACTCATTAAAAAACTCACGGATTTTGGTTTAGCAGACAAGAAGCCGTGAATCAAACCTTAGTTCATTTAGTAATAAACTTTAGTTAACCGCAAATGTATGAAAAATAATCATTCATTTAGTGCAGTATGCCTTAAATATACTTTAAATTCTTATCTAATTGATGGATTGATTTGAAAGACAAACGCTTATGAAAGTTTTGAAAAGTCTAAGGTAACGATTTGGAGATTGTGCTAATTTCAGTATTTTACAACCTCATACTTATGAGGAACTCTTCTATGGACAAAGATAGACATTTTTTAGATTAGGGAAAAAATTTGAAGGAAAAAATAAAAAAAAAGTTTGGGAAAGGATTGGAAAAATTCAAGAGAGAGGTTGAGGAATTAAGTGTATGTGTATGGGGGGGGGATTGTATAATCAATTTGCAGTTACCGAAAAAGGCATATTCAGAATTCCTGTATATTGCTTCTACTAGTGATTGCAGAACCGACAATTATATTTAAAATTACCCAAATCAAGTATTCCGAGTGGGGCATAAAGATTATTTAAATTGTAACCATACCCTATATATTCAAACTGGCTTCATTCAAAGGAAAGTCAAAAGATGTTCATAATAATGCTCCTTACATTATTATGACAGACAAGAGTCATGACATTGGTAATAACCGTCTTTTGTAAATCGTCATTTATATGCAGTGACAATTTCATTTCCATGTCTACGAAATTTGGTAATAACATCTTTTAAAAGTGTCTGGAATTCCTATCAGTTATGTACATATCTGAATTCTGATTTTATGCGTATTTATTCATAAAATTAGACTCTATATCTGCTTACACAGGTTATCACTATACTATTTCCTGCAAATAACATTTGGGAATATATTTCGTAACCCAATGGTTTCAAAGATGTTTCCTGTCAGCTCAGAGGGAAACCGATCCGCTCCAATTGTACTATTCGCTCATCTGACATGTTTCCCTTGCGGTAATCCCGTCTTTGGATGGTACACCAACGTCCCAATGCTCCTTCACGGCAACCTGGCCATCGCCCTTGGCGGTTATGGAACAGGCGCAACTGCTCAAAGTTGCCTTGCCAGACTTGTTCCGCTGACCAAACAAATCCTATTTTATCCAACAGAAGCCAGCGATCATGGGATAATTTCCCCAGTTTGTGCATTTTTCGTTGTGTATGACACCATCCACCCAGATTCCCCTCCGTCGATTTAGGGAAACGCTGATATTTTCCGACAAAAGACTTCAACTCCTCGTAATTCTTCATCCATTCCCTTTGAAGGTCTTGATTCCAAACAAAGCCGATCTCATCCAAAGCCCGGATGCGCTCTTTGCTCAAGCGTCCATTCTTCCGCCTTTCCCGTTGGGTATAACACCAAGTTGCAAGCGGGCCGTCTTCACGTTTGGGCCAGCGTCCGCAGGTATCAAAGAAGACTTTCAACGCACGGTATTCTTTCATCCATTTGGAGTCGAGCTGGTTCCATTCGAAGCCGATCAATTCTAGCTGACGGCGGCGTTCCTCCTGCAATTTTCCCCGTTTATAGGCAATGCGTTGGGTGTTGCACCACAAACCGAGTTTCCCTTCCGTAATTGATGGCCAGTCGTTTTCTTCCCGACGGAATTCAATCAGCCTCTCATACATAATCTGCCAGGGCTCCAGTTCTGCCAATATCTCTTCTATGCGCAGCCGTATGTCTGATAGGAAACCCGTCGTCAAAAAAGAGGTGTTTCCTTCGAATCCTTTGGGTGACGGAAGGAGAGATAGACGCTCCAAGTGGGGAGCCATCACATCATAAACCGATTTTCCTGAAAGATTGTTGACAAAATCCAAGACGACCGGCCGTTTTCCAGCCTCGGCATTTAGACAACGGCCCAATTGCTGCAAGGTAACGATATATGATTCTGTCCGTCTAAGGAATAAGACAGCATCCACACCTTCCACATGCAGTCCTTCTATCAGCATGTTGACGGAAAACAATACGTGCAGCCGGTCTGATTCTTCTCGGAAAGCATCCAGTATCCGGCCGTTCTGCCGTTCACCTTGGGCATGATGGATCTCGAACGGAGTAATGGCACGTCCCGCTCGCGTGAGCCATCCGCATACTTCTGGCACCATCTGCTTCAAATCGGTGAGATCGCGACAGAATACCAGCAGCTTGCGTACGCTTGTCGGCAGGAACTTCCGGATGACTTCCGGTGCCCCCAAAGCCTCTTTGAAATCCACACGTGCCAGATCCAGTTTCTTCTGTACCTTTTCTTTTCGTCCTTTTGAACAACCGCTGCGTTCCAGCTTTCTTTGCAGCCGGTCCAGTTCGTTGTCCAGCCCGTAAGCACTCTGTACCAGAACCGGAACCGGCAAGATATTGTAATACCAAGCCTGCGGCAAGGTAAGCTCATAAAACAAATTTCCTTCGAAATAAAGATCCACCGTATCGATCATTCCCTCCGGACGGATCGGCGTTGCCGACGTTCCCAGGACATAGGCACAGGGATTATTTTCTATCACATCCTGCAAGGCACTTCCCCAAATTTCCGCCCCGAAATGGTGGAATTCATCAATAAGAATATGATCTGCCCGTAACAACCCATTGTCCTCCCGGTTACGGATCAGTGACTGGAATGTCCGGTACGTCACTTGCGGAATAGAGAATCCGACGGCTTTCCGGATCTCATCCAGAATCGTGATGTTCGGAGCAAAGACCAATATCTTTTCCTTTGCATGATCTGCGATATAGCGTGCCAGCAAATAGGATTTCCCTGTTCCGGTAGCCTGCACGACCGCACCGATACGGTGTTGTTTGAATCCCCGCATGATCGCCCTGTAAGCCGCTTCGTTATGCGGATAAAGCTCCACATGTCTTCCGGACAAGAGGCTTTCAATATAGCTTTCATCCGAAACGGTCAGCCCATGCAGTTCAAAGTCCAATGCTTCCGGCAGGAATCCGCCGTGTGCCACGATCCTGAAATATAGATTTCGATGCCCTTTACTTAGTGTAGAGAACTTCTCGTAGAACAATTCAGCATCCGAGCGAGTCAAAGGACGTTCGTTTCGGACCTCCTTCACGATGGCATGTACCATTCCCGGCTTGAAGCCTATCCGTAGTCCCTCTTCGGATTCTGTTACCTGGAAGCCTAGACGGAGATAGCAATCTGTTAAAGACGATACCATCCTATTTACTTACAAGTCAAAAAGTTCATTTGATTATTGTCCTTTGCTGTTTAAAGAGGGCTATCATATCACCCATTGTCAGTCGACCGGTAATATCTTCTGTTATAATCCGGTTCAAAAGCCGAAGATCCGCCTCAATTTGGACACGGAAACGACAGGACTCAGGATAATCATCCCGGATTGTCCTTGCTGTTTCATCCCAGGAAGAAGCTGACAAGTGAAGACGGGAAGAAAACTCCATACGCCGGTTGTGCCCTTTGTAGATACGGTAATAAATTGTACCACGCTCGGGATTTTTCTTATTAGGTTCAAAACGGACAACAACAGTAGGCATCCTTGTTACTTTTACAGCTGATTTATATAGAGGAGTTTCCCTTATAATCAAAATTTGGGTAGGGTGATTTTTTCTTAAAAACGCTCACCAATCTGAGTATTTTCCCTGCATTATTTATATCCGCACTGGAAATATGGATAAATTCACTCATACTAGTATATGCTACCCAGAAATAGGAGAAAGTCCAAACAATAAAAGTTCCCAAAAGGAACACCCATACGCAGGAATTTTTTCATTTACCATTCCCCTTTTCTTCACACTAAAATCCAGAATCATATTGCAGACGGTTGCGGTCAAAATGCCTCTCATGCCCGTTCTCTTCCGAAGTTAGTGGTGACAACATATAGTAATCCTTGAATGTTATACACCCGTTTGAAATTAGAAACCGGACGAATCTGCATCTTCCTCGTTTTCCGCTTATAAAGCAGAATCATCATCACCTTAAAAAATATTAATAATCTGATTTTCAGGTTTAATCTCACATCTTTTTATATTCTGTACAGCAATGCGTTCACAATACGTCCACAAGCAAGCCCGTCTCCATAAGGGTTCACTGCCTTGCTCATTTTTTCATAGGCGACTTTATCGTCAATCAAAACAGATACTTCATTTACTATTCTGTTATAATCCGTACCTACCAGTTTTACCGTTCCTGCATCCAATGCTTCCGGACGTTCCGTTGTGTCGCGCATCACCAATACCGGCTTACCCAGTCCTGGAGCTTCCTCTTGTATGCCACCGCTATCGGTTAATACTATAGTGGATTTTTCCATTAAATAGACAAAACTCAGATATTCTAAAGGTTCAATGAAGAACATGTTCCCAAAATCGGATAATTCCTCTCCAAATACGTCATGTATCGGTTTGCGCACATTTGGATTCAAGTGCATCGGATAAACGAAGTCCACCTCCGGGTATTTTATTGTCAAGTCTTTGATAGCAGTACACATATGGATGAATCCGTCACCGAAGTTTTCACGACGATGTCCCGTAATCAGCACCAGCTTCTTACCACCATTCAAACGGCTCACGTCATATCCGGCTTTTGCCAGTATCCCTACCAATTCACAATCCAACGCCTTGTCGCTCTTAATTTTATCCACTACCCAATAAAGCGCATCAATTACCGTATTCCCGGTCACGATGACATTCCGATCGTCAATACCTTCCCGCATCAGATTGCTACGACTCAGTGGCGTAGGCGAGAAATGGTAGGTCGCCAGTCGTCCGGTCAAAAGTCGATTCATCTCCTCCGGCCATGGGCTATAGATGTTATGTGTACGTAATCCTGCCTCTATGTGTGCTACCGGAATCTGTTGGTAGAAGGCCGACAGAGCAGCGGCAGTAGAAGTGGTCGTGTCACCGTGCACCAGCACTACATCCGGCCTTGCCTCTTTCAGTACATCACGCATACCTGTCAATACACGGGACGTCACGTCATATAAGTCTTGTCCCTGCTTCATAATGTTCAAGTCATAATCTGGACAAATATCGAATATATCCAATACCTGGTCCAGCATTTCCCGGTGTTGTCCGGTAACACATACTACAGTTTCCACCCGTTCTGGCTGTTTCTGGAATTCTTTCACCAGCGGAGCCATCTTGATTGCCTCCGGACGGGTGCCGAAGACCAACATTACTTTCTTCATTGAATTATATTTTTACATCAGATTGATTTTATAAAATCGTAACAGCGATATATCTGTTTGTTAAAATCGAATTCATTTTTTGCCATATCCAGGCAGTTCTTCGATATTGTGCTGTATTCTTCGTCAGGAAGGTTAATCAACTCAATAATATTATTGTGTAATTGTTTGAAATCATGTGGCTTTGAAACCATTCCAAAATAATATTTCGATACGATCTCAGCCCCTTCTCCACCTCCACAAAACAGTATAGGTATGCCAATAGGTATGAGATCATATATTTTGGATGGCACTGCTCCTTTGATTGCTACGGTAAGTGGAACAATTGACGCATCGTATCTTGACAACTCTTCGGCGATTTGTTCTTTCTTTACATATCCATGATAATACACGAAACAACCGGGATGTTTATTTATATATTCTTTTATCTTTTCTGTCTGATTTCCACCACCATACAAGTGGAACTCAGCGCCAATAGACTGAAACGGAATATTCTCGATAATTGAATATATATCTTGTGCCACACCTAATAGTCCGGCATATACAATGCGAAAGGGCGTGTGCTTCCTTTTGGGTTGAGCAGCAACCGCATATTGCTGCAAATTACGGTATACAAACTTGTTTTTTGTCGAAGGAAATTGATTCACATGCCGGATTATCTCTTCAGACTGACCGAAAATACCGTCTGCATTGCGATAAATATAACGTTCAATCCACGCGAAAATATCATATATCTTCCCACCTTCACGCATTGCTCCAAGCTCAACAGCAGAAAGTGGCCATAAATCGGATATGTTCACAAGAGTCTTGCGCCCGAATATTTTTTTGAAAAGCGTGATGGCCGAACCAGCCACTGGTAGTGGAGGGCTTTGGATGATCACCCTATCGTAACCCTGGATCTTCTTTATCTTAAAAGCAAACAACCATAACATGGTCGCAAATGACATCATACTTACCGCTCGCTTAAAAGGATTCTTGGACACGGTTGCATAAGTCCAATATCTATACACGTTTATGCCATTAATCTTTTCTTTTTTTGACAAACGGCCTCTATAACCCTCGAATATTTGTCCTTGAGGGTAATTCGGCAAACAAGTTAACACATCCACTTCCGCTCCCTGACTTTTCAGCCCTTCAGCCATATTGGTTATACGGGAAGGAGCAGCCCCAAGCTCGGGAGAATAGTAGAACGACACAATTAAAATCTTCATATTTTATGCCTGAAATATTTGATACGTTAAATTTCTGCAAAATACTATTTTTATCGTCTTAGAAGGTTCTAGTCGATTGTATTCTACTGATACAAAATCATTTATAATTTCTATGGAATTTGCACCAGATACAGCGATATTAGCCCTGTTGGTTCTTATTTCAGTTGACGATATGGCAAGGACCTCAATATCGGGTGCGAAATGAATATAGCTGATACATTCTGTCATATTATTGCCGACAATCTTATCATTTATTGTAAACACATCATCGTTAATAGTGAATTTCCGTTGATGTATACATCCTTTAAAACCATCGTGCTCTGCCATAATTTCATTTTCGGTATCGGATAGTACTCTTACTTTAGCTCTTTTACCCATACGGAAACCTCCCCACACCTCGCTAGAATCCTTGTTGCCGACAGTTACGGTGTTATGAGCTGACGTACTTCGTTCGTACTGCCTTCTTGCAGTCTTGTTGTAGGTAGAAATACCTGTATCAACAACAAACGGTCTGCAATCAATTCGCAATTCATAATTAAACGTATCGGCATGACTATGCCCCGGCTGATAGGTCGCAGTAATATTACCCACATCCACAACTGCCTCCAAATGTGTTGAACAAAGCTTCCTATAGCCACATTCTTTCATAGGCAAAGGGGTCCATTCCAACTTCAATCTTTTGGCGTATGCTCTCAATTCGGAAACTGTCGGTGCTATCCCATATGCCGAATCATTAAGTAAGGGAATCGTATCGTCTTTCCACACGATGCTCTCCAAATGCCCCAACATCCTTACCACATACAGTTTCAAAAGCTCACACATTTTCTCATGACCTCTATTAATCGAGGCATTATAGCAATCCAATAACCTATCGAGCAAAATGCAGTGATACATCGGTGATTGCTCGTAATGTGAGCCATCAGGCAAAATCTGTTCATCAAGCTCTTTATACAACAGACAGGATGCCTTGTCATACATTTTTTTATCGGAAAAATAAATTGAAGCGATAAACAAAGCGTAAGCATCTTCTAAAAGATGGTTGCCAAGCAGTTGGTATTCCAGTTTCCGTTCGAGCAATTTACATTGCGCATAAAGGGAATCGTTCCACCGTTGCAACCGATTGCTCTCCACTTTTTTATGATGCCTGCCGATAAACTTGATCCAGTTGATGCTTCGCAGTGCGATAGGATAAGGATCAAGACCGATCCTGTTTGTTGGCAAATCAGTTATAAACCGTTCAACCCATTCTGAACCTTGTTCAAAAGTCATGTCAGGTTGCAACAACCAATCCATATAATTCAGATTGTATGCCCAAAGCATCCCATGACTAACATCATTCCATGACTTAAAATCCCCTATAAGATTTAGGAATGTAAATGTCTTGGGTACATTGTAACAATACCACTTTGCGATAACTGAGACCATCCGCAATGAAGATTGCCGGGGAACATTATATTCCATCAACTTATGAGAAAATAGTCTATAATATAATTGATAATAGATTTGTTTTAACCGAAGATGTTTAATTGTATTGACAATAAGAATATTATTAGCCATTTGATTTAGTGCATTATAATTTCAAGTATGCGTTTATTCGTCTTATCAGATTCAAACTCTTCTTCAAATTTCTTCAAGGCATTCCCTGAATATTGAGAATAGTTTGTTGCGTTAATCGATAAGATAGCTTGTTTTATCGCATCTACATCACCGGGAATTACTAAACGACCATTGTAACCGTCTTCTACGATTTCAGGTATTCCACCTGCATAGGTTGATACGCAAGGAATGCCTACAGACATAGCTTCGATGATAATGCCCGGGTAGCCCTCGCGATAAGAAGGTAATAGCAGTAAATCATATTCTACTAAAGTTTTTAAAACCTGTTCGGAAGAGACAACCCCATGGTATGTTATTCCGCTTTCGTTGAAGTTGATATTGCGATATTTATCCTCTTTTATCTCACCATATATATCAAGGGTATAATTCGAAGGTAACAGTTTGGATACCGCTATAAGATCTTCTATCCCTTTTTCTTTGTTGATATGCGACATGAAAACACATCTGCCATGAAAGTCTGAGGGGTTCTTTCGTATTGTTGAAGCTTTACGCACATTAGGGAACCAATGTATATTGTCACTCTTTCCTATTAACTGTTGTAGGTGTGTAATACCCTGTTGGGTTTCAAAGAATATCAAGTCTGTTTGTCTGATAGCATCAAGTGCCCGTTGTAATTGGGTTTGACCAATTTTCTTTATGTAGAACTCAAATGAACCTCCGAATTTACGTAGTACGACTTTTTTGTGTGCCAAACGAGCTATTTTGCTCAATAATGGGAAATAATAAATTGTACCATGATCAGAAAAATTGAACATTACAATATCGCACCCAAACAGTCTCCACAAAAATGCCGGGAAAAAGTATGAATAATTGCGCCACATACTACGCTGGCGAGTGCGAAGATTTGAATACCGGTTGTTTTGTACAAACCTATATTCATATTCAGACTGAGAGGCTAGATAGTCAAGATAGTTTTTCATCAACACCGTCGCACCTCCATAATTCAATAAGTTGCTCTCATCGGGAATTGAGCCTACAACGAGTAATTTTTTCCGTTTCATTTCTTTATTCCTTTCTCGAAAAGTCTTACGTAGTTGCGAGCACATTCGTACATACTGAATGGACCATAAGTGGCAAGAGCTTTTTGCTTCATGTCTTTAAGCTGTACATCGGTGAGGGATAGAAATCTCTTTACCGTTTTGTAATAAGATTCTTCACCGATACCGTCACTCAGAAAACCGTTTTCACCGTTGTGTACCACATCTACTATACCGCCCACAGGTGTGCATACCGGTATACAGCCAACACCAATAGCCTCTATCAACGAAATAGGCATCCCCTCATACGAGGAACAAAGTGCATAAGCATCTCCCATTTTAAGGTATTCAAGCGGATTGTGCAGTTCTCCAAGTAATTGTATTGCTTCATCGTTGTACGAACGCAATTCCGCGGTCATCTGTGCATCACGTTCACCTCCGATAAACAATACAGTGAGGTCGTATCCTTCCCGTTTTAACCGCATTACCACACGTGCCAAGAGAGTTTGCCGTTTCACAGGGTCAATACGTGCGAGACTTATCAGTACTCGCGTCTTATTTGTATGTCTATACTGTTTAAATTGTTCCTTGACCTCGTCTGAAACAAGCATACCAGCATCCACATTGCGCCCATTGAAAATCATAGGAGCATCCATTCCATAATATTTTCGGAAGCTATGTAGTGATTCGGCGGAAATGGTAATGGGTGTAATCCACCCATGATGAAAACAGAACTTCCGCATTCCGCTGCTGATAAAGGAGCCTCCGGCTTCTTTATCAGCAGCGGAATGCACTGTATGACAGTGCATAACGCCATTCTTTCGCATGATTGCGAAAGCAATATACATAATAGCACGCAAATGCGTGTGCACCACATCAGGCTTTTCTCTACGGATATATCTATATACTCTAAATAACAAACCGATGTCAAGTCCCATCCGTTTGTTCATCGATACCACCCTTACATTATTCGATACCTCTTTCAAATAGAAATCCACCTTGTCAAGTGAGTGCAAAACCATCAATGTCACATCATGTTCTTTCGACAACTCATTGCACAAGTCAACCACAAACCGCTCTCCGCCGCCACTGCTAAGTTGAGGAATTATTTCTAAGATTTTCATTCAGATTGTTTTTTAATTTTTTTATTGTGATCCTAATACGTGTAAACTAACGAAACATGTCAGAAAAAGACGTACCCTTCCCATACCAACCTCTTATAGAAGGCATAGAAAAGTTTATAACAGATAGGAAGGATTGCCAAAAGCATCAAGATTCTTTTCTCGCGTGTCATCTTGAAATTAGAATAATAATAACCCACAACAATACAAAGAGGAAAATAGCTCATCATTATGAAACGTATAAAGAGCCATACCGAAGTTTCTTGGAAGAAAAACAGACTGGCAATATAAGTTATTGCATACCAATAGATGAACAATGCCTTTATATACCGTGGAACATCAATTTCTTCAAAAACTATCTTCTTAGTCATAAGAGCCAAAGATGCGTATACCGGCATATAGGTTATCATTTGGTTCAGTTTACCAAAAATATTCGACTGCCGCATTGTGCCGCTCGCATATCCCGTCATCGAGCTCCCTATATTCATGTCTGCTATATCAAAACCGATGAGTCCGTTCATAATAATATAATCCAGCAGTAAAGTAGTCACAACGGTCAGGAAAGGGAATATGACAAGACTGATTTTTACCGTTTTCCTATTCAGATAAAAAGGTGTTACCGAAAGTGCAGCAATCGAAAACAACATACTTTTGTGAAAGAAGAATGAACAGAAAATCAACAAACAACCGAATAGGAATGACAATAACCTATTATGAGAGGGCCTGATAATGAATGAAAAGCCAAAAAACAGTATGGCAATTCCCAAATTTCCGCGCATTACTGAAATAATGTTGATATAAAACAGCACAAATATCAGCAATCCTATCCTCACATCAAGTTTGAGCCGTTTTATTGTCCATAACGACAAAATCACCGTTCCGCTCCACACTATAAACCGCCATACCAGATAGTTTGAAGTGACATTCCGTATCAACCAATAGTAAACGGGTTCAAGATGCACGTTTAATCCGGTTGAACAGATACGTTTGAAAAGCCCCTCGTAGTGATAGAAATCGTTGTCCGCATAGCCGAAAGTGCAAAACAGTATCAGCAGGACACCGTATACTGCATAATCCAAGATGTCTGTATATCGTTTTCTAAATTCACAGCCATATCTATACACATTCGGAAACGGATACAGCATAAGAAAAAACAGAAGTATATTGAACAGTACCGGAACTGCCTCGTAATGATATTTCATCGTTGTAATTTATTAGGTAAATAAAATAGGACACATTCATACTAACACAGAAGTTTGGTGTATTTGCATCCGGCTATAATCACACTTGATACATAGCAGACGATGAAAGTGCCCACGAAGGCGACCAACGGAGTTAACTCTTTGGTATACAAAAATACCCCCCCCATTCTATAATAGATAAGTCTCAGAACTATTTCTTGCATCACATATATTCCCATCGAATTCATTGCGATACTTCGGCATACAGTGTATAGTTTTCCATTGCATCTGTCTTCCAGTTTTATAAATACAGCGACATAGATAATTGTGACTAATCCATAGCTTACCATTTTAAGAGTATGGTGGACAAACAGGATTAAAACTTTTACTTTCAAGTCCGATGCCAGTTCCGGACGCATCCCGTCCATTCCCAAAACCAATGTTACCGCAATGAATAACCCCATATAAACAGCCGATAAAATGCATATTGTTGACCAATTGACAGTTCTCAGCCGCTCACGATTTCTAAAGAAAATTCCACCAAGATGGAAAAAAAGCAGATAATAAAGCGATTGATTAAAACGGAACGGAATTCCCGGCCAAGGCAGAATAGCAATAATCATGAGTACTAACATCAAGTTACGTCCCTTGAGACAGTGCTGTATGCCATATTCCATTAAAAAGCACCAAAAGAGCATCGGAAGAAACCAAAGATGTCCGTATCCCCCAATAATTTTCCAAAAATGTTCCAGATTAAGAAGTTTTGACGGACCAAAGAATATCAATGTCATGATAATGCCCCAACACATACACGGTACAAACAGCCGTTTCAGCTTACCGGCTAGTAATAATCGGAAAGAAATGACTTTCTTTTGGAGCGAAAAGGCAAATACATACCCGGAAATCAGGACAAAAGTTTCCAGCATCCCACTGTATGCCAGTTTTCCTCCCCAATAAAATCCTTCATTGGGTTGGGCGTAGGAAGGCATATCCCAACCACCGCAATAGGGCGCAAGAGCATGATAGAGCACGAGCAGAATGATTACGAACGTCCTGATAATATCTATTTCCTTAAGTCTTTCCATATATTTTTAAGGTATTTGAATATGGGATATACACCAAGCAAAGAACCGAAATACTCGATTTTACTGAGAGTACGCATCTTGCTGTGACGAATGACTGTAATACTGTTGATTTCCGGATATGTATTGTGCCAAATCCGACGGATTCGCGGCATCAGCATATATCTATCAAGATACATTCTTGAACCAACTTTCAGCGCATTTATCTCGTCTGTATACTTTTCATAAATACCTTTGGAGCGAAGAAAGGTGAAAATCAGATCAAGATTCTCCTTACGCTGATTGAGTTTATTAATCTGGATCTCAGCACTGCCATAACTTGTAATTGACGCAGGATTAAAAAAATAGTAATAAAATGGTTTCATCAAGTATCCTACATTCCGGCTATTCCAAACCAATTGGATTATCGTCGCCAGATCCTCGTTCATATTTTGCCTTGGAAATGTTATCCCATCGTAAAGACTACGTTTGATCAAAGCGCCGCACAAGCTCCCCATCAACCGCCCGCAAAGCAATGATGACATCAGGAAGTCTTTATTATTGGTAGAAACCTTGCGCGGGGCGGAAGCATATGTAGAAACACCATCACTACGATAGAAATCATAAAAGACCATATCGTAATGGCCGGATAGGGCAAAAGTATATAGTTCCTTTATGGCATGCACATCCATCCAGTCATCGCTATCGCAATGAACCGTGTAATCACCAGAGGCCAATTGAATCCCTTGTCGTCGAACAGCGGGCAGGCCGCTGTTCGACGACAACCTCTCAATTCGTGTCAGCCTCTTTCGATGCGGATATTTTTCCAGAGTTCTCTGCAAGATCTCCACCGACTTGTCTGGAGAACAATCATCCACAAAGATGTATTCAATGTCATCAAACGTTTGGGCGAACAACGATTCAGCGCACCGCTCAATATATTCCTCTACTCTATAAATCGGTACAATGATTGATACTTTCGGATTATCCATGATTTTTAGCTGTCAGTTTTTTTAATTGTTCTATTCCAAGGGCAATTAAATAACTCAATGTTATGAAGATAACAAAAGTGATTAAGTTTGAAATTACCCCCCCCCCCCAGTTTTGTGTTATAAAAGCTACTGTTTGTTCTGATAAAATCCCTGAACAACCACAGAAAAGGAGCGTGTATAGCCATTATCGTGAGTGAATTAGCTCCCAAAGATGCCAATATTCTGTTTGTAGTTGTTATCTTGTTGAAAGGCTTGAAATTCAACAAAAGATATATGGCACAGAAAGCTCCGGCATAGAATATAAACGGGAAACTGGAAAATTTCAGTTGCGAAATATCAAATTGATAATGTGCCAAACGGCAGAACGCTATGGCTATGATATATCCGGCTATAGCAATAACGGTTGCTTTTTTAATTGCCCCCTCTGCTTGTGTCAGCCCTTTGTCGTTCATCCATTTGCCGACAGCATAGAATGGCAAAGAGAACAGCCCCTGCCCGATATAAAACGGCAAATTGATCTTGGAATATGCGACAGCCAGCCCAATTACAAAAGAAACGATAAGAATAACGTTTTTTTCCTTAACGGTTTTGTCCAAAAAATAATATATGACACATATATAAAAAAGAGCGACCAAGAACCACAACGGACCATCAAATGCGGCGATATGATGGATGCTCAGTTTATCAAGCGGTATTCCCTGCAACCCCATGCTAAAGTAAAATACAGCGAATATCAGAGAATATTCCCCAAAGGGAATAAGCAACCGTTTTGCTCTTGATTGAATAAATCCTTGTTTGGGATGATAAAACATACCGGCCAAAAAGAAAAACAAAGGCATATGGAAAATACAAATTTCCTTTATAAGGATTGCGGTGGCATGTCCCCAAACGACAAGGATTATGCCGATGCCTTTAAGTATGTCTATACGAATGTCCCTTTCCATTATTTCAAAAGTTTAAGTTCCTCTTCCTTTCTTCTGCAAGAAATACATCCGCAGCACTATAATCTGCCCAAAGAACTTCTTTGTATTTTTCCTCTTTATCTGTTTCACTGATAGTACGTTTCTGCAAACCGATATTATCGAGAAAAGTAATCATGCAGTTGTCCTTATCTCTATTGACAGCAAAGAACGGCATATGAAAAAATGAGCGCATGAAACGAACCGCCGGTAACAAACATTGCAATTTGACCAAATTAAGGAATTCCAAAAGCCCCGTAACAAGCTGCTGTTTAAAAGGATACAAACCGCAACGGAGTGTATTGTATACTGTTGCCACCACCTTTATTCCCTACATTTTATTGTTTTTTTAAGAACATGAATTTATTTGTTACCGTACTGATTACGAACCCTCTTTCTTTAGCATCAAGTCCGAATTTATAGATAACAAGTCCGGAAATGATAAGACTGGTCAATACGACAAGTATATGGTTACCCCAGCTTGAGGTTAGAAATTTATGCAAAAAGAATGGGACCGGAATGATGCAGACCGACACCCAAAGACACCTAAACATCACTTCCACGACATACCTCCTAACCGGGAAATTCACTTTGTGTTTGAGATAGAATATTCTGTAACAGTGAGTAATGAAATTGATGGCAATTCTGACAATCACCGCATAGACGGGACTGCAACCGAACTTGAACAATATATATATAATCGGAATATTCATAATTATCATCGAAGAAACGGTAAACTGATACTTGGCTATATTGCCTATTGTTTCAGATGACACCCAAAGACTTCCGGATAATGCATCAATAAGCAGGAAGATGAGATAAAGCTGAATGAACTGTACTGTATATTGAGGGACACAGACAAGCCATAACTCGACGACAGGCCGACAAATCAAAATCAACGGATAAGCGACGAAAAAGAGCAGGAAATACGAGAATTTTGACGAGCGGAAAACAAGTTCCAGAAATCTGGATTTATCCCCTGAAAAATAGGACTGGACAATCTGTGGCTGCACCGCTTTCTGAAAGTTTGTAACCAAAGTATTGACAGCACTGAACACTTGCGAGGCTACCCCCATTGCCGCATTGACAGCAACCGTGAAAAAAATATTCAAAAGTATTGATATGCCTTGTATGGATGCGACATGGGCTATACCGCCGAAAAGGCTCCATGAAGAAAAGAAAAGCATTTCTTTCAGCAGCTTTCTGTCAAAATAGAACCGGAATCTGCAAGTCGTGAAATTACGCTTGCAATAAATGGCATAAATGATATTCAACAATATCCCAACGGTCATAAGGGCAACGGCGTACAACACCAGACGATTGTCTTCAGCCCAGAAAAGGAGAAATACTGTTCCCAATTTTGCCATTACCTCAATGATGCTGACATAAGCGAAAAAAGACATCCTCTCATATGCAATAATGCTCGACTCATCAGGAATCCTGATAAAATGAAGACAAGCGGTCACTACAGAAATATGGTACACAACCCGTGCTGCATCTTGTGTTTCCGGAGGAATATTCAATTTTGTTTCAAAGAAATAGAGCCCCACAGTTTCCAATACGAAGCCGATAAATACCGCTATTGCAAAATGTATCAGAAGACTCATGGAATAAACCCTCGAGACTCTGTCATGATTGCCTTTTCCCAATTCCACGTTCAGAAAACGTTGGGTGGCTTTTGTCATTGCGGAATTAATAAAAGACAGAAGTGCGATAAAGCCGCCAACAACATTGTATACTCCAAAATCGTTCTCTCCCAACACTTCCAATATAATCCTGGAAGTATATAGAGATACGGGCATCATTACGAATGTCCGTATATAAAGCATTAACGTGTTGCGTGCTATGCGTTTGTTTGATGACTGCATTTATAACTATCCTACATTTTTTAATCTCAATTGCAACCTGAATGACAATAGAGTGTCAGGGGCAAATCAATTGGTCTGATGGTATATAGAAGCTAACTTTTCCACACCGTCTGCAAGCGTGAACCGACTGGATATTACTTTTGATTTTCTACCCATCATTTCTCGGACTTCACGATTATTGACAAGTATCTCAATCCTGTCAGCAAGCTCTTCAACATTCTCTTTTTCAAAAAGATATCCGTTTTCTCCCTCATGTACGATTTCAGGAATGCCCCCAACTCGTGTACCAATAACAGGCAACGAATAGTTTAGGGCCTCCATAATACTAAGAGAAAGTCCTTCTGTACGGGAAGGCTGCAAGTAAATATCAGAAATATTCAAAATATCATTAATGTCATTTCGTATTCCCAAAGACATAATCTTTCTATTCAATCCGGCCTCGGCAATCAATTGCCTCAAGCTATTACTGTCTTCAGAATTTTCGCTAATTCCGATGACAAGCACTATTATATCGTTTTTAAGTCTGTTGGAGTCCATCAGACTCTGAATACTTTTGACAAGTATATCGAATCCCTTGATACGAATATTGAATCCGATTGTAATCAACACGACTACCCCCTTTGGTATGTCCAATGTTTTTTTCAGATTTGGGTTGACAATCTTTTTTTTCCGGACTCCCAAGTATAGGACTTCACTCTTTGAAGAAAAACCTACGCCTTCAATCATTTCTTTCTTTACGCCACAACTGACACAAAGGAATCTTTCAAAAGGAAAAAAACAGAACTTCAGATATAATTTTTTAAGTTTGTTGGAAACAAAGATTTCACTATGACGGGTTGAAATAATCCGAATCCGGGGAAACAGAATTCGCAAGAATGGTGCAATAAGATAACTTCCAAAATGAAAATGAACAATGTCTATTTTCTCACGTTTGATGACACCTATCACAAATTTGAAATATTGAAATGTGGAAATGCTTTGTTTACAAAGTATTACCCCCCCCACTTATTGATGTCATTTACATAGTTTTCACTGATTGGCATCGACTCGTATACAAAAATAAATTTATCAACACGGCATATCTTGACCAATTCAGCGAAGTAGGATTCTACTCCGCCGTATTTAGTCGATTTCATACCTGTCAGTTCTAAAATATTCATATATTCACTATTTTTTAAATATTCCACAAAAGTCCAATATCACCTTATCCTCTCGCCATTCTAATTCTTTGAACGGAGTGTGTGCTGTAAGGAATACCACGATGTCCGCCTTGTCGTAGGCTTCTTTGTAATCTGTTAACTTGAACACATGGTGCTCCTTTACATTGGGTTCCACAACCAGGATATTGGCATTATTGCAACTCTGCATCACTTTCGTGGTAATATATTTTGCAGGACTCTCGCGCAAATCGTCGATATTCGGTTTGAAAGCCAACCCCATCATGGCAACGCACGGTTTCCGATGATGTTTCAGTTCAAATTCCAGCATGGCATTTTTCACTTTTTCTGCGCACCAAAAACTTTTGTAGTTGTTAATTTCACGGGCATCGGCAATCAATTTACTCTCTGCTGGAAAATCAGCAGTGATAAAATAAGGGTCAATAGCTATACAATGACCTCCCACGCCACAACCAGGCTGCAAGATGCTAACCCGCGGATGTTTGTTGGCAAGATTGATAAGTTCCCACACATTGATACCGGCCTTGTCACAAATCAAGGAAAGTTCATTCGCAAAGGCTATTTGTACATCCCGACTGGAATTCTCCGTCAGTTTGCACATTTCAGCAGTACGACAGTTGGTTCTATGAAGTGTTCCCTGCACGAATTGAGAATAAAATCCAATGGCCTTATCGGTAGATTCAGGATTTAAACCGCCTATGACCCGGTCGTTATGTATCAGTTCGTAAATCACATTGCCCGGCAATACACGTTCGGGACAATAAGCCACATAAATCCTATCTTCCAATTCAGGACGTTCGCTGAAAATGAGGCGGGCCATCGCTTCGGTGGTGCCTACGGGTGAAGTGGACTCGATGACATAAAGGTCGCTTTCCTTTAATAATGGCAATACGGCACGTGTAGCGGCTTCCACATAACTAACGTCCGGTTCATGATTTCCTTTGAACGGGGTGGGAACTACCATAAAATAAGCATCGCTCACCTCCGGCTTTATGGAAGCTTTCAACGAGCCGGCATTCACCACCTCCTGCAACATCTCCTCCATACCCGGCTCAATGATATGCAGATGTCCTGCATTCGTCATATCCACTACCTGGGGGTTAATATCAACTCCTGTAATCTGAATGCCGTGCTTGGCGGCGATAACGGCTGTGGGCAATCCGATATACCCCAAGCCCATAAAACAAGCTTTCATTATCAATCTGTTATATAAGTTATTAATCTTTTAAAATTTCTTTCCGAGTACAATTGAACAGAATGTGTTCAACAGAATTTTAAAGTCGAACCACCATGAGCGATGTCCTAAATAATAAAGGTCATATTCCAAACGTCGGAGCATCTTCTCCATCGTATCCGTATAGCCGTTATATAGTGTGGCATATGATGTTACGCCCGGACGGATTTGGTAAAGATAAGTATATCGCTTGTCGTGTTCAAGTATCTGGTCGATATAAAACTTACGCTCCGGACGTGGACCGATGAATGCCATATCGCCACGCAGAACATTGTAGAGTTGGGGTAATTCATCCAAATGGTGCGCCCGGATGAAACGACCGGTCTTAGTCAATCGGGAATCATTTTCCCCCCCGGTATGACTAAGCTGCGGTCCGAACTTCTCGGCATCCAGACGCATGGAGCGGAATTTGTATATGTAGAACGGGCGCCCGAATCTGCCGATACGTTCTTGCTTGAAGATGACACTTCCTCCATCTTCCCTGCGAATGGCAATGTAGCAAAACAGGAATAGCGGAGAAAAAATGATCAATGCAATCAATGACAGGATAAAATCACCGATACGCTTTACATTGCGCGCAAATGCGGACATTCCATCGGGAATGAAACTGTCCCGTGGCACATATTGGCTGACATGTGTGGTGACAATTATTGCATCATCATTCGGGTCATCCTTTTTCAGCTTATGCAACCACTTCTGATAAGCATTAAAATTTATTGTATCTGCCATTTTTAACTTTATATAGGTCTCAGTTTGTGAACCTACCTCAACAGAACCTTGCAACAATGAAACAAGGGATTCTCCGGATGTAACCGTACACGGCATCTGAAGACAGTCTGAGTAACTACGAAAATTCATGTAGCCTTGTTGTTTATCAAAAAGACGTAAACCGTATGCGGAATAACCGTATGCACACCATGCACCGATCTGTTTATTCCGATACAAGTGGATATAAGAACCATCATTTTGATTTTCGTTTTCCCTTATAAGATGAACATTCATAAAAGTATATTGTTTATAATTTATCGTAAGCACAAAGCACTATACATTTGACTAATAATCAAGAGGTTTCCTGATCGCATCTATTCTATTTCACCTAAGACATACTTGTGGGGGCATGACGAAGAAGTTCCATTCCTCACACGAAGGACAACAGAATCTTTGATAGAGGAACAATCGTGATTATCGTCAATGTTGTTAATGCAGCTTCGTATCCGACCACTGTCTGGACCAAAGCCATAGCTGTTATGGCATGAGCCGTAGTGAAACCATGCATAACAACATTGGATATAAAAATATCAGTGTCTTTTATTCTAAGATTAAAGATTATACCAAATCCTGTTGATTGTACAAGTCTTGTTGCAATTTAGTCAACGGACGTAGATGAATGTCCGTTTCATTCTCCAGAAAACCAAAAATGATACGTTTCTGAAGGGAAGGAGTTATGGTCATCCCATCGTATTGATTTTCCATCATCTTCATATAGCTCTTATCCCATGCCTTACGTTTCCAGATAATTTCTTCCGCCACTTCCATTCTTGCCGACAATGGCACTTATTGTCACCCCCGCAGCAAAGAAATTCCTTTCAAGCGACCTGCACTCATCACCATAGCCATTGAACTGATATTGTTCACCTTGTTTCAAGATGCGCAGTACGTTCCTGTTCCAGCGGTCATCCTTTCGGATTACAAGGCTCGTCAATGCAAAATTTGCAATCATTGATCACTTTGTTTCTGTAAGGTTCCAATGACTTCCGATTTTACTGCCGAAGCGACCAATGTCTTGTAACAGCCTATGGCATGGATGTCACAACCGGTACGGTCGTACATTCCGGCTTTCAGCAGGGCTTCGGCCTTTTCCTGTACATGTTTTCCGTACATTCCGGCCAACGAGGGCAAATTGAGTTGGAAGGAGACATGCTCTTCCTTCAAGGCCTGATAATCCCTCTTCTGCATATATTCATACCGTTCCGAATGTGCAAGCAACGGGTAATAACCTTTCTTTTGGATGCGTTGCAGGACAGAGAGCAGTTCCATTGGTGGATTGAAATAGGAGGTTTCCACCAACAGGTAACGTTTCCCCTCCTCTAGGGGCAGCAGGTCATCTTTTTCCAGCCGTTCCTCAAAGAGATTGTCCATCATGTATTCCGCAGCCAAGGCAAGTTCCAGTGTGCCGTTATAACTCCGTTTCAATTCTTGGAACTTTTCCTGCAAGGTCACAGTTTCATTAGGGATGTCCTCCATGATGTGCGGCGTGAGCCATACCTTTCTGACTCCATGCTTTTCCATCATATCTAGAATTCGGAGTGATTCATCCAATGTTCCCACTCCGTCATCCACTCCCGGAAGGAGATGGCTGTGACAGTCGGTCATTCCTTTCAGGATACCGCTCCGGGCGAAGGTTATTGTCTTACGAAAGGGCCACATGATAGTTGAGTTAAAATTAAAAGTTCTTACGAGAACGATAACATGCAAAATCAATCACTTGATGACCATCCATTTACCCCCCCCCATTTTTCCTTTATTTCCATAATAGGAAGAGTAGCCGTTGCGATAGCCATATCTATAGCCATAGCGGCCTCCGGCACTTTCTGTACCGTTCAGTATCACGCTGAGGTTCTTGAAACGTTTCTCTTGGTAAATATTTTCTAGTTCGGGCAGCATGCTACGGTCCAATAAACCGCTGCGGACTACAAAGACGGTGCGGTCAGCCAGTTTCTCGATGATCTGCGCATCGGCCACGATATCGATAGGCGGACAGTCAATAAAGATATAGTCATACTCGCTGCGAAGCACCTCTATCAAAGTGGCCAGCTTGCCGTCCTCCAACAGTTCCGTCGGGTTTGGGGGAACAGTACCGATAGGAATGATATGCAGGTTGTCGTATTTTTCATCCTTCACGATAATCTCCTTCCAGTCACTGACACGGTTGCCCAGATAATCACTTAAACCAGTCTTCGGGGAATCCACGTAGGAGGAGGTGGAGCCGTGACGCAGGTCACCGTCTATCACCAATATTCTCTTTTTCTTGATGGCAAAGCTCATGGCAATGTTCATGGCAAGGAACGACTTGCCGCTGCCAGGATTAAACGAGGTAAGCATGAACACGTTCTGACCGCTGTCCTTGCCTGCCATAAAGTCAATATTGGAACGTAACACGCGGAACGCTTCATTGATAATGTTACGGTTGCCTTCCTTCACCACGATGGCTTTCATGACAGACTGTGTGTGTTTATCGAATCCCAATTTCTTCTTAGCACTGAGATATTGGGGGATCTCACCGATGAACGGAATGCTTAGGTTTTCCAGATCCTTTCGCCCGCGCACCTTGGTATTCATGTTTTCCTTCATGAAAATAATCACCGCCGGAACAAGCAGACCGATGGCGAATGCCACCAAAAGGATATTCATCTTTCGGGGGGCTGTGGGAAGCATGCTGCCTCTCGGAGCGGTAATCACACGTGTATTGTAGGCGGTGAAAGCCTGTGAAAGCTCGTTCTCCTCACGTTTCTGGAGCAGATAAAGATACAGTTCCTCCTTCACCTTCTGCTGGCGTTCCACAGAAAGCAGATATTTCGCCTGGTTCGGGTTGGAAGCCAGTTGGCTGGTGGTCGTGGCTTCCTGTTGGCGGATGTTGCGTATTTGGGTATTGAGCGAAACAATCAGGTTGTCCACCGACTGAATGATGGTACGCTGCATGCTTTGCAGTGAGTTAGCCATGTCTTTTGCCAGAGGGTTCTTCTCGCTACTGTTGGCGATCAGGCGGTTACGTTCGAGCACGATCGTGTTATATTCACCGATCTGGCTCTCGATATTGACATTAGCGATACCGGAGTTGGTGGGTAACAGCTGGCTGAGTTTCTTGTTGTTCAACTCTTTCCGGATATACTGTGCGGTGGAAAGCTGGCTGTTGAGTGCCAGCAACTCCTTCTTGTTCTCGGCGGACTGGGACAGGTAGAGGCTGGATGCCGCCTGCACATCCGGCAGCAGGTGCTCACTCTTGTAACCGGCGATGTTCTCATCTACATTGCCCAGCTCGTTTTCGATCACGCTCAGACGGTCACCGATGAACTGCGAAGTACTGACGGCGATCTGGTTCTTGTCCTGAATCCATTTCTCGTTGTACATTTCAATCAGGGTGTTCAGAATGTCTTCAGCCTTCTGAATGGAGGCATCGTTGATACTCAGATTGATAATGGTGGCATCCTCGTTTCCCAATTCCGCATGCAAAGCGGCTGTATAATAATCGGTGACGGCACACACATTACCTTTTCTATAACGTATGGAAGTGCCCACGAATGAATCGTTCCAATATTTTGTGAAATTGATGACAAGTGTGCCTATTTCAGTACGGATGGAATCGCCCATCTTTCCGGAGAAATCTTCCCCAAACGCTTTCCCGTTTACTTCCATGTCGGATATGACAAACGTTTCTTTGGATGAAATATCTATTGTAAAACCGACAGGAGTTTCATCCAAGTGGCGATAGGTGACTGCTAAAGGCGAACTTTTGTATAATTCCACATCTTTCAGTCCTTTGCGGACAGTATAGGTCTCGTTTAATCTCAACCGCTGTACCACCTCGGTCATCAGCGTGGGCGATTTCAGGGTGAGCAACTCATTGTTGATATTGGTATTCGACTTGAAGATACCCAAGTCAGAAAATTCACTGACCGCATTGGTGGATGTTCCTCCCTTGGAATCATCTTTCACCAAAATGGCAGCGGTACGGGTGTAAATGTTCGGGGTGCCCAGCAGGTACAAGGCGGCTGTCGCCAGGGTTACGAACAGGGAGAGGGCAAACCAGTGCCACCGGGGCATGAAAATCCCCCACAGGTCTTGTATGCGTATGAAGTCGTCAGCAGGCTTGCTGGCGGTTGTTTTCTTTTCTGTCATATTATAAAAATATAAAGTGATTCCTTTTCTGAAGGTTACTTGAATATTAGCACACCCAACGAAGTGAGGAATGAAGCGACGCTGATCCATAGCGATACGGACTTCACGTTATTCTCGTTGATGGTGCTCTGACCGGCACGCATCTTATTGGGCTGCACATAAATCACATCGTTTTGCTTCAAATAGTAGACCGGAGATTTAAAAATGTCCTTACTACGAAGATCTACCCAGTGGGTGACACGCTCACCGTTTTCCTCGCGGATGACAAAGATAGCATCACGTTTACCGGTAATGGTCAAGTCGCCCGCCATGCTGATGGCTTCAAGCAAAGTGATCTGGTCTTTGGTTATGTTGTACTTGCCGGGGGTTTTTACCTCACCTAACACGGAGAAATAGAGATTCATGAACTCTACGGTCACTACCGGATCTTTCACCAAGTCCTCTTCCATCAGCCGTTTCTTGATAAGGGCGGCAATCTGGCTTTTGGTCATACCGGCAATATGAAGCGTACCAATGACCGGAAAGTCTATGTTTCCCTTGTCATCGAGCGTGTAACCGGATATTTCACCATTATTGTTGCTACTACGTAAATCGGCAGTTCCTGCCCGATACTGGACACGTGTCAGGTTGAACAACGCTGCCAACTGCGGGTCTTTACTGGATACCATGATGGAAATTTGGTCCTTGGGCTGCACGGTGATGTCTCTTGCACCCACAATCGCTTCAGGCTGATTCACAGCAATGTCTTGAAAGTAAAGAATCTCCTTCGAAGTGTGACAGGATGTAAACAACACTATCGCAAAGAGATAAATCAAAAATCGATTCTTCATATTTATATCTGTACAGTTTATATTATTTCTAATTTGTAATTTCAATTAATTTTTATCGTGATTTTTGCGAAGTCCCGTAAAAGCCAGCGGTTTTAGGAAAGAACTTCAATCAGATCGGGGTGCACCTCAGCGGAAACGGCCATGACACCCTCCAATAGGACAACCACCCTACGGTTTCTCTTGCCCTGCACCCGCACAAACATGCCCTTCACGTTATCGAACTTGCCACCGTGGATACATACACGCATTCCTCTTTTCAAGTCTATTTCTTCGGGCCTATAATAAACAGTGTCCTCCTCATAATGAGAAGCTATCTTGATGAAGCTGTCCATCTGGTCATCCGGTACGGTAATATATTCCGCCCCCGTGCTCTTTTCCCACATGGCGAATTGCAAGAAATTGTATCGTTTCTTGAATTCAGTGATCTGCGAATGGCTGGCGTGGACGAAAAGCAGACTCGGTATAACCGGCACCAACTTTTTTGACTTCACTCCATGATAAGTTCTTACGGCATAATGTTTCGGGATAAAATATTCCAAACCATATTCCTTGTCTTTCAGCCTGTCCTCTGCCATTTTCTCATTCTTGTAGGCGCGCATGACGAACCATCGGACCTGCCTTTTTTCCTCCGCTGTAAAAAGACTCGTACTCATATTCCGAAACATTTTATAGGTGTGGATATAAACCTAGTTCATGCCAACCTACATATTGGCATGTATTACAATGGATTACGTTCCCTTTTCCCATAATATCCATTGTTAGTTCCATACTTTTGACAAAGTGTACAGACCTCATTTCCGGGGCTTCCGTCACTACTTCTCTTGGCAAGAGAAATATTAGAGGACCATATTTTATGTAATTAATTGATAGACAAGTAGAAAAGCGAAGTGGCATTGTGGCGTTTATCCAATATATGTTAAGCAAATACACTCTGTATGAATGTTTTGGTTATATTTTATCACCTGTTTTCTATCGTTTCTTCAATATTTTACATAACTTTGCACATTGTAATATTTCTCTTGCCAAGAAAATGAGCCGTATGCTCAACAATTTTTATTATATTACAAAATGCTTTCAAAAACCTTTCAAACGCATCTGGTTTTAAATTGTCAATAAGAACATTTCCAACAGTATTCTGCCACTGTATTCATAGATCTTTTCCGGTACTTTTCTTTTTAAGAGAAATACCGGAAAGGGATAGTTCTGATAATCAGATGCTATATATGGAACCTGACAAGGATTTGTTTGACAATTAAACCGGAATTTGAAACATTTTCTTTCGAAGAAAACTGTTTTTTATCATACAGGTGGATATTTTCCTATATTTTACCTATCTTTGCAATGTCTAATATTTCTCTTAAAAAGAGAAGCAGGATCGGTATAGCCTTTTATTCAGTATTCTGCGTGTCGCATTTGTTCCCGTTATAAAGATTTAAGTATGATGTCATTTGCTTTGTCTACCTGTGAGGTGTCCAGTGAGGCGAGGTAGATTTTGGTCGTGTTCTCCGAATCATGTCCCATCGCCTCGCTGATGGTTGCCAGCGGGACATTTTTGCTTCTGGCAATACTCGCCCAGGCATGGCGCGCTACATACATCGTGAGCGGCATGCCGAGCCCGAGCCGTTTCCCAAGTTCTTTGAGTTTCCCGTTGATGAAATGCGCTGTGCTCCTGTACTGCCGCACGGCATCCTTAGCCGTATCTTTGATGACCGGAAAAAGGTAGGGGCTGTCATTGTGGCCATACCTGTCCAGTATCTCCTGCATGGGTTTCTCCCATTTAATGGACAGACGCCGTCCGGTTTTCTGCCTGCGGTAGGTTAGCACACCGCTCTTCAGATCAGCTTTTTTCAGGTAGGCAATGTCAACGAACGACATGCCACGGGTATAAAAGCTCAGCATGAACATGTCCCTGGCGTATTCCATGCCCGGGGAAATGCGAAGGTCCAGATCGCGTATCATGCGGATCACTTTCAACGGAACAGCACGTTTTACGGTCTTGTCTATCCCGGTGTAGACATGTTTGAAAGGGCTGCGCTGTATCGTCAGTTCCTTGTCCACCGCACGGTTGTAGACGGCACGCAGGTTCCGCATATAATAGGAGGTGCTGTTCGGACATATCCCCTTGTCCTTCAGCCATGCCTCGTATTCCAGCATGAGGGTGGAGCCGATATCCTCCAGCGGGATGTCGCCGTCCCTGCCCCGAAAGCGCGTGAAGCTGTTCAGTACGGTGGTGTACCTCTCGGCGGTGCGCTTCTTGCCGACACGCTCCAGTTCCTCCACGAGCCTCTTTCCGAAGGCCATGAAATTATGGCTGTCCTCAGGGGGCGGGTTGTGAAAAAGTTCGACAACCCTGCCGGCGGGATAGGTACCGCCGGAACGTTCCAGTCCGGCAATGATACTTTCCAGACGGCGGATGTCTTTTTCCATCCGCTCCTTTAACGCAAGCAGAAGGCTTCTTCTGGCATCACCGGATACCGGCAGTATGATTTCCGACATGCGTCCGTCCCATTCCGAAGGGAACAGCCTGTAGCCGGTGTTTATCTGGCGCGCCACCCTTCCGTGGATGATCTGGAAATAGAGCGTCCCCTCCCTGCCTTCCACGGACGAGGACCTGAATTTGGTTTTGATTGTTGCCATAGTGCAGTCATTTTGAATTAGGATTGTCCACTTGCTTCCTGATTTCCTGTGCCTCCCTGAACAGCCGGTGCGCCAGACTGTCCTTGTAGGCCGCCATTTCATGATTACGGATGCGGTTCCTGACCGAGTCCTCAAAAGCGGTCACCAGCCTTTCCACACGCCGGATCTTTTCCTCGTCCCGCTCGATGGTGAAATGCTTCTCCAGGAAGGCGATGTCGGGATCATCCCCCGGCAGGCAGATCCTGATGGCACGGTATTTCAAATCGGCATCCTTCAAAAGCCGGTTCGTGCGGTACTGGTTACAGTTGGTCCAGACGGAAACGACCAGTGCCAGGATCAGTGCTGAAGCTGTCGTTACCACCGCCTTGGATGCGCTTTCCAGACGGTAGGTCACCAGTTTGTGTACCGGTTCCTTTTTCAACAGGACCATTCTCTCATCCAGCCGTCTTACCGTTTCCTTTACCGCCTGGCTGTCCTGCCGCAGGCTGTCCCTTGTCTTTTCCATTTCTCCGGCAAACGTTTCGGCAGACAACGGCCTGCCTTCCGACAACCGGGCGGTATGGCTACGTACCGCTGCTATTTCCGAACTGTTTTTCTCCACTGCGGATTGCAGGCGTTCCAGACGGATTTTCAGTTCCGCAATCCCTTCAGGGGAATTGGTCCGGTTTTCAACTGCGGGGCTTGTGCCTTCCACAGGCAGCGTCTCCACTTTCTTCTCGATCCTTTCAAGGCATCCGTAGATGCCTTCCAGATAATTTTCCTGTTTCATCTTTCAAAGTTTTTTCGTTATACATATGGTTCACAAACTCCTTCCTTTCCTGCGCTTCTTCTTTCTCCGCAGGCGTTCCGCCTCTTTCTCGTCCTCCGTCGGTACCACCGACGGCATGAACACGCCACCCGTACCGGTGACTTCGACCAGGTTATCAATAACAGAACCATGACTTTGTTCATGGTACGGTTGCTTTTGGGAAACGTCATTTTCCAGGGACGTGACATGGTTATGGTCCAATGCCGCATCCAGTCTTGACCAGCTGAAACTGCGGTCAATCTCACTCCCCTTGAATGACTGGTTATCCTTGATAAAGCGGATGCCCTGCACTTCATTAGTGTTTCCCTTATACTTGAATTCCATTTCCACGCCCATTTTTAAGAGCTTATTTTGAAATTCTTTCCATGTATCTGCACTCCTCAAAGCTTCCTTAACCGCACGATATATCTCGTATTTCACCCTTTCGGAAGCGTGCAGCTTTTCCGTTTTAACGGACTGTTTGCCTTCGGAATAGGTGAGCGAATACTTGTCCTTGAGCATTTTCGTCACCCTCTCGTTGCGCTTGAAATCGTTGCTGTCGGAAATCACCTTCCCGTCGAAGTTCACCCGGTTGAAGACGATGTGGCAGTGCGGGTTGTCCGTCCCGTGATGCCTCACCACGATGAACTGCGTGTTCCGTATCCCCATCAGCTCCAGGTATTCCTCCGCCAGCCTTGCCATGAACGCGTCGGTCAGCCTCGGTGCGTCCTCCGGCTTGAAGCTGAGCGCAATGTGCCCCACCGGTTTCGCCACGTCCGGATTCAGCAGGCATTGCCACCGGAAACTGCGTGCCGTCTCCTCCACCGTTCCCAGCAGCACGCCTTCCGAGGCGATGATTTTTGCGTCGTCCTTCTGCGTCACGTAGCGTATGCAGCCGCTGAACGAGCGGCCTTTCCTGATCTTCCCTATCATGAGGCTATCCTCCTTTCGGCCTGTAATCATCCATGATCCGCTTCAGCTTTCCCAGCAGCCCCTCTATCAGCAGCCTTGTCCTGTAAAAGCCGGTCTGGTGCGAGAGCTTTGTCAGCTGGTTCAGGTTGTTAGCCATTCCCGCCAGGCTGCGCAACAGTGCGTTCTCCTCCGGTGTATGCCTTGCCGTAACGGTGGCCGCCAGTGCTGCCTCCCTGATATAGACCGCCAGACTCCGGCCGGACTTCCCTGCCCTGAACCTGAGAGCCTCGTAGCTGACGGGGGAGAACTTCACCGTCACGCCTCTGGTCAATTTACGCGTCCTGCCCAGTGCCGGACGGCCACATTTTTTCTTCATCCCATTCACATCGTTTGTCATATGTTTTTTCTTTTTCGTCCGTACTTCTTTCATTCCAAAATCTGCGACCGGCGGGAGCGGATTTGCCCTCCCAGCAACCGCCGGGCGCGGGGAGCAAGGGTTTTCGGGAATCCGGAAACATACCCTTGCTCCCCCCACAGAAAAATCCCCCCCCCGCATTTTCCACATTGAAGCGGGTATACAGGGAACAGTGCATACATCGGGTATACTCCACGCCCGGTAACAGGCTGTCAGATTTTTCTCCACTGCTCGATGTCCCCACGGTAGGCGGCAAGATGCTCCCTGGCAAGGTTCTCCAGCAGTCCGGAAACGCTCATGCCACGCCCGCCGAGCCTGCGGACGACGGCGTCCAGTTCGTCCCTCACATCCTCACTGACGAACACCGTCTTGCGGTTCCTGATCTTCGGGACGGTGAGGTACGTTTCCCGGTACTCCTCCAGCGAGGCCCTGCGTTGCCTGCCGCTCGTTCTTCTTCTCACGGGGTCTTCCGGTTCCGGCGGGGTGTCCTTTCTTCTCGCCTCCCCGGATACCTCCTCCGCAACGAGCCCGGATGGAATCATCGATTCCGTCACGGAAGCATCCGTACCGGCGGATTCCCCCGGACCGGGTTCCATCATGAGTCTTTCCCACCACTCGTCGTGGCCGGCTCCGGGACTACGGCCGTTCTTTCTGTCTGCGGTTTCGGATACCGCCATTTTCTTCCCTTTCGTTTTTTCAGTCGGTTCACTTTTCATTGTACATGGATTTTAGATGGTTGATACTGTGGGCACGGTCTACCCGTTTGCCCGATTGTCGGAAGCAAATAAAACGATAATAACAAGTGCTGTGAAACGGACGGGTCCGATTGGCGGGGTTTGCCGTGTTATTCATATTGTTGGATCAGTCTGACGGTGATGACTTCACAAATATACGCACCGGAAATTTCCCACTCTTCGGGAACGGATCTGAACGTCTGTTTACTAAAAGCAAATGAATATTAAAATCCGATTTCCATGACATCTGATGACATATAATGACATCTGATGAAGGGGCGGAACCATATCCGGGAACAATCATTTACTTTGCAGATGAAACAAGTACGCATATGGTGTCAAAGGTAGTCATCCTGTCTTGAAATTCAGGACGTTCCGCCGGGATTCACTAAATTGCGGAACGGAATCCGGATCCGAAAAGAGAATGAAACAGATGTCAAACCTGAAATTACAGTGATTATGGAAATAGTGAACATTGAGGCAAGGACCTTCGAGGCGATGCTCTCGGCCTTCCGGACGTTTGCGGACCGGCTGGACACCCTCTGCCGGCTGTACGGCGACATGGAGGAGAAGAAATGGCTGGACAACCAGGAGGTGTGCCTGCTGCTGAAGGTCAGCCCGAGAACCCTGCAGACCCTCCGTGACAACGGCACGCTGGCATACACACAGATCTGCCACAAGACATATTACAAGCCCGGGGATGTGGAAAGTATCATCCGGATAGTGGAGGAGCGCCGCAAGCGGGCTGAAAGTATGGGAAGGTCGATCTGAAAGGCCATGAAAAACGAATGTCGAACAAAAAAAAGATCAAGTCATGATGAATACCGATAACCGTCTGCTCACCCGTGAGAGCAGCGAGCATATAAGAGAGTTCTTCTCCACCGTCGAACGTCTCTCCGTTTCCATGGAGCGTCTCTTTGCCGGCAGGTCACCGGCGATGGCGGGCGAGAACTTCTATACGGACCGCGAACTGGCTGAAAAGCTGAAAGTGAGCCGCCGCAGCCTGCAACAGTACCGTGACAGCGGTCTGCTTGCCTTCACCCGGCTGGGCGGCAAGATACTGTACCGTTCTTCCGACATCGAGAAGCTGCTTGACGGCTGCTACCGGGAGGCGAGAACCAGGCCGGAGGAACTTTAGAAAAGTTCCGTACGGGATCGTGAATGAAGGGGCGGTCGGTTGTCATACCGGTCGCTCCTTCATTTTCTTTCCACCGGATGAATGACTTTAATTTGCTCGTAAAATACTTATACACAGAGTGTTTTTTTCTTTATGAATTATGATCCGGTGACAACATTGGCATAACATGGCGGGACATGGAAACATTTTTCCGATATGGCAATAAGATACGGGGATTCCATTATAAAAAAAGACTCTTATTTTATTATGTCATTATGTTATTCTGAAATTGGGGCGGGCCGTTCGTGTACCGGTGGGACGATCCGTTCCCGTAATGGCGGCACATTCCGTACTGGTATCATTATCCTCCGGCAATGCCGTTTCCCGGTCTTTTCGGAGTGACCTTATGCCGGCCGGTGACAACCGCATGTCCGTGTGTAAACATGGCGGCGCATAAAAACAGGCACATCCTCCGGGCTTTTGTCCCGTCGGATGCGCCTGTCTCCGTCATGTCATATACAGCCGGACTCCTCCGGCCCATGTCTCTATCTGAGTATCGGATTCGAGAGCAGTATCTTGTAATAGGCCACTCCGCCAATCTCTACCGGCATCCTCGCCATCATGAACTGCACGCTCTTCCTCTCCACCTTCGCCTGCCGCATGAGCCTCTGCACGATAAACCCCGCCGAGAACCTTGCGCATCTTTTGTCCTTCCAGACGATGAACCCCTCGCTGTCGTCGGCCCGGCAGATATACCAGTCACCCGTCTCGTCGTCGTGGGCGAAGTTCACCCGTCCGCCGCCGAGGATTCCTAATTCGATTGACATCGTCTTTGACAGATAGACAGTCCCCCTGCTGTCAAGGTTGATGGTCCGCTTACCCTTGTATGTGACTTCCTGCGGACGGGAGTTTTCCCTGTTGTATACTATCAGTGCCATAATTGTCCTTCTTTTATCGGTTGAACTGTTTTTGTTTTTCAATACATGAAGCTTTCCACCGCCAGCATCTGACTTCTCCATGCGAAACCGCTGTGGGTACGTACCGCGTCCACTATCCTGCATACTTTCTGCGATATGGCCGATGCCGAGATACCCATGCATTCCGCCAGCGCCTTGAACGAGAACTGCGCTTCATAGAACCTGAGCATGAACATCCGGTATTCCTCGTAGGAGAACTTCTGCCTTACGAAACGCAGTATGTCTCTTACCAGCCGCTCGCACCCGTTCAGGTCGTCCTCGGAAAGGAATTTTGCCTCCTCGCCACATCGGAGGAAGAAATCATCTTCAGGGTGTGCATACCGGTTCTCCCTTTTAATCTTTATCAGGGCCGCCTTTTTGTAGCATCCGATGAAATACGCGTCATAGTCCGTTATGTCCTTTCCGGGAACCAGCACCTGCCTTCTTACGAAAAGGTAGGTGTCATGGAAATTGTCCTCGTCCAGCATTCCGTACCGGCGTAACGTCCCTCTCAACCTGTCATAGGATGCAGTGAACCACTCGTTGAACAGTCTTTCCTTTTCTGCGCTCTTGTCTGCCATAACCTTATATTTTTTTGAGTTATACATGGCCTACACGGGTAGGCATTCTTATTTCTTGTGCTTCCTCCAGTTTGTTTTTCGGCGGTCTCCGGCAAGGCTTGCCGTGAAAAAATACGCTCACGCGAAGCGTGAGGAAGATTTTTTCACGAGCAACCAGCCCGCAGGGCCGCCTTGCGGGACCGGCCTGAAAAACAACTATTTTTGCCGCAAGAAATGAGGATGACGGATTCCTTCTGTCTATTGCCTGTCCGGTGAGAATCTAAAATACCATGCAGCTTTTCTGTCTTCGGCATACTTGGAGAAATATTCAAGGATATGGAATGAGAACGGCAATACGTGATATTGCAGAAGGAGCGGAAATGGGATTGGAAACAGGAAGCATGTCCGGGCTTTCATGCGGTTTATACGGCAGTGTTGATTTTGGGGAGGATTACAGGGAAGTGACAGGAAGGTTAGCCGTTCCGGAGAAATTGTATGTGTACGTTTGTTCCTTCTGGAATACGGAGTCTTTTAAAATCATGGAAGACCTCATTCGGGAATGTGTTCCGAACAATACCCCGCCACGGAACGGTTATGACACTTGATATCAGGCTGTAAGCCGTTCCGTAGCTTCAGTATCCCATATCCCATGCATGAATGTGGATCAGGCGGCATTTCACCTCCTTGCCCCGTTTACGGACATGCCGATGCGTTGCCTGCCGGAATTCTCATTCAAGCAGTTTTCGTCCGCCATCATCTTCCAACACACGCATTTGCTGGATGGCTATCCGGTTCAGTCTCACGAGCCGTTCGCCTTGCGGTATGCCCTGGTCTATGAATACGGCGTTCAGGTTTTCCATATTGGAGAGGCAGATCAGTTCATTGATGGAGGCATAGTCACGGATATTGCCCTTCAGACCGGGATTCTGCTCACGCCACATCCTGGCGGTCATCCCGAACATGGCTACGTTGAGCACGTCCGCCTCTTCCGCATAGATGACGCCGGCCTGTGCGGGGGTGACTTCCACCGGTATCAGGTTCTGCCTGATGGCATCGGTATGTATGCGGTAGTTGATCTTTGACAGTTCCCGTTTCGCACTCCAGCCGAGCTGGGCCTGTTCCTCCTCTTTCAACCGCTGGAACTCTTTCAGCAGGTACAGCTTGAATTGAGGGGATACCCACGTGGCGAACTCGAACGCGATATCCTTGTGTGCGTAAGTCCCTCCATAGCGTCCGGCCTTGGCGATGATACCTTTGGAGTTGGTCTTTTCCACCCATTGTTTGACGGAAAGGATGAAACGGTTCAATCCGGCCTCGTTTTTAATTCCCTCGAATTCGGGGGAATTAAAATCCGGATTGTACATCTCCTCCCATATGCCCAGAAACTCGACGGTATTCTTGTTACGCAACCACTTTTCAATAAGGGCGGGACCGTTTTCCATATTGCGGACCATGTCGGTCAGGGAGATATAATCCTTGTCATTGTACGTGATGACTGTCACTTCTGTATTTTGGACTTTAATTTTAGCCATGTTCTTTTAACGGTTATTCGGTTATTATTGGTTCGATGTACAAATGTACGGTGTATTTTCCGGAATGGTCCTCCATATCCGGAAAAGTTTGTGTCACGCCGCCTGTTGCGACAAGCCGTTTCTACCAAGGAAAGGGCAGGCAATACCGGCTGACGTGGATACAGGCGGAACAACTCGCATATGCAATGCAGAGGGAGCAGGAGAGCCTTCACCACAGCCGGAGAGGAAAGCGGTCTCATGCCGGGGTACGGCATGAAAAGGGGCTCCCGGACAGTTCTTTTCCTTGTCGCACATGCACTACGTCGGTCGCAGTTTTCGCCTTCTGAATCCCTTTTACGTCCGTCCCTGCGCTTTCGGAGCGTTTTTCCGGTAGAAAATTTCACCATGCGGAAATTTTCTACCGGAAACCGAAGGGAAAACGCGGAGTCCCGCAGGGACGGACGAACTTTGATGAGGAAGGGGAAAATCGTCCGTTTCATAAATACCATTTCCTCATATGGCATCGCATATTTCCTTCTCCATCTTTTCCAGCTTATGGGACAGGATTTCCATGTCGCTGCTGATCTTCTGGTTGGTTATCCGGGCATATATCTGGGTGGTTTTCAAATCCGTATGCCCCAAAAGACGGCTTACGGTCTCGATGGGCACACCGTGCGAGAGCAGCACGGTGGTGGCGTTCGTATGCCGGGCAACATGATAGGTCAGCCTTATCTTGAAACCGCACTGCCTGCCAAGTTCCTTCAATATGGTGTTGCATCTGCCGTTGCTCGGTACCGGAAATACATGATCGTCCTTGGACAGCCCCTTGTACTTCTCTATGATGCGCTTGGGAACGTCCAGCAGGCGGATGTTGGACTCGGTGTTTGTCTTGCGCCGGCGGGTGATGATCCAGAGGTTGCCGTCGAAGAAGGTCTGGAGCCGGTCGGTCGTCAGCGCCTTCACGTCCGCGTATGCCAGTCCGGTGAACACCGAGAAGATGAAGAGGTCACGTACCAGCTCGCAGGTCCCGCTTTTCACCGGGGCCTCCATCAGCGTCTGTATCTCACGCTCCGTCAAGTAGCCCCGGTCAACGCTCTCGAAGGAGTTGATGTACCCGGCGAAGGGGTTGAAGGGTAGCGCGCCGCTGTTGCGGGCGATGGAGATGACGTGCTTGAGCCCGATCATGTAACCCCATACGGTATTGGTGCGGCATTTCTTCTCCGTACGCAGAAAATACTCGAAGTTGTTGATGAACGTCAGGTTGAGTTCCTTCAGGGGAATGTCGTCACGGCGGTACACTTTCGGGACGAACTCGCAAAGGTGCCTGTATATGGTACGGTAGCGGTTGTATGTTCCCTGCACGCGGCTGTGTCCCACTTTCTTGATGAACTCCTCGTTGTGCTGCTCGAAGAGTTTCAACAGCGTCTCGCGTTTCACGCCCAGCCCGAGGCAGGCGTCCCTCAGCCTGGCGGCGGTGACATAGCCGTCGGACTGCATCAGTTCCTGGTAACGGCGGTTCACGTCCACGCGTATCCGGTCAACCTCCGCATTGATTTTCTGCGCCTCGGCGCTCTTGCCCGTGGCACGTGCCGTTTTCACGTCCCAAAGTTTCGGAGGTACGTCCAGTTTACAACTGAACTGCTTGATTTCACCGTCCACCGTAAGACGGCACATTAGGGGGAGATAGCCGTTGGCTCTCTCGCTGCCCTTCTTCACGTAGAAGAGGATTTTGAAAGTCGATCTGCTCATACTCGTTTTCATACTTTTTTGATCGTTACAAAGTTAATATCAAGCGAGTTGTCCTCAGGTATGAAAAACTGTGCAAATTACTGAAATAGAACCCGTTGTGCCGTTTCTTATTCCCGTTATATCAGTAACGATATGGGAACTGAAGTCTTTCGCTGTTTTTAGCGGATCTCCTTTTTCAGCTTATGCAGTATTATGAGTTAAACACCTAACTGCTTAATAGACTGCATTCTTGCTGTATTATCATCAACCTTGCTTTTTCTTGCTGCGTTTACCTTAAAATTAAAACTTCCTTTACCTATGAGGATAAGTCTAATACTACTTTTTGCTGTTGTATTACAGCTTCCTGCCAGTAACGGGTACGCCCAGCGGACGCGAGGCTCCTTTTCTATGTCGAGTGTTTCCATAGAAAATGTATTGAATAAGATAGAGGAGAACTCCGACTATGTGTTCCTCTATAATAACAAGACGATTCAGGCAGACCGCATTGTTTCGGTAAACAGCCGGTCGGGAAAGATAACAGAGATCCTGGATGACATGTTTCGTGGAACAAATGTCACTTATACATTGGTAGACAATCAGATAATCTTGTCCACGAAACAGATAAAGCAACAAGAACCCAAAATCAAGGTGGACGGCGTGGTCAAGGATGCTACCGGCGAACCGCTGATTGGCGTCAACGTGAAGGTGAAGAATACCATTGCCGGTACCATTACTGATTTGGACGGCAAGTTCAACTTGGCGGTAAACAAGGGGGACGTTCTCGAAATCTCTTATGTGGGATATACTACTAAGGAAATCAAGATAATAGACGATCGAATCCTGAATGTGCTGTTGGAAGAAGATTCGCAGAAGCTGAACGAGGTAGTGGTCACTGCCCTGGGTATCAAGCGTGCCGAGAAAGCGTTGAGCTACAACGTGCAGCAGGTGAAACAAGACGAGCTGGTCCGTGTGAAGGATGCTAACTTCGTGAACTCGCTGAGCGGAAAGATTGCCGGTGTAAGCATCAACAAGAGTGCTAGCGGCGTGGGAGGAGCTACCCGCGTGGTGATGCGTGGAGCCAAGTCCATCGAGGGCGACAACAATGCACTCTACGTGGTGGACGGTATCCCTTTGTTCAACACCAATATGGGGAATACGGACAGCGGTATCATGGGTGAGGGCAAGGCCGGAACGGAAGGTATTGCTGACTTCAACCCCGAAGACATCGAAAGCCTCTCCGTGTTGAGCGGCCCTTCGGCAGCCGCCTTGTACGGTAGCAGCGCCGCCAACGGGGTGATTCTGATTACTACCAAAAAGGGCAAGGAAGGAAAACTTTCCGTCCAGTTCTCTTCTTCCACGGAGTTTAGCAAAGCCTACATGACACCGGAGTTCCAGAGCACCTACGGCAATAAAAAGGACATGTACGAAAGCTGGGGAGAAAAGCTGGCTACCCCTTCTGCCTACGATCCGAAGGACGACTTCTTCAATACCGGAACCAACTTCATCAACTCGTTGACATTGACCACGGGCACCAAGCAGAACCAGACGTTCGCGTCCGTATCATCCACCAACTCGGCCGGTATTGTGCCCAATAACTCTTACGACCGTCTGAACTTCACTATCCGCAACACTGCCACCTTCTTCAAGGATAAACTGCAACTCGACCTGGGCGCGTCGTATGTGAAGCAGAAAGACCGCAACATGGTGTCGCAAGGACAGTACTGGAATCCGGTGATGGCTGCCTACCTCTTCCCGCGGGGAGAAAACTTTGAAGACATCAAGACTTTTGAGCGTTATGATGACAGCCGTAAGTTTCCCGTACAATACTGGCCGGTGTCCGAACCTACCTACGCTTCGCAGAACCCTTACTGGACTGCCTACCGCAATGTGGCTACCAACGAGAAGAGCCGCTACATGTTCAACGTGGGGCTGACCTACAAGATTACCGACTGGCTGAACGCCGCCGCACGCTTCCGCATGGACGATACGCATGTGCTCTTCGAACGCAAGATTTACGCCACTTCCGACCAGAAGTTTGCCGAGGGAAAGAAAGGACATTATGGCTACAGCAACTATAACGACCGCCAAGAATACGCCGACTTCATGCTGAATGTCAACAAGCATATCCGGGACTTCAGCATTGCTGCTAACTTGGGCTGGAGCTATTCTAACTATTGGCTATTGGAGAGAGGATATAAAGGAACATTGAGCCTGGTACCCAATAAATTCGTGGCAGTCAACATCGACCCGGCCAATGGACGTGTCTCCGAAAAGGGCGGTGATAGCCGCGTGCGCAACCATGCCGTCTTTGCCAATGTGGAATTAGGCTGGAAGAGTATGCTTTACTTGACGCTGACCGGACGTAACGACTGGAACTCCCGTCTGGTGAACACCGACGAAGAGTCCTTCTTCTATCCTTCCGTAGGTTTGTCGGCCATCATTTCCGAAATGGTAGATTTGCCCCGGTTCATTTCTTACTTGAAGGTACGTGGTTCCTTTACCGAAGTGGGCGCTCCAATTTCCCGTTCCGGTCTGACTCCCGGTACGGTGACAACTCCCATTGACGGCGGTACGGTGAAGCCTACCTATATCTATCCGTTTACCGACTTCAAGGCAGAGCGTACCCGTTCGTATGAATTCGGTTTAAGTTTGCGTTTGTGGAACAAGTTGAGTGCAGAAGTCACTTACTACCATTCCAATACCAAGAACCAGACTTTCTTGGGTAACTTGCCTGAATTTACCGGTTACAAGCAGATTTACTTGCAGGCCGGTAATGTGGAGAACCGCGGATGGGAAGCCTCTTTGGGTTACAATGACAAGCTGAAGAACGGACTGGCATTCTCCTCCACATTGACATTTTCGCGTAACGTCAACAGAATTAAAGAAATGGTGGATGGTTACCATACTGATTTGTTGGACGATCCCATCCAGATTTCTGAAGTTGTGAAAGATGGCGGACGTATCATTTTGAGGAAAGGTGGCAGCATTCACGACATTTACGCCAATACCTTCTTGAAGAAAGATCATCAGGGTTATGTAGAGATAAAGAGTGACGGTACGTTTGAACTGGATAATAGCGGTAAGCCCGTCTATTTGGGCAAGACTTCCCCCGACTTCAATATGGGATGGAACAACTCCTTGTCGTACAAAGGACTCGGACTCAGCTTCCTGCTCAACGGACGTTTCGGAGGTGTGGTTACCTCCTCTACCGAAGCATTGCTCGACCGTTTCGGCGTGTCGAAGCGTTCGGCCGAGGCACGTGACAATGGCGGTGCATTATTGCCGGGACAGGGCAGGGTAGATGCAAAGACCTACTACCAGATGATTGGTACAGGAGGTTACGAGACCTCCGGCTACTATGTCTACAGCGCTACCAACATCCGTTTGCAGGAGTTGACACTCAGCTACACCATGCCCAACCGCTGGTTTGGCAACGTACTGAAGGACGTGACGGTTTCCTTCATTGCCAACAATCCCTGGATGTTGTACTGCGAGGCTCCGTTCGACCCCGAACTGACTCCCTCTACCGCCACCTACGGACAAGGCAACGATTACTTTATGCAGCCAAGTGTGCGTAGCTTTGGCTTTGGTATTAAATTCAAATTATAACAGACCGACTTTTAATATGAAAAAGATAAATCAATATAAGCTTTTAGCGGGAATATATGCCCTAGCATTGTTGGCATCCTGCGATTACGAGGAAATCAATACCAATTGGGCTGAAATGAACGAGAAGGAAGAAGCCATGGACGGTGTTGCCGTCGGAGGATTGGTGACAACGATGGAGCAGACCGTCTTCCCGGTAGGGACACAAGCCGACGATACGGACATCATCAACATGTACCAGACCGACTATCATCTGTCTGCCGACTGCTGGAGTGGATTCTTCTCACAAAACAACTCTTGGAACGGTGGTAACAACAATACCAGTTATTATTTGATTGACGGATGGATTAAGGGTACTTATGCACGTTCTTATACCAATGCACTCGACCCGTGGAAAAAATTGAAAGCCGCTTCTGAAAAGAACGACACTCCCGAAGTTTTTGCCTTGGCACAAGTATTGAAGATTTCGGCTTGGCACAAGGCGTTGGAGAGTTTCGGGCCGATGCCTTATTCACATGCAGCCGATGCTACGATGAACATTCCTTTCGACTTGGAGAAGGACATATATGCTGCCATGTTCAAAGACTTGGCCGATGCTGTGGAGGTTTTGACCAAGAAAGCGGATGCCGGGGTGACCATTATGGGAGATTATGATGCGGTTTATGCGGGTGACTCTAGGAAATGGGTGAAGTATGCCAATTCGCTGATGCTTCGTCTGGCGATGCGCGTACGTTTTGCCGATGCCGAACTGGCAAAGCGGTATGCGGCTTTGGCCGTGAAACACTCCATCGGAGTGATGACCTCCAAAGACGAAGAGGCGCAGATGAGTTCGGGTGCGGGCATCACTTTCCGCAACAACATCGAGTGGTTGGCCGAGCAGTACAATGAATCGCGCATGGGGTCGTCCATGTTCTCTTACCTGATGGGTTACGAAGACCCACGTCTGAGCGCTTACTTCAAACCGGTGGATGACAAATGTACTTTGGGACAGTTGGCATTCGATGGCAAGAAATATCAAGCCATTCCTGCCGGGCATCTTTACGGGCAGAACGATGTCTATACGACATTCTCAAAGCCGAATATCAAAGGTGACACTCCGACCTATTGGATGCGTGCTTCCGAAGTCTATTTCTTACGTGCTGAAGCTGCTTTGGTGTGGGGAGGTGAATTCGGTAATGCCAACGAGCTCTACAAGCAAGGTATTGGGATGTCGTTCCAGGAAAACGGGGTGACAGCTTCGGTCGATGATTACATGAACTCCGGCAATGTACCAATCAAGCATGAGTTCGGTGGTTCTTACTCTTGCAGTTTTTCCGCCCCTCGTGCCGTTACAGTCAAGTTTGAAGGCAGCCGGGAAGAAAAATTGGAGAAGATTATTATCCAGAAGTGGCTTGCGCTCTTTCCCAACGGTCAAGAGGCTTGGACGGAGTGGAGAAGAACTGGCTATCCCGACTTGAATCCGGTGATGGCAAACAGAGGTTCGTTCCAAGGAGCCACCATTGAAAAAGGAGTGCGCCGAATGATTTATCCGACCAGTTTCCATCAGACAACGGAGGACGAGGCCAACTATCAGGCCATCCTGAAGTTGCTCAATAATGGGAAGGGTGGTGAAGACAAATCTTCTACCCGTCTGTGGTGGGATTGCAAGTGATAAACGATGTCTTACGTTAGAAATAAGAAAAATATGAAAAAATTGAAGAAACTATTATATATTGTTCCGTTGCTTGGTTTGATGGCTACTGCCTGCACGGATATTGAGAGCATTGAGATAGATCATATCGGTGGTAACAATACCAAAGATGACGTGGAGAGCGAAGCGTACTATGCCGACTTGCGCGCGTATAAAGAAACCGCCAAGAATTATGGCCGCCCCGTTGCGTTCGGCTGGTTTTCCAACTGGGCGCCGACGGGAGCCATGCGGAGGGGGTATCTCACTTCTGTGCCCGATAGTATGGATATCATATCTATGTGGAGCGGTGCCCCAGGACGTTATGAAATCACTGAGGCGCAGAAGAAAGACAAGGAGTTTGTGCAAAAAGTGAAAGGCATCAGGTTATTGGAAGTCTGCCTGCTTTCACACTTGGGCAAAGGGCGCACCCCTACTTCGGTATACGATGAAGTGGAAAAAAAAGCCATAGAAGAGGGTTGGAGCGAAGCTAAGCTGACAGAAGAAAGAAAGTTTGCTCGCTGGGACTTCTGGGGGTTTACTTCGCATGACTTGAACAACAAGGAAGAGCTGGAACGGGCTCTTTCCAAATTTGCCAAAGCCATCTGTGACTCGTTGGTGACCGGCGAGTGGGACGGATATGATATCGACTGGGAACCGGGTAACGGTTTCAATGATTCCGACGGTACTATCGGCAGCCGTAACATCGGTTTCGTGGTGAAAGAGTTGGGCAAATACATCGGTCCTAAGAGCGACCCGGAGAACAAAGGGCATAAACTGCTATGCATCGACGGGCATATCAATGATTTCTTGCCTGAGATAGAAGATTATGTGGATTACTGGATAGCTCAGGCGTATGGGCAAGCTTCTCCTTATTTGCATTCGCCTGGCAATATCAATGAGAAACTCATTGTCACGGAGAACTTCGAATCGTTTGCTTCCAATGGAGGGCAATTGTTGAAACAGGCCGCCTGGATGCCGGAAGAAGGGTATAAAGGCGGTGTGGGAGCTTATCGCTTTGATAATGACTATGACAATGCACCCGATTATAAATGGATGCGTCAAGCCATACAGATTAATCAGCGTGTGTTCAACGAATGGAAAGAAAGCAAAGGAAAAAATAAGTAGTGAATCAAATTTTAGAATATGAAAGATATGAATAAATATTTGTTGAAATATATGGTGTTTTGCTTCATAGCCATGCTGTCGGTCAGTTGCAATGATAGCGAAAGTGATTTGCTGGAACCTAAGGTCTATTTTGAAGAAAGGGAGTACCGGATAGAGGTGGAAGAGGGCGAAGCGATGACCCATGAGTTGCGGGCACGTGTGTCATCCTTGTGTGCTTCGCAGGTAGAGGTGTCTTATGAAGTGGCCGATACTTCTGTAATTGAGGCTTATAACAAAAAGTATGGAACGGAATATGAGATGTTCGATGCTACTGCCGTAGATTTGGGAAATGCTGTTGCCACTGTTCCTTCCGGAGAGGTGTATGCCGGATCGGTATCGGTGAAATTTTCTAAGTTGGATAAGGTGGAAGAAGGTAAGTCTTATCTGCTTCCGGTGCGTGTACGGTCTGCTTCTCTACCGGTTTCCCAAGGGGGAGATGTGGTTTATTTTATCCTCCACAAGCCCGTGCGGATTATGAAGGTGGCTCGTGTGTATAACAATTATGTGAGGATACCTTTGCTTCCCGGTACCCAATTCACATCCGTTACTTACGAAGCATTGATTTATATTGATTTCTTTGGAAACAATAATACTGTTATGGGATGCGAGGGAACTCTGATTTTCCGTATCGGTGATGCACCTTTGCTGGAGAAAGACCATTTGCAGATTGCAGGCAAATCGGAATACAGCGTTTCTCAGGCTTTGGGAACCGGGAAATGGTATCACGTGGCGTTCACTTACAATCAGTCTACCGGCAAGACTGCCATCTTCATCAATGGAGAAAAAGCTTCCGAAGCGGTTTGGGATATTCCGAGCTTCGATTTCGGTAAGGGCGACTTCTTTATCGGTAAGGTGGCCGGATTCATGTGGGGCGAACGTCCGTTCTATGGTCGCATGAGCGAAGTTAGACTTTGGAATGTGTCGCGCACGGAGAGTCAAATCAAGGAAAACATGATTACGGTTGACCCGAAATCGGAAGGCCTTGCTGCTTATTATAAGTTGAACGGAACCGACCAGTTCCAAGACGGAGAGACGTGGAAAGTGAAAGATGCTTCCGGTCATGGAATGGACGGATTGGTGAATGGAGGCGATAAAGCCCTCGGCATCGTGGAATTGGATGAACCGATAACTATTAAATAGCAGGATTCCGGTTTGGATATGAATGCAAGTTCTTGCAACTACCAATTACAAGAACTTGCATTCTTTCTTTTACCGACATGTCTTTATTCTTTATCCTTCTATTCTGCTAATTAAAATTAAAAAATAATCTGCAGTATTAGTGTTTTTGCCGAGTGAATTGTTTTATTAACCAATAAAAGGCAAAAGAATGTGTCTCAATAAACTTAAATTTAGGATGAAAAACATGAAATCTATTGCATGGCAAGCCGGATGTCTCTTGTGGTTGGGCATGGCGGTATGCAACTGTACTCCGGCTTCTTCAGGGGAAGACTATGCATCTTACGTAAATCCGTTTATCGGTACGGGTGGGCACGGACATACCTATCCGGGCGCAGTGGTACCCAACGGGATGATTCAGCCGAGCCCCGACACGCGCATCTTTCAGTGGGATGCTTGTTCCGGTTATTACTATGCCGATTCCACCATTAACGGATTCTCGCACACGCACCTCAGTGGAACGGGTTGCGGTGATTATGGCGATGTGCTGCTGATGCCCACCGTGGGCCGTCAGGACTATCATGCGATGGGGAAGAAGAGCCAGCAAATGGCATACGCCTCGCCTTTCTCGCACGGGCGGGAGAAGGCAGAACCGGGATATTATTCCGTATTCCTCGACCGTTATGGCGTACAAGCCGAGTTGACCTCTACCAAGCGCGCCGCCATTCATCGCTACACGTTTCCCAAGTCTGGGAAAGCAGGATTTATCCTTGACCTTGACTACAGCCTCCAGCGTCAGAAGAATGAAGAGATGAAGCTGGAAGTCATCAGTGATACAGAAATCCGCGGACATAAGAAAACCGTTTACTGGGCTTTCGATCAATACATAAACTTCTATGCCAAGTTCTCCAAACCGTTTACTTATACAATGGTGACCGATTCCATGGCATTGGACGAAGGGGAACCGCTGCTGCCCACCGCCAAGGTGCTATTGCAATTCCAGACGGAGAAGGATGAGCAGGTGATGGTGAAGGTGGGTGTTTCAGCTGTGGATATGGACGGTGCCCGCCGGAATGTGGAAGCGGAGATACCCGGATGGGATTTTGACGGAGTGCGTCGGGCAGCCCGCCAATCATGGAATGAATACCTTGCCAAGATAGATATCGAGACGGAGGATGAAGACCAGCGTACCATGTTCTATACGGCGCTTTATCATACGGGTATGCAGCCCAATCTGTTTACCGATGCCGACGGGCGTTATTTTGGCATGGATTTGAAAGTGCATCAGGGTAGCGTGGAAGAGCCCGTCTATACCATTTTCTCTTTGTGGGACACGTTCCGTGCCTACCACCCGTTGATGACGATTATCAATCCGGATTTGAACCAAGCCTTCATCCGCTCGCTCATCCAGAAGGAGCGCGAAGGCGGTGTATTTCCCATGTGGGAATTGGCGGGCAACTATACGGGCACGATGATAGGCTATCATGCTGCCTCCCTTGTGGCAGATGCCTATATGAAGGGCTATCGCGACTTTGATGTACAGAAGGCATACCGCGCTTGCCTGCGTGTGGCGGAGTATGACACTACTGGTATTATCACCCATCCTTTGGTGTTGCCTCATTTGATGCCGCAGGCCAAATATTGGAAGAACAAGGTCGGTTACGTGCCTTGCGACAAGGATAATGAAGCAGTAGCTAAGGCCTTGGAGTATGCCTACGATGACTGGTGCATCTCTGTGCTGGCCGGTGAGCTGGGCGACACGCTGAACCAACGGAAGTATGCTGATTTCAGCAAGGGCTATCAGAACTATTTCGATCCAGTTACCCGTTTTATGCGTGGACTGGATAGCAAAGGCAATTGGCGTACGCCGTTCAATCCCCGCTCTTCCAACCATCGCAGTGATGACTATTGTGAGGGGACTGCCTGGCAATGGACCTGGTTTGTTCCTCACGATGTGGAGGGACTGGTGGAACTGATGGGAGGCCGTGAAGCTTTTATCGGTAAGTTGGACTCGCTGTTCGTGGCCGATTCTTCACTGGAAGGTGAACTAGTGTCTGCCGACATTTCCGGCCTGATAGGGCAGTATGCCCATGGTAATGAGCCGAGTCACCATATCATTCACTTCTACAACTATGTGGGCCAACCCTGGCGCACGCAGGAGTTGGTGGACGAGGTACTGCAGACGCTTTATTTCAACAATCCGAACGGGCTTTCGGGTAATGAAGACTGTGGGCAGATGTCGGCATGGTATGTACTGAATGCCATGGGCTTCTACCAAGTTTGCCCAGGCCGTCCGCTCTATTCCATCGGTCGCCCGTTGTTCGACAAGGCGACAGTGAACCTTAAGGATGGAAAGAAATTCACGGTGGTGGCCACGGACAACAGTCGTACGAACAAGTATGTTCAGAAGATGTTGTTGAACGGCGAGGAATTGGTACGCCCGTTCTTTACGCATCAGGACATAACGGACGGTGGCACTTTGGAGTTGATAATGGGCGACAAGCCGGTAAAGACAAACAATTGATAACGTGCGATTAGTTATGAATCACAATAATTACCGTAACCCGGTTTCCTGGGTGCCTTCCGTTTATTTTGCCATGGGGCTGCCTTTCATTGCAGTCAACCTGGTCTCTACGTTCATGTTCAAGGATTTGGGCATATCCGACACGCAGATTGCCTTCTGGACTTCTATCATCATGATGCCCTGGACGTTGAAGTTCCTTTGGAGTCCGTTCCTGGAGATGTACCGCACAAAGAAGTTCTTTGTGGTTATCACCCAGTTGTTGAGCGGATTGCTGTTCGGACTGGTGGCTTTTTCGTTGAAGTTCGATTACTTTTTTGCCATTAGTATTTCGACAATGGCAGTCATCGCTTTCAGCGGAGCCACGCACGATATAGCCTGCGATGGCGTGTATATGGCGGAACTGTCACCTGCCGACCAAGCCAAGTACATCGGTGTGCAGGGGGCTTTCTACAACATCGCCAAATTGGTGGCGAACGGCGGACTGGTGGCGATGGCGGGTATGCTGGCCCAGAGTTTCGGGGCGATGGAAGGCCGTTCTATGCAGGAGAACATGTCTGCTTATAAGGAAGCGTGGATGATTATCTTTATCGTCATTGCCGTGTTGCTGTTGCTGTTGGGTGGGTATCATTCACGGATGTTGCCGTGCACGCAGAAGCGGCAGGACGCCAAGCGTTCGGGCGCGGAGGTGATGCGGGAACTGTGGGCGGTGATAAGGAATTTCTTCACAAAGCGCCACATCTTCTATTACATTTGCTTCATTATCCTCTACCGCTTTGCTGAAGGGCTTGTGATGAAGATTGCACCGCTCTTCTTGCGCTCCTCGCGTGAGGTGGGGGGATTGGGGCTTTCGCTTACTGAAATCGGTACGTTGAACGGTGTCTTCGGTTCAGCGGCTTTTGTGCTGGGATCCTTGTTGGCAGGCATCTACGTGTCGAAGCGCGGGCTGAAGAAGACGCTGTTTTCGCTCTGCATCGTGTTCAACTTTCCGTTCGTGGCCTACACGCTACTCGCCATTTATCAACCGGAGAACCTTTATCTGATAGGTGCGGGCATCGTGGCGGAGTATTTCGGTTACGGCTTCGGCTTCGTGGGGCTGACGTTGTTCATGATGCAGCAGATTGCTCCCGGCAAGCATCAGATGTCACACTACGCCTTTGCTTCCGGCATCATGAATTTGGGAGTGATGCTTCCGGGGATGATGAGTGGTTTCTTTAGTGATTTGTTGGGGTACGAGAAGTTCTTCACTTACGTGCTGTTGGCCGCCGTACCGTCGTTGCTGATAACATACTTCATTCCCTTTACGCATGACGATGAGGTGAAGTAAGCTTTGCAGCATGAATGAGACTTGTTGCATAAAAAACTATTGAATAAAAGAATATAATCTGTGCCCATCTGTGTAATCTGTGGTGCAAAGATAAAAATCCAAAATATTATGAACAATAAATTTACTTCAATCCCTTGGGAAGAGCGTCCGGCAGATTGTGCGGACGTGATGTGGCGTTATTCGCAGAATCCCGTTATCGGACGTTACCATATTCCGACGTCCAACAGTATCTTCAATAGTGCAGTGGTGCCTTTTGGCGACGGATTTGCCGGTGTGTTCCGTTGTGACAACCGGGCGGTGCAGATGAATATTTTTGCCGGTTTCAGCAAGGACGGCATCCACTGGGAAATAGAGCATGAGCCAATCAAGTTCAAGGCCGGGAATACGGACATGATAGAGTCCGAATATAAATACGACCCGCGCGTGACATGGATTGAGGATCGCTACTGGATTACGTGGTGCAACGGCTACTACGGTCCCACCATCGGTATCGGCTATACTTTCGATTTCAAGGAGTTCTTCCAGTGCGAGAATGCTTTCTTGCCTTTCAATCGCAACGGTGTATTGTTGCCTCAGAGGTTCGATGGCAAATATGCACTCTTGAGCCGTCCCAGCGACAGTGGCCATACACCTTTTGGCGACATCTACATCAGCTTCAGCCCCGACATGAAGTTCTGGGGCGAACACCGCCATGTGATGGCTCCCACACCTTTCCCCGAAAGTGCCTGGCAATGCACCAAGATAGGGGCGGGTTCGGTACCGTTCCTCACGGACGAAGGTTGGCTGATGTTCTATCACGGCGTGATAACCACTTGCAACGGTTTCCGTTACTCCATGGGGGCGGCTATTCTGGATAAGGACAATCCTGCCAAGTTGCTCTACCGCACCCGTGAGTATCTGCTTGCGCCTGCTGCTCCATACGAACTGGCAGGCGATGTACCCAATGTGGTGTTTCCTTGCGCAGCATTGCAGGATGGAGAATGTGTAGCTGTATACTACGGTGCAGCCGATACGGTAGTGGGGCTTGCCTTTGGCTATATCCGCGAGATTCTGGAGTTCACGAAGCGCACAAGTATTTTGTAAGCACCAAGCAGTTGGCAGGCGCTTGGTATTGCTGAAAAACGTCTGCCGTAACTGTCTTATACTTAGTGAAATATCACTGCAAAGATACTGCATGCTTTTTGCAGTGATACTGCAGAGCCGTTGCAGCGCCACTGCAAAGCTGATGCAGCGTTACTGCAAAGTTGTTGCAGCGCTACTGCAAAGTAGTTTGCAGTGTCACTGCAGACCGTTTGCAGTAACGCTGCAGAGTGCATGCAATGACACCGGCATGGGTAGCGTGCTCACTAACTAATAAAGAACAAATCCCTACTATATTATGAAACGACTGATTACTTTCTGTATCATCTCCTTTGGAATGCTCACGGCATCTATGGCTGCGGAGAAGCAACCGACGGACTATGTGAATCCTTTTATTGGTACCACCAACTTCGGCACTACAAATCCGGGAGCCGTCTGTCCCAATGGAATGATGTCCGTAGTGCCCTTCAACGTGATGGGCTCGGAGGACAACAAATACGATAAAGATGCCCGCTGGTGGTCCACTCCCTATGAGTATCACAATTGTTTCTTCACCGGATATTCGCATGTCAATTTGAGCGGTGTGGGCTGTCCGGAATTGGGCTCTTTGCTGCTGATGCCCACTACGGGAGAGTTGTCCGTGGATTATAAGGAGTATGGAAGCCGCTATAAGGACGAGCAGGCATCCCCCGGATATTACAGCAACTTCCTGACCCGCTACAATGTGAAGACGGAAGTGACGGCAACTCCCCGCACGGGTGTGGCGCGTTTCACCTTTCCTGCTGGGCAAAGCCATGTACTGCTGAATCTGGGCGAAGGTCTGACCAATGAATCGGGAGCTTTTCTGCGTCGGACGGGTGAGTGCGAGTTTGAAGGTATGAAGCTGCTGGGTACTTTCTGCTATAATCCGCAGGCCGTTTTCCCCATCTACTTTGTGATGCGTGTCAACAAGCAGCCTGCTGCTTCGGGCTACTGGAAGAAGCAACGCCCCATGACCGGTGTGGAGGCCGAATGGGATCCCGATAACGGACGCTACAAACTTTACACCGGCTACGGGAAAGAGCTGGCAGGAGATGACATCGGCGCTTACCTTACATTCCATACTGAAGAGGGCGAGCAAGTGGAAGTACAGATGGGAGTCTCTTTTGTGAGTATAGAGAATGCCCGGCTCAATTTGGATATCGAGCAGCAGGGAAAGAACTTCAGCCAAGTGCTGGAGGAAGCCCGTCGTTGCTGGAACGATGACCTCTCGCGCATCCTTGTGGAAGGAGGTACGGAAGAGCAGAAAACCGTTTTTTATACGGCACTCTATCATACGCTGATACATCCCAATATCCTGCAAGATGTGAACGGGGAGTATCCCGCTATGGAGAGTGACAAAATTCTGACCACCAAAGGCGACCGTTATACCGTCTTTTCCTTGTGGGACACTTACCGCAATGTGCACCAGCTTCTTACGCTAGTATATCCCGAACGGCAATTGCAGATGGTGCGCTCCATGCTCGACATGTACCGCGAACACGGCTGGCTTCCCAAATGGGAACTCTACGGCCGTGAGACGCTGACCATGGAAGGTGACCCTTCCATCCCCGTCATCGTCGACACCTGGCTGAAAGGTCTGCGCGACTTTGACATAGAACTGGCCTACGAGGCCATGCGCAAGGGAGCCACCCTGCCGGGGGCGGAGAACCTGCTCCGTCCGGACAATGACGACTATGTGTCATTGGGATATGTGCCTCTGCGGGAGCAGTATGACAATTCCGTTTCACATGCCCTGGAATACTATATTGCCGACAATGCCTTGTCGCGCATAGCTGCTGCGCTTGGCAAGAAGGAGGATGCCCGTCTGTTCCACGAACGTTCGCTGGGCTACAAGCATTATTACTGTAAGGAGTACGGTACTTTCCGTCCCATCTTGCCGGACGGAGAATTCTATGCTCCTTTCAATCCTATGGAAGGTGAGAATTTTGAGCCCAGCCCCGGCTTCCACGAAGGCAATGCTTGGAACTATACTTTCTATGTTCCCCACGATGTGAAAGGGCTTGCCCGGCTCATGGGTGGAAAGAAGCCGTTTGTAGACAAGCTTCAGCGCGTATTCGACGAAGGGCTGTACGACCCTGCCAACGAACCGGACATTGCATACGCCCATCTTTTCTCTTATTTCAAGGGTGAGGAGTGGCGCACGCAGAAAGAGCTGCACCGCCTTTTGCAGAAGTATTTCAAGAATGCCCCCGACGGAATTCCCGGCAATGATGATACCGGAACGATGTCCGCTTGGGCTATCTTCAATATGATGGGCTTTTATCCGGATTGTCCCGGAGAACCGGCTTATACGCTATCTACTCCGGTATTTGATAAGGTGTCCATAAAGCTCGACCCTAAGTATTGGGGACGCGACCAACTGGTAATAGAGACGGAACGTCCGTCGGCAGAATCTCTATATATCCGCGAGATGAAGCTGGGAGGAAAAAAACTGTCCCGATATCGTATCACTCATGAAGAACTGGTGCAGGGAGGTAAACTGCAGTTTAGTCTTCGATAGGTATTGTGAGTCAGGATAACATCGGTGATGGTTTAGGTTGCCCGCTGTTGACAGAGTTCATGTCAGTGGCGGGCTTTTCTATGCAGGTTGGCTTCCGGCAGGTTGATAGGGTATTTCGAACCAGAATTCGGAACCTTTCCCCGGAATAGAGCTGACACCTACTTTTCCGTTCATTTTCCCGGCAATCATGGTGCAGATGGAGAGTCCGAGGCCCGTGCCTTGTTTAAGGCTGTTTAGCTTGACAAAGCGTTCGAATACATCCTTTTGCTTTTCGGGAGGAATGCCGCAACCGGTATCACGGACAAAGAAGCGGATCCTGTCTTCTTGCGGCAGGTGATAACCAATATCGATGAAACCTTCTTCCGTATGCTTGAGGGCGTTTGACAGATAGTTGTTCAGTACTTGTCTTACCCGCTTGGGAACTGTGCGAATGATACAGCAATCCGCACCGGGCAGGAGACGTATACCGACTTCGGACGGAAGTTTCAGTTTTGCTATCGTCTGCATTTCATCAAGCGTCTTGTTTACATCCATATCTCCTTCTGTGAATTCGAGAATGCCGGCTTCGATGCGTGACAGGTCGAGAATATCATTAATCAGTTGCAGCAGCAGTTGGGTGTTTTCTTCGATGATATGTATGTATTCCTTTGTATCTTCGTCTTGTATATAATCGGAAAGTATGGAGGAGAATCCGACAATGGCGTTTAGTGGAGTACGTATCTCGTGGCTCATATTGGCAAGAAAAGCCGATTTCAGGCGGCTGGCTTCTTCTGCTTTCTCTTTGGCTGCCAGTAGTTCGGTGATATCCAGTGCAGAACTGACAATCCATCTCTCTTTTCCTTTGTTGTAGGACACCAGCGTTTTGTGAAACGACAGAACATACTCTCTGCCTTTGGGATTGACAAAGTGTTTGATGTAGGACTGGGGAGTTTCCGACTCTTCGACTTCTTTGTCTGTCTCCTGAATGAAATTATCTTGCATTAGGGGTTTGAACTCCTCTTCATAGTGTCCCACAATATCCTCAGCGGGGACTTCCATCATCTCTGCCGCTTTTTTGTTCCATATCAGGTAGCGTCCTTCGTCGTTTTTGTCTTTTACTGTAGTGGCGATGGGGAGGTTCTCCAGAATACTTTCAAGGAAGAAACGGTATTTTTCGTTTTCCCGGCGTTGGACTTCATCTTCCGTAATGTCGCGTATGAAGGCCATGGCATAATTTCTGTTGAGGTAGACCATGCGCACTGCGATATATAGTTCTTCACTACTTTCCACTCTTATCTTTAGGATCAGGCTGTCCGAAGTGCGGGTATTCAGTACGCGTAACAGCGACGTCATGTATTTCCGGCATTCATCGGCGTCTGTCACTAAATTATTGATATTTAGAACTCCCGAATTCAGAAATGGAAGTCTGTTCGCCTTTTCGGTAGGTGTATTAAGTAGTTTTACGACAATACCTTGTCTGTTCAGCAGATATACTGGAATGTCTATTGCCCGGATAATCTGTCTGTTCAGACTTTTGTATTTATGATTTATCCAGTATAGAAAGCTTGCAGATGTAACGGCAATTAACAGAAATAACTGTACTTCTCCAAATAATGTAAGATGCATACGCGGTGTCTTTCATTTCGTCTGTCCTCATTGACGAAGGTTATTATATAAAAAGCGCGAGGACTGTTATTGTCTATCTGCATTCGAGGCTCTGGAAAATGCCCACACCGTTAATAGACAACAGCCCCTACGCCTAAGTATATAATAACATAGACGTGAAGAAACTGTTGCTATTATCCTGCGGTGTTTAAGAGAATTTTCCAGATTCCGAATAGCAGGGATAATAACTTTCGCTTCTTGCGTTCTTATCGAATCGAGTCAAAAGTGACGTTATCACTATAACAGCCAAGACTTTGGTGCAAAAGTAGTATATTTTTCGGGATGTACAGTATGATGAGGACAATAAAGTGTATATATAAACAAAGCGTGATGGTATTTGACCGTCACGCTTTGTATAGTCTGCCATTAAAAGTTGTTGTTAGAGAGAATTGTTAGAGGATTTATTTCATGGCTTCTATGGTGTATCCTTGTTGTTTCAGAAGGTTCAGCACTCCATTGTCTCCGGGCAGGTGTCCGGCACCGACTACGAAAAGGGTGGGGGCTTCCGTCATGATGGCAGGCATCTTTTCAACCCATGCCTTGTTGCGGTTATCCAGCATGGCTTCCATCTCACCGGGCAGCGGGTCGCATGAATTGCCGTCGCGCTCTTCCATCAGTTGCAACATGGCATCCAGGTCTTGCTTTTCATAAGCGGCAATCAGGCGTTTGCTTTGGTCGATGCCTTTCTCGATGTCACTGATAGCGCAGTAGAGGAGGTTTGCCTGGCGTTGCAGCGTCTGGCTGTTGAACAGAATGTCTATTTGTGACTGGGCTGTTTCCAGACCGCCAACTTTCTTGCCTTGCTGTCCGGCCTGCTGCTGGAAGTAAGTGTCGAGCTGTTCTTGCGGGTTGAAGCCCGGAGTATGTTTCATGTAGAGCAGGACGACAAGCTGCTGGTTGATGGCAGCCGGTTTCAGTTGAGCAAGCATGGCGATGTCTACCATCATATTCTCTTTTACAACTTTACCCACTTCTTCGTATTGCTCGGGAGTAAAGAGGCTTTGCAGCGTGGTGTCTTTGGGCATCATCATCTGCTGTTGCATGCTTTGCATGAAGGCGGGAGTCGCCATTTCGCTTATCACGACCTCACCGTAGACTTGGGTGGTTTCGTTCATGGCCTGCGGCATGGCGGCGATGCTGTCCTTGATGCTGAGTGGAGAGAGATGGTAAGTACCGAAAATATAGGATGGTTTCTCTAATCCTTTACCGGATACTTTCCATAAAAGTTGTGCATTGGCACTCAGCGCAATGCTGATGAATACGAGGATGCCTAAAAGTTTCTTCATTGTTTTCTTCTTTTAATTGTTTCTGGACTATCAGTCGGGAAAGAGTAAAGAAAATCACAAGAAGGGAAAAAATTAGTATCATTTTATTCTTCCTCCGCAGAGCCAGTGTTGGGTGTAATATTTTTCCCGGAGGTTGCTGACTATGACTCCCTGGCTGGTACTGGCATGTATAAATTTGCCGTCCTTGAGGTAGATACCTACGTGTGCCACTTTTTTGCGGGAAGCACGGCTGGTGAAGAACACCAAATCTCCCTCACGCAAGTTGCGGCGGGAGATTTTGCTGCTCTCTTTCAGTTGCCCGTCTGTGCTTCTCGACAGACGGGTGTGGTAAACTTTCTTATACAGTTGCGATACCAGTCCGGAGCAGTCTGTCCCCCGCTTGCTGTCGCCACCAGCACGATAGGGGGTGCCTATCCATTCGGAGGCATGGATGTACAGCTTGTGGTTGTCCTGCAGTTCAATATCCACTCCCAAACGGACGGATGCCTGTGCCAGGGCTTTGTAGTCCAGGCGTGGCGCGGAGGTATGGCAGGAACTTAGACCTATCAATATGATGGTAAAGGCTACTATATAAGAAAGATATTTTTTCATGCTTCCGAGTTTTTTTCTTCTACCGTTTTATCTTCTTTTTCCGTTATTTCTTCTACGGCTGCTTCTGCTTCTTCTACCGTTTCTTCTACCACGGCTTCTTCCTCCACGCCGACGTTGAAGTAAGCTTCCAATTCCTGTTCGGCAGAGTTGTTCTCATTTCGTATATCGCGGATAATAACACCGTTTTCTAACAATGCAATACGCGGGCAAACGTCCACTGTGTGGTTCAGGTTATGGCTGGAAATGATGACAGTGGCTCCGTGTTCTTCATTGTATCTTTTCAGCAAGTGTTTGATTACAGACTGTGAACTGGGGTCAAGGAAGTTGAACGGTTCATCCAGAATCAACAGTTGCGGATGGTGGAGCATGGCGGAGATGATGCCGATTTTCTGTTTGTTTCCGGCAGAATAGTTGCGGATGAATTTCTTCTGGCCCATTACCTCGCCGTTCATGAAGCGTTCGAAGGGAAGCAGGCGTTCGTCTACCTCCTCTTTCTTCAGACCGTACATCTTACCGATGAAGTAGAAGTATTCTTCGGGGGTGAGGTAGTCTATCAGGAAACCGTCGTCTATAAAGGCTCCCGTGAAGTTCTTCCAGTCCTCGCTTTTGCTGACGTCAATGTCATTGATGGTTACATAGCCCCGGTCTGCCTGCAGTAAGTCAAGAATAAGCCGGAAGAGGGTGGTCTTGCCTGCACCGTTGTTGCCTACCAGTCCCAGCATATCGCCTTGCCCGATGGTGTAGTTCTCTATATCTACGGCTTTTTTTGTGCCGAAATTCTTTTGTAAATTGTTGATGCGTATCATGTTAGTGATTGATGTTTAATGATTTCTATTTCTGTCTACTGTCCCTGAAGCCTTCCATATTCTTGTAGCGGCGTTTCATGAGTCGGTGATATACATTCATCAGCCAGAATTTGGAAGTGGCGATGAATGCCACGCCGATGCCGATAAGTATCCAGGGGGTGACCTCTTTGCCAAAGATGGCATTCAGTGCAAAAAGCAGCAGTAAAGGTATGCCGAAAGCACCTCCTGAAATCAGATTCTGCAGACCGGTGCCTATATTCTGCCGGCTGGTCATCTTTGAATTCAGGTCGGTAGTCTTGTTGTTGTAGACTGCCAGTTGGAACAGACAGCAGTATACGGCTCCCGGAATGAATATCAGCCATGCAATGCAACCGAGTACGGATACCTTCCCGGTAACCATACCGGGAATCATCAGAATCGTAGGAATGAGCAATGCAATGCTGTACAGTATGTATTTGGCACGCAGCAGCGAGTAGATAGATTCCTTGCGGCTCATCAGTCCGTCAATGTAATTGCCTTCGTAACCCATCAGTGTGCTGAGGAACATGATGCCGAAGATAATGTAATTATAAAGGACGAAGAAATCTCTCAGACCTCCGTCATACACATCGGAAAAGCTAATGATACTACTGAACATTATCACTACACCGGTGATGGAATAGAGCGAACGCTTACAAATCTTGTTGCGTAGCAATAACTTGAGTTCCAGTCTCATGTATTCGCCTATTTCGCCGTAGCGGTCGAGGAATTTGTATTCGGATACATGTTTTATCCGTGTATCTTCCACTTTGTTCAGTTCATTGTAGATGAGTTTCTGCATCAGGGTGCGGTTGATGAACCACATGAGGGCGATGGCAGCCAGTACACCGATGAATGACAGTATATTGCCGGTAATGAACCCTTCTCCCAGATTGACAAAACAGTCGAAAAGCGGACTGTTGTCCGGAATGAATAGTGCGGCGGCAATGCCGCCATATACTACTACCGGTAATGCCAGCCACCAGATGCGCTCACCCATCAGTGTGCGGCACAACAAGAACCAGTAGTTATTGAATACCATCAGCAGCCAGATGCCAATGCAATAGGTCAGCACACCACTGATTCCATAGAATTTGGTGACGGTGATGATGGAAAACGGAACAAACAGAAACAGCCAGAACAGATTGAAGCCATCCAGTCCGGAACGGATCAGCAGGAAGTCTATAAGACGATTCCGTTTGATGGGAAGCAGCAGGTAGGGCTTCACTTCCTGGGTGGGTGTTTTTTGGAAAGGCAGGCGTATCAGGAAATCCAGCACAAGGACAAATATCAATCCGGAGTTCATTACGTGATAGGCTTCTGTGGCACCACCGTCAAAGGCGAATGCAAAGGTCGTACCGAAGAATATCAAGTAACCGGCCCAGAAGACGAACATGAAGTACATCCAGAATTTTCCGAATTTACTTTTTTCGTACATAGGATTTCGTTTTTCTGCCAGTTTTCCGTGCTTGCGCAGATCTAAGAAAAGACTCATAGTATTTGTATATATAGAGTTTGTATAAAAAAAGCTGCGCTGCCTTTCATCGAACAACGCAGCCTTCTGTGTGTATGGCTCTCTTATTCTTTGTCAGGAGTTTCAGGACTGATCATTGATACCTCAATCTCATTCTTCTGCTTGAACAAGTCGTCGGTGAACTTTTGGATGTCCTTCACGGTGATGCTGTTGACAATCTGTTCGTAATCCTTTATCGGATTCATACCGGTGAACAGGTATTCGTCAATGCTTCCCAGCCAGTAGCTGTTTTCCTTCAGGTCTTCGGCGTGTTTTTTCAGCATGAACTCTTTCACTTTATTCAGGTCTCCTTCCGACGGACCTGCTTTGGCGATGTTGTCGAGTTCTGTAAAGATAATCTGCATCAACTTTTCTCTTTTTGCCGGAGCGGTTTCGAATATAATTTGCAGAAGGGCCTTTTCTTTCGGATATTTGCTTAACTGGCCGCCTACATATACACCGTAAGTGCCACCTTCGTCTTCACGTACCTTGGCTGTATAAACCAAGTCAAGAATCTGGCTGGTCATATCCAGCAGGATGTCATTTTTCAGGTCGTACTTGCAGTCACCGTTCAGCAGGACAAAATTTGACGCTTTAGCAGTTTCCTGCTTCCTTACGAACTCATTCTTATAAACTCCCTGGCGCATGTCGACTTTATTGTCCTTGAATGTTTCCTTGCGGTTGATGGCAGGCAGTGAACCCAGGTACTCGGCGATGAGTGGTTTCATTTCCTCCACATTCACATTTCCTACAAAGATAAAGGTAAAATCGCTGGCATCTTTGTAGCGGTCTTGATACATGGACAGAATCTTGTCATAATCCATCTTGTCAATCATGTCCGCCTTTATTCTGGCTCTTCTGGGATGGTGCATGTAAATACCGGCCGAGACAGAGTCACTGAACGCCACCTGGGGATTCATTTCCATATTCTGCAAAGCAGCTTTGTTGCGGTTCTTGTAGGATGCGAAGGCATCGTCGTCACGGCGTGGAGCGGTGAACGTCAAGTAAGTGAGCTGCATCATTGTTTCGAAGTCTTTCGGTGAACAGCTGCCATTGACGGTTTCTGTCTTGTCACCGATACCATAGCTGACGGAAGCTTTCTTGCCGGCCAGAACTTTTTCCAGGTCTACGGCACTGAAATTACCCAGACCACCGACACTCACTGCATCCAGTCCGTTGATGTTGATGATTTCCGAGTCGGGGAACAGGGAACTACCGCCTAGGCTGACTCCCTTCATGCGGATTTCGTCTGCCTTGAAATCTGTCTTCTTGATAATGACCTTGACTCCGTTGGAGAGTGTCAGCGTTGTAGTGCCGAATGTATCATCTGTCTGCTCGGATACAATCTTTCCGCCTTTCGGGGCTTCGGCCATCAAAGGTTCATCCGACACCTTGTCTACGTAGGCAGTCAGTTTTTCAGCTTTAATATCTTTCAGAATCTTCTTGATTGCATCTTCTGTCGGCATTTTCAATCCTTCCTTATCCGGACCGAGAATTGCGACTACCTGGTTACTGTCTGTCACGAGGGCTTGCATCATCTGGTTCAGTGCGGCAACCGGAATGGCGGGAGCTATCTGATTGATGATGGCGTATTCGTTTTCGATGCCCGGAATCGGTTCGTTATCGAGGAAATGACGGACATATTCATCCACGTACTCTTCATTCTTGCGTTTGTCACGCTCGTTATAAGCAGATTCCAGTTGGCGCAGATATTCGGCACGGGCACGGTTGTATTCCGTTTCCGTAAAGCCGAATTGGCGGGCGCGTTCTGTTTCGCGCAGGAGAGTGGCTATTCCATTTTCTATGGCATCTTCCTTGCAGACAACGACACCGGTGAAGGCATCTTTGGTTTTGGCAACAAAGAAATCATCGTCATAAGTGGCGGCATATATATAAGGAGGATTGGCGGTCTGTACCAATTCGTTCAGACGCGCATTCAGCATATTGTTGATGAGCGTGGTTGCATAATTCTGTACCAGATAGCCCATGTCGCCTTTCTGCTCGTCAGGAGTGGCTTCGTGCTTGTTGAAGATGAGGGCTTGTACATTGGACTGTTCCTTGTCCTGATAAACCAATACAATAGGCTCCTTGTTGTCGTTTACCGGATAGTACTCGCGTTTGGCAGCATTGGGCTGGGCGGGAATATCAGAAAACATTTTCTTGATTTGGGCTTCGATGGCGTCCACATCTATATCGCCAACTACCACAATACCCTGAAGGTCCGGACGGTACCACTTTTCATAGTAGTCTCTCAAAGTTTGCGGTTTGAAGTTCATAACGACCTCCATCGTTCCGATAGGGAAACAAGTGGCATACTTCGTTCCTTCGAACATGACTGGAAGCATCTTCTCCTGGAAGCGTTGTATGGCGCTCATACGGGTGCGCCATTCTTCGTTGATGACTCCGCGTTCCTTGTCTATTTCCTTCGGGTCCAGGGTCAAATCGTTACTCCAGTCGTGCAGAATCAGCAGGCAGGAGTCGATGGCTCCCGGAGTAGTGACCGGCACATTGGAAATGTTGTATACGGTTTCGTCTACGGAAGTATAGGCGTTCAAGTTCTCACCGAATTTCACCCCGATACGCTCCAGGTATTGCTTCAGTGCATCACCGGGGAAGTGGGTCGTTCCATTGAAACACATGTGTTCCAGGAAGTGGGCAAGGCCGCGCTGGTCGGCTTCTTCCTGAATGGAGCCTACCTTTTGGGCAATGTAAAAGTCGGCCCGGTTTGCAGGCTGGCTGTTCTTGCGGATATAATAGGTCAATCCGTTGTCCAACTTTCCGATACGGACATTTTTGTCGACCGGGATAGGCGGCATTTGCTGTGCAAATACCTGCTGAAAACTGCAGCAAAGAATTAACGCTACAATCCATAAACCACGTAATAGATGTTTCATATTATTATGAATTTAAATTGTTCTTGAACTATCTGTCGGACAGCCCTTGGATAAATCACAACTTCTGTTGTTTTTTTCGGATTCCATTCCGGATAAATGGAATTTATCTGACTGCTTCTCGGATGCGGACCAATTTGGTCAGCAGGTCTTCCAGCAGGTCGAGTTTCAGCATGTTGGCGCCGTCACTCTTGGCTACGGCGGGATTTTCGTGGGTTTCGATGAACAGTCCGTCTACACCTACGGCAACACCGGCTTTGGCTACGGTCTCGATAAGTTGCGGCATACCTCCCGTGACGCCACTGGTCTGGTTGGGCTGTTGCAAGGAGTGGGTTACATCCAGGATGACGGGGAAACCGAAGGTCTGCATTTCGGGGATGCCGCGATAGTCGATGACTAAATCCTGATAACCGAAAGTAGTTCCGCGTTCCGTCAGCATGACGTTCCTATTGCCTGCTTCCACTACTTTATCAGCCGCAAAGCGCATGGCAAGCGGAGAGAGGAACTGCCCTTTCTTGATGTTGATGGTTTTTCCGGTTTTGGCGGCGGCTACAAGCAGGTCTGTCTGCCGGCAGAGGAAGGCGGGAATTTGCAGAATATCCACATATTCGGCAGCCATGGTGGCTTCTTCGGCGGCATGAATGTCGGTCACGGTAGGTACTCCGAAAGTGTCGTGTACCTTTTGCAGTATCTTCAGCGCCTTTTCGTCACCGATACCCATAAAGGAATCCAGACGCGAACGGTTGGCTTTACGGTACGACCCTTTGAATACGTATGGGATTTGCAGTTTTTCTGTGATGGTCACGATACGTTCGGCAATGCGCATTGCCATTTCTTCTCCTTCGATGACACATGGACCTGCCAGTAGGAAGAAGTTTCCGGCAGGATTATTCTTTAATTCAATCATAGGTTGTTACTGATTAAGTATTTTCAATTGGGTATAATCAATGTTATTGCTTCATGCAGTACGCTGATGTCCAGTGGAAAATGACGGTCGAGAATACGTCCGTCCAAATCGACAGAGGCATTTTGCGCACGCAGCACTTTTACTTTTTGCGTACGGTAGGGCATCACTACCTTATGGTTCAGAATCCGCCCTTGGATAAGCATCCACAATCCCGACCATAGTTGCAGCAATTCGGGACGGTAAATGACGGAAACATCCAGCCAGCCGTTATAGGGCACTGCACTAGGCGCTTGTCCGTATCCCCACGCACTGCCTATGCAGACAGTCATGATGCGTCCGCGTATATGCTCGCCGTTTATCTTGAGATGCATGCGGTACAGCTTCCGTTCGAAGATAATGGATAGCAGTGCCATGAAGTAAGAGAGGAACTTCACTCCCCAGAAACGCTTGCACTGGTCGGTGATTTTCACGATACGGGCTCCCAGGCCTATGTTGATGGCATTGAGAAAGTAGCGTGTCAGATGCTTTTCACCGTCGTAATAATAGCAGGTACCCACGTCTATTTTCCGGCGGCGGTTGTTGATGATGCAATCCACCGCTTTCTTGTAATCCGAACTCATTTCCCAATAGTCGGCAAAGTCATTTCCTATACCATTGGGGATGATGCCGATGGCTATATTCTCCTTGTCTGGTGCATTGGAAAGCATGATGCCGTTAATGACGTCATTCAGTGCGCCGTCACCGCCTACTACAACAATGGTGCGGTAGCCGTTGTTGGCGAGGATGCCTGCCAGACGCTCTACCGAACCGAACCCTTCGGACTGCACATAGTCGTAAGGCACACCTTTGCTGTCTATGTATTCTTTGATTTCTTTCCACCGTTTCTGCACTTTCCGTGTTCCGGCTTTGGGGTTGTATATCACTCCCAACTTTTCGGGTTCTGCACTCATGATTCTATTTACAATTTGACTATTTACTATTTACGATTTAAATCACCCGGTCACTTTATCATTTCATCATCCTTCCAACTTCTTCTTTACAAAAGCTATCTTTTCTTCCATCGGCCACCGGGCATTCATCCAATGGATGGTAAATCCACGCCGTTCCATACCGCGGAACCAGGTCATCTGGCGTTTGGCAAACTGGTGGATGGCTGTTTCCAGTTGCGTGAACATCTCTTCATAGGTCAACTTGCCGATGACATAAAGTGTCAGATACTTGTATTCCAGTCCGTAATAGATGAGGTCATCCGGTTGGATGCCTTGCTCTATCAGACGTCGCACTTCGTCTATCATTCCTTCTTCCAGGCGCTGGTGCAGGCGGCGGGTGATTTTCTCCCGACGCAATTCCCGGTCGATGTCCACACCTATGATGAGACTGTTCATCTGGGGGAAGGAACGTTCGTCTACTGGGGTATGGGCATAATACTCTTCGATTTCGATGGCTCGTATGGCACGTTTGGCTGTGTCCACGTCCGTGGTATTGTGCAGGCTTTTGTAACCTTTCAGTATGTCGGTCAGTTCTTCCAGCGATTTGTCTGCCAGACGGGTGCGCAACTCGGGATTCTCGGGTACGGGCAGCAGACGGTAGCCTTTCAGTACTGATTCGAGATACATTCCGGTTCCTCCACATACAACGGGCAGGCAACCTTTTTGTTTAATAGTCTCGTAAGCATTCAAGAAATCACGCTGATACTCGAAAACATTGTACTTATAGCCCGGGGCGGCTATGTCGATGAGGTGATGGGGAATCTGTTTCCCGTCGACGGTATAGTCAGCAAGGTCTTTGCCGGTGCCTAGGTCCATCCCCCGGTAGATTTGCCGTGAATCGGCACTGATGATTTCCGTATGGAGTTCGGCGGCCAAGGCGGCTGCAAATGGAGTCTTTCCTGAAGCGGTAGGCCCTAATATGGCGATTAAATCATAGTCTGGCATATATAAGTTCTTGTTAATCTCACTACAAAGATAGTGCAAACCGAATGCAGAATAAAATGAACTCGTTCATTTTTTATGCTGAGGTGCAGCTTATCTTCGTGTTAGTGCAAAGATAATGCAAACTGGGAGTATAATGGAAAGAACTTGCTCATTTTTTTACGTGATGCTATACCTTCTTTTCTACTTTGAAGCAGAAAAAGTGAAAAAGGACGTGAAAACGAGCATTAATCTTATTAAAATGTGTTATGAAACATGCTTTTTTTCTTGGAAAGTTTGTCAATGTCCCAAAAGTCCGTACATTTGCAATGTGTTTTTCATAGTATTAGATTTAAGGTTAACAAAGGTTGGAGTACAGCGGTACTCCTTTTTTTATGCCCTAAACTGAACTTTGGCACTTTTTTTCTATATTTTTGCACTATATATTGAATGAACAAACATATTCACCTCTTATGAAGCTCTGTATATAGCTACGCTCAACGAATAGCCCTGCTTGATAAAGCTATTCAGCTATCTGGCAAACGATGACCCGTTTGCCACAGAGATTGTGTATCCTTTTATTCATGAATTTGCAGGATGGCATGCTGTACTTGTACAGTGTGTTGTTTTGTGCTATTTTATTGTTGAGCAATGCATTATACATATAAACAGATATGGCTTATCAACTTTCCGGTAATGATGAGCATTTTGATGGAGCAGCTGATAAATATAACCGATGCTGTTTTCTTAGGTCACGTTGGCGAGGTGGAATTGGGAGCATCTGCCATTGCGGGGATTTATTATTTGGCGGTCTACATGCTTGGGTTTGGGTTTAGTATCGGATTGCAGGTGATGATTGCCCGAAGGAATGGAGAATGTGACTATGGTAAGGCTGGGAAGATATTCTTTCAAGGTTTCTTCTTTTTATCGGGATTGGCCATTTTGCTTTGTCTGCTGATGCAGGCAAGTTCTCCTTTCATATTGGGAAGGTTGATTTCCTCGCCGGAGATTTATCGGGCTGTAATTCAATATCTGGACTGGCGCAGTTTCGGTTTGCTGTTTTCGTTTCCGTTTTTGGTTATCCGTTCTTTTCTTGTGGGAATAACATGCACTCGGGCATTATCGTGGGCTGCTGCCGTTGCAGTAGTGATTAATATTCCTTTGAATTATATTCTGATAATTGTTGGAGGACTGGGAATATCGGGAGCTGCCATTGCTTCTTCTCTGGCAGAGATGGGTTCTTTGGTGATGCTTCTTTTCTATGTATGGCTGAAAATAGATAAAGGGAAATATGGATTGAAACCGGTATATGACGGAAAGCTGTTGGTGGATGTGCTGAGCTTGTCGGTATGGAGCATGCTTCATGCCTTTATCAGCGTGGCTCCGTGGTTCTTGTTTTTTGTGGCGGTGGAACATTTGGGTAAAACGGAATTAGCCATTTCCAATATTACGCGAAGTGTATCTGCTGTCTTTTTTGTAATAGTCAATTCTTTTGCGGTCACTACGGGTTCGCTGGTCAGTAATGCGATTGGGGCTGGAGAAAGGAGGGCTGTTTTCATTATCTGCCGTAAGATACTGAGGTTGGGCTATTCTGCTGGATTTCCACTGATAGGGGTAGCTGTATGTTATAATCGCTTGATAATAGGAATCTATACAGATAACGAACTGTTAACAGAGCAGGCTTTCATCCCTTTTGTTGTGACGTTGCTGAATTATACCTTTGCCTTGCCAGGCTATGTATATCTCAACGCAGTTGGAGGGACCGGTAAAACCCGGATTACTTTTCTTTTCCAAGTGACTACCACTGTCGTGTATCTGGGGTATCTTTATTGGTTAAGCGCTTGCACTCATGCATCCTTGGCTATTTACTTAACGGCAGAATACCTTTTTGTGATTTTGCTGGCACTGCAATCGGTTTTCTATTTAAGAAGTAAACAATATTAGAAACATATCGAATTATGATGACTAAAATATATCCGCGTACGGGAGATAAGCAAACCGTATATCTTAATGCTGTTGTAAAGGATCCTCGAATAGAGGTTGGTGACTATACTATTTATAATGATTTTGTAGCTGACCCTTTGTTGTTCGAGAAAAACAATGTGCTGTATCATTACCCCATCCATCAGGAGAGGCTGGTTATTGGTAAATTCTGTTCCATTGCTTGCGGTACGAAATTTCTGTTCAACTGTGCCAATCATACGTTGAAATCTCTGTCTACTTATACATTTCCTTTATTTTACGAAGAGTGGGGATTGAAGAAATCGGACATAACGGATGCATGGGATGACAAAGGAGATATTATAATAGGTAATGATGTTTGGATTGGTTATGAAGCGGTGATAATGGCTGGTGTTCATATAGGAGATGGGGCGATTATTGGTGCACGTGCTGTTGTGACTAAAGATGTTCCCCCTTATACAATTGTAGGGGGAACTCCTGCCAAAGAAATCAGGAAACGTTTTGATGAGGATGTGGTGAAGAAATTATTGCGGCTGCAATGGTGGGATTGGTCGATTGATGAGATACGCTGTTACTTGCCGCATCTTGTACAAGGCTGTTGGGATAGATTTCCTTAATAATCCATCATCAGTGAGTTGCCGGTCTTGCCTCGTGAAATGTCAAGGTTAGGCGGTGCATAGCTCTGGTTACAGCTACATAAAGCATACTCTTGTCAATCTCCGAACGGTAATTTCTCTCATTCGTCTGTGGAATAATGACTTCGTCAAACTCGAGCCCTTTTGCCATGTGGGCAGAGGTGATGACGATGCCTTGCACAAATGCGGAGCTTTGACTTGATAGGAAGCTGATATCATTGGCATATGATTTCAGCATATCTGCCATCTTCCTGGCTTGCTGCTCCGTCTTGCATATGATGCCAAGAGACTTATATCCGGATTTCCGGTAAGTGGAGATTAGCCCCATAATGCCGGACAGTTCTTCTACGGCACTGCCGAACTGCAGGATTTGTGGCTTTTCTCCATGCCGGGCAACCGGTTCCAGCTCTGCGTTAGGATGAATCTTTTGCGCAAAATCCGTAATCTCGAAGGTGGAACGATAACTCTTACACAATTTCATGATTTCACTTGCAGTAAGTGACTTTTGGATAGTTTCTGCTGTGGATGAACCATAAGGATTCACGGACTGTCCTGCATCGCCCAACACGGTTTTCCGGCATGGAAAGAGTTTCTGTATTACCTTGTACTGTATGGGCGAATAGTCCTGCATCTCATCTATCAACAGATGTTTGACTCTGAATGGCTGGTTCCCGTTTCCCTCCAATGCCAAGTGTAGGTATGCCAGCGGTGCCAAGTCTGAGTATTCGAGTGTATGTCCCTTTCGCATTTTGAACATTCCGGGATTATTTGTCCATTTAAAGAAATCTTTGTAGACTTGAATGTCGTTATTGCCTGCAAACATTAGTCTGATTTCTTTTTTCAAAAGGTTTCTGCCGGTGGTGGTTACCGTAAAGGTGTATTGTATTTTCAACATATCCAGCATATAATCAGCCATAGCATCAAATCGTCGGCGTATGGGATAACGGTTGAAACGTAGGTACTGTTCTTCGATAAACGGGGCAGGTATGGTGATGTATTTGGTCAGCTTCACGTCTGCTGCCTTGAAGTAGGTGTTCTCTATGTGGAGGATAAACTTGTCAAGCTCTGAAATGAAGCCGAAAGAGGCTTTATAGGCTATTCTGTTGATGAGGCTTGAGGATGGCTTTTCTAACAGTTCATTCACTAGCCCGAAGTATGTTTGGTACTTATATTTGTGTTCCAACACTCCGGAGAGTATTTGTTCCATACTGGTTTCGGGCACGGTTTCTTCCCCAAGTTCGGGGAGGACGTTGGAGATATAATCGGAAAACACTTTGTTGGGGGAGATAATCAGAATATCTTTTGATGAGATGCTGTCTCTGAAGGTATAGAGCAGGTAGGCTATGCGGTGCAGGGCTATGGATGTTTTTCCAGAGCCGGCCACTCCTTGAATAATAAGCGTGCGGATATCTTCGTTGCGGATAATCCGGTTCTGTTCCCGTTGGATGGTGGCAACGATATTTTTCATCTTGTCATCTGCATTGGAACTTAACTCTTTTTGCAGAATGTCGTCATGGACGGTCAGGGCACTTTCAATCATAAATTCCATTTTGCCGCCCCGAATTCTGTATTGGCGTTTTAGGGAAATTACTCCTTTAATCTCTCCCGATGGAGACCGATAGCCTGCTTCTCCTAATTCATGGTCATAGAACATGCTCGAAACGGGTGCTCGCCAGTCATGGATAAGGGTAGCTCGACTTTCCGGGTCATAGAAGGTATGGATGCCTATATAGGTAGGCATCACTTTGCTGTTTTCTTTCTTTTCCAAAAAATCAATTCGTCCGAAGTAAGGAATGGCAAGTATCTTGGTGAGCCGCTTACGCTTGTTGATTACACTTTCCCCCAAGGCAAAATGGTTTAGGATGCTTTCGCGCATGGAGCGTATCTCATGCGGGTCGATGTCTTTGTTGGACCAGATATAGTCTTTGTATTCTGCCAAGGTGTCGACGTGGTCTTTCACTGATGCGTCGGTATTACCGATAACCTTTTTCAGAAAACTGATTATTTGCTTTAAATATTCTTTCTCTTGTTTCTCTGTTTGATTGAATGCCATAATTAGTTGTTGCTAAAAGATAAGACAGTGTGCAAAATTAGTGTATTGTATCGGGAAGGGAAATGGCTATTTATAGCTATATACTGGGAAGTTTTATATCTTTGCACATTCAAAAAAGTGGAGGTAAATGGACATTCATGAGCTTGCAAGGCAGAATCAGCAATCTGCATGGAAAGTATTGGAAGATACCCGTATTATTGAAGCATGGGAGCGCATTGGAGCAACCGTTCGTTTGGTGGGCTCACTCCGTACCGGGCTGTTGGCGAAAAGTAGGGATATAGATATCCATATTTATACCGATAGGTTGGATGTAGGAGAGAGCTTTTCGGTCATCCGGGAACTTGCGGAACGGTTGCCTTTGCAGGAAATACAATATAGGAACCTTATCCATACGGAGGAAGAGTGCATGGAGTGGCATGCTTTATATAAGGATAGAGAACAGAATACTTGGAAGTTTGATATGATTCACATCCGGAAAGGTTCCAGGTATGATGGTGTTGTAGAAAAGGTGACTGCCGCTATTGCGGAGCGCCTTACTCCTGAAATTAGGAAAACGATATTGCAAATCAAATTCGATGTGCCGGATGGTGTAACGATTCCAGGTATAGAGATTTATCATGCTGTCTTTACGGGAGGTGTCCGCACTTATAAGGAGCTTGAAGAGTGGCGCAAAACAAATCAGTTGGCGGACAGTCTCGGTTGGCTTCCGTAATCTTAGAGGTAGATACCAAGATTTTCTACTATATGGATGGCTTCCATTATATTGTTGGCATCTAACTTGCTTAGGATGTTTTTCCGGTGATTGTTCACAGTATAGATGCTCACTCCCAGCTGGTGAGCGATTTCCTTGCTTAGAAAACCTTGTCGGATGAGTCGTAATATTTCTTTCTCCCGGTTGGATAATTGTTTGTCAGGAGAAACAGTGCATGTTGGAAGCATCTCTCCCGTTTTTCTGTTCACCACCGTCCGTTTGATTCTTTCGATAGGGGTCTGGTCGGGAAGTATGTCCATTACTCCCATGATTATCCAGGCTTTACCATTCCGGTCTGTTTCTATGACTTGTTGCCGGCTACTTACATTGATATACTGTTGCCGTGCATTCAACATACGGAATTGAAATATTTGCCGGTAGTCATTTCTTTCTTCCGGTGGGAGTGAGTAGATGAACTGTCCATGCTCGATTTGGCATTCCGTGAGTTGCATTCTGTCATCAGGGTGTATTCTCTCTTCCAGTAAATCGCCTTGTTGCCTGATTGTCTTTATCCAAGTGGGATTGTATCCGAAAAGATGGGCAAAACTGTCGGATGCAAAATCGTATCTCTCTTTAAATACGTCAACTGTAAAAATACAGCTCTGACTCATTTGTGAGAACGCTTGCACGGATATTCTTTTCTTGTTCCATAAATCATAGTCCACATCGGGACCGCTAATCTGCTGTCTTGCCCATAATTCTTTGGGAGTTGTCTTGTTGGTAGTCATGGAACAAAGATAACTGATAATTTTCTTTTGAGCTTTATCTTTTACGGGATAATATTATTTCTAAGAATATGTTGTAGGGTTGGATTAAGTGGCTACCCTTGTAGGCCGTGTCATTGGGGACGCCGTGAATGAAAAGCAAACGAGTAATAAATTCAATATGTGATAAGATGAAAGATATACCGGCAGACAGCTTAATAAAGAATTATTTTCCTGTAGATTATATAGATTCTTTTTCTAAAGTGATGGTCACTGGGCAGGCTTTGACACCGGAAGATTTTCGCAATCTTGCCTTCAGCCGATTTCCTAAGTGGATTGGTTGGCTCATGAATTTCAGGAATGCGATTGTAAAGCCATTAGGACTGGATACAGCAACCAGATTTACAGATATGGTCTTGGATAAAAATCTGCATGAAGAAATTCTCGGAATGCCGGATAAGCATCTTGATTTCCATGTGTCCATGTGGTGCGGGGAATATCACGAAGGAAAACAAGAACTTCGGATTACTACTGTTGTGAAGTACAATAATTGGCTGGGAAGGGCATATTTCTTTATTATCAGACCTTTTCATGGGATAATAGTAAAGTCTATCTTAAAGCATGTTGCTGGGGATAGGGGGAGTGGGTGTAAATAAATACTCCCATTGAAATATTATCATTTCAATGGGAGTATTTATTTGAGTGGTGCCACCAGCAACCGAAAGTGGGTTGATATGGCACTATCTTTCAGTAAGTTATATTTTTATTACGATGTAAGTCCCTTGAATAAGGTCTTCACAGCTTTGCACCGTTCAACACAAGTTTGTATCTTGGGTACGATTTCTGAATGCAAAGATAGGGATTTATTTTAAGCCTTTATCTTAGATATATATAATAATTCTTCAATAGCAACTCTGTATAATGTTATTACTTCGTCTATGTACGCCTTTTTTGCATTATATTGAATTTTATGAGCCGATAAGTTTCCTAACATTCTAAATCTGTCAAGTACAGATAATACCTCTTTGGAAAGAGAAAAACGTTTATGTTGTATAATATCATTGATTATTACGCTGAGATTCTTATATCCATCTCCATCTTGTATTACTGTGATATTTCCAGTTGCTTCATAAGAGTGAATTAATAATATTTCTAACAATCGTCTCATTAGTACAGAGCAACCGTCATATATATTATGTTCATATGAAGCATTAATTTGTTTCCCTAATGTTTCAATATATCCACGAGTGTTTTCATATAGAGAAGTAGGGAGAATTAATCCTTCACATACAACTTCTTCTGTTTTAAGGAGAAATTGATTAAATTCTGCATCAAGCTCTAATAGTAAAGTTCTTGTTGGTTTATATCCTCCTCCCTTAATAGATAAGATATTTCGATGTTTTCTTAAGTCTTCTTTTAAATAAGTTACATTATATTTAGGGAGATTAGCTTGCTCAAAATAAGAATTTATTTTTTGAGTACTACATTCTTGTCCCTCTTCTAATCTATAATGCAACCAAACAAAAGCTGCTGCAACATCTTTTTTTGCAGAAAACCTTTCGCAAATACAATGAATTAATGTTGAGGAATTATTTATCATTATTAGGTGATTTACGTTTTGTATTACGAGGTTTCCTTAGCTTAGCCTCTGACTTCCCAGTAGCAATCAGTTGTATTTGTTCAATTCCTGCACTTGTTATGATAAACTTGGTTTTAGTTATAGCAGAAATATAAGATTGCTGTATGAGATTATCGATATTTTTTGAAAGATTCTTATTTCTCCCTTCTGTATATATACTTTCCTCTCTGTATGCGTCCATTATAGAAGAACGTTCTATTGGAATTGTCCCATTATTAGATTTATAATATAATATCATCAATAAGATTTCCGTTTCATTTTTTGTATATTGTTTGGTCATCAGTTCATACAATGACGGAATATTATCTTTTGTAATAGAAGCAGGTTCAGCATTAATCGTTTCAACTTTTGTCTCTTTATTTGTAGGGGGTAATTGCTTTTCTGCCCCTATAAACTGATTTGTAGGGACAGTAGGCTTATATGATTGATCAATAAAACCATATTTGTCTAGTAAATAACGAATAACTCTTGTTTTACTTTCATTGTCTAATCTTGATAAAGCTTTAGCACATTTTGCTATAGCTTCAATCTCCAAATCTTCATCATCAAAATTGCTCATATTGCTCATATTTAATTATACATTACTAATATATTACTTTTTATTTTTAAATTTAATTTTTCATTAGAAAATATCCTCCAGTTTTAGGTGCTCCCCTAAATTCTATCAGTTCTTTTTCATTCAATGACTTTAAATAGCGCATGGTTGTTCTCCAACTTTTAGAAATACTTTCAGCTATTTCCGAAGCATTTAATCCCGGTTTCGTTTTAAGTAAATCTATTATCATTTGCTCATTCTCATTTACTATGCCATTTACTATGCCATTTACTATGCCATTTACTATGCCATTGGTGACATAGTTCTTTACCTGACGTTTGAATACAACCGTAAACATCCCGTCCGTATGAAATTCAGGTTCAGGAAGATTAGCTTCTTTCATGGCTTCCTGCATACGGGGAATACCGGATGCAACCCTTTCCACCAAATGCATGCGGGTAAATAATCCAAAGATTAAGGGGTTACGTGTCATACTCTTGTGCCCGAAATCTTTAGCTACGATAGGCAAAAGCCCTCCGGGATTAGAAACCTCTACCCGGTCATCAAACATTTCTATTGTAATGGTTGCTCCCTGTTCGTAATAATCACGATGTGAGAGAGCGTTAATAATGGCTTCTTTAAACACAGTAAGAGGAATTTCCCAAATTTCTTCTCTTGGTCCTGCTCCCTCAATTTTATAAGCTACTTGCAGTTTACTTTCCAGCCATGCCATAGCCTGCAAATATTGTTGGTATAGTGGACCGCCAAAGGTTTTATCATCAATGATATATACTTTGGTTGTTCCTTTGAAAAGGATACATCTTGTTACTGCGTGTGGAAACTTTCGTTCAGGTTGTTTCCCAAAGAACATGGCTGCTCCATTCTTGGCTACTCCTTTATCCGTAAACAGTTCTAAATTCTCAAATATCTGTTTGTTGGCAGTCGATGGACTTAGCTTTGCTTCCGTGCGAAAGTCTTTTATCGCTTGTTCGTCTGCATCTGTGTAAATGTTGAACCATGAACAAGGGATAGCATCAAAAAAAATTTTGTTGCATTCCTGAAAGAAACTGCGCATTTCTTCGACAGTACGAAGTTTCTGTGAGTTTGCTCCCTCACGCACAAAGATAGAACCGGAAAATATATAAGGTTTATCTTTCCCAGACGGAACATCAATTACCCATACTGTCTTATCCTCGATATTTACCGCATACATATCACAATGGAGAGCCGGAGATATTTCACTGATAGAGCCTTGAATGGCTGAACGTTTGTCATTTTCCAAACCTGTACCAATAATCTGTCCGTTATCATTTACACCAATGAGTAAATATCCTCCGTCTGCATTAGCGAAAGCGCAAATTTCTTCTGTTAGTTCACGAACCTTTGAAGGAATACGAACTTTGAACTCTACATTATAGCCTTCTCCGCTATTGATGAGTGATTGTATGGTTTCTGTATTTGTCATAGACATCTATAAATATAATGCAAAAATAGTCATTTCTATTGTTTCAATAACTCTAAAAACAAGGATATGTATATGGTTTACTTCAAATTGTTCTTTCTGAAATTAGAGGGGCTGTATCCTCTATACTTTTTGAAAAACTTATTAAGATGGCTCTCATCGGTAAATCCCAATTCTTCAACGATTTCACAAATTCTCATTTGACTATGCAATAATCTATTTTCTACTAACTTTAGTTTGTAGTTTAAAATGTATTGCTGCATAGTTTCATTAGTATGTTTTTTGATATATCGTCCTAAATAATTCTCCGAAATGCCAAAATGTTGGCTTATATCTTTTGCTCTGATTTTACCTGTTTTATAGATGTTTGCTTGAATATACTGCAATATGTCAAGCGATTTGTCCTCAGAGCATTCATCCACCTGTTCAGGCAAGAACATTGCGATATTGCGTGCTACCACAATAATAATCGTATTAATTATTTGTGTTATAATCTCCTTGCTGTATAAATTTCGGTTAATATATTCCCTGATAATCGCTTCAATCATGGGTTTCACCAATAGCTTATCTACTTTATTTCTTAGTATACAACCGGGTTGATGATTAGCATGTTGAAGAATAAACTCCAGTCTTTGGATATTTTCAGCACCGAAAACAGAAGAATGTATATATATGTCGTTAAACTTGATGTCGACAAACTTAGTTGTTGTATGGATTTCGAAAGAATGCGTATCTCCGGGAGTAATCATAAACAAATGTCCGTCATGATAAGGAAACATATTGTTGTTAATCCATTGGATGCCTGTTCCTGAAAGAATATATACTAATTCAAAAAAGGTATGTTCATGCTCTTTTAGCAAGGATTCGTCAAGCTCGCTAAAACTAATTTCGAATGGTTGATGTAGGTTTTCTCTTTTCATGCCATAAATATAACCCTAAAAAACGGATTAATACCAAAATAACGAAAAATAATACCTAAAATTAGCCGAAAAATCGGTATAACTTTGCAATATATTTAAAATCATAGCTTATGAAAACTGAAATGGAAAAATGTTTGGCTGGTGAATGGTATGATTGCCACGACCCATTTTTTATGAATTTGAAGAGTAAAGCTCATCACTTGTTGATGAAATACAATTCTTTGCCGTATGAACAAAAGACTGAAAAACATGCCGTACTAAAGGAAATGTTTGGAAGCATAGGCGCAAATGTTTCTGTCGGTCATTCGTTTATATGTGATTATGGATGCAATATACATATCGGTGATAATGTCACCGTAAATACCGGTTGTACATTTGTCGATTGCAATAGGATTACCATAGGGAACAATGTGCTGGTAGCACCTAATGTGCAAATCTATACGGCAACTCACCCGGTAGAGTTTAATGAACGGCTTGTATTGACAGAAAACCCGGCTGGCTGTAAATATGTCCGTCGAACTTTTGCCCTCCCTGTCATGATAGAGGATGGCTGCTGGATTGGCGGTGGAGTAATTATTTTACCGGGTGTGACAATAGGGCAAAAAAGTGTGATTGGTGCAGGAAGTGTTGTCACCAAAGATATTCCGGCAAATAGCTTGGCGGTAGGAAATCCTTGCCGGGTGATACGGAAAATCAATCAAATGTAAGGTTATGATTAAATTAGTCGCCTTTGATTTAGACGGTACAATCGGAGATACAATTCCCATGTGCCTCAAAGCCTTAAAAAAGGCAGTAACCCCTTATGTTACTCTTAATGATGTATCCGAAAATGATATTTTAGAAACTTTTGGACTAAATGAAAAAGGAATGATAAAAAAACTTGTTGGTTATAATTGGGAAGAAGCCTTGAATGACTTCTACGTGATATACGAACAAATGCATATAATGTGCCCTCGTCCTTTTGACGGTATAACAGAACTGATTGAGAAGTTAAAAAAGAAATCTATTCTTATTGCTTTGGTTACGGGAAAAGGAGAAAAGAGTTGTACAATAACATTACGTCAATTTAATATGGACACGTGTTTTGATAAAGTAAAAACTGGAAATCCTTTCAAAAATAATAAAGCAGAGAATTTTAGGGAATTGCTTGCAGATTATAAGTTACAACCGGATGAAATGATATATATAGGTGATACAGTTTCAGATATTGTGTCTTGTAGGGAAGTTGGAATACGATGTTTATCTGCTTTATGGGTAACTTCTTGCTTAGATGCACAAAAATTAGAAGTTCACAATGCTGGGAATGTTTTTTATTCAATAGCTTCACTTGAATGCTATTTAATGGGATGACAAATATATATGCTTAATAAAGAAACATTTAGTATTTCTATTGTATGAACAGAATATCAGATTTGAGTTTCTTTCGATTATTATCGGAATACTCACAACGTAAAGTTTCCGTATCAGAATTTATGGAAGCTATTGAGGAATTGGCTATTCACTTGGCTGATTTTAGTATCAATGAACAGAATAATAGCGTTTTACTACGCTACCTTTCTTTCGGATTGTATAGACTTAAATCGTATCATGTGCGGTTTGAGCAAGAAAAAAATGCCTTATTTGTATCTCATTGATGAAGCGATTGGGCTACTGAACAATGAAATACGCCTTGTGGAATGGCGTATCAAGTACCCGGAGCAATTCAAATCACACTTTAACAAACAACCTTTTTCCCCTCTTTATTTGGCAGACAAAACAAATCTGATTGATATAATGGAAATTATCAGCGGTTTATTCCTTTCCAAACGTATCGTCTATAAAAATGGCAAACCAGCTTTCTTATCTGATTTATCTAAAGCTTTTGAATGGGTGTTTAACGTCCAACTAAAAGACTATCACCAAAAGCATGAGGATGTAATAAAGCGCAAGCCGGGCAAAATAACCGAATTTCTTAATGGACTATCTGACCTTATCCGAAATGAACATGATAAAAAAGGATATAGATAATCAATAACTTAGCTTTAATTTATAGGGGATTCCATGTGCTACCCCGTAATTTCTTTGCACTGGTTTTCTGAACTTTGCTTCATCAATCGATTGAGAAACAAGAATGTATAATCTGAAAAATGAAGTAAATATGTATATAGAAAACTATGATTTCAAGGAATGGATGCAAAAGCTATTTGACAAATTGGATGAGCTTTGCAAGGATGTACGAATATTGCGCAATGCAGATAAAGTGCTGTCCGAAGATGATAACCTACTGGATAATCAGGATTTATGCCTATTGTTCAAAGTTAGCATCAGAACATTGCAACGGCTGCGAAGCAAAAACGAGCTTCCCTATATGTTGATTAGCGGAAAAGTCTATTACCGGGCTTCGGATGTACGGAAGTTCATCAAGGAACGGTTTAATGCGGTCATGCTCCGCAACTTTGAAAAACAGTTTGGGGAAAAGAAGTAAGACAGATAGGCCGGAGTAGTGGGTATCACTTGCTCCGGCTCTCTCTTTTCTATGGCTTCCCTAACTTATCCGCTTCCTTTTTTAACTGTTTGGCTTGTTCGTCCAACAGTCTTGCACGCTCCAACGCTTCCGCTTGTTTACGGCTGCGGTATTCAAAATCTGTCACCGTATCTGTCAGATGCCGGATAAAACTGTTATCCCGTTTCCGACTGAAATTTATTTCCAGCAAATCTAAACTGTTACCATCTGCCTTTCCTTTCATCAGGAGATAACGGTATTTTATATCATTGTCCTGTAACTGCTGCATTCGTTCCGCAAAACGGATATTCAGGACTAACGACACAAGGCAAATGAGTATTCCTGCTGAAAAAAGAAAGAATTTCGGTTTCAGATAGGGAGTAATCCAGTTTAGAAATTTATCATACCAAGAACTGGGTTCTGACTTTTCCGATTGTTGTGTGTCAGCCGGAAACAATATCTTTAGTTTCTCCTTGAAATACCTGTGTGAAGCTACGATAAGCCCCTTTATATCTTCAAGGTCTTGTTTCTGATTCTCGGATTGTCCTTTCTTGATACTGGCGATTTGGCTTAAAATCTCCTGTACCATGTTTTCAGGAATGGTAGGTTTCCTTTGTGATTCCAAAATACGCTGCTCGATAACATCCAGTCGGTTTATCGTTTCCTCCCGGCTGGCTGGTGTCACTTGTTGTTCCTGCTTCTCTTTCAGTTCCGTAACCATAGAGAGAAGCCCCTCTAAAATCAAATTTTCTTCCATACGCCTATAACTTAAATTGTCGTTTCTTTTTCTTCTTCTTTCTCAAATCGGGATTGTCAGGCGTTTCATCAACCGGAGAGGACGAAACGGAAAACAAACCGCCTAAACCTACCAGTAGCGAATCATCACTTTTGTTTATTGCTGGTTCCTGTGTTTGTGGGGTAATCGTTTGCTTGTTGCTTCCGGCTGTTGTCAACTTTGCATCCCTGAAATATTTATCCAATTTGGAAAAACTGAAACTGCGGTCAATCTCCGAGCCTTTGAACGTGTATTCACCTTTGGAAAAGGAAATACCCTGTATCTCATTCGTCTGCCCTTTGTGTTTGAACTGAATGCTGATACATTTTTCTGTTAACTGCTCCTGTAACTGCTGCCAGTTCCTTGATTTTCTGATTTCATTCTTTACAGCCGTGTAAATCTCATATTTCGTTTTGTCCGGCTCTTTTAGACGATGTTGTTTCACCTGTTCTTTCCCTTTGGCAAAATACAGTCCGTGTTTTTCTTTCAGCTTCTTGCAAACTTGCTCGTTCCGGTACATATCGTTGCTGTCTGAAATGGTTTTACCGCTATTATCTATCCGGTTGAATACAATATGTACATGCGGATGCTCCCGGTCTTGATGCCGCACGATAATATATTGCGTATCGGTAATTTTCATTTCACGCATGTACTCCTGTGCCAACTGTATCATTTTCTCGTCTGTTAGTTTTGGGACATCCACTACCGAATAACTTAGCGCAATATGTCCGACTGATTTCTTTAAGCTGGGATTCATTTCTGTTTGCATACAGAAACTACGGATAATGTCGTGCTTGCTTTCGGCTAACACTCCCTCCGCATGAAGCAAAGCTGCCTGTTCCTTGCCGAGTACATAGTTCACACAGCCTTTAAATCCGCTTCCCTTTTTTATTTTTCCAATCATCCGATAACTGGTTTATGATTTCAATAATCCTGTTTTTCAGTTTCACAAGCTCCACAGCCACGAGCGCAAACCCTCCTGCATTGGCACAGTGTGCAAGCTGGTTGAGGTTGTTGGCTTCTCCTGCCAATTTGCGGATAGTGTCTGCGTCCTGCTTGTTCAGCCGAGGCGTTACCTCTGCCGAAACAACCGCTTGCCGGACGTATTCGCTAATAGGCAGACCGGATTCTCCGGCTCGCTTCTTGATAGCGTAATATTGTAGTTCGGTCAGCTTCGTACTGACTACCCGTTTTTGTTTGTCTATCCGGTTTTTTGCCGGGCGACCTCCTGTCTTATTTCTTATCTCTGTCATACGTTTTTTCTTTTAGGTGGTATCTTAGAAATTGCGACCAACGGGAGAAATTACTCTTTGCGATGAGCAAAGCAAGAGGTTTCGGTCTACCGAAACATAACCTTGCTCCCCTAAATCACACCGCTTGCCGTTGGTATGCTTTGCCTGTTCTACTAATTACAACCGCTTGCCCCTTTTTCTTTTTTCACCGGGAGTTTGTCTATTTTTATTTTCCTGCTGTTGTTGCTTGGCAGACTGTTTTTGTTTCTCCGGCTGCGTTTGTTGGGTTGACTGTTGCATCCTATTCTCTGCTTGGTTGAACTTCTTCCCACACAGGTAATCGTTCAAGTCCTTGTATTCACTGTACAGATGTGATGAATCACGTACATGCCAACAAAATTCTTTTTGTATGGCTTGGGTGGCTTTACGTCCTGCTTCATCATTATCCAAAAAGCAGTGGATATGCTCGTAATCTGCCAATGGGTATAGGGCTTTATCTACATTTGTGGTCGAGTTCAGGATAATGTAATCCTGCCAGTCAAGACAAGGATAGGTGGGATTTGTTTTCTGCCGGATGGCGATAAAAGAAAGATAGTCCATTACTCCCTCGAAAACAAAACAGCTATCGTTCTTTTTGCCTGACTGCCGTATGTGTGTGATGTCTTTGGGTGATGTACTGCCCTTGAAACGTGGATTGCGAAGCTCGTAACCTCCGGCATCGTTCTTGAAAGCAAGCGCAAAATAGGGCTTGTCACCGATACGGTAATACATTTCCTGCACATGGTGCGCTGCCATTTCAGGTGGAATGTTCCTGCTTCTCAAATAATCCATGAGTGCCGGATTCTGCAACGGCTGGATTTTACGGATGTCTATCGGGCTGGTCGGTTGTTTCCTTTCATGCTGAATCCTTTCTGAAACCTCTTTCCCTTGAAAAGAAAAAGAATTTCCGGATGAATACTGTTCCAGTCGGCAGATAGCACCGTAAGCGTTACATCCGTGCTGCTTCATCACAAGGTCGATGAGAGAGCCGCCCTCACCCGTCCCGAAGTCACACCACAGATTTACACCGTAATCCACCTTGAAACTGGGCGTACCATCCTGACGGAACGGACTGTGGTACATGCCGTAATAATATTTATCGACTGCGGGCAAAATGCCTAATGATTTCAGATAATCTTTGATACTGATATGGTTAGCCTCCTGATAAGTCATAATCTTTATTTTTGAATGTTTGTAAATTACAGTAATGAAGTAAGAAGTGAGTAAGAAGAAAAATTGTCAACTTTCTGCACCTATCTCTTTTTCTTTCAACGGATTATACTCTATGCAGAAAGATAAGTAAGTTGTTTTATACAAAAGAGATAGAAATATTACCTATGTTGTTTTCTGACTTTTCTTTTTTCTCAAATTTCCCAAAAGTTCAGGCTTTTATCTTACTCCTTACTGTACGTTGTATAAATAGCAGGCATTCAATGAATAAAATGCAGTAAGATGTTTTTGGGTAGTTACTGTATAGGCAGTACCAGCCAATTATAAACGGCTGTGTTAGCCGTAATCGTTATCGGTGTAGGGTATGGAAATAGGTTTTATTCTGTACCCATATACCGAATAATTCCAGTTGCTGATACGCTTTTGTACCCGTTTGAATCCGGCTTTTCGCAATGCTTCTCCCAATCGTTTTTCCGATAACTGCATAGGGCATACATCCCGTAAACAAGTGAGGATTTGTGCTGTCGTCATAAAGAATAGGCTTTCTTCTTCCTCTGTGGGCTTCTCAAAATACTGCATCAGCATTTCAAACTCAACCGTTTGCACCTCAAATTCCGCATTTGTCAGGTGCAGTTCTTCAATCTCCGTATCATTAAACCAATAGCGTACCCCCTGCCGATACAAGTACATGATTTCGGAGTAGACATTATCTATGTTGATACTTTCTGCTGTCGGTTTATCAATGAGCAGGACTTCAAAAGGCAGAAATCGTCTGTTTCCTGTCGGGTCTGTCAAGAACTCGTTTCCGTTCACCGAAGCCATGAAGCTGGCTAAATGCGGATATTCTTCTATGTAAATATCATACGGTCTGCGATACTTGACTGCCGGGGTGGTTATCAGGTTCTTTAGTGCGTTTTCATTCTGCTTGTTGAGTTCCTTTAGCTGATCGTCGATGTTGATAAACAAGTACTCGGCTATCAGTGTCAGAATATCTTTGCTCTGTGGGTCTATCTTCCCGGTAAATAGATAATTTTTTAACGGTGACGGGCAAAGGTTATCCAGCCACCATGTTTTGAACTGCCCCTGCTTGTCGCCAGTAAGGACTAAACAAGTATGGTTTTGACAGCCTGTATCATTCATTGCATTAGCTACCACACCGACAAGCCATTTTGTAAAATACTCCTCCCACTTGCCAGAATTGGCTACTTGCACCGTGCTCAATAGTTTTTTGATATATTCATGTCCGGCAGGATTCAACAAGGGTAGGGCAGTTAGGTATTCCCGTATGGGATGCACCTTATTTGCGAAATCGCTTTCCAATATCGTACGGATGTTTTCAGCAGAGGTGGCAACGCCTACGGTAACATCCAGTTTGCGCCTGAAAGAGTTCAAAGCAAACTTCGTGACTGGCTGATACAAACCGGAAGTATTTGCAGCCCGGTATTCTGTCCTGCTTTTCACAATATTAAACCGGAAGTCGTACAGGGAATTAAGTTGCCTTTCGATGCGCTCGTTTTTGGATAGCCTACCCTCGATGTGTCCCGCTTCGTTATTCCTTTTTTCTTTCATCGGATAGTTTGTTGGAAGCTGGTATATATTGTTGCTGCATCCACTGTTGCAACTCGTTCACATCGAAACGTAAGGAACGTCCACGTTTAACATATGGTATTGCTCCGCTGCTGGCTAAGTGGTAGAGGTAATTAACTGAATATCCGGTTATCCGGCTGGCTACGGATATTTTGACTAAAACAGATTGCCTGCTGTCCGGTTCTTCGGATGAAGAACTGCCTACGGGGGAAATCATCTTTTCGATGTTTTCCAGCCGCTTGAAAATTTCTTCAAAAGGATTGTTCATGGTGCTTTGTTTGTAGATACTAATTGAAAAGTGCGCCAATATTCCAATTGAAAAGTGCGCCGCCA